>ERZ1108162.1-NODE-1-length-540166-cov-570.588577_pt1 | contig 540166 bp, 509 predicted proteins | sample MGYA00403698_ERZ1108162 | MGnify/ENA primary metagenome ERZ1108162 (study PRJEB35170, sample SAMEA104062405) | human gut metagenome | biome: human gut; feature: human-associated habitat; material: faeces | place: Denmark | collected 2012-04-30 ... | reverse complement strand
TGTTCCCACTATTTGATTATAGTTTTATTTAAGAATACCTTGCCGCATATTTTTTACTTCTTTTTTGGAATGATGCTATTATATCACATTAGTTTTAGGAAAGAAAGTACCTAAAAGAAATTTTTCTTCCCCTTATATGTAACAATCATACCGACTTTCTGGCGTTCAGAATGGTTTCTGCTGTCTGCTGTGGTGTTTGGTTGGAATTGTCCAGCCAAAAGCCGATCCGTGGTGTTGTCTGCATAAATGTATCGTATAAGGTTTCAACCGTAAAGCCGGAATAGCCTGTTTTCTCCCTGTATCGTTCCCTTCCTTTTATTGTTTCCACATCTGGACAAAGAACGACAACCTCAACAGGGTATTTATGCGGCACAAAAAATATGTACATGTAACTAATTCAACACATTTATAATTTGAATAGGGACATTATAGCATTTACTAAATACAAATTCAATGTATACGGAAATAAAGATATAAGGAGTGGGAAGGATTCCGCCGTAGTCGGCATTGTAGGAAAATCCAAAAGTTTAGATTTTCCCACAATGCTTATCTTTTGGTCTTTGGTTCGGAATAGTGTAGTGCTGGCGGTCTATCTCTTGTTTTCGGTTGCTTGCTTCCTTACCGTACATGAGCATTTCTTCTGGGACTCCAGCAATAGCTTGCAACCCCCATTCAGATTGGTAACTAGTACTCTTTGTTGTTGTAACTGAAAAAGAATTAAGTAATGCATAGCGATTTGTTATAATAACATCTAAGTTATTTACTGACATCCATGGACTTAACTTAGCTAATTGTTTATTTTCTGAATATGTATATTCTGCATCTTTCTCAATTTTAGCTCTTTTTCTGTGGGCATGAGCATCATTTGAAGCATAATACTCTGGTGAAGAAACTTCCTTACCTAAAAAATCACTAGGTGTTATTCCTTCACTCCTATTAACAGCTTCCTTAATTTCACGATTTAAAACTGGCGAATTATTTCCGTACCCGTTTAATCCTGTAATACAAAATAGACTTACAAGAATTATTAATGTTTTTTCATTTTGAACATCCTCCTTTTTTCTTTCTTACAAACCAATTATAAACACGCAAAAAATAAAATTCAAGTATTTTCGACACATTTTTTAAACGATATTCGAAAGTATGAAAAATTACTTATTAAGCCACTTCATTATTATTTCTAAATTATCTGTTTTTTTATTATTATCTAGATCAATTCGATATTTAATATCTTCTAATTTTACTGCTCTAGCAACAGGATTAGCTTTAATTCTTCTTAAATATTCTTTAAAAGGTTCATCCTTTTTTCGAGTTAAAGCTAAGACAGCATCAGAAACTGTACTGCCAAAATTTATTCGTATATCTTCAATGCTAATATTAGTTCTTCCCAAAGAACCACTAAAAAGTGCGACAAGTTTTTCGTTAATGCTTCTACAGCGATTAGAAACATTAATTGAATGATCTATAAAATCATTACCTAAAGAATCTTTTTTACCTTGGTAAGCAGCGGTAGCCATTTCCAAAGCTTTTTCATATTTGGCATTCATAGACGTACCTCTCATGTATATATTTTACAGCATTTGACAAATTTTTTCAAAAGAAAAAAATAAGTTGCCAAATATATATTTTATATACTATACTTTTATGTATCACTAAAGAGCTTTTTATATCTTGTTTTTATTGAAAAAAAGCTATGTTAGTGGTAATATATCTAAAGTTATGGACAAAAAGTCATAAATACTTATATTTATATAAAAATTTCGGAGGTAAAAACATGAAAGCAAAAGCAGAAGCACCAAGAAAAAATCATACAAATCCTGTTAAAAGATTTTTCATTAATATTTGGCAATGGTTTAAAGAAACAGCTTGGATCCAAGTTTTATTAATCGTTGGCTTAATTATTGGTATAGTTATGTCTATTACTCCATTAGTCGGTTGGATTTCTGGTTTAGTAGAAAAGAGCAAAGAATCTACATTCTACAAAGATAATAAAATTACATATTCAAATTTACAAACTAAGAACGAAGGCAGCGATGAAAACTATGTAGTTATCTTCATTTCTGATACATGTTCAAACTGTAAAGGTAGCCAAAAATATATCGAAGCTTGGTCAAAAGAACACTCTGAGTTAAAGTTCTACACAATTAACACAAGTGATGAAGATGCTATTACTGATGAAGATTTAATTAACCTTAACACAATTTATCTTCCAGTTTATAACAACCAAGATGACGATATTAAGAACTCAAGTTTTAATGAATATCCAGATGAGTTCCAAACACCAACAATCGCTTGGTATAAAGACGCTGGTGCTGAACCATACAGAGTCTTCTTAGGCGTTGATCATGGCTCTAAAGCTGATGCATATTCAGCCTTAAACAAATATTTCGAAGTTGAATAATCTATAGGAGGCTATGCCTCCTTTTTTATTACTATGAAAAAGAATTCTATATTTGTTGTCTTATCCATTACTATTTCATCATGTGGCACAAATATGAATTATTCTAATTCCACTATTTCATCAAGTTTTAGTGATTTTTATATTGAAAACGAATTAAGCATTATAGAATTAAACAATAAAATTAATTCAAAAAGTTCTTTTGCTTTACTCATTTTTTCACCAGAATGCGCCTATTGCTTATTAGCTAAAGAAACAATAAAAGAATCTTTTAGCAAATCAAAAGTAGAATTATATACTCTAAATACATATAACACTAAAAATATAAGTAAACAAAAATTCTACTTAGATTCTATTAATACATATTTAAATCAAAATATTTATAACGAAAATAAAAATTTATTCGAAAATGAAATCAAGTTATATACTCCAACAATGATTGGGTTTAACAATGGACAATCTGTTTTTACTATTATAGGATTTAACAAAAATGATTATGATTTACGTTTAAACACTTTGTTTGAGTACATAAAAAGCCACTAGGTTTCTAGTGGCCAAATTTAACGAATAGTAGTTGTACCAGGAGCTGTAGTAGTGCCTAAATTTGTAGCATTAGTTCCAAATGGATTTACCATAGTTTGATTAATGCTATTTGTTGTTCCGCCACAGGCTATTTCTTCCGTAACAGTGTACGCAGGATAATAAACTGGTCTTGGACTATAATGATGAACAATTCTTGTATTAACTGGACAGATTATTGGTTGCTCTACTGTGTGGAATCTGTTACATACTCTTTCACGAACAGGTAAAACTATTGGTTCATATTTGCATGGAGTAGCTCCGTTAATATTATTACAACGAGAATACATTATTTCCCTCCCATTTCTCAAATTAGAATATGTATTGACTATTAAATTTGTGTAGTCATATGCCTAAAATTAAATTCATATCTTTTTATGTGAAAAACAAGTTAACATATTTAATAGCAATACTCTTATTATTTATAACTTTCAAGTATTCTATTGCTTATAAATCTTCATATATAGAACTAGTAAATATATTCATTTATTTGTTTTTTCCAGCTTTATTTCCAACAATTTTTTTGACTAATTTAATCAGCTGTTCTATTTCATTTGATAAAATTAAAAACAAATTTATATTAAAAGTCATAACAATTTCTCTTTGTCTAATTGGCGGATCTTTAACAACTATAAATATAGCTAAAAAAATTAAATTTAAATGTTTAAAAGACAAAGAGTTATTTTTAATAAATTTATCTGGTGGTAGTCTTTCTTATTACTTTTTAGTATTTTCTTTTTATAATCAATTTAAGCCATGGCTATTAACAACGATTATATTTTTGGCTAAGCTAATAATATCTTTAATCATATTAAATGATTTTTCTTTTATACCTAGTATAAATAATAGAAATTATATATTTGAAAGCTTAAATACAAGTTTTAATAGTCTCTATAACATGCTTAAAAGCTTAACGTTAATAACTTTAATAATTCCTTTCTTTAAATTAATATCGAACCAATATTTATCAAACGTAATATTAGGATTTATAGAATTTACAAGAGCTGGTTTAAGATTAGCACAAATTGGAAATATTCTTTCATTATTTTTATTAGTTTTTATCGTCGATTTTAACGGCTTAACTACGTTAATACAAATAAAAATGTCTCACAGTAATGTGAGACAATATTTATATATTATTTATAAATTGCCATTAAGCCTATTTATCAGTTCATTACTTATTATTTTTGCGTTTTAAAAACTCTTCATAAACTGGATCTGGAACAAGTCTTTTAATATCTGCGCCCAAACTAAACAATTCTTTAACATTAGAGCTTGAAATAAACGCTTCTTCACGTCTAGACATCAAGAAAACCATTTCCATATTTGGATCTATATACTCGTTAACAGCTGCTAATTGAAATTCATATTCAAAATCAGTTACTGCACGCAAGCCTCTTATTAAAGCTACAGCGTTTAGTTTTTTAGCATATTCAACAACAAGTCCATCTGTCTTTTCAACTCTAACTCTATCGATACCCATTCGTTTAAAAGTATCTTCAGCCATTTTCACTCTTTCATCAGCTGTGAAATAAAACTTCTTTCCATAGTTATTAGCAACTAAAATTACCACTTCATCAAATAATTTAAGTCCTCTTAAAACTACTTCTACATGGCCGTTTGTAATTGGGTCAAAGCTTCCTGGATAGCACGCTATTCTTTTCATATTACAATACTCCTTTTCTATAAATTCCTACTTTTTTATATCCATAGGAATATGTTTTGAGTTTAAAACCTTCTAAAGGTTCTAATTCGATATCTTGTTCAGCAACTATAATAGCATTATCTGATAACAAATTTAAATCAATAAGCTTTTTAATAGTTTCAAGATTAGATTCATAAGCATATGGAGGATCTAAAAATACTAAGTCAAATTTTGTTTTGCACGTATTTAAAAAATTTAAATAATCTGATCTTGTAATAATTACTCTATCTTTTATTTTTAAATTTGTTGTAGTTTCTTTAATTGCCTCTACACATTCTTTAGCATTATCAACAAAATATGCTTTTGATGCTCCACGTGATAAAGCTTCAAAACCATAAGCACCTGAACCAGCAAACAAATCTAAAACAACTCTATTTTTTATCGACATAGAAATAGCGCTAAAAATAGCCTCTCTAACTCTATCTTGAGTAGGTCTAGTTTTAGCTCTATTCGGATTAACTATCTCTCTATGTCTAAATTCACCAGCAATAATTCTTATCATAACTTTACTTCACACTTCTAAGTATTCCTTGTTCTAATACACTTAATACTTCTTTTAATTTCATTCTGAGTTCCATATATCTTTTTACTGATTCTAAAGAATAAAGTTCTTTTTGAATTTCATTTATCTTTTTCATTTTTTCATCTATAAGAATTTTAGATTCTTCACCAGTATATAAATAATTCAACTCTTTTTCTAACTCATCCTTCTTTAAAGAAAGTTCTATTGCCTTTTTATCTTCATATATAGCTCTATCTGCTTTTATATATTCTTTATATATTTCAGAATTAATTAAATCTAGTTTAAACTTTTCTAATTCTTCATTAAATTCATCTAAGCTCACTTACATTAGCTCCTTTGCTAAAGTTACCATTAAAGATAAATCTTCTAAGCGATCGACAACTCGCTTTCTTCTTTTAACTTTGTAATCTTCTAAAAAAGATTTAAATTCTTCAGGATGAAAAGTCAATTCACGATGCCAAAGAGGATTTTCTCTAAGAAACAACCAATAATCAAAGTTTTGGTCTAGCTTAATTATAACATCTGAACGCATAATTAATCATCATTTCTTTGATAAGGTCGTTTGGTTGACCTAGCATCAAACACATCTTGTTCTTCTGGTTTACTTAATTCACCTAAAACAGCAAGTATCTTTTTCATTCCATTTAAGCCTTCTTGAATCTTATCCGCGTCAAATCCAGATATCAAATCAAAAATACCGCCTAGTCCCTCGTTTTTTGACTTATTATTATTTTCTTCTTTATCATTTTTTTCAGTATCTTCAACTTTTTCTTCTTCCTTCTCTTTAAATTCTTCAGCATCTGGACCATATATATCGTATATTTCATATAGTTCTTGCCAAGTATGTTTTCCATTCCTAACAGTTTGTTTTAAATACTCTTTGTCTTTACAGAATTCTTTAAATTCTTCAAATTTATCCATAACACTCACCTATATATGATATGCATTTAGAGTGACAAATGCTGACTTTATATAAAAGATAATCACCATTAAATAACAAAATACATAAAATGAGCATGAGGAGGTGCTTATAGTATGTATTACTACGGACCTAACTATCCATATGGTGCTAATACTGGATATGGTTATCCAACACAAAATAACGGCGTCGGTGGTTGGTTTGCTTTAATCCTTGTCATTTTCATCCTTTTAGTTATTATTGGTTGTGGATGCCCTGGATTTAACATGGGCGGTTGCGGAGGGTGTTAACACCCTCTATAATTTTTCCAATTTAACAAATATTTTATAAATCATGATATAATCTTAATCGAGGTTTTAACCATGATTAAAATATATGATGACAAAAGTAAATATTTAAGAACAAAATGCACACCATTTGATATGCCTTTAGATCAAGAAACTATCGATTTAGGCCATGAAATGGTTGAATATTTAAAACTATCACAAGATGATAACTATGCTAAAAAGCACAAAATTAGATCAGGTGTTGGTTTAGCTGCCCCACAAATAGGATTAACAAAAAGATTGTTTGCAGTTTATGTCGAAGTTGAAGATGAGCTAAAACAATACGCTTTAGTTAACCCTATAATCAAAAGAACAAGTGCTAAAAAGTGTTATTTACAAGGTGGTGAAGGATGTTTATCAGTTCCAAAGGACCATCCTGGATACGTCTATAGATACAATAAAGTTGTTATGAGCGGATTTGATATTCTAACTATGAAAGAAGTTGAAATAACTGCTTATGGTTATTTTGCAATCGTCTTACAACATGAATATGATCACCTAGATGCGACACTTTATTACGACAGAATAGATAAAAGAGATCCTTATAAAGAAGATCCAAACGCTATTGCAATTTAAGAAGCTAACAAGCTTCTTTTTTTGTATATTAATCGTAAAGATTAAACATATAATAAGGTTATAATCATTGATATTATTTTAATTTTAACCTATAATAACAATGACATTTCGAGTCAAACTTATTTAGGAGATAATATATGGACGAATTTAGAAAAATTCCGTCTTCGCCTGTTTCTATTTATGCTTTAGGAGGCCTAGATGAAGTCGGAAAAAATACTTATTGTATTGAAAATGAAAAAACATTAATTATGATTGATGCTGGCGTTAAATTCCCAGAAGAGAATCTTCCAGGCGTCAACTACGTTATACCTGATTATACACATTTAAAAAATCAAAGAAATAAAATTAAGGCACTTTTTATTACTCACGGTCATGAAGACCACATCGGTGCAATCCCATTCTTATTACAAACAGTCTTTATTCCTGTTATTTACGCACCAAAATTAGCCTGTGCTTTAATTAGACATAAACTTGAAGAATTTAAACTTAAAACACAAGTTAAAATTGTCGAATATAATTCTGATACAGTTGTTCAAGTCGACGATTTCAAAGTTGAATTCTTCCACGTTACCCACTCAATTCCAGATTCATATGGAATTGTAGTTTCTACACCACACGGAACAATAATGCACAGTGGTGACTTCAAAATCGATTTAACTCCAATTGATTCTGACTATGACTTACCAAAGCTAGCAAGTTTTGGTGCTAGAGGAGTAGACCTTTTATTAGCTGACTCGACAAATGCTGAAATCGAAGGATATACACAATCAGAAAAATCCGTTATCACTTCTATTTATGATGTCTTCCATAAGGCAACAGGAAGATTAATTATTTCTACTTTCTCAAGTAACCTTTCAAGAATTCAACAAATAGTTGAGGCTGCTGTAAAGTTTAATAGAAAAATTGTTATTTTTGGCCGTTCAATGGAATCGAATATTAGTTCAGCAAGAAGCTTTGGATATATTCATATTCCAGACGCTAATATTGTCACACCAGATAAAATTAAATCTTTACGTCCTTCTGAAACTGTAATTCTTTGTACTGGTAGCCAAGGCGAACCAATGGCCGCTTTATCAAGAATAGCTAACGGTGAACATAGATACATTAGAATTATACCTGGAGATACAGTTGTCTTCTCTTCCTCACCAATTCCAGGAAATACAGGAAGCATTAATAAGGTAGTCAACCAACTCACTAGATGTGGCGCTAACGTATTAGTTAACTCTGTATTTTATAACCTCCACGCTTCAGGTCACCCAGCTAAACAAGAACTTAGATTACTTCAAAAAATTGCAAGACCAAAATACTTTATGCCAATTCACGGCGATTATAGAATGTTAAAAATACACGCTGATGTTGCTTGTGAAGTCGGAATGCCTAGAGAAAACACTTTCGTCTTATCTAACGGTGATACTTTAATTTTAAAGAACCATAAGATAACTGAAGGATCTAGAATTCCAACAGATGCAATTTATATTGATGGAAACGATATAAATGGTTTATCAACTGCTGTTATAAAAGACAGATTAATCTTAAACAACGATGGTATGGTCGCAGTATTAATTTCATTAGATTCTAAAAACAACAAATTATTATTGCCACCACATATTGAAACAAGAGGTTTTGTCTATAATCAAAATCCAAAGAACACTCTCATTGCTGACGCTTGTACTTTAATTGAAAAGAATTTAAACGAACTCTTTAAACAAAAAGTTAAATTTATTGAAATTAAAGATACAATTAGATCAGTTACATCCAAATACTTCTATCAAATGACAAGAAGAAATCCAATGATTATTCCAGTAATCATGAACAAGACTGATAACTAATGTTTATTTTGGCTAGCAAGTCCCCACGTAGGGCTGAACTTCTAAAAAAGATTTATAACAAAGAGTTCATAATTGATCCAACAGATGCTGATGAATCTAAAATCAAGAATATAGATCCAAGTGATACTTCTCTTGCCATAGCTTTATTAAAAATGAATGAAGCTATTAAAAAGCATCCAAATGATACTATTCTCACAGCAGATACAATTGTTATCCAAAACGGAACCATATATGGAAAACCTAAGACAAAAGTAGATGCAATTAATATGTTAAACAATTTAGGTGGTGTTCCTCATCAAGTAATAACAGGATATGCTATAGCTATCAATGGAAAAATAGTAGCTCAAAATAAAACTGTGACTAATTTAACGTTAAAAAGAATGTCTAGTAATGAAATTGAAAACTATATAGCTACTGGCTCACCTTTTGATAAAGCTGGTGGTTATGGGATTCAAGATACAGAATATATTAAGACAGATAAAATCGATGGCAGTTTTGCTAATGTAATGGGGCTACCAATTGAAGATTTAAAGCAAGAATTTATCAAATTAAAAATATAGGCAACTAACTACACAGTTAATTGCCTTTTTTCATATAAATAATTGCTTGGAGGTTTTAAAATGTTTTATAAAAACTTTTATAATAACAATGAAAGAATGGGAGCTTTGTTACCTTTTGTTGGTGGATTAATAGTTGGCGGTGTCTTTGCTCCACCTAAAGGTGTGCCTAATTATGGTCAAATAGGTGCACCAAGTTATGCCCCACCACCAATGTATTATTCAAACCCTTATCCTAATCAACCAATATATTATGATCCGACTTTAGTTTATTATAATAACTATGGTTACGTTCCAAATGTTCCTCAACAACAAGTTCAAACTCAAAGTGAGTATACGTTTCCAGGACCTTACAGTTCTTAGTTTTTCTTAGCTTCTAATAAGTTTGATATATCGCTTGAAAGCTTTGAAGCTTCATCTCCAACCACAATGACTATTTTTTTCTCCATGACAATGATTTCACTCAATCCGTTTTCTTTGAGCATATCTAAATTAACTAGTGAAGAATCTTTGACGACAAGAGAAAGTCTAGACATTCTAGAATCAACTGATTCAATATTATTTAAGCTACCTAATGCTTGAACGACAGTTCCAGCTAAACCAGCTACTTTATCTGTAAATTCCTTTCTTTGTTTAGATTTACTATGCTTAACAATAATAACAGCGATTAATGCTGCAAGTAAAACTGCAATAAGTGCAACAACTATTCCTATAATAACTTCTTTTTTCATTTTCTGTTCTCCTATTAATTAGCAAAAGATTTTTTTAATCTACTATATTCATCAAAAGGTTTTAAGTGTACTAAATTAAATTCTTTTGATGACTTTTTTATTTTAAATGAGAGTGACTTGCTTTTACAAGTATTCATATCACATGCAATTTCAAATAATCTAGTATTATGTATATTGACATCTAATATATCTTCATCATTTAAAATTAAACTTGAAATAAACGAATGATATTTAGCATTATGAAGTGGTGCAAGCATATTTAGTTCATAGCCTGAATCGCCAGTCATAAGTGAGCCACCAAGAGAATGGGCATAACCACTTGATCCAAATGGTGTAGAAAGTAGTATTCCACTTGCAGGTGTTATAAATAGCATTTTTCCATTTATTCTAACTTCAATATGTAAAGTTTTAATTGCACTTCCTATCATTATATCGTTAACAGCATACCAAACTTGTTTGTCATCTATTAACTCTATCGCTCTATGTTTTTCAAAAGACATATTTCCTGATTTTATATCGTCGATAAATAGATCTATTTCATCAATTTCATACTCAGCATAATGTCCAAGCGTACCAGCGTTTATCAATAGAAAATTACCTGAATAATCATAATCTCTAATAGCGTGCAATAAAGAGCCATCACCACCAATAACTATTACTAAGTCAGGTTCATTAGATTCTTTATAACCTAGATAGTTTAATGCAGATTTTATTTTCTCAACTTCTTCAGTCCTACCAATAAATAGCTTAGAAATATAAATTGAATATGTTTTCATTACCTTTTCACTTTCTATTTTAATAAAATCATTGTATCATATTAGAGGTCAAAGGAGATAAAAATATGAGCAACAATATTGAAATTGAAGCAAAAGTATTATTAAGCCATAGAGAATATTTAAAAGTAGTTGAATCGTTAGGATTCAAACCAGAAGATCAATTTACACAAACAAACCATTATATCGACTCTAAAGAAAGAGATTTAAAAGCTAATGGCATTGCTTTACGTATTAGAGAAAAATCTGATGAAATCGTTTTGACATTAAAAACTCCATTAGCAGAAGGTTTGCTTGAAAAGAATCAAACTCTCACTAAAGAAGAAAGCGATAAGATGATTAACGAAAATGTTTTCCCTAAAGGTCCTATTGCTGACTTTCTTGAAATTCTTGATGTAAACGTCGATTCTTTACAAGTATTAGCAACCTTAGTCACAAATCGTTATGAAAAGCCATTTAAAACAGGTAAAGTCGCACTTGATGAAAATTTATATTCAGACATGGTCGACTATGAATTAGAGATGGAAGAATCAGCAATTATGAATGCTAGAGCCTTAATTAAAGAAATACTTGATCCACTCAATATTCATCACGATTACAACACTCTTTCTAAACAAGCTAGAGCAATTAACGCTATTCGCGGTAGATAAAAAATAAGAGATTAATTGAAATTGAATTTTCAAATAATCTCTTTTTTGTTATATCAATTTAAACTGCGATAAATTCTTTGAATAATCACTTGCTGTTATTTTGCTATTTTTTAATAAATAATCATGAGTAATATCTCTATAGTTATATATACTTTGTCCATCTTTTGTTAGCTTTCCAATTATCTCTGCTGATGGGAAATAGTCATAATTACGTGAGGAGTTTCTATGCAATGCTAAATAATCAATAACTGCTATAGTATAATATTTTGTATCATCAAGTGATTCTTCATTAATTCTATAAATATAATTTGAGCTATACTTAGCTTCATTTCTTATTTCAGAACCTAAAGCTTTAACTATAAATACTTCATTATCAAATGGAAGTGCAGAATATAAATCAGCATAAGTAACATTGCCTTTAACACTAGCACGTCCATTATTACACATTGAATAATCAATGTTAAATCCTTGATTAGTAGCTTCATCAGCTATAGCTTTGACGACTAAATTAGCGATAGAATTTGTGCCAGATGAATATAAAGTACCACTAACGTATGCTAATGTTTCACTTCCAATAGCATCAGTCTCAGTTTTATATTTGTTATACAAATTAGATAAACTTGTATCGTATTCACTAATATCTAAAGCTAAATTTTCAGTGTTAGTAGCTTCATAACTTTGAACTTGACCTTTGCTATAGTTTAAAGTTACTTTGCTATAAGCGACTCCGTTTGAACTAGCTTGAATAAATGGAACATCGTTAACATATTCTAATTCGTATTGATGTGAGTGAGCACAGAATACAACATCAGCATATTTTTTATTGCTGACAGAGCTATATTCAGCTATGCCACCATATTTACTTGTCATATCAGCTGCAGAAGCGTGAGCACTAACTACAACAATGTCGACACCTTTATTTACTCTTAAGTCATCAGATATTTCTTTTATGACTTCTTCAGGATTAATAAAAGTATATTCATCGGCAAATTGTGAAGAAATAGAAGTTATTTGATCTGATCCAATTACACCTATTATTCCAACTTTCAAACCACTTTCTAAAGTCTTAATAGTATATTTTTCCCCTAATTCATCTGCATGGTCTAATACTTTTTTATTTTCTATATCAAAATGATAAATATTTGAAGCTAAGAAAGGCGTTGAAGAACTTATTTGCATATTACTAGTTATATACTTTGCTCCCCAGTCAAATTCGTGATTTCCTAAAGTAAAGCAATCAAATCCAATATCATTCATAGCGTATGTTAATAATTCACCATGATTATAATTTGACTCTAAAGATCCTTGCCACATATCTCCAGAATTAATCAAAACAGTATTTTCTTCTTTTCCTTTTTGTTTTAAGAATGTTCCATATTTTAGAATTCCCATATTAGAATTCTTTTCTACTGTCGAGCCGTGGAAATCGTTAATTCCATACATAGTAATACTAATTTCTTTGTTATCATCTTTTACTATTAAATTGCAAGAAGCTTTTAATCCATCAACGATGATAGATATTTTTGTGTTTCCTTCTTTTTTTGCTGTTATCAAACCTTCATTAGAAACAGTAGCAATACTTTCGTTTTCACTAAGCCACGATACCGATTCTAATGGAGTAAAATTTATTTCATATTCTAATTTATAAGTTTCACCAACATTAAGAACTAAACTATCAATCATAGAAATTTTCTTTTCAACACTTGATGAACTACTGCTTGAAGATGTTGAAGAACTAGAAGTTGATGATGAACTTATAGTTGAACTACTAATACTACTTGATGAAGATGTACTACTTGATGAAGATACACTAGTACTACTTGAACTTATATTCGAAGTACTACTATCCGAACTAACATAGCTACTAGATGAGCTAGAACTAATTGTACTAGATGTAAAATTACTTGATGAACTACTAGTGCTCGTTGAATCGCTAGAAGATGTATCAATTATTCCTATACTACAACTTGTCAAAGACAAAATAGCAAAAATAGATATTATATTTATTCGTTTTATACTTTTTTTCATTAAAAACTCCATTTCTTAAAAACAGACAAATAAAAACTCCTTAAGTTTCTAACCTAGGGAGTTAGTTAAAAATTTATTTATTGTTCTCTTCCATATCTTTTAGATGTGGACACGTGTCAAATGTTGGACAATTTTCATGTGAACACATACTTTGAGCAATTCTTCTTGCACGTGGAATAAAAACTCTAATTTCTTCAGGATTGTAACCAACTTGAATTTTTTTATCATCGACCATGATAGGTCTTTTTAAAACTGTTGGATTCTTTTTAATAAACTCTAGCAATTCGTTTAATGACATTGAATTTAAATCAATATTATTTTCTTTAATAATTTTAGAACGTGTAGAAATTATTTCATCAGTACCATCTAAAGATTTAGTTAAGATATCTTTTAAATCTTCAATTGTTAAATCGCCATTAAGAATATTAACTTCAGTAAAAGGTATTTTTTCTGCTTTAAACCACTCTTTCACCTTACGGCATGAAGAGCAAGAAGGGGATACATATATTTTAACCATAAAGCACCTCCTTTCAGATACTTTAGATAACTATTAATATATCACAAATTAGATATATCTAACTCAATAATTTTGAATGAATAACGTATTGAGCCGTTGCGTTATTTGTTGCAATAGGAATATCATAAACGACAGAGATACGAAGCAAGGCTTTGATATCTGGATCGTGTGGTTGAGATTCAAGCGGATCCCAGAAGAAAATAACTATATCAATCTTACCTTCTGCGATTTTAGCACCGATTTGTAAATCTCCACCAAGTGGACCAGAAAGATATGGTTTAACAATTAAACCTGTTTCTTTTCTAATTTGCATTGCAGTTGTGCCAGTACCACATAAGTCATACTGGGCTAAAACTTCTTTGTTTTCCTTACAAAATTGGACAATGTCTGCTTTTTTGTGATCGTGAGCAATCAATGCGATAGTTTTTCTCTGTTGTTCCATATTTTCTCCATTCTATAGTGATTCTATATCCTTACTATTAGTTTGTTCCTTTTTCTTTCCAAATGCAACCTTAAATAGATTAATAAACACAGGAATATATAAAACAAAAGATAGTAACAAGAAGAAAGCTGAGACAGCCATCAATATAGTGCAAATAATTTCTTTATTTGCAAAAGCGATGGAAGGACAATCTAAGACAAGTAAAACGCCCATTACAACGTAAAAGACGAAAGTTGATAATTTACCAAACCATTTAGCACCAGAAAGTTTTACATCTCTTGTAAAAAGAATTATATCGCATACAAGCATGAATAGTTCTTTAAAGATAAATATAGAGAGCAAAACCCACATCCAATCATAATGAATAACCAAAACAATTGCTATAGCAAATTGCATTAACTTATCACCAAGAGGATCTATAAACTTTCCTAAATCAGTTATTTGATTACATCTACGAGCTATTTGCCCGTCAAGAAAATCAGTAAAACCAGCCACAAATATTAAGCTTGTAGCCACATAGTGTTGAACAACACTATCACCAGCCGTAAGATATAAAACCATAAATAATGGTACTAATAAAATTCTTATGTAGCAAAGTATATTAGGAATAGTAAACCAATCTTTTTTGTCAATTTTAAACTTCATAATTACCTCACTAGAAAAGTATATCAAAACTTATTTTATAGAAAAAGATGAACTTACAATTTTATTTGACAAAAAGTTAAAAATATGAAACTTTTTTAGAAAAAATACATACCTTAGTTTGTATGAACATAAAAAAAGATAGTTTAGAGTTGATTACATATTTTAAAAATTGTTTATCGTTAAATGAATATGATTATCTAGCTAACAGCAATATAGTTTTAAATTGCTTAAAAGAAGATAAAAACATCAGTGAAGCATATATAACAGTAAATAATTATCTGAATCCAACTTTTAAAGAAATTCAAGAAACGTTTCAAAAAAACATTAGTGAAAATCCATTGAAATCTTTAACTTTTTTATCGTCAATATCAAATACAAAATATCCAGTTTTAACTGTAAATAGAAAAGATATATCTTACACGATTAAATCATGCGTTAAAATACACGCCATAGGTTGTCCCTTATGTGTTTCTAACCTAGGTCTTGAAACGCCAAATCGAAAATTTGTATCACTAAGTCTATCTAATAACGATTATTTACTACAAGTTCCACCAGCGTCTTATATTGAAGGACATTATGTTTTATTAAATAAAAGACACGTTCCAATATTGTTAGACTTACCAGAAATCCAAGATATGCTCGACTTTTCTTATAAATTTCCAAACGTAACAATATGCGCCAATAACGGTTCAAATAGAATCGGGGGTTCAATTCCTAATCACGCTCACTTTCAAGTTATCACTTCAAAATTCAACATATCTAAAGCCAAAGATTTAATTGTGATAAAAAAGAAAAAAGATTATTCGTTATCAATTATAGATTGGTATGTTCCTAGCTATAGAATTAAATCAAAGAACAAAGAATTAATAGCACAGATATATTCTAAAATTAAACAATTATTTGAAAGCGAAAAGTATGAAAAATTAGTAAATAATAAAGCAGAACACCATAATTGTTTAAATATAGTTTCATATTATTCAAACAAAGAATATGTTTTAGAAGTTATTTTGAGAAGTAATTTAATGGTAAATAATAAATACAAATTTGACACTCCTGAAAAGTGCTTGCAAGTAAAAAATAGCGCTATAGGAATATTTGAAGTTTCAGGCTTATTTATCTTAGATGACAAAATATTTGAAAGAATCAAAAATATTAATAAACCAAGTGAAAAATATATATTTGAAAACTGCAAGAAGATATTAAAAGGCGTTTCTATTTTCAAGAAACGCCAAAAGAAAATTAATGTTATGAGTCAATTAATAAAAGATTTAGATCTTTTCTGTAATATTTGAGAAAACTCTTAACACTTCTTTAAATTTATTTAAAACAACTTTAAAATCTAACTCGCCTAAAGCAATTGTAATATCACGCCATAAATCGCATAAATCATCGAGCATACTAGAATAATCACTATCGTTTTTCTTGGATTTAAAGGCTTCTACAATCGCTGCATTTATACTTGATAAAGAGCTTTTTAACTGCAATATATCTTTTGTAATAATAGAATCAGTCAAACAAAGAATTTCTTTATTAAACTTTTCAAAGTTAACTTTGACTCTATTTTTAATATTTGAAGTAATTTCATTTAAGTATTCTGCAAACGGCTCTAAAGCTTTAGGATATAAAAACTTAATTTGTAATACATCTTTTAACGCATATGAGTAATCAGTAAATAAATTGGTAGAAATTTGATCGGAATGTTTTCTAAGAGATTCAATTGGTTCAATTTCTAATTTTTCTCTTTCTTTTTCTTCTTCACAAAGAATATTTAAAGGTTGGCCTTTATACATTCTTTTGTATTTTAAAGAAGGATTAATTCTAACAATTTCTTCAGGTGTAGTATTAAATTTTAATGCAATATCATTAATAGATTCGTTTTGTTTAACAATATATAGTTTTATTTTATTCATATTATCCCCACATTAATGATATGGAGATAATTTATTCTTTATGCTTCAACTTTTTCTTCTTGAGCTTTTAAATTTTCTCGTCCAATAGAAAGCATAAGTTTTATTCTGTTTTCTTGGTTAACTCTAGGAGCACCTGCATCATAGTCAACAGCAACAATATTGGCCTTTGGATTAATTTCTCTTATCTTACGAATCATTCCTTTACCAGAAATGTGGTTAGGTAAGCAACCGAATGGTTGTGTACAAACAATGTTTTCGTAGCCAGATTCAGCTAATTCAAGCATTTCGCCAGTTAATAACCAGCCTTCACCCATCTTATTACCATAGCCATTTACACCTTTAACTAATTCTTTAACGTGTCCATATGTTGCAGGAACATTGAAATCTGTATAGTGCTTAATAGCATAGTTGAAAGATTTTTGAATCTTGTCACAATAATCTAATAATATTTCACATACTTTTTTCTTTAAAATATGGCCGCCATAAAGTTTAATGTCTTCAATACGATTATCAATTTTAAACATGATAAAGTTCAAAATTCCCGGCAAATTAACTTCACAATCTTCTGATCTTAAGAATTTTTCCAATTCGTTATTACCTAAGGCAGCATATTTAACATATATTTCGCCAACGACACCGACTTTAACTTTTAGCGTACGTTCAATTTTAATAGTAGCAAAGTCTTTAGCAATATTATCTAAATTTGCTCTAACGTGACTAAGTTTATAGCCTTTACCTTTGCTCATTAAATCAGCAAGGTATTTTGTCCATTTTTCAACTTTAGCTTCTGACTCACCTTTAGTGACTTCATAAGGTTCTACTTGATTGTGTAAACACATAAGTAAATCGCCATAGATTAAAGCAGCTAAAGATTTTCTAATCATCGGGATTGTAATGTGGAATCCTGGATTTCTTTCCATACCTGATAAGTTTAAAGAGACGACTGGAACTTGTTCAAGTCCAGCTTTTTTCAAAGCTTTTCTCAATAAGAAGATGTAGTTACTAGCTCTACAGCCACCACCTGTTTGAGTAATCATTAAAGCTACTTTATTAACGTCATATTTTCCACTTTGAACAGCGTTAATGAGTTGACCTAAAGAAAGAATTGCTGGGTAACATGTATCGTTATGGATATATTTTAACCCTGTTTGGGCAATATCTGGTGATGTAGTTTCTAAAAGTTCAGCTTTATAACCATAACTAGAAAATACTTGTTGAATAATTCTAAAGTGAATAGGTGCCATCATCGGGAAAAGAATAGTAAATTCTTTTTTCATTTGCTTAGTGAAAAGCAAACGGCCAGTTTTTTTATCGTATTTTTTCTTTATTGGCTTATTTGAATTCATCTTTGTTTCTCCTTTCCAACAGCAGCTAAAAGTGATCTAATTCTAATTTTAACAGCACCTAAATTTGTAATTTCATCAATTTTTATTTGGGTATAGATTTTTCCATTTCTTTCAAGAATATCTCTTACTTCATCAGAAGTAATTGCATCTACGCCACAACCGAATGAAACAAGTTGAATAAGTTGCATATCATCATAGTTTTTAATGTATTGTGCTGCTTCGTAAAGTCTAGCGTGATAAGTCCATTGATTCAAAACGTGGACAGCAGGCATTTGTTTAACTTTATGAGCAATTACATCTTCAGTAACAATAGCTACATTAAAGGACATGAGCAATTTATCAATACCGTGATTGATTTCTGGATCAACGTGATATGGTCTTCCAGCTAAGACAATAATCGTTTTCTTCTCTTGTCTTGCTTTTTCAATTATTTCATCACCTTTTTCACTGATCTTTTTCTCGTAATTTGCATATTCTTTATAAGCTAATTCACTTGCTTTTTTAACTTCTTTTTCATTTAAATCTGGAAAGTATTTTACTAGTTTTGAATAAATCTTCTTTGCAAAATCTTTATGTCTATGAATACCAACATACTCGTTGATAAATGTTGCATCATCATTTTTTAAACGCTTTACATTTACTTTGATTACTTCAGGATAGTATGCAACAACTGGACAGTTATAGTGATTATCCGATCTTCCTTCATCGATGTTATAAGACATACATGGGTAGAAGATTGTTTTTACACCTTTATCTAAAAGGTTAATTACGTGACCATGCATAAGTTTTGCTGGATAACATACAGTATCACTTGGAATAGTCATCTGACCTTTTCTATATAAAGAAGGTGAAGAGACATCACTTGTTATAACTTCAAATCCTAAAGCAGTAAAGAATGTGTGCCAGAATGGTAAAAGTTCATAAATATTCAAGCCAAATGGGAGACCAATTTTACCACGAGGGCCACTAACTGGCTTATATGAAGCAAGCAATTCTTGCTTATAAGCATATAAATTTAGCTCGTTAGAATTAGCTTTAGCAGTTACTGGTTTTTCACATCTGTTTCCACCGATATATCTTCTTTTTCCGTCGAAACTATTTATAGTTAAACGGCAGTGGTTAGAACAGCCATTACATGTAACAACTTTAATATCATGCTTGAATTGAAGCAAAGCTTCTTTATCGAGAATTTCTGATTTTTCTAAGTTTAAATTCTTAGCATCTAACGCAGCACCATAAGCACCCATTAAGCCAGAAATATTAGCTCTAACAACATTAGCATCTAACTCTTTTTCAAAGGCTCTTAAAACTGCATCGTTTAAGAATGTTCCACCTTGAACAACAATCTTTTTACCTAAATCGTCCTTTGATGAAGCTCTAATAACTTTATACAAAGCATTCTTAACAACTGAAATTGATAAGCCTGCTGAAATATCTTCAATTGTCGCACCATCTTTTTGAGCTTGTTTAACAGCTGAATTCATAAAGACAGTACATCTTGAACCTAAATTAACTGGGCGCTTTGCAAATAATCCAAGTTTTGAAAAGTCAATTATTGAATAACCTAAAGCGCTAGCAAATGTTTGTAAGAAAGAACCGCAACCAGACGAACATGCTTCGTTTAAGAAAATATTGTCGATAGTTCCATTGTGAATTTTAAAACATTTAATATCTTGACCACCAATATCTATGACAAATTCAACTTCTGGTAAGAAATGTTTAGCAGCTTCAAAGTGAGCCATAGTTTCAACAATACCATGGTCTAATTTAAAGGCATTTCTAATGATATCCTCACCATAGCCAGTAGCACTTGCACCTTTGATAATAACGTTTGGATTTTGTTCATAAATATCTAAAAGAATTTCTTTGACTAAAGCGACAGGATTTCCACCATTGCTCATGTATCGTTCATATCTAATATTTTCTTCTTCATCGATTAAAACTGCCTTGATTGTTGTCGAGCCAGAGTCGACACCTAAATACAAAGGTTTATCATAATTAGCTAATGGGAGTGTTGGAACATAGTCTAAGTTATGTCTATCAGTAAATTCTTTATATTCTTCTTCTGATTTAAATAAAGGTGACTGATATGCAAAGTTTTCGTTATTTCTATATGTTGCAACTGATTCGATAATTTTATTAATGCTAATTTTTTTCTCACTTAGTAAAGCAGCGCCTAAAGAGACAAAGTAAAGTGAATTTTCAGGTAACAATCCTTTAATTTTTAAGACGTCATCAAAAGCCTCACGCAATTGACTCATGAAAGTTAATGGACCGCCAAGATAAACGATATTACCTGTAATTTCTCGACCTTGAGCTAATCCTGCAATCGTTTGGTTTACAACTGCATAGAAAATACTAGCAGCAATATCTTCTTTTTTTGCTCCTTGGTTTAAAAGTGGTTGAATATCTGATTTAGCAAAAACACCACATCTACTTGCAATTGTATAAATCTTTTCTTTCTTTTTGGCTAAATCGTCAATTTCAGTAACATCGACATTAAGTAAACTAGCCATTTGATCGATAAAAGCCCCAGTACCACCAGCGCATGACCCATTCATTCTAACTTCAACGCCATTGTTCATAAAAATAATCTTGGCGTCTTCACCACCAAGCTCAATTATACAATCTGTATTTGGGTAAAAGTGCTTTGTTGAAGCTCTTGTAGCATATACTTCTTGATAAAAAGGAAAACCACAGGAATCTGCAATACCCATACCAGCAGAACCTGAAAAAGCTAATTCAACTTCATCTTCTCCATTTAAAACTTCATTCTTAAGTCTTGTTAAAACTTTTTCAATCATTTCAGCAATCTTAGAATAATGCCTTTCATAAGTACTATAAATTACATTTGCGTTTTCATCGATAACAACGCATTTAATTGTTGTACTACCTATATCTAATCCAACTCTGCAGTTCATTTACTTCTCCTTATCTTCTTTTTCGATTTCTTTTTTCTCTTTATCAGTTAACGATATGCCACCTGATGATTCTTTTATTTGTTTTTTTACATCTTCTGGAAGGTTTGAATACATTTGTGAACTTTGAACTGTAAATTCTTTTCTAGCTTCCATAAAGAACTGCTTTATTCTATCGTTGGCGTTATTTATAAGCTCTTCACCATAGGCTACTAAAAATAGAGCATCAAACAATCTTGTAAGTGAGTAGAAAGGAACATAGACAAGAAGTCCTAAACCTAAAGCAATCATAGGAGTAAATACGTAATTGATATGAGTAAAGACTCCTATAAGAACTCCAGCAGTATAGCTTATAAAAAATAGTAAATAACCTAGCCAGTTAAGCTTTATATCAATCGCATCATGCTTCTTTTTCACTGATGGATATAATTCTTTTCTAAATATCATAACAGTCATAGTTGTTGGTGAAATTCGTTGTTTATTGTCGCTCAATATTGTATTGATTCCATAAAAAGACATTTCGTTTTTTCTAAACTCTGCTTGGGCAAACATAATTCCAGCAAAAATGCCTACTGAATTAGATACCGAAATTAGCGGGTAAATAATATTAGAATTTTGAGTGATAAAATCGATAGCCGCATCTAAATTTCCTAGGTCAATATCTTTTAATTCATCAAAAATATCTGGATTTGTTTGACTGATAACAAAATATCCTATTCCCATAGAGACAGCTTGGAAAAGAATATATATTAATATTCCTAAAACAATTGTTCTAAAGCCTCTATATAATCCTCTTCCTGTTCTATAATACGTTCCTATTCCTTTTTTAAAAGAAATATTGCTTGTACGCATATTTGATACTAAATCGTTAACTTCAATTGTAACCATAAAGAATAATGGTAAAGCGAAGAAAACAAGTATTAAAGAAAAATAATATGTATAGGAGGCTAATGCAATTGAAAAGAAAACTATAAATGCACCTAAAAATGTAAGTCCAAGTAATCTTGGCCAGCTTTTTTTAAATAAATTTTTTCTTTCTAACTTCAATTCTTTAGTTATCTTATCGTACATCTTGCACCCCACTTTTCTGTATTTAAATAATAACTTTGTTATTATAATACATGATTGGCAAACTTTCATTAAAAAACACTTTACAATTTGCCCATTCTGACAAAAGGGAGATTATAATATGACTATTTTTTTGTGTATAATTATTAAAGATTAATAATTTTTAGACTAAAATTTGATAGAAAGGAGTATTTCTATGAAAAAAATATTAAGCACATTGCTTTGTTCGACAGCTTTTTTAAGTTCATTTTGTTTATTTGGATGTTCTAAAAAAGAGCCGGAAAACCCGGCAAGAATTGCCTCGATAACTCAATCAGGAAAAGTTGAAAACGTTACAACATATACAATCACTTATTCTGATGGCTCAACATACACTTTTGAAGTTAAAGACGGCGAAGACGGTTCAGTAACAGTCGATGATTTATACAATAAATATAGCGAAATATATGGTGATATAACTTATGATGAATTTTTAAAAATTTATTTAAAAAGTAACGAAGATCAATTAGTTTATTCAACTCATAAAACCTTGGCTTCTTCAGCTAAAGTTTATACAGAATTCTATGAGACACGTTCATCAGGGTCAATAGGAGGTTTATTTACTGGACTTCAACAAGTTAAAACCAACTCTTTATATCAAGGATCTGCAGTTATTTATCAGATAACGGATACTGATGTTTATTTTATTACTAATTATCACGTGATTTATAGCAGCTATGCTAATTCGGATAATAATGGCTATATATCTAGCAATATAAATATTTATCTTTACGGCAGTGAAGGTGGTGCAACTCAAAGTGGTACCAAAAAAGTTAATGGCACTGAATATATGAATTATAAATATGACGAGTATGCTATTCCAGCTTCTTATGTAGGTGGTTCAGTCACATATGACTTAGCAGTTGTTAAAGCAAGCAAAGAAGATGTATTCAATGTCAATCCATATGTACTACCAGTCGAATTTGCTTCATCATATAGCGTTGGTGAAACAGCAATAGCTATAGGTAACAGCGAAGGAGAAGGAATAAGCGTCACTCAAGGTGTTGTTAGTGTTGACAGTGAATATATTAATCTTGAAATCGATAAAAAGCGTTCCTACCGTTCAATTAGAATAGACACTGCTATTTACAGTGGAAACTCTGGTGGTGGATTATTTAACAGTCGCGGTGAATTAATAGGTATAACTAACGCTGGTGATGAGACAGATCAAAATATAAACTTTGCTATTCCACTAGAAATAGTTAAATATGGAGTAGCAAACATAGTCAGAAACTCTGTCGATAAACAAATGAAAGTAGCTACTTTAGGTTTAACTATTGAAGAAAAAAATACTCATTATGAATTTAATAGCAAAACAGGTAAAGGAAGTACAATTTCTACTGTCCAAATATCAAGCGTAAAAAGTAAGAGTATCGCTGAAAAAATGAATTTATCTTCTAACGATATATTAAATTCTTTAATTATTAACGGAGAAGAATACAAAATTAATAGAAGTTACGATATCGGCTCACTTCTCCTATTAATTAAAGAAGGAGATACAATCAGTTTTAAAATTAACTCTAATAACGAAGAAAAAGAATCTAGTTCTTATACCTTAAGTAGAAGTGATCTTTCTCTTATAGGCTAAAATATAGGTGCTTTAATAGCACCTATATTTTTATTTTTTAACGTTTGTTTCCATTCCGTTAACAATATCAATTATTTTATCTACATTAAGTGAATCAGAATAAATATCATATGTTACTCCGTTATTTACATATTTAATTTTTGATCCGTCTTTTATTGCTATTCCACTAATTGTTTCAATCAAATCACCTGAAACTTCAATTATTTTCATTGTGTCATATTTTTCAGAGATTTGTTGAACAATAGTGAAATTATCTGTACCTGTATAACTTAAGATATAGACGCTTTGACCGTTAATTGTTGCTAAAGTCTTTTCACTTAACTCTGCACTATATTTTGCATTTGTCGGCAAAAGTGGTAAATCTGAGAATTCTAATCCAACATTTTCTGTCGAAAGGTTTTCACGGGCCTTAACCATATTAGCCTCGACATCAAAATAGTTATCGGCAAATGTAGGATTCATATCTACTTCAGTAAATGTTACTTTACCAACAGTTTCATTTGACGAATTTAGAATATCAACCATTACTGGTTTCATGTCTTTAGTAAATTTAATCTCTTGTTTAGCCCAACTTGGAGAATTTGGATATTTACTAATAGCACTGACTAAAAATCCATCATCAACTTTTTTAATTTCATGTTCACCATTAAATACATCAATTAAAGAATGATATAAATATGGTTTTGGATTATTTAATGGCCAATCGCCTTTGAACTTATATACTTGGTTTAGCATTGGGGTTAAAACAAATACGCCATCAGGATTTTTAAGCATTATTTGCTCTTGATTTATGTTTTTGTCTAATAACGAAACTCTAAACAAATCGTTGTCATTATCTTTCTTATAATCTGTAGTAACGAAGTAATTTCTCGTTTCTTCGTTATTTGATAATTCCATATTTGCTTCAATATGGTACGCAACTAAATTCTTTCTAACATCCTTTACTTTACCTGAAACATCATCTTTAGAGAAGAATAACTTCCATCCTGCTAAACAAATTACTCCTAAAATAATTACTCCTAATAAAATTTTCTTTATCATAGTCCACCTCATCACACCAAAACATATGATTTAAATTTCATTATTATGAATAAGTTTTTTATACTTTCACATAATATTTGTAGTGGAGGAAGAATTGTGAATATAATTCAAAAGATTGCGTTGCCATTTACTATCCTCGGAGCCTTAAACTGGGGACTAGTCGCTTTGTTTAATTTCAATTTAGTTACATGGATTACACAAGGATTTAACATTTGGGCAAAAATAATCTATGTATTCATCGCTGTATGCGCACTTATCAATATCATGATATTCTTTGTTGATTTGCGCAGAGAAGAAAAAATTGAATAGAAAAAGTTAGGTAGATAAGCTTAATAATTACTTTGCTTATCATATACCTAACTTTTTTATTCGTTTTCGTTTGTAATAGATAGTTCGTGAATAGTTTTTACTAACTTATCTAAGTTTTCTTCATCTAAAGGAGATACTTGAGCATCTTCTTCAGTTTTTTCTATTACTTTACACAAGTTCTTTTTCTTAACTAAGAAAGAATATTTGTGATCAAAGTTTTCCAATTCATCAGATAATATTACTGAGTCATTCAAACAGACAACGGAAATTAACATTGGTGTCTTTGACTCGTTCCAACCTAAAAACTTTGCTAATCTAATTGTTCTTTCTTCGTTATATAACACTAGGTTTCTTATAGCCTTTTTCTTGTTTTTCTTAAAATAATTAAACCAAGTATTATCTTCAGTTCTTCCTGATACACCGATAGGAATATATCTATCAACGATAACATATATATACTTATTTGCACATAAAAGGTGATCGACATGCAAAGTTATTTCATCGTCGATTTTGATAACAAGATTATTTAACAAATAATAATCCTTATTTAAAGCTAACTTGTAGAGTTTCTTTCCTACAAGTTCTTTATATTTTTTCTTATCTAAATATCTTTTTATTGGATAATAGAGAATTAAAAATATACCTAGAAGAATTATTAATACTAAAAAGACTATAAAAAGAGCAATCATTTTTTAAATTAATTCAAGTGCAACTTCCATCATGTGGGTGAAAGAATTTTGTCTTTCTTCTGCTGTTGTTTCTTGATGTGTAATAAAACTATCAGATACTGTAAGAATACATAAAGCTTTTTTACCTAAATAGGCAGCGTTACAATATAAAGCATAAGATTCCATTTCAACGGCTAAGCAACCAAGTTGAGCCCACTTTTTCCAAACTTCTGGTTGATCGTTATAGAAAATATCTGATGAAAGAATATTTCCAACGTGAACTGGATAGCCTTTTTCTTTAGCTACTTGATATGCTTTTGATGCGAGTTCAAAATCAGCAATAGCTGAATATGTTCCGCCTGGGATATTATATTGTGAAGCCCAGTTAGAATTTGTGCATGCACCTTGAGCGATGACTAAATCGAATAAATTACATTGCGGAGCATAAGCACCTGCACTACCAATTCTAATAATTTGTTCAACTCCATATTGGCTATAAAGTTCATATGAATAAATACCGATTGAAGGCATACCCATACCAGAACCCATAACAGAAACTTCTTTGCCTTTATAAGTTCCTGTATATCCAAACATATTTCTGACACCATTAACTTGACGAACGTTTTCTAAGTAATGTTCAGCGATGAATTTAGCTCTGAGTGGATCTCCTGGCATTAATACTGTTTTTGCAAAATCACCATTTTTTGCTTGATTGTGTGGTGTTGACATTAATAATTTCCTCCTTAAATGTACATAAAGATTATACTACAAAACAATTTAAAAAAACTACATTCAATTAGACTATTAAAAATGCTGCCATAGCTTTTAGCTATTAGCAGCAATATCATTTTTTAAATTTACTTACTTTACTTAATCTACTTAGTGATGACTTATCATATTTTAATTTTAAATTTTTATCTTGTTGATATCTATTTATTCCTTCTTCAATCATAATATCAGCAATTTCATATTTACTGATACCAACACTTTCAAACAAATTAAATGATAGAGAACCTGGAATAATATTTATTTCATTTAAATAAAGTTTCTTCTCTTCTTTAGAATACATGAAATCAAATCTAACTGGTCCAACCAAATTAAGCTCTTCATATGCTTTAGAAGCAATAATAATAATGTTGCTTCTAATATTGTCCGTCATGTATTTTTCTCTTACAGAAGCACTATCAATATATTTTTCTTCAAAAGATAACACTTTATCTTCGTCGTTTACTTCAACTATATCTGATAAGATAAGTGAATTGTTCTTTTTTATAACTGCAATGTTGTATTCAATTAATCCTTCACACCATTTTTCAACAATAGCTTCACTATCATATTTGAACGCTTCATCTAACGCTTCAATTAATTCAGTTTCACTTTCAACTTTATTTATGGCAATCGATGAGCCTAAACAACAAGGCTTAACAATTACTGGATACTTGAATGATTGTTTTAAAAATGAATTATCGTTTTCGTATTTATCTTTTCTTACGACATAATATCTCATAGTTGGATACTTCATTTTTACAGCCCATTTTTTAAATAAATTTTTGTTTTGTACTAACGATGAAACATATAAGCTATTTCCTATACACGGAATGTCTAAAGTATCAAAGAACGCTTTTATTGATCCATCTTCCGTTCCTTTGCCATGAACAATTGGAACTACTATGTCAAACTTATATTTCTTTAAGCCACATTTAAAGAAGTTATCATTTTTATTTCTTTCAAACGTGCCTTTCTTAAATTTCTTATACTGGCAAAAAGAACTTACGTCACATTCACCATCATATTTATAAAATGATCCATCCTTATCTCCATAAATAAAAATAAAATCTCTTCTATTAAGCTTTAATACTTTAGCTAAGCTTAAAGCTGATACAACTGAGATGTCACTTTCTAGTGATTTTCCACCACAAAAAATTGCAATATTATACATTATTATCCCCCATATAATAAATGTATAAACACTAATAAAAAGAACTAAATTAAATTATATTTGTCACCGATTGGTAGCACTAAAATCACGTCAAAATTGCTGCACATGTTTAAAACTTTATCAAATTTTGATTCTTTAATAACATTTTTAATATTTCCACCATTAGATAAATAACCATTTAACATATCTCCAGAAAAATCGTTATTCATAATGAATATCGAATCTAACTTAGCTAATATCTCACCGAATTTTGTTAAATAAACTTTTTTGTCTTTACCTAGTTCAACTAATCCTGCAGTGATACAACACTTCTTTCCTTGCAGTTTTAAAGCGTAATCAATTGATTCTTTAGCTGAATTAAAGTTTATGTTATAACTATCATCTATCCAAATTTTATTACCTTTTTTGATAATCTTTTTTCTTCTAGATATTTCTTCTAGTCTTTCAAATTTTGGAATAAGAGTTTTCTTATTAACTCCAATAGTTTTAGCAATTTCATATGCGCAATAAGCATTTAAAACCGATGAGTCAAAATGTAATCTTGTCTTTATACTTATATCGTCAAAATTAACTATAGCTGGTTCACCGTTTTTACTAATAATTTTATAGTCGTTCGATGAGAAACTAACTGTTTTTAATCCGTTGAATTTCTTTGAATAACTCACGCTATCTGAGTTATAAAAAATCGTGCCATCTTTTTTTAATAGATATGCGATGTCTGTCTTAACTTTATTGACATTTTCAATGCTTTTTAGTGTTAAAAGATGTTGTGGACCAACTGATGTAATAACAGCATAATCTAAGTTTAAAAGCCTTTTATATTTTTTCATTCCATTTAATTTATCAACACCTATTTCTACTACTAAATACTCGTCAAAAGGTGTTAAACAATTATTGATAAACTTAGTTAAACCCATTAATGTATTAACATTTCCAGGTGACACTAATACGCATTTATTACTTAAAAACTCTGCTAAGAAGTTCTTAACTGTTGTCTTTCCATAACTACCTGTAATGCCTATTATTTTTAAATTATTAGCTTGTTTAATTTTATTTCTTGCTTTCTTTAAATAATACATTCTAATAATTTCTTCAATAGGATAATTAATGTAATAAGATAAGATTACTGATGAAACTATAAGTACCTCTGGAACTAAAAACACATATCCAATTTCACTTTTTATAGTCAAAGATAATACAGTTAAACATGTTACTATAAAATCACTTATCAAATTTTGAAATAAGAATCTTCTAGTAACTTTAATAAAGCTTTTAGGAATAATTAATAATGAAAGAACAGTATTTAAAATAGCAAATATTAAACCGTATACGTAACCCAATGCAATGGTAAATGCTATAGAAAGTATCAATAAAGATATTTTAGATATATATATCAATAAATATTTTTTTATATTTGTCTTTATACTCAAATATAACCTATATAAATCATAATAACCTTTAACAAAAATAACGCTATAAAAGTATATTAACGGAATTAAGCATGTACTAACAATTAATATTTCAATAACTTGAATCATGTTTTATAAGCCTTTCTAAGAGTAATTCTATTGTTTCTTTATCTTTAAAAAGTTGATAGTGTGTTCCATTAAATATGTATAGTTCTTTATTTTTTAAATACTTTGAATTATTTTTTAAATCGTAACAACTTACACTTTTGTCTTCTTTATATCCAACAATAATTATTTGATTATTTATTTGTTTTAATTCATTTTTAGATACAAAAACATCTTTAACGTTAATAAGCGTTTTTCGCATAAAGTAATCAGAGTTTTTATAATCGCTGCTTTCTAAAAAAGAAAAACGTATGTTTAGTTTTTTTGAAACTTTATAAATAAATATTTTTAACTTTACCTTTAACTTATATAAAAAATTATGATCAAACGAGGAAGGAGCTATTAAAAGTAATTTAACATTATTAAAAAGCGATACACTTTTTAAAGCCACTTTACCACCAAAAGAATATCCAACAATAATATCTGGAATAAAATCATTCTCTTTTAAGATATTAATAAGATTGTACTCATAATCTTTATACGTATAAGGATAATGTAATTTGGTTTCAAAGCCTTCAAAAGCATAATAGGCAACTTCCCCATATTTTTTAAAAGATCTAATTAATTCTTCATATATCTCTTTTTTAGTATTCCAACCAGGTAAAAATAGTATCTTTATTTTCTTATCGGATGGAAATATAGTTAATCTATCGTTATTATTCATATTATAGGGTATGCACATTAAAGCTTAACTTGACACTTTTAAAGTAATAATCCATACTAACAATATCTCTAGGAGCAATTATGATTACACACTTAACAAATACATTAAACGCTAACCAAATTATTTTAATAATAATATGTGCTTGTCTTTTAATTGGAATAATCATTTTCTTCTTATCAGGTATCACTGTTATAGGAGATAAAAAAGCTATTATCACTGAAAAAGCTGGTAAAAAAAGTCGTGAATTACATAAAGGGTTTCACTATTTAGTTCCATTAGTTGAGATTAAAGTAGGCGAATACAACTTAGATATTCAAACTGCAAAAGCTAACTTTACTTCTTTTTCTATAGTTTTAAAATATAAAATCGTTGATCCAAGTAAATACCATTATGCTGGACACGATTACACTATAAAGCTATCAGCTCTATTAGCTGACGTTAAATCAAACGAAGAAATAACTGAAATTATCTCTAATATTTCTAACCAATATGGTGTCGAACCAATAAACGTTGAAATTACTCAACTGTAACTGATTTAGCTAAGTTTTTAGGTTTATCAATATTTAACTTACGGTTTAGAGCAACATAATAACTTAAATATTGAGCAAACATGATCAACACTAATCCAGATAAGTCACTATGATAATCAACAATAAATCCGTCATATTTACTTTCTATACCTGTTGTCGATAAAATCATAATTTTCCCAAATCTAGCATTAATTTCAGATATATTACTATCGATAATATCGTTAAACTTCTTATCAGTAATCATGAATATAGTGAGAAAGTTTTTATCTATTAAAGCTATCGGTCCGTGTTTTAATTCGCCAGCATATGTAGCTTCAGAGTGTATATAACTTACTTCTTTAAGTTTTAAACTAGCTTCTAAAGCTAATTTATAATCAAAGCCACGACCTACAAAGTACGCATTTTTTACTTTGGATATTTTCTTAGCATACTCATAAATATAATCTTTATTAGCTGAAACCTTTTTTAAATTTTCAACTAATTCTTTTATGCTATCCTTATATTCTTTGTTATTTAAAATCTGATAGAGAATATATAAAACAACTACTTCATTTAAATAAACTTTAGTTGATGCAACCGCAATTTCAGGTTGAGCATGTAGATTCAAATAAAAATCAGACAATCTTTCAATTGTTGTGTTTTCTTTATTTATTAAAGAGATAATTTTATTGTTTTGACCACTTCTTATTTTTTCAATTGCTTTTATCAAATCAAATGTTTCACCTGATTGACTTAGAAGAACAAAAGTGTAATTATCATATTCCTTATCATCATATACAAACTCACTAGCTATCATATTTGTAACTTTAAACCACTTTTTTGCATATAAACCAGCATGATAACTAGTTCCAGAACCTAGAATCATTATTTTTTCATTTCTTAAACACTCTAATAGTTCGCTTGGTACTTCTTTTTCTATTTTGTTTGATAAATCTAATAACCTATCAGGTTCTTCATCAATTTCTTTTAACATGTAGTAGTCATAATTACCTAAAGATATATTTCCATTACTATCATCTAATTTTACAAATTTTAATTTGATCTTTTTATTGTCTTTAAAAACATTAATTTTATTTTTATTAATTATTCCATATGTTTTATCTTCTAAATAACACACTTTATTTGCATAGCCAATAAGAGGTAAAGAATCGCTTGCTAAAAACACCTCATCATCTGACTTTCCTATTAATAAAGGCGAACCCTTCTTTATAAAAAATAATTTCTTATTATCATAAATTAAAGCAGACATTTGTCCTTTTAAATTATCATATAAATACTTTAAGGCATCATATTCACTCATTTTCTTTTCGTATAGACAAAAGCTAAATAAATTAGAAATACACTCAGTATCAGTATCAGAGACAAATTTAATTCCACTATCAATTAAACTTGCTTTTATTTCTTTATAGTTAGAAATAATACCATTATGAACGACAAATACTTTTTGATCATAGGAAGATTGAGGATGGGCGTTATTAATTGATACTCCACCATGAGTAGCCCACCTGGTGTGTCCAATTGCTATACCTTCATCAAAATGTGGGGTAATATCTTTAAGTTTTTTTACTCTTTCTATCGTTCTAATTAAATTTGATTTATTGTCTTTGTCTAGATAATAAATACCTGCGCTATCATAACCTCTATATTCTAATTTTTCTAAGCCTCCAAGGATAAATTCTCTAGCTTTTTTTGACCACGATGTTCCTACTATTCCACACATATTTTTCCTTTAACCTTTCAATTTCTTCGTTAATTTCAATATACATTTCTTTTAATTCTTTTTCGTCTAACGACTGAATTAATACTCTTATTTTAGACTCTGTACCAGAAGCTCTATAAACAAATTTATTCTCATTTAAGCCATCATATTTTTGAGCTATTTTTTCAAAATTACTATTCTTTATGACTTCTTTAGCATTATCAGTTATTATTTCTATTTCATATTTTTTAGAAGCTTTTATTTGTTTAACAACTCTATAAAATTCTTCTTTATTTTTCTTAAATATACTTGCTAATAAAAGAGCATTATAAAGACCATCTCCTGAATTCATATAGTCTTTTAAAATAATGTGTCCTGATTTCTCAGCACCTATTTTACATCCACTATTATTCATTAATTCATAGACATTTTTATCACCAACATCAGAGATGCTAATATTTATACCGCTTTGTTTTAAATAGTTTATGATAGCTATATCACTCATTTTTGTTAATACTAATCCACTATTATTTCTTAATAGTTTTACTAGTAACAAAGCTTCTATATCACCATCAATTATAGAGCCATCAGGTAAAAAAGAAATAACTCTATCTCCATCACCATCAAATGAAAAACCAATATCAAACGGTAATAAATAATTTAGTTTTTCTTTAATTAAATATTCAATATTTGTCGATCCTGATTTATAGTTTATATTTTGTCCATTTGGTTTATTATTGATTACTTTAACTTTGGCGTTAAGCAATTTAAATACTTTAGAAGCATAGTTAGATAAAGAGCCATTAGCTTCATCTAAAACAACAGTAAGTGAATCTAAATTTATATTTTGTTTTTTTAAATAATTAATATATTTCTTTTTTATATTTTTCTTTATAAATAACTTTCCAATTTTCTTGCTATATGAAATATTTTCCGTTAATTCTTGTTCTATTGACTGACACTCTTCATCGCTTAATTTTAATCCATTCTTTTTAAATACTTTTAATCCATTATCGCTATAAATGTTATGAGACGCAGTTATAACTAAAGCGTATGAATAGTTTAAATATGTCGTAGCAAAGGCTGAAATTGGTGTAGCTGCTACTTTTATATAGTCGACATCTTTACCGCTAGCAAGACAACCAGAAATAGCGCTTAGTGCTAATTCATCACCGCTTTCTCTAGTATCTTTAGAGACTAATAATCTTTCACCTTCAGGTATTCTTTTACCTAAAACATATCCTAATCTAAAAGCAATTTCCGGAGTCAATTCTTCATTTGCTTTTCCACGAATACCATCTGTACCAAATTTATATTTTTCCATTTTATTTACACATGATAAATATATGTCATAAAACCTTTTTTGTTGACAAAACTCATAGCGACAAACTTTATAAATAACTTGCTTTATGGCTATTATAGTTAATGCTATAATTTGCACATATCAAAGGAGAAAAGCTATGACTGAATGGGAAAAAGCTCAAAATGGATATCTATACGATGCTAATTATGATAAAGAAATCGTTGTGGCTAGAAAACGTTGTGCTGATCTATGTTATGAATTTAATAATTGTAGACCTTTAGATATTAATAAACAAAGAGAATTACTAAATGCTATTTTTGGTAGTATCAAAGAAAACCCAGTTATCACAGCCCCTTTTTACTGTGACTATGGATTTAATATCTTTATTGGTAAGAATTTCTATACAAATCACAATGTCACCACAATATTAGATGGTGCTAAAGTAACAATCGGTGATAATGTTTTTATTGCTCCTAACTGTGTTTTATCAACAGCAGGACACGCTATAGATAGCGAGCAACGTATTAGTGGATTAGAAATCGCTCTACCTATTACAATAGGCGATAACGTTTGGATTGGTGCTAACGTTTCTGTCTTACCTGGAGTAACTATTGGCAGTAATACTATTATTGGAGCTGGTAGTGTCGTTAATAAAAATATTCCTAATGGAGTAATTGCTGTAGGTAATCCATGCAAAGTAATTAGAAATATAACTGATGCGGATAAGAAAAAATATCCGATTTTTAAAAATTAAAGCACTAAAAAAGGTACAAACTTTATGTTCGTACCTTTTTCAATACACTTTTTTATCTATTAATCTTCATCATCGATAGAATCAAGCATTCCTCTAAAGATGTTAGGGAATTCATCAAGCTTAACTTGTTCAAGAATTCCTTTATATGCTATTGAGACTCTGCCAGTTTCTTCGCTGACTACTACTGTTATCGCATCGGTAACTTCAGAGATACCGATTGCAGCTCTATGTCTAGCACCATATTTACCAGTTAAAGCTTTAGTTGTTGGTGTGTAATAAACAGAAGCACAGACAATTGTGTTGCCTTTAATAATGACTGCACCGTCGTGTAATCTTGTTCCTTCATAGAAAATTGTTTCGAGAAGTTCTGGAGTTACAGGAGCGTTAATCATAGTTCCTGACTTATAGTAATCTGTTAATGGTGTATGAGTTTCAAATGTCATTAATGCACCAGTCTTAGTTTTAGAAAGATTGCTAACGGCATCTGTAATTACTTTAAGCAAGGCTTCTTTATCATATTTTTGATTTTCAGTTTTCTTCTTATTCTTTAGTGTGCTAATAAGAAGTGGTCTAATATCACCAATATTAACAAAGCAGACAAGAATTAACATAATCATTAAGACCCACCAAATTATGCCAGCTACCATATTTAAATCAAATATGTATGTTAATATGTAAAGGAGGAAACCTCCACCAAATATAATTAGTACTCTTTTTTGCCTAAATTTATAATACACAAGCCCACAAAGACCTATGAGTAAAAACAGTGAAATAACAAAGTCGGCAACAAACAAAGCGCTATGGAAATCTTTCATTAAAAAATGCATCTAGCGGTACCTCCTTATCACGTTAATATTTTAGCAATAATTAATAGCGTTAAGCAATAATTTTATTTTCTTTTTTAATTAAAATATATGTTTTTATTTTCTTTTTTGTTAACTATTTGCTTATTAATTAAATTAAAGCGTTAAATTTGCAAATTTATTTCATATTTTAATTTGTTTTTATTTTTTATTATTTTTTAATCGTTTGTAAAATGTGTACGCATTAAATAGATATAAAGAATAAACATATGTTAATATTTAAAAGCAAGGTCAAAAAAATGGAAGAAGAATACGAGTTACTTTTACAAGAAATTATAGAAAAAGAATCATACCAACAGTTAAAAAACTTTATCCATCATGGAAAAGTATCGACTTATGAGCACTCTATAGCTGTCGCTAGATTATGTTACGAATACGCTAAAAAGAAAAAGCTTGATATTGATTATAAGTCTCTTATTAGATCAGCCTTATTACACGACTACTATCTTTACGATTGGCACGATAAAGGTAAGTGGCATAAGCCCCATGGCTATAAGCACCCTAAAATAGCCTTACAAAACGCTATCAAAGATTATCCTGATATAAACGAAATTGAAAAAGATGCTATTTTAAGACACATGTTTCCATTAACTCTAATACCACCTAAATATAAAGAAGGTTGGATATTACAAAAGTGTGATAAAAAAGCAACTTTTAACGATTATAAAAAGAAGAAAAAGAACATATGACACAAATATACTTATGTAGTAAAATATATTTGTTAATCAGTAAAGGAGAGCTATATGAATATTTTGTTAGTTAATGACGATGGATATAAATGCGAAGGAATTAATATTCTTTTTAATAAACTTCAAAAATATGGAAATGTCATTATGGTAGCACCAAAAGAATTCATGTCAGCTAAATCTTGCTCTTTGACACTTAAAAGCTCTCTTGAATTTAAAGAGTTTGATAAAAATAAATATTATTTATCAGGCTTTCCAGCTGACTGTGTTTCTTTTGCTTTTTGGTACTTTAAAGATATTAAGTTTGATTTAGTCGTCTCTGGATGTAATGACGGACCAAATATTTCTTATGATACTTTATATTCCGGAACAATAGGTGCTTGTTTACAAGCTTCTAAACAAGGCTATAAAGCAATAGCCTTTTCTTGCCCTCACAACTTTGAAATACTTGAAAACAACTTTGATAAAGTCATGCAATATATTTTAGATAAAAATTTATTAAGTGCAGAGTATTTTTTAAACGTAAACTTTCCACGTGGAGAAACAGTTGATGATATAAAAATGGCTACTCTTTACTATCGAAATGACTATAACTACTTTGATATAGACGAAGAAGGAAGATACATAGCTAAAAGATATGAAGAAAAAGATATTACTGATGAAGAATCAGATTGCTATTTAATTGACCATCATATCGTTTCAATCCAACCTTTAAGCAATTCTTACTTTAATCAAGAAGTTTATAACAAATTAAAATAAGCACAATAAAACCCTATAAGTTTAAGCTCATAAAGCTATCTTATAGGGTGTTTTTATCTAATTAAAGTTCTTTTTTCCAAAGACCATGTAAGTTGCAAAGTTCATATGCAGCAATTACTTTTTCATCTTCAATAGTGAAAGTAGCTTTTGGTTCTTGACCAGGTTTTAACTCTATTTTAAAGAAGCCACGATCTGTTTCAAGAATAATCCACTCAATATAGTGAACGTCTAACATTGGGTGTAAAACACTACCAACTGTGACAGTAACTTTATTATCGTTTATTTCAACAACTGGTACGTGTTTTTCAACTGCAGCATCTGTTGTATTAGGTATAACTTCAATTAAACTAGGATCATTAACGGATGATTCATCCATTGGAATAACTTTTCCATTTAAATTTCTATAAAATTTCAACATATAAGGTTCTCCTTTTCTTACCCTAATGTTAACAAATTTATAAATATTTATTCAAATATAATGCTTAGTAATTTAATTTAAGTTCTTTCTTATAGATATCTAATAAATTTTTAAACCTAGCATAGTGAACAACTTCTCTTTGTCTTAAGAAAAGTAATGGCTCTATTACATCTTGATCAGAGGCTAAATCTATTAAGTGTTCATAAGTAGATCTAGCTTTTTCTTCAGCAGCTAAATCTTCTGTTAAGTCAGTTATAAAATCACCTGAACTCGATAAACTAGCAGCAGTGAAAGGATTGCCGTTTGCATCGCACGGATATAAACCAACACCGTGATCGACATAGTATGGTGCTAAACCAGCATCTTCTAGTTCTTTTAAACTTGCACCTTTAGTTAACTGATAAACAATAGTGCAAATCATTTCTTCGTGGCCTATTTCTTCAGTACCTATTTCAGTTAGTAAAGTTCGGCCACGTTCATCTGGCATAGTGTATCTTTGAGCTAAATATCTTGTTGAAGCCCCCATTTCACCATGTGGGCCACCATATTGAGCTATGATAAACTTAGCCATCTTCAAGTCTTTTCTTTTTATATCGATAGGATATTGTAATCTTTTCTCATATTTATACATAACTAATCTCCTAACCAAGCAGATGGTTTTGTAACATAATCCATATATCCATCTTTGTACTTGCCTTCAGCTTGAGTAAGTGGTCCATATTTATCTATATATTCTTTCTTTTTATCACTAGCTAATTTAGAATACTTTTCAAATTCTAAAGCAGCTTCTTTATCGTTTGGATATATATCTAAATATAAACCTAAATCGTGTGCTACTATATCATAAGCCATAAGTTCTAACATAATTTTTTCTTTTTCAGTTTTAGGTGTAGATACTCCTGGTTTATAGTTTTTATATCCTCTATATTCGTTTTTAAAAGAGTTACCTAACATTAAAGCGTCGATAGGGGCAAATAAAAACGATTTTTGAGTCTTATTAATATCTTCTTCTTTTTTTCTCTCCTCACTATAGTCAGGAGTAGAAATAATAAAATATAACGGGTTTGAATTAAACATATTTTTCTCCTTAAACCTATGTTATTCGACTACAAATAAGAAAGTATATTTAATACGCCTATATATAACTTTTCTTTTATCTTTATTTATTGATTTTTACTATTGTCTAAAGTAAAATTATGATACTGCCGACATAGCTCAGATGGTAGAGCAACTGATTCGTAATCAGTAGGTCGAGAGTTCGATTCTCCCTGTCGGCACCATTATGAAAGCATAGGTTTGATACAAATTGTGTCAGACCTTTTTTCATTGCGGATATGAACTTTTATCCTTTCCGCCAGCAAACTATAGAGCCTTGTAGAAGTGCCAGAAAACATTTTTATGTGGCGCTTTTTCTTTTTATATATTGCTACGGAACGAAAGCCTTATTAACGGAACGATAGGTATTGCTACGGAACGATTGATATTTTTGATAAAATCTCATTTTAGTCTCGACATTATCCCGCAATTTACTTGAGTTTTCCTCAAAAAAGTGCTATAATTTTTAATATCATTTAATAATTTGCGTGGGGGAATGAGACATGAACATTGACTATCCTGCAACTATAATCAAATTGAGAGCAATCCTAGATCTTTCGCAAGCAGCATTGGCTGAGCTTTTAGGAGTCTCTTTTACTTCGGTTAATAGATGGGAAAATGGCAAATATGAGCCAACTAGACTTGTTAAGGAAAAAATTAGGTTGATATGCGAACAAAACAACATTCAAATGGAGGTAGTTAAACAATGACAAACAAGAGGCAGATAGATGCACTGTGGGATGATAATCCAGTAGATGTTACTCCTGAAGCTAATTTTATATGGAGTATTGCCAATAAGCTAAGAGGGACTTACATGCCAGATAAATACGGGGATGTAATTATTCCTATGACCATTCTTAGAAGATTTGAATGTGCGTTGGCTCCTACAAAGGCTGCTGTTATAGAAGCGTATGAAAAGAACCCTGCATTGCCTGCGTTGGCTTTGGAAAGGAAGTCTGGTTTCCAATTCTACAACACCAGCCACTATGACTTGAAAGAACTTCAAAACGAATCAGATAAGCTCGCTGAGAACTTCAGTAATTATATCGAAGGCTTTTCATCTAACGTTCAAGACATCATGAAGCAGTTGAAGCTTGCCGATCACATCAAAACGATGGATGAGGGTGGCTGTCTTTTGACTGTTGTAAAAGCTTTTTCGGAACTTGATTTGAATCCAGCAACTTACGATTCCATTAAGATGGGATATATTTTTGAAAACCTGATTGGCCGATTCTATCAAAATGTGGATGCTGGACAATATTACACTGGTAGAGACATTATTAAGTGCCTTGTTTCGATTTTGACAGCTGAGGGAAGCGATGATATTTTTGAGGACCATAAGGTTATCACCGTTTGCGATCAGGCTTGTGGAACTGGCGGTATGCTTTCAACAGCTTATTCATACTTAAAACATGTAAACCCATCCGCTGACGTTCGCTTATTCGGCCAAGAGTATATGGGACCATCTTATGCCATCGGGCTTGCCGAAATGCTGATCAAAGGTCAGGATGCTAAAAACTTCCGCCATGCAGATACTTTCAAGGAGGATTGCTTTAAGGACACTAAGATGAGATTCGTCATCGAAAATCCTCCGTTCGGTACTCCTTGGTCTGGTAAGGATGCAAAAGAGGGACAGGAAACAGCCGTAAGGAAGGAATTCGCGAAGCGCGCCACTGGGCATAGTCGTTGGAGGGCAGGACTTCCTTGCGGAGGTGATTCACAACTTATCTTCATGCAGTCAGCCATCGATAAAATGGATGATAAAATCGGTCGTGCCGCCATCATCGAAAATGGGTCGCCGTTATTCACGGGCGGCACTGCTTCAGGCGAAAGCCAGATTAGAAGATGGATGCTTGAAAACGATTTGATTGAAGCTATTATTGCGCTTCCAACTGATTTATTCTACAACACTGGCATTCAGACTTATGTGTGGATTCTTTCGAAGAACAAGAGAGACGTCAGAAAGGGAAAGATTCAACTTATTGATGCGTCGGGTATTTATCATAAGCTTCGTAAAGGCTTAGGCTATAAAAAGAACGAATTATCTCCTGAAGACAGAAAGAAGATAACAGAACTTTATACAGATTTTGAAAAAAATGAATTCGTAAAAATCTATGATAACAGTGAATTCATCTATCGTGAATATACCGTAATGCAACCTTTGCAAAGAAGCTACGCAATCGCAGAAGATAGAATCGAAAGCATGATTCAAAAAGGCGTTTTAAGCTCTATCTACGATGAAGGCAAGGTTTATGAACTTGAAAACAGTATCGAGACTGACGCTGAAAAGAAAGCCAAAGAATTAAGGACTCTTAAGAAATTAAAAGAAAATAAACCTTTGTACGATTCTCTTTTAGAAGCATTAAGAAATAATCTTTCTGACAAGGTATTTTATAGACTTTCTGATTTCGAGCCTGTCATCAAGAAGATATTAGTAGGATTTGACAAAAAGATTATTTCTAAAGTGATTGATGGACTTTCTGTTATGGATAAAAAGGCAGAAATTCATAAAGACAAAAAAGGAATCGTTTACGATGCAGAAACCAAAGATACAGAAATTGTTAAATGGGATGAGAAAATCGATGATTATATGGCAAGAGAAGTTCTGCCACATATTCCTGATGCAAAAGCCTTTTTTGAAGCCGAAGATGAGAATGCGACATTCGAAGATGACCTGCTTGCCAAGAAGGTGAAGATTGGAGCTGAGATTCCGTTTACAAGATATTTCTATAAATACCAAGAACCAATACCAAGCGAAGACTTATTAAAGAAATTCAAAGAATTAGAAAAAAATGTTCGTGAGAAAATCGATAGATTGTTTTAAGGCGGTGAAACTATGAGAGAAATGAAAGATAGTGGAATCGGATGGATTAAAGAAATTCCAGAAAATTGGAATGCTTCGAAAATTGGTACTTTATATGAGCTACGAAACAGAAAAGTAAATGATAGGGACTACAAGCCACTTTCAGTAACAATGAATGGAATTGTGCCTCAATTAGAAACAGCCGCAAAAACCAATGCCCATGATGATAGAAAACTAGTTTGTGAAGGCGATTTTGTGATAAACAGTCGTTCTGATAGAAGAGGATCTTGTGGAATTTCATCATATGATGGTTCAGTTTCGTTAATCAATATTGTTTTGAGACCTTTTATAAACATGAATCCCGTTTATTATAACTGGCTTTTTCATACAGTGAATTTTATAAATGGGGACATGGCATAGTCGATGATTTGTGGACAACCGGCTGGCAAGAGATGAAGAATATTTTCATTCCAACGCCACCGATTGACGAGCAAAAAAGAATAGCCGCTTATCTTGATGAGCAATGCAAGAAAATCGATGAAATAATGGCTGATATTCAAAGTCAAATCGACACACTAGAAGATTATAAGAAATCGGTTATTTCTGAAACAGTCACAAAAGGGCTTGATCCTGATGCTGCAATGAAAGATAGCTGTGTTACCCATATTGATAGCATTCCATCCCACTGGAAGACGTTGAAGTTGAAATACGCATCAACATTAAAAGGAAGAATTGGCTGGCAAGGTTTAAGAACGGAAGAATATCGAGACGAAGGCCCATATCTTGTAACTGGAACCGATTTTAACAAAGGCTACATCAATTGGAATAGTTGCGTTCACGTTTCGAAGGAAAGATTTGAACAAGACAAAAACATACAAATACAGGAAAATGATTTACTAATAACAAAGGATGGCACTATAGGTAAGATTGCAATGGCAAAAGAATGCCCAGCTGAAGTTTCATTAAACAGTGGTGTGTTTATAGTTAGAAATAATCGTAAATACAAATATATCTATAAATTCTTTTATTACATTATTTTATCGAAGCAATTTTCATTGTGGTTTGAATTGGCACAACACGGCAACAGTACCATAAAACATTTAACTCAAGAAAATTTTTATGAATTTATTTTTGCGTATCCACCAATTGTGGAACAAACTCAAATAGTTAATTTTCTTGATGATAAATGTGAAAAGATTGATTCCATCATAGAAAATAAAAAAGCACAATTGGAAACTATTGAGACTTACAAGAAGTCTCTGATTTACGAATACGTAACGGGCAAGAAGGAGGTACCAGAAAATGAGTAAGGTATTAACCGAAAAACAATATCAAAGATATATCATCGATTATTTGGTAAGCAATAACGGATACATCGAAAGAAGCGATGCTGGCTTTGACAGATATTATGCAATTGATAGAAAATTATTTTTTAAATTCTTGAGTGATACTCAACCTGATGAAATTACAAAATTAAAGAAGATTTATAAGGACAAATTTGAAGAAACTTTAATCAATGTAATCAACAATCAGATTACAGGCAGTAAGAACTCATTGCTTGAAACATTGAAGCATGGTGTCGAGCTTTCCAATGTGAAGCTAAATTTAATGTACACGAAGCCAGCTACGGAGTTCAACAAGGAACTTAACAAGAAATATACGCAAAACATTTTCTCAGTTGTGGAAGAAGTCTACGCAAAAGATGATGAGAGGGTAGACCTTGTTATCTTCTTGAACGGTTTTGCGATTATTTCGTTCGAGCTCAAATGCAATGCTTCTGGGCAAAACTATGAGAACGCTATTATCCAATATAGAACCGATAGAGATCCTAAAGCTAGACTGTTTTTATTTAAGGCTGGTTGCATCGTGAATTTCGCAATGGACCTTGAAGAGGCCTATATGACCACCAAGCTTTCTGGGATGTCCACATATTTCTTGCCATTCAACAAAGGAAATGGTGAAGGAATAGAAACAGGAAAGGGCAATCCGCTAAATCCTGATGGCTTTGGTGTTTCTTACATTTGGGAAGATATTCTTAAAAAGGATAGCATCATTGAAATTCTTTCCAAATTCGTGTTCGTCGAGAGAATCGAGAAAGAAGAGAACGGAAAGAAAAAGTTAAAAGAGTCCATCATATTCCCTAGATATCATCAGCTTGATTGCATCAGAAGAACGCTTGCCGATGTCATGGAAAACAAGTCTGAAATGAACTATCTGATTCAGCATAGTGCGGGATCGGGCAAGACTTATACCATAGCTTGGCTTGCTCACAGACTTGCCACTTTGCACGATGCCGACAATAAGATCATTTACGACAACATTGTAATCGTTACTGATAGGGTTGTCGTTGATAGGCAACTTCAAAAGGCGGTCGGCGCCATCGAACACAAGGTCGGGCTTATCAAAGTTATGGATGATAAGTGTTCTTCAAATGATTTGAAGGAAGCGCTAGAAGGCAACACGAAAATTGTCGCGACAACCATTCAGAAATTCTTATATATAGCTGACATTGTAAAAGGATTAAAAGACAAGAAGTTTGCGGTTATTATCGATGAGGCACACTCTTCCACATCTGGAAAAGACATGGCTGCGGTTACCAAAGCGCTAGGTTCAGATGTGAACTACGAAGACGCCGCTTTCAACATGGATGCTGAAGATCTTATTTCCGATGAGATTTGCAAACATGGCAAACAAAGTAATGTTTCTATGTTCGCTTTCACGGCAACTCCAAAGCCAACGACTCTTGCTATATTCGGTAGAGTGAACTCATTCGGACAATATGAGGCTTTCCACCTTTATTCAATGAAGCAAGCTATTGAAGAAGGTTTTATCTTGAATGTCCTACAAAGTTTCACGCCTTATCAAACCTTCTACAAAATTAACAAAGAAATTGAAGAAGATCCAAAGTTTCAAAGTAAGAAAGCAAAGAAGAAGATTGCTAGGTTTGCAATGCTTCACGAAACGAATATCGCTCAGAGAATAGAAATCATCATCGAACACTTCAGAGATGTAGTCCTAAGAGACCAGCCTTGGGGCAAGGCGATGGTGGTTACTGGCTCAAGGGCTGAAGCAGTGAAATATTACGAAGCTTTCCAAAAGTATGTAGCGGAAAAAGGATATACGGACGTTCATCCGCTTGTCGCTTTCTCTGGAAAGATTACCGAGAAGCAATTAGGCGTTTCCGATGATAACGATAAGTATTTTACAGAGTCATCTATCAATGGCTTCAGCGATGACTACACGCCTGACAAATTCGATAAAGAGAATTATCAGGTTCTGCTTGTTGCAAACAAATATCAGACTGGATTCGACCAGCCAAAGTTATGTGCGATGTATGTTTTGAAAAAGCTGACGGGAATCGCTGCAGTTCAAACTTTGTCAAGGCTCAATAGAATATGTCCGCCTTATAACAAAAAGACATTCATCCTTGACTTTGTGAACAACATTGAAGATATCCAAAACGCTTTCAAGCCTTACTATACATCAACCATCTTATGCAATACCGTTACGCCAGAATTGGTATACGAGATCGACCAGAAAGTTGATAGCTATAACTTGTTTACTGTCGATTCGGCATTTGAGGCAAACGATATATTCTACTCTGATAAGTACACCAATAAGGAAAAGGAAACAAAGATAACGTTCTATCTATCCAAGGCAAAGAAGCACTTTGAGAAAATGGAAGTAAACGATCAGAGGGAGCTTTATTTTACCATTAGAAGGTTTGTCCGTTTCTATGAGTTCCTACTTCAGGTGTCTTCTTTCAATGACGTGGATCTGCATAAGAAGTATAACTTCATCGTTTGGCTATTGCCTTATTTGAAAATAGGCAAGCCTGGAGATGGATTCAACCTTAAGGGAATGATTCAGGCGTCTAACTTCTATCAAAAGAAAGGCACTGAAATAAAGACTGGAAAGGTTGATTCGGATCCATATGTCAACTTGCCAACGGCCGAAACGTTTAACCTTACAGAAGATGAAGAGCAGAGGCTTTCCGACATTATCAAGGAAGTAAATAGCAAAACAGGGAAGTCGTTCGATAATGATGTGGCTTTCAAAGCTGCGCTGCAAATCAGGGACTTATTAAAGAAGAATCCTGACTTGATTGCTAGTGCAAAAGCTAATGGATTGAATGACTTTGAATTCTCGTTCTATTCAGGAATCGATGATGCATTGGTTGATGGGTTACAGCAAAACCAAGAATTCTTCACTATGCTTTTGAACAACACCGAAATCAAAAAAGACGTTCTAGGTATATTCTTAAAGAGCATTTATGAAGACTTAAAAAATGACAAGAAAGATGATCTATTCTTGCAATAGTCCCAAATCCATTTGCAGTCAATACGGACTTTTGGTAGAGACTTAGAATCGTAATATATTCGATATGATTTTTTTTGACATACTAATAAGAAAAAAATGAGATTATTTGAGGAATGAGGTGAAATAAAAATGAGACTAATAAAAGCTGATTTTTCTATTTATAATGAAATATCTAGAATTTTGCTTGATAATTATACATTCACTCAATTAAAAGTTAATGCAGATTCTTTATATGAAATAATTTCAGAGATGTTATTAGATAATGAAAACCTATTTTTCTACTGCACCCAAAGAAGTTCATGTAGAACGTTTAAAGATACAAGGTTATATGTGAAAGAATTAATGAAAAAAAACATTTTAAAAACAGAACTTAATGCTATTTTAATGAATCTAAAATGGGATAAAGATTCGATTGACATTAATAGTACAAAATTTTGTGGTGACCTTGGTGAGTATTTAATGAGTATTATTATTGAAAAATATGATATATCTAACACCTTGATTTCTAAGGTATCATTGAAAACATCTCCGTCTATGCCAGCTTTTGGTAACGATAACGTGTTCTATGATTATCAAACAAATACTCTTTATTATGGTGAAGCGAAATTTTACGATAATACTATTAATGCATTATCAAATGCGTTTGATAGCATTACAAAACATTCAAAAAGTTTACAAGAATTATCGTTTATCAAGAATCAGTCGTCGTCATTTGTTGCAGAGAATGGAAAATTACTTAAAAAAATTGAAAAAAGATTAGAAACAATTGATGCTTCACAAATATCAATCACCAGTATTTCTTTCATTGTATCAGATGATAATTACGAAGAAAATGATTACGTTGATGCGTTGAATAAGTTCGCAGGAACACATCCTGATAAATTGAATTATATTAACAATTCAATAATTGTGTTTTTGCCTGTTATTTCAAAAACGAATTTTTTGAATTACTTTGAAGGCAAGGTGAAGTCTTTATGATTGACAATGATAATGCAATTTATATATATGATTATTTGGATGTTAAAGCATCTGAAATGCGTGAAAAAGTATTGCTTGATTATTTAAACGATGCTTCAAATACTTCAAAACTTGAATTCATGGATCTTGGCTTTTATATCAAGAATAATAGCTGTATTAAAAGAATTGAATCCATAGCTCATCAGTCGGTTTTGGATAATAATATTATTTTGTCTGATTCACAAATCGAAATACTTAGCATCTTGAACGATAAAAATTTATTTATCAGCGCACCGACTAGTTTCGGTAAAACCTTTATTGTTCTTGAGTTTATGATTCGACATCCTGAACTAAATAATATTGTATTTATTGTTCCTACTTTAGCATTGATGAATGAATTATTAAAGAAAATATACGACAATTTTGGTGAAAACTACAACATATGTATTAATGGCGATGAAAAGCTTGAAGAAAAAAATATTTTTATATTTGTTCCTGAAAGAAGTGATAATGAATTTGTTAAATTGATTACATCTATAGGTTTGGATTTATTAGTAATTGATGAAATCTATAAATTAAAACCCAAAAATAAAAAAGAACTTAACGATGACGATAGAATTATTTTGATGAACAAAGTTTATCTAAACCTTTTAAAATCTGCAAAAAAAATAGTATTGCTTGGTCCGTTCATTAAAGATATTTCGTTTAATCAAACAAAACTTGATATAGTAAAATACTATACTAATTTATCACCAGTTTATAATTTTTTGCATAAATGTCCTCAAAAGAATTGGTTGGATTATATTGGTGAAGAAAAGGAACTTGTCTATTTTAATTCCCCAGAGTCAATATATACATCTTTGGATAAAATAATTGATAGATTTAATGAAAATATTATTTTTATTGATAGATACAAAAAAGAAATAGAATATTTGGAAAAACTGTTTTTTAATGATTGGTATGGTATAAAACTACTTAAGAGAGGAATAGGAGTTCATCACGGAAAGACACCGATGTTTTTAAGAAAATTCTATGAAAATGAGTACAGAAGTGGATCATTAAAATGCCTTTTATGTACGAGTACTCTGATGGAGGGAGTTAATACTCCAACAATGAAACTGATTGTTGTTGATGATCCTGGTAGTACTTTCAGACTAAATAATTTAATCGGTAGGGTAGGAAGACTGAACGTAAACAAACCAGCAGCTGGCAATATATATTTATTCAATAATAAAGCGTGTAAACTTATTGAAAATCGTAATGTGTGGGAATCATTAACTATACTTTCTGAAGATGAAAAAATTTCATCAGCTGATGAGGTACTTTTTTTGGATAAAAAATTTGATAATGGTGAAAAAAAAGAAGAATACAATTTAATTATAAACACGATCATTAATACATCTGGAAAAAGATTAGATGAAATAAAAAAATATGATATAAGAGTTAAAACTGCTTATAAGTTTGTTGAGAAAGATTATTATGATAAATTCATCCATACTGAAAACATCAAAGAATGCATACGTCTATCTTGTGAATTATTAGGAAAAATATCATTTAAATTTGATAAAAAACTTTTTAGCGGTATCATTTATCCTTTTAATACTTTACCATACTTAGTATTTATGGATATGATGATTCAAGGTAAAAATTATGGTGAAATAATCAATTATTTTGAAGTACAATATGGCATTCTTTCAATAAAAAATAAAAATCTATTAACAGATAAACTCCTTGAATTAAGAACTTACATAAAATTTAAATTATCTAAGATTATTAATTATTTTGAATTATATAATGTGGATTATAACAAATATGATGTTTTACGTTTTTTTGCAAGTAAACTCAAAAGTTTTTGCGAGTTGGATGTTACAGCTAAAATATTAGAAGATTTAGGTGTTGAAGAATGCGATTTTTCACAATTGAAGCCATTAATTGGAAATATTGATGATATTTCAACTTCAATTGTAATAAAAACATTAAGAAAAAATAAAGATAGAATAAATCAAATGTCAATTAGTCCGTTTACTAAAAGAAACATTCAAAAATTATAGCCAATTTGCAAACCATCTCACCAACTGTACGAATTTTTTAAGGAGTGTACGCAAATTGTATCAAAATAGGTAATTGCACACATATAGAAGCATAGGTTTGATACAAAAAATAGTGTATCAAGCCTTTTTTGTACTTAAAATAGCATAATTTGAGGCATTTTTGCCTGCTTTTAAGGTGATCGGCTGAGAATTGAAGATTTTTGCTTAATTTCTTAGGCTTTATTTTCTTTTTATAATTAGCTAAAAATTAAAATATCAACAAGAAAACAAAATCCATCTGCTGGAAAACAATAGCTATAGTAAAAAAACAAAAGTTATTAATATTTGTGAGAATTTGGCTTTTTATGATAAAATTGTAACAACAAAATAATGAGGATTTAGATTAATGAATAAAAAAAGAACAAAAAAATATGTAAAAGAAGCATTGTCATTAAGATTAAGCCTTCAAAATACAAAAGGATTAAAATCATATGAAAAATATGAAGAACATTTAAAAAACTTTCCTAAAAGTCTCTTTAAATATCGTTGCTTTGATAAATATACGGTTGATTCAATTTCTAATAATTATTTGTACTTATCACCAGCAAAGGAATTAGATGATCAATTTGAATGTACAGCTAATTTTGATCCAAGTATTACATATTCAAATGAAATAATAAAAAAATACTTTGCTGAAGAAGTTGCAAATATGATTTCTGATTATCCATCAAACTTTAAAAAGAGCGAAATGAAAAAATTGATGTATGAATGCTTAGATAAAAAAACTAAGATAAGTGTAAAAAAAGAAAAGATAGATTTAAAATCTAGTAAAATTAAATCTAATTATTCATCTAAAGAGTCAAAAGAAATTCTCAAAATATTTGGGGCATTGATTTCTGGGATGTGGATGAATGATAAAACTCCAGAAATTTTTAATGATTTAATAAAAAAAGCATTATCAGCTAAAGATAAACTTGGAATTGGCTCATTATCAGAAATTAATACTAGTCAAGTTATGTGGGATATGTATTCTGACCATTATTCTGGATATTGTGTTGAATATGATACTAGCGATGATATTGATTTAAAGATAAATACATTTCCTGTTGTTTATGGTAATAAGAGACAAACAAATTTTCTTTCTATTTTAATTGGAATGATAGTTGAGGGATATATTGTTAATTTATCAAACAATAAAGAATATACTTTAGAACGTAGTTTGGATTATTTTTATTTGATTATTACTAAATATAAAGAATGGGAGTTTCAAAAAGAATGGCGAATTGTTGGAGATGCACATTTTAAGTTTCCAATGCCAAAAATTAAATCAATCTATCTAGGAAAAAAGTGTTCAAATGATAAAGAAAAATTGATAATTGAACTAGCAAAGGAATTCGGATTTTCAGTTTATAAACAAAGAGATAATTATATCGATTTATCAATTGACTTTGAAAAGATCTTTAATTAATAGTTCCGACTTTGACACTTGTAAAAACAAAAAGAAGGCAGAAACTCAGTATTTATCGAGTTTTTCTGCCTTTTCTTAATTTGTTGATATGTGTTGTATTTTCATTTTTTCTTTTTTAGATTTTGATATTAATTTTCTACAACTTGCTTTAGACATCGCTGACATTGATTCTATTAATCCAAACGTTTTTTTAATGTTTTTCATAATTTAAAACACTTTTCTAAGCAACTGATACACTTTAATTATAACAATTTTAAAGCCCTTTATTTTTGTAGCTTATAGTTTAATCAAGTAAAACTGAGATAACACATTTATTTGATAATGTTGATTTGTAACCTATTGACAATAAAATGTAATTGTTGTATCTTATCACGATTTGAAGAATCAGATTCTCCAAATGGGTTGGATTGGGTAAAGGAGGAAAATTTTTAATGTATCATTGGATAGATGACAAGCAATTTTTAAGCACTATGAGAACTGAATGCTCTGATATTGTCAACAGACTTAAGATGAAAATCAATAATGATGGATATCTTAAGGTTGAAACTCAGATGGTAGGAAGTGGGGCAAGAGGATTAGAAACACAAAATGCTAATGAACATGTGGATTTGGACTACAATATATGTATAATTTCTATTGATGGAAATAAAAAAGAAAATGACATCAAGGAATATATTAGAAAAGAATTCAATAAAGTTCTAAAGAATAAAGGGGTGGGAGATTGTTCAGATTCAACATCTGCTCTAACAACTCCTTTGCTTCAATTTAAATCCGGTAATAAAACAAAATTCAGTATTGATATTGCCATTGTCAAAGAAGTAAATAAAATTTGGTACAGAATGAAACATGAAAAGACTGGAAACACCAAGACAGACAAATGGTATTGGAATGAAGGGCCATCTTCTAAAGATTTAACTGATAAAGCTTATTGGCTAAGGAAAAATAATCATTGGCCTGAAGTGAAGGAGGCATATCTTTGTAAAAAAAATCAGTATCTATCAAGACAGGATGATGATCATCCATCATTCGTTTGCTATATAGAAGCTGTTAACGAAATATATGGAACATATAAAAATACCAATGATCACAAAAAAGTTAAAAGCCAGACTAAATCAAAGACAATATACGCTTCTCTAAATATGAATTATTGTGATGATAGTCATAGTACATTCTATTGCAGCTATATTATTGATGAACAAAGCGAAATCAAGAGCCCTATTTATAACAATAATACAAGTGAAGAGGATGACTTCGAACTTGTGATGAGATGGCTTAACAAACTTACAACATCAGTTGCAAAAGATAAATCTGTAACTAAACTAGTTATATCAATTTCTCCATACATAAGTTCAATGATTTGCGATAACAAGATTGGTAACAGAGTAATGACAAAGAATGAAATAAACAGAATTCGTAGTTATCTTGGAAGAATTAAAAAGTTAGGAATTGATGTTACCACTAAAAAAGTAGAGTAAACTTTGATTCTCACCATTATCGTTAAAATCAAAAGATGCTATCGATTTGTTGGTTATTCATTCAATAAAATATAAAAAAGTATTATTTTATTAGCTTTAATAAATACAGAAATCATAGATTTGATGCCAAGAAAAAACGTATTGAACATTGTTATGATTAAAATATCGTTATTTGAATAATTTTAACTTATTTAAAAGTAACCGAGCCTGAGATTTGAACATTTTTTCTCAGGCTTTTTTATTATTTATAATCAACTAAAAACAAAGAATATAAAATAATCAGTTGTGATGAATACGATTATTATGAATATTTAAATGCAGGAGATATAACTTTTGAGTAAATTCCTCCTTAACTATATATAATCGTAAGTTTCTCACTGTTTTTGCTCACTTTTTTGATAAATTTTAATTTTCTTACATTTTACTTGGAGAATTTGTTACACATATAAATCAAAAGAACTATATTTATATAAAAATACGACAAAAATCGAAATGATTATATTAATGATTAATGTAGAATAATGTTGTTTAAATAATTAGGAGAAATTTAATGAAAAAAACAGAATTAATTATGATTGCTGACATAATTAGAAAATGGGTTAATTGTGAACAAGACAAGAATTATAACAATAAATGTTTTAGAAATAAAGCATCTTTAAATTTTAAAGATTTTATTTCTCATGTTCTTAAAAGCAATGATAATGAGCTTATAAAATGTTTATATAAAGGTAAAATATATAGATTCCTTCATTCTGATAATTATGTTTCTCCAAATAAAGAGCCAAAAGAAAGCAATTTGTTTTACTCTTGGACTAAAAATGATACTTTTAAAAAAATCGCAAAATTTAGTGAACATAGTATGCGAGGAATAACAGTTATTGAAGGAAATACAGATGGTGAATATGGCATTGATATTGTAGCTTTAAATCAATACTTATCAAATAAATTTAAGGAAATTGGTCCTATACTATGGGGTGGATTATTTGATGAAAATGAAGTAATCTTTCCAATGAATAAAAGCAACATAAAAGAAGTTTATTACTGCAATAAATATGATGAGTGTGAAGAATGTAATAAAATATATGTTGTAAAAAATACTGAAGCAATTGATGGTGACGATATTTATCGCTGTCCTTATTGTGGAAAAATAACTAGCAAAAAAGATTTTTGCAATACTTATGGTTATCATTTTAATAGTGTTAGTTTTAAATTAGAATATGTTAATTTAAATAAATATAACAAGTTAATTGTTTAATATATTAGTTAAAAAACTTTATTCAATATAGTAAATATATATTTATTAGGAAAAAATATTTTTAAAGCCATATATACTAGAGAATACTTTTTTACTTTCTAATATTTGTATATTAAATTTATGATATTTAAAAAAAGCATTAGGAGAGTGTTATGGCAACAAATGAAGAAAATTTTAAAAGTGAATATAAAGCCTTCATAATTGATTACTTATTAGGTCTATTAGGAATTGATAAAAATTCTATAAAAAATAAAATTAAAGAAAATAATTTACCATTTCAAAATGAAATGCAATATTTTTATAAAGAGGATAAATATATTTATTTTAATACGTCAAAAGAAACATTGTTTTCTATTGAATTAGATGTTGCGATAGATAGTGATGATGAAGCTTTAATGAAAAGAATTATTCCAAAATTCTTTAAAATTGCAAAATACAAAGAAAACGGATCAAGAAATTGCAATTATATTTCAAATGTTCATAAAGAAATAAATTATAACTTTGCAATTCAAAGTGGTATTTGCGAATGGCTTTCAGGTAATAAAAGCAATAATGAATTAATAGAAAAGTTATTGGATGTGTTGGACACATGGTCATCAAAAACATACGAAGGTAAAAATGTTTCTTATGGGCTTGTTTTCGATTCAAAACTTGAACATAAAGAATCTGATATACCTGCAAATGACTTTTTAAAATTTCTTAATGACGAATTTAGTGCGGTATTAACAGACTCCATTACATCTGTTTTTATCATCAATAAAGACTGTGAGTTAGCAAACTATGAAACAATTTTTGATAGTATAGACAGCAATAATCAAGTTGAAGGAACACAATTAATCAATAATCTTCCTCTAAGATTTGCTGATGTTATTTCTAAAACAGTCAACACTAATAGTAGAATTGGTGTATTTCTTTTAGTAAATGGAGATATAATACTATGCAAAAATCAAAAAATAAGATTTGTTAAAAGAATAGGCAAATGGTTAAACTTTAATATAAGTTCATTTAAAAATATTTTACTTAATTACGATGAATTTAAGCAATGTTCTCCAAAATTAATTGATGAAATTTACTCTTCAGCACTTGATGTATCTTTTTCTCATTCTGGTGGAATAATTGCTGTAGATTTTAATATAGAAAAAATTGTTGATAATTTCGATGAAAGAAATAAAATAGTTAATCGTTGCGATTATATATGTAATAACTCAGAAGAAGACTCTGATTTAAAAATTAAAGAATATTTAAAAAACAAAAATAATGATTTACCACCTGATAATAGACTTTCGGATAAAGTCTTGGAAACGGATATAGAAAAAAAGCTTTTAAAAAGAAAAGTTATAAAAAAACTAGTTAATAATAAATCGTTTATTACTATGAATAGAAAATTAAGAAGTGAGTTAATTTCATTAGACGGAGCATGTATCTTGGACAAAGATGGCAATATTTGTGCCTTTGGAGCTATTATTCAAAACGATAGTGGTTCATCTGGTGGTGGTAGAGGGGCAGCAGCTAAAAAATTATCTAACAATGGTTTTGCAATTAAAATTTCAACAGATGGATATATAGAATTGTATTGTAAACAAGAAAAAGTTTTTGTGATTAAATAATTTATTTCTTCATACAATAAATATAGACATTATAAAAAAGTATTTATTTTCAAAAAAATACATGATATAATGTCGGACAAGAAGGTAGTGCACCGAGAGATCGGGTGTATTAGATTACTATTTTTTTATTATAGTAAGCGAGGCAAGCGGGCTTGCACAAAAAAAGGGAAGGCTTTTAGCCTTCCTTTTTTGATTAAAATACAAATTTTTAATTTCAAAACTTTTATAATTACTTAATAAAATATTAACTAACAAAAAATTAATATTCTCCCCTCACTATATATAACCGTAAGATTTCATGTGTTTTTGCTCACTTTTTTGCTTTCTTTACATTTTGTTTACAATTCGCCACGATTTCGACCCATCTACACCTTTATTCATATTTAAATATTTCTAAAAAATATAATACATGCTAAAATCAATTTGATGTATTTTATTTTTATAGAAAGGAAATGCATATGAAAATAACATATAAAGACGTTGAAGGAGTAAGGTTAAACAAAGAACAATACAGTTTTATAAATTATAATTTTAATAAAGCTTTTCCAAACTTTCCTGACACTTTTAACTTTAACGATATTGTTAGTAGATATGGTATTAGAGATAGAAGAACTAACTTGTCTTCTTCCGATATTATGTTTGATATTTTTAAACAATATAATGCCGAAACAATTGATCCGACTAAGTATTCATATTATGACTTAGAAAAAATACTAAACTTTAGAAAGAAAAATAATACTTTAAAAGAAGGTGAAGTATTTAAATATCAAGAGATATTAAAATATCTTAAATATAATTTATTATTTGATTATGATAATCAACGCCTTAACTATGTAGCAGGCGCTACTGCCTCAGTCAATTTTGAAAAACTTATTAAAAGGTTTGATGAAGCCTGTTTAAATCCTAAGGACATGTCAACGCTTTTAAAAGCTTTAACAATGCAAATTAATAATGCCGTTATAAATGGCTTATTTACAGGATTATCTAACTTAGTTAGTCTTTATTATATGTCTGCTGTTAAAAACGCTGATAAGACTAAATTCTGTGATCCTGTATTAGAAAATATTATTACTTATCTTTATCACGATTTTATATTGGGTGATAACTGCATTTCCATTCCAGCATTAATAGATTCAAATTTTGATTTACTTATAACTACATGTAGAGAATTATTTACAGAAAATAAAAAACCTATAGAAGGTAAATCATATTCAGTTAAAGATTTATACGATATTATAATATTTCCATTCTATAAAATATTTTGTAATTACACTAAAAGAGTACCAGCTGATTTATACACATATTTTAATAATAGGAAATAAAGGATAGATATGAAAATCGAAGAATTAATTAATAAAGTTTGTACTTTAAGCTGTACAAAAGAAGACTTAGTTTTAGATTATTCGTCAATTAAAAACTTAGAACTAAAAGATTCAGAATGTTCTTTTATTAAATACTATAATTTAAATACTATACTTGAAGCTTTTAATAAGTGCATCAATAAAGAGTGGAATATAGAAACATTAGTAAGTTGGTGTTCTATTTATACCGGAATAATTGAAGGAGATTTTCTTGTAAATTCTAAAATAAACTTTAAAGGTGTAGAAAGATTAATTTATGATCTTATTACAACTGAACTAGATATATTTCCAGGTATGTATGCTGATGAAACAGGATATCTAGATGAAAAGCCTGAAATATTAAATAAACTCAAGTTTTATGATAACTTATGGCAACAAAGAAAAGACTTGAAGGCTTTTACTATAGAACGTGACTTAGATCCAAATTTAATTTCTGTTTTTTCTATTTTGATAAATGAAAAAACTAAAGAATATATGACAGTCTCATCTATAGAAGATGTTATTTTTGATGAATCAATCCATAGAGTAAATATAAATGAATTGAAACAGTTAATACTTAAATTAGAAAAGGATAAATATAAACAAGTTCATAAGGTTGAGGTTTATATAGAAGATGGAACTTAATAATTAATATGAATAATCATATTTTTCTATATTTATCACCCTTCACTATATAAAACCGTAAGATTTCATGTGTTTTTGCTCACTTTTTTGATAAATTTTAATTTCTTTACAAGTTGTTTACAATCCAGCCTCAATTTGCTTTTCAAATTATTCATTTCAAAAATGAAAATAATAACTATATTTAACTTAAATGTGACTTTATTTTATATATCTAATTGTCGAAAATCATCGAACGATAGCATCCATTTTTTGTCGTTATTTATTTTATAATATAGTTAATTGGAGGTTATTGATGTGGGCGTTGAAACAATTGAACAAAAAGTTAAAGAATCATGTGAAGAAATAGATGAAGAATCACAATTCTTAGATTCTTTATATTATGATGTAGTTAGTGCGCGTTTTTATAGTTTGTTGTTAGAAAATATAGCTAGACATAATAGACCTGAAATAAATTGTTACGAACTAAAAAAGGAGAGCGAATAGATGAACTACGCAGATATAAATGAATACATATATAATTACATAAAAAGCGATAAAACAAATAGTGCTATAATGTTGACATCAGAATGGGGAACAGGAAAAACTTATTATTTTAATGAAATACTAAAGAAATTTTTACATAAGCAAAATGTTAATTGCGTATATATATCATTATATGGACTAAAAGATTTATTTGAAGTAAGCAAAAATATATATTTTGAGGCAAAATTTAAGCGATTTAATAAAGAAACAAAAGCGAAAATTATCGGAAAAACTATATTAATTAATCTAACAAATAAGTGTGGCTTAAATATCGAAATTAATAATAGCGACTTAAAAAAGATATATAATTCTATAGATTTATCTGGTAAATTACTCATTTTTGATGATTTAGATCGTACAGAAATAGACATATTATCTCTACTAGGATATATTAACAATCTTGTTGAGCAAGACAATGTAAAGGTATTATTAATAGCTAATGAAAATGAATTAATAAGCAAATGTGAATTTAATAAGAAGAAAGATGAGTATCTTCGAATCAAAGAAAAAACAATCAGCGATACTATTAATTTTTATCCACAATATGATTTAGCCCTGAAAAATATAATAAATAGTTTTAATTCTAATATATTAAATAAATTATCTGATGATTACATTAATGAAATATTAAATGAAATAAATAAAATAGATCAAAATAAGCCTTTGAATTTAAGAGCATTCAAGTATTCATGTCAAAAGGTGATTGATTTATTTAAAAAAATAAGATTTGAATATAGTGATGTTTTTTTCGAAGAAGTTTTTTTGGGAATTATAGCATTTTCACATAGATTTAAATCTAATAAATGTAAGGTAATAGAGTTCTCTTATGAACTTGGTACAAATAAATATCCACTTCATAAATTTGCATACGATTATATACGTTATCAACAATTCGATGAAGATAAAATCAAAAAGGATTATTTTGCTTTTTGCGAAAATTTAAAAAAGAATGATATCAATAATGTTTTAAATACTTTATACTCATTTCCAACAGAAAAAGGACATGTTATAACAGAAACAATAAATAAGATTTATGAGTATTTAAAAACAAATTCAATATGTACATCCGAATATAGTAAATTAGCAAACTATCTTATTTCTGCTAAATATGTATTAGGTTGTAATAATTTAATTGATAATTGCAAAGAATTAATGATTAAAAATATAATTACTAACAAACCAATTGATAAAGAAAAATTAATTTATCATAGTAGTATTAATTTAGATAATAAAGATGCAATTTCTGAATTTAAAGAATTTAAAAATAAATTAATTTCAAATTCAGAAATAAATGACAATATTATAAACTTTGATTATAAAATTGAAAATATAGATTCTTTTTATAATAACATTTATAAAAATAAAGAGCTCTATATAAGAAATAGACGTTTTGCTTTATTATTTGATAATACAAAATTAATTGATTTAATTAAAAAATGTAGTGCACATCAACTTGATTTACTACGTGGCATTTTTATTAGTTTTTATTCTCCTGATATTGTTAATATTTTTATTAATGATAAAGATTCTTTAATAGATTTAAAAAAGAAAATTGAAAATGAACTGCAAAGCAATATATATGATAAAATACAAAAATTACAATTGTCATATTTTGTTTCTAATCTTTCTGAAATAATTAAAAACATGAATTAATGCACCAAATTATTAATTAACTAAAACATTAAGCCAATATTTTTAATCAAAAACTATTTTATAGTTATTATTGTTATTAATATTTATCAATAATTACCTACATTTTCAACCGATAAAAAACTACACAAAATTATTGACAATTACAGTTTATATAAATGTATTTATCAAATATTTAAAAAATGTTAAAATATATTTATATACTGAGGTAAGAACTATGGATAAACCAAAGACCATAAATGGATTGATGAAACATTTAAGAAATAATGGCGTGTCTATTAAAAATAGTAGGCAAAAAAAACAATTAATTAATCAAGGATATTATCATGGCTATAAAGCTTATAGATTTTTCAAAGATTCTAATACAAAATTACCTATCAATAATTATGAACAAATAAATAGAACTATTATCTATGACACAAAATTAAAATCACTTTTCTATGATAAAATAATGTTTATTGAAACAGCTTTAAAAAATAGATGCTTGAACATTATTTTAAAAGAAATTAATAGCCACAATATTAATGATTTGTACGAAAAAGGAATAGAATCTTTCAAAAATTGCCCTCCAAATTATAATGAGGCCCAAAAAATAAAAGCACAAAAGAATTTACTTTCTCTCCAAACAACTATTCATTCTAATATTTCTAAAGCATATAAAAAAGGAAATCCAAAAATAACTCATTTTTATAACAACGTTAATTATACAAATATTCCTCTTTGGTCAATTTTTGAGATGATGACAATGGGAGATTTTGGAGCACTTATGCAATGTTTAGTATATGATTTAAGAGATAAAATTAGTAAAGATATTGGTATAAACTTATCTACTGATACAGAAAGAAAACTTGTAGCAAAATATATATATACTTTAAAAGATTTAAGAAATGCCATTGCACATAATGATGTAGTTTATGATGCAAGATTTAGAAATATTGATCCAAGTAATTCCATGAAACAATGCTTAGTATTGGATATGAATTTACCATATGTTAATTTTAAAGACATAGTTGATTATATTGCACTAGTAACATATTTTTTAAAGCTACTTCATGTAAACAAAAAAGAAATAAAATCTTTTGTTAATGAATTTGAAGTTATAACTAATGAATATATAAATAGCGTTCCAAATTGTATAACAGACAAGACTATTAAAAGCAATTGGCTACAAAGAATTAGTAAAATTAGAAAATTTATTTAATTATTGCATAAAATTTAAAAGTTTTGTATAATATAAATACTAAATGGGGCATATGTTTGCGGATGTATGCTTGAAGGGTCAGCTTTTAGCTGACCCTTTCTTTTGATTTGTAGTTAAAATTTAATAATTCATCCTCAATTGCATCATTATTCATGATATATGTATATGGTAACTTAAAAGGTAAATAGAGTTTATCTATTGTGCAAAAATCAATCCAAACATTTGTATCACTACTAATAAATTCCATATATATTATTTATTATCAAAAAGGCAATCATTAGCTACTTCATCATAAGGCTTTTTAAGTAACTCTGCTCCACGTTGAATACTTATTTCATTTTCGTTAATTGCTCTATAGACAAGTTGCTCAAACAATATAGGTCTTTCTAATTTTTCAATTCGACTTGGTTCATTTTTTCTCCAGCCTTTTTCTGATGCCAAAATATAAAATTTTCTTGAAGAAGATTCAGATATTATTTTTAAAATTTCAGCTCTTTTAGCTAATAAAAACATTGAAATACCATATTCAGTAGCAACTAATATCATATCTTTACTGACAGATCTACGATGAACTCCTAGTTCTCTTATGGCATCTTCTTTTGGAAACAAGAAAGCTCCACCAATAGCAGTTGCATAGTTTTCAATTTCTTTTTCGTCCATATCAGCATTATTCCAATTAAACATAAGATGAGCTAATTCATGTGCGATAGTTGATCTGTTACGTTCAATAGTCATTTTTTTATTTAACATAATATATGGATGATTATTTACAAATCCATTAATACCAGAAAATTTATCATCATCAATTTTTTTTAATAAAACTAAAAAGCCTTTATTTTCTAGACTACCAATTAAATCATCTATAGGTCCATTATTAGCAAAGCCTAAATATCTTCTAAGGTTTAAAGCATCTTTTTCAACATCTTTAGTTATCTCTAAATAATGGCATTTTGGAAAATTAGGTAAAACATCTCCTCCTAATATTTCAACCGCATCCATAAAGCGACTAAAGTATTCTTCTATACTTTCAAAAATATATTCTTGGGTATTTTTAGGTAAGGAGGAACTCTTTCTAAATTCATTATGACTAAACTGAATGTTTTCATTTCTTACAGTAAGGAAATCAACTACACGAACACCTAAAACATTAGCTATTTTTTTCAAAATATCGATTTCAGGTTTTCTTTTGCCACTTTCATAATTTGATATAGCCATTGGAGTAACATTGACAGCTTCTGCTAAATCCTTTTTACTCATTGATTTTATTAAACGATAATACTTAATATTTTTACTAATCATAACGTACCTCCTTCTGTTTATATTATATTATATTTTTGTAAAAAATAAACACTTATTAGAGATAAATTGTTCTATTTTTATTATCTTTAATTACAAATAAAACAAAGATATAACTTACTTGATTTAATTATAACCCCCTATTATTTGCCCCTTCACTATATATAACCGTAAGATTTCATGTGTTTTTGCTCACTTTTTTAACAAATTTTAATTTCTTTACAAGTTGTTTACGATTTAGTTCCAATTAGCGTGCCAAATTCTTCATTTCAAAAAGCTAAATAATAAAACCCATAAGTTGAACCATGTTAATTGGAAAACTTATGGGCCTTATTATCAAAAGGAGGTTTGAAAAGGAATAAATATAAACAAGTTCATAAGGTGGAGGTTATATTTAGAAGATGGAACTTAATAATTAATATGAATAATCATATTTTTCTATATTTATCTCCCTTCACTATATATAACCGTAAGATTTCATATGTTTTTGCTCACTTTTTTGATAAATTTTGATTTCTTTACAAGTTGTTTACAATTTAGTTTCAATTAGCGTGCCAAATTCTTCATTTCAAAAAGGAAAGTAATAACTATATTTAACTTAAATGTGTCTTTATTTATATATCTAATTGTCGAAAATCATCGAACGATAGCATCCATTTTTTGTCGTTAATTATTTTATAATATAGTTAATTGGAGGTTATTGATGTGAGCGTTGAAACAATTGAACAAAAAGTTAAGAAACCAAACGAAGAGATAGATGAAGAATCACAATTCTTAGATTCTTTATATTATGATGTAGTTAGAGCACGTTCTTATAGTTTGTTATTAGAAAACATAGCTAGACACAATAGACATAATATAAGTAGTGATAAAAATTTTATATTTTAAAATTATTAATAAAGGAATACGAAAATGATTAAACAATTACTTAAAGAAATAGATGCATGTATACAAAACAATTGTTTCTATACTGCTTTAATGGCAGCATTAACAATACCTGATGCTTGTGGAAAAATTGAGTATCCAAATGAAAAACCATCTAATAGGTATAAGTTTTGGTGTAGAGATTGGCTTGGTTATGATAAAAGATCTGCAGATGAAAATAATACTCAAATTTCTGAAGATGAAATATATGAATTACGATGTAGTCTGTTCCATGAAGTTAAGTTTCCTTCAAAATTTAATACTCAACCGAATACAAAATTTAAATTATACGTAGATAATCCAATGATAGGAAGTATTGGAACAATTATTAGAAATTTTGATGGAACAGTAAAAAGAAAAGAAATTTCAATTAACATAAAAAATATATGTTATTTAGTTTGTCGCTCAGCATCTATTTTTATAAATAAAAATAAAGATAAATTTGAAGTTGAAGATGAAAAATTAGAAATATTTGATTAAATTTTTTATTATTAAAATATGTGGAGATTAAATAATGAGCGAAAAGATTTTTGATGAGAATAAAATTAAGGAAATCAGTTTACTTTTTGGATATTTTTTCGAACTGAATTACAAACTTCTAAAACAAAGTGAAGATAAAAAATCTGAATTTACAATAGAAAATGTCTTTGATTTTTATATTTCATCACATGTTATATCCTTTTTAAAAAATTCATATTTAGGGTTTTCCACTTCAAAAGGAACTTGTTTAAATGCAAGATGTATCATTGAAGGATTAGCACTTAAAAAGATGATCGAAAAAAATAACATGCCAGAAAATGCTTTAGAACTATTAAAACTGCAAGATAGTCTTATTGAAATGAAACAATATAATAAATTTATTAAATTGCTTAATTTAAAAACAATATTTCCAAATGATTTTAATGAAAAATATGAACATAGTAAAAAAATGTATTATGATTTATTAAGCGAAAAATATTCAAATAATAAGATTAAAAGAATAATAAACTCTAATATTCCATTTCTATGCAATGACAAATTAAATTATTATGGTTTAATAGAAGATTATTTGGATGCTGATTGTTTACAATATTATTCATTATTAAGCATTGTTATACACCCAAACTCTAATGAAAAAATATCCTCTGATTTTATAAATAACTTATCACTTTGGATTATAAATCTACTAAAAGACAATTATAGTAATTTGGATAAAATTAATGATAGTTATACTTTAGAAAATTATATTCCATCTATATTATCAAGTGATTGTGCATGTCTATATGTAAATACTATAAAAAATGAATGTATGTTATTAGATGAAATAGAACAAAGTTTTACAAATTGCTATGGAAATAATTATGTTTCAAATACAATATGTTCTATTTCAATACTTTTAAAAGAAATGTCATTAGATAAAATTCTTGGACTTTCTGAACAAATGAAATGCAAGTTTAAACCTTTAATGGAATTGCTATCCTCGTTTTTTTACATATATTGTATAGATGGTAATGTTACAAAAAGGTTTAAGTTATTACAAATGCATGATGAATTGGCAATGAATAAAGCTATAAATAAAAATATTAATTTTGATAAATCATATAAGATTTACTTAAGTATATATCCAAATGGCGTCGATCAAAAACTATTTGAAAAAAATTTTTTAAAACCCACAGGCTTTTTAATAGATGAAAAAGGTGATTATAAAAATATTACTCAACTCGTAAAAATAATTACTGATTTATTTGAAAAAGAAAATGAAAAATCATTACGTCCAAATATAATGATGATTGATTATGTTGAATCACAAATGTTATCTCATGCAAATGGTTATATGTGGTTTGCTAATAGTGGCGCTTGGGGCGATATTAATAATATTTATCTTGATACTAATGCAATACTCTATGTTATGTTTAAAGAGATAGTAGATTTGATTCAAAATGATAAAGAATTAAAATGTCAAGAAAAATACAAAATAATAATCAATGCATTAAATAAATTTAGTGAATCATTAAAAGAAATAAATAAGATAATTATTAAATTACAATCTCTTCCTCAAATGCAACTTTAAATAAATAAAAATGGACGAATATATTAATAAATTTTTATTTTGTATTTGTTGAGTTGCTTTATTTATAAAAATATTTAATAAAAAAATAATTATGCTATAATTTAAATAAATCAAAAGTAATTTTAAAGCAGGTCAGGCTTAAATATTTTTGAAAACATATTATTTAGAGTTAAATTCTATTAATGGGGTATTATGGAAGAAGAAAATTATATTAATTTATTCAAACGCTATACTCAGTGGGATATTGATCTAAGAGACTCTATAATTGCACATGAAAATCTCTCAAAAAAACTTGAAGAAGAAACAGCTAATTTTGCAAATTATATATCTTATAGATTAGGAATATCTATTAATGAAGCTTACAATTTTTTTAGTCTATCTGATGGAAACTTTTATTATAAGAAAAATAGTTATCCATATTTTTCAATTAATAAAGATGACGATTTAAGAAAACACTATAGCTCTTTTTATAATGTGTTCAAATCACAAGAAGATAACTATAACAAAGGATACGGTGTTTTATATTTAATCATTAACAATTTCTGGACTTCATCGCGTATGGGAATTGGTTTAATAATGAAAAATGTTAATTATGTCGATGCTAAAATTGAAAAAGTAATTAATGGCAAAGTTGTTTATAATTACGACATGGTTACAGAAGACGGAACAATTACAATGCGTGGGTACTATGCAAATATTATTCGTTCTAAGTACGCACATTTATATGAAAAAGAACAAAAACAATGTGAACAAGCATATAAGTGGAAACAACAAATGGAATCATTAAAAGAAAGTGAATTCATACCACTTGGAAAAACAGTTCTTAACTATTTACGTAACGATGAAATAGAACTCTATAATACACTTAAAAATGATTCTAGTATTTCTAATAAAGATGACATACTTAAGAGAGTATTTAAAGAATTGGATCTCAATCCAGATACTGGATTTAAGATATTAAAAGGAGAATAAGGAAATGAAAGTCTTAAAAGAAGGTAAAGGTATTAAATGTAAGTGCCCAAGCTGTAATGCAAAATTGGAAATTGATGTCACTGATATCAATCCATATGCATATTCAGGAAATTCAATCGAATTTGAAGGATATGTTTTATGTCCAAGTTGTGGCCAACAAATTCCACTTGAAAAAGGAATATTTACAGGCGCTTGGAAAGTTAAGAAGTAAATAGCTTACATATTAAACTTTTGGAAACTATAAACAAAAATTATAGGCAGAAACTCAGTATTTATCACTGTTTTCTGCCTTTTTAATTTGTTATCAACATGTTAAAGATAAATAATAATGATTTGAGAAAAATTAAAGATATTATTTATGAAACATATATTTAAACAAATTATAAAGATAGTATTTAGCTATAAATGTATTCATACATGCACACTCTTGATAATTATCACAAATAATAACAAGCAACATTTAAAATATAAGTATAAGCAAAAGAGGTAAAAAATATGATCGAAAAGAAAGTCATTACTACAACTACTTACAAAATTTTAGAAGAAAAAGATGTTGAAGAAATTATGTCTAAGTATGTTGGAAGAGAAGTTAAAATAAACGAGATTGATTTTATATTAATGGACATTGTTTGCTTTGAAAATGACTCCTTCAACTATAAAGATATTGAAGAATGTGACTATGGTATCGGATGTGAAACTTATATTGATGGTAAAGAAATAATCGATCCAGAAACTAAATTTTCCCCTTTAGACAAATTTATGCCTAACACCTTATATGCAAAATTAAAAGATATTTTTGCTTTCGACGTAAGTAAGTTTAAGAGTTTTTATAGATATACACAAAACAATTGATAATTTATATTAAAAATTTTAAATTTATAATACTATAAATTTATAAAATATTTTAGTTATTGTAATTGTCAATAATTTTGTGTGATTTTTTATCGGTTGAAAATGTAGGTGATTATTATGAGAACAAGAGAAGAAATTGAAAAAGATATGGATGCTTTATTTGTTGGTGGATATAGAGACAGACAAATAACTTTTACAGAGCTTAGACATATAACAACTATGTTAGGAAAATATAGAAAAGAGCTTGATGAATTAGATATGATAGAAAAAACTAATAATAATAATATTTTAGACAAAAAATAAATTAATTATTGATAAAATTATTAATGCAGATAATGATTAGTTTAATAAGTAAAAAACAGTGATTATCGCTACTTTCTATCTTTTTTTTATTTCTTATCTATATGTTAGCAAAAATGGTTATACATAATACATGTAATTGAGCAAATTACAAAGATAGAATTTGATTATAATTGTATGCATACAAGTACACTTTTGACAATTATTACAAATTACAATGGGTATTAATTATAATATAAATATGAGCAAAAGAGGTAAATTTATGATTAAAAAGAAAGTAACTAAAACCACTACTTACAAAATTTTAGAAGAAAAAGATGTTGAAGAAATTATGTCTAAGTATGTTGGAAGAGAAGTTAAAATTGACAATGTTGATTTTGAGCTAATGGATATTACTTATTTTGATAATGTTTATGAATATGAAGATATTGAAGATGGTGATTGCACCATGGGATGTAAAACTTATGTTGACGGTGAAGAAATAGTAGATCCAAAAACTGAATGTTCTCCTTTGGATATATTTATGCCTAATACTCTATATGTAAAGTTTAAATACATTTTTGCTTTCGATGTAAGCAAGTTTAAAAGTTTTAAAAGATATACACTTAACGACTGGTAATTTATATTTAGAAAATTAATTTATAGCTTTAAAAACTTAATAAGTTTTTAAGTTACAAAAATTTTACTTTAAACGAATTATGAAACACATATTCAACCATTTAAGAAGGTAATTACTGATAAGAACAAGAGAAGAAATTGAAAAAGATATGGCAGCTTTATTTGTTGGTGGATGCCAAGATAGAATAATGACTATTGAAGAGCATAAGTATAGAAATACTATGATAGGAAAATATAGGAAAGAACTTGATGAGTTAGAAGCTTTGGAAAAGCTAGAAAAAAATTCACATGGAAAAAAGCACAAAAAAAATTAATCATCAATGACATTGATTCTACCGACTTTAAATAGTGACGCTTTAATGAACTAAAGTTTTGTCGATGATAAAATAGCAAATTTAAAATAGATTTTTTCATTTAGACAAATTTATTAAAAAGGTGATTATTATGAGAACAAGAGAAGAAATTGAAAAAGATATAGATGCTTTATTCGTTGGTGGATGTCAAGATAGAATAATGACTACCACCGAATTTAGAGATAGATTGAATAAGCTAATAAATTATAGAGAAGAACTTGATGAGTTAGATGCGTTGGAAAAAACTAATAATAAAATTAAAGGTCAAAAATAAAATTTTAAGTAAATATAAAATTAAATTTATGGCTGAGAAAGTTATAAATATGGATAATGATTAGTCTTGTATCATTATCTTTTTTATTTAATATTTTGAAGTTTCTAATTTAATTAGACAATTTTTTCAAAATATATTGACATTGTTGAATTTTGTTTATATATTAGTAGAAGCATATAACATTCGATAAGGTGGATTTTTCAAACATAAATCACAGTACACAAGGTATACCAAAGTGCATACTGAATTTTATGTGCTTAGAAGAGTAACTATCTTTACTCTTTGTGCAATTGTTAATCTAAAAGCTCATTAGTTGGTTCGATTCCAACATAATAATCAAAAATAAAGATTATTATCCAACGGTTATGGAAACAAAAACACATTAATCTTAAAGAATTTTGTCACAATTCTATGATCATTTCAGGCTGTTAAAATTAACTGGCACTTCGATCACTATTAAATAATCCTAGCTTAATAATTATTTAACATTAGTTAATTAATTATACTAAGCAATAAAAACTAGGCTTTGCTTTGCGAGGATATCGTAGCAATTAATCAAAGCCAATATCTAGCATATCCGCTTTAAAGCGTTACTACTAAATCAATAACCGCTTAGTTTTTATAAATGATTATTTTTATTTTGATATTTTTCCATTAAGGGAGTGGATTAATATATATTTTATTTAATTAGGAGGATTTTATGAAAGTATTAGTTAAAGAAGGTTTTAAAGGTTTCTTATTTAAGAAAGGAAAGTTTATTAAAATGGTCGATGCAGGCAAGTATTCCACTATTGGTGGTAAGTCTTTTGAGCTTGCTAAGATTTCAGATGATGAAATCAAAGTTGAAAATGAAGATACTGATATAAGTATCTTTACTGCAGATGAGAATTTTAATAAATTAGTCACAAAAGTAATTGCAAAATCAGGTGAGTTAACACTTCATTTTGTCAATGGTAATTTTGCAAATATCGTTTATCCAGGTAAACATTTCTTTTGGAATATCGATCGTGAAAATACATTCTTAACACTCGATTTATCCAATCCAGAATTGCCTGAAGACTTTCCAGAATATCTTTATGATTGCTTTGAATTAGACGATTGCTTTGATTACTATTCTATTTCTAAAAAGGAAATTGGATTGTTATTCATTAAAGAAAAGTTTATAAAAACTCTCAATCCAGGCGAATATTATTACTTAAAGAGTAAAGAAAGTCCTGTTGAAGTTATAAAAATGAAGACTTGTTTAGTACAACAAGATGTTGTCGGACAAGAGATTTTAACTAGCGACAAAGTAAACTTACGAATCAATTGTGTTTGTAATTATAAAATTACTGACTATATTAAAGCAGCGACAGAAATAGACGACTATAAGAATCAATTATATGTTGCTATTCAATTAGCTTTAAGGGAATACGTTGGCGATAAAACTTTTGATACTATTTTAGCTACTAAAAACGAAGTATCTAAATTCTTATCAGACACTATTAAAGAAAAAGGCAAAGAACTATATCTTGATATCGAGAGTGTATCCGTCAAAGATATTATTCTTCCAGGTGAGATAAGAGATATCATGAACACTGTTTTAGTAGCAGAAAAGAAAGCTCAAGCCAATGTTATCTCTCGTAGAGAAGAAGTTGCTTCAACAAGATCTCTTTTAAATACAGCTAGATTAATGGATGAAAACGAAACATTATACAAGCTCAAAGAACTTGAATATGTTGAGAGAATATGTGAAAAAGTTGGAAATATCAACCTTTCAACTGGTGGAGATATTTTAACTCAATTAACTTCATCTTTAACTTCTAAAAGGAATAATAAAGAGTAGTTTTTATAAAAAGTGAGTTAGCACTACGCTAACTCATTTTTTTAAATACTTTCTTATATTTTCCATATTTAAATAATCTTCTACTTTACCATCAATAATTAGTTCAGCATCTACTCTATTTCTAGTTTGTCCTAAGTTAATAACAACAAGGTGTTTACCTCTAAAGAAATCAATAAACGAAGCTGCAGGATAAACACTTAAAGAAGTACCTATAACAATAAGAGTATCGCAAGAGCTTATAGCTCTAATTGTATTAGTAATATCTTCTTCATTTAAACTCTCTTCATATAAAACTACATCAGGTTTAATGATGCCACCACAAGAACAATATGGAATAGGGGTAAAGTTCATATCTTTTATATCGTAAAACTTATGACATTTCATACAGTGATTTCTATGAATACTTCCATGTAATTCTATAACCTTTTTAGATCCAGCTTTTTGATGTAACCCATCAATATTCTGGGTAACAACTGCTTCAACTTTACCAACTTTTTCTAAATAAGCTATAGCTTTATGGCATTCATTTTCTTTAGCATCTAAAAATACCAAGTGTTTGAGGTAAAAATCAAAAAATTCTTTAGTATGTTCTAAGAAAAAGTGATGTGAAATCATTTCTTCTGGAGCATATTTATATATACCATGTTCACCTCTAAAATCAGGAATGCCTGAACTAACTGAAACGCCAGCACCAGAAAAGAAAACAATTCTTTTACTATCGTTTATAATCTCATATAGTTTTTTTATTTCTTCTTCCATATTTATTCTCCAAAAGATATAGTTTTAATAATTAATATCTATTGTTTACAATAATAAATATATCATATGAAAATAAAAAATAATTTATATAAGTTGTAAGAAAATATTAAATTTTAAAGTAAAATAGTCTCTTATATTAATAGAAATAGTAAAGAAAACATATACTATTTATAATCATTAAAACAAAAAATATGTTTTAGTGATTGATTATTCTAAATTTATTTGATATAATTATGCGCGCAAGGAGAGCAATTTTATGTTAGAGTTATTAAAGGTAAAAGCAAGTGGTTTTAAATTGTTAGAAGATAACTTTGAATTGGATTTTACAACAAGAACAAGAGTATACCAAAAAGATAAACTAAGTGAAATTGAAGAAATAGATAAAGGATTAAATACTTTTAGAAGTATTGCTTTTGTTGGTGGAAACTCATCAGGAAAATCAACTGCACTTTCTTTAGTTCTTAAAACTTTATTATTCTTACAAACAGGAAGATGGGAGTTTATTCCACGTGAATTTAAAAAGGATAGCATAGATTTAAATATAGTTTTTTATTTAGAAGGATTCTTATATAACTATAGTTGCACATTTAATAAAATCGAAATAGATAAACTTTCAATAGCAAATATCTATTCTCCAATTACTAATGAGAAATTAATAAAGCTAGAATACAATAAAGCACGAGGAATAGTAAATTTAGACTTATTAAATACTAATGGTGTTGATGAAAGTGAAATACTAAAATCATCATTATTAGATACTTCAGCAATTGCCAAAATTACTGGAGATAAAATAAGCGTTGATGAATTTAGCAATAACAATATTGTTAACTTTGACGTAAATATTGTTAGAAATACTTTTTTTGCTAGTTTAAATAGTTGCGATAAAGAATTAGTTTCATCCATCATAAAACTACTTGATGAAAGTATTGAATATATAATTTGTGATAATTCTGATTTAGTTAAATTTAAAAGAATAAATGAAAAAGAAATAATTATTTCTAAACTTGAATTGTTATCTATTTTATCCTCAGGAACATTCAGAGGCGTAGAATTATATGTAAGAAGTATAAACGCTTTAAAATACGGAAAAGTATTTATTGTTGATGAAATAGAAAATTGTTTTCACAAAAATTTAGTTAAGAATTTATTATTTATATTTAACAGTAAAAATATAAATTCAAAAGGTGCCAAACTTATTTTTAGTACACACTATACAGAAATATTAGATTCTCTAAGCAGAAGAGATAATATATTTATTACTCATAAAGAAAATGGATATGTTAACGTTAAAAATTTATATTCTGATTACGATGTAAGAACTGAATTATCAAAGAGCAATCAGTTTGATAACAATGTATTTAACACATCATTTAACTATGAACAATTATTAAATGTTAAGGAATTGATTATTAATGACTTACATACTAATAATGACTGAGGGAAATAGCGAGTTAGCATTTCTTAATGTCATCTTAGAAAAAGGCCTATTAAAATTTGATAAAAAAGAATTACTAACTGGCGAGATTAAACAATGTCGTAAAATTGAAGGAGAAGTTTTGGCTAATATTTTGATGTTAAGTCCAAACGATAATGTCACTATTTATAGAGTATGGGATAAGCTTTCTGACACTTTAAAAACTCCTAAAATTGTATTGCCACAAAAAATAAAAGCCAAATATGATATATGTACTTTACCAGAATTTGAAATATTATTTATTTTAAAAGAAAATTATTATGCAGAATTTTCCAAAGCTAATACTGGAATAAAAGCTAATGAATTTTATCGAAAGAAAAACAAAAAATATAAAAAACAATCTGAGTTTATAACTGATTATTTTTCAAAAATGTCAAATGATGAGATAATAGAATTAATTAATATATATATTTCTAAACGTGGAAAAGTACATCAAAAGAATCAACTAACTTTAAAAGAAATAATAAAATGTTAACAAGATAACCTATAGCATATTAGGTTATCTTTTTTCTTTATATATTTTTAAATATTTAAAGAACGTTCCTCTAGACATATTTAATAATTGTTGAGCTTCTTTGTTATTAATTTCACGTTTAATATATTTATTTATAACATGTTCATAATTATTAGGTAAAACATAATTAGGTCTTCCCATATGAACTCCTTTAGCCTTGGCTATTCTAATACCTTCCGCTTGCCTTTGTTTTATATTTTCACGTTCATTCTGAGCAACAAAAGATAATACTTGTAAAACAATATCACTTATAAACTTACCAACTAAATTCTTACCTTCAACACGTGTATCTAATAAAGGCATATCAATAACCATAATATCTGCTTCAATTATTTTAGTTATCTTTTTCCACTCATCTAAAATCATATTGTAATCTCTACCAAGACGATCTATTGATTTAATAACTAATAGATCATCTTTTTTTAATCTCTTTATTAACTTTTGATAATTTTTTCTTTCAAAATCTTTACCAGATTGATAATCGATAAAGATATTTTTGAATTCAATATCTTGTCTAAACATTTCTTCCATCTGTCTATCTATGTTTTGCGATGCTGTTGATACTCTAACATATGCATACTTCATGTGCTTTACCTCCGTATGCGTATATATGCTAAAAAACAAGTTATAAAGTCAAATTTCAATTATTATTGGTAGTTTATAAAGGTACACCTTATAGAACCTAATTTATATTTAAAATTATAACATAAAAATTCAAAAAATTCTCACTTTTTAGTCAAAATTTGTTCATTTTTAGAAGTTTTTAAAGGTGTACATTTATGGCATTAAAAGATGATGTTGAACTTTGCAAATTGAAAAAACAATTACTACAAATAAACTTTGTAAATGTTTTTTGCTTTAACAAAAGAGGCGTCAAATGAATAATATTATTCGAAAAAATATAAAATTATTAAATCTAGTCGAAGAAGGAATATCTGGTCGAACAATTTTAAGAATAATCGAATCATGTAATGATCACTATGTTTCCGATAACGATTTAAGAAATGAGCTTGGTTTAACTCCAACATACTTTAAAATAAAAGATGCGTTTTCTAAAATTGATTATTCATATTTTTCAATTCACTGTCTCTTATATTTTGAAATTAATTGTATCATTATTGATAAATTAAAAGAAAAATTTAACACATTAGAAGAAATTTCAAATAATCTAGATAAATTAAAACAAGAGCACCTACAAAGTAGAACTGAAACAAAATTGCTTGAAGCATTAGGACAATTAGGTTTAAAAAATTTTTCAAGCTTAGATAATATTATTCTAGAAGAAGTTATACACAAAGAACCTCTTCCTACAGATAAATTAAAAGAACAAATATTAAATACTTTTTCAACCGTAGCAATGTCTGAAATTGATAATGCAATAGACAACTTAATTAAGAATAAAAAAATAGTTTTACATTATGACGGATTAATAATAAGAAAAAATATTCTACATGAATATTTAAACAACTCTACAGACAAAAAAGACAAAATTGTCTTAAATAAACTTGAGGGAGCAACTTTACAAGAAATAGGAGACAAAGAAAATGTTAGTAGAGAAAGAATTCGACAAATAATAGATTATCAAATTAAAAAACATCCAATTTTTTTCAACGAAGAAAAATATTATAGATTATTAAATTTATATGATCTTTCAAATAAAGAATTGCAATTGTTTGGTTATAATGACTTATTACTAGCAGAATATATAAAAACAAAATATAAACTTAAACCAACAAGAGATTCATTAAATTATATTACTGATTTTAACTTACAAGAAACTGAATTAGCCAAACAGCTCTTAAAACAAAATAAATTGACAATAATTAATGGTGAAATAGTTTCACTAAAATTTATAGATGTTTTCAAAAAATATATTAATACAAAATCAATATACTCATTTTGCATAACTGATATAATCGATGATTATAATAATTTTTTACATGAAAATAGAATCGAATATAATGAGCTTTCTTTTTCACATAATGAAGATGATATTTTTATAAAAAGTCGAAAACTCGACTCCTGTGAGTGTTTTTTGAATTGTGGAGATAAAACATATTTTGTTTATAAAGTTGATTCTTTTAGCTCTCATTTTATAGAGTCTTTGGATGATTTTTTCAATTCATTTTATGGATACGGTTCTACTATGTTGTTTTTAGAGAATAACAAAGAATTGTGTGAAAAAAACAACATTAAAAATGAAAGAGAATTATTTGCTGTATCAAAAAAAATGTTTCAAGATAAATACAAAGATAAAATTGATTTTATACGAAATCCAGTTTTTGAAACAAAAGGAATTGATAAATCAGCCTTTATAGAAAACCTAATTTTAGATATGAATTTACCATGTAAAGTTAATGATTATTTGGATTATATACATAAAGTAACTGGATTGAAACAAGAAACAGTAAATGGAAATTTTACAAATATAATTAATCAATTTAAAAATTCACAAGGCATGTTATCTTTAGACAATGAAGTTTCTGATGAACAGTATAATTATGTTAAATCAATTATTAATAATAAAAAATGTATTAGTTATTCATTGCTATTTAATAAAATTGAAGCAAAATATGGCATCGAAGCCACAAAAATTATTAACACTAATAATTTGAGAAAGATTGATTACATTAAAACTAATACATCTATTTATTCTATAGAATATAGCAGTAGATTAGAAGCTGTTACTGCAGAAATTGATTTATTAAATCAATATATTATTTCAGAATCAGAACTAAGCAAAATTTCAAATTTAGATTATTTTTATAAAAAAACATATGATTTTTCTGACACAAATATTTTATTAAAAATAAGTGAAAACAAGTTCTTAAATTTAAGAAAAAGAAATCAAACCAAATTATTAGAGTCTTTAAAAAATGATATTTTTGAAAGTATTAATCAAAATTTAATTTACACTATAAGAGACTATCTAGAATCAATTTCATTTAAAAATTTATTAGAATTAAATACAGAATATAAGGACTTATTGTTCTCATTTGATACAGAGCAAATGATAAAAAATATAATATTAACCTTACATGATATTTTCTATATTGAAACCAAAAATACAATAATATTTTCAAAAAGAGAATTATCAACAAACGTTTTAATAGATGAAATAATTACTGACGAAGGTTCAATTACTTTATTAGATTTAAAAGAACAACTTTTTAATAAATATAACTATGAAAAAAACATTTCAAATAGTGAGCTATCAGATATGGGCTATTATTGTCCACGATCTTCAGAAAAAGTATACATTTCCAAAGAATACTATGAAAAAGAATTGGAGGAATATTTAAATGGAAATTCTTAACTTATCAATCAATGAAAACATTTCTGATTGGGGCATAGGAAGAACATCTATGCAAAAAATAATTGTTTTAAAAAATGAATCAATAAAAAAAGAGGTTTATAGAATACCTATAGATATTTTGGTTTATAATCCGAATAATGGCCGAATGTTTATGGAAGCCAAAAGATTCGAAAGTGAAGAAAATACAAAATTAGATGATTTAAAAAAAATAGATCCTAAAAAGTATAACGATGAAGTAGAGAACTTAATATGGTCAACAAATGAAGAAAGAAATCTATCAACTAAACGAGATATCGAAAAATTTGGTCAAATTGAACCAGGAGTAGTACTTGATGATGGAATAGTAATTGATGGAAATCGAAGATTTACATGCTTACGTAGACTTCATAGAGAACATCCTGATGATCCTAAATATAAATTTTTTTCAGCAGCTATAATACGTATTGATGGAAAAAATATAACAAAAAAATTATTAAAAGAATATGAATTGCGTGTTCAATTTGGCTCTGACGAAAAAGTTGGATATAACGTCATAAATAAAAATATGAGCATTTATGAACTCATAGAAAAAAACGAAAATAAAGATTTTGATTATGCAACTGTTGCAGATTTATTAGGCAATAATACTAAAGCAAGCGATATATTAAAAATCTGCAAAACATGTAGATTGGTTGATGAATTCTTAGACTATATAGGAAAAACAGGTGAATATCAAATTGCAGAAGACTTAAAAATCTATTGGCCTTTAGAACCTTTATCACAATATTTATCAAATGAAAGCAAAAATCTAACTCAATTAGAAATTAATCAAAGAAAGCATTTGTTTTTTGATTATTTATTAACTTTAGATGTAGCTCTAATAACTCAAAATTTACGTGATGGTTTAATTAAAAAAGTATTCAAAAATGATGAAGCGACCAAAAAACTAATAATTGAACATAATGAAAAAATCGGCAATAAAATTAAAGATGTTATTAACAACGCAAATAGTGTAACTATATTTAATGATTTAATTAATGAATTAAAGGACTCTGAAGAAGCTGTTGAAGACAAAGAAGCATATGAAAAAGCAGTTCAAAAAGAAGTATCAAAAAATCAACTTGATGTCCCATTAAAAGAATGCATAAATGCTCTTAAAAGTTTAGAAAATGTAAATGTTAAGCCACTAGTAAATGCTTCAAATATTATTGCTGAAAAGAAACTTTCTGAAATATCTTCAACGCTAAATGAAATAGAAATCATAATCAAAAAAATTAAATCTGAAATGCAGGTAGATAATGAGTAAAGATTTAACAAAATATACTTTTAAAACTATATATTCGAATCAAAAAGATGTTGAATCTTTTTATTCAAATGCTTTAAACAACGCAAGTTTATATAAAAGAGTTTCTGCTTATTTTTCTCTAGGAATCTTTAGTTATTTAAAAAAAGGACTAGTAGATTTTCTAAATAATGACGGATACATGCAATTAATTATTTCAATTGATGTTTCGCCTGACATTATAAAAATAATTAACAATAGCTATCTACAAAAGCAAGAAAAGCAACTAGATCTTCTTTCAAAGAAAGAAATAATTGAACAACTTAAAGAAATTATTAACCAAGAAGATTCTGATATTTTTGGTTTTTTAATAGCAATAGGAAAATTAGATATAAAACTTGTATATAAGCTAAATGGCATTGTACATGATAAATTTGGAATAATTAGCGATTCAACACATTCACTAGTTTATATTGGATCAAACAACTTTACCGAACAAGCTACCAAAAGCAACGATGAAGCGTTTCAAGTAACAATTGATTGGGACGAACCAAGTAAGAGAGAACTAGAAACAATTAATGAGCTTAATAAGTTATTTGACGATTTATGGAATAACAAAAAAAATGATGTAATTACTCTCGATTTACCTGATCCAGTTATTAATAAAATGATTGAGAATATTAATTATGATAAAATAGAAAAAATAGTTAAGAATACAAAATTTGTTAGAGTAGATTTAAATAACATAGATGAGCTTATACTTACATCAAATATGGATTTGTCAGATATTTTAAATTATAAAAACATTGGTGAGTATAGTTCTAAAGATTTTTTGATAAAAGAAGAAAAATGTTATCATTTAATAAATATTAATAGGGTGACAGAAAAAAATGATTTTATCCAACTACTTAAATCAATTTTAATTAAGAAAAATATAAACCTATATTATACAAAAAAAGCACATGATTATTTTTCATTAAATTTAAGAAATTACAACGAATTAAGTATAAAAGGCCAATTTATTAAAAATGATAATTTTATCTCATCTGAAGATTTTAATTTTAAGAAGATTAGAATAAATTCATGTTTAAACAGACCACTAAAAGATAGACAAATACAAGCGGCAAATCATATTATTGAACTCAAAAGATCACTTAATTTTTCAGTACCAGGAAGTGGTAAAACAGCTACTGTTTTAGGTGCCTTTGAATACTTATCATCTTTGAATATTGGCGACGAAAATAAAGTTGATAAATTAGTTATTATTGGGCCAATAAATTGTGCAAAATCTTGGAAAGATGAATATTCAATTGTTTCTAAATATTCAAATGATCATATACCATTATGCCTTATTACAAATGATTCAATAAACGATAAAAAAGAAATTTTGTTACATGATTACGAAACATCTAGAATAATAATAATAAATTATGAATTGTTGCCAAAAATTGAAGATGAATTATCTGAATTATTAGACAGGAAAACAATGGTTGTATTTGATGAAATTCACCGAATCAAAAAAATAGATAGTCCAAAATATAATTCGTTAAAGAAAATAATAAAGAAAACTAATTATAGAATTGCACTAACAGGAACACCTCTGCCAAACGGATATATTGATTTATATAACATGATTTCTTTATTGCATGATGACTATACTCAAGATTATTTTAAAATGTACGAATCAAAACTTAAAACATATGATTCTATTTATAAAAAAACTGGGTTGCAAAATGATGAATTAAATAAACTTCTTTTTCCTTTCTATATAAGGATAAATAAAAAAGATTTAAATGTACCTATAGCAGAGCCAGATCATTTAATTGATGTACAAACTAATGAATATGAAAAAAATCTTTATCACAGTATAATTAAAAATTCTTATTCATCTTTTGAATCAACAATTAAATTGATAGAAATTGGATGTGTCCCATTTAAATGTAATCAGATAATTAATAAAGATAATTTTAATTTAATAACTATCGATGACACTAAAATTATTTTAACAAGTAAAATATGTAAATTTTTATCAGTCATTAAGAAAAATAACAATAAGTGTGTTGTATGGTGTGTTTTTATTGACACAATTATTTTAATAGAAAATATTTTAAGAAAAGAAGGTTACAAAGTTAAATCTATTTATGGAAACACACCTGAATATGAACGTAATAAAGCTATTGATGAATTTAATTATGGTGAATTACAAATAATCATAACAAATCCGGCAACTTTAGCTGAATCCGTTTCACTTCATAAAGCATGTCATGAGGCACATTATCTTGAGCTAAATTATAATTTGTATCAATATTTGCAATCTAGAGATAGAATTCATCGTCTTGGTCTTAAAGAATATGATAAAACAAACTATTACATTTATATTAATTATTATGACAATGAACATAGAGAATCAAAAGATATTGAAATTTATAATCGATTAAAAAAGAAAGAAGAACTAATGAAAAAATCTATTGATAAAGGCAACTTTATTTTTGATAATTTTTCAGATTTTGAATAGTTAAGGAGAGATGTTATGAAGCCTTTTTTAAAATGGGCCGGTGGTAAGAGACAAATTTTGACTTATATAAAGAAATATTTAAATAATGATTTAATTGATAAACGTGCAACTTATTACGAACCTTTTGTTGGTGGTGGGTCTTTATTTTTCGATTTAGCGCGAAATAATTGTGTGATTAACGATTATAATTCCGAAATAATAAATGTTTATAAAGTAATAAAGGATCATCCAATTGGATTAATTAGAATGTTAAAAACTCATCAAAAAAAAGATTCTATTAATTACTATTATTCAATAAGAAACATGGACAAAAATTCATCGTTTAAAAAAATGGGAAATGTTAAAAAAGCCGCAAGAACTATTTATTTAAATAAAACTTGTTTTAATGGATTGTTTAGAGTAAATAAAGAAGGATATTTCAACACTCCTCGAGGAAAATACTCTAATCCTTTAATTTGTGATGAATCAAATATTAGAGAAATCTCTATATTTTTAAATAATAACGATATTCAAATACTTAATAATGATTTTGAAGAAGCATGTCCAGATATAAAAAGTGGTGATTATGTATATTTCGATCCACCTTATGATTATGAAAATGAAAACGGGTTCGTATCATATAACGCAAATGGTTTTTCTAGAAAAGATTTAATTAGACTCAAATTGTTTTGCGACAAATTAATTGAATTAGGTTGTATTGTTTTAATAAGTAATAATGATACAACATTTGTCAGAGAATTATTTAATGACAATAATTATAAAATAGTCTATGAAATTAAACAAATTAAGGCTAATAGAAACATAAATAGTTCAGGTAAAAAGAGAGCCAAAAAAGTTCATGAGGTGCTGATTTATGGCAAAAGAAAATAAAAAAATACCTTTTCCTCAAGCAAATGATTTTAATAAAATATTTAAATTAATTTGCCTTGAAGATCAATCAAAAATAAAAGATAAAAGCTATTTAATGAAATACCTTTCATTAGGTTCAGAAAGACAAATATCATATTATATAAGTGCATGTGAATTTCTTGGAATACTAAACCATAATAGAGAGTATACAAATATAGGAAACAAAATAAGAAATGCTAGTACTGATTTTAAAATTTTATTAATTTGTGAAAGAATTATTTCATTACCTGTTTTTGGTGAAATATTTTTTTTGAAATATTTATATGATGAAATTCTTTCCCAAGATGATATTTCACAATTAATTTCAACAATTTATGGTATAAATAATTTTGAAGTATGTAAAAGAAGAGCAAGCACAGTAATAAAATGGTTAAAATGGGTCGAAGAAAATAAAAAGTAACTTTGATATCAAAATAATTTATCGTTATCTCAATTTTATATTATTTTTGTTCTTATATTAGTACAAAAGTAACCATTTTCACAATTATATATAATTTTTCTCTATAATAGTAATTGTTCCTAGGAAAACAAAATTATGGAGGATAAAATAATATGATTTTTGCAGAAAACGCAATTGTAGAGCAAACTAGTGATACTGATGTTAAATGGTATGCAAGATGTCCATATTGTGGTCATGTCAACGAATATATCAAATATAGAACTGTAGTTAATAGAAATACTAGAAAATCTATGGGTAAACACAGATGCAAAAGATGCAATAAAGATTTCGAAGTTTATATTATCAACAAATAAAATATAATTAAAATCTTAAATAATAAAATGTATAATATTAAATATAAAGAGGAGTTTTAAGATGGCTTTAACAGATAAACAAATTCATAGAATAGAACTATTAATTACTTTAGACTATTTATTAAATTTTACTGATGAAGAACATCCAGCAACTCAACAAAAAATATGTCGGTATGCCACAGAATTTGGACTAAAATACGATTCTACTAAAACATCAGGTAATGAAGTAAAAAGACAAAGAATAAAAGAGTCTTTAGACTTTTTAAAAGAAATATCAGATAAATTTTCCGATAAAGTTCCATTTATTATTGAAACAACTGATAGCGGAAAATATTATGTAGAACAAAAATTTTATTTATCAGAAGAGCAAGTGATTAAAATCATCGCTGCTATTAAAAATGACAAATATACTGCTGATGAAGACACTGATTTCTTAATTGAAAGAATATTAGATAACTTTGCAAATAGATTTAATCGAGATAGATATTTAAAAGAAGCTAGCAATTTAACAAATAACGTAAAAAAATTTAATAAAGAAAGTGATAGAAAAATTAATCTTATTAATCAAGCTTTAAAAGAAAACAAATTAATATGCATTAATAGCACTAGAACAGTTTTTAATTTTAGAAACGCTAAAAATAGCAAAAATACAAATCATAAATATGTAGAAACAGTAGTTACAAAACAATGGTACAAAGTTTATAAGATTAAGGAATATCAAAATAAACCTTGGGCTATTCTCCTTCAAATAACTACAATAGGAAATGAAAAACCAAAAATAATATGTGAACCTATTGAATTATTAGATATTCCTTTCGAATCTAACGACAAAATATTAATTGAAGATATGGCTGATGACAGAGATATAAATCAATGGTTTAATAATATTTCGCCATTCAACAAAAAACATTTTGGAACAATAGATGAATATATTGACCAAAATATCTTGCCTACTAATGGGGCTGCTGTTGATTGTTCTTTCTATTTTTTAAAGAAAAATTTAGAATACATAAAAAACTCATTTGAAAGTTATTTTGGAACACCTTTAAACTATAAACTATGTGCTGATTTTAGAATAAATAAGGATGTGCATGTATCAAAAGTTTTTATTATGCCCACAAAATTAAAACAGTCTTATCTTATACCTATCGAAGGAAAGAATAAATCAGATAATAATCTAGTAATAGTAAACATGCGTATAAATTTCTATTCACTTAAATCTTGGATTATTTCCGATGACATGATTAATCAAAATATTGAAATAGTTGGACCTGATTCTTTAAATAATGAATTAGCTTCATACTATTTAGAACAAGCCATAAAATACCGCTATTATTTAAGTGATAGAGAAAAAATTGAAATTATAAAAACTTGTTCATATAAAGGTGAAGAAAGAAAAAAGACATATTCTAACACTGATTTTAATGGTAAAAAACTTTTTATTAAAAGATATGCTAGACATTTAAAATAAAATATAAAACTAAAAAAATAAATATGCTTTTAGATTGGAGAAAAATATGTTAGGAGCAATAATAGGTGATATGGTTGGATCACAATATGATTTCAATCCAATTAAAACCAAAAAATTCAACGCATTTAATCCAAACAATAAAATGACAGATGACTCATATTTAACAATCGCTGTTGCCAAAGTCTTATTAAAACACTATCCAATTAAATACACACAAAAAGAATTAGAAAAAATTCAAAAAGACTTAACTAACGAATTTGTATTAACTTTTAAAAACCATCCGTTTGTCGGCTATGGCGACTTGTTTGTTAGATGGTGTCTTAATCCAGATAGAAAGCCATATAACTCTTTTGGAAATGGCTCTGCAATGAGAATCTCATCTGTTGGTTGGATTGCAAATAGTGAAGAAGAAGTAAAAATATTATCAAAAACAGTATCAGAAATAACGCATAATCATAAAGAAGGACTTAAAGGCGCAGAAGCTGTTGCATTATGTGTTTATTTAGCTAGAAAAGGGTACTCAAAGAAAGAAATAAGAGACAGAATGATAAATGACTATTATCCTGAAATAAAAGAATTAGATTTTGAAACTCTAGTTAAAACATATAGATTTGAAGCTACATGTCCAGGGAGTGTTCCACAAGCAATATATTGTTTTTTAATCTCCCATGGATTAGAAGATGCTATTAAAAACTGCATTGCTATAGGTGGTGATTGTGACACAACAGGAGCTATGGCTGGTGCTATTGCCGAAGCTTATTATCAAAAAAATAAAGTTTCAAAATTCGAAGATATGTTCATGTATTATTTCATAGATAAAGAGTACGTTAATTTAATATTAAAATTACATAAAACAATTAATAGCAAAAAATTTGAAAATAAGAATTACTAAAAAGGAGTATATATGCCAGGAAATTCATTATTTATAGAATCCCTCAACTTCCAAAATTTAGAATATAAAGAACCTGTATTATTAGCAGCATTAGCTTTAGAAAAACCTGTATTACTAATCGGCGAATATGGTTGCTCAAATAACAAATTATTAGAAAGATTATCAAAAGAATTAGATATTAGTTTTCATAACTGCTTAGCCCCTCAATTAAATAATACGTTAATGACAAACGAAGAAAAGATGCACAAAACAGAAGCTTTAAATTTGGACTTAATAGATAAGACTTCTGAAGACACTCAATACGATATAATTTCATTAATAACTAAAAGCAAAATAAAAAATATATCACTTAAAAACATAAAGTATTGTTGGGCAACAACTGGCTCATTTATAGAAAAAAGCAATAATCCAATTTGCTTTCAATTAATGGAAACATTTTATTTTATAATTAAAACACCATCGTTTGTCGACCTTGATGAAGATGATAGATATTTGGTTATTAAGAATACTGATTTAGAAGAAAAGTCTTTAAAAATTAATTTAAAAAAATTAGTAGATAAAACCAAACAACAAATTGAAATCTTAAAAAAATCCTCTAAAGAAGAAATTAATAAATATATTTATACACTAACAAAATTAATAGAGGGGAAAATTGGTAATATTTCTATTGAAAGAGTAGCAATACTTAAAGAATCTTTATATGCTATATATGCAGCTAAAACTGTAATTAACGAATGTAAAAATTCTAAAAATAAAACTACTTTAAAAGACGTAATAAACTCGCATATTCAAAACACTCTTCCATTTATTTTTAATGTCGACGATAAAAAAACATTAAATAAAATATGCAATGAAGCTTTTGAAATCTCCATACAAAGTGATACACCTGATAAAGAAATTCTATTAACAGAAAATTCAAGCGATAAAATTGAATATGTTTTAAAAAATATCAATAAATTAAGAATTGAAACCATTTATAATACAGTTTATTCAAATATCGATTTAGTAGGAATTAGCAAAAAAAGAATACTATCTGTAATATGTTATTTAATATTTAGAAAATATGATAACGTTCCAGAAAAATTAATGTATAAATTAGCAACTGAATTTAAACCAGTAATTCAATATGAAAGAACAATTTTTGAAAATGCTTATATTAGAGAAATAACTAAAGGCGAAGACATGATATATGAAGTTAGAAAAAAATATAAAGATTCTTCATTAAATGATAGATTCTTAAAAGCATTATTCTATAACATACTTTATTCATTTATTCCAAATGATATAAATTATATATTAATGGCAGCTGAATATTTTCAAAAATTAATGGAGGATAAAGACATATGTCAGCAGGTTGGTATAAAACTATAAAACAAGAACAATTAGATAGTTTATATGCATTTAATCCAAAAATATTAGCAGATAAATTAAGAAGACTTTACCATAAACCTTTTTTATTCAAACACTTAAATGAATATGCACAAATATATTATGAAAGTCATAGGTCTTCAATAGAAACTGAAAATGACTTAAATAAATTTATGGTAGGTAATAGTATCAAAATAGATATTTATTATAAAAAGGAATTAAATAAGTTAAATTACAAAGAATGCTGTGATATCAATTCATTAATTCGTGTTTTTACTTTAACAGAAAATGATATTTATAATCCAAATGCCAGGCCTAATTTTGATAAAGACAGTTTTAACAGAGTATTACTATTTTCTAGAAATAATCTTTACTAATAATATTTAATATCTTAAGCAATTGAATTAAATGTTCAATTGCTTTTTGTTTGGTAAAATATAATATATTGTTACATATTTATAGATAATTTTAAGCTATTATTACACAATACGTTAAAAATAATTACAATTTCATAATAGCTTTCAAATTTTAAAGAAATAGTAAAGAAATTTAAATATATACAGTTTTATTTTACTTTTTAAGCTGTTTTAACGTTTAATAATTGCAAAGAAATTATCTTTTTGATAGTATTAACACCATAAAGAATTCATTATTTTTGAAATAAGATAATTTAAATTAAATCAGGGGGAATATCATGAAAGCAACAAAAGTTTTATCTTTGCTAGCCTTAGGCTTATTAGTGACAAGTTGTGGCGGTAATTCAAACACTTCTTCTACTAGCTCATCAAGTAGTAGTAGCAGTAGTTCTATAAGCACAAGTAGTTCCACATCAAGTGTCATCTCATCAAGTTCAAGCAGCAGCAGTTTAACAACATCGACATCTAGTTCATCTTCAAGTGTAACTGGACCATCACTCAAAGAATTTATTCTTTCATCAGTCGCTAAGTTAAAAGAAGGAAACTTCTCTTTAACTTATGAAATAAATAACGTCAACTTTACAGATGTTATTACTAAAAACTATTTCTACACAGCATATTTAAATACAGGCTCTATGTTATTAGAGACTTACTCCACCACTAAATACGCTTATAATTTTGAAATAACAAGTGAGAATAAGGTTAACGTTAAGGGCCAAACATTTAACGATGAACTTACAGGTCAAGAATTAGCAAGCTTAGACTATGTCAATAAGTTCAAAGATTTCGATACAACATGAGAAATAGAATTCTCAGGTGATAATAACGAAATCTACACAACAGATGAAGTATTAGTTGAAGCTTTTGCAAGCCAATTAGACTTTACAGGCATCAAGAGATTACGTTTCTACACTGCCGCAGATGAATTAGTAGTAGAATTACAAGGATTTGATAGTTCTAAAAACGATTACTATACACCAGAAACAGGTGCTATTGTCTTTATTGAAAATATCGGAACATCAAAATTAGATGCTGTTGAAGATTATTTAAATAGCTATATAGTTCCAACAGAAACACTTGATAATAAAGCAGACAACTTATTTGGTAACGTCTCTTTCACATCAGCAATCTATGACAATATCTTCTTAGATGAATATACTTCGATCGAAAGACAAGGATTCTCAAACTTAGATATCTATGATGACTATTTTAGAATCACAGATATTAACGAAGATAACGTTTCAACTTCATATACATATGAAAAAATCGATGAAGATGGAACACTCATCATTACAGGTGTAAATGGTAAAAACGAAGTTGAAGAAGAAAGAACAACAACAGTTGTTGATGACTTCAACTTTGTCAACAAAGACGGATTTGAACTTAGTAAATTTAGAAAATTCGAAGGTGATGAATACTATACATATTTAGGTAGTAATGCATCAGATTTAGCTTATTCTATAACTCAACACAAAAAGTTCTTAGAATGGCCAGTCGAATCAATCAAAGTTAAAGTTGAAGACGGAAAAGTAACACAACTCATATTCTCAACAGGAATTATGATGGATAGATTGACAGGTTACTACTTCTATCGTTATGCAGATAGTAGAGTTGCAGCAACACCAAATGTCATAACAGGTGCTGAAAAGAAAGTCGCTTCTGAAAACGATGCACAAATCAAGAGCTACTTATCCTACTTAAATCAAGAAGATTCAGTCTTTACAAGCATTGAAAAAGACTCAGCCTGGGGAGAAAGCAGATTTACAAAAATAGTTAAAGGTTCCGATTTCTACTTAAAGGGAACATATCTCGTCGATAGCGATGATGGAACCAGTAACAATATGGAATCCTTAGGTAAAGGCTACTATTCTAAGAATGGAAAAATATATAGCTTTACCTACGATGAAAAGAACAATATTACATTAGATAAAAATCCAGTAAGCAAAACATTTAAAGATATCGCTAACTACTCAATCGCAAGCGAAATCTTAAATCTCAAAGATGGTAAACTTACAACAACAGGTGATATTATCAATATTGGACGTTCAATCGGTGATATCTATAATCCATTAACAGTCGATCCTTCAAGTTTAGAAATGACTGTCACTGATGATAAGATTTCTTCTATGAACTTTGCCTATGTCGGTGGTACAGAAGAAGTTACATTTGACTATAGCCCAGTTGAACTTAACGGAACAATGAGAGCAAACTTAGATAAAGCCATTGCAGCTTTAGATTCAGGTTCAGGCGATAGATTAACTTGGGAAGAAGATGCAAATACATATGATGAATTAGTTAAAGCATATGGTGAAGAAATTGCTAAAAAGATTCCATATTTAAACGATGAAGATTTCAATAGAGATCACTACTTTGCTGATTTCTACTTATGTGACTGGGAAGACAAACCATATTTTATAATCGCCACAGACACATATTCAGATGATTATTCTCAAAAATATAAAGCTTATTTATTAACATTAGGCTATACAACAGAAGACAATATTACATTTGTTAACGAAACAGACAAATTAAGAATTGACGTTGTCGATGATGATGGATCATACGAGTTTATTCACATCTACGTTTTAAACTAATTATTAAATAAATTTAGTACTCTGTACCATTTATGTGGTATAGAGTACTTTTTATATGTAAAGTTTAAGTAAAGAAAGAATATTAGTTAAAACAAATATAAAAATAAAATACATTTATTTTTCTATTAAAAAGAAATCATAATTTTAAAATAATCAAATTTAATAGCAATTAATGCATATTTTAATAGAGTTAAATTTGCATAAAAATTTTATTTCAAACATTGAAATAAAATTGAAACTAACATATAATGTTATAATAATTTTTATATTTTTTACGAGGGGAAAGTAAATTATGAAAAAGAAAATTTTAGTTTTAAGCGTTATGCTTTTCTCACTAGTTAGTTGCCAAGGAAAAGGTGATATAACATCATCCACTTCTTCTTCAACAACAAGTAGTGATAGCAGTGTTATTAGCAGTAGTACAAGTAGTGTAAGTAGCACTACGATTGTTTCGTCTTCAACAAGTAGTTCTTCTACTAGCTCATCAAGTAGTAGTAGTTCAACACAAGTCGATAGCGATATTCATGTCACATCAATATCAATCACGGATAAATCAATCACAACTTTAAAAGTTGGACAAGTTTTACAACTTAGCGTCGAAGTCTTACCTAAAAATGCCACTAACAAATTAGTAAACTACAGATCATCTAACGAAAGTGTTGCCTCTGTCTCATTTAACGGCTTAATAACAGCTAGAAGTACTGGCGATTGTACAATTTACGCTGTAAGCGATGATGGTGAATTAAGCGATTCAATAACATTTAATGTTGTCGCTTCTACAGTTACTAGTTTTACAGCAGATTTCGATAGCAGTGTTGAAACCATAGTTTCAAATAAAAATACATTCTATAAATTAGAATTAGGCCAAAGCTATCCATTAACAGTTTCATTTAATTCAACAGATGAGGCTGATAACGTCTTAGAAGCTTCATTTAGCGTTGATGGCTGCTGTTCTTTTGATTCAAGTACAAATACTCTCACTCCACTTAAAAGGACTGGTAGTGTAGTTTTAACATTAAAAGTTAAAGGAACAAACCTTAAGAAAGAATACTATTTAAAAGTTGTCAATCCAGGTGAGAAAGATGTCAGTGAAGTTATCGCCAAACTTGATTCTTCAATAGAAAAAGAAAAGAAGTTAACAGTAAATACATACGATGTTAACCTTCACTTTAATACTTTAGATATTAACGATAATAGAACAGATGCAGTTCAATCAACAAAGTTCAAAATTTATAAAGATACTACCGATAGATATATGGTTGGTGATACAGATACATCAGTAACTTATACACCATACGGTTCAAGTGAAAGCTATGATTCAACAAGCACATCGCACTTATTTAAAGGTATGAGCGATGATGGAAACTACTATGAGTTCCAAGTCTATGATAATGGACAACACATAGTAGCTCCAAGTAAAAAAGCTATTGTTGAATCTGTCAGTGATAGCAAGACACAAATCACACGTGAAAAAGCTATCAAGCAATCTACAACACTTATTATGAATAGCCACGAAGGATTATCAGACATTGCTAAAATGCACTTTAACGGCTTATATGAAAACTCAATTGGTTATGGATCAGTACCTTTATACTTTGGTGGTGGTGCAGCTTCGAACCTCAAGATAGTCGAAAAAGATAATGTAATAATAGCTGATACATTCTTCATCGAAGCATATCCAACATCAGTTACTTTAGGTGAAGTGTACTATAACCATGGTGAATATACATTTAATGCAGATGGAGTTTTAACTAGTATTAAAGTTGTTTCAAACGTTTACGATAACACTATGTTTGACTTCACAGAAAAGAAGTTATTACAAGAGAATCCTGTTGCTAAAGAAATGTATATGACCGAATATAAACAAACATTTGGTTCACTTAATACCCAAGAAGTAAACGAATATGATCCAGATAATTTATACTTTACTTCATACACACCAGTATTCGCTGACAAAAAAGGCTATGAAGCAAAGAAATACGAAATAGGTGAAACATACTATATCAGTTACTTAGATCAAGCTCCTAAATTTGCAGACAGTAGAATTGATTCGTTAATTATCGATGAAACAAGCAATCCAAACGTCGCCTCAATCACTGATGAAGGTCGATCAATTAAAATTGAAGGTGCTGGCGTTGCAGTCTTAACAGTCTACTCTTTAAAAAATAGAGTAAAACGCGAAATAACCGTTAATGTCGATACAGTCTTACCTACAGCTATAACAGCTAAAGTTGGTGATAAAGTCGTCACTGAAGAATTAGAAACAACAGTTGGCACTTCTATTGATAATCTTACCTTTGCCGTTAGCCCAAGTACCGCTTCACAAGAAGTAAACGTCACCTTAGAAGGCGTTGGAAACTTAACAAAGAAAGCTGACGGTTCATATAGCTTTGTTAGTGATAAAGAAGGAAAAGCAACAATAACAGTTACAAGTACGCTTTATGATAAAGTCTCAACAACATTAACAATTAACGTCGCTAAAAAGCAAGAGACAAGCACCATAGTAGATACTATGCTTAAAACAACATATTCTTGCTACGAAGATAGTTTCTTAAATAGTGAAGATGTTGCTTCAGTCGAATTGACATTTACTTCAAGAACACAAGCTAAGTTTGTCGTTGAAGATTTAACTGGATTTAAATATATAGTTAATTGTGATGTTGTAATTGATGAAGCAAATAACACAATTACCTTTACATCATTTAATGTCACAGGCGAAGATTATGACTACTATATTAGAAGCTATATGCCTGTCATCAAACAAAATGTCGTCTATGATATTAATAAAGACGGAAGCTTTACAGCTAATATCGTCACAGTTGAAGATAATGTTGAATATGACTTTGCTACTGGTAATGAATCACCACTAACAACATTTATCTTTGAAGCCAAGAAATAGGAGATTAGATTTAAATGAATAAAAAATTATTAGTATTATCTCAAGTTGCTGCTTTATTAGTACTTGCTGGTTGTGGAAGTGAAAACACAAGTTCAACAACACCAAGCTCTACTTCTAGTTCAACAGTAATTTCTTCAACTTCATCCTCTTCAATATCTAGCACCTCATCTTCTTCAGCAACTGTTGCTCCTACTAAAGAAAGAATAGTCTCACTTTTAACTGAATTAGATCAAGACAAAGTAACATCTTATGACTTTGTTGATCGCTCATATGCTTATAACTTTTATAACAACTCTAAATATATTGTCAGTGGCAATATTCAAACTGGTTTAATTAACTATCAAGCCAAGCATAAATTTCAACTATTTAACAATCAATTTATCAGCGATGAAATAACTATCGATTCACTTGATGGCGTTGAAACAACAAAAGTAGTTGAAACAAACTATGCCAATGGACAAATATATCAAGAAGGAAACTATATCTACGATTACTTTATTTGCACCTCACTTTATGAACAATCATTCGTTAATTGTAACGAAATTGATTACTACAACCAATTCGATACATATTTTAACTATCTATCAATAATTGACACGATAAAAGATGCCTTTAATAATCCAACTGAATATTTCCCTGTCGATGATGGATATGAAACTCCAGTCTTCGATGCAACAGTTCAAGATGGAGTTGAACACTATGCTTTATCATGTGTCTTCCCAGGTGCAGATGACTATAAACCTATCATAATCAACTTTTCAGTCGACTATGAAACAAGTACAAAAGAATTTGTCAGTATCGATTATAAAATTAGAAGCCTTTTAGATAGTTTAGATACAGATTATGAAATAGGTACATCATCAATAACTTCATACAACATTACAAATCTTAAATTCGGTGATAAAACAAACTTTGACGGTGTCGTATTTACTTTTGATGATATTCCATCCAAGAGTAGTATACATAACGCTCCAAAAGAAGTTATCGATGTCAGCGATAAAGAAGATGGAGCTCTCGATGAAGAAACAGCTTTAGAAATTATCAAAAACATCTACGCTTATTCTAACGACGTTAGACAAACAAACTACTCCATGATTTATCACGACGCATTCGACTTTGCTACAACTGATAGAACAACGTTCGGCGATGCAAAATTCGAAGGTAAGATCATAGCTTATAACAATGGTATAACTGATAACAATGGAACAATTCAATTAGTTGATTCAGAAAATCAACCAACAGGAACACCAGCTCCTTATCGTATATTTACCAAAGCAACAAGCATCGGTATATTTAGAGGTGGAAAATTCACTAAATATATTACATCAGCCTTTGGATACGCATCCAAAACATCATTCACAAGTGCTCGTGAATACCTTGATGCTAACCCATTATATTGGAGTGAAATATCTTCTATACTTGAAGGCTTTTCAACATACGCATTAGGATCAACAACATTTGAAAGTGGAACAACAATCGATGTATCTGTCTCTGGCACAAAATCAGGAACATCACTTGAAATCAAAGGCCAACTCCACTCAAAGACAAGCAATGGTTTATCAGTTGAAAATATCGATAGTTTTACCTTTAGTATCGAAGATGGAAAACTCATGTATTGCAAATTTGTAACCATGGGTCAAACTTCATCTAGTGTAAAATACGAAGATACTTATGAAGCTAGATTCGTCCACGCCCCTAAAGTAGATTTCACTGGTACTGAAATGGATATCTTAAACGAAATTGAAACCCAAATTACAATGGATGATTTTAAGATTATCTAATTAATACCTGAAAAAATTAATCCTTTTAAAGAGTTAAAACTTTAAAAGGATTTTTATTTTGGATTAATATATAACATTAACAGGCTTTATTAATATTAGTTTAATAAGCTGATGTATTACCAAACTTATTTATTTGTCTTTTTAATCTATAATATTTGTCTATGCTTATATTTAAAATTGCAGCAGCTTCTTTAGCTGTCATTTTCTTACTTTCAACTTCTCTTAGAAGTTCCATTAATTTTTCTCTATCAAATTCTTTAGGTTTTCTACCTTTATATACTCCAGCTTTTTTAGCTTTTTCTATTCCTATTTTTTGATTTTCTTTTTTTAATTCATAGGATCTAGTATAAAGAATCATTAAAATAACGTGAATAATTTTCCTATTATCGTCACAAACTAATTCATTATTTATAACTATATCATCACCATTACAAATAGCTTCCAATATTTGTTTCATTATAAAAATATTTGTTTCATTACCATTTATATTGTTTATAAATACCTTCTTTTTAGATTCATATGGAATAACGAATAAATTATCACCAAAATACTGTTCATCTGTTCTAATTAAATATTCTATTGGATCCATAGATTTCATATTTAATTTTTCTAATAACTCATAAAAATCTTCTCTATTCTTTTGAGGTACTCTTTCACTAATAAAGGTTGGAATAATATTTTTTTTGATATATTCTTGTTTCTTTAAATCTAAATTAAGTCCTGGAATTCCTTGAAAATACTTAGAATCTAATAGATCAATTAGAAAATAATTAGGTTCAAAAACATATTCAAAAGATTCGTCTTCAAAAAGTCTATATGTAATTTTACATATTTTATAAATAAAGTTATTTTGTCCTTTAAGACAAATTGTTCCTACAGATTCAAATGATTTCATTTTTTACCTCTAACCAAAAATATCATTCATAAATATTATTTGCAATAGAGTATGTTTTTTTATTTTGCAACACATTACAAAAACACCTAGCCTACACATATGTATAAACTAGGTGCTTATCTATAAAACTAATCGATTTATTATTTTTAAGTTAACCAAAGGAGGGAGTTATATGTAATTTATAATTCAATTCGATTAGTTGTATCTGGATCAAAGTAATGAATTTTATTCATACAGATTGCAACTTTAACATCTTGGTGCGCTTTAATATCATAATCTGCTAAGGTTTTAACAATAATCTTTTGACCATCAACATCGCTATAAATAACTAAGTCATGTCCTAATAATTCAACAACTTGAGAATCAATACTAATAGTATCGTGACTATATTTTTTAAGCATTGCTGGATCCAAAGATATATCTTCTGGACGAATACCAACTATTAATTGTTTTCCACTATAATCTTTAAGTTTTTCTTGATGTTCTTTTGGAATATCAATTGTTATCGAATTAGTTCCATCAAAAGTGAACTTCCCATTATCGTATGAGCCATTAAATAGATTCATTGATGGTGAGCCGATAAATTGAGCGACAAAAGTATTAGCTGGATAGGAATAAACTTCTTTTGGAGTACCTATTTGTTGAACGATACCAGTTTTCATAATGACAATTCTTGAAGCCATTGTCATAGCTTCAGTTTGGTCGTGAGTAACGTAGATAGTTGTAGCTCCGACTTTTTCGTGAATTCTAATAATCTCTTCACGCATTGTGACACGAAGTTTAGCATCCAAATTTGATAAAGGCTCATCCATTAAGAATACTTTTGGCCTTCTAACAATAGCACGGCCTAAAGCGACTCTTTGACATTGACCACCAGATAAAGCTTTTGGCTTTCTATTTAAGTACTCAGTTAAGCCAAGAATAGAGGCAACTTCTTTTACTCTTTCATCAATTTCTGCCTTAGGTATTTTTCTAATTTTTAAAGCAAAAGCCATATTTTCATATACAGTCATATGTGGATATAAAGCGTAGCTTTGGAAAACCATAGCTATATCACGCTTTTTAGGTTGCACGTCGTTGATTAAAACATCATCAATGTATAGCTCGCCTGAAGAAATCTCTTCAAGGCCAGCTAACATTCTTAATGTCGTCGATTTACCACAACCAGATGGACCAACAAAGACTATAAACTCATGATCTTTTACTTCTAAATTAAAATCTTTTACTGCAACAGTATCTTTTCCATAAACCTTGCATATATTGTTAAATTTTAGTGTTGCCATAAATTCTCCTTTATTTAGAACTAATAAGATTAGTAATTAGTTATTGTGAATATCTTGTCCTTGTAATGAAATAAATTGTAAGACGCAGTGATTTACTTCAGATTGTTCTTGAACTAAAGTAACTGTAATAGTTTGACCAACATAAGCTGATAAGTCATATGTATAAACTCTACCATCGTCTCTAATTTGGATGTTAGCATAATTGTCGTTTGTACCAACAACTTTGACATAACTGTCACCAACTTTTAATGCAAGATGTGGATTATTTGTGTCTTGACCGTTAAACATACGAACTTGGATGTTTAAATACTTGCAATCTTCTGTAACTGTAATTTCTTTTTCAAGTGTACAGCCTGCTTGCATATCATAGCCTTCTCCAACACCTTCGTTGAAGTTGCCAGCTGTTCTATTCCAGTCAGAAATAATATCAGCCTTAGTCCAGAATTGTTTAACGCCTTCTGGTTGAGCAAAGATTGTGTGATCATCAGTGCTGCTTAATGAAATCTTTTGAACGACACAGTGATTGACACCAGACTTTCTTTGATTAATTGAAACAGTTACTGTTTGGCCGACATATGCAGATAAGTCATATGTATAGACATATCCCTTATCGCTTAAGATAACGCTTGTATAGTCGTTACCAATACCGACACCTTTGACGATTGTATCGTTAACTTTAACGACAAGTTCAGGTTGATCTGTATCTTGTGAAACGAACATACGTGCTGAGATGTTTAAATATTTTTGAGCACTTGTAACTGCAAGTTCTTTAGAGATAGTACAACCAGATTGCATATCGAAGCCTTCACCGACACCAGAGTTATAACCACCACTTATTGTCCAGTCGCTGATAATAGAAGCTTTATTCCAATCAGTAGTTTCTGGAGCATCTGGAACGATAACTGGGTGAGAAGAAGAGTCGACATTCTTCATTTGGACAGCTGTGATAACACAGTGTTGTGTCTCAGCAACAGATGCGATAGTAATCTTAACTTCTTTGCCGACATATTCAGATAAGTCATAACAGAAGACATATCTTGTATCGTTAATTTCACCTTCAGCGTAATCTGTATCTGTTCCAGTAGCACGGATAACTTTATCGTTTACTGTAACTTGAACTCTAGCTTTAACTGAATCTTGATTTTCAAATTGTCTGAAAGTAACGTTTAAGAGTTTTGTTTCTTCTTTTGGTGTTACTTTAATAGAAGCTTTACCAGAGCCTGCTAAGTCTAAGCCTTCACCGACACCAGTCTTGATTTCACCTTCCATGTACCATTCATCATATAAACCTGTACGATCCCATGAAGTGTTATCAGAGTGTTTAGCTCCCATGCTTTCAATAAATTTAACTTGAGTTAAAACGCAGTGTGTAGCTGCAGCTTCTGCAAATTCAATAAATACTGTTTCACCAACTTTAGATGATAAGTCATAGACAAATGTTTGGCTAGCATCTGTTTCAACTGTAACTGTATCTTTGTCTGCACCTTCAGCTCTAACAATTTCACCGTCGACCTTAACTGAGAAGCTTGGGTATGTTTCACCATCACGATGGAAAACACGAATTGAAACTGTTAAGAACTTTGTTGTTTCATCGATAGCGTGAGCAAATGTTGCTTTAGAACCGCTCTTCATATCGAAGCCTTCACCGACACCAGTATCAATTTCACCAGTTGTAGCAAAATCTTCATACATTGCAGCACGGTCATATGTTGTTCTTGTAGAAATCTTTTCTGGTAAGTTCTTATATGTAAGAACATTAGAATGTTCACTTGTTAAAGAACCATAGTTTGCTGTAACGTAAATAGAATAAGCACCTAAATCAGCGCTGTTAATTGTATATGATGTTTCAGTTGTACGAGTGATGTATTCTCCGTTAATATAAACGGAATATTCTCTAGCATTTTCAACTTCAGCCCAAGAAACGACGTTTCCAGTCATAGAAATAACCGGGGCTGAAAGTGATGTTGGAGCCTTATAAGCAAGTTCATTTGATGCATCAGATTTTAAGAATAATTCATTGCTTGAAATTGCATAGACAACAATACGAATATCACTTGCGGTAAGAGGTATTTCATATTTGTTCATTATTTGTGTGGAATCAAGTTCACCATTGATATAAACTTCATATTTTTCAGCATTTGGAACTTTATCCCATGAGACTATTAAATCGTTTCTGGAAATAACTGGAGCTGCTAATTTAGTAGCCTCAATTGTTGAAGAAGAACTTGATGGTGTAGGAGTACTACTAGGTGTACTAACACTACTACTGATAGGTGTAGTACTAGAAGAAATTGGAGTATTAGAAGACGACGAACTACTACTTGAAGATGGCTCTTTGTTATTTTGACAACCAAATAACAAAGTACTAGCCATAATTACTAATGGAATGATTTTTTTGCTATTTTTCATAATTAGCTCCTTTCATTTATTTTTAATTATTTCCAATTATAATTGAGTCGATATAAATTTGTTCGCCAGAACCATCGCCGTTATCATCTTGTTCAACTAAGATTGCAACGTGCTTTCCAGCAAAAGCTTCTAATGAGAATGTGTACTCAGTAACATTGCTACCATCTTTACGTAAATAGTAACCATGTTCATTAATTTGTGCACCTTCTGGATAACCATCAGTTAAGTGATATGTTTTAGCACCGCTCTTTTCACTTTCATCTTCAACTAAGACTGTAACTCTGAAGTTTGTATCAGCGTTAGAACCGCCTTTAACTTTAATCTTGAAGTATTTATCAGCTGATGTTAAATCGAATTTGTTATAGATATAGGAATTTGGAATAGCATCTTCTCTATCATCCAAATCAGAACCATCTAATAAGATAGAACCTGTACCTTCGGAAGACCAGTTGTTCCAGGCGCACTTATCATATTCAAGTCCGCCACAATTTAAGCTCCAACCGCTTAAATCATCTTTGTTCTTAAAGTGGAATTCTCTTAAGTCTGTTGTTGGATAATCTTTAATTTGTTTGTAATAGATAGGAGTTGAATCAATAGTACATAACTCTTTAATATCACTTGGCTTGATATCGTCTAAAGTATCGACATCTTCGTGAGCGACATTCTTAGCTACCATATCGACCATTTGATCTACAGTAACAAGTTCAACGTGATCATCTAATTGTTGAACAAATCTAGAAATATATTCCATTGTTCCAATTGACCAAGCGTGGCATAAAACTACGCTATAGCCTTCAATCTTTGTTGGATCAGTTGAATATTCATTAATTCTTTGAGCAACACGTTCTGTGTAACCATAATAATCGTTGCTTAAAGATCCTGGAATTCTCCATAAAGTATCACGGACTGAAATGAATGGCTTGTCGTTAGACCAATAAACACCGCCTTCACCTTCTAAGTACATATTACCTACTGACCAAATACCGCCATGTACTTGACTATATTGGCTAAAGTAGGAAAGTCTATCTGAATCAATGAAGTTATCTAAGAAGTTAATACTTGTAATATCACTTCTTTCTAAATATCCAGCCGTTTTAGCTGCATAATCTTCTAATGAAGATTCGTTATATTCAGCAATGTTGACATAACCTAATCCACTTGGGCCAGCGATGAAATCATCTTTAGCTGTACCACGTTCATAGACAGATTCAAGAAGAGCTGGTGATAAATCGACTAAGCCTGGAGAGACTGTCCAAGTCATTGGAAATTGTCCTCTCTTAGAAGAACCATACCATCTTGAATCACTAGCAAAGCCTCTTTGCATCCATTGAACGTTATCGCCATCAGACATGACTATTGCAACGTAATGTTTACCTTTTTCAGCTTTAACTTCTGTATTTTCATAATTCTTTTTAGTAATTTTATCTGCTGGACGATAAGCAGATTCAAAACTCAAGTTACTTGACCAGTCAGCAGCTAATGTGACTAATGATTTTAATGAGTTCATTGAAACGAAGTTAATTTCGTTTTCTGTCCAACCAATGATTGGAGCATTTTCATTTGCCCAGTCAGCGATATCTGAGAAAATTGAAGTATCGTTCTTTTCATAGTCTGTGTATACACACAAAGCTGCACCAGCAATACCGTAGTCTCTTAATTCTACTTTGCTTGGATTTTGGTGAATAATAAATTGTGGATTTAAATAATCTTTATATTCTTCAAAGACGCTACGAGTAGTATAAGAAGTGGCATCTTTACCGAAAATCAATCCGTGTTCCAATGCTGTTGGAACGATTGTCGATTCAACCATCAACCACTTTTCAACACCTGAAATTGTGGCAGCGTGGTTAATAGATAAATCATAGGCAAAACCTGATGTATCAATAGAAGTAAACGAAACAAATCTCTTAGAGTTAATCTTGTTTTTAAATAAATCAACAAGTTTCCAAGCATCATCTTCATAAACTACTTCAAATGTGGAACTGTTTTGAATTTGTTCAAAGAACTCTTTATCTTCACCGACATTTTTAAAGTAAATTGTCGATTCTTCTTGAGCCAAAATTCCTTGTAAAGAAACTAACATTATTCTTTCAGCTTTTGTAAGCTTACGAGCATCAACGACATAAACCTTACTAGCAATTTTTGGTGATCTATAATAAACACCTTCTTTAATCATTTGTTCTGTATCTCCTGTATTTGTTGAAGAAGTTGATGAATCTAAAGTCGAACCAGAACTGCTTGTCGAACTTGATGAGATAGGAGTTTCACCTCCTCCACTGTTACTTGTTGAACTTGAGGTATTGGAATTGTTTCCGCCACAGCTTGCAAGTCCAGTAGTAATAGCTACGAGTAAGAGTAAATTCTTGAATTTTAAGTGTTTCATTTTGTCCTCCATATTACTTAACACCTGAGAAATTTAAGCCACCAACGAATTGTTTTTGGCAGCAACAATAGACAATAACGACAGGAACTAAAGTAGTAATCAATGCAGCAGAACGAAGAACAGTTTCTTCAAAGCCACCATTACTTTGGAAATACATAAGCTTTAATTGAATAGTAAATAAAGCATCGTCTCCAGTAACAAGCATTGGCCATAAGTAGTCGTTCCATTGAGCTACAAAGGTAAGAATAAAATAAGTAGCCATAACTGGTAAAACCATTGGCAATACAAATTTTAGAATTATGGTTAATTCGTTTGCACCATCTAATTTAGCAGCTTCCAATACTGAGTTAGGCACGTTATCCATAAAGGATTTGACTAGGAATATACCCGTAACGTTAACAATACCTGGCAAAATTAACGATGCGTAAGAAGAAGTCCAGTTTAATTTAGAAACTAATTGGAAGTTAGTAACCATTAACATTTCTCCTGGAACCATCATGGTTAAGACTAGGATAAATGAGATAATCTTTTTACCTCTAAATTCTTTTTTAGCTAAGACATAACCAACAATAAGAATGATTAATCCTGATAAGAAAATAAATCCAAGTGCAACAATTAATGTATTTTTTAAACCAACTAACAAATCGCCTTCAATAAAGGCTGTCTTATAGTTTTCAAAGCAAATTTTAACTGGCCACAAATAAATTTTTCCATCTATCGGTGTAAAATCTGTTGGTTGTAACGAAGTTACTATTTGTAAATAGAATGGGAAGATTTGAGCTAATGAGAGAATTGATAAGAAAATAATAATTATAGTAGTAACAATTATTCCAATTCTCTTTTCCCTTTTTAACTCTTTTTCATGTAATGTAAGTACTCTTTTTTCTTTTTTCATAATTACATTACCTCTTTATCTGTAAACTTTGTTTGTATAAAAGTTAATATCAATATAACTATAGTTGTTATAACACCAATCGTACACGCATAACCCATTTCAGTAGTCATGTTGTTATACATGTAAAGAATAACTGAAGTTGATGAATAATTCGGTCCACCATTACTGACCAATTGCATTGGACCAATTACTCTAATTCCACCAATTATCGATAAAACAATGTTATAGTTTAACGCTTTAGTAATTAATGGTAAGTAAATAGATTTAAATATTTGGAAGTTGCTGGCTCCATCAACCTTAGCAGCTTCTAGATAATCTTTATTTATGCCTTTAATAGCGACATAATAAATCATCATTTGTGTTGAGAATCCCAATAAAGTTGGAATAATCATTAAAGTAATTAACGATAGTTTTGGATCGTTATACCAAGCTAATGGTTTTCCACCAAAGAACTGAATGATGGTATTCATAATACCAGTATCAGATGGTGAGAAAATTACTTTTGTAATATCAGAACTAATAACTGCAGAGACCAAAGTTGGCCAGAATAATAACGTTAAGAATAATTTTTGACCTCTTTTCATCTTAGTAATTAAATAAGCAATTAATAGTCCAAATAAATTGTTAAAGAACGTTGTTGCTAAGGTCCAAATTAATGTGTTTCTTAAAGCTATTCCAAATACTTCATCAGTAAATAGTCTAGCGTAGTTATCTAATGATATTTTATGTATCATTGAAATGTCGATACCTAAATCTGTAAAAGAGAAGAAAATTGCTTTTACAAAAGCATATAAGAAGAAAATGCACCACCAGAATATAGGAAATGCGAGTAATGCATAAGCTATCTTTTCATCTTTCTTAAAGAAATTCCTTTTATTCTTTGTTTTTAAAGAATCGACAATAGGCTTATTCTCCATAAAATAAACTCCTAATTAAATTTACGATCAGTAGCTTCTTGTGATTTCTTTTGAGCTGAAGATATAGCTGAATCAATTCCATCAGTTGTTGGATTTGATACGCAGTTAAATAACATATTAACGATTTGTTGTTCTAAGGTTGGCCAAGCTGGTGTAGCTGGACGAGGAGTAACCTTCTTTAATTGTGATGAGAATACATTTAAGATTTCATCATTGGTATAGTAAGGATCATTTAATGATTCGTTAGTAACTGGTAATAAGTTCTTTTCTTGAGCAAAAGCCATTTGGAATTCTTTATTTGTTGATAAGTATTTAGCAAACTCATATGCTGCTTGAGTGTGAGAAGACTTTTTAGCAACGACGAAAGAATAAAGTCCTAAGCCAGAATAGTTTTCAACGTTTTCTTTCATAGAAACCATTTCAGTAAATCCACAATTAAATATTGAAGTTGAACCTGAAACTTTTGAAATATTCCATGATCCCATTTCAATGAAGGCAATTTTGCCTGTGTAGAACTTACCTTCTTCATATTCGTTTTGAGATGCATATTTAGATAAGCTAACCCAATCATCAACAGCTTCTCTAACTTCTTTACTATCTAATAAAACTTGTTTAGAATCGCTCGATACAATATTTCCACCGACACGACCAACATAACTTGCAAATTCCATTGCTGCAAACGAGTTGTTAATTGGTTGAGCAAAAGGTGTGTAATCAGTATTACTATTTACCATTTCACAAGCTTCTAATAATTCTGTATATGTCTTTGGAGCTTTGGCTTCACCATTAGCATCAACGTATCCAGCTTCCTTTAAAATATCTTTGTTATACATCAATATAACTGTGTTAGCTGATAAAGGTAAGCCGTAGTTTTTGTTGTTATAAACGTTAGCTGAATAGACAGATGATGGGAAAATATCTTTTGTATCTACATCAGAACCAAGTTCAGATAAGTCTGCTAATTGATTGTCATGAGCTAATGCTTGAACATAGACATGGTCCAAAATAGCAATATCAGGTCTAGCCTTGTTATCGTTTAAAGCAAGCTTATAAGCGTCATAGACATCTAAGCCAGCCTTCTTAACGACCTTAACTTTAATATTTGGGTGTAAAGTTGTGTATTCGCTAATGGCATTATTCATTATTTTTTGAAGTGCTTTACCACTTGGCCACCAAATAGAGATTTCTTCATCTTTTAAAACGTTACCGCTTGAATCAGTAATTGGAGTACTGTTAGAGCCATTGTTTCCACCGTTGTTTCCGCCGCAAGATGTAGCAGTTGAAGTTAAAGCAAATGTCAAACAAGCACTCAATAAACATTTAGATAATAATTTCGTATTCATATTTACCTCCTAGAAAAACGGTTTTTGCACCCTGTAAAAATAAAGGAAGCATTAAAATTTGTAAGAGCTTCCATATTTCAATTATAGAAGACAACCGTTCAAAATGTCAATTATTAATTATTTTTTTTAAAAGAATTGTGATAATGGATGCGGCTCGTCAATAGCAAATTGGTTTTCTCATTGTTGTTTTCAATAGCATCAATTAGCATTTTTGTCGCCTTCTCTCCGAATAAATTATAGTCTTGAATAGCATATGTTAAACTTGGAGAAAAATTGTTTTTTTCACCAAAAGAATAACCTAAAGAGAAGACAGCAACATCAGTTCCTATCTCTTTATTCATATCTTTTATAGCTTCATAGGCTCCACGAGCTATTATTTCAGAAGCTGTAATAATTGCATCCGCCCCTTCTTTTATAGCGTGCATAGCGTAGTAATAGCCATCCTCTTTAGTTGAAAATTTTGAATAGAAAATGTGATTTTCAATTTCCTTTTCATCTAAGTTGTACGCTTTAGCAAAGCCAATAGATCTATCTTTTGAAATTGTTAGTTGATCGTTAGAGTTTATTAAATAAATATTATTTCTACCGCTTTCTTTCATTTCACTAACGACTTCTTCGACTAAATGAACATTATCGACGTCAATTGTTGAAAATGGCAAGTTAATATCAGGTCTACCAATAATAACGCATGGAATTAATTTTTCTTTAATAGCTTCGATTCTTTCATCATTTAATGATGGTGATAGAATAATAGCTCCATCAATAGGAGATCTTCCCATTACCAGTTTATTTCTTGTACTATCAGAATCTAATCCATAATAAACTACGACATTGTAAGACAAAGAAGACGCATTAACTAAGACCGATTTTATTAATTCATTATAGAATGGTCTATAATCTCCTGATTCACTCGTTTCTAAAAACAATCCTATAAGGTTTGTTTTTTGTTTGTTTGAAAGAGAAGCAGCATAAAAATTAGGTTGGAAATCTAATTCTTTACAAATTTTCATTACTCTTTCGCAAATTTCAGGACTAACGTATTTTTTCTTTGAGAAAACGTTAGATACTGTCGATTTGGCAACACCAGCTTTTTTAGCAATATCATTTATTGTTGTCATTTTTTAACTCCTTTCTTAAACCTCTTTTATAACTATCTGGGAATTGATTGATATTAATATTTTTATCGAACAAATATAAAGAAAAAGCATTAATTATTAAAGCACTATAGCATAGTCCAAAAAATAAAAGCATAACTATGAGCCAAATTGTGTATGGACCGTGAGAGAAAAAAATTAAAAGCCAAGGGATAAGTGCTAATATAATTATTCCTAAAGTGCTAAAGAATCTTTTAAATGTAAAAATAGCACTATTTTTTATTAAATCCTTAAAAGTTAAGCTATAGTTCATATGCATTGTTATTAAATAGAAGACATAAACAAAAGAAATTATAAAAGCGATAGCTGACATAAAGATTAATAAACTAACTAAGAAAAATGGAAGCTTAGAATTACCATAATATGTTATCGTCATAATCATGATAAACTGCATTAACCCTATAATTGCAAATCCTATGAATCCTACAACTATATTTTCTTTCATTCCTTTAAAGAAATCTTTATATCCTCTTCCTACTTTATCAACCGCTTGATTACGTATAAATGCAAGCATTGATGTAAATCCTATTCCAGCTAAACCCAAAAGCGGAATCATTATTAAAAACGTTGTAAAGTTATAAGATAACATTATGGTGAGTTTATTTTCCTCAGCAGCATTTATTAGCTCACCATTTCTTTGCGAAAGCATAACCATAAAGAATATAATTGCTGGCAAAACAAATAAGAAAGATATTATTTGATAAACAAATAAATAGCCATAGTTGTCCTTAACAATAGATAAAATTTGTTTTCTTCTAGTTAAAGGAAGTTCTTTTTCTTGTCCATCACCTCTAATAATTTTATTAAAAATGTTTTTTTTCATTGGTAAAAAATCCTTTTTCTATTGTTTCCTCAATCAAATTATATCTATTAAAAATTATGTTGTAAAGACAATTTATAGTCATGAAACCCCTTATTTTCTAAAATAAATGTTATAAATGGCATATATTTGTTATTTTAAAAATCAATCTTCTTGAAAAAAACAAGAAAATGAAATATATTAAATTATGGTTTCAAGAAAACCGATATTTTAGAAAATGTGAGGAAAAGCTATGAACAATAACGTTTTCAATCTACAATATTTCGACAACAATATAAGCGAAATGGAAAGAGTATTAGATAATGAGTTAAAATCTCTAGTTTATACAAAGGTTTTAGATCTCAATGTTGAATATGCTCATAGTAAAGAGCCTGTAAAATTTTCAGACAAAGACAAATTAGAATATAAACCGCTTAAAGTCGGAGAATCTTGGGGGGAATTATTCGATTGTGCCTGGTTCCATTTATCAGGAAAATACGCTAATAACGATAGCAAAAAGATTTATCTTGCTTTAGATGTTTCTGGTGAAGCATTACTCTACTCTAATGATGGTTATCCATTAAAAGGATTCACTAATGGTAGTAGTGCATTTGACACAGCTTTGGGTAAACCAGGAAAATGTTATTACGAAGTTACATCACTTATTGAAAATAACGAATTAAATTTATATTTAGATTGTGGTTGTAACGACCTTTTTGGCAACGTTAAAGACAATGGAGCATTACTCTATGCAAATTTAGTAACCAAAAATGATGATATTGAAAAACTTTATTATGATTATGAAGTTGTACTATCCCTTTTAAAGACACTTGATAGAGATGATGAAAAATTTAAATATATTTTCGAAACATTATCTGAAGTTAAAAATAAAGTTTTATATCAAAACGAAAACTGGATTAACGATTCATTAGGTCTTTTAGAAAAAGTATTAGGCATCAAAAGTACTGTTGATCATGAAGTCACAGCAGTTGGTCACGCCCACATTGACTTAGCTTGGCTTTGGCCTATTAGAGAATCTAAGCGAAAAGCAATGAGAACACTCGCTAACGTTTTCTACTTAATCGAAAAATATGATGATTTCAAATTTGTTCTTTCTCAACCTCAACTTATTGAATGGGTCAAAGAAAACAACTTTGATTTCTTTAATAAGTTAAAAGAATACGAAAAACAAGGAAGAATAGAACTAGTTGGTGGTATGTGGGTCGAAGCAGATACAAACCTTACTGGTGAAGAATCTTTAGTTAGACAAATGCTTTATGGTCAAAACTATTATTTAAAAGAGTTCGGACATAGAGTTAATAATCTCTGGCTACCTGATGTATTTGGATATTCAGCTGCTATTCCACAAATAATGAAGCTATCTTGCCAAGAATATTTCACAACAATAAAAATCTCTTGGTGTTTAATCAATAAATTCCCTTATCACGATTTTATTTGGAATGGTATTGGCGATAATCAAGTATTAGTTCACTTACCTGAAGAAGGAACATATAACTCACCTATCTCTCCAGCAACATTAAGAAAGATCGAAGACAACGTTACTGAAAAAGACTTTAAGCACTCATTAGCAATATATGGTATTGGTGATGGTGGCGGTGGTCCAGGCGATGAACACGTCGAAAGATTACATAGAGAGGAAAGCTTATATTCATTACCAAAAGCTAAATCTGGTAAAGTTACTGATTTCTTCCAAAAGCTCGAAGAAAAGAAAGATACCTTAAATGTTTATAGTGGCGAACTTTATCTTGAAAATCACCAAGGAACATATACTTCACAAAGTGATAATAAATATTGGAACAACTATTTAGAGTCAAAATTAAAGACAGTTGAAACATATTTAGTTCTTAACAATAAAGATACAAGAATACTTGAAGATATATGGAAAGAAATTCTTCTTTATCAATTCCACGATATCTTACCAGGTTCAGCAATTCAAAGAGTATATAAAGAGTCAGTTCAAAGATATAAAGAAATTGACAAACAATTAGATGAAATTGTTAATAATGTTGATAATTCATTTAAAGCTTACAAAGATGAAAATAATCATTTATTCAACCCAACAAAAGATATTTTAGAAACATGTGAAGTTGAAAATGACAAATATACTCTTTTATCAATTGCTCCTTTCTCTACCAGTGTTTTATCAAAGAGAGTAAATGATAAATATACTCAAACTAAAAATAACAAATTAGAGACAAAAGACTTGTCTATAAAATTAGATAAGAAAGGTTATTTCACATCAATAGTTGATAAAAATACAAATAGAGAGCTTGTAATTAATAAAGCAAATGCATTATGTATATTCAAAGACTTTGGTGATGCTTGGAATATCTTAGATCACTATCGTAAGCAAGATATAATTCCTTTAGTTACTACCAAACAAATCGTCAATGAATACAATGATCTATATGTAATTAAACAATCTTACACATACGATAAAACAACTATAGAGCAAGAAATAATAATTAATAAACTAACAAATAGAATTGATGTTACATTAAATTGCGATTGGCAAAGTATGAATAGAATGCTTAGATCAGTTTCAGATTTCACTATTAAAGCCGATAATGCCATAGCTGATATTCAATTTGGACACTTTGCTAGAAGTAGATTAAATGACACATCAATCCACAGTGCTCAATTTGAAATCTGTGCTCAAAAGTGGATGACAATCGCTGATAAAGAAAATAGTATTTCTATAATTTCACCAGCAAAACACGGATACTACGTTAAAGAATCTACACTAGATATCAATTTATTAAGATCAACAAATTACCCATGCGTAAATGGTGATATTGGAAAACATACAATTAAATATTCATATTTCATTAAAGATGATGATGACTTACTTAAAGTCGATCAAGAAGCTGAAAGAATTAATATTGTTCCACTATATACTGAGAAAGAAATTAATTCATTAAATTTAGTTGAAACATCACCAGAAATTCAAGTATCAGCTGTTAAAACAAGCGAAGATGGTAAAGGAACTATTGTAAGACTCTACAATAGAACTGATAAAAAAGTTAAATCAACCTTATCAATTGCAATCAAACATTCTGAATTATTTGAAACAAACTTATTAGAAGATGTTGTTTCCAAAGTTAATGATAGCTATTTAGAATTTAAACCATTCGAAATTAAAACACTCTTACTCAAATAACAAAACATAAAAGCGTAACTTTAATTAGTATTATCTAAAATATGTTACGCTTTTTTATATGCAATCAACTTTGTTAATTAATATAGAGGATAAATTGATAACTGAATTGTAAACAACTTGTAAAGAAATTAAAATTTATCAAAAAAGTGAGCAAAAACATATGAAATCTTACGGTTATATATAGTGAAGGGGAAAATATTATCAATTTCTATTTATGCTAACAATATATTTATTGAATCAAAAAAGCATAACATCTCTTAGAATATCCTAATTAATGTTACGCTTTATTTTATTATTAACTATTTACTTCTTTTTCTTCTCTTCTTTAAGTTTTGAAGCTCTTTCTTTTAATTCACTCATGTAGTTTTCAAGTGTCTTAGTAAAGTCTTTAGTTTTAAATGGTAAGACAAATCTAAGTTTAGCTTTAGATTCTTTATTTTTGACCATAATATAATTTTTGATTTGTTCGTATGAAATAACTTCTTTTGCCTTCTTAGCAAACTCACGGAGGTGAAGTGAGACATTAAAGCTAATACACATATCAATAACTAAAATACCATATAATAGGCCTAAGAAGAACGAAAAATCAATGTTTGCCATAGACCAACTAAATACTTGCTTTAACGGCTCATATAAGAAGAATAAGAACAATGCTCCAACAGCACACCAGGCAGCAGAGAATAGTGGACAAATTATTCCTTGTATATTTCCCCATCTTTTAGAGTAATCCCAAAGCTTTAATCCCATACCTTTTATAAAAATAATACCAGCTATATACTCTAATAATGTTAATAAAACTAAATACAAAAGTATTTTCCAATACGATTCTATATTGATATCAGCTATAGCATATAAAATCATAACTCCAAAGCCATAAAGTGGTAAAAGAGGCCCGTTTAAGAAACCTGGGTTAACCCATTGTTTATGAACAATTCTTCTAAAGAAGAACTCTAATACCCATCCACATACTCCTCCGATTGCAAATAGAAGCAAATAACTTATTATATATTGATAAACTATCATAATTTTAACCTCTATATAAGAATATCAAATTTTTATGATCAAAAAAACCGATAAAGCAAATTTCTTTGCAATATCGGTAAATTAATCAAAACTCTAAATTAGTCTTGAACAAATGCAACTAAAGCAATAGGTGCATTATCACCACGACGATTACCAAGTTTTAAAACTCTTGTGTAACCACCGTTTCTGTCTTTATAACGTGGGCCAATAACGTTGAAAAGCTTTTGTAAAGCTGTTGTTGTTTGAGCTTCATCAGCCCAAATATCACGGACAAACTTTGCAGCTTGTCTACGAGCAGCGACATCGCCTTTCTTAGCATATGTAACCATACGATCAGCTAAAGCTGTTAATTGTTTAGCAACAGTAGCTGTAACAACGACCTTTTCACTAACGATTAATTGTGAAACGACGTTGCGAAGCATTGCTTTATCTTTACTTGCGGTATAGGCAGCCTTACTTCTAACGCCACCTTTACCATGTACGTTTTTACGTCCTTGTGTTTTCATTTTGAACTAACTCCTTTTAGTTTTCACGGAAGTGTAAGCCAAGAGCTTCAAGTTTGCCTTTGACTTCCTTGAGTGATTTGCGGCCGAGATTTCTAACTTTCATCATCTCTTCTTCTGTCTTATTTGTGAGTTCCATAACTGTTGAAATAGCAGCTCTCTTAAGGCAGTTGTAGCTTCTAACGGAAAGATCAAGTTCTTCAATTGTCATTTCAGCATACTTGTTCTTTGGTTGTTCTTGAGATGTTGAGATGATCTCTTCCTTCTCGGCAATTTTACTGAGTTCGAGGAAGAGTTCAAAGTGTGCTGTTAAGATTTTAGCGGCTAAACCGACTGCATCTTGTGGAAGCATTGAACCATTTGTCCAAACTTCGAGCACTAAACGATCATAATTTGAATCGTGACCAACACGTGTAGGTTCAACTTCATAGTTAACCTTAACGATTGGAGAATAGGAACTATCGGTTGGGATTGTTCCGAGTGGGAATTCGGTAATGCGCTTGTTTCCTTCGCTAGTGACAAATCCTCTGCCTTTACGGGCATGAAGGACCATCTTAAGGTTACCGCCTTCGGCAACATTAGCAATAACGAGATCCTTATTAATAACTTCGACATCACTTGGGAGTTGAATATCAGCTGCTGTAACTGTTTTTGGTCCCTTAACATCGATAGTTAAAAGCTTTGGAGTGTCATCATCCTCAGATGTAATCTTTAAGACTAAATCTTTAATGTTAAGGATGATTGTCGTGACGTCTTCTTCGACGCCATCGAGAGCGGAGAATTCATGACGAGCACCATCGACCTGAATAGCATAGACACTTGCACCAGGTAAAGACGAAAGAAGAACACGTCTAAGAGCATTACCTAAAGTAATGCCAAAGCCTCTTTCGAGGGGTTCCATGACGAATTTGCCATGGAAAGAATCTAAATCATAAGTAGCGGTCTTGAATGCAGGCTTTTCAAATTGCTTCATCGGGTTACCTCCTTAACCTCTTGGGCGTTTTGGTGGACGGCATCCGTTGTGTGGAACGGGTGTAACATCAGTAATTGTTTGGATTTGGAGACCAGCGGCAGAGAGAGCACGTAATGCTGATTCACGGCCTGGACCTGGACCCTTAACGTTGACATCAACAGTCTTAAGACCACGATCGACGCAGTCTTTAGCAACCTTTTCAGCTGCCATTTGAGCTGCAAATGGTGTAGATTTTCTTGAGCCTGTGTAACCAATTGTACCAGCAGAAGCCCAGGCAATTACATTACCATTTGTATCTGTGATTGAAATAATTGTGTTGTTGAAAGAAGAATGGATATGGGCAACACCTTTTGTAAAGTTAAGCTTAGCCTTCTTCTTACGGATTGTTTTCTTATCGTTAGCCATAGATTAACCTCCTTACATTGTTGCTTTCTTCTTGTTAGCAACTGTCTTTTTAGGACCTTTACAGGTTCTAGCATTGGTCTTTGTACGTTGACCACGGCATGGAAGGTTTCTCTTGTGTCTCATACCACGGAAACTACCAATTTCTTGAAGTCTCTTGATGTTGAGGTTAACTTCTCTACGGAGATCACCTTCTGTTTTGTATTTGCTGATTTCGCTTCTAATAGCGTTTAATTCAGCTTCACTTAAATCTTTAACTCTCTTGGTTTCGTCAACCTTAGCGACGGCACAAACTGCCTTAGCTGTTGGAAGACCAATACCATAGATGTATGTAAGAGAATAAGCGACTTGCTTATCGTTAGGGATTTCTACCCCGACTATTCTTGCCATAATTAATTAATTATCCTTTCTTAGATTAACCTTGTCTTTGCTTGTGCTTTGGATTTGAGCAAATAACCATAACACGGCCTTTGCGTCTAATGACCTTGCACTTATCGCAAATTGGTTTGACTGATGGTCTGACTTTCATAAGTAAATATTTCCTCCTAATCAGTTCTTGTTTCGATAAACGATACGGCCCCGTGTTACATCATAAGGGGATATTTCGACGGTGACTTTATCACCCGGTAAGATACGAATCTTGTTTAAGCGCATTTTACCGGAAACGGTGGCCCGAATCACAATCCCACTTTCCAATCTAACGTTGAATGTTGTACTTGGAAGTACTTCTTCAACTACTGCTTCCAATTTAATGAAATCATCTTTGGACATCTTTATCTCCCTATGTGTTTTCTGACATTTTCGTCGACTGTGAGCACCTCTGCTCCATCTTCCGTAATGACGATTGTATTCTCATAATGGCATGTCAATTTACCATCTAAGCTCTTAACTCCCCAGCCATCTTCCAAAATACGGAGTTCTGGTGAACCAACATTAAGCATTGGTTCAATAGCTAGGCACATACCCTTTCTTAATACTGGACCATGACCTGGACGTCCGACATTGAGAATCATTGGATCTTCGTGCATTTCACGACCGATACCATGACCACCATAATCTTCTGTCAAAGTATAACCAGCATTGCGGGCAACCTCTTCGACTGCGTGAGAGATATCAGAGAGGCGGTTACCAGGCTTCGCAACCTCTAAAGCTGCATAGAAGCAAGCTTCAGTAGTTTCAATTAGTCTTTGAGTTTCAGGACTAACTGTTCCAACAGCATATGTACGGGCTGCATCACCTTGATATCCTTGCCATATATTACCCATATCGACGGTTAATATATCGCCTTCTTTAAGAATAATCTTTTTAGAAGGAATACCATGGATTAGCATATCGTTCACTGACGCACAAATAGCGGCTGGAAAGCCTTCGTATCCCTTGAACGATGGGATACAATTTTCTTCTTTCAGGAATTTTTCAACCATCACATCGAGTTCGTGAGTTGAAACACCTGGTACGACAAGAGGTGCTAAACGATCAAAGACACGACCGAGCTTGTGCCCGGCCTGTCTCATAAGTTCAATTTCTCTATCTGATTTAATTACAATCATATTAAGCCTCTAATACTTCAACAATTGAAGCAAAGACTTCATCGATAGCTTTTAAACCATCAACCTCTTTAAGAAGTCCTTCTTGGCGATAATACTCAATTAATGGATAAGTCTTACCTTTGTAAGCTTCAAGTCTTACCTTGAAACTTTCTGGGGTGTCGTCATCTCTTAATATGAGATCATGACCACAAAGATCGCATTTTCCGTCAACTTTCGGAGCTTTCGAAACAAGATTATAACTTGCACCACAACTTGTGTTTGGGCAAACTCGACGCGAAGCAATTCGATTTATCAATTCATCTTCATCAGCGATGAGGTTGATGACATGAGTTAACGGACGAGAAATTTCGTTTGTTAATGTCTTGAGGGCATCAGCTTGAACTAATGTTCTTGGGAAGCCATCAAGAAGGTAACCATTGGCACAGTCAGGCTTACTGAGTCTTTCTTTGACAATGGCGATTGTTACTTCATCTGGAACTAATTTTCCAGCGTTCATATATTCAGCAGCTTTCTTACCGACTTCTGTACCGCTAGCAGCTGCTTCACGGAACATATCGCCTGTAGAAATATGTGGAATACCGTATTTTTTAACTATAAGTTCACTTTGAGTGCCTTTACCAGCACCTGGTGGACCCATTAATATAATGTTTAACATTTGCTTTCCTCCTTATTAGACAACACGACTATAATCTTTACCAGCAAGTAAGCCATCGATTTGGTTATAAGTTTCAAGGGCAACACCGACGACGATGATAAGACCTGTACCACCTAAAGCCAATGATTGTGGAACTAATCCAGATAAGGATAAAGCTACTGGCAAACAAGCGATAAATGTAAGAGCCATGGCACCTAAGAATGTTACTCTATTTAAGATCTTCTTGATATACTTTTCAGTTTCAGTACCAGGTCTTAAACCAGTAATGTAAGTACCATTTGTTTGGAAATCTTCAGCTAACTTTTCAGGATTGATTTGTAAGTTAGAATAGAAGAATGTGAAGGCAATAATTAAAACTAAGTAAATTATTAAGCCCCATGGCATATACCATGTACCACCATCAGCAGTTGGCATTGCAACCATTGTTTGATAGTTGAAGACTTTAATAATTGTTTGACACCATTCTGGAGTAGTTCCACTAGAGAACAAACCAATAATAATGCTTGGAGCCATCATTAACGATGAAGCAAAGATTACTGGAATAACACCAGAAGAGTTAATCTTGATTGGTAAGAAGCTTGACTTGTTTTGTTGATCGCTCAATGATTGGCTTGAAGCGGAGTGAGAAACAGGTAATCTTCTTTCCGATTTTTCAATAAAGGTAACGAAGATAATAATTGCAGCAAAGGCTAAGATATAAAGAGCAAGTTGAACTGTACCTTCAAGAATTAAAGATGCATCTTGGCTCAAAATCTTTTCACCTAAGTATTGTTGGAAAGCCAAATAGATTTGATTTGGCAATGACGAAACAATACCAGCAAAGATTAACATTGAAATACCGTTACCGATACCTTTGGAAGTAATTTGGTCACCAAGCCACATAAGTAACATGGAACCAGCTGTCATAAAGACAACAATTTTAATATAACCATAGACAGAAGTATCATTAACTACTAATCCTTGAGTATTTTGCATTGTAACAATAATACCATATGCTTGAACAGCAGCAAGAACTAATGTTAGATAACGAGTTGTCATATCAATTTTCTTTCTACCAGTTTCACCTTGCTTAGCAAGATCTGCTAAAACTGGAAGAACGTCCATTTGTAACAACTGAACTATGATTTGTGCAGTAATATAAGGGGAGACGCCTAAAGCGAAAAGCGAGAAGCTTTGTAAGGCGCCACCACCTAACATGTTCATTAACGATAGTGTATCAGATGATGAGAATGCAGAATCAGAAACTGTTACACCTGGAATCGTAATTGCCGATCCCATGCGGAAAATGAGAAAAATAGCGAACGTAAAGAGAATACGATTCATTACATCCTTGTTGTGAAGAATGGCCGCTATCTTTTTCATACTAGTTCTCCTTAGCTTCTCCGCCTGCTTTAACTATCTTATTTTTAGCTTCAGCCGAAAATTTAGTGGCAATGACGGTCAATTTTTTGGTGAGATTACCAACGCTGAGGATTTTAACACCTGATAATGTGTCTTTGATTAAGCCACTGGCTAATAAGACTGATTCATCAACTGTTGTTCCGTCTTCGAAAATTTCAAGAGCGCCAACATTAACAACTGCATATTCTTTACGGTTAACGTTTTTGAAACCTCTTTTTGGTAAACGTCTGTATAATGGGACGCCGCCACCTTCAAATCCAGGAGCAATTGCGCCACCGGATCTTGCGCCAGCACCTTTTTGGCCTCTACAAGAGGTCTTGCCCATGCCTGAGCCTAAGCCACGGCCGACTTTTTTACCGCTGTGGATAGAACCTTCAGCAACTTTGAGTGTATGTAAATCCATTATTTGACCTCCTTAACTCCGTATCTGGTCTTGTTAACCATTGAATATGTCTTGAGTTGTTCAAGAGCATTAATGGTAGCTCTAATTGCATTAACTGGAGTTCTAGAACCATATACTTTGGAGTAAATGTTTTTAACACCTGCAAGTTCGAGGACTGCTCTAACAGTACCACCAGCAACAACTCCAGTACCTTCTGGGGCTGGCTTTAAGAATACTTTACAAGCACCATATTGTCCTTCGACTACATGAGGTATTGTACCACCTTTGACGATTGGAAGTCTATACATGTTGACCTTAGCAGCTTCAAGAGCTTTCTTGATTGCTTCTGGGACTTCTGTTGACTTACCAGCGCCATAGCCGTACTTACCTTTGCCATCGCCGATAACGACGAGAGCGGAGAATCTCATTCTACGACCACCCTTAACAGTCTTAGAAATTCTCTTGATGCGGACTACTCTTTCTTCATAGAGCTTTTCTGGACGGGAATCGCGACGAGCGTTTTCACGACGGCCACCTTGGCGTTTTTCACCATTGTGGGCATCGCGGCGTTGACCCTTACGGGCAACTGGTTTTTGTCCATCAGCAGCTGGGCTTTGGACTAAATTGTTTTCTTGGTTTTCCATATCCGTTTCTCCTAGAATTTAAGACCTGCTTCACGAGCGGATTCAGCAACAGCTTTAACACGTCCGTGATAGAGGTAGCCGCTACGATCGAAAACAGCTGTTTCGATACCTAATTTAAGGGCCTTTTTAGCAATGTCAGCACCAACTTTTTTAGCGCCTTCAACGTTACCGCCATCAGTTAAACCTAATGCGAGTGAACTTGAAGATGCAATTGTAACGTGGTTGACATCATCAACTAATTGAACATAGATACCTTTGTGTGAACGGAATACTGAGATTCTTGGGCAGGAAGCTGTTCCTAAGACATGTTCGCGAATACGAGCATGACGTCTATTACGGGCGATATTCTTGTCGATATGTTTAATCATACTATGACTTCCTTTCCTTATTTACCGCTCTTCTTAGAGGCGGATAATCTGATGAGTACATGCTCACCCTTGTATCTAATACCTTTACCATGATATGGTTCTGGTTTTCTAAGTCCTCTGATGTAAGCAGCGACTTGACCGACTTTTTGAGCGTCAATACCACTTACGTGGATTTCAGTAGCACTTGTGGCTTCTAACTTGATGCCTTCAACTGGTTCGACGACATCTTCGTGAGAGTGACCAATATTGAGAACGAGTTTATCGCCTCTCATTTGTGCTCTGTAACCAATACCTTGGATTTCGAGAACTTTTTCGAAACCTTCAGAAACACCCTTAACCATGTTGTGGATAAGAGCTCTGGTGGTTCCGTGGAACATTTTCATTTCGATGGAGTCATCGGGACGCTTGACGAAGAGCTCTTTATCTGTAAGCTCATATGTCATGTGCGCATTGAAACTCTGGGTCAAGGTGCCTTTTGGACCTTTTACTGTGACGGTATTGCCGTCAATTACGACTTCGACACCAGCTGGGATGTCGATTGGTTTTTTACCGATTCTTGACATAATTTACTCCTTACCAAACGTAAGCGATAACTTCGCCGCCAACGTTGTTTTCTCTTGCCTTCTTGTCAGTGATAACACCAGCAGAAGTAGAGATGATTGCGATACCGAGACCATTTAAGACTCTTGGTAATTCGTTGACTTCAGCGTAGACACGGAGACCTGGTTTTGAGATTCTCTTTAAACCAGAGATGATGCGTTCACCATTTTCACCATACTTTAATGTAATAGTGAGAGTTGTTTTTCCATCTTCTGTGACTACTGCATAGTCTGAGATAAAGCCTTCTTCCTTGAGGATTTTGGCAATTTGCTTCTTCATTGTGGAAGAAGGCATGCTGACTGATGCATTCTTGTTGCTATTAGCGTTACGAATGCGTGTGAGCATATCGGCTATTGGATCTGTTAACATGTCGATGTTCCTCCTTACCAACTTGCTTTTTTCATTCCAGGAATTTCGCCCTTATAGGCTAATTCACGGAGGCAGATACGGCAGATACCGAATTTTCTGCTAACGCCGTGTGGACGACCACAACGGCTGCAACGATTATATCTTCTTGTGCTGAACTTTGGTTCTTTTTCACATTTAATTTTTAATGCTTTTCTAGCCATTTTGGTTCTCCTTAGCGTTTGAATGGCATACCCATCTTTTCGAGTAAGGCGTATGCTTCTTTATCACTCTTTGCAGATGTAACGACAATGATGTCCATACCTCTTAAGTGAGCGATCTTATCGTAGTCAATTTCTGGGAAAATTAATTGCTCTTTAACACCTAAAGCGTAGTTACCACGACCATCGAAGGAGTTCTTAGAAACACCTCTGAAGTCACGGACACGTGGAAGTGCAATAGTAATTAATTTGTCGAAGAAATCATACATTCTAACTCCACGAAGTGTAACCTTGCAACCGATTGCTTGGCCTTGACGGAGTTTGAAGTTAGCAACTGACTTCTTTGATTTTGTAACAACTGGACGTTGACCAGCGATTAAAGTTAAATCAGCCATTGCTTCTTCGATAGCTTTGGAGTTGCTTGCAGCTTCTCCAACACCCATATTGATAACAATCTTTTCAAGGTGTGGGACTTCCATGATTGACTTGTAACCGAATTCTTTAACGAGTTCAGCAACAACTCTTTCCTTGTAGTCAACTTCGACTCTTGAAACGACAGCAGCTTTCTTGCATTCGCCCTTTGCTTTTGGAGCAGCTTTCTTAGTTGCTTTTTTAGCAGTAGTTTTCTTTTCTACTGGAGCTTCAGCAGTTTCAGCAGCTTTCTTTGTTGCTTTTTTAGCAGTAGTTTTCTTTTCTACTGGAGCTTCAGCAGTTTCAGTAGCTTTCTTTGTTGTCTTTCTTGTAGTTGTTTTTTTAGCAACCTTAGTTTCGGAGGCAGCAGCCTTGGAACTGGTTGTTTTCTTAGCAGCAGTCTTCTTAACTGGAGCTTTTTCGACTTTTTCTTCTTCAGCCATAATAACCTCCTATTACTTGTCGATTACTGTGTTGCTCTTCTTTGCAACACGGACTTTTTTGCCATCAACGACTTGGTAACCAACTCTTGTAGCTTTGTTGGTTTTTGGATCTAAGATAGCAACGTTACTTGCATCAATTGGAGCATACATGTCAACGATTGAGCCTTCTGGATTGCCTTGACTTGGCTTTCTGTGCTTCTTGCGGACATTAACGCCTTCAATGATAACTTTGTTAATCTTTGGGAAAGCTTTTTGGACAGTTCCTGTTGAGCCTTTATATTCACCAGAGATAACGATTACTTGATCACCTTTTTTAATGTTCATATTCCTTTACCTCCTATTATAAGACTTCTGGAGCAAGAGAAATGATTTTCATGAAACCATCGCCCTTATCTCTTAATTCTCTAGCAACTGGTCCAAAGACACGGGTACCTTTTGGGCTGCCATCTTCGTTAATGATAACAACTGCGTTATCATCGAATCTAACAGTGGAACCATCTGGTCTTTGATATGCTTTCTTAACTCTAACGATGACGCCTTTGACGATGTCACCCTTTTTGATCTTTCCGTTTGGAAGTGCATCTTTAACAGCGCAGATAACTACGTCGCCAACGCTACTAGCTCTACGGACGGAACCACCTAAGAGATGGAAAACGCGGACTGAGCGAGCACCGGAGTTGTCAGCAACAACGAGGTTTGTTTCGTTTTGAACCATAATTATTCTCCTCTCTTAGCAATCTTGACTAAGCGGAAATACTTAGTAGCTGATAAGTGTCTTGTTTCTTCAATGACAACTGTATCACCGACTTTAGCTTCTTCACGTTCGTCGTGTGCTTTATACTTTTTACGGTATTGAACTCTTTTTCCGTAGATCGGATGAGTCTTATAAGTTCTAACTTCAACAGTGATTGTCTTATCCATTTTATCGGAAACAACAACACCTTGAAGTTGTCTTCTGGTTTTAACTTGTTCTGCCATAGTGATTTCTCCTACTTAGTTTCAGCTAAAGCACGTTCCTTTTGGACTGTTAAAACTTTAGCGATTGACTTTCTGATCTCGGTAATTTTCTTGCCGTTATCAAGAGTTCCAGATTTTTGTTGGAAACGAAGAGCCATAAGATTGCTCTTGAGTTCATAAACCTTTTCGTTTAATTCTTGATCGGACATTGCTCTAATATCTTGAATCTTCATTTCTACTCACCTTGAACTTTCTTCTTAATGATACGGGTCTTAACTGGAAGTTTGTAAGCAGCTAAGCGTAATGCTTCAACAGCATCAGCTTCTGGGACACCAGCAATTTCAAACATAACTCTGTTTTGTTTGACTACTGCGACCCAACTGTCGACTGAACCTTTACCAGAACCCATACGAACTTCGGCTGGTTTCTTTGTTTTGCCTAAGTGTGGATATATACGGATCCAGATTTGTCCGGATCTCTTTGTGTAACGAGCTAAGACAATACGAGCGGCTTCGATTTGCTTATTAGTAATGTAATTACCAGATGTAGCTTGTAAACCATATTCGCCAAAGCTTACTTCGTTACCAGCCTTGGAAAGGCCTTCGTAGGACAATCCATGAGGTCTTCTATACTTAACTCTTTTAGGTTGTAACATAAGTTAGTTAGCTCCTTTTTTCTCCTCGCGTGGTCTGCGGCGATCAAAACGACGTTCTGATTGTTCGCGATTTGCGAGTTCTTTTAATGTAGCTGCGTCTGGTCTTGAAATCCAAACTTTGCAACCGAGACGGCCATATGTTGTGTGAGCTTCAGCCAAGGCATAATCAATGTCTTGTGTTAATGTGTGAAGGCTTAAGACACCTTCTCTATATTGTTCAGCACGAGCAATTTCAGCGCCACCGACACGGCCCTTAACTTGAGTTTTGCAACCCTTAGCACCGGCCTTCATAACGCGTTGAATAGCTTTCTTTTGAACTGTACGGAAGCTAGCACGTTCTTCAAGTTGACGAGCGATTGATTGAGCGACGAGGGAAGCATCTAAATCTGGATTTTTGATTTCGACGATTGTGACCTTAACGTCTTCGGCATCGATTAACTTGAGTAAATCAGCTTTTAAGACTTTAACGTTGTCACCGCTTTGTCCGATGACGACACCTGGACGAGCGACGTGAACAGCGACAGTGATAATAGCTTTGCCACTCTTGCCCTTGATTCTTTCGATATCAATGTGGGAGAGTAATGCATCTTTTAATTTTGGTTCGAGATAGTTACGAATCTTCATATCTTGAACTAAATTTTGTGAGAAGTCCTTTTTGTTAGCATACCAACGGCTGGACCAATCTCTATTGATACCAATACGTAAACCTACTGGATTAACTTTTTGACCCATACTTAGTTGGCTCCTTTCGAACTGACAATAACTGTGATGTTACATAATCTCTTAACTAATCCGGAAGCAGATCCTTTAGCACGAGGTAAATATCTCTTAAGTTTTGCACCATCACCAGCATAAATGGTTTTGATGTATAAGCTTTCAGGATCCATTTTGAAATTGTTAACAGCGTTTGCTTCAGCAGACTTAATAAGTTTTAAGACAATTGGTGAAGCTGCTTTATTTAAATTGTTTAAGATGTCATAGGCTTCAACAAGTGTTTTGCCTCTGACAAGATCGATAACTAAGCGAGCTTTACGTGGAGTAACACCAGCGTTTCTAACGATAGCAACTGCTTCATCACGTAATGGCTTATTTTCGATTACTTCTTCTTTTTTCTTCTTAGCCATGTTTCCTTACTCCTTATTTACCTTGAGAATCATCACCGGATGTGTGACCCTTGAATGTTCTCGTTGGAACAAATTCGCCGAGTTTGTGGCCAACCATATCTTCAGTGACATACACTGGGACATGAGCTTTACCGTTATAAACAGAGATTGTGTTTTCGACGAATTGTGGGAAGATTGTTGAACGGCGTGACCATGTCTTAATAACAGTCTTCTTACCGGAAGCGTTCATAGCTTCAACTCTCTTTAATAATTTAGGATCGCAATATGGTCCTTTTTTCAAGCTGCGTGACATATCTTCCTCCTTTATTTGCCATTTCTACTTCTCATAATGAGACGTGTAGAACTCTTCTTTTGCTTTCTGGTCTTAACGCCCATAGCTCTCTTACCCCATGGAGTACGAGGAGCATCACGACCAACTGGACACTTACCTTCACCACCACCGTGTGGGTGATCGTTTGGGTTCATAGCAGAACCTCTAACTGTTGGACGGGTGCCTAACCATCTGGTACGGCCAGCCTTACCTAAGTGAACGAGGTTGTAATCTTCATTACCAACTGTACCGATTGTAGCACGGCAAGTAAGTAAAACTTTTCTAACTTCACCAGAAGCTAATCTTAATGAAGCATATCTATCTTCTTTACCAAGAATTTGTGCTGAAGTACCAGCTGCACGACACATTTGTCCACCTTTGCCAGGTTGAAGTTCAATGTTGTGAATTAAGATACCTTCAGGGATGGAACCAATTTCCATGCAGTTTCCTGGTTTGATATCTCCGGCTTTACCGGATGTAATAACATCGCCGACTTTAATATCTTTTGGGGCTAAGATGTAACTCTTAACACCATTGACATAGCAGACGAGGGCGATACGAGCATTACGATTTGGATCGTATTCAATAGCCTTAACAGTAGCTGGTAATTCGCAAGATCTCTTGAAATCTACAACTCTGTATTTTCTCTTGTGACCACCACCGACGTGACGGCAGGTGATATAACCTGAATTGTTTCTACCGCCTGTTTTCTTAAGGCTGACGGTTAATGCTTTTTCAGGAGTGGTCTTAGTAACTTCATTGTATGTAGAAGCTGTACGGTGACGTAAGCCTGGAGTTACTGGTTTAAATGTTTTTATTGCCATAATTTTCTCCTATAATTTGCGTTCGGATTATTCAGCGTTAGAAGCTTTGGCAATTTCAGCAAGATTGTAGTTCTTGTTAACTTTGACAATAGCTTTCTTATAGCCTTTAACAAATCCGTTGTAACGGCCGACTCTCTTTTCTTTTCTGTCGACGTTAACGATGTTGACTCTGTCAACTTTTACTGAGAAGATTGCTTCAAATGCAGATTTGACTTCATCTTTATCAGCGTCTTTTGCAACTTCAACTGTAACAGTGTTATTGTTAATTTGAAGATTTTGTGTTTTTTCTGTAACGATTGGTGCGACGATAATTTCGTAGTCACGAACAGTTGCAGTTCTGAATTTAACTTCAGCTGTGGTTGTTTCTTCAACCTTTTCAACTTTCTTTGCGCGTGGCATTATTCACTGACCTCCTCGTTTTCGCAGTCACATTCGCCGCTAAGGCATGTGGCGCAAGCTTTAGTCATAATGACTGTATCAGCGTTTAAAACATCATAGACGCTGATGTTGTCGCAACTAACAAGGAATAATCCTGGAATGTTAGAAGCTGCTCTGACAAGATTGTCATCGTATTCTTCGATTGCGAATAAGACTTTCTTGCCAGCTTTTAAAGCTGCAAGAGCTTCAGCAAATTTCTTTGTCTTTGGTTCTGCAATTTTTTCATCTGTGACAACGACTAAGTTGTTGCTTGCGACTTTGTCAGAAAGGACACTTGCAAGAGCTAAGAAGTGAACTTGCTTATTCATCTTAAGCTTGTAGTTTTGAGTTCCGGTTGGGCCAAAGACTGTACCACCATGTCTCCATAATGGAGATCTGGAAGAACCAGCTCTTGCTCTACCTGTACCTTTTTGTCTCCAAGGTTTTTTACCACCACCAGAGACTTCAGATCTTGTCTTTGTCTTGGCAGTAGCTTGACGACGATTAGCTAAATCAACTTTAACTGCTAATTGAACAGCATCTTCATGAGCTTCAACACCGAAGACCCATTCAGCTAATTTAACTGTATCGATTTGGTTGCCTTCGTAATTAAGAACTGGCAACTCAATGTTGTTATTTATAATATTCATTGCTTTCTCCTTCATTACTTGGCTTCGGCATAGTTAACTAATGGTTTAACATCAACTTTGCCTGATTTTTTAACAGCAGATCTAATCTTGACGATTGATTTGTTTGGTCCTGGGATAGCGCCCTTGATTAAGATGCAGTTCTTGGAAGCATCAACGCTAACAACTGTAAGATTTAAAATTGTAGCTGTTGTGTTGCCATGATGACCTGACATTTTCTTTCCTGGGTGAACGCGGTTGTTGCAACGTCCGTTTGTAGCTAAAGAACCAATTTGACGGTGGTAACCTGAACCGTGGCCTTTTGGACCAATGTGTTTACCATATCTCTTGATTACACCAGAGTAACCTCTACCTTTGCTTGTGCCTGTGACATCAACGATATCACCAGCAGCAAAGATTGAACAGTCGATTGCTTCACCAACATTGTGACCATAGATTTCATCACCTTTAACTTCAGCAATTACATACTTTGGAGTTGTGTTTGCTTTGGCGAAGATACCTTTTTCACACTTGTTAGCTCTATTCTCTTTCTTTTCTTCAAGAGCAACTTGAAGAGCTTCATAACCATCGTTTTCGACGGTTTTCTTTTGGATGACAACGTTTGGTAATACTTCAACGACACTTACTGGATACATAGTTCCATCAGTAGCGAATACAGAAGTCATACCAATCTTTCTGCCGATTATCGATTTCATTACGGTAACCTCCTACTATAATTTAATCTCGATATCGACGCCACTAGGAAGATCGAGTCTTTGTAAAGTATCGATCGTTTGCTTTGTAGGCTTGACGATATCGATCAGACGCTTATGTGTTCTGATTTCGAATTGTTCACGTGAATCCTTGTGGACAAATGGTGAACGTAAGATTGTGTAAACCTGCTTCTCAGTTGGGAGCGGGATTGGGCCAACAACAGTGGCACCTGTTTTCGTTGCGGCTTCGATGATTTTTTGAACTGAAAGATCGAGGATCTTGTGATCATAAGCCTTCAAACGAACTCTAATGTTGTTTGTTTTTGCCATGTTTTCCTCCTTGTCTAAAATCTGGCTAGACTTCGCTCGGTGTGAATTTCTCGAACACATGACAACCCTTATGGGCGTTTCGACAATCTCACACGTCAACGCGTGCTGGCATAATACCAGCCTTACAAATATATACCATATAGCTGATTAAGTCAACACTTTTTTATAAAAAATGGAAGAGTTTTTTAGGCTCTTCCATGATAGCGTTTTCTTTATGCTTTTTATACGCGTACGCACGTGTATATAATAGGATAATAGTAAATTAATTACTTTTTTCTCTCATTTGCTGCTCTAATAAAGCCTAAGAACAATGGATGAGGACGAGTAGGTCTTGACTGGAATTCTGGATGAAATTGACATCCTACGTAGAAAGGATGTTGTGGTATCTCAACTATCTCTGCTAAACCAGAAACAGGGTTAACACCAGTAATTTTCATCCCGTTTTTTTCTAAAATTTCTTTATATTTATTGTTAAATTCATATCTATGACGATGTCTTTCGTGAATTATTTCAGTGCCATACAAACTTCTAACAAGACTATTTTCTTTCAACTTACATTCAAAGCTTCCGAGTCTTAATGTTCCGCCTAAATTTAATCCTTCGTATTGATCTGGCAAATAATCGATAACTGGCTCTGATGTAGCGGGATCGATTTCTGTTGAACTTGCATCTTTGATTCCAACGACATTTCTCATAAATTCGATAACAGCTAATTGCATGCCATAACAAATTCCAAGATATGGTATTCCATTTTCTCTTGCATATCTAGCTGCTTTCATTTTTCCGTTTGTCGCTCTAGATCCAAAACCACCAGGTACTAAAATGCCATCAGCTTGCTTGAGGTGCTCAAGAAATTCAGGATCGTCAGAGTGATCAGATTGAACCCAATCTATTTCAATTTCTTTTCCAACTTCATAGCCAGCGCTCTTTAAAGCTTCAGCAACACTTATATAAGCATCGTGTAGTTGTACATATTTACCAACTAAAGCAATTCTAATTTTGCCATTCATATGTTTAACTTTTCTAATTAATTCATTCCATTCTGTCAAATCAATTGGCTTAGTTTCTAAACCAAAGTAGTCACAGATGATTGAATCAATATTTTGTTTGTATAAATTTGTAGCAACTTCGTAAAGGATTTTTGCATCTTTACAAACAATGACAGAGTTAATATTTACATCGCAGAAGCCAGCAATTTTATCTCTAATTTCATCGTCAAGATCTCTTGGAGTACGTAAAACAAGCATATCAGGTTGAATTCCTAACGATCTAAGTTCTTTAACGCTATGTTGTGTAGGCTTTGTCTTTAATTCATCCGTAGCAGTTAAATGCGGAATTAAAGTTACATGAACGTAAAAAGTATTATTTATTCCGACTTCCCTACGCCATTGTCTAATAGCCTCTAAGAATGGCAAAGATTCAATATCGCCAACAGTACCACCAATTTCAGTAATAATAATATCTGCTTTTGATGATTCCTCTGCTTTTCTTAATTGTCTTTTTATTTCATCAGTAATATGAGGAATGACTTGAACTGTTTTACCTAAAAAATCTCCTCTACGTTCTTTCTCAATAACAGTTTGATATATTCTTCCGGTTGTTATGTTTGATGCCTTAGATAATTTTTCATCGATAAATCTTTCATAGTGACCTAAGTCTAAATCAGTTTCTGCTCCATCATCAGTTACAAAAACTTCACCATGTTGATATGGAGACATGGTGCCTGGGTCAACATTAATATAAGGATCAAACTTTTGCATAAAGACTTTTAGTCCTCTGCTTTTTAAAAGTCTACCAATTGAAGCGGCAACAATGCCTTTACCTATTCCTGATACAACACCACCAGTTACAAAAATATATTTAGCCATAAATCCCCCATAAAATAAAAAGAGCTAGTTTTCTAGTTTCTTATTTAAGTATGGCATAAAATTGAAATTTAGTCACTACAATAAGTAATTAAAAGCCGGTATTTTACTACCGGCTAAATTAATTTTACAATTACTTTTTGTTATTTGATTTTTGAGCTTCAGTTAAGAGCTCCATCTTCATTTTATAATATTCTGGGCTCATATCAATATAGTGATGATGTGGAAATTCAAATCTTTGTTCCTCTTCCCATATTTCATTTTCTAATTGATCAGAGACATATTTTCTAATTTCATTAAGTGGTTTAGATCTATATAATCTCTTTCCATCTTTCATTACTAAATGTTGAAGCTCTTTTAAAGTACAATTTTCAAAGCATCTATTTTTCCAAGGTTTTGCTGGGTCAACATAATAATATGGGATAGAAAAATCAGGAGTTTCATCATATAAAGTTATTAAATCAGCAACTGCTTTTTTGTTTTCATCATATACTCTCCAAAGCTTTTTATGACCTGGATTTGTAATTTTTTCAAAAGTTTCAGATATTTTAATTTTAGGCATACATGCTTTTTCTTTATTGACAGCAACAAGCTTATAAACAGCCCCGAAAACTGGATCACTCTTAGCCGTGATAAGTCTTTCACCAACTCCAAACGAATCGATTTTACCACCTTGTTCAATAATTGATTTTATAGTAAATTCATCAAGACTATTAGATGCGACAATTATGCAATCATTTAGACCCGATTCATCAAGCATTTTTCTAACCTTTTTTGATAAATATGCTAAGTCACCTGAATCTAATCTAACACCTTTTAATCTTTTTCCCATTGGCATTAAAACTTCTTTAGCGACTCTTATCGCATTAGGTACTCCTGAATGTAAAACATCATATGTATCTACCAACAAAATTGCATTATCTGGATATATCTCAGCAAACTTTTTGAACGCTTCATATTCATTATCATGATACATAACCCAACTATGGGCCATTGTTCCACTAACTGGAATATTAAACATTTGCCCAGCTAAAACCGTTGCAGTACTATTTACGCCACCAATAAATGCAGCTCTAGCACCATATACTGCTGAATCGACATTATGAGCTCTTCTAGCGCCAAAATCGGATACAGCTCTTCCTTTAGCAGATTTAACTATTCTTCTAGTCTTAGTCGCAATCAATGATTGATGGTTTATTTCAGCTAATATCGCTGTTTCAATCAATTGAGCATCAATTAAAGGGGCGTATACAGTTAAAATTGGTTCATTTGGATACATAATTGTACCTTCATCTATAGCGTATATATCACCTTTAAACTTGAACTCTTTAAGCCATGATAAGAACTCATCGCTGTATAAATTCAAAGATCTTAAATATTCAATATCTTCATTAGAAAAATGCATGTTTTCTAAATAATCTATAACTTGCTCTAATCCAGCAAAAATAGCAAATCCACCTTCATCAGGATTTTTTCGATAAAAGACATCAAATACAACCCGTTCATCTTCTTTATAATCTTTAAAATATCCGTTGGCCATTGTCATTTCATACAAGTCCATCATCATCGAAATGTTTCTTTTTTCAAATTGTGTCATAATTACCTCTTGTATAAATTATATTTTATTTTAGTTGAAAACTAAGTATTAATGCAATAATATTATTCATACGGGGACATGGCGGAATGGTATACGCGCTAGACTCAGAATCTAGTGGAGAAATCCTTGTGAGTTCAAATCTCATTGTCCCCACCATTATTAGACTATAGGTTTGATGCAATAGTATTGAACCTTTTTTTGTTGGCATAAATGGATTTTTGCACTATCTGCCAAGCTAGAAGTCAGCCTTGTAGAAGTACCACTAGGTGCTTTTGCAGGGCTTTTTTATTTCTTAAATGTTACTACGGAACGAAAGGATTTAAATAAAATTTCTTGTTTGGAGAGGCCCCATAAATTCCAAGTGTTGCATCGAAATATTGTTTAATGTTATTATAAAATAAAGAAAAGCGGTGGAAACCGAATGGAAAAGAAACCACATATATCGTTCTGTGGCTCCGGAACAGACTGCAACTATTGGTATCAAGGTAGGCTGATTCGACTATTTTTAAACAACAAACAGAATTTTACGGTTATGCAAGACAAAACAATTTGAATGGATAATAACAAAAGGAGGTTTTCGTTATGAAAAAGAGAGTTTTAAGTGTTTTTCTGACAATTGAACTTGTTATTTGTGCAGTTGCAACGCTTTCCGCGTGCGGAATAAAACTGAAAGACAGAGAGATAACCCCGACGATAGAAGAGATTTGGCAGAGCCATACGGGAGAAGTCTACGTTGAGGTAGGGAATCTTGGCGATTACTTACAGGATAAAGATGCGGCTCAACAATTGGAGTTTTCAGTAAACGGAGGTAATTGGTATATCTGTTTTTATAACAACTCGATTGAAGCAATGCCCGGCAACGGAATTTACAACATTCTCTATTCGTTTTACGAAGAAGAATATACAAACATATATACAAACATAACAAAATACAGTACAGGAGACGAACAGATTTTTCAACCTGGGACTACGATAAACGTATCCGTGCGCACGCCTAAAAATTACTACTACAAGGCAAGCGCCGCATCCGAGCAAAAGACTTACACTTTGAAATCGAAACGACAGAATGCAATTTCTCATAGTGTTGCCTGCCTGTTTAGTCGAGACGTTGATTCTTCGGGCGTTAAGTTATCTCACGATGCAGAAACGCAAGACGAAAAAAGGTTCGTGTTTTATTACCACAAAAGCAATCCGCGCATTGTGAACATAGGCGTCCCAGCAAGTGATTGGGACGAGAGCGAGAAAATATACCGTCATTATATAAGAGAATTGACCGAAGAGGAAAAAGCAACTGTTGCTGGTTTAGGACTGGAATACAAGGTGATACCGTACAACGAAAGATATCTGAAAAACCATGATGACGGAGGAAAGTCCGTCTACGGTGATCTTTTGGAACTGGAAGAAAACGGAGGAAAGCCTTCGGTGAATGGGTGGACTTCAATGCTGAATTTGCAAGAATCCCACGTCTGGGAGATTATGCCAAACGATGCAATGCGGGTGAAAGGCTTTGTCTTCCTCGTAAGGCAAAAGGCAACGAAGGACGCCGTTCAGTCGCAAGCAATAGCGTTTTGGTATTATTATAGTCATGAAATAATCGACGTGATTCAATGAAAGGAAACGTAGCGGAGGTATCCGAGCGAAAATTTCGGTTACTTCCGCAACACGTTTCCCTGGAACACCTTACAATTGTGACCTCTCTGGGTGGTTATATATTCTCTGGTTGCACCAACCTTTCAAGCGTGACAATCGGAGCAAATGTACAATTCATAGGTGAATATGCACTTTTAGCTTGCAGTTTACTTACGAGCGTTGAGTATAAAGGCAAAAAGAAACAATGGAATAGCATTACAAAAGGTGATAATTGGTATCTCAACACCGGCAATTTCACCATTCACTGCTCCGATGGAGATTTGAGTAAGCAATAATTGAGACTAGTTACTTAACGATTAGTGTGTTAATAAGAAAGTCTAAAGAATTTTTAATAGGTGTCTACTTAAATATTTTATATAATAATTAATTGAAAACCTGCTTAAGAGAGATTGTTTTTTGAGTAAGCTTTTTTGTCACTTGAATTAGAATTTTTATTTGTTTCTTACTACAAAAAAATTGTATAATTTAACCGAGCAGTCTAGAATGCTTCCAAACGACTCAAAGTTATGGAGAGTCCGAGTTTAGCGCCATACCTTTGGCTCATTATGTAAAAGAAAGATCACATTCGGTAACTGAAACAGTTACTTTGACCTCCCACAACGTTGGGAGGTTTTCCTTTATTTGCTGTACGCATTTTTCACTGACTGTACGCAAAATTTAATTACTGTATGCAAATTGTATTAAAATCGGTTACCTTACACATAAGAAAAGCATAGGTTTGACACAAATTGCACTAGCCAATCAAAAGTAGACATGTGTCAAACTTTTTTAATTTTTACGGGAGTTTGATTCTTACCGTAGGTTCGAACACTCGAACTTTAATACATAAAATTTTAAATTCTTATTTTGTGCGTTTCTATGATTTTATTTGTCAACGGTTGCCATAACAAATAAACGATTATGGGCTCTATTGAACGCTTATTGAAAAAAACATATAAATAAACTACAATTAAATAAACTTAATGACTCAGTGTTGAAATTAAGTGTGTAGAAAGAATTCAAATAGAGTGGAAATGTTACAAGACTGGTTAGCAGTCACGTGGGAGGTTAGCAACATGATAAAGAAAAGAACGCATAGTATTTGTTGTGCAATGTTTCTAGCGGTAGCTTGTGTCGGATTGGTAGCGTGTGGAGGTGGCGATAGCAGCGGAGTAAGCAAAAAAATCCACGATAGGACAAAATGGTTTACCGAAGAAGAACTATCGGAAAAAGGACTTGCCGGCCTGACTGCGCCGACTGGCTTGTCTGGAGAAATAAACTCAAGCGATGCTTGGTTTAACGGTGGCTATTCGTTTTCGCAAGTTTGCCCGGACGAAGCAACGTTTAATGCAAACGCCGAGACGTATTTCTCATACTTCCAAACTAATTACGCCGGGATGTTCGGTGTACCGAGAACCGAAAAATATAATAGGAGCACAAACGAGAACTGGTACATCATAGAGCAAAAGAGTAACTTGAACGATTTTTTCGATGACAATCCTAGCAAATTATATAGTTTCTATTATGTAATGAACAACACCTTGGAAAACGGCTATTTCTCAAAAGGCTCAGTTTGGATTTTTGAAATTCGATATGAATTAGACACTGATTCCGACCAATATAAATTCAAGATGTTTATCGAAAGTGCTGATTCTACCCGTAATATGGTTTACACAAACTACTATAAAATGAACTGAGCAATCGAACTATCATTGTGGCAATGGTTTCTTTGTGGCAAAGGCTCGAACGACACTTTGAGTCAAGAGATGGTAAACCTACAAGGACAAATTAATAACGCTTAAGTTATATAATAGAAAAAAGCTACGGGACAATGAGGTGGCGGAAGTGTTCAGAGGCAAGGCAATAACAGAAAAAGCAGAAGGTGGTAACGCTTCGGTTGTCAACATTTCCAACATCAGTGATATCGGCATAGATTACGCAAACCTAGAAACCATCAACGAAGAGGCAAGAAAAGTTGCAAGATATCTTCGCGATGTTTTAATCACGACAAAATGGTTCTCAATCATGTGGGTTTCGTCCCAAGTAGCTCTTTTTATGATTGCTGGGTGGTCGTTCCTTACGTAGTACTGTGGCAATTCGCCCTCGTTCTTTTTTGTGGCGTGGAATATGAAATCTACGACAAAGGACTTCTGAAGAATGGCATCACCGCAGTATTTCTCATTTGACAATATGTTGACGATTAAGTTTTTCGTCCATTTTATGCCTTTAGGGCTCGGTATGCTTGATTCGTTTAATGCCTTTGCGATTTTTGTAGGGTATCTCTCTCAAGGTAAAGCTTGTAGATCAATTTGACAATTTTGGCTTGTTCCTTGTCTGTCACAAGTTCGTATTTGCCACCTCGCTTATATCCGAAAAATTGGGAATATGCCACGTACACATTGCCTTCACGACATATCTTGCGCTTTCCCTACTTTATGTTTTCTGATAATGATTGCGATTCTTCCTGAGCCAGTGATGACATTACGGTTAGGATGAATTCGCTTTTCATATCCATACTATCGATATTTTCCTTCTCAAAAAAACACGGTGACGCCTTTGGATTTCAATGCTCGGATGGTTTGAAGAACGTCCATGGTATTTCTGGAAAGCCTTGATATCGATAGCGTCAGATATCAATCTATTAAAGCAATCTCGCTTTTTGAGGCTTGTGCCGCTGATGCCATCATCATAGTAAATGCCCGCGTTTGTCCATTCTGGATTCTTGTTTATAAATTCCTCGAAATACCTTTGCTGCACGGCAAGGCTATTCAACTGCTCATCCTGTTCCGTTGAAACTCTAGTATATGCCACGACTCGCTTTCTCTGCCATACCTGCGAGCTGCTTTTTGATTTTGGTTTGCTGCTATTTGAGTAATTGTCTTTCTCATTCGTTAGCCTCTAGCCAACCTATAACGGGCTTGTATTTTTTAGAGATTGCCTTGCGGATGGATTTGATTTTCTCTTCAGTGATGTGACCTTCTTCAATAAGGTTTTTTAATATCAAAACCAATAATCTATATTTTGTTTCTGACTGTGCTTGTTTTTGGCTCATTTCGTACCTCCTGACTATGGTGTCTATCTATCACTCTAAGAGGCTCGAAAGTCAAGTGATTAGGAAAAGATAAAAAATATATTTATAAGTTGATTATTTATCTACATTATCATATGATGTTTTTGAGGTGTAATTTTATGGACAAATTTGAACTAGTTAAATTTACTGATAATAATTTTGAAATTAATGTTAGAGCAGATATAGATAACGATACAGTTTGGCTTACTCAAAAAGAAATGGCGCTACTATTTGAAGTTTCAATAGACAACATTAGCTTACATATTAAAAATATATTAAAAGAAAATGAATTAGATATTTCATCTATCGAGGAATCCTCGGTAGTTCAAATTGAAGGAAATAGAAAAGTCAATCGTCGTATAAAAATATATAACCTTGATATGATTATTTCCGTCGGATATAGAGTTAAATCACAAAGAGGTATTCTTTTTAGAAAATGGGCAAATAAAATATTAAAAGAATATTTAATTCAAGGTTATTCTATAAATCAAAAAAGAATTTCAGCCTTAAATAAAACGATCGAAATACAAAATAAAATTCTTGCTTCATCATTAAATATTGAACAAGAAGCACTAGTTAATGTTATAGAGGAATATACAAAAGCATTAGACTTATTAGATAATTACGATCATCAATGCTTAATTAAACCTAAAGGAAATGAATCGATATATAAACTGACATATTCCGACTGTAGAACAATAATTGATTCAATGAAGTTTAAAACAACATCATCTGTATTTGGAGTCGAGAAGGAAGAAGGAAAATTAAACGGTATTCTTGCTGCAGTTTATCAAAATGTATTTGGACAAGAAGTTTATCCTTCATTAGAAGAAAAAGCAGCTCATTTACTATATTTCTTAGTAAAAGATCACCCATTTGCTGATGGATGCGAAAGAATAGCAGCAACATTATTTTTAGAATTTTTAAATAAAAATCACGCTTTAATAAAAGGCGGCAAAAAAATAATTGCTAACGATACATTAGTTGCAATTACTGTACTAACTGCAGAATCAAGGCCTGAAGAAAAAGACGTCATGATTAAACTTATTATGAACTTCTTAGATAAAGGAAAGTAAAATGGAAAGTAAAATTGGAAATAAAGTAAAAAAGTTAAGATTATCGCTAGGAATGTCACAGGAGGAATTCGGTAAAAAACTAGGTTATACATCAAGATCATCTATTAATAAAATCGAAAAAGGAATCAATGATATTAGTTATGATAAACTTATTTTATTAATTAAAGAATATAACATTGATTTAAAATCAATTGTTGATGATGAAAATACAAACATCTCTAATGCTCATGACAAAAACAGCAATATTTATATTTCCTTTAGTGGAAGAGCTGAAGGAAATTGTTTTGATATTGCTCACCATTTGATGAAAAAAAAAGATACTTTTATTCCTTTTAAAGATATATCATACAATCCTTGCTCTAATTGTAACTATGAGTGTTTTAAAGGAGCATGTAAATATAGAGACGATGAAATATACAGTTTAATTGAAACATCATTAACATATAAAAATATTATTTTATTAGTTCCAATGTATTGTTCTAATCCTTCATCTTTATATTTTATTTTTTCTGAAAGAATGCAAGACTTTTTTAATAAAAATAGCAATAAGTGGAATACGTTTCTAAAGAAATTAAAAATAATAGCCATATTTGGTAGTGAAGAAGAAACTCCATTATTTATTCCTACTTTATTGCAACTAGTTAATGGAGATAATAGTAAAATTTTAAAAATTGAAAGACATAAATTTAATCTAAAAATGGATGATAAAGTTACAGAAAACAAAGAATTATTAAATAAAATTGATTCTTTTATTATCAATTAAATACACTAATAATTTCTTAAATAAAAAAGTTGAACTAACTAAGATAATTAGAACAACTTTTAACACTTATTATTTATTTAGAAATTTTGATTTACACTAGTTGTAACACCATAATAAATAATATATCCATTAGGATCTTCAATTGTGTAGGCAAAATCATTATCTAAAATAAATTCGAAATTTGGATTTTCTGTTGGTACAGAATAATATGCACTAGTTGAAGAACATCTTACGCCAGTATCTGTAAACATAATTTTGTTATTTTGCTTAAAGTTAACTATTGAGTGACTTGGCAAATCAGTTTTATCTTTTGAAAACTCAAAATTAACAAAAGGTATCTCTTGTGCACTAGCAAGTTTTATCAAATCAATTTCACTATTTTGAATATTCTTTGGAAATTTAATGGAATACTTTTCTCTATTAATTTCTTTATTGTTTCCATTAAATAACTCAGTAAAAGAATACCTACTCAATAGATTTTTAATAGAATTATTATTTAGCATTTTTACAAAATGAATTTTATAATTTCCACGATTTTCTATGCTAGATAAATCAAAAGAAACAGCTTCATAATCTGTTGTACTAATATGATAATTTGTATATGAATCACCACTCATAACAGTACATCTATTATTTTTAAACAAACCTTCTTCTTCTGATAATTGCATACCATATAAGCTGTCAAAATAAAGTGCAGAAACAAATCCAACATCATTATCATCCAACGATAAATTCAAGCCATCAAGTAATCCATTCGTTTCTTCTTTAACCCATTTATCAACATTCTTCTTCATATTTTTATCGTTATTAATAAAGGATGTGAAGAAATCATCGGTACAAGATGCTAACGAATCTTTTGATAATTTGTCAATATTGCCAACCATTAAATTTGATATTCTTTCTTTAGTTGCTATATTATTTTCATCATATTTTTGTTCCATATTGGAATTAGTCATAATAGTTCTAACATAGTCTTTAATCTCTTCTTTACTATTCAAATTTGTTTTAGATAAGAACTTATCTAACGAACTATTTGAATACGTTAAACCATATATAGAAGCTAATGAAATATAGTAACTTAAAGGTGAAAAAACTAAATTATCGTTAGTATTAATATCAGTTACTGATTTAATACTATCCGTTAAAAAATCATTAACTTTTTCAACATGTGTATTTGTAACTTCAACTTTTGAGTTAACATCTAAATTTTTTGCTAAATAAAACGATTTGTTATCGCCCGTTTTAGTACAAGAAGCTAAACATAGCACACTAAGCATTATTGGAAAAACTTTTTTCATAAAATAATATCCTCCTTATTTATTTTATGCTCTTACACATGTAATACCATATTTCAAATTATTATTTGAATTATTAGAATATACATACACCTTAACAAAATAATCACCATCTTCTGGTACTTTATAATCCAATCTTTCTAATGCACTATTTGATGATACTCTTCTTGCGACAACTTCACCTGAACTATTGTATATCATTATATCTAAGTCAGAGATTTTATCATTAGTATATTTATTATTGTAATATTGTGAACTTTTTAACCAAGCATGAGTTAAATAAATTCTTTGATTTGCTTTTGCATCAGTAATTGAAAATAAATCATGAACTCCTATAGATAATGATTCCATACCTGGAATTATTCCAACACTACCAACTAACCACAAAGCTTTATTTATATCTAAGGCTCCAACTCCAGACCATGTATATATACCTGCATTTGTAAATTCTTCTATTACACCATTTGGCATATTTGACCTATTAATAATACTCATGTTTGCTGAATTTCCTAATGTTGCCATAACCAAAGCAGGATTTCCTTTTAATATATTATTCTTTTCCATTAGCAAAGCAATTGTTCCCGCAACGGCAGGTGTAGCATAACTTGTACCATTTAACTTTCTACTTATATTATTAACAAATCTATCACCACCCATAGCAACTATTCTAAATCCTTTACTTTCACTTGATGGGATGTTGTTTTCTCCACTTATTATATTGTAATTTGAATCAATAGACCCAACTGAAATAACATTTGTTGCTGATGATGGTTGATAATAATTATTATCAAATTCATTATATGACCCAGTAACAATACATACTCCATAGTTATATACTAAATAATTAAAATATGGAGTTTTATCGACTGCAGATGATACTCCACTAAATTCAATAATATCAACGCCTAATTTTACAAATGTATCCATATATCTAAAGTTACTATATGAAGAACTATCTCCATCTACTACATATGTTGTAGCTAATGGAGCTATACCATATTTTCCAGTCATTATAGACAATACTTCTTTTAAATGCGTTCCTATTCTATTATAATTAGATAATTCTGGACTTAATAATCTTATGTCATAACCCTTAAAGTTTTCGAAATTTAAATCTATATAATCACCTGATCCCCCAGCAACTCCGATCTTAATACCTTTTCCAGTATAATTTGTTGTTCTATAATTATCATATTTAATATTTCTATAATCAATGAAAGAATTGTCGTTATTGCTAAATGTATCAATTAACATTTCATTATCATCTAGATAATTATAATAAGAAGGATTATCCTCATTTGTAAATAATTCTTCACTATCTCTTACTATAATTTGATAAATATTTGAATTGTTTAAAACTTGTTCCAATTCACTTATACAATCATCATAAGCAACATTATTATATTTTAAAGATAAAATAGGCATTGTTTTAGAATAATCAATTAATCCGCTAAACTTTGAATTATTGTTAATTTTTTCTTTTTCTCTTTCATTAATGTTTGTAAAGAAGGATATCTTTTCCCTATTTGATATTCCTTCTGGAGCATTTATATCATAAAAAACTTCAAACTCAAAATTATTGTTATTTTTATTAACGCCAGAATCTATAATATATTGTTTAATATTCCGCTGCTCGCAATCGTTTAAGTAATTAACATTCGTCATCTTTCCAGTAGTTGATAATGCAATCGTCATAATAGCAATTTCTTTAAACATTTTATAAATCTCCTCTTGATAATTCCTACTTATAGTTTATAACATTTTTTCTATTTTGTAATTTTTTTTTTATAATTTTTAACATTTATAAAAATAGAGTGTCAAAAAAGATAGTATTTTTTATATATTTTGATCTCTTATTTTTTAATCGCTAAAAATATCTAATTAAATAATTAAAATTTGTTATTAGCCTAAACTACACTTTAGGTTATAAATTCATGATGGTATTAATAAAAGAAGTTAAGAATGAATAAACCACATATTATTTGCTACATGATGACCTCAACCGACGGAAGAATAGATTGTGCTATGACATCAAAATTAAATGGAGTTAAAGATTACTACAAAAAGTTAGACGAATTAAATATTCCTTCAACATTAAGTGGTAGAATAACTGCTCAACTAGAGTTAGCTTTACCTGGAGAATATATTGCTAAAGATATAGCGAAAGAAGACCACGATTGTTTTTCTAAAAAAACTGATTCAGATGGATATGACATAATAGTCGACACAAAGGGAAGACTATTATGGGATAATGATAACAACTATGAGAATCCTCATATTATTATTTCAAGCCAAAAAGTTAACAAAGAATGCCTAAAATACTTAGATAGCAAAAATATATCTTGGATCGTCTCTTGAAAAGATAATATCGACTTAGCTAAAGCTTCTGAAATTTTATTTGATAAATTCAATGTTAAAAGATTAGGAATTGTTGGAGGTTAAAAAATCAATACAGCATTTTTAAAAGCTAATCTTCTTGATGAAATTGTTTTGCTTATTGGAGCTGGAATAGATGCACGTATGGGTTACACAACTTTATTTGATGGATTAGATGAAAATAGCGATGTTATTCCATTGCAATTAAATAAAGTCAAATCATTTGAAAGCGGAGCTGTAATGATTTCGTATAAGACTATCAAATAGTTTTAAAAAGACTATTATATTCTCACTTTATACTTGAAATATATTGTAAGAAATAATAGCCTTTTATTTTTTCACTTTTTAATCAGCTAAATAACACTTAATTGATGTAAATGCAACATATCCAGTATCACCATAAGCTCTAAGTGTAAAGCTTGTTCCGTTGACTGGCATTTGAACTGTTACAAACTCTTCGTCTTTTAATTCAAGTTATGTTTCTTTTCCACAAATACTAAATTTATAAGAATTACAAGTCTTAGATAAATCCCAAACTGCAGTTATAGTAATATCTTTAATATCCTTGTGGTCGTTAACTTCTTTTAAAGATTCACCTGTAATATACCCTGGTAATTTTTCAGATTTTGCATTAGGAGTCATTCCATATAATTGGTTAGAATCATATGCTCCAATAATGACCTTATTAGCATTATCCAATTCGTTAACTCTTGTTACAAGTCGGTATCCATCGACAGTAGTTAAATCACCACTAGGTTCTTGACTAGATGATGAATAACTAGAAGGATTAATTATTGAAGTTGATGTAGAAATAGAAGTCGAACTGCTATTAGTACTAGTAGATGAAGTTTTGTTGTTTCCACAAGAGGAAAGTGTTATTCCTAAAACAGTAATAACAAGCAACAATTTAGATTTTTTAGTTTTATAAAATTTATTTAAACTATATTCAATTTTATTGAAAATATTAAAACAAACTGATAAAATAAAATAAACAAAAGTGAGGTTTAACGATGAGTAATTTTGTAAGTGAATTTGAAAGCAAGCACCATGTAATAAAGCTTGAGAAAAACGCCTATATTGGCACTTTTAATGACTATAGTTTTTCTTATAAGGCTGGAGCGTACGAGTCTAATTTTATTAGAATAAACGCTTATTTTAATGACAAGAAACAAGAAGTAGTAAACTATCTTCAAATGAATCGTAAAAAGCTTAAAATCAATTCTTATTTTATTAACGATTATTCTTTGAGTTTAAATTTTGGAGCTTATTTTACTAACAATTCAAGATTCAAAAAAATAGATAATTCTCTAGAAGAAATAACAAAGTTCCTAGAATCTATTAACATTCCAAATAGCAAATATTGTCCATTATGTGGCAAAGAAGTTGGAGAAGAAAACCCAACTCAAACAATTGATTTTGAAGGATTACCTATCAAAGTTGATCGTGATTGTATCGATGTAATTTATAAAAAAGAAGAAGAAAATAGAGACAAATTCAATTCTACACCAAATAATTATGGAAAAGGCTTCTTAGGAGCATTATTAGGTTGCGCCATTGGATTTATTCTTTGGGTAATTATTGGTGCATTTGGACTTATTTCATCGTGGATTGCCTTACTTATTCCTTTTATAGGAAGCTTTTTCTACGATGTACTTGGTGGCAAAAGAACAACTACAAAAATAATAATGGTGAGTATCTTATCGTTTATAGCTGCCATATCTGGAACATTCGTTGTTTATTTAATCGCTGTCGCAGCAGAAGTTGTTAATGAAAATCTCGATATGAGTACATTAAGCGCGTTCTCTTATTTATTACAAAATAGTTCAGAATTTGTTTCTAACTTTGTCACAGACATGGTAATCAGTGCAATATTTAGTATTATAGGTATTGTTGTTTCTTCAATTTTCATGAAAAAACAAGTTGGAACATTATACGTTAAAAAGAGAAAATAATATTTAAAAAAGCTATAATTGCTTAGATAGCAGTTATAGCTTTTATTTTGCATTCTTAAATATGTATGTTAGATAACTTTTGCAATATTCACGACCATCTTCAATAATACCTAATCCAACAATTCTCATTGCTTCTTTTTGATTCTCCACAGGATTAATCAAAGGATAAAGACTATGAGTAAGCATTAATAACGAATTATATATTATTAAAGATTCTTTTTCTGGTATATTGTTAAATCTTTTGCATATTGATTTTTTTAAATCGAGCATATATGTGACAAAATCTTTTTTAAAATTAACTAAACTCCCAAGTGAACAATGAATTTCGATATCTGTTAGATATAAAGAGATTATTTTCATAACTCTTAAATTATTCATATAAGCATCAGTTATATTATCAGTTAATTCTTCAATAGTATCTTTCTTTTCAAAATCTTCTATTATCGTTTTTAAAAATTTAATATAATCATTTTTTAAAACATCGAGCATTATTTCTTCTTTGGAATTATAGTAACAATATAAAGAAGATCTAGCAATTGATATTTTTTCACTAATTGTTTTCATTGAAATATTTTGATAATCCATTTCGTCAAACATTTTGCTAACAGTATTAATAATTTCTTCTTTTCTAATATTAACTTGCTCTTCTGTACATGCTCTTTTCATTATTATTGCCTCATCGAAATATTATAATAAGTTATTGACACAGTGTCAAACAAAGAATATAATCGAAGTAAGCTGACACAGTGTCATTAAGGAGAAAATATGAAAGAACTAGTTATTTATTTTTCAAGAGCTGATGAAAATTATGGTGTTGGAAACATTAAAGTTGGTAACACTGAATTAATTGCAAACGAAATACAAAAAATACGAAATGCTGATATTTTTAAATGCAAACCAGCAATACCATACTCTAAAAATTATTCAAAGTGCTGTGATGAAGCAAAAGAATACCAAGAAAGCAACGCTAGACCTAAATTAAAGGAATATATAAGCGATATTTCTAAATACGTTATTATCTATATAGGTGGCCCAGTATACTGGGGCGAATACCCATATGAATTATATTCACAATTAGACATTCTTGATTTCACCAACAAAATAATTAAACCTTTTACTACACATGAAGGAAGTGGCTTAGGTGATTGTGTTGAAGCTTTACAAAGACATTGTAAAGGCGCCTTAATCAAAGAATGATTGGCAATTCAAGATAGAAAAGTTAATTCTTTAGAAACTAAGAATAGATTACAAAATTGGTTGTTAAAATAGGAGGAATTATGAAATATACAACTTTAGGTAATACAGGTATCAAAGTATAAAAAATATGTATTGGTGGCATGTCATTTGGTGAACCATCTAAAGATTTCCACGAATGGACATTAAACCAAGAAGAAACGACAAAAGTAATTAAAAGAGCGTTTGAACTAGGTGTAAATTTTATTGATACAGCTAACGTTTATTCACATGGAACAAGCGAAATATTTATAGGAAATGCTTTAAAAGAATTAAATACTCCTAGAGAAAAAGTAGTCATAGCTTCTAAAGTTTATTTTAATCCAGGAAAACTCTCAAAAGAAGCAATTATTAGAGAATGTGATCAATCTCTTAAGCGATTACAAACTGATTACTTAGACCTTTATCAAATTCATAGATTTGATTATGACACTCCAATAGAAGAAACTATGGAAGCCTTAAACGAACTTGTAAAAAGTGGAAAAGTAAGAGCAATTGGTGCTTCAGCAATGTATGCATATCAATTTCATAATATGCAAGTCGTAGCTAAAGAACATGGTTGGACTCTTTTCTCCACAATGCAAAATCATTACAATCTTCTTTATAGAGAAGATGAACGTGAAATGATCACTGTTTGTAATCAATATAATGTTTCTTTAATTCCTTATTCACCTTTAGCCGGTGGCCATCTCACTCATCTTAATTGGGAGACAGATACAGCAAGATCTAAAACCGACAACACTTTAAGAAAGAAATATGATTCAGCTAAAGATAACGATTTACAAATAATTGAAAGAGTTAACCAATTAGCACAAAAATACAACGTTTCTATGGCTCAAATTTCACTAGCTTGGCTTTATAAAAAAGGAGTTGCATCTCCAGTTGTTGGAGCTACTAAAATTAATCACTTTGAAGATGCTGTTAAAGCAATAGATTTGGATTTATCAGATGATGATTGTAAATATTTGGAAGAATTATATATTAATCATAAAATAGTAGGTGCATTACCTGAAGGAAAATAAAAGTAAATTTATACTCTTTTTGATATAATAAAAATATCAAAAGGAGTTTTTTATGGATAAGATTGTGTTTAGTGATGTCGATGGAACTTTATTAGATTCAAATCATAAAGTACTTCCAAACACTTTAGTAGCAATTAAAAAAATGCAAATAAAAGATGTTCCATTTGTAATTATTTCAGCAAGAAGTCCATCTGGAATATATCCTATATTACTAAAGAATAATTTTAATTGTCCCATAATATCTTATAGCGGTGCCTTAATTTTAGATTCAAATAAAGAAGTTCTTTACCATAAAGGTATGGATAAAGATAATGCAAGGAAAATAATTTCTTTCATTGAAGAAAGAAATTTTGATTTAACTTGGTGTCTATATTCTTTTGATGAATGGGTTGTCAAAGATAGAAAAGATAAACGAATAGAACGCGAAGAACGAATAGTTGAAGCAACATCAATTGAAGGAGATATAAATTCCATCACTTCTGATGAAATCCATAAAATTCTTTGTATTTGTAACTCTGATAAAATTCTTGAAATAGAAAAAGAAATTAAAGATAATTTTCCAAACTTTTCAATTGTTAAATCATCTCCAATATTACTTGAAATAATGGAGAAAAATATAACTAAAGCCACAGCTATACACAAGCTTTGTCAATTATGGAATATTTCTATAAACAACACTATAGCTTTCGGCGATAACTATAACGATTTTGAAATGTTAACTACAGTTTCAAAAGGCTATTTAATGGATAATGCTCCTGACGAATTAAAAAAGCTAATTAAACTTCATACTGACAGCAACGATAACGATGGTATTTATAACGCATTAAAAAGTTTATCTTTAATAGATTAAAAGCTTGAATAAAATTCTTTTTGCATGCAAAATAATATGGTTATTATGAAAAATACTTTTAAAGTTCTTAATTTAAAAGAAATTATACTATGGATAATTTCTTTAGTTGTCGTTATTAGTTCTTATTTACTTAGTGGTCAATATCAACTAATCACAATCCTTGCTCCTGTAGTTGGAGTAACTTGTTTAATATTTGTCGCTAAAGGTCATATTCTTGGACAAATATTAACTGTTGTTTTTAGCATTTTATATGCAATAGTTTCTTTTCAATTTCATTACTATGGTGAAATGATTACATATTTATGCATGACTTTGCCAATAGCGATAGTATCCATAATTTCATGGTTAAAACATCCTTATAAAGACAAAGGACAAGTAGAAGTTGCAAAATTAACAAGAAAATCAATTTTATTTTTATTAATTGCAACTATTGTTGTTACAACAGTTTTCTACTTTGTCCTTAGTTACTTTAACACTCCAAATATTATATTTAGTACTATTTCAATAGCGACAAGTTTCCTAGCAGCTGCTTTAATGTTTCTAAGAAATCCATATTATGCTATAGCGTATATGCTTAACGATATTGTATTAATTGTTTTATGGTCACTTGCATCAATAGATAACATATCATATTTACCTATGATCTTTTGTTTTACAATGTTTTTAATAAACGATTTATATGGTTTTTATTGTTGGAAAAAGATGCAAAAATATCAAGCTTTAAACAAATAAAATTTATAATTCACTGTTTGCTTTAAATCCTCGACCACAAATCCAGTTCCATAACTTTTCAAAAAAGATTCTAATTTTTGTCCAAATTGAAACTCTAGTATTTTTTGCTTGGCTATCACCTTTAACAATAATTTCAAAAGTATCTTCAACTTTTTCGTTATTTTGATTTAAATAACTATAGCTAACTATATATTCGCCTTCAACATCAGTGTTATTTAAATATTCAGATGCATCAAATTCTATATTTTTTACAAAATTGTTCTTTAAAATATGATTTTCTAAGACTTGTTTAATTTGTTCAACTGTTAATGGTCTAGCAGGTGAAGTTTGAATAATCTTATCGCTTAAAATAAAAATAGGAGGAATATCATTTACAACAGTTACAACTATACTTAATGTACTTTCGTTATTAACCTTATCTTTAGCACCTAAAACTAAGACATGAGAACCTATTATCATTTTTAATCTTCCAGATTTAAGATAAATATCACAGTTTCCATCTATGGCATCAACAGCTTCAAATAAATTAATAATATTATTAATATCGTAATTTAAAGATTCAGAATATCCTACAGTAATTGGATCTGAGATTTGACCATTTTTTCTACTAAATACAGGAGCAGTACCATCATAAACATCTACTACAAACGAAAATCTTTTTGTATTTGAACTACTGTCTTTTGATTCAAGTGTCAAATTATATTTTCCATAGCTTAATGCTTTATCAAACTCAAATCCTGTTGGTAAAATAAATTTATTTGAAATTACCCCAACATTATCCGTTATGGTAAAGTATGCTAGCAATTCTTGTTCTGTTATTTTTTGACCATATGGTATTCTAACATCTTTATTTTGAACAATTTTTGGAGCTGTAATATCAATTACATGTACTTTTAATTCTATTTTTGATTCTAGTCCATATGAATCGGTAGCTTTTAAAATAATACTATAATTACCTACTTTATTATTTTGATATGTAGAACTTTCTACAATTATTTTTAATTCTTTTCCTAAAACATCTTGTGCTTTTACTTGTTCTATAATTTGATCTTGAGTTAACTTATCATCAATATTGACATATACATCTTTTTTATCTCCATCATGCATTATATTGTCATACTGATATCCATCAACAATATATGGTTGGACTTTAAAAGTTCCTAATTCATCTATTTCATCTAAAAAAGTAGAAATTTCAATATCTAAATCACCAGATCCCATAATAAAATCAAAGTCTATTTTTCCAATAAAGTTAACAATAAATGGGTTGATTTTATCATAATAGTTTGGGATAGGACTATAAACATATGGAAGTTGATCAAAAAAAGGATATCTATTTTCTAACGAGTCATCTTCGATTTGATCTAAGTTTTGATTTGTATTATTTATCATACCAAAATAAGAATCTTGATCCATAGAACTCTTGTTGTAATCTTCAATATAGCCATATAAACAATCAGCTTGCGTTATTGGAAAATTAATCAAACGCAAAACAATTATTTTGTTATTTGCTTTTGGTATTTCATATATTTTGTTGCTATTCTCTGTGCCAAATTCAAATGGTAGACAGTTATAATAATCAACATCTGGATCACCAACATCATAAGGATTATCGCGGCACCAACTTTTTCCTTCTTCAGATGTCGTACCAATTCCTTTTACTTTAGCAACATACTCAAAATAATCTATCGGTTCGCCATATGGTTTTAAATCAGAGAAAGTTACTTTGCGACTTTCATTATTGATCGTAACTTCTGGCATGTAATCAAATATGTTTTTGTTTTCATCTCTTAAATTAATACTATTGTAGTTTTTTATTTTTTCATTATTAATTTTGCTTGGCATATATGTTGAAACACATAATTGTGCAGCAAATATTGTCAATGCTATTATTTTATATTTTTTCATATTATCCTTTCATATTACTTTTAAAATAATCTTGTTTTATTATTTTTAATGTTGTTGTAAACTATCAATTGATTGGAGAATAAAATGATATATTATATGAATTTAGCTAATTTACCATATAAAATGATAAAATCTAGGCAAAAGAATATCGAAATGCGCTTAGATGACGAACGTAGAAAAAACTTAAAAGTAAATGATTATATAATTTTCACTCAAAGAGATGATCCTTCTTTAAAGCTTAAAGTTTTAGTAACAAATCTTTATAGGTATAATTCATTTGACGAATTATACAAACACCACTCCAAGGCTTCGATAGGTTACTTAGAAAATGAAGTTGCTGATCCAAAAGATATGGAACAATATTATTCAAAAGATCAAATTGCTAAATATGGCGCATTAGCTATAGAAATTAAATTAATAGGAGAATACTATGACAAATAAGACAAAATTAAATGATGAATTTATCTTAACTGTTAAAAAGGAAATACAATTAAGTGGCCAATCAATAACTAAATATCTTACATATTCTATTTTTTCGATTATAGCTGCTGTCGTTTTATTTTGTGTCTATCAATCAACAAATGAAATATTAGGTATCATTTTACCTATAATAATTGTTATTGCCGTTGTTATTTATAGCATATACTTTTTTGGTAAAGCCTTATCTTGGGGTAAAAAAGGTAATAAAAATGTCTATGTAGTTGAATATATATTTGATAAAGATTTCATAAAAATAACTATGGAAGATAATTCGCATGCTGTTTCATATTCAAGAATAACAAAGACATATTATGTAGGTAATTATTTAGTACTAGTAACAAATGCCGATCCTATTATCATAGATAAAAATGGATTCACAGATTGCTCTTTTGATGAATTTAAAACATTTTTAAGCCAAAAACATATAAATATCAATTAGTATTCACAATTAAGATTTTTCTAACCAAATTTGATTAATACTTGTTCTTTTAAAATTGTAAACAAACATATATTTAAAAATACTCATAACAATTCCTTTCTGACAGAAAATTATTTTTTACCATCACTATATATATGGAAAATAAGATTTGTTTTCCTATAAAAATTGAGATGAAATTGTTATAATTAGTTTTGTGCTCCTATAGCTCAGCCTGGATAGAGCGAACGCCTCCTAAGCGTTAGGCCGAAGGTTCAAATCCTTTTGGGAGCGCCATTTTATTTTGTGCTCGTAGCTCAGGTGGATAGAGTGTTGCCCTCCGAAGGCAAAGGTCATGAGTTCGACTCTCATCGAGCACTCCAAAAATTATTGCAAAGTAAAAGACCATGATTCTTATTAATTAAATAAGCAGTCATGGCCTTATTTTTATTTATTTGACTTTAGATCCACAATGAGAGCAAAATTCGGAATCGCTATCTATTTCTTCACCGCAATGTGGGCATTTCATTTTTATAACCGCACCACATTTTTTGCAGAATTTTGCATTTTTACTATTCTTTTCACCACATGAATTACAAATGACATAGTCATCCTTATTTTCGTTAAATGAATCAGCTATTGTATCTAATGATGGTTTTAACATTTGAACATGTTTATTTGTCACAGCGGATGTTTCATCAACGTTATAGTTATAAAGTTCTCTTTTATATCCAAAGAGTAATAACATTGCTCCTATAGCTAGCATTGGCAATCCAACAAAAGAGAACGCAAATAATCCTATGCTTGATGCTCCATTAGCCATAGATGCAAAGAAGCCTACAAAACCAATTATTGTTAAGATAGCTCCTAATCCTACAAGGATAAAACCAATGATTTTAATCTTCTTTTTTGTCTTTTCATGATTGACATTTTTATTGTTCATAACAAATAGCCTCCTTACAATTTAATTATACATTAAAATGCTTTTTAATACTATTACAATATAAAAAAGTTGTTTTTAGCATAAAATAGCGTAAATAAATTCAATTATTTGCTTTTTTTTAAAAAATATATTTAAATAGATATGAGGTGAACATATGACAAAAACAGTAGTAGCTCTTATTTACGACTTCGATAAGACATTAGCAACAGATGATATGCAAGCATTTTCTTTCATTCCAAACTTAGGTATGACAAGTGCTGAGTTTTGGAAAGAAACAGGTGACTTTGCCAAAAAGACTGGTACAGAATCAACATTAGCTTATCTTCATACTATGATAAAAGAATGTAAAGAAAAAGGTATCGATCTTACTCAAGAATACTTACATAGTCTTGGAAAAAGCGTTAAGTTTTATGAAGGAGTTTTAACTTGGTTTAAACGTTTAAACCAATACGCTGATAGTTTAGGTATTCAATTAGAACACTATATTATTTCTTCAGGCAACAAAGAGATAATTGAAGGAAGCACAATTGCAAAAGAATTCAAAGCAATTTATGGCTGCGAATTTTTATATGACCAAAATGGTATTGCTTATTATCCTAAGTGTATTGTTAACTATACTCTTAAAACCCAATACTTATTTAGAATATGTAAGGGCGTTACTAATTTAATAGATGATAAAACAGTCAACCAAAAAGTCAACGAAAAACACGTAGAATTTAGAAATATGATTTATCTTGGTGATGGAATTACTGATATTCCTTGTATGACTTTAATTAAAGAAAAGAATGGTAAATCAATTGCCGTATATCAACCTCAAAAGAAAGATGTCGTTGAACAATTACTTTTAGATAATAGAGTAAACTATGTTTGTAAAAGTGACTTTAAGAGCAATTCAACTTTAGAAAAACTTGTCAAATTAATATTAGATTCAATTTCTATTAGTGAGAAACTACTTAGCAAAGAAAATTCACAATATATTAGCTAAATCTAAGCACAGTAAAAGCGCCGCAGAAATGCGACGCTTTTTTTATTTTTCTTCTTTTGGTGTTTCTTCACTCTTATCTTCTGATTTTTTTGATTTTGATAATAGTTTTCCGCCGAGATATCCTGCAAGAACAGACTTCAAGTCAATACCTAGTGACTTTTCGACAGATTGAATAATTTGTGAAGAGTTATTAGTAATTTCACTTGCAAGTTTAGTCGTATTTCCATCACCGTACATAGTAATGTTATCAATTTGACTATATGCAGCAGCAAGAGGTTCACTACTTGCCTTAACAATATCTGGTAAGACGTGTGAATCAAGGATAAGTTGTAAAACTGAAGCTTCGCCCATTTTTTTCATAGCCTCAGCTTTTTGTTCAATAGCTTGAGCTTCAGCTTGACCTACTGCTTCAATACCAGCAGCTTTTTGTTCCGAAGCAAAGCGTTCAGCTTCAGCTTCAATTTTCTTAGCTTCAGCTTCCCTTTCTTTAACTGTTTTAGCTGCTTCAGCTTGAATCTTTTGTGCTTCTGCTTGTTTTTGAAGTTCAAATAATTCTGCTTCAGCTGCTCTTTGACGTTGGAAGAGTTCAGCTTGTGCTTTTTGTTCAACAGCATATTTTTCAGCATCTGCTTTTTTGTTAACAGCAGCTTCTAATTGCTTTTGTTGAAGTTCTACTTCACGTTCTCCAAGTTCAACTTGTCTTTCACGTTTAGCAATATCAGCGTTAATTTGAGCAATGTTAATTTCTTGTAATCTCTTTTGTTCCTCAAGTTTATAAGCAGCGTCTGCATTAGCTTGAGCTGTATCTGATTGTTTCTTTAATTCAGCTTTTTTCAAAGCATAATCAGTATTTTGTTGAATAATCTTTGTTTGAGAATCAATATTTGCTTTGTTTGCAGCTTCTGCAGCAGCAGCTTGAGCAATCTTAACATCTCTTTCAGAATTTGCTCTAGCAATTTGAGCATCTTTTTGAATTTGTGTAATGTTATCAACACCTAAGTTTTGAATAACGTTTTCTTTATCTGAGAAGTTTTGAATGGTTAAGTTAATAATTTGCAAACCCATTCTAGCCATGTCTTGCATAGCATTTTCTTTAACTTTTTCAGCGAATAAATCACGGTTGTGAACAAGCTCAGTAAGTCTCATTTGACCGATAATTTCACGCATATTACCTTCGAGAACTTCTTTAGCAATCGCTTGAATACCACCAAGTTTTTCTTGTAAGAATATTTGTGAAGCTAAAGCTATATCTTCAGGAGTATTGCCGATTTTAATATTAGCAACGCCATCAACATAGATATTAATAAACTCACATGTTGGAACAGCATCTGGAGTCTTAATATCTACTTGAATAAGATTAAGTGGTAACTTATCTATTCTTTGAATAAATGGAACTCTAATACCTGCTTTACCAATAAGAACTTTTTGTTTTCTTGGTCCTGTAATAATAACTGCAGTATCCGGTGGTGCCTTAACGTATGATGCAGCAAAAATGATCAAAACTAATAAGACAACAGCAGCGATACTAATACCGACAATCGCACCTACATTCATAATGTTTTTCTCCAATCTAGTTATTAATATTAATAACATTATAAATATATTAACTCATACAATAATTATTGTCTATAAAAATAAAATGATGTGTTTTTATGATTGATTTAACTTAATCTATTTCATATAATAATGAAGAATTTTAAATGCCCAGTTGGTGAAATTGGTATACACGTAGCGCTTAGAACGCTATGAGGCAACTCGTGCAGGTTCGACCCCTGTACTGGGCACCATTAATATAGCTATATTTGTCTGATTATAAAATCAGACTTTTTTATTGTTTTTTTACTAAGGAGAATAAAAAAGACTTAATTAGAAAAATTAGAAGCAGGATTAGAATATTGCTACGATGATGAAAAAGTAGAAGCGAGAAAAGAAAATGCTATTGAACAATGTAAAAAATACAATTCTATAGATGATAAGGATTACGCAGCACAGTATTCTCAACTTCAAAAAACGCTTGGAAGCGTTGGAGAAAAAGTTTGGATTGCAAAAACTTTCAACTGTGATAATGGAAAAAAAGATACATATCGGTAATAATTTTACTGGAAACTATAATCTAACAATTTTGGATATCAGAGAGGTTTATATTTGAGATAACGTTATGATCGGTCCTAACACTTTAATAACAACTGTTGGTCACCCATTATCCCCTCTTGGAAGAAGAAATCATTTAGCTTTTGCAAAACCTATAAATATTGGAAACGATGTTTGGATTGGAGGAAATGTGACAATACTTCCTGGCGTTACAATCGGTAATAACGTCGTAGTTGCAGCAGGAGCAGTAGTTACCAAAGATGTACCAGATAATTGTTTAGTAGCTGGTATACCTGCAAAGAAAATAAAAGATATAATAGATGATACAAAATAATAAAAGGTAAAGTGAAAATGGCAACGACAAAAGAATATAAAGACTTTGTTTTGGAACAATTAAATTTGCTAGATGATATTTCATGTAAAAAATGATGGGCGAATATTTATTGTATTATAGAAAAGTATTGTTCGGTGGAATATACGACAATAGACTTCTCGTTAAAATTGTTGAAAGCAATAAAAAATACAATATGTCAAAAGAAACTCCTTATGAAAAAGCAAAATTAATGTTTTTGGTCGATAATATTGATGAAAAAGATGAATTAAAAAATATTGTTCTTGATACTTATAACGATTTAAAACATTAAAGTTTCTTGCTACTATTTGCAAGTTATTATTTCTTTTAATTGTAAAAATAATAGGAAGTTTACTATAAAGTTAGACATAACTAACTATAGATGCTATAATCTCTCCCGGAAAAAGGAGAAACTATATGAAAAACAAGCATTTATTAAAAAAAGTCTTTGTCTGTCTAATTGCAATAGTTTCAACGATGTTGACTTCATGTAATAAAAAGCAAGTAGAAGCTTTGCCAACTGTTCCAGTATTAAGTGATACAAGAAGCGAAGAAGTTGAAATGACTACAATTAAAACTTTATATGGTAAAGATGTAACTTATAACAAAAACACTAAAAATATTGTTGCACTCTCAAACACTGGTGATTTACTAGCTTTAGGTGTTCGACCTTTAGCTGTTGATGGAAATGCCAATCAACAAGGATATGAAGATTTCTTTAAAGGGGTTGAAATATTAAATAATACTCAACCATTTGATCCTGAGGAAGTAATGAGTTATCGTCCAGAATTAATACTTACTTATAACACTATGGATGAATCAAACATTGCAAAACTTGAAAAAATAGCACCTACAATTCCTGTTTATTTTGATACTTATGACTATACAAAAAGATTAACTTATTTAGGTAATATTTTAGGACTAAGCGAAAATGCAGAAACTATTATTGATTACTGTAAAAAGACTGAAAAAGTTGCTTTACAAAAGATTAACGATTTAAATATAACTGGTAAAAGTGTTACTGTTTATACTTATTATCAAGGATTAACTATACCACCAAATTACAAGGATGCTTTTGTATTTAATCACATTTTATATACTACTTTAAATTTAAAAATGTTGCCAATTGTTAAAGATTTTTTAGATGATCAATCACAACAAGCTTTTTCACAAATTAGTAACGAAAAACTAAAAGATTATGAAGGCGATTTAGTAATTTTTGCTGGACTTGGAGAAAAAACTATACCTGATAGTGTCAAAACTAACGAAGGATTTAAAAGCTTAAAAGCAGTCAAAGAAAACAGAGTTGGTTGCATAGATATGATTTTATATTCATTCAAAGACGCTTTATATATGGAAGCTCAATATAATCAAATTTTAGATGCTTTAAAAGTTGCAAGTAATCAAAATTAGTATGGTAAAGAAGAAAATTCAAAACAATCAAAAATTTGTAATTTTATTAATATGCAGCCTCTTCTTTATCGCTGCTATGATTGTTTTATCTATATTTATCGGTGCTGAAAAAAGCATTACATTTAAAGATTTTATCAACGCTTTATTTAATTACAACGATGAAAATTTTAATGAAACAATTATTAGAAACATTAGAATACCTAGAATAATTGCTGACATAATGGTTGGTGCTTGTCTTGCTGTTGCAGGTGCAATAATGCAAGGTACAACTAAAAATCCAATGGCTGATTCTGGAATTATGGGTATTAGCTCTGGTTCAGTGTTTTCAATTATTATAATAATGGTTTTCTTTCCCAATATTTCTCGCTTAGGAAGAATTGGATTTTCATGTCTTGGCGCTTTAGTTGTAACTTTATTAATTTATACAGTTGCTTTTATTGGTAGAAAAGGTTTAAGCAGTGATCGAATGGTCTTATCTGGCATGGCTATTTCTACTTTATTTTCTTCAGTTACAACCGCTGTTGTTTTAAAAACAGGTCAATCTGGTGAAATGATGAAATATATGGCTGGTAGTGCTGCAAATACTATTTGGTTAGATATCTATGTCAGCTTACCATTCTTTATTGTCTCAATAGTTATTTCTATCGCCATATCTAGATCTTTAACAATTTTAAATCTTGGTGATGAAGTTTCAAAAGGCTTAGGTGGCAATGTCACATTGATAAAAACACTTTCGACAATAGTCGTATTAGTTTTATCTGCTATTGCTGTTGTAATAATAGGACCGGTCGGTTATGTAGGATTAATGGTTCCACATATTGTTAGACACATATGTGGTACTGATTATCGATATGTTATACCTAGTTGTGCACTTTTAGGAGCGGCATTTGTCTTGTTTGTAGACTTTATAGCTAAAAATATAATGCCTGGATTTGAATTCCCAATTGGATTATTAATTACTATAATCGGTGTTCCTTTCTTTATCTTCGCTTCGAGAAGAACAGACGAAAATACTTTTAATGGATGATAGCTTATGAAAAAAATTAAAACTAATAATCTCACTTCATTAAAACGCGGAATAATTATTAATATTCTTCTTTTCGTTCTACTATTAGTAATATTTCTAATTGGTTGCAATGTTGGTCAATACCACATGACGGTTTTAGAAGTATTTAAAACGTTAATTGGTAAAGGTGATAAATATTCTAATTTAGCTTTGTTCTCATTCCGTTTACCTCGTTTATGCTTAGCGTTACTTGTCGGTATTGGAATGGGTGTATCTGGTGTCGTAATGCAAAACCTATTACATAACGATTTAGCTTCACCTGGAACACTTGGAGTTTCTGATGGCTCAGGACTATTTGTAATCTTATACGTAGCATTAGTTAAATCTAATAACTCCAATCCATTAATGTTATCAATCTTGGCACTTATAGGCGGCCTTTTATCAGCTGCAATTATATTTATATTATCTTATAGAAAGAAAAAAAGCATTTCTCCAACACGTCTAATTATGACTGGCGTGGCTTGCAGTGCTGCCTATAGTGCAATCGGTACTATATTTATGTACTCGTTAGATAGAAACCAATTAGAATTCTTACAACGTTGGCAATCTGGTGAACTTTGGGGAACAGATTGGAACTACATTATAATTTTGTTTATTTGGCTCTCTGTTTTTGGAGGAGCAATATATGGTAAGTCATATACACTTAACGCTATAAATATTGGATACGATGTTGCAAAAGGAATAGGTGTTAATACCAAAAGAGATTTTGTAATATTGGCAATCGGAGCAATAGCCATAAGTAGTGCTTCTGTCGCTTTTGGTGGAAATTTCTTCTTCCTCGGTTTAATAGGTCCACATATTGCTAAAAAGCTCGTTGGTGTTGATACACGCGTTTTGTTCTTGGCTAGTGGTACCTGCTCGGCAATTATTATATTAGTTGCTGATATGTTGGTTATGGGCGTTGATGCATTTGCAAACATTCCAACAGGAATATTTGTTTCTATATTATCCGTCCCATATTTCATCTATTTGTTAATAAAAAAGGAGTAGCTATGGAAAATTGTATTATAACAAACGATTTAAAAGTTGCTTACGATGACTTTGTAGTCATTCCTGATTTTAATATAGAAATTAAAAAAGGCAAAATAACATCGATTATCGGTGCTAATGGTTGTGGTAAATCTACTGTTTTAAAAGCTATTGGCAGAATTATTAAAGCTGAAAGCGGAAATATAATCATTAATGATAAAGATATCTTTAAAATGAAAAATAAAGATATTGCTAAAGAAATGGCAATCTTACCACAAACACCTACTGCTCCAGGATCTATTACCTGCTTTGAATTAGTTTCATATGGAAGATACCCTTATCAAAAAGGATTGGGAAAACTGTCTAACGAAGATAAAGAAGTAATAAACTGGGCTTTAAAAGTAACAAATATGGAGCAGTTTAAAACTCGTAGTATCGCTTCATTATCTGGAGGTCAAAGACAAAGAGTTTGGATAGCTATGTCACTAGCTCAACAAACAAATATTATTCTCCTCGATGAGCCAACAACTTATTTGGACTTAAACCACCAACTTGAAGTTTTGGAATTGCTAAAAAAGTTAAACCAAGAAGAAAAGGTAACGATAGTAATGGTATTGCATGATTTAAACTTAGCATGCAAATACTCTGATTACCTTCTTGCTATGAAAGATGGACAAGTATTTGATTTTGGATCTTCAAACGATGTTTTTAATGAAAATATGTTAAAAGAATGCTTTGCTATTGAAGGAGAGATAATTAAAGATTCTAAAACAAATAAAAATGTCTGCGTGTCATACGATCTCTATAAAAAGGAGAGCGAACATGAAAGCTAGATATGTTTTATTAACTTCTCTTTTCTTCTTAGTGTCGTGTAATGCTAAACCAAGTATAAATGATTTTTCTATAAAAATAGATAACATCAATATTACATATGAAGGTGAAAGCATAACAACAGTTAAAAAAGCCACAAATCTTAACACGCTACAAGATCTTAGTGATTTTATGGACTATGTAGTCTTCACATCAAAAAATGATGAAGTTGTGTATACTTCAATTACTGATTCTTTTAAAGAAAAACTTAAAGAAGATATTAGTTACTATTTTAGATGGGCTGGTCAATATGGAATATTAGCACATAACTTTATTAAAGGTTATGATATTTCCAAAATTGATGAGAACTTGATTGGTGTCTATGGTTCCATAACTCAATATGCTTTCAAATCTTACACTTTAAATGAAAACAATATTAAAGTGCTCGATTACACTTATTATTATAATGTCTTGCAAGATGACAGAAAAAACGACTATACATATTTAGACCTACCTCTTTATAAAAATAATAATGGGTTTGTTAACGTCTCAAATAGCGAAGAGCTATTTTATGCATTAGCTAATAGCTATTATCCAATTCCATTAAATGGATCAACAGCCGAAAAACTATTTGACAAAATGATTGCTACTGCTTATAGATTAGTTCCTTCATTAGATATAAGTGAATATGAAAAGTTTAATAACTTATTCAACTTTATAATTAACGAAAACACTTATGATTATGACTCATTTAACTACAAAGATAGCAAACATACAGATTATGAATGTTATTTCTTAGACGGAATACTTAATAATAAAAACGCTGTATGCGATGGAATTGTTAAAGCTCTAGTTTCTTTCTTAAATCTATTTAATATAGAAGCTTATCATATTGGGGCGGTTTATAATAACGCTGGACACGCTTATGCTTACATAAAAATAAACGATAACTATTATTTATCTTGTCCAACAAGTTCAAGTAGTGTCTATAAACTTAACAATAAAAAATATCACTATCACACTTACTCCTATATGCTAACTAATTACTATACTTCAAGTAAAACTTGGCATTATGAAAGCCTGTGTCAAAGCCAAATAATAGATTCTTTAAAAAATGTTACTCCATATGATTATTATTCAAAGACAAAAATAAAAATTGACAATCAAGAAATATCTCTTAATGTTAAAAACGAAGAAGAGACGCTTCTCATATTAAACAAGGTAAATAAAGTTGCAAAAGATAATAATTATGTTATGCAAATTGAACTTTTAGGCGATTATGACATAATTAATTCAGCATTTGAAAAATTTAAAGACAAAGACTCCACTATAAAGATTAATAACGGCATGTTTAATAACCAAAAACTTTATACTTTTATCTTTAACGGAGGCAGTTTATGAAAAAAACTAGACTATTTATATTATCAATAGTTTTATTAACTGGCTGCAATAATAAAACACCTCCAAAACCACCTAATAACTTAAACTTTATTGATAGTTATAAAAACGAATTGAAAACACCAGAAAAAGTTATATCAAATAGGAAAGAGCTTATATATGCTTTAGATTACATGGCGTTTTATAAAATTAAAGATAAAGTTTCCTATTATATTTCTGATAGTTATGCATCAACATTTTATAGCATCTATAGCGAATTCAATAAAGCCATTAGCACATCAAATATCGCTGACAATTACCCCAATTATTTAAATTATGACTTGTATGATCAGTTTAAAATAATCACTGTAAGCTTATCTATTCAGCCACTCGCTACAAACTTACCAACTTATATAGATACCGAGAGTATCTTTATAAATGAATTTGATTACAAAAATGATATCAACAAGCGAGATAAACAATTTGAAGACTTTCCGCTTTATTTAAAAAATAACGGGTTTATAAATGTTAATGATAGCGAATCGTTATGGTATGCAATATTACAAAATTATTATCCTATAACTGAAGAAAATAGCATTGAAGATAAAATATTTAACGAAGCCAAAAATGTATTAAGGCGAATCGTTGATGATGATATGACTGATTTAGATAAAGTTAAACAAATCTATAATTATCTAACTTGTGAAGTTAAGTACGATTTCAATACTGCTTATAGCGATTTAAAACTATTAAATAGAGAACAATGCTATTACCTCGAAGGAGTATTTCTGAATCACTATGCAGTCTGTGATGGGAAAAGCAAAGCTTTTGTTCTTTTATGCAAACTCGAAGGAATAGATTCAGTCCGAGTCACAGACTTTAAAGACAATTTCTTAGGACACGCTTATAACTATGTAAAAGTTAACGAAAAATGGTATCTAACTTGTTCAACATTTGGCAGTAATCGTCTAAAACTTAACGATGAACTAAGCGTTGTCTTACCATCATACAATATGTTCTTAACTAATCCTATAACTCCATATGAAAATGACTTTGGTTACGATTCTAAAATGTATGAAGATATAAAAAATCAAATATGCGAAACACCATATAACTATTTAAAAAATAACAATTTAATTGTTGAAAACGAAAATCAATTTAATAGTATCGTCGAAGAAATTATTTCAAAAACCAAATATGATTATTTTGAAATTGAATTTCAGGATATGAACAAAAATGACGATGTAGTAAATACATACATCACAAATTTAAGAGAAAAATACAGTTTCTATGATCTATATCTTATTAAAAATAGGCCATACGAAGATTATAGATATGCTTGTATTTTTATAAAAAAAGGAGAAACAAAATGAAAAACAAACAAATTATTATGGGATTATGTGGACTTTTATTAGTTGGTGGTACAAATTTAATTACCTCTTGTACTAATAAAAACCCAGCAAGCAATTCTTCATCTTCATTAGTTAGTGTAGACAAACTTCCGCTTGATAGAAGAATTACTTATGTCACAAACAACATGATTAACGATGAATATGCTAATGCATATACAAAAGAATCATATGAAAACTTAATTAACGCTTTAAACGATGCAAGAAGCGTATTAATTAAAGATAATGTTACTCAAGAAGAATTAGATAGTGCTTTAGCTAGTTTAAACGAAGCGGTAAACGGCTTAACACCTAGAGAAGTTAGCAATGTAACTACAGGCCAAATTTCATCTTTCATAGATAGCATGAATGGAAATTACACTTTGACAATAACTGATTATAATGTATCTAAAGATTCACCTGTCACTAGAACTTATAAAGCTATTGAAAATGCATACTATAACGAAAATAACAACACAGGCTATGTAATTTATGATAGCTATGTTCATAGCTTTTCATTAAAAGATACTAACTTAAAAATTAATAGTGCTGTTATCGGCGATAGTTGGACATACCCTGCTTATATTTTAGCAAATGAATTCTATGATCGCTTTGCTGCTGTCTTTGGTAAAACCGAACCATTATCTAGCAATGGACTTGATGTATATGGTTGGCCATATTCAAAACATTTAGTTAATACTAACACATTTGTCATAGATAACTCTAACTATGTTGCTTTCTTATTAGACACAATGTTTGATGTTTATTCATATGACTTTGATGATCTATCACCATTTGGAAATTATGTTGGATTTGATTTAACTGACAATAAATTAACTGCATATATTGCTAACGATTCAAAGTTAACAGATGTAACATTTAAATTTACCTTCAGCGATATTAATAAAACAAAAATAGATCCATTAACAAACTATTTAAGTAACAACAAGACTTATTCATCAGATGACGCTTATAATCCTACAAGTAAAATTGAAGATATTTTAAGTAAAAACTCAAGCGAAAAATATGGCTTAAAAGTCGATGTTTATAATGGAAAAGACGGAATCAATGATAGTGTCGATTATAGCGTATATAACGTTGTAAACGATAATGCAGCTTATTGGGTTGTTAACGACAAAGCTTTAGTTTTGAACAACGATAAAACATATCTTGCTAAATTTGAGAACAACACAATTACTATGGGTGAAGAAAATGACTATGGCATATCTGATATGAATTTAATTAAAACTCTTCTTTCCAAAAAAGATAATCTTCAATATAATAGCCAAATTGATGAATACTTTATCGATATAAAAGATTCACCATTAACAAGAAACGCATTAGCATATTTCTTTGATATTTCAAATAATACAAACTATACCAAAGATGATATTACCAAAGTTTCATTAAAGGTTAATGGTGATAATGAATTAGTAATTTCTTTATGGACTAAGTATAAAAAGACAAGTACTGATCGTGATGGTTTAATTTTAACAGGTATTGTTAAACAATATGAAGGCGTATCTATAAGCAGTTTCGACGATCAAACTTCTAGTTTAAAAGAAAGTTTAAACAAATTAATCACTCAATATCAAAACGTTTTAAACGAACCAGTAAAATACACAACATATAGCTTTGAAAAATTCAAAACTATTTATAACAAAGCTCAAGAATTAGCAAACGATGAAAAAGCTTTAACTAATGATCTAAGCAACATTATTAAGCTCTTACCATTAAGATATAACGAACTTGAATTAGCTGGACAATCATTTAACGAAAATGGCGTCAATGATATAAAAGCTGCCTATAACAATTTATATAGCGATGAATATTCATCTACACCAAATTCTTATAAACTTAGTGTTTCGTATGGCGATAGAACTGTTGAATATGTTTATAACTCATCTTATTATTACAACATTACAGATAATTCTGGAGTAATTAAACTTGAAAGTTTCTTATATGATTTCAAGATTATTGATGGAAAAGTTACATTACTTTCACCAAAAGTTACAGTTACTGGTGCAAGCCAAAGATATTTATCTCGAGTTGCTTCTTTAGTCGGTAGTTATTCATCATTAACAACAGATGATGAATATAACGATTTATCGTTTACTAGAATTTCCTCAACAAACGATTATTACATCAAAAATCCTTCATATTTAAACTTCTTTGAAGAATTATATGAAAGTTCAGTTAGCGGATTAACCGTTTCTACAAGCGATAATAAAATTACCTTTAAAGCCTATAACTCTTTAAAACTTAGTTCTATAACTGATGAAACATTATTGTTAAATGAATGTTTAGCTACAGCTACAGTTAGCGAAATTAATAGTGCTAATTACTCTGTTTTAGATGAATTTTTAAGTTCAAGCGAAGCTATTGTCAGTAAAGAAAGCATAGTTTCATATCTTAACGACAACGATTTCACATCATACAGTTTAACAAAGAATTATGGTGATAAAACATTAACAACTTATGTCACAGATAAATACTACTATAGCGAATATGAAAACTATAACGAAGATGAAGAAGTATTTAACGTCAATGTAGTATTCTATGCTTTAATCAACGGCACAGTTAAGAAAGTTACAATTTATTTTGATAATCAACACGATAGTCTTTATGGTGTTGAGAGTGTTACTATTAACGGTAACGAATGTACTTCAATTGCTGATTTTGCTACAGCAACACTAAATAATTTAAAGAATATTACAGCAGATTCATTGACAGGAACAAGTCGTTTTAACTATGATTTAAGCGATACAGTCTTTAACGATTTATTAACATTAACAAAAGAAGATTCTGATGAATATGAAAGTGCAAAAATCACTTTAATTGACAACTCATTATTGATTAGTTTCGATGATGGATATGGCAATTTAGCTGCAAGATATTCATTAGTTTCAAACGTTGAAGGTAATTCATTCTATGAATTCTATTTCAACTTTATTATCAGTAGTGAAGAAGGAACATTAGAATAAAATTTCGGAGTAAAATATGAAAAAAATTGCAATTTATGGAAAAGGTGGTATAGGTAAATCAACAACTGTTTCAAATCTAGCAAAAGCTTTAGTCAATCTCGGATATAAAGTCTTTCAAATAGGTTGTGATCCTAAATCTGATTCTACAATCTTACATAATAATGGAAAAAGAATAATGACCGTTTTGGATGCAATTCGTTTAGGTGTAGATGATGAAAAACACATTCTATATTTAGCAAGTGATGGAGTATATTGTTTAGAAGCGGGTGGTCCTCGTCCTGGCTGTGGTTGTGCTGGGCGAGGAATCATCGCTGCTTTTGAAAAAATAAACGAATTAAATTTAATTGAAAAATACAAACCAGATTTTATACTCTATGATGTTTTAGGTGATGTTGTCTGTGGTGGTTTTGCTATGCCTATAAGAAATGGTTACGCTGATGATTTGTATGTTGTTACAAGCGGTGAAATGATGGCTTTATACGCTGCTAATAACATAATAGAAGCTGTTAGTGACAATGCTTCTAGTGGATATGCAAAATTTAAAGGGCTAATTGTAAATAAAAAGAACATTGAAAATGAAGATGAAATAGTTTCAAAAGCTGCTAAAGAAATGAATGCTAATGTTTTCTTTACATTACCTAGAGATAAAATTGTTCAAGAAGCTGAAAAGTTAAACAAAACTGTTGTCGAAGCTTTTAACAAATCCGAAATGAGTGATTTATATATGGATTTAGCAAGGAAAATTAGTAATGAAGAATAACTTTATAGTTTATAAAAAACTAACAAAATATAAGCAACTCAATAGCTACAAAAATTGTTGCGCTACACACTGTAAAATGGATATAGTTTTAGAAGAACTATCTTTATTTTCTTGCTTCAACATTTTAGTTATTGGAGTTTTTGAATGCTCTTTTTATTCAAAGAAAATTATCTTTGATAAAAAAATTAAAAATTATAGTTATTTATTAACGGATAAAGAAATTGTCTTCTCTGATTTAGACGAGCTTGATAAGTCATTAGCATACATGAATAGTTTAGATAAACACACATTTGTATTATCAACTTGCATACCACAAATTAACAACTTAGATATTAAATCTCTTATAAGAAAATACCCTAATTTAATTTTATTAAATGTAGAAGATTATACATCGTGTAACTCTAATGATATTTTAAGCAATTTCTATTTATTATTAAAACCATTTTTAAGAAATGACATGATAATCAAAAACAAAATAACGCTTAACGATTATAGTAAAGACATTATTTCTAATTTAAATAACACCTTAAAACATAAATTAATAATTGTTAATAATTTTAAATATCTAGCATTATTAAATTCTTTTGAAAATCACTTAATAATTGATAACACACACATACAACAATTATCATTTTATAAGACTTATTATAAAGAACTTAATATTCCATTAAATAAAGTTTTAAAAATAGAAAAGAAAATATTATCATTTATGCAAAAATATAATAGCATTTCTATTAAATCACGTTATGCCATCTATTTAGCTTCTCTATTTTATGATTACAATATAAAAATAGATCAATTAATTACCATCGAATTTAATATTAATGCTTATAACACTTTGAAAAAAATTAACGATGATTGTTTAATTTCTTTCGATTATACTTCAACTTTAAATAAGAAAAACAAAACTTATAATTTAATTATTGATGACGAAAAAATAAATAATTATTCCAACTTCGATAAAATATATTACATAATTAACGAGGTCTTATTATGGGATTAAATAAATACTCTTCTTTAAAAAGTGCTCGAATGGCTCTTTATAATAAATTTGCCTTAATAAAAGATCTAGCAATTGTTGAATTATCTACTTCTGGCCACGGAGTTTATAACTACGGCGATTTAGCTTACAAATATCCTACTATAATAAAAGATAATTTATACTCAACATCTATAAATGAAGTAGAAATTTCTATCGGTTTATTCACCAAAGTAGAAAACGCAATTAAAGAAGCTATTTCTGATGGATATAAAAATATTTTTTTGCTTCCTTCAAGTCTTGTGTTAATGCTTGGAATAGATTTAAATCTTTTAGCAAATAAATATAAGAAACTATTCGATATAAACATTTTTACAATAAATATAAAGATGCATGAAACATATTATTCAGGAATATGCAAATTCTATGACTATTTAAAGACTTTAAATTGCAGCGACTCAAACAAAATTTTAAATTCATATGCTATAATTGGAGGCGAAAACTCAATTGCTAATTACAACAAAAAATTAGAAGTTAAAAAGTTAATAAATACATATTTTAATTGTAAATGCTTATTGATAGATTCAAATAATATTAAGTTAGAAGACTATCTAAAGTTAAGTAAAGTTCAATTTATCATAATTACATCTTTATCAGCTTTAAAACTTGCTGAGAATTTAAAAGAAAGATATGGAATAAACTATTTTTATTTTAATTCTATAAATTATCAAAGCATTAATAAGACTTTAAATAATATTAGTACAACTTTAAATATTCAGTTTAAGAAGAAAGGATTATTAAAAATTAACACTGATACATTTAATCAAATAAATAATGTGTTGCACTATAGTAATCCAAAAATACTTATTTATGCAGATGAAGATAATCTCAATTTATTTAAAGACTATTTTGAATTGTTCAACTATACAAATGTTACATATTACTCAATGTATGAAAGTGCAAATTATCAAAAAATAAATGCCGATGAACTTATAGACAAATATAAAAAGAGAAAAGTCGTTATAATTAGCAGCGATACAATATGTAAGTATTTTAAAAAAAGTATAGCTATAAACTATGACGGACTAACTTATAATTTAGTTACCGATATAGATAGATCACTTTTTTCTATTGATTCGTTTTATGAATTTTCAAAAAAATTAATCAAAGAAATTTTTTAAAAACAAGTTAAACATTATTGACATTGTGTCAGCAAGTAAGTAAAATGTACTTGTGTTGACACAGTGTCATTTTATGTTAAGGAGATATTTATGAAACTAAATAACAGTGTTGAAATGCCTTCAATCGGTATAGGAACTTATTTGCTTGAACCAAAATATGCTTATAATAGCGTTTTAAACGCTTTAAAGCTAGGCTATAGATTAATCGATACAGCTAACGCATATATGAACGAAAGAGCAGTTGGCCGTGCAATCAAAGATAGCCAAATTGAAAGAAAAGATATATTTGTCTCTACTAAATTATGGGCATCAGAATATGAAAATCCAAACGCAGTAGAAGAAACACTTGAAAGACTTGGACTCGATTATATCGATTTATTATTTATCCATCAACCAACTAAGAATTGGCGTGAAGGATATAAACAATTAATAAAAGCATATAAAGAAGGAAAAATAAGAAGTATTGGCATTTCAAACTTTGAAGGTGAATATATTCAAGATTTACTCAAAGAATTTGATGTAATACCACAAGTAATTCAAGTTGAATGCCATCCTTTCTATCCACAAGAAGAATTACGAAAAGTAACTGATAAATTAGACATAAAAATAATGTCTTGGTACCCACTTGGTGGTAAGGGAATGACCACTGAATTATTAGAAAATCCTACAATTGTTAATTTAGCAAATAAATACCATAAAACAAGTGCTCAAATTGTTTTAAAATGGCATATAGAAATGGGATTTATTGTCATTCCAGGTAGTAAAAATATAGATCACATTAAAGATAATATTGATTTATTTGATTTTACCTTAACTAAAGAAGATATGAATCAAATTGCATCGTTAAACAATGGTCAAAGAAGATACATAAGAACTGATGAAGCTTTAGAAAGATTCCTTAATTGGAAAATAACATATGAGAAAGAATAAAGTGAATTACGAAAAAGGCTATGTTTATAAATTAATGGATCAAGGTGGTCCAACCGACGTCAGAGAATCATACTTTAAAGAAGCATCTGAGAAAATGATAAGATCAAAGAGAAAAATGGTAATAAATAACTAATTAAACAAAAAATCTAACATGTTTTGAACTTATGTTCTTCATGTTAGATTTTTCTTTTACATTTTGATTTTAATAGCTGTTATATCATCTATGAGTTTAAAACGTGGATATAGGTTATAATCAGGATCACTTTTAGCAACATTAACTATTTTATCGATTATTAATTTCAAATCAATTTCGTCTTTAAACATAGTTTCAAAAGAATTATAAATACCAAAGCAATCAAAGGCAGAAGCAAATCCATCAGAAAATAAATAAACATATTTAACATCTTTTTTTTCAACGCTTGCACTTAAAAATTTAAAGCTTGGATTATCATAAGGTGCAAAAACATTATAGCCTTCAACTTTATTCATCATCTTTCTATGTTTTATCAACATGTCATTCACGTATTTTCTAGCATCTTTTATAGAAATACTTTTTTCTTTTGAGATATCTATCATTTCCTTTATTGCAAGTGAATCAAGCTTTATTAATTCAGGTTGAACATATCTAATAATTTTTCCATTGTTTGTAATAACTACTACTTCACAATCACCTATAGTATGAATGTTAACAATATCTTCTTTTATCTCACACCAAGCTAAGCCTGCACTTGGTAAATATTCTTCTGATTTTTCATCAGTATATTTAGATAATTCTTTAGATAGTGTATATAACTTTTCAATAATACTATCATTTCCTTTAGGCAAATTATTCTTAAGATAACTTACTAAAAAAGAGCCACCACTTGGCTTAAATTTTGTTGGTGCTAAAGAAGTAGCTCCATCCATAACCATAAAGCATGATTTAAATTCTAAAAATCTATCCTCGTTATATCTTCTTGATTTTCTTGTTACTTTTTCAACAATCATATTTTATGCTCCGATTATTTTATTACGCTTAAACATATTAATGATATTGCTAAAATTATTACACCTGAAACAAGAACAATTAAATCATATAATTTATATTTTTTCTTGTTATCTTTAAACATTAATCCTAAGCCAAATAGTATTGTTCCACATAAAATTAACAGCAAGCCACAAAAAGCTATTAAAAGCATTCCCATTAAAAATGGATTATTTACAGATGAGAAGATGTTAATGGAACCTAAAAGGAAACCAAGAAGCGTAGTCATTAAAGCTATGATTTTAAAATTGTTTACTTTAATCTTTTCAAGTTCTTTATATTTTTCATTGTGTAAATCAAATTGTCTAATGCTAGTCCCTTGTATAAGATAACTTTCATAGAGAATTGTTCTTGAAGTGTTTTCAGCATCATTGACATTAACCATGCTTAATGCACGCCTAATTTCATACTCACCTTCATCATATCTTCCTAATAAAACTAAAAGTCTTCCACGTGTCGCATAAAATTTATCGTAGTTTTTTCCTACATCAGTATAAATAACACCATTTATTATATTTAAAGCTTCTTTAAGTATAGTCTTAGATTCAAAATCTGACTTTGCTTCTAGTTCTCTCTCATAATAAGTTGCAATTAATTCACAATAGAAATTTTTTATTCCTACTTCATTTTTAAATTCTTCTTTTCCTAAAAGGACTTTTGTTTCACTTATTATTTTTTTAATTGTATTTGAATCATTTACTTCCGAATATTTTGCTAATTGATAACAAAATTCAAACATTGGAATATCGGAAAAATAGCTTCTATACTTTGATACTAAATCAAACGAACCAAGCTTTTTATTTCTTCTATACTTAGTTGCAAAAATAAATAGAATAGTAAAAGCTTTGTTTTTATTAGCTTGATCGTTGATAGTTAAAAATTTATTGATTTCACCACAAATATCTTCTAATTTAAACTTAGTAATATCTATTTTTTTAGAAATATCTATGCATTTACATTCATACTCTCTTTTGCATAAATACTCATTTGAGGTATTAGCAAAATCAAAGATATCTAATTCTTTTTCCAATTCTTTAAATTCTGTAATATAAACTGACTTGTCTTCTTTTATTAATTCTGTACTCATACCTTTTTCCTCATAAATAATTATATAAAAAAAGATAAGTAGTAACAATAAATTGTTAGCACTTTAAAATATAAATGCACTATAAAGTACCAACTTTAAAACTGTTCTTGTTAATATTATGAGGATTTTGGAGATAATGCTAACCGTAGCCCCACTAACGAATTGATCCTTTTAAGGCTATCAATTCCTAAAATTGTGCTTAACAATACGAATGCACAAATAAATTTTCTTAAAATAATGATTTGTAGCCACCATAGACAGTTTGTTTGCTGTAATTTGCTGCAAAGACAAATGTCAAAACTATTAAGAAAATAATAATAACGAATAAAATTGAAGCTGTAATAAACAAAACGTATTGTCGTTTGCCATTTTTATCGAACTTCCACGCTAACCATAATGCTACATCAATTATACTAGCAATTACCGTTATTATTGTGATTGGATTATCATTTTTTGTATTGGCCGAAATTAAGCTCCAAACAAAATGTGACTTTTGAAAACTTGAACCGCTTATAATTTTATATCCATCAAAGATTGGTATAAAACTTAAAATTGTGAAAATGACACAAGCTGTAATGCAAATATAGAATACCATATTATGAATTTGTTCCATTAAATGAAGCGTATCAAGTGAAATTTGAACATTTTCATCTTTTGTAAACAAATCCGATAACTCTACATCAAAGAAAATTGCTAACTTCTCTGCATTCTCTCTTGTAGGATAAGCAAGTCCACTTTCATACTTAGCAATCATAGAGCGAGAGATGAAGATTGCATCAGCCAACTCATTTTGAGTTATCCCCTTTTCTCGCCTTAGTTTTTTAAGCTTTTCTGAAAAAGTCATAGATAAATCCTTTCGAATAATTTTATATATCATATTCTACTATAAATAAAGTTCTTTTTGATGAACATTTAACTTTCTATTTACGTGTATAGATAATTATTTTTCGTTTTCTTGCTTTTTTGATTAAAATTACATATAAAATGAAATTAACTACATCAAACTACTATATTTTAAAGTATTTATAGAAAGAAAATAAAGTATATGATATATATAAAAGAGTGAGGTATAAATATGCCAATTAAATTATCAAAATCAGATTATAAGAAACTTGAAACTATTTTTGAAAATCAAGACAACAATATAAGTCTTTCTAACTTTTATATTGATATGATAGATCTATCAAAATCCATAGCTAACAAAGTTCAAAAAGAAACAATAAATAAAACTATAAATGGAAAAACTTTTATTGATACTACTCTAGATTTATTAGATGTAGAAGATAGAGAATGGTTTGATTCTATAAAAGACTCTCATAAACTAGAAAATATTAAAAGTCTTGATATCAATGATTACAAAAATAACGCCTATTACAAAAATATAAAGCCAAAGCAAACAAAAAATTCTAATTGGGAACTTAAGTATTTAAATTACAAACCTTATGAAGTATTTGTTTATAAAGATACTATTAATTTTGAAAATAACATTGAGCAAACTTGTTTAGGTTATTTTAAAGAAAAGTTTTCTTATCTTGCAGTGTTACAAGATAATACAATATGGATGAGTGTCACTCCAAATGAGATAGAAACAATGAAAGAACCAATAGATGAAGCTCATGGAAATGTCATAACGTATGGTCTCGGCTTAGGTTATTTTCCTTATATGGTTCACTTAAAAGAAAATGTTTCTAGCGTAACAATTATCGAAAAAGATCCAAATGCAATTAAATTATTTGAAGACAATATATTGCCGTTATTTGAACATAAAGAGAAAATTAAAGTTATTAATATCGATGCTTTTGAATATATCAAAAAGACAGCTGAATTTGATTATGCTTTTATTGATTTATGGCATACCGTTGATGATGGATTAGAACTATACGTAAAAATGAAAAATGCTGAAAGTAACAAAGTTAAAGAATATTCTTATTGGATAGAAGACTCACTTGTTTCCATTTGTCGTAGATGCATGGTTTCAGCTATATATGAAGAACTAAATAGTATTGAAATCATTAAGCCAGAAACATTTGAAGACAAAGTGATCAATACCTATAGAAAATACATAAGTGAATCAAATTTAGACAATTATGAAAGTGTTATAAAATTATTAAAAAAAGAAAACTTAATAAACTTATTAAAATTTTTAAAATAGCTTTAAAAAATAGTATAAGTTATTGCTTTAAAAAATATAGTTGAGTATATTTAATATTGGAGGTAATAACAATGAAGTCATTAATCAAATCTTTTGACAATTTACCATTAATCGTTAAGATTATCTTCGCCTTACCATTGCTCGACATCCTTTGGGTTGTCTACAGATTGATAAGAAGTATTGTCCATAATAATGTTTTGGGCATTGTCTTAGCTGTTTTATTAATTGTCATTGGTCTCCCATTCTTATGGTTAGTTGACATTATCACTCTTATTGTTTCAGGAAAAGTTATTTGGATTGACTAATCCAGCCAACAAGACAAAATCGATAGAAAAACCTGAAAGCCGAAACTTCCAGGTTTTTTTATTCACTAATTTCTATTGCTGATAAAGAATAATTAATTATCTCCACTTCGTATATAGATTTTTTATTTGCATTAAAATATTAGTTATTCCATATTTAATTAATTTTGTTCCAACACCCTTTCCTCTTTCATTATTTTTTACAAAAAGCATTTCAATCTTTTTATTTTCAACACCAATAAATGCAATAGAAGAATCTCGATTATTATAAGCGATTATTAAATGTTCAACATTTTCTATAGCTTTAGGAACATATTCTTTTATTTTATCTATTTCTTTTGATGTTAAAAATAAATGTCTTGCTCTTATAGAGTTTTCCCATATATCAATCAAATCAGTTATTATTTTTCCAGTTCTTTCATTTTAAATTCATAAATATTCATTGTTTTCACCATATTAATTTAACCATCTTTAAATAAAATAAAGCAATGTGTTATATAGATTATTTTTTACAATATTAACCTTGATATTTATTGCTTAACATTTTTTGCAAGTGTATAATTCTCGCTTGTATGAAATCAATTAATTTAGAAAATAACAAAACTTTTAAATCAATATTATACTTAGCTATTCCATCCATGATTGCTCAACTTGTAAACGTTTTATATAACATCGTTGATAGAATATTCATTGGAAACATGCCAATAAACGGAGAAATTGCCCTAGTCGGTGTTGGAGTTTGTGCACCAATTTTAACCTTTTTATCATCTTTTGCTTATTTAATTGGTTTTGGTGGTGCACCGATATTTTCTATGTCACTGGGAGAAAACAACAAAGAAAATGCAAAGAAAATACTTTCAAACTCGTTTGTTCTTTTATTTATAGTCTCATTTATTCTTCTTTTAATTATTTATCCATTTGCTAAACCTATTCTTTATCTTTTTGGTGCTAGCGAAGCAAGTATTCCTTACGCTTATAATTATATTCTTATATATTTGGGTGGAACATTTTTCTCAATTTTAACTTTAGGATTAACTCAATTTATAATAGCCCAAGGGAAATCGACAATTGCAATGCTAGTAACATTACTTGGATGTCTAATTAATGTCGGCTTAGATCCATTATTTATTTATGTACTAAATATTGGTGTATCTGGTGCAGCTCTAGCAACATTAATATCTCAATTTATTTCATTTGTATTTGTACTTTTTTTATTACTTAAAGTTACTACTATAAAACTTTCATTTAGTAAACTTGATAAAAAAGTAGTTTGTAAAATTCTAAAACTAGGATTTTCGCCTTTTATAATTATGTGTACTGACTCTATCGTTTTTATATGTCTAAATACATGCATTAAAAATTATGGTGGTGCTCAATCAGATTTTTATATTGAAGTTGCCACTATCGTACAGGCTTTCTTTTCATTAGCTACCGGCCCACTTCTAGGTATTTCTTCTGGTACCCAACCTTTGTTAGCCTTTAACTATGGTGCCAAAAATATAAAACTTATAAAAAAATCAGAAATTCAACTAACTATATTTGCACTTTGTTTTTGCACGATGTGCTTTGGTTTATCTTTTGTGCTAGGCAAACCATTTGCTCAACTATTTATTAGTCTATCATCATCTACAGGAAACGATAAAACTGTCGAAGTTGCAGCTATAGTCATATCGATTTATATGTACGGAATTATCCCACTAGCTTTTCAATATGTCTTTGTTGATGGATTAACAGGGCTTGGACAAGCTAAGTACTCAATTTGGTTATCGCTCAATAGAAAATTAGTTTTACTTCTTCCTTTAACTATTTTGCTTCCAGCCATAACTAAAGATGCTTTTAACGTCTTTTATGCTGAACTAATAGCTGATGTTATATCTAGCACTGTAAGTACAATAGTTTACTTGATTATTATCCCTAAGATTCTAAAAAAGAGAGAGCTAGAAACAAAGAGTGTTATGGATTAATTATCTATGCCAATTATTATAAAATCTTATATCGTATATTAATAAATTACTTTAATTTTATTTCCATTAAATATTCATTATCAATTTTTTGATATCCAAACTTATCGTAGAATTTGTATAAATCACCTGCAGTATAGAATTTGATTTTATCAATATTTGCTTTTTTTGCTTCTTTTAGTATTTCATCCATTAAAAATGTTCCTAAGTGTTTTTTTGACAGCTCTGGATCAATAAAGAATTCTTGCAAATCATATTCGTTTTTATTTACAAAAGGAATAACATATCCAATTGCCGCACCGCATATTTCATTATTTTCATTTACTAAAGTAAAGCTAAAGGAAGTAGGAATACTACATAAAATATTTAGGCGTTCAAAACAAGATTGTTCATTCCAATCTTCAATCCATGGTTCACTTAAAAAAGCTTTTTTCATAATTTTAGATAATTCTTTAATATCATTTATTTCTAGCTTTCTAACTACATAATTCATTTTTTCTAGCACCTTTATAAATAAATTTATTCTTCTATAGGTTTAAATTTATAATCTTTTTTTATAGGTTCAGGCATAAGTTTAAATTCATAATCCCTATGGCGCATAGAAGCTTCAAAAGCGTAATAATTATATTGAGAAGTATAAAAAAATATCTTATCTTGAGTAGTGTTTAGATATATTTTTTCGTCGTAACCTTCAATAAAGTTATCAGGCTGACATTTAAATGCAGCTAAGGCTTTTTTCAGAAGATTCATTCTATAAAGCATTTCATTAATAAGAATATTAGCATCAACATTATCAGCAATTTCTGGTATATCACCAAAAATATATAAAATGTTACGTATTTGGTTTATTTGTTCACTCACATTAGCAATAAGATATTCTCTTTTCATTTCAATTTCTTGCTTTGTCATAATAATCTCCTTTTTATCTAAATTTGTATAAATATTTTAGAGAATCATAGTTTTCTTTTACAAAAATGCTTTATAAATAATTTGATTTGATATAAAACATCATTAATATAAAATTCATTAAAATTATTGAAAACCAAATTTGTTACTACACCAGTTTCTGCAAACAAATCACAAAACGATTTCCAATCATGGCACTCTTAATAAATAATTTTATCAATCCATTCAGTTATTTTATATTTACTTTCTTTATATCTTATATTGTTTATCTTAAATGCCTTATGTTTTTACCTCACTTTTTCAATTTATTATAACATCAAAGCCGTAAATACTCCTCATCCACATTTTATATAATTTTGTATCGATTATAACATTTCTTTGCCTTTTTATCTATATGAAATTTAGATATATGGAATTTAGATTTTTTTCAAAATTCAAATTGTGTTAAATCGTGTAAATAATTATATATTAGAATTATTATTCGCAAAACAAAAATTAAAGGTGAATATCTTTAAGACATTAAACTCATATTTATAATCTCTGTCTAACAACATCACATACTTTTTGGAAATAAAAATTAATTGTCATCTTATTGAATTAAGTGGAATCAAAATTACATAATTTTCTTGGCTGGCATTAATATCTAATGTCATAAATGCTTTTTAACAATTTCAATAGAGGTCCAAAGAATCTTGTTTGCGCACATTTTTATGTATTAAGCAACCGTATTAATATAAGTTAGTACGTTTTTTTGTGCAAACGCACATTTTTATGTAATAAATATTTAATCTTAGTTTAATTGTATTCGTAGTCTTAGTCTTTTGTTTCCTATCGTACATCTCTATTTTAATATTTTGTATAGATCAAATTATCATTTAATTTAATAATAGATCAGTTAAAAAATGGACACCAGACATTTTTAGGTATATACCAAGAGCAATCTAAGTAAACAGATAATTTGAAACTTCAATAAACCTATTTAAAATGACTAAAAAAAGGCCTCTTAGTTAAAACTAAGAGGTTGGTTTTCAAGATGGTGCTCGAGGCGGGAATCGAACCCGCATACCCTCACGGGCAACAGATTTTGAGTCTGTCGCGTATACCTGATTTCGCCACTCGAGCAATTTAGGATAAATTAATAATTTTGCATGATTTTTTTACAAAACTATTAAAAGCTTTACGCGTAGACAAATAATAGCAGTTTTGAACTAATCTTTCAACTATAAAGTTAAATTTATGCTATCTTTTTATGTTAAAATTGGGTATTATAAAGAATAGTGAGGTGATACCAATGTCGCTTTCTAGAGTAGAGAAATATGCAGAGCTTAGAAAACGTATCGATAACATGGTTTCAACCTTTGATGACCCTATAACAGACAATAAAATTCCAGATGTGCAAATGGACGAACCAAAAGTTAAAGAAGAAGCCATGACTAAAGAAGAAGTTCAAGAAGCACATATTAAAAAGAACACTTTATCAATTTCAATTGATGAATTGATAAAACAACACGAAGAGTACACGCAGACAATTTCAAAATCTGAAATAGAAAATCAGATGAAGACTCAAAAGAAAGAGCATAATTTTACAAGGTTATTATTCATTATTCTTTTAATTGTTGTTATAATAGTCGCTGTTTTTGTTGGTCTACTATTAGGGGGAGTAATGAAATGAGTTTTTCTATAGCTATCGATGGTCCAGCAGCAGCTGGAAAATCAACTGTTGCCAAACAAGTTGCCAAAATTCTTAATTGTGTATATATCGACACAGGTGCCATGTATAGAGCCATAACTTGGTACGCTTTATCTAAAGGAGTAGATCCTAAAGATGAAGAAAAAGTTACTGCTTTATTACCTGAAATTGATCTTTCACTCCACTTGGATGGAAAGGTCGTTGTTAACGACCAAGATATTACAAAAGAAATAAGAACAACTGAGGTTGCAGATAACGTTTCCTATATTGCTAGCTATAAAAAAATAAGATTACACTTAGTAGAATTACAAAGAAAAATGTCTAAAAACGTTTCTGTCGTTATGGATGGCAGAGATATTGGTTCATACGTTTTACCACATGCAGATGTAAAAATTTTCCAAGTTGCCTCTGTGGAAACAAGAGCAGTAAGAAGATATAAAGAAAATTTAGAAAAAGGAATTAATTGTTCAATTGAAGAAATTGAAGAAAATTTAAGAAAGAGAGATTATATAGATTCTCATAGAGAATTTGCTCCTTTAAAAAAGGCAGAAGATTCATTCGTTTTAGACACATCAAATATGACTATAGATGAAGCAGTGAATGCTATTATAAAAATTGTTAAAAATAAGTTGGGTGAGGTGAAATAATTAATGAGAGGAAAAGTTGCTTTAGTAGGCTCACCTTCAACAGGTAAGTCAACAATATTTAATAGAATTATCGGCGAAAGAAAATCCATTGTAAGTGAAGAACACGGAATAACACGCGATCGTCTTTACGCCGAAGCAGAATGGTTAGGGGAGACATTTACATTAATAGATACCGGCGGACTTGAAATAGTCAACGCTCCTTTCCAAAAAGAAATTAGAGCACAAGTTGAATATGCAATAGATGAAGCTGATGTCATCATTTTTTTAGTTGATGGAAAAGCTGGACTTACGGCTAATGACGATTATGTACGTTCATTATTATTTAAAGTAAAGAAAAAAGTTGTATTGGCCTGTAATAAAATTGACGATGTCGATCACATGTATAGAATCTATGATTTCTATTCATTAGGATTCGGTGAACCTATTGCCGTTTCAGGCGCACATGGAATTGGTTTAGGTGACCTTTTAGATAAAGTAGTTAAAATGCTACCTAAGAAGTCCCCTAAAGCCTATGACAACGCTATAACATTCACATTTATTGGCAGACCAAACGTTGGTAAATCAAGTTTAACAAACGCTGTTTTAGGCTCGGATAGAGTTATAGTTAGCAATATAGAAGGCACTACTAGAGATGCTATTGACCAACCGTTTAAACGCGATGGTATAAACTATGTTGCAATTGACACAGCTGGTTTGAAAAAACGTGGAAAGATATATGAAGCTGTAGATAAATACGCCGCTTTAAGAGCTATGGATGCTATCGAAAGAGCTTCAGTTGTATGTCTATTAGTTGATGCTTCAACAGGTATTTATGAACAAGACAAACACGTTGTTGGATATGCTATTGAACAAAACAAACCTATAGTAATAGTCGTAAATAAATGGGATTTGCATAGTCACGAACCTGATGCTCAACAAAAATTTACAGAAGAGCTTAGAATATTATTCAAATTTGTCGATTATGCACCAATAGTCTATCTTTCAGCTAAAAATAGATCTGGACTTAAAAATTTGTTTGATGCTATTGATAAGTGCTTCGAAGATAGCAATAAGAGAGTTCCAACTGCTATTTTAAACGAAGTAGTTTTAAATGCTCAAATAATGAACCAAGCCCCAGATTTCAATGGTGGAAGATTAAAAATAAGCTATGTTAGCCAAGTTAAAGCTCAACCACCAACCTTTGTATTCTTTGTTAACAACCCGAAATTCTTACATTTCTCATATGAAAGATATATTGATAATACTATAAGAAGAACGTTTAACCTAGACTACACCCCTCTTAAGTTTGTATTTAAATCAAAAAATAAGGAGGTTGAAAAGTAATGAAATTTGCTGTTTTAGGTAATGGCTCTTGGGGTACAGCACTCGCACAACTATTAATAGATAATGGTCACGATGCTATCCTCTGGGGTATCGATAAAAAAGTAAATGATGAAATCAACATCAATCATACAAACTCACAATATTTTGGTAATGAAACAAAGTTACCAGAAACATTAAAATCAACTTTGGATTTAAAAGAAGCTCTTAAAGATGCTATAGGAATTGTAATTGCTGTACCAACAGCTGCTGTTAGATCTATTTGTAAACAAATAGAACCTCTTATAACCTCAAAAACATATATCATATCCGTAGCTAAAGGTTTCGATCCAATTACAGATGAAAGAATGAGTCAAGTAATACGCTCTGAAATTCCTGAAGAAAAAAGACATGAAGTAGTTTCTCTCATAGGGCCAAGTCACGCTGAAGAAGTTATTTTAAGATTACTTACTTTAGTTACTTCGACTTCTTTATCTCACGAAGATGCTAAATTTGTCCAAGAAGCTTTTTCTAACAAATATTTTAGAGTTTATACAAACACTGATGAAATCGGCGCTGAATATAGCGTTGCAATTAAAAATATAATTGCTATAGCTTCTGGTTGTCTCGATGGATTAGGCTATGGTGATAACGCAAGAGCAGCATTAGTCACACGTGGATTGACTGAAATGGTAAGATTTGGTGTTGCAAATGGTGGAAAATTTGAAACTTACATGGGATTAACTGGTATTGGCGATTTAATGGTCACATGTAATTCACATCATTCAAGAAACTTCATGGCTGGATACGCTATAGGTAAAGCAGATAGTGCTATAGAATTTCTAAAGACAAACACAAAAACCGTCGAAGGAATACGTAGTGCCAAAACTATTCACGAATTAAATAGTGGAAAATTAAAGGTAGAAATGCCTATATGCGAAGCAGTGTACGAAGTCCTTTTTGAAGGCAAAAAGCCATCTACACTTGTCGACACATTAATGCTAAGAACTTTAAAGAAAGAACTTTAGTAACCATTCGCCCACATTCACATATGCTAATGTGGGTGAAAAAATGAACGATTCATTATTTGATAAAGTTGAAAAAAAGACTAATGTTAAAAAGGATGATATCTTAAAACTAGCTAAAAAAATTCAAGGAAAAGATCTAAACGATGAAAAAATGCTTCGATCTTTAATAAAAGATGTCGCTAAACTTGCTGGAAAAGATGTATCTAAAGAAAAAGAAGATAAAATTATAAAAGCAGTAAAAAAAGATAAAGTTCCGAAAAATTTTGATTCAATAATTTAATTTAAGGAGGGTTTCCTCCTTTTTTTGTTATTCCTTTATCATAAAAATTATGCAATTGTCATACCTAATAAAGAAGACATACAAGGGGGAAAGATATGGAAGCATTAGAACTCATGGAAGTATTAGGTGAAAGAACTAATGGTGATTGCTACCTTGGCGTCGTCGGTCCAGTAAGAGTTGGAAAATCAACATTTATTAGGCGCTTTATGGAAGCGGTTGTTTTAAAGCATATTTCTGACCCTGAAGAAAAAAAGAGAGCAACTGACGAACTGCCACAAGCAGGTTCTGGAAAAACTATCACTACAACGGAGCCAAAATTTGTACCAGCAAACGCTGTCACATTAAAAATTAAAGAAGATTTAGATGTTAAAATAAGATTAATTGATTGTGTCGGCTATATTATTGACGAATCAATTGGCTATCTTGAAGATGGAAAAATGAGATTAGTTAAAACGCCATGGTTTAACGATCCAATACCATTTGATGAAGCAGCACATATAGGCACCAAAAAAGTAATTGAAGAACACTCTACAATTGGTATTGTCGTCACAAGCGACGGAACAATCGGAGATTTTGATCGTCAAAAATATATCAAAGCCGAAGAAGATATCGTTAATTCCTTAAAAGAAATTGGAAAACCATTTGTAATAGTTTTAAACACTAAGACACCTGGAGCAACTCAATCACAACAATTAGCAACTGAACTTGAAGAAAAATACGATTGTCCAGTTATGTTAATAGATGTAGAAAACATGCAAGAAAAAGAAGGATTAGAGCTTTTAAATAAAGCTTTATTAGAATTCCCAATTACTTCTGTTGCTCTTTCATTACCAACGTGGGTAAGTAATTTAGATGACAGTCACTACATAAAATCATCAATAAATCAAACGCTAGAACAATCAATGACTGAGGCTTCAAAAGTTAAAGATGTAGAAAAAATCATTCCTACAATGTTAACTAATGAATACTTGAGTGATGCCAAAGTAACTAACGTAGATTTAGGAAGCGGAATCGTAACTATCACACTAGACGTAAAAGAAGACTTATATGATAAAGTTTTAAAAGAATTAGTCGGATGCGAAATAACTGATAAAAGTGAGCTAATAAAAGTCTTATCAGATTTCGTAAAAGCTAAAAAAGAATATGATTTGTTAGGTAACGCTATAAAAATGGCTGAAGCGACAGGCTATGGCTTTGCCTCTACTTCTTCTCAATCAATGAAAATAGATAAGCCAGAAGCTTTTAAAACTAACAATCGTTATGGTATTAGAGTTAAAGCAAATGCTCCAACATATCACATTATAAAAGTTAACACTACAACATCATTTGAGCCTATACTTGGTAGCAAAGAACAAAGTGATTTCTTCTTGAAATATCTAACCGACGCTTACGATAAAGGTATTGATGAAATGCTTGAATGTGAAATGTTTGGACAAAAGCTTAAAGATGTTATTCAAGGTGGAATAGTTGGTAAGTTAAGTGGTCTACCAGAACCAGTAAAACTTAAACTTCAACAGATAATAAAAACTATCTCTAACAAAGGAAAAGGAAACTTGATAGCTTTCGTTTTTTAAAAATGCTAAATATTCCCGTAAACATTGGATTTTTTTAACTTTTATTGTCTAAAGAAAACGCTTGCATAAGTAATATCATTATGCTATCTTATGGCTATAAAAGGAGAATTTAAACTATGAATACAAAAGATTTAGCCGGTGTTGTCGCTGAACAAGCTCGTTTAACAAAGAAAAATGCTGAAGTTGCTATAAACGCTACATTCGTAGCTATTGGAGAAGCTTTAGTCGCAGGTGAAGAAGTTAGAATTCCTGGCTTTGGAACATTTGTTGTCAAAGAAAGAGCCGCTAGAACAGGTCTCAATCCATCAACTCGCGAAAAAATCGAAATTAAGGAATCTAAAGCAGTCGGTTTTAAAGCATCTAAGAATCTTAAAGATTCACTTAACTAATTTAGTTTAAAAGACTCAAGGGCTCTTTTGGAGCCCTTTTTTGCATATTTATTTTTATTAAACATATGCTTTAACATGAAAATACTTCTTTGTGGATACTCAGGCAAAATGGGTCAACTTATACTTAATAGTTTTAAAGACAAATATAATTTTGTTCATTTAATTGATTCTTTAAGTAAATACAACTCTAAAATAATTGATGATGTAGATATTTTAATTGATTTTTCTAATCCTAATTTTTCTTATCCAATAATTATAGATGCTTTAAATAAGGGAAAACACGTTATTGTTGGTACTACAGGTTTTACCGAAAAAGAAATTAAAGATTTTGAATATTACGCTAGCACCAACAACACAGGAATAAGTGTTATCTATAATTTTGATAAGTCTTTATATTTATTTATCAAAGCATTAAAGCTATTTGACGATCAATCAAATACAGTTATTATCAAAGACTATCATCATTATTCTAAAAATGATTCCCCAAGTGGAACCTCAATTTTAATATCTAAAGCCTTTACAAAATCAAAAATAATTTTTATATCGTATAGAGTTTCAAAATATGTTTATAAGCATGAAGTAACAATAAGTGGAAAATCAAAATTAGTTTTTACTCATGAAATTAAAGATAAAAGTGTTTATCTTGAAGGTATTGATAACGAGATTAAAAATATTATGCATATTAAAGGACTTAAGCGTACACTTTCATGATATACTTTTGTCATGAAAGAAATATTCGATTATTTAGCTGATTTAGAATCGCTTTTTGAAACATCAAAAGTATATTTAACTGGAGGCTCTGTTAGGAATCACCTCCTCGGTTTTGCATACGACGATTATGACATAGCTATTGGATTAACACCAAAAGAAATAGTCAAACGCTTAGAAAAATCTAAAATTGAATTTAAAACAGTGTTTGCCAAATATGGTATAGTAAATATTTTTTTAGACAACAATGAGTTTACCTTAGCTAGTTTACGAAAAGAAAGTAATTATGACGACCATCGTCATCCAAGTATAATCGAATTTGTCGACAGTTATATTGAAGATTCCTACCGTCGAGACTTCACTATAAACGCAATATATATGAATAGTAAAAAAGATATTTTAGATCCTCAAAAAGGAGTTATAGATATAAATAACAAAGTGTTAAAGTCTATAGGTAATCCGAAAACTAGATTTGAAGAAGACCCTCTAAGAATACTTAGAGCAATTAGGTTTAAAAACATATATAATCTTAAATATGAAGAAAATCTTCATAAAGCTATTATTGAAAATTTTAATTTAATCAAAGAGCTAAACCCTTTAAAAGTCAAAGAAGAATTATCTAAATTCAACAAAGATAGTTTACTAGAATATGAAAAAATAAAAGGAGACCAACATGAAAATTATTGATTTGCATACAGACACATTAACAGCTATAAAAAACGATGAAAATATTGTAGAAAATAATAGGTTACACATCGATTTAAAAAGAGCTCATGAAAGTGGATATAGTCTTTGGACAATAGCATGTTTTTTAAACATGCCTCAACATGGAGGAACACTCTTTCAAGATGCCTGTAGCTATTTTCAAAAATTAGATAAAGCTATTGAAGCTAATTCTAATATTGCTGCTCCTTTTACAACGTATGACGAATATATAAAAAATAAAGAGAGTGGAAAAGTCACAATATTCAAAAGTATCGAAGAAGGTGAAATAATCGAGGGAAAACTCGACAATCTTAGAAGACTTTATAATAAAGGCGTTAAGATGATGACACTCACTTGGAATTATCCTAACTCTTTAGCTTGGCCAAACTATCCAAGAGTAAATTTAAATCAAGCAGAAACAAATTTTGGATTGACAGAAACTGGAAAGAAAGTTTGCTTAGAATTAAATAGATTAGGAATGCTTTTAGACGTTTCCCACTTAGGTGATAAATCTTTTTATGATGCAATTGAGTTTTATAAGGGACCTATTATTGCTAGTCATTCAAATGCGAGAGCAATTAATCCAAGCGTAAGAAATCTTACTGATGACATGATTAGAATCATATCTAAAAGCGGTGGCGTAATTGGATTAAATTTATGTGAAAATTTCGTTACTAAAACAGGCGATTATTTAAATGATCTAGTTTTACACCTCAATCATATTAAAGCCGTTGGTGGCATAGATGTAGTTTCTTTAGGATCAGATTTTGATGGTATTCAAACTCCACCATTAATAACTGATTGTACAAAATGGAATATTTTATTCGATAGACTATCCAAAGAAGGATGGACAGATGAAGAAATTGAAAAGTTATCTTGCAAAAACTTCGAACGTGTTTTAAAAATGTTTAAATAGGAGAAAAGAATTATGAATATATCAAAATTAGACTTTGATTGGCGCTCTTTATTAATAAAGCGATATAAAAACTATGGTTTAAACGAAAACGACATTGCAGTAATATTTTGCATCAATGAAATTATTAAAGAAAAGAAATATTTAGTCTTGGCTGATGATATAGAACCTTTAATGACTCTTAAAAAAGAAGAAATAGATAATATAATTACAAGATTATTTGAAAGAAGATTTATATCTTTTGAAGAAAATAACAATAAAACAGTCACTTCTTTAGATCCATTAATAACAAAAATATTTTCTGATACACAAAAAGATTTAATGATTGAAGCTCAAGACAATATCAGAACTGATGCCAAAAGTAAAGGCGAAGCAATGTACGCTTATTTTGAACAGTTATTAGGTCGTTCTTTAAATTCTATCGAATTTGATAAAATCTGTTCTTGGTATCGTGAAGGTGCAACTGATGGCATGATTAAAGAAGCAACTGAAAGAGTTAAACAAAAAAGTAAGAGAGTAACAATTGCTGCAGTAGATAAAATGATCCTTGCACTCGAAAAGAGTGCAGATATAAATCAAGAAGGCTATACGACAAGATCTGAAGACTGGAGACAAGGCACAGCAAAAACAATAGAACAGTTAAAAGGCAAATGGCTTCAAGATGACAAATAAAGAAAAGTTATATAACTTAAAAGAATATTTAGATACTCTTTATCCAAATACAAAATGTTTTTTAAATCATCAAAATGATTATCAACTTTTGTTTGCTGTCATAATGAGTGCACAATCACAAGATAGAGTAGTAAATAGCGTTACACCAACATTGTTTACAAAATATCCTTCTCTTGAATCTTTAGCCAATGCAGATTTAAATAGTGTTATTGATATAATTAAAATTGTTGGCTTAGCACCTACAAAAGCTAAAAATATTATAAAATCAGCTCAAATCTTAATTGAAAGATTTAATGGAATCGTTCCAAAAGATAGAGAAGATTTAATGAGTCTACCTGGAGTTGGATATAAAACCGCTTCAGTAGTTAGAGGGGAATTATTTAATTTAAATGAGTTTCCAGTCGACACTCATGTCAATAGAGTAATGTTAAGACTTAATATTGCAAGTAAAAACGATTCACCTAAAGACTTAGAACAAAAACTTGTTAAACTCTATAGCGGAGATAATATGATTCATTTTCACCGACAAGTAATTACTTTTGGAAGAGAAATATGTATTGCTGGTAAAAATTGCCACTGTGATAAATGTCAACTACCATGGTGTAAGAATCGTAGAATCGTTAATAATTGAACTGCCATATATATTTGTTAATTTTTCATAGCCCGACTTAATTTCATACTTCACTTTAGATGGATCTTGACAATAATATTCAAAGTTTTGACCCGTAATAAAATTAACAGTTTTATTTCCGTTATCGTTTATCGTTATAAAATATCCTAAGGAACCATATATTTTTTTATAAACTTTATCTTCATATTCTTCTAAAGGTTCAAGATAAAAAGATAACTTGTTGTCAAATGTAAAAACTATCGGATTAATATCTGGTAATATAGGAAATGGATAAACATCATATTCATTTCCTTTTTTTACATACGTCTTATTTATGAAGTTACTTGGAATATAGCCGTTAGGCAAAAAATAACCATCGGCATATTTAACTAAATCAATTTGAACAATATCTTGAGGGATTGTAAAAGATCTTCCTTTTACATTTATTTTTTCCATTATCTTTTTAAATATTTCTTTGCTAGTATTTTTTCTTTTATCATTACTACCAAAGTATGTTTTTTCACCTTTTATTGGCATATCAAAACCACTCCAGACACTCAAAGTATAATCTTTAGAATATCCACATAACCAACTGTCCTTATCAGCTTTTTTAGGATAACCAAATTTACTTATAGTATTAGAATCGTATGCTCCAGTACCAGTTTTGGCTGCTATTTTAACATTGTTTATTTTAACTTTTCCTAATCCGTTATAATCTTCTTCAACAATGTTTGTTAAAACATCTGTAGTCATAAATGCAGCTTCATCGCTTAAAACTCTTTTACCTTCTTTTTCATCTTCATAAATTTTTTTCCAGTATCAATTGATACTATTCGTTTAATTAATGATGGATTAACATAAATTCCACCTCTACTTAACATTGAGTATGCTGAAGCGAGATTTAAAGGTGAAACACCATATTTCATTCCACCTAAGCCATAGGAAAGAGTAAACTCACTATCATCCATTAAATTTATCGATTTCAAATAATCGATTAAATATTCATCGCCTAATTGTTCTTCTAATTTAACTAATGTCTTTATAGCTGTTGTATTTTTTGAATAACCCAAAGCTTCTTTTAATGATAAGTCTCCATAGTATGAATCACCAGCGTTATGAAGACTTTCACCATTAGGATAAAAAGTTTCTTCATCAACAAGTGTAGTGTTTGAATTGTAATCAAGTTTTTCAAAAGCTAAGGCATATTCAAAAATTGGTTTAATTGTACTTGCAGGCCCACGACGCATATCATAAGCTCTATTATATAGTTTCTCACCAACATAATTTCTTCCACCACTTAATGCTATACAATTACCAGTTTCATTTTCTATTAATGCAAGTCCAATCTGTTGATTATTATCTATAAATTTATATTCTTCACCACTACTAATTTTATCGACATAACTTTGAATGTTAGAATCCATATAAGTTTCTACTCTTAATGGTACTGTATAAGGATCAAGATTAGTTAATCGCTGTATTTCTTTATAGCAACAATCTATATAAGCTTGATAGTCATTTACCGCTTCGTTTTGCGGTGGGGTATTAATAATATCTTTTACCAAAGTATTTTTAGCTTGTTTATATTCATCTAAAGATATATATCCATTTTTTAGCATAGAGCCTAAAACTACATTTTTTCTTTCATCAGCTCTATCAGGATATTTTAATGGATTTAAATTAGATGGAGATTTAACTAATCCAACAATAGTAGCACATTCACTTAAAGTTAAAACAGAAGGATATTTATTAAAAAACTTTTTACATGCATTGACTATTCCTGGAACAACTGGATCAAAATAAACCATATTAAAATAAAATTCTAATATTTCTTCTTTGGAATATTTGTTTTCTAACTTGATAGATAATAGTAATTCATCTATTTTTCTAGTCATAGTTTTTTCAGAAGTTAAAAATAAGTTCTTTGATAATTGTTGAGTAATAGTTGAAGCACCTTCAATATTTTTACCCATTAAATTATTTAATAATGAACTTGAAATTCTTTTAACATCAAAGCCATCGTGTTCAAAAAATGATAAATCTTCTATTGATACAAGAGCATCTATTAAAGTCTTAGGAATATATTCATACTTAATATATGAGTTTTTTGTATCTCCTAAAGACTTAATTAAATTACCATTTTTATCGTAAAACTTTGAATAATTAATTTCAGGATTTTTGACTATATCTGGATTGTTTAAATTATTTATACGTGTCAATACAAAAACTGTTCCTACAAAAGTTGGAATGAAAATAACTAAAGAAAAAAATGAACAAAATAATTTAAGAAACCTTTTGAACCTCGACATTAAAATATTCTTCATCCACAGCTTCTAATAAGTATAGACGTGGCTGAAATCCAGGCTTAATTAAAACTCCATTTTCCATGAAAAAAGATCTTTTAAAAGTTTTAGATTGTGCATCTAAAATATATTTGGCATCTAACAAATACGTTTCGTTATACGCTTTAAATCTAACGACAAAGAAAGCTAAACCACCAATTTCTTGTACTTGACGTAAATGCCTAATTTGTTGTGGTCTTATTTTTGACAAAGTCAAAGCATCTTTTATCGTTTCTTTACATTCAAAATCAAGATACTTTTGTCTATAAATACCATTAAAGTCAGTCGTTGATTTTTCATCAAAATACGCATCAGTTATATGAGTTCTATTATTTTTATCCATCTTACAAACTTTAATTGGAGTAGGTCTTTTATAAATTAAAGCTCTGTTTTGGTCTTTATAAAAATTACACGAGATAATGACATCGTGTTCAAGTTGCATACCCATATTCGCTCTAGAGTGATTAATTTGTTGTTCACTTGGTTTAACAACTTTTTGACCATTTGGATAATTGACCATAATTAGCCTGTCTCTCCTTTCAAGTTTATTGTGTCTTTAGCTATTTAAAATATTCATCGACGTCCTTCAAAAATTCAGAATGTTTGACGTTTCGTCCCTTAAGTATCTTATTAATACTAGGTTTAAGAATTGATGGAACCGGCATTTGTTTTAACAAAGTTTCTGTGTAACCTTTTTTTACATAATCTGTTTTTGTATAAAAGCACTTATAAAGGTTTAATAAATCATAAGCATCATTTAACGGATCGTGACTTGCACCGTGTGTATCTTCATCAAAATAATGTACAAAGTTGACTAATGAAAGCTTTGTTCCTTTTTTATCTGTTATAAAATTGCTTAAAAAAGCAGAGAAATCTATATAGTTATGAGAGAACTGCTTAAAGAAAGTTATAGTATCCATCTTATTTGTTAAATAGGCTGAAACTTTCATCATCAATCTATCTTGTTCACCAAAGCAAACAAATTTAGTGTTCTCAATAGGTTCACCATCTTCAAGTAAAAATTCTTTTAGTTTGCTTACAACAATATCAAAACTTTCAGCATCGTCTAACATTGAATCAGTAATGCCAGTCAAGTTTGTAATAACCTTACCAACTTTGTGCTTGGCTTTGACCATCATTTTAAACTCTTTATATGGAGCAACTATATGTCCATGTTCATCGACACTAGCTACTACAGCTCCGATTGCAATAATTTCATGTTCTAACTGTGTTCCTTCGAAATCGACAAAACATAATCTAGTAGCGTTTTTAATTAAATCTAATAGTAATTTCATATTTTGCTCCTTTCTACGGCTTATATTTTAGATTAAGAATAATGAATTGTCTATATAGTTATCACATTAGTTCTTTTTCGCATATAAATGAATGAACCATGATTGGTTCAGAGAGGTGAATTTATGTTTTATAACAATCAAATGTGTGGTTGTGGATGTAGAAACAGAACTTCGACACTAAACAATATGTTGAAGCCTCAAACGACTTCTATTACTCCTTGTTCAACAACCATAGTAAGCGAAAAAAATTGTACAAATTGTGGTGTTACTTTAGCATTAAGTTCCACACCTTGCTGTGCAAGAGTATGCGAAACTATAACTTATACATTAACAATAACAAACAATTCTTCACAAGAATTAGGCTGCCCAACACTTAATATTATTCTCGGTGATTCACTTTGTTACATGTGTGGAACATTAACAATTGATGGAACCGCAAACGATGCTACATGCTTAAGAGGCATTACCTTAGATACAATTGCTGCTGGTGCAACAGTTACTATTACTTTAGAAGCTAGAGTAATGACAAATGAAAGATATGTTAACTCCTTAGCATATCTTGACTATGGAGCTTGTTGTTGCTTAGACAACAGATGTTATCGTACCACAAGCAATATTGATCAAATTCAAGTTTGTCAATGCTGTGGTAACTAAAAATAGCTGGTAGGTTTGTGCCTACCAGCTTTCTTTTCCTTCAGATGTAACATATTTTTTAAAAGCTTCTCCGATATTATTCATATCGCTAGAAATTTCCAAAATTCTAATAAGGTGTTCAGTTTCTTCTTCGCCTAAAAGTTTTAACCAATCTTGGAATAAACCTATAATTTTAGACATTCTATTGTTAAATTCTTGCATACCCTTAGCAGTTAAAGTTACATAAATTTCTCGACGATTTTTAGCGTTCAACGTGCGAACTATCATTTCATTATCTTCAAGATTTTTTAAATTTGCAGTTACGTTAGGACGAGACATATTTAACGACTTACTAATATCGCTTGGATGGCAACTTGGGTGATAGAAAAGATATAAAAGGATTCTAGAATCCGATTGTACTAATTGGATAAATGGGTTTAATTCTCCCTGAGTGTAGATTTTTTGAATTAGCTCTACCAATTTAAAAATAGATGTTTGTGAAGACATATTTTACCTCAATGTTTAATAATTGTACTTTTATTGTTTTTTTTTGTCAAACTTTTATATTTATTCATACATAATTGATATTGTGTAAAAAAGAACTAAAACTAAATATATTAATTACTTTAATATATGATATAATCTTTAAGTCTTAGATAGGAGATTAAATATGATTGAAAACGAACAAAAAGATATTGATAACGAAGTAACTGAAGAAAAGACTAATGAAGTAACTGAAGAAAAAGTTGAAACTCCAGCTGAAGAAGTGGAAGTTATCGAGCAAGAAAAAGTAGAACAAGCTCAAAAAGCGCCAAAAAAAGCTGAAAATATCTACTATGATCTCGATTCTAAATATTTTGTTTCAACCGATGAAATTTATAAAGAATTATCTGATCGCCAAACAAAATTTATGAGCGAATATAACAAAGGAAGAAGAATTCAAGTAATCATGACAATTGTCGTCTTTGCATTCTTCCTCGCATGTTTAATTGTTATGTTCATAGGCAAAAAAGAGCTTAACTTCTTAATGTATATTTTCTTAGGCTTAGCTGTCGTTGCTTTTATAGCTAGCATGGTAATAAATTCCAAATTTAAGAAATCATCTATCGACTCAATCGATAGCTATGTACACAGCTATTTCTTCATCTTGGATTGCTTCTCATATAGCGAAAACGAAGCAAGCAATGTCAAGTGCTCACCAAACGCTAAAGTAGAAGATAGTGAAGTTATTGAATCACACTACTTTGACACAATTTTATCTATCAATTCAAGAAATAGAGTTTCTGGATCTTTCAAAGGTCATCTATTTGCTACTAATGATGTTGCAGTAAGAGTTCCTGAAACTTCTGCACAAGTAACTGCTAAGAAAAAAGATAAAATTGGTTTCTATGGAAAGTATTATGCTTTTGATGTTAAATCAGACAACAGCATAATCATCATTAGAAAGTCTAATGAAGGAGCCAAAACAGCCGAACCAACATATTTAGATGGCTATGAAGAAGTAACTATTGAAGGCTTAAATGAAAACTTTGAAGTTTATGCAACTGATATTGAAAAAGCAAAAGAATTATTTACAGACACATTTAAAGAACTTTTAGAAAACTTAGTAATCGATAAAAATTTACTTGACTACTTTATTTCACTCAATCCACTTGGCACAAAAGTGGCATTGAATTATAGCGACGCAATGATGTCAGTCCCACTCCAAAACAAATACCAAATTGAAGTAGTCAAAAAGCATTTAGATGACAACAAAGCAGTATTTGCTATTGTCAATTCACTTATAGGAGAATAAACATGATCGCCAGTTTCGATTTGAAGAGCTTTAAACACGATGGCTCTTCGCATCGTATGTGGCGTTCGTTAACCTTAGTAAATGAAGATGACAACTATTGGATTTTAGCTTCCCCTCGCACCAAAGTTATTGAAGATGACGGTCGCGAGTGGAAAACACAACAACCTACGCTTTACATACTTAGCAAAAAAGAATTTTTTAACGTTATTTGCATGATTAAAGGTAAACGCACTATTGATTATTATGTCAATATTGCTTCTCCAACTGTTTTGATATCTGAAAATGTTCTTGGCTTTATCGACTACGATTTAGATTTAAAAAAATCTAGAGGCGAAGTTAAAGAATTAGATATTAATGAGTATCAAGCAAACTCAATTAAATATTCTTACCCAGAAGATTTAAAAAAAGTTGTTGAAGAAACTTTTAGAAGATTAAAAATATCTCTCACTGTTAGCAATAAACCATTTGACGATTTTGGAAATTTAAAGACTTATGACTCATTCCAAAACGCTAACAAAATAAGAGTTTAGACGAGGATTTATATTATGGATTTTATTTCACATAATGAAGAAGAGACAAAAGTAATAGCTGAAACTTTGGGAAGGGGATTAAAACCAGGCTCAATTATATTAGCTTACGGAACTTTAGGAGCAGGAAAAACTTGCTTTGCACAAGGTTTAGCTGCAGGAATTGGTATTACAAAAAAAGTAAACTCTCCTACATTCAACATTATTAAAGAATATTTAGGAAACAAATTAAATTTCTATCACATCGACGCTTATAGACTTGAAGATAAAAATAGTGTTAGTGATATCGGATTTGAAGAAATCTTTGGTGATTTAGAATCAATATCATACGTTGAATGGCCTGAATTTATCATCGATTATTTAAAAGGGTATAACGTAATAAAACTTACAATTACTCCAGATGATAATACAGGTTATAGAAAAATTTCCTTGGAGGAAGTTAAATTATGAACAAATTATATTTAGATACATGCGCTGGATCACTAGGAATAGCAATTGTAACAAAAGATAAAACTTGCAAATCTGAAATTAACGCTGGTAAAAAAACAGCTGAAGAACTTTTTCCTTTATTACAATCTCTTTGTAGTGATGCTCTCATTAGCTTAAAAGATATTGAGGAAGTATTTGTCACAAAAGGTCCTGGATCTTATACAGGAGAAAGATTAGGATTAACAGTAGCTAAAGTTATGGCAACTCTCAATCCAAGCTTAAAAGTATATACTGGCTCAACACTAAAAGCTTTAGCAGCTAACGAAAAAGAGAATTGCGTTTCATTAATCGATGCGAGAAACAACGCATTCTTTGCTGGTTTCTATTTAAACGGACAAGAAGTCAAAGAAGAAAGAGTTGATATTTCGGAAGTCGATCAATTTGTTAAAGAAAATAACGCAAAAATTATAATCAGTATTGAAGATAAAAATGCTGTTATAACTCTTAAAGACAGAACTTATATAAAAGCTTCAATTTTAGAAGGAATGTTAATGCTAGATAGCGATCAATATACTTATGAAGATGAGCCTTTAAAAGCTGCTCCAGTTTACATGCATGGAAAAGAAAGAAATTAGTGTTAGCGAAAATAATGTCAGCGAAATTTTTTCTATTGAAAAAGAATGTTTCGAATTATTATTACCAGCAAACACTTTCAATGAAGCAATTAAAAATAAAGACTATTTCAAATGTGTTGAAATAGATAAAAAGATAGTTGCTTATTTACTTGGAACTTTTAATGATTATGAAGGAGAAATAATAGAAATAGCTGTTCTTCCTAATTATAGAAATAATGGTTATGCTCAATTATTAATAAACAACTTTGTAAAGTTTCTCAATGGAAAAGAGTTCCTTTATTTAGAAGTAAGAGAAAATAACATAAAAGCTATAGAGCTTTATAAAAAAATAGGATTTGAACAATACAACATTCGTAAACACTATTATCGAGATGGAGTTAACGCAATCCTATTTAGAAAGAAGTTGATATCATGAAAGATGAAATCATTATTGGAATTGAATCAAGTTGCGATGAAACAGCAGTAGCTGTTTTAAAAAATAGAACTGAATTACTCGCAAATGTTGTTAGTTCACAAATTAAAACTCATATGCAATTTGGTGGAGTTATGCCAGAAATTGCATCTAGATTACACTTAGAAAATGTTGGTTACACGATTAAAGCTGCTTTAGATGAATCTAAAATTAATTTAGATGACATCTCAGCCATTGCTGTTACTAAAGGCCCAGGTTTAATCGGTGCTCTCCACGTTGGAGTTACAGCCGCCAAAACAATGGCAGCATATTTAAATAAGCCACTAATTGGTGTCCATCATCTTGCCGGTCACATTTATGCAAATGAATATGTTTCACAGCTTAAATTTCCTTTACTTGCTATCGTTGTAAGTGGTGGAAACTCTGAGTTCGTCTATATGAAAGACCATTTATCATTTGAAATAATCGGTTCAACTCTCGATGATGCAATTGGAGAATCATTAGACAAGATTGCCCGTGCTTTAGGCCTTCCTTACCCTGGTGGTGTTGCAATCGATAAACTTTCACAAGATCCAAATACTCCAGTAATTAAATACACAAAGCCTCACGCACCAAATTATGACTTATCTTATTCTGGAATTAAAAGCGCACTTATAAGAGAAATAAATGAGAAAACCAAAAATGCTCCTTTAACTGAAGAAGAAATAAAAACATATGCTAAATCCGTTGAACACGCTTTAGTCGATCAACTATTAGATAAAGGACTTAAAGCTGCTAAAGACTATAACGTCAAGCAAATAGTTCTTGGTGGCGGTGTCTCTGCAAACTCTTATTTAAGAGCAGAAATTGTTAAACGCGCAGGCAAAGATTACGAAGTAATTATTCCACCTTTATGGTGTACAACTGATAACGCAGCTATGATTGCAAAAGTAGGCTCATACCTATACGAGAAAAAGCAATTTATGGATTTAAGTGAAGGCCCAGTTGCAAGCTTAGATTTATCAGAAGATTGGTGATTTTAAAACTATAAGCAAAACTTCAAAGTGAGCTTATAGTTTTTTTATACTTAATAAGTACTTTTGTACTATATTTTTAATTTAGTATTTTGTAAGTGCTATTATTTCATTGTATAATATATATGTACCAAATAGGTATATTGGTTAATAAAAAGGATTTTATCCTTGTTAATATAATTGTCGCTTAATAACAAATGAAATATAAAATTTTATTTAGTGCTATAATTATGGCCAATTTTTAGCCAGGTCGGGCTTTAAAATAGACCAGAAAGGAATAATATAATGTTACCAGTAATAACCGCACTGATTATTGGTCTAATCGTTGGTGGCGCAATAGGTGTTGCAGTTATGATACTTGTTCCTTACTTCAAGGAAAAGAGAGCAAAAAGCAACGCTGAAAAAATTATTCACGACGCAGAAGTAAAAGCTGATCACATTCAAAAGAATGCTAAAATTGATGCTAAAACATTAACAAACGAATTAAAAGCTGCTGCTGAAAAAGAAATTAAAGAACGTAAGCAAATCGTAGCTGAAAGCGAGAAAAAGTTAGCTCAAAGAGAACAAGCAATAGATCGTCGTGACGCATCTTTATCTACAAAAGAAGATGCACTCGAACAAAAAAAGGAAACCTATAATAATAGGCTTGCCGCATTAGACAAAAAAGAAGATGAATTACAACTTAAAATTGATTCAATTATCGCTGAATTAGAAAAAGTTGCACAAATGTCAGTTTCAGAAGCTCACGATGAACTTATGCGTAGAGTAGAAGAAAAAATGAACAAAGAAATTGCTGCTTACATCAAAAACAGAGAAGATGAAGCAGAAGAACAAGCTGATGGAAAAGCTAAAGATATTATGTCTCTTGCAATGTCCAAATACGCTCAAGAAGTTACAAACGAAAGAACAGTTTCAATCGTTTCCTTACCATCCGATGAAATGAAGGGAAGAATCATTGGACGTGAAGGTAGAAATATTAAGTCTCTAGAATCTCTATTAGGTGTTGATATCATTATTGATGATACACCAGAAGTCATTACAGTATCCTGCTTCGACCCAGTAAGAAGGGAAGTAGCACGTATGACATTAGATAGATTAATTAAAGATGGTAGAATTCAACCAGGAAGAATTGAAGAAATCTTCAATAAATGCAAAGAAGAAGTTCATCAATCAGTCGTCAAAGCAGGTGAACAAGCAGTATTTAAACTCGGTTTACCTCGTATGCACAAAGAGTTACTCGAATATGTCGGTAGATTAAAATATCGTACATCATATGGTCAAAATGTTCTTGACCACTCAATCCAAGTTGCTTATCTTGCAGGAATAATGGCTGCCGAATTAGGCTTAGATCAAACTCTTGCTAAGAGAGCTGGATTATTGCACGATATAGGTAAATCAGCAGACTTTGAAATGGATGGAAGCCACGTCGAAGTTGGTGCTAGACTTGCTAAAAAATATGGTGAACCTGATGTTGTAATTAACGCTATTGAATCTCACCATGGTGATAAGCCATCCAAATATGTCATTTCAAATCTTGTCCAAGCAGCCGATACATTGTCAGCCGCTAGACCTGGTGCACGTAGTGAAACACTTGAAAACTACATAAAGAGAATTGAAGATCTAGAAAACATTTGCAAATCATACGAAGGTGTCCAAAATTGCTATGCAATGCAAAGTGGTCGTGAAGTCAGAGTTACTGTCATCCCTGATAAAGTTGATGACTTACAAGCCTTCAAGATGGCTCGCGATATCAAAGATAAGATTCAAAACGAAATGACTTATCCAGGTCAAATCAAAGTTTCAGTTATTAGAGAACTTCGCGCTGTCGAAGTTGCTAAATAAGCATGAACATCTTATATCTTGGCGATATTGTAGGCCGGATCGGTCGTAAGGCCGTTGCCGGCCTTTTGCCACAATTAAAACAAACTTATTCGATTGACTTCACAATTGCAAATAGCGAAAATGCTACACACGGACACGGATTATCACACATCCACTATAACGAATTACTCGAAGTTGGAATCGATGCATTCACAAGTGGTAATCATTTCTTAAGACACAAAGATGTATTTAATACAACATTTGATTTTTCCAAACAAGTAAGACCTTATAACTTCAACAATAAGACACCACTAGAAGGAACTAGAGTGTTTAAAGTAAAAGATAAAACTTTAAGATTAACAAATCTTTTAGGAAGAGTTTATTTAGATACTGTAACAAGCAACGCTTTTGATGATTTAAAAAATATCATTGAAACAGAAGAAAAGACTGATATACACATAGTTGATTTCCACGCTGAAGCAACAGGCGAAAAAATATCACTAGCCCGTGCTTTCGATGGACAAGTCACCGCTATTGTTGGAACACATACTCACGTTCAAACAGCTGATGAACGCCTGCTTCCAAAAGGCACTGCTTACATTACTGATTTAGGAATGTGTGGTGCCTATGAAAGTATTCTTGGTGATTCTCCTGAGCCAGTTATAAAAAGAACATGGACTGGCATGCCTGCTCAATTTACTATTCCTGAAAGTGGAACAATTCAAGTTTGTGGAGCAGTTATTTCAATTGATGATAAGACAAATAAAGCTACCTCAATTAAAAGAATTTTCGTAATAAAATAGAAAGAGAGTAAACAAAATGAAAACTGATGCTAAAAGTTTGCCAAATTTAAAAGAAGCTGCAAATAGAACTAAATCTCCAATTCAAATAACATCAGCAAAGAGTAAACCTTCTGACGCCTTAAAATCATGGGCAAAAGGAAGAAAATATTGTATTTATACATATGGTTGCCAAGCAAATGTTAGAGATTCAGAATACTTACGTGGATACTTTGAAAATATAGGCTTAACAGAAACTGAAGAAGGAACTGAAGCTGATATCACTATTTTTAACACTTGTGCAATTAGAGAAAATGCTGAAACCAAAATTTATGGTGAACTTGGTAGAATGAAACAACCATCGCAAAATAATCCAGACATGATTGTCGGTATATGTGGTTGTATGATGCAAGAAGAAAAACCATTAAATTTTATTCGAGAGCATTTCCCATATGTCAATTTAATCTTCGGAACTCACAACATCGATGATATTTATCCTTTAATGAACGAAATAATCGAAAGAAAAAATAGAGTTATCTCAGTAAAATCTATCGAGGGCGACGTCATTGAAGATATGCCATCGAAGAGATTTGAAAAGTATAAGGCATTCGTAAATATCATGTATGGCTGTGACAAATTCTGTACTTATTGCATTGTTCCTTACACAAGAGGAAAGCAAAGAAGTAGAAAAGTTGAAGATATTGTTAAAGAGGTTGAAGAACTTAAAGCCAAAGGTTATAAAGAAGTTACACTTTTAGGTCAAAATGTTAACGCTTATGGAAAAGACTTTGAGAGTCCAATAACATTTGATGTTTTATTAGAAAAAGTTGCTCAAACAGGAATTGATCGAGTCAGATTTATGACTTCACATCCTTTCGATTTTCAAGAAAGAGTTTTTGAAGTAATGGGCAATTATTCTAACATAATGCCTGCTTTACATTTACCTTTACAATCTGGTTCCTCTGAAATGTTAAAGAAGATGAATCGAAGATATGATAGAAACATTTATTTAGATTTAGTTCAAAAGCTAAGAAAACACGTCCCAGATGTAAACTTAACAACCGATATTATCGTTGGATTCCCTAATGAAACAGAAGAGCAATTTGAAGAAACTCTTTCTTTAGTAAGAGAAGTCGTATACGATTCAGCTTTTACCTTTATCTTTTCACCAAGACCTGGTACTCCAGCCGCTAGAATGAAAGATGAAACTCCAGCAGAAGTTAAAAAAGCTCGTTTCTTGAGATTAAAAGAATTAATTGATGAACAAGCCACCTATACAGCAAGCAAATTTGTTGGACAAATAGTTGAAGTTTTATTTGATACTGTTTCAAAGAAAGACAAAACTAAGATTTCTGGTTATGAACGACATGGCAGACTAGTTCATGTCGATGGAGATGAATCTCTTATCGGTCAAATTAAAAAAGTCAAAATTACTTCCTCTCGTACATATTCTTTAATGGGAGAAATAATTGATGACTGAAGAAGAAGCTCTAAAAGCTGAAGCAACTAAACTTGTTGAATCATTTAAAGAATTAAAAGTTGTACAAGAATATTTATCTTTAAAAGAAGCTATAGCTAACGATGAAGAATTAAATCAAACGAAAATTAAAGCTAAAGAAAAAAGAAAGCAAATAGCTTTATCAGATAATATTCAAGACCAATTAAAATTAATAGCTGAAGTGAAAGAGTTAGAAAAATCTATTAACGATGATCCAAAATTAATTAATTTATCTAACGACAAAGAAATAATAGATGAAATAGTTAAAAAAGTTATTCACATAATAGAATGAAAAATGGGCTAAAGAGCCCATTTTTTATTCTTTGTTATTTTGACTTGTTCCATTGTCCTTTTTTTGAACTTGGACACTTAAAACATCTAAATCATAAAACTCAACAAAATTGACATAAACCGAAACAATAACAGTAAACTTTCCATCTTGAGGATTATAAATAATAATATTATCATCTCCAGCACTATATAAAATTCCTTTAAAGACTTTATCGTGCCATTCTGCTGAATCAGTGAAAGTACAATAAACTGTAATAGATTTACCTTTGTTCATTTTGCATAAATCACTAATACAGTTAGAATCGTTTGCCATTGTTTTATCATTGCTGTTATTATCATTACCAGCGTTCGGTAATGGATAATCAGGCATTTGATTATTTACATATGGGTTATTGTAGTTTGGATTCATTCCCATATTTTGATTTGGATAAGGCTGATTAGAATAATTGTTACCATAGTAATTTGGTGGTTGTTTTTCCATAAAGTTCTCCTTGTTGCAGTAGAATATATGCAAATAGCCTCCAAAGTTTGACACTTAAAAAATAAAGTATTTAAATTAAGTAACTTAAGTTATAAAATATCCCTATGGAGGTAAATATGGATAATAAAAATACAACACTAAGTAAAGAAGAACTAGCTATCCAAAAAAAGAAAGCTAAAGAAGCTAAAAGAGCAGAAATAGCTAAAACACTCCCAAAATATACTCGTGGCGAGGAAATATTTAATGCCGTTTCACATATTGTCGGAGGCGCTTTAGGTATTGGAGCTTTAGTAGTTGGAATTGTTTTTGCGGCTTTAAAAACTGATAAAATCGGAGTAATGTCAATGATAATCTTCGGATTATCTATAATGATTCTCTATACAATGTCAGCAATATATCATTTCTTATTTATAAATAAAGCTAAGAAGGTTTTTAGAGTATTTGATCACTGTACCATTTATCTTTTGATTGCCGGAACATATACTCCAATATGTTTAATTACATTAAGAAACGAATGGATTTGGGGATATTTAATCTTAGGAATCGTTTGGTTCTTAGCAATATTAGGTATCGTATTTAACGCTATTATGTTAGATAAAAAGCCAGTAAAAATAATGTCTCAAATCTTATATATTATCATGGGTTGGGGCATTGTCGCTGCTATTAAACTTTTAGTAAAAAACATGGCTCTTCCAGGAGTAATACTCATTATTGCCGGAGGAGTTTGTTATACAGTCGGAGTAATATTCTATGCACTTGGAAAGAAAGTAAAATATTTCCATTCAATTTGGCATTTATTTGATTTGTTTGGAACAATACTTCAATATATGGGTATTTTGCTTTACGCTGTAATCGGAATTTAATATTTAGTTCTTATTATTTAAGTCAATTTTTAAATAATAAGAGCTTTTTTTATATTTTTATTTCAAAAACAGCATTTTTACTATAATAAATGTAGTAGTTATATTAACTTTAGTTTATAATAGATGCGGTGATTTTTAGGTGTCATTTAAAGCTATATTTAATAGAGGTTTCGAAGATGAAATACTAGAATGTATTAGCAGTGCTAATAACCTCTATGAATTTGAATCAAAAGAAGGAACAAGAATTAAAATTAGAAAGCTCTCAGATGAGTCGTTAGCATTTCAAAGAATTGCTAAAGGCTTGGATGTAAAAGGCATTTTAAAGCTTAATTCATTAACTAAAATGTCAGCTTCAGTGTCCGAATTAAATGCTAAAGTTGAATACAACGTGTTTATGACAAGAATGTTCTTTGACTTTCCAAATGAAGTATCGTTTGTCTATCAAATAGTTCACGATGGAAAAGAAGTTGATGAACCTACAGAAATTATTATAACTGAAAAAGAATAAGGAAAAATTACAATGAAACTTGAAAACAAAATTGCAGAAGAATTGAAAAGAGTTCTCGATAAACTTGGATATGAAATCAAATTAGACGAGATTGTTATCGAACACTCAAAAACAAGAGAACATGGTGACTATGCTGCTAACATTGCAATGAGACTTGCCAAAGTTGCTCATAAATCTCCTAGACTTGTCGCAGAAGAAATCGTTAATAATTTCAAGCTTGAAGAAGTTGAAAAAATAGAAGTTGCAGGACCAGGATTTATCAATTTCTTTATTAATCTTAAATCCTTGCAAGCAGTTGTTAAAGAAGTAATAAAAGAAGGAAAAAAATACGGTCAATTAACATACGGCAATGGCACAAAGGTAAACGTCGAATATGTTTCTGCTAACCCAACTGGTGACTTACATTTAGGTCATGCTAGAGGAGCTGCTGTCGGAGATTCTTTAGTTAGAGTCTTAAGAAAATGTGGATTCGATGTTACTGCTGAATATTACATTAACGATGGTGGAAACCAAGTCGACAATTTAGCAAAGTCCTTACTTGCTAGATATAAAGAAGCCTGTGGTTTAGGTAAACAAGAAATGCCTGAAAACGGCTATTATGGTAAAGACGTTATTAGAATTGCTAAGTCAATCTATAAAGCCGAAGGCGATAGACTTTTACCTTTATCCGAAGATGAACAACTTAAATATCTCAAAGAAAAAGGTATTCAAGCTATGTTTGCCCAAATAGTTAAAGATTTAAAGAAGTTTGGCGTTGAATTCGATGTATTCTCTTCTGAAAATAAAATCAGACAAGATGGTAAAGTTGAAGAAGTTAAAGCCGAACTTAAGCCTATGTGTTACGAACAAGATGGTGCTACCTATCTTAAAACAATTCAAGATGGAGACGATAAAGATAGAGTTATCGTAAAATCTGATGGTTCATATACATATCTTTTACCAGATATTGCTTACCACAAAACTAAATATGATAGAGGCTTCGATCAAATTATCGATGTTTTCGGTGCAGATCACCATGGCTATATAGCTAGATTAAAAAGTTCTATGAAGTCTCTTGGATATGATCCAGAGAAAATCGGAATTGTTATCATTCAAATGGTAAGACTTTTCAAAGACGGACAAGAATACAAGATGAGTAAGAGAACAGGTAATGCTGTTTCTATGAGAGAATTAATTTCTGATGTTGGTGTTTCAGCCACTCGTTATTACTTTGTAACACGTTCTGGATCTAGCCATCTAGATTTCGATATTGATTTAGCTAAATCACTATCATCAGATAACCCTGTTTACTACGCAATGTACTCTCACGCTAGACTTGTTTCAATGTTAGATTCAGCTAAACTTAAGGGATTAACTATTGATAAGAGTGCTCACCTTTTAACTGAACCAGTTGAAATTGAATTATTAAAAACTATCGCTGGATTCCAAGATGCAATCTTAGAAGCAGGATTAACAAGAGAGCCATATAAAATTACTATATATATTCAAAAACTCGCTTCACAAATCAACGAATTCTATACAAAATGTAGAGTCTTAGATGAAGGAAATCCAGACTTAAGTGCAAGCAGATTAGCCTTATGTAAAGCAAGTGCTCAAACACTCAAAAACGCATTAGATCTTATTGGCGTTAAAGCTCCAAATAGGATGTAATATAAAAAAGAAAGGAAAAACATTATGGAAAAATCAATGTTAGATGTTGCCTACGAAATCGTATCGCAAAGAACAGAGCCTATTACTTTTAAAGAGTTAGTTGCCCAAATTGTTGCTGAACTTAATTTAAGTGAAGAAGAATGCGCAAAACGTATATCACGTTTCTACACAAACCTCATGCTCGATGGAAGATTTGTTACATTAGGCGAAAACACTTGGGATTTAAGATCAAGAAATAAGTTTGAAAAAGTTCACATCGACATGAACGACGTCTATAAAGATGAAGACGAAGATGAAGAAAATGAAGATGAGGATGAAGATTTCAACGATGAAGATTCATCTGAAGATGATCTTTACAATGATGAACTCAAAAAAAGTGATATAATTATAGATGCCGATGAAGAAATGGAAGGAGAATAATCATATGGCTTTAGAAAACATGAATAATATGCTTAGAAAAGCATATAAAGAACATTACGCAGTTGGTCAATTTAATATTAACAACGTTGAATGGACATCAGCAATTTTAGAAACAGCTGAAAAGACAAGAACACCTGTCATCCTTGGCGTTACAGTTTCTGCCGCTAAATATATTGGTGGTTGGCACACAGTTGTCGGTATGGTCAAAGGTTTAATGGAAGATCTCCATATCACAGTTCCAGTTGCTTTACACGTCGATCACGGCCCATCATTTGAAGATTGCAAAAACGCAATTGATGCTGGATTCACATCAGTTATGATCGATGCTTCTCACTATCCGCTCGAAGAAAATATCAGAATCGTTAAACAAGTTGTCGAATATGCACATCCACGTAACGTTTCTGTCGAAGCTGAATTAGGCAGAGTTGGCGGACAAGAAGATTCAGTTGTCGCTGAATCAATGTACGCTGTTCCCAGCGAATGTAAGAGATTAGTCGATGAAACTGGCGTTGATTGCTTAGCTCCAGCTTTAGGTTCAGTTCATGGTCCATACCACGGTGAACCAAAACTTGGCTTTGCTGAAATGCAAGAAATTTCCGACTTATTAGGAATTCCACTTGTTTTACATGGTGGCTCTGGCATTCACGATGACCAATTCAAAATGGCTATTGCTAGAGGAACATCCAAGATTAACATCAACACAGAATGTCAACAAGCTTGGACAGCAATCGTAAGAAAAGTTTTATCTGAAAACGATAAAGTTTACGATCCACGTAAGATTATTGGCCCAGGAAGAGAAGGAATTAAAGAAGTTGTCATTAATAAAGCAACAGTCTTTGGTTCACTTGGCAAAGCTGAATAATTTATAAAAATCAAATAAAAAGCCCCTTTTAGCAAGGGCTTTTTTCTTCTAGGGGGAAACAAATGAACGAAGATTTTTTCAAATTAATAGAACAATACGATACAATAACAATTTTTGGACACATTTACCCTGATGGCGACTGCTATGGTTCCGAAATAGGATTAAGAGAAACCCTCAGACATTTTTATCCAAACAAAAAAATATATGCCTTAGGGTCTGGCTTTAAAAGAAGACCTAAAGACTTTCCAGGAATGGATGAAGTTGATGATGAAACAATAAAGAATTCATTAGCAATCATTGTTGACCTAGCAGGGCTAGATAGACTTGAAGACAAAAGGGCAACAACAGCCTTAGCATTAGCTAAAGTCGACCATCATATTTTCCAACAAGCTTTTGGCGTAGTCGATATTGTCAAAGAAGACTATGTATCTGCCACACTAATATTAGCAGAAATGCTAATTGATCATTTTGGATATGTTCCAAAAAGTGCAGCTGGACCACTTCTTCTAGGATTGATTACTGATTCAGGTAGATTCTTATATCAACCTATAGACTCCAAGACTTTAATAACAGCAGCAAAGCTAGCCGAATGCGGTGCAAGCTTTAAAGAAATATATGATGTTTTATATCTTGTTGAAGAAAAGTCGTTAAGATTTAAAGGTTATATTTTCTTAAACTATTTAAAGCATCCATCAGGTATAGCTTACATGGTATTGAGCAAAGAGAAGCTTGCAGAGTTCGGATACGATAGCAATAGTGCCGCTGGATTTGTAAATTCAATTGCAAGTATTGAAGGAATGAAAGTATGGGTTTTCTTTACTGAAGGCCAAGATGGTATAGTCCGTGTTGAATTAAGATCTTCTGGTTTTCCAGTTCAACCAATTGCTGTACACTTTGGTGGCGGTGGTCACCTTTGTGCTTCAGGATGCAGATTAGATAAATTAGAAAAATATCAAGAAGTTATTGATTATATCGCTCAAGAAATTGAAAAGGAAGAATAATTATATGAATTTTAGTAAAGAACTTTTCGATGCTATTATCGTAGCTAAAAAAGCTATGGAAGTAATAATGAAATATTACAAAGACCATTTTAATATTGAAATTAAAAGCGATAAATCACCTGTCACCGATGCTGATAAAGCTAGTAATGAGCTTATCTATAACGAATTAAAATCAAAGTATCCTACATATGCCTTTTTAACAGAAGAAATGGCTGATAACGAAGAAAGATTAACAAACGATTATGTTTGGATTATTGATCCATTAGATGGAACTGAAGACTTTATTCGTCACGATGATCAATTTTGCATAAACATCGCTTTATCTTATAAAGGACAACCAGCAGTCGGTGTAGTTGCAATTCCAGTTACTGGTGAAATTTATTATGCTTCTTTAGGTTGCAAAGCATATTACCTTGCTAAAGACAGTCAAACACCGCAATTAATTCATGTTAATGATAAGACAACTGATCTTATCCAATTAAGTTCAGTATGTCATCAAACAGAACAAGAATTAACAATTTTTAACAATCACAAAGACAGAATTTCTTCATTAATAAAACATGGTAGTGCAATAAAAGCTTGTTTAATTGCTAGCGGTAAAGCTGAATTAACATTTAGATTCGGTGCTGGTTCAAAAGAATGGGATACATGTGCTCCTCAAGCAGTTGTAAGCGAAGCTGGAGGTATATTTGTTACCTCAAAACTCGAACCAATTACATATAATAAAAAAGATGTTTATAACCGTGATGGCTTCTTTATTGTTAACTCCAAAGACAATTTGGATTTAGTTAAGTAATAATTTATTGTTTAAATGAATATGTATGTTATGAAAATAACATACATTTTTTATTTGCTTAAGGAGAGACATGCGAGACTTTATTTTTGACCAATACGGATATTACTATAGTGATTCAGATGCAAGTGAATTTGAATTTAAAGGTTATGAATTTAAAGTTATGGCACATTCTTTAACGGAAAATGACTTAATAAATATGGAAGAATATATCCAATATTTATATTCCAAATTAAATATTAATCCTCATTGTCATATTGTAAAAAATAGAGCTGGATTATACGGAGTTGAATCAAAATACGGAACCGTTTCGTTAGTTTCATGTTTAAAAAAAGATTACAAATTAGATAATTTAATTAGCTTTCAACATTTAGAAATTAACGAGCTATCAAAACCGTATACTATTTCAAATTTAAGTACTCTTTGGGAAGAAAAACTAAACTTAATAGAAGAAAAATGTGTGCCTTACTTAAAAATAGATGATTTTACATATCCAATAATATTGAAAGAAACAATATTTGCCATCGGTTTATGTTCAAATGCCATTGAGTATCTTACGGATATGAAGGAAGATTATGGTAATGAAGTTAAAAATTTATGTTATGCACATAAAAGATTATATGATTTAACCTCTTTTGATTTATTTAATCCATTTAATATTGTCATTGATTCACCGACAAGAGACTTAGCTTTTTTATATAAAGAAAAAGCAATAAATCTAAATGAACTAATATCAATAATCGATTATTATAAACTTGATCAGATGGAAATATCATTACTTATGGCTCGCGCTTTGTTTCCAACTGCAACATTTGATATTTTAGAAGACTATTTTGCTTTAAAGAAAGATATAAAATTATCGATAGTAAAAAAACATAAAAAAACTAAGCGTGAAGTAAATCTCTTAGTAGAATTACACAAACGCTTAGTAGAAAAATATAAAATTAGACCTATAGAATGGCTATTGAATTATACGAATTAGATAGTAGAGAATTTATTATTTTTACTTTTTTCAATACCTGTCAATAAATGTTTATTTTTCCACTTACCATGTTTCCATCTAATGCAAAATACAACAGCTCTAAAGCATTCATCAAAGCACATTGAAATCCAACATCCTATCAATCCTAATTTAAGTGGAATTCCTAAAACATATGTTCCGCCAACTGCAAATAACCAACAAGATAATATTGATAACAAAACTGGGAAATTAATATCACCTGCTGTTTGTAAGGCTCTAACAGAAATGATGTTACAAGCTCTTCCTACCTCAAGAAGAATATCTATAGATAAAGCTATAAAGGCCAATTTAGCAGCCTCAGAGTCCTTCATAATCATCATGAACAAAGGATAAGAAACTGACCATAAAATTATGGACATGATAGTTGAAATCGTAATAGACATGACGACTGTATCCTTAAATAGTTTATCAGCTTTATCCATTTGATTAGATCCTATATACTCTCCTTCAAGGACTTGCATAGCCTGAACAATACCATTTGCAAACATATAAACAATCATAGTAAAAGTAGTTATATATCCTTTGATATTACCTGCTAAGACGCCAGATGAAGTTGAATTTAAAATTGATAAAATAACTATTTGTGAGAAACTATAAGAAAAATTTTCACCTGCACTTGGAATACCAATTTTTAACAACTTTCCAAATAAAACTCTAGGAAAAGGCATTAATTGTTTAATAGAAAGAGAAATATTAATGTATTTAACGTAGACGATAATTGTAATTATAAGTCCTGCTAATCTACAAGCTGTTGAAGAAATACCAGCACCGACAACACCCATTTTAAAACCATAAATCAAAATAGCATTACCAACAATATTAACAATATTCATAACTAAAGTAATAATTGTTGATTGAATCATTAATTTATTAGATCTGAAATAGGCTGAAAAAGTTGTAATCATTGCCTGAAAAACAATAAAAGTACCTGTTAGTCTCATATAAGAACAAGCTTCATCCATAACCGACGAATCTACCTTCATTGCTACAAAAATATCTTCACAGAAGAAATATAAAAAAGCTGAGAACAAAATTCCTATAACTAAATTAAAGTAAAAACTTAAGGCGTAAATTTTGTCTGCTGATTCTTTATTACCTGAAGCATTTAATTGAGTAATTAAAATAATAGAAGCAGTCGATAAAACAGAAAAAACAATCAAAACAAGGTTAGTTAATGTATTAGCTTGAATAATTCCATTAACTGCTGTTTTATTACCTGTCAACATTAATTGATCGACACTACCTATTAACATTTGTAATATTAACTCTAAGAAAATTGGAAGAGCTAATTTAATTAAATATGTGTTTCTTTTAAATGTATTAATTAAATATTTCATAATATAATCACCACCAGACTAGAGATATTATAAAATCATAATTTTAGATAGCAAGAAAAAAGTAATAAATGAGCAATGATAATGCTTACAAAAAAATAAAATATTGCTTTTAGTTTTAGCACTTTTTTAGCACTTGTTTTGCTATCATTTGTACGTACAGACAGGGGAAAGTACTACCTACTAATAAAACTAAGTTTATTTGTAGAAAAAATAAGTCAAGGAAATGTAAGTCATGTACATAAAAGGTTAGATCATAATAATTCTATCTAACAACATTTATGTTATTTGGAGAGAAAATAACATAAAAAACAAAGCAGATTTAACTAATGTTATTTCTGTTTTTTTACAAAAATATATATAAATAATGTATAATTCTTTTAGGTGAAAAAAATGAAAACAAAATTATTTATTATCTCTTTAATGATATTAACACTAGTCTCGTGTTCAAAAGAAAAAGAACCAGAACATAATTATGGTGATACTTTAACAGTTTATTCTTTTAACGATGTTCATGGTTCAATTGTCGGTGATGGTTCAAATTTTGGACTAGACCAAGCATCTTATTTAATAAAGAATTCGGATAATTACATTCCTGAAATGACCATGCTTCTTTCTTCTGGTGACATGTATCAAGGATCAGGTCTATCAAATTTGACAGATGGTCGCTCAATGGTTGAAGTTATGAACGCCATGAACTTTGACGCTATGGCCATTGGAAATCACGAATTCGACTGGGGTGTTGATACTTTAAAAAACAATATAGAACTATCTAAATTTCCAGTACTATCATATGACGTATATAACAAAAGCAACGATAAAAAAGTAGATTGGCTCGATTCATATACAGTGGTTGAAAAAGGTGGATACAAAATCGGTGTTATTGGAGAAATAGGCAAAATAGAAAGCTCTATCGCCTCAAATATGATTAAAGATTATTATTTTTCACCAAATGTTAAAGAAATCAATTCTATAGCAAAAAAGCTTAAGCAAAAAGAAAATTGTTCAGCCGTATTTCTTATAACCCATAACGGACCTAACTCTGGATATGAAAAGCTTAATAACAATTATGTAGATGCAATCTTTGGTGGTCATACTCACGAAGTCACAAGCAAAACATATAACAATATTCCTTATTATCAAAACGGCGATAAAATTAAGGGTATAACAAAGTTCACAATTAATCTTAAGACTCATGAGAGTGAAGGTGAACTTCATAAAGTTACTACCAAAGAAATTAAAGAAACACCTAAAGACGAAGCTTTAACAAGCATCATCAGTAAATATCAAGAAGAAACAAGCCCAATATTAAATGAGGTTATCGGCAACTTAGAAGGAAAATTAAATTCTAGTGATTTAGGAACTTTAGTTACTAAAGTTATGTTTGAATACGGAGTTTCAAAAGGAATCGATAAAGATAAACTTATTTCTGTCCATAACAAAGCAGGCGTTAGAATCACTTCACTTGGTGAAACAGATCAAACAACTCCGATAACTTATGGACAAGTTTATGAAGCTTTCCCATTCGATAATGATGTAAGACTTGTAAAAGTTAAAGGAAGTTATTTAACAAGCGTTGGCACTACAAACTATGTTTACGGAATTAAAAGTACTGCACTTTTAGACCCTAACACAATATATAACGTAATAAGCATCTCTTACCTTACTGAAAACGAAAATGGAACTCTTTATAATGATGGAGGTGGTGAGTGCTTAGACACACTTCCAACATACTGTAGAGACATAGTTAAAGACTATATAAAAGTTCAAGGAACGATTACTAAAGATTCACTACAATTAAATTATCCTCAATCGTTATCTTTACATATCGAAAAACAAACAATTCAACAATTGCTGTTTTAAAAAAAACTGCATTAGGCAAATTCTAATGCAGCTTTTAATTTACATTGATAATCCTTCTTCTACAACCTTTACAGCGTTAACGCCAGGAACTTCTTCACAAAGTATAACTTCAATTCCAGATGATAAAGTTTGATCGATATACATACAACCAGCACAAGCACCCTTCATCTTAACATAGACAGTACCTGAATCTTTATCAAAAGAATCAAACTCAACGTCTCCACCATCTCTTTGAATAAACGGTCTTAATTTATCTAATGTATTTTCAATTTGTTGTTCTATTTCATTCATATAACGTAACCTCAACGACAATTAGTATAGCACATTAATTATTTTTTATATTAAATGTGATTATCTACAAAGTTGTAAATTTATATATGAGAGTATTGTGCTAAAACCTAAGCATGAAATTGTAGCAATACCATAATTTGAAAAAAGGCTAAAGCTTGCTTTTATCAAATTTGAATCAGTAACAAAGACAATATTTAAAGAGACAAATGATAATAATAAAACAATGAAATTAATTGTATTGATAAATCTAAATCTCTTTAAGAAAATGGAAATAAGAGTTGTCAAAAGTGGTCCAAATGTTACAACAACATAAACATAATTTAAAGATCCAAAGTCTATGTCTTTAAACATGTCAAAGTTGTATTTGAATAAATCAGTTGTCCATTGACCTGTTGTCCTAAAAATAAAATCTATTAATGTTACATTAACATCTTTATACAATGAAAAGGTAATTCCTATAAAAACATATGCAAGGATTGATATAAAACTGAGAAGCGCGACAATTAGGCTTCCTTTTTTTCTTCTAAGAGCAGCCATGTTTATTAACCTCCATTAATAATAGAATTATATATAAAAAATATGCTATTTGCAACGCATGTATTTATGTTTGCTTGATTGCAATAAACCTAATGTTATATAATTTATAAAGCAAAATTGCTAAAATATAAATATTAAGGAGAGTTATTTATGGAAAACTACGTTACCGTACGCGAAATGTATGAATCTTGTCGTGAAGATGAGTGCGCTCTTGATAATAAGAGCATTGCTGTTGACGGATGGGTTAAAAATAATCGACTCTTTGGAAACGTTGGCTTTTTAACCTTTAATGATGGAACATGCTTTAAAAATGCTCAATTAGTATATACCAGTGAAACAGATGGCTTTGAAGAAATTAAGAAATATCGTTTAGGTGCAGCTATTTCTATAACTGGCGTTTTCAAAAGAACACCAGACCAAAAACAACCATTTGAAGTTGCATTATCTTCTTCAACTCTTATTGGAGATGTCGATGAATCTTATCCACTTCAAAAGAAAAAGACATCTTTTGAATTTTTAAGATCTATTCCACACTTACGTCCAAGAACAAATACTTTTAACGCTGTCTTTAGAGTAAGAAGCGTCTTGTCATTTGCAATTCATGAATTCTTCCAAGGTGAAGGCTTTGTCTATGTTCACACACCACTTATAACTTCAAACGACTGCGAAGGTGCAGGTGAAACATTTAAAGTTATGAGTTCAATCGATAAGCCTCTTGAATTCTTTGGTAAAAATGCAAACTTAACTGTCTCAGGTCAATTGCATGTTGAGCCATTTGCTTTAACATTCAGAGATGTCTATACATTTGGACCAACATTTAGAGCTGAAAAGAGCAACACAAAAAATCACGCTGCTGAATTCTGGATGATTGAACCAGAAATCGCATTTGCTGATTTATCTGATGATATGGAACTTATTGAAGATTTCTTAAAATACATAGTTAAATATGTCATGGCAAACTGCCCTGATGAAATCGACTTCTTCAACGAAAGAATTGATCCTACACTTAAGCAAAGATTAAATGACTTTGTATCAAAACCATTTACCACAATACCTTATACAGAAGCAATTGAAATTCTTAAAAAAGCAGTTGTCGAAGGTCATAAATTTGACAATTCTCACATCGAATGGGGTATGGATTTACAAACTGAACACGAAAGATATTTAACAGAAAAAGTTGTTAAAGGTCCAATGTTCATTATTGACTATCCAAAAGAAATTAAGAGCTTCTATATGAAGCAAAACGACGATGGAAAGACTGTTGCTGCATGCGACTTATTAGTTCCAGGAATTGGTGAACTCGTTGGTGGTTCTGAAAGAGAAGTTCGTTATGATGTTTTAAAAGCCAAGATGGAAGAATTACATATGAATATGGAATTCTATCAATGGTACTTGGATTTAAGACGTTATGGTGGCTGTCCACACGCTGGATTTGGTTTAGGTTTCGAACGTATGATGATGTTTGTCACAGGAATGGAAAACATCAGAGATGTAGAAGCTTATCCAAGATCCTATAAAGAGTTGCAATTTTAATTATGTTTGGTAAGAACAAGAAAAAAGAAGTAGATTTAGAAGAATTGCGTAATGAACAAAATTATCAATATTCTAATCAACCTAATTATTCTCAACAAAATCAATACAATAACGATTTTTACCAAAATCAAAATTATAACAACAGTTATTTAAACCAACAACAATATCAACAAAATGTCGCTTATGATGATTTAAATAATCAAGAAACTAAACCTGAACGAAAAAAAGTTAAAAAGGCTAAATCAGAAGAAGATAAGTTTAAATCAAAATTAATGAAAAGATACTTCTTAAGAGCAATCTTGATTTGTTTAAATATTCTATTAATAGGATATTTCGTCTATGAAGTAACTATACTCATCAAAAGCGAAATAAATAAACAAAATCTTAAAAAAGAAGCTTATATTCCTCTTTGCTCGCAATCAAAAAAGAAATCAGAAGAATTATATTCAAAATATGAATTAGACGGATATCAGTCTGTTAAAGATTACTCTTTAATAGGTTCAAGTTTATTTTTATCTAACAATAGAGTAGATGCTGAAAATTTAAGTTCATTTTCAACACTTCAATTATCCAATGTCTGTTCTAGCGTTGATAAAGTTGCTTTTGTCGATTCTCTTAGATACGATATTAAAGAAAATGATTTCAACTCTGGAATTAATTTATCGTCACTAGCTTTAACATCTGGAGACTATCTTGTCTATAACAGAACCGAATCAGGAAGCTATCCATTAAAAATAGAAGATACAAATCTATCAGTTTCTTACTACACTCTTCCAAATGAAGAAGGAGAAAGAAATAAAATAACACTATTAAATACAACAATTTCAAAAGCTCTTGTTATTAGAGTGGAGAAAGTTTCAAGTATCATGAACGATTATTATGATTTGGTTGTTGCTTCCACAAAACAAAACATAGAAATTCCTAACTCTTTAAAACAATATAAGATTAAAGTCATATATAGCGAATCAATAGATGAGCTAATTAAAGAATCAAGTTTAATTAATTCACCACGTGCTGTTTTAATCGATGAGCAAGATGAAAAAATAAAATCAGGCTATAACTCTAACAGCACTCTTATTTCAAATGGATATGTCGATTCAACAAAAATAGAAACAGGAAAACTATCTGGCTATGACTCAGATGATTTCATTAGAGAGATGTCTGGATATATCCAAAATGCAGGATCTTGCTATTTGTATGACAATCATAATACCTGTAGTTTTAAAGCAAATCAAGTTTGGCATGTAGGCAAAACTGCATATCACATTAATTCAAATTTAGATTTAGAAACTGAATTTAAAAATATTTTATTCTAATCAATACTTTAATAAGACAATTGTGCTATTTGGCTCGGTTGTCTTTTTTATATCAAAAAAAGCTTAATATTCATTAATTAAACGAATATCAAGCTCTTAATATATTTTTAGTTTTGTAACTCTGATAGTTTGTTCAAATCTTTTGTAAAGTATGTCTTTTTCAAGCTACTTATTCTTAACTCACGGGAAATTAACGATTGTATACAAATAAAGAATTTAATTCCTCCATACGTTAATCCAATAAGACATACATATGACAAATATTTACCAAATTCAAAACTCAAGTCAGGATAATGAGTTATTGTTGGCCAATCAACTGGAACGTGTAATCCAAAGAATTCACCCATAGGCCAAACAAAGCCAAAAGAGAGGGTATTAATACTCTTAGCGAAATACTTAAGCCCAATATCGCCTATAATTGTTCCATAAATCAAAAGTGCACTGATAAATACTGCTAAGATTAGAAGTGGAACCCATGTTTTTTTCAAAAAATAAACATTAGATTTATATCTTGCTACTTTTCCAAAAGTTTTTGAATCAACAATAACGCGTGCTTTCATGATGTCATACATCATAAAATCAACTTTTTTGCCTTGTCGACGCATGACATTTCTTACTAAAAGAGAAAGATATCCAACTAATACGATAATCAAAAGAACAATTAAACAAATAGCAATAAGAACTCTTTTGTCATTTTCCGAAAGTTTAATAAGCATTGTAAACATAATTACTCATTCCTTCCATTGTTATTTTGATCATACTGATTATTGTTAAAATCATTTTGACCATAATTGTTATTATACTGTTGATTGTTGTTATTGTATTGGGTTTGCTGCTGAGTATTTATATTTGTTTGTCCACCTTGTGGTTGATAATTATTCGAATTCACTTGTGGATTATTAAAGTTCCCAAATTGATTATTAACTTGTCCATTGTTATATGAGTTAAAATTTGATGGCCCTGGTTGTTGTTGATAATTTGGATTGTTATATTGCGGAGCAGGTTGAGGCTGTGGCTGAGGTTGATATGTAGGTTGTTGGAATTGTGGTTGATAAAGATATTGCTGTTGAGGATAAATATCCTGTCTATTTGTCGTTCCATATCTAAAATCAAAACTTGGATTAGATAAAATAATCTTTGCTTTTTTATCATATTCAGTTTCAATTGTTAAGTGATTCTTAGAAAAGAGCTTAACTATAGCTTTTATAACCATATAAATAAATAACATTAGGCCATAAACTATATACAACGCAAAAAATAGTAGCCATAAAGGGCTAGAGATTATTACGATAAATCCACGTCCACATGTTTTTAAAAATGAAAGCATAAATTTACTCCATTCTTATTCTACCATATTATTGTCAAAATAAAACGAATTCAATGTTAGTTTTTCGTGTTTGTGCATATAGCTGTACATTGTTATAAATATGCAGCTAATAATAATAGTTATAATTTGTGGGGCTAAAACAAGTGAATTTAAATTATTTCCTATTCCAACGAAAATATACAAACTTACAAAAATTGATATTATTAATAAAATCGATAAAATAATCTTATTAATCTTGCACTTATAAGAAAATTCATAAATTATATTTATAGTTCCGTATAAAACCGAATATCCTAATAACAAATAAGATATTGCTTTATTTTTAATTAATAAAGACAAAAGATAAAACAAAAGATTTATCCCAACTAAAATATAGAACTGATATCTATTATCGTATGTGGAAACATTGAATTTTTTCATTTCGTCTTGAACAGTCAAGGTCATTATTAATGTTTGAATAACTGACAAAGCAAAAAAGAAGAGAGGAGCAATTAGTTTAAATTGACTTTCTTCCAATCGAAAAAGATTAGAAAAAACTAAAAACAAATCAATTTTATAAATAAAATTTATCAAATATATAGCTACGTATGACAATAAAAAACTTATAGTTGACGTACCTAAAAATAGTAAAGATCTATCAAGTTTGAAATTAACTAAATTTCCATATACTAATCCAATTATGACATTAGGTATCAAATAAAATAAGCCTTCTTGAATATCTATAAAAGAAATCAAAACTACAGCTAATAAAAAAATAAATTGGTTTTTCAAACTTGATCTAATAGCTAATAGTGCTGAAAGAAAAGGAATAAAAATGATCATTAAAAATGAAGAGAATGGAATTACATAACTTAATCCCAAAAATATAATGCTTAAACTAAGTGCAATTCCAGCTAAAGCTATCTCCCTATTTTTAACTAAATTTCTTTTACTTTTCATATTGTTTATTATACCATCTTTTTTGCATTAGCTTACTATAAGTAAGCTTATTTATGAAAAACCATACTAAATTAGTCTATAAGTCAGTAGAGAATAGGTATAGATTATGGTATGATATAGCTAGCTTTTTTAAAGGAGAGACTATGAGCGTAGAAACAAATGAAAACTCTGTTAAAGAAAATTCAACTGAGCCTAAAAAGAAAAAAAAGCTTAGCAAACAACAAAGAAACTATATTTTTTATATCATATTAATTGTATTTGTCAGTGCATTATCTATTTACTATATAGTTAAAAATGATTTTAACGAAGTTATACGTATCATCACAAAAGCCAAAATCGGTCCAATATTAGCAATGTTTGGATTAGTTATTATTTCTTTCATATTTGAAGGACTTATATTAACTTTATTTGCTAGACTTTATAAGAAAAAATATCACTTATATCAAGGTGTTTTTAACGGATTAATAGGTGTATTCTTTAGCGATATCACCCCTTTTGCTAGTGGCGGTCAATTTGTTCAAGCTTACACTTTTTCAAAACAAGGCGTTAAAGTAGCTAACTCTGCTTCAATTCTTGTTATGCACTTTATTATTTATCAAACAGCCATAATATTATACGGCGCTGTAGCTTTTATTTTTGGATATGAAAATACAATTAAATTAATGGGTAATATTAATTTCTTTGGCATTTCATTTTCGCCTATTTCACTATCAATTGTCGGCTTTGCTATTAATATTTTTACAATACTTAGTTTGTTTGTATTAGCTTATTGCAAACCTCTACATCGCTTTATTTTAAATACAGGCATAAATTTATTTGCAAAATTACACTTAGTTAAAAATCCAGAACAAAAGAGAAAAGATCTCACTGTTAAAGTTGCAACATTTAGAGTTGAGCTAAGAAGATTAATGAGCAACTTTGGAATGCTCATAGCTGTTATTATTTTAATGCTTTTAAAAATGACATTACTTAATTCTCTTCCATATTTTGCTGGATTAGCTATGGGCGAAGATTTAAGTGGTAAATATTTGCAATGTCTATGGTCAAACTCATATTTAACAATGATAACTTGCTTTATTCCTATTCCAGGAGCTTCTGGAGGCGCCGAACTTGCATATCAAGCATTATTTAGTCACATATATAGTTCAAATGCTGTATTAAGCGCTAGTAACCTTCTATGGCGTGGTATTAGTTATTATTTCGGATTAATTCTTGGTGGAATTATTTTCTTTAGTTATCACGAATCACCCAAAAAATATGCTGTTTTAGCAGATACAAGGACTTTTATCGATTTAGAAATTATCGCTTTAGCTAGAAGTGAAAAAGAAGCATCCACCTATGAAATGCTTTCAAGCAGAGATGCAAAAATAGAACAAGAAAGAAAAAAAGGTGCTAAATTATTAGATGCTAAAGCTGTTAAAAGATCATTTAATAAGATTAATAAATTGATTCAAGCATCTGAAGATTCTGAAAAAATAGATGATGGAATAAATGAAGAAACATACGAAAAAACTAAAAAATATTTAAAGATTGTTTTTGAAGAGACACAACAACAAGAAAATATTTCAAATAGCGAAGTTGATGAAGAGATAACCAAAGAATTAGAAAAAGATAGACAAGCTTTGGAAAGGAGTTCTTCTAAAGAAGAAGATCAAAACAATTAGCGAGGTACAAATATGAAAATCGGATTATTTTCAGACACATATCCACCAGAAATAAATGGAGTTGCAACTGCAACTGCAACTCTATGCAAAGTTCTTAAAAATCACGGTCACGAAGTTATTGTTGTTACCACAGCACCTAAAAACCAAAAGAAGATAACATATGAAAACGGTGTATGCCGAATTCCAGGAATAGTTATGAAAAGACTCTATGACTATAAGCTTACTTGGATTTGGAATAAACGTGTTGCTAACTTCATAAAAAAATTTGATTTGGATATCATTCATGTTCAAACCGAGATTGGTATTGGCATATTTGCTCGTTTAATAGCAAAAAAATATAAAATACCTCTAGTTTATACATATCACACTATGTATGAAGACTATACATATTATGTTACTAAAGGCAAAAAACACTTCGATAAATTTGCTAAAAAAGTCGTTGCTGAATTTTCAAAAGCAGTAGGCGATAGTTCAACTGAATTTACCACGACATCTGAAAAGACAAAAAATGCTCTAAGAAGATATGGAGTTACTAAATATATCAATATTGTTCCAAACGGAGTTGATATGAGTTCTCTAAAAAGAGAAAAAATCGATGAAAATGAATTGATTAAATATAGAAAAGAAAACGGATTAGAAGATAAATTTATCATTCTTTTATTAGGCCGTGTAGCTAAAGAAAAAAGCCATGACGTCGTCATAGATAACGTCAAAAAATATATCAATGATACAAAAGATGATTCGATTGAAATACTTGTCGTTGGAGATGGACCTGATAAAGCTTCTTTAGAAAATCACGTTAAAGAAATCGGTATGGATGAACACGTTAGATTTATTGGTAAAGTTATGCATGAGAGAGTTCCATTCTTTTATGCCTTAGCCGATCTTTATTGTTCTGCATCTATCACTGAGACTCAAGGCCTCACTTTTAATGAAGCAATGGCTATGCAAACACCAGTTTTAGCAAGATATGATGATAACCTTAAATACTTATTAAAAGATGGAGTAACAGGTTTTTGTTTTGATACACCTGATTCTTTTGTAAAAAAATTATCTTATATTAAGCAGTTAGATAAAGAATCTATAGACAAAGTAATCAAACAAGCTTTTGATACAAATAACGACCAATTTTCCTTAGATAAATATTATGAAAGGATGATTAAAGTCTATGAAAGAGCAGTTAGACAATACTGGTAAAGTAATTGCTAAAATCAGCACTCGTCAAGGTAAATTCACAATCTATTTTGATAGTGGAGAAAAAATAGAACTTAATGAGATTTCATATTTATCATGCGGTTATCTCTATAGTGGAAAACAGATTGATATATCTCAATTAGAAAAAATAATCTATTTAGCAAAGCTCCAAGAAGGAATAAACTACATCAATAACCTTTTAGCTAGAAATCTTTATACATCGCATGAGTTAATAAATAAACTTCAAAATACCAAAAAATACGATTTAACTGATGCCGAAAAGATTGTTGAAATATTTATAGATAACGGAAGAGTAAACGATAAAAGTTACGCCACTGAATTAATTGAAGACCTTAAAGAAAAAGGAAAATCAAGAGAATATGCTTATCAAAAAATGATGAGCAAAATGTTTAATTACGAACTAATAAAAACTTTATTAGAAGATTATGAAGAAAACGATGAAGCCGTTTATACTCTTATTGAAAATTGTAGTAAAAGATACAATTCAAAGCCTTATGATGTTAAAAAGAAAGCAATTTATAACTATTTAATCTCAAAAGGATTCAATCACGAAAAAGCTCATGAATATGTTGATAAGTATTATGAATTAAATGGCGGTAAAGACGAAGAAAATGAAACAAAAATTCTTTATAAGGCTGCTAATAATGCTTATAACTCAGCTCTATCTAGAGGAAAAAATCCTTATGATTCAAAACAAAAATTTATAAGATATTTACTATCTAAAGGTTTCAAATATAACGACATACTCGAATTATTAGAAGGAGGAGAATATGAGTTTGATTAAAGAAGCAATTACAAACGGAGGAAGATTTGTTGGAAATCTTCTTATAAAAACAAGTACACGTGGTGTTACAAATAACGGATTACCATATTATACAGTTGTATTCCAAGATATTAGTGGCGTCCTTGAAGCTAAAAAATGGGACGCAACAGCTGAAGATGATATTATCCTAACACCAGGAAAAGTAGTCTATGTTGAAGGTGAAGTCATAAACTACAAAGGCAAACCACAAATGAAAATTTTAAACCTTTTAAGCATACCTCAAAGCACAATAGATATGCGAGAATACATAGTCTCCTGCCCAATGAGTGATGATCAATTAAAAAAAGAAGTTTATGGATATATCGATCAAATAGCTAACGAATCAATGCGCGAGTTAGTTAAAACAATGATTAAAGATAATGAGGAAAAATACTTCACTTATCCAGCAGCAATGACATTCCACCATTCTTATAGAGGGGGTATTGCATATCACTCTTTAAGCGTAATGAAACTTAGTTTAGCTATCCAACAAAGATATCCTTATTTGTTAAAAGATTATTTGATTGCTGGTTCACTTTTACACGATATAGGTAAAATCGTTGAATTGAGTGGCAATATAGGAACTCAATATACACCTGAAGGAAAGATGCTCGGTCATATTTCTATCGGTGCTAGCATGGTTGCTTCCTACGCTGATAAACTTAAAACTGACTTAGAAGTTAGAAACATTCTTATACACATGGTTCTTTCTCATCACGAAAAGCCTGAGTATGGATCTCCTGTCTATCCTCAAACAGCTGAAGCAGTTGTATTACATTTTGCAGACGACATAGACTCCAAAATGGATATATTAGAGACAGCTTTAAAAGATATTAAAGAAGGAGAATATACTGTTAAACTTACACCATTTGACAGTAGAATGTTCTATAAAACACATAAATAATTAAAAGCTTTATTTTGTCATATGCATTGATGTTTAAATCAAACAATATCGACAAAGTAAAGCCTTTTTTTATAAATTTATTTCATGAAATGTGTCGTTTTTTACACTTTAATTGAACATTATTTAAAATTGCTTTAAAATGCACTTGTTGAGATGGGAAAGGGGAATAGGTGGAGGAGAGAATATGTTAACGATTTTTATAATTGAGGACGACCACAATTTTTTAGTAAATACAATAAATGGAATCAATATGTCAAAAGATTTTAAAATTGTAGGAACGTTACAAAAAGGAAGCGATATAAAACAGCATATAGAAGACGTAATAAAAGCTGATATTATCTTAGTAGATGAGAGTATACCTGAAATTAGTCCTGTAGGTATAATGTCATTAATAAATGCTGAATGTGTTAAAAGACCTTCAGGAGCAAAGAGTATTAAAGCAATTATGAGCGATAATATTACGCCTAAAAACATTAAAAAGTATATGGATTATGGTTATCAAGCTGTTATTGATAAAAACCTATCCGTCATTGAAAATTTAAATATGTTAGAGAGATTATATATGGAAAAGCAAAAAAGAATTATGAACTATGAAAAATATATAAATTACAAAATTGATATACCAGAATTTCATGGTTATTTAACAAATATATTACATGAAGTTGGTATACCTGCATCACTTAAAGGATATATGTATTTAAAAAGAGCTATAGAAATTGCCTTTTTATGTTTAGATACAGTTGTAGGTGGAATAACAAAAATAATATATCCTTCTGTTGCCGAATATTATAATACAACTCCATCTAGAGTAGAAAGAGCAATGAGACACGCTATTGAAACAGGATGGTTACGTGGAAATGTAGATATTATTGAAAACATATTCAGCTATTCATATTCATCAGAAAAAGGTAAACCAACAAATGGTGAATTTATAGCAAACATAGCTGATCATTTAGCTGTTAAGTTTAGAGATGAACAAAGAAAGATAATTGAAAAAATAGAAAATACAAATAACGTCAATAAACAAATTGATAAATATAGCTATTCTATAATGTAAAAAAGACATCCTAGAGATGTCTTTTTATAATCCAAGTTTAATTTGTGAAGCGACAGCTGGAAGATTAAATGTCTCAATACTATTTGGAACAAAATTAAGTTGTAATCCATCATCCTTTTTATATCTTGGTATTACATGAATGTGGAAGTGCATTACTGATTGTCCAGCAATTTCGTTTATATTAGTTATGACATTAGCTCCTTCAGCACCTAATTGACTAATTTGTGCTTGAGCAATCTTTTGTGCTACAGCATAAGCTTTTCCAAGAAGATCCTTAGGAACTAAAGTAAAGTTAGCAAAATGTTCTTTTGTTATAACCAATGTATGTCCCTTAGATGCTGGATTAATATCTAGAAAAGCTAAAATATCTTGATCTTCATATACTTTAGCACAAGGTATCTCACCTTTAACCATTTTACAAAATATACAATTATCCATAATAAGCTCCTTTATATAGTAATATTATAACTCACTGTTTAAAAAAAGCTATAAGCTCATTTTGAACTTATAGCTTAATTTTTAATAGTTATTTATTTATCTTCTTCGAAGACATCTGGGTAGTTAGTCTTGATGTAGTTATAAACATCTTCATCATGATAACTAAGTTTAGCATTCTTAAGATAATAAACTGTTGAGTTCTTTTCGTAGTTAGAAGTAGTTGTCATTTCGTAAGCAACTTCAAGAGCTCTAGCTTTTTTACTTGCTGCAACTTCTTCAGAATCATCTGATTTACGTTCAAGAGCAGAGTTTGTAATTACATCGTTAATTTCAACAATATAATATGTCTTGGATGAGCTATCATAATAGACAACACTATCAGCATCTGTTGAATTGCTTTCAGTAAGTGGAGAAGTTAAGTAACGTTTTCCATTTTTCATTGTAACTGTGACATCTTTCTTTGTTGAAGAAGAATCAATGTTATAGTTACTTGTGAAAATACGTGACTTTAATTCTGATGGTAAACTTGATAAACCATTAGATTTAAGATAGTAACCTTCAGTAATATAATCTTCTTTTCTTAAACTATTTCTTGCTAATTCAATACCTTTTGCTAAGGAATATGTGTAGCTTCCTGTATATTTGCTTTCGAGGTTTAAATCAGTCTTGTCTTTATCTGATAAATCAATCTTAGTAACATCTTCATCAATCTTATCATTTAATGTTGTAATGCCTAATGTGTGAAGAGTATCTAATGTTGTTCCATCAGATTCTTTAATATCAATGCCTCTCCAAAGTCTTCCTAAGACTTCAAGATTGCCTTCACCATCTAATGGTGTTTCAGTATCGATATAATTTTTAACAAAGTATTTAACTAACTTTGCAGCCATACCTGGCTTATCTGTGCTATCAGAAATAGCAATTAACTTAACCTTACGAGCATTTGTGCTTCCAATTGAAGAATAACTTTCGTTATAAATATAATCGGAAATTAATCTCTTCTTTAAAATGCTTGGTTTGACAACTTTTTCAATGTATTCAGAGTAATCGCATTTAAAGATATCGGCATAAGTGCTATCAGAAGTAATAACATAATCTTTATTTGCACCTCCGGCTGGGCAAGTGACGTTATAAAGATTCTTAGTTAATGAAGCAACATATTTTTCTTCATTGAACTTGTAGTCTTTATCGTATGTGCCTGAACTGACTGCATCAATTAAATATTGTTCTTCTTGTTCTTTAAGCCAATCAGGATCAATCCAATCAGCAGTTGTTGTGTCGTTCATTTTTTCATCAGCAATACCTAATAAAATCTTGTCTAATACTTTTGAAGCAACTGTATCACCATTGTTAACTGCATCATAGAATTTTTCATATGAGTTATATGGATTGTCGTTTACATCAACAATCTTGTCACTAGCATTAGTAGGATAATTCTTTTTAGAACTGCTGCTATTGCAAGAAGTAAGTAATAATGTAATTGAAGCAACACTTAAAATGCTTAATACAAATTTATTTGACATAACATGTTGTTCCTTTCTCGATTGAGCCATCGCCATTATAGAAAACATCAATACAACCTTCTGGTAAAATTCTACCAACTAAGTCTCTTTGTACACCTAACATATCAATGTATGATGTCCAGTTGTTTTCATATGTTTCGTTAGCTGTTGTCTTTGAACTTTCTTCAACAGAACTAATATACTTTTCAATTAAGTTATTAATATTAGCTGGGATTGTAACTTTATATTCTGAAACAGCCTTAGCTAAATTTGATCTGTAAATTTCAAAGTTGATATTTGAGAAAACATTCTTTGATGCATCTTTAATTTCGGTTGCACGATCTGTATATGTTTTTCTGTTATCAGTCTTGATGAAATTAATGTATGTTGGTTCTAAATCTGGATTTCTATCTGTTGTTGATGGGATATCAAGATTATAGTAATAATCAAGTGTATCTGTACCAACAAATGGACTTCTTTGAGCAATGATGAAGTGTATGCCTTGGTAGCCACTATCACCAGAACCTGTTCCAGCTCTTGTAACTAAGATTGGATTTTGATTTTCGTCACAAAGAATGTATTTATCACTTGTTTCAACTTCTGAAAGTGATGTTTGTCCTAAGCCATCAGAGCCTGAATTTGTAAAGCTCTTGAGTTTGACATTGCTCATCTTAACAAATCCGTGTGGGATATTGCTTTCATCGATATTACCATCTTTTGGAGAATAGTAAATGAGTGATGTACCGTGGTTATTAAGATACTTATTGAATAAAATATTTCTTGGATAGTTGACTTCACTTGCGTTATCGACACTATTCTTGTCTTTATTCTTTGTAACATCTGCATATGTTTCTAATTCTTCAAAGACATATGATGGAATGCCGAATAAACCATCACCAATGACTGAATCAGCATCATCTGGAATATTTAAAGCACTCTTTACAGCTGCTCTTTCTGAAGATGTCTTTTCATTGAAATAAGCATCATAAGCATAAAGGCTATACTTGAATTCATTAACAAATGATGTTGATGTACTCATAATACCTGTATCACCAAAGTTAGCAGCAGATGATGTATCGTCACTTGCAGCTCTTGCAACTTCACCGAATGTTTCTTCGCCTGATGTTAAACGGCTATAAACATTAGCTAATTGTTTAGCGTCATCTTCGCTGATCTTTCCATCGACAATTTGATCGCTGGATGCATCAACTTTAACTAAAATATGACGGACGTGATATGGATGATATTCTTCGATGAATTTGTGAATTAATCCATCATACTTTCTATCTCCATTTGCATCTTTTTCACCTAAATAGGTGTCATCATCATAGAAAGCATTTTCGTTTGCTTTTTGTTTTTGTTCGAGCACGTAAGAATTTCTTAATTGCTCCATTGTTTTGAAACCACTAGATGCTAAAAGAGCTTCTCTTTCTTCTTTTTCGCTAGTTCCATTTGTTTTAGCATTATCTGAAACAGTTTGATTAAAGTCATCAATCTTTGCTTGAACTTCAGATTCCATTGCAGCTGTTGTAGGTTGGACTAACCAAACTAAAATGTTGTTGATAGCTTCATAATATGCTTTAGCACCATCAATGTTATTGTTGTATTCTCCGTAGATATCATCTACTTTAATATCTTTACCATTAACAGTAATTAAGACACCTTCTTTCCAGGTATATGGGTCAGAGGCACAAGAACCAAGGAATGTGGCTGACATAAGAGATACGAGTGAAAGTGTCAAAAGGCGTTTTTTCATATATTTCCTCCTTTATATTCAACTAATTAATAATAGAATAAATTAGCTTCAGTTTCAAGAAATATCGTACATATTTATGCTCTTTTTTATATATAAATATAAATATTATTAACAAAACATTAATATTTGACTTTTTTCAATAGAACAAAAGCCTATTTTTACATTTCAAAAGAACAAAAAATAAAGTTTATACATAGTATAACATGGAAACCGGAGGTAAACATGATTCCATCTAGAGGTGCCGGTTGTGGCGGCACAAACAACTTCTTTTCCTTCATTTTAATACTATTCATCCTCATTGCTATCATCGGCTGTGGATGTTGTTAGGAGGTGTACAAGATGAACAACTATTTCTGCGTCATTCTCGTTTTATTCATTCTCTTAGTGATTGTCGGTTGTGGCGGTTGGTTTAACGGCTGCGGTTGCGGCTGCTAGCTTTTGGAGGCAAGAGTAATTCTTGCCTTTTTTATTTTTTATCGTTTTATTTGAATTAAAAATACTATGGCGTTACAATACTAAGCCGTAGGAGCCTAGATTCATGAAAGAACTAATTATAAAAGACTTAGAAGCCGAAGTAGAAGGCAATAAAATCCTAAATGGTGTAAATTTAACTATTAATGGTGGCGATACTCTCGCATTACTTGGTCCAAACGGACACGGAAAATCAACTTTGTTAAATGTTTTAATGGGACACCCTCATTACAAAGTAACAAATGGCAGTATAACTTATGATGGAAAAGATTTATTAGCTATGAGTGTAGACCAAAGATCAAAGCTTGGTATTTTCATGGCTTTCCAAAATCCACCAGAGGTTGCTGGTGTTATTAACATTGATTTTTTCAAGCAAGCAATTAATTCTCATAGAGAAAAGCCAATATCTCTTTTAGAATACTATAGAAATTTATCTAACGCTTATAAAGAAGTTAATCTTCCTGACTCAATGAAAGAAAGACACCTAAACGAAGGCTTTAGTGGTGGAGAAAAAAAACGCAACGAAATTCTTCAAATGCTTTTATTAAAACCTGAATTTTGCTTATTAGATGAAATCGACTCAGGTCTTGATGTTGACGCTTTGAAATTAGTTAGTTCAGCAATAGTAAAGCAAAAAGAAGCTGGAGCTTCATTTTTAATCATCTCTCACTATGCTCGTTTATTTGAAATGGTTAAACCTACACGTGCAGCAATAATGATTGATGGAAGAATCGTTGTTGACGGTGGCCCAGAACTTGTTCAAAAAGTTGATACACAGGGTTATGAATGGATTAAAACAGAATACGGAATTGAAATTCAAAAAGAATCTGATAGACCAGTAATATTAGAAAACTGTGCTGTCAAGAAAGTGATTTAATATGACAAGCAACATAATTGAAATCACAAAAAACGAACATTTGTCTATAACAAATTTTGATCAATTATCTAATATCGTAATTAAATCAGGCGCAGATTTTAAACTTGAATTAATTAGGTTAAACGAAAAAGAAGAACTTAATACCAACTTTTCAATTTCAGTAGAAAAAAATGCTAAAGTTGAAATTGTCATAGTTGATTTAAGCAATAGAAATTCAACTATTGAAGGAACTGTTACTTTAGATGATTTTTCTGAAGCAACATTAAAATTAGGCGCATTAAGTGACTCTATATCACATAAAAAATACATTCTAAACGTTGATCAAAAAGGAGTTAAATCAAAATCCTTAGTAAGCATGTTAGGCGTTGCTACAGATGAATCAAAACTTGAATTTTTAGGTTCGACAAAAATATATAAAGGAGCTATCAAGTCTACCGCTCGTCAAGAAAGTAGAATTGCTGATTTATCAGACAAAGTTAGAAGCGTTTGTTCACCTGCTCTTTTAATTGACGAAAATGATATTATGGCTAGCCATGGTGCAGCTTTAGGTCAAATTGAAGAGAATCAATTATTCTATCTTATGTCTAGAGGATTAACAAAACAAGAAGCAGAAACAATAATTACTCTTGGATATCTTAAACCAGTAATCAATTTAATTGACTCTAAAGAAAGCCAAGAAAAATTAAGTGAATATATCGAAAGTAAGGTGAATCATCATGCTCGATCCATATAAAATTAGAAAGGATTTTCCAATGTTCGATAACTGTCCTACTATGCAAGGACATCCTTTAGTGTATCTAGATAATGCTGCAACGACATTTAAGCCTCAATGTGTAATTGACGCTATATCAGAATATTATTCTAGTTATACTGCTAATTCTCATCGTGGCGATTATGACTTAGCCCATAAAGTTGATGTAAAATATGAAGAGGCAAGAAACATCGTAGCAAAATTTATTAATGCCGAGCCAAATGAAGTAGCTTTTACATCTGGCACTTCTATGTCTATGAATATGATTGCTTATGGGCTTGCAGAATTACTCGATGAAGGCGATGAAATTTTATTAAGTGAAGCTGAGCACGCTTCAAACGTTTTACCTTGGTTTAAAATTGCTGAAATAAAGCATTGTACAATTGGTTATATTCCACTCACAGAAGATGGACGGATGACTGCAGAAAACTTAAAAAATTCTATTACTCCAAAAACTAAAGTAATATCTTTAGCCCAAGTAACAAACGTTTTAGGATACACAGTTGATGTTAAAGAGCTTGCAAAAATTGCTCATGAACATAATGCCTTATTTATAGTTGATGGAGCCCAAAGTGTTCCACATATGAAAGTAGACGTTAAAGATATCGATTGTGATTTTTTAGCTTTTTCGGGACATAAAATTTGTGGGCCAACTGGAATTGGAGTAATGTACGGAAAGTATGAACTCTTAAAGAAAATTTCTCCTCTTCTTTCAGGTGGTGGTATGAACACAAGATTTGAAACATGTGGAAATGTTTCACTTCAAATTCCGCCTTTAAAATTTGAAGCAGGTACACAAAATATTGCTGGAGCTATCGGATTAGCACGCGCTATTCAATATGTCGAATCTATCGGATTAGACAATATTAGAGAATACGAAGCAAAATTAAGAAAAAGAGCTATTGATGGCTTAAAGAAAATTCCAGGCGTAAAAGTATATAATCCTGATGCTGATTCTGGAATTATCACTTTTAATATTGATGGTGTTTTTGCTCAAGATGCTGCGTCACTATTTAACTCTTATGGAGTATGTGTGCGTTCTGGTCAACATTGTGCAAAAATATTAATGAACTTTTTAAAAACAACTGCAACTCTTAGAGCATCGATATATTTTTATAACACAGAAGAAGATATAGATGCCTTCTTAGAAGCTTGTAGACATGGAGGTGATTTCTTAGATGCCTTTTTTAAATGATCCAATGTTGCTCCGTGAAATAATCATGGATCACTATCAAAACCCTAGAAACAAAGAAGAAGTTAACGACCCACGCTATAAAACAATAAGAATGGATAGCGCATCTTGTATAGATGACATTTATATTCAAGTGTTAATTGAAGATGATATTGTCAAAGATTGTAAATTCCATGGAGTAGGTTGTGCAATTTCTACTGCATCAACTTCTATAATGACTGAACTAGTTACTGGTAAAAGCGTTAAAGAAGCTGAAAATATTATGCAAAACTACCAAAATATGATTTTAGAAAAGCCTTATGATCCTGAAGTTCTTGGTGAAGCAATAGCTTTTATGAACACTTCTAAACAAGCATCAAGAATTAATTGTGCAACAATAGGCTGGAGAGGACTTGAAGAAATCTTTGACGAGGAGGAACACCACCATGAGTAATGAAAAACCAAATATCGGTGGAGAATACAAATACGGTTTTAAAGATAAAGATGTCTCAATTGTCAAAACACCTAAAGGAATAAATGAAGATATTGTCAAAGAAATATCTACATTAAAAAATGAGCCATCTTTTATGACTGAATATAGACTTAAAAGTTTAAAAGAATTTGAAACACACCATCAACCAAGTTTTGGCCCATCTTTAGATTTTTTGCAATTCCAAGACTACACTTACTTTACAAGAACATCAAATGGCGTTAAAAGCAATTGGGAAGAAGTTCCAGAAACTGTCAAAAACACCTTTGACAAATTAGGTATTCCAGACGCAGAGCAAAAATATTTAGCTGGTGTTTCCACACAATACGAATCAGAAGCTGTATATCACAATATGCTTCAAGAAGTCGTTGATAAAGGCGTTATTTTCTTAGATACAGACACTGCATTAAAAAAATATCCAGATTTATTTATGAAGTACTTTGGAAAATTAGTTCCATATACTGATAATAAATACGCAGCTTTAAACGGAGCTTGTTGGTCTGGTGGTTCTTTTATATACGTTCCAAAAGGTGTTACTTTAGATAAGCCCCTTCAATCCTATTTTAGAATCAACAACGAAAGAAGTGGACAATTCGAAAGAACACTTATCATAGTCGATGATGATGCAAGTTTGCATTATGTCGAAGGATGTACCGCACCACTTTATTCAAAAGACTCACTTCACGCTGCAGTTGTGGAAATATTTGTTGGAAAAAGAGCTAAATGCAGATACTCAACCATCCAAAACTGGTCAGATAACATTGTTAACTTAGTTACAAAAAGAGCAATAGTTGATGAAGATGGTTTGATGGAATGGGTTGATGGAAACATAGGCTCTCAAACTAATATGAAATATCCTGCTTGTGTTTTAAAAGGAGATAGAGCTAAAGGTTCATGTATTTCTATCGCTGTTGCAAGCAAAGGCCAATATCAAGATGCTGGCGCTAAAATGATACATATTGGCAAAGAAACAACTTCAACAATTATTTCAAAATCGATTGTTAAAGAAGGTGGCGTTGCTAATTACCGTGGCTTAGCTGAAATTACTCCTTCAGCTAGCGGTTCGCACAGCCATATCGAATGTGACACCTTAATACTTGATGACAAATCCAAATCAGATACAATTCCAACAAATATCGTCAGTAATAGTTCTTCGTTTATTGAACACGAAGCAACAGTTAGTAAGATAAACGATGATGAATTGTTCTATTTAATGAGTCGAGGCCTTTCAAAGAAAGATGCTACACAAATGATTGTTATGGGATTCATTGAACCGTTCTCTAAAGAATTACCTATGGAATATGCTGTTGAACTAAATCAACTTATTAAATTTGACATGGAAGGTAGTATAGGATAATGAAAGAATCATACGATATAATCGTTGTAGGCGGTGGACACGCTGGAAGTGAAGCTGCACATGCTGCAGCTACTTTAGGAATGGACACTTTATTACTATGTCTAAATATTAAAATGATTGCTAACATGCCATGCAACCCACATATTGGTGGCAGTGCTAAAGGCATAGTCGTCAGAGAAATTGATGCTCTTGGCGGAATAATGGGCAAAGCTGCTGATGCTAATTACTTGCAAATTAAAATTTTAAACATGTCAAAAGGACCTGGAGTTAGATCGCTACGTGCCCAAGAAGATAAAAAAACATATCCAGCATATGTCCAAAATTTATTACAAAATACTCCTAATTTAGAAATTGTTGAAAAGGAAGTTACAGAAATTATTACTGAAGGCGATAGAATTGTCGGCGTAAAATTAAAAACAGGCGAAATAGTAAAATCTAAGGCTGTTATATTAACAACTGGAACTCATCTTGATAGCACAATAATGCGTGGACACAACGTTACAAGCGGTGGACCAGACGGAGAAAATGCTGCACATGGTCTATCTGATTCATTAAGAGAGCATGGAATTGAACTATTTAGACTTAAAACTGGTACCCCTCCAAGAATTGTTCCTTCATCAATAGATTACTCAAAACTAGAGCCTCAATATGGTATGGATGGACAACTAGCTTTTTCCTTTGACACTAAAGAATTCAAGCCTTTAAAAGATCAAGTACCTTGTTACTTAACTTATACTAACGAAAAAACACATGAGATTATTAGAGCTCATTTAAATGAATCTGCTATGTATGGTGGAGTTGTTAAAGGTGTTGGCCCAAGATATTGTCCATCTATAGAAGATAAAGTAGTGAGATTTTCTGAGAGATCAAGACATCAATTATTCTTAGAACCAGAATCTAATTACTTTGAATCCATTTATGTTCAAGGCTTTTCTACATCGATGCCTATAAACGTTCAAGATGAAATGATTCATTCTCTTGTTGGTTTAGAACATGCAGAAGTTATAAAATATGCTTACGCTATTGAATACGATGCAATTAAGCCTTTACAATTTGATGAAACACTTCAATTAAGAAAATATAAAGGATTATATGGTGCCGGTCAAATAATTGGTACATCAGGATATGAAGAAGCTGCAGCATTAGGACTTATGGCAGCAATCAACGCTTCTTTATATATTAAAGGCGAAAAGCCATTTATTCTAAGAAGAGATGAAGCATATATCGGTATTATGATAGATGACTTAGTTACAAAAGGTACTACAGAGCCTTATAGATTACTATCCTCTAGATCTGAGTATAGACTATTAACTAGATCAGATAACGCTGATGATAGATTAATGGAATATGGTTATAAACTTGGATTAAATTCTCAAGAGAGATTTGATACATATTTGAAAGAGCACAAAGAAATAGAAGACACAAAACAACTTTTAAAAGAAATCCACGTAGGAAAGAACGAAAAAGTAGTTGAGTATGTCAAAAGTAAAGATTATCTAGATGTAGATCCGAACGTTTCATTCGATTCTTTATTAAGAAGACAAAGAATTGACTATAACGGTTTAAGAGATACAGAGCCTTCTTTGCCACACTTATCTGATAGACAAACATTCAAATTAGAAACAGATATCAAATACGAAGGATATATCAATTTAGAAATTAAAGAAGCTCAAAAAATCAAGTCATTAGAAGAATTATTAGTTCCAAGCGATTTAGATTTCTTACATCTCGATGGAATATCTCTCGAAGCAAGAGAAAAACTTAATCTAATCAAACCAAAAACTGTCGGTGAAGCATCAAGAATTACAAATGTTCACCCTGCTGATATAAACAACTTAATTCTTCACATAAAAAAATACAACACAAAATAAAATCTAAACACGTGTTCAAATAAATATTACTTAACAAATTTATACACGTGTTTTTTTATATGCGTTAATTTTTATATTATAACAATATAATTTAATTTATTTACATTATATAGCCTTGTGATTATAGCCTAAATAATGTATACTTTAACTCGCACACTGTGAGGTCTTTTTTAATGAGTGAAATTATTGCTATAGCAAATCAAAAAGGTGGAGTAGGTAAAACAACAACTGCTATAAACCTTTCTTCTTGTTTAGCAAAGTATCAAAAAAAAGTATTGATTGTCGATCTTGACCCTCAAGGAAATTGCTCCAGAGGTATAGGAATCGATCCAACAATTTTAAAAAAGACTATCTTCGATGTAATCATTGGAGAAAAGAGTATAAAAAATGTAATAATAAAAACAGTTATTAAATATGTCGATATTTTGCCTGCTAATCTAGATTTAGCAGCCGCCGAAGGAAAATTAATATCTTTAGGGATCACCTCTGGACTTAACACTTTAAAGCAATATTTGACTAAAATAAATAACGATTATGATTACATAATTATAGATTGTCCACCATCACTTGGATTTTTGTCTTTAAATGCTTTAACAGCTGCAAATTCAGTTTTAATTCCTGTTCAATGTGAATATTTTGCAATGGAAGCTGTAGCTCAAATATTAGCAGCTATCAACAACGTCAGAATGAGTACTAATCCACAATTAGACATATTAGGCTTTTTATTGACCATGTACGATAATAGAACAAAGTTATCAACTATGATTACTTCAGAAGTTACTGGAACTTTCAAAGAAAAAACTTTCGCAACACAAATTCCAAGAAATGTTTCTCTCGCTGAATGTTCAGCATTAGGAAAACCAGTTAATTTTTATAAGCCAAAAGCAGCTGGTTCAATTGCTTATTCATCTTTAGCTAGAGAGGTTATTGAATATGTCAGAAGAAAAGAAGAAAAATAATCCAACGCTTGCTGAATTACTAGAAAAATATAAAGATTCATCAGTAGTTCAAGAAATTGAGAAAAACGTCCGCTTTTCAAGTTCATCTTTAATTCCTACAACCGAATTAAAGATTCACCCTCTTTTTGATGAATCAAATTACGATATATCAAACTCACCACTTTGTTACTCGATTGAAAAAAACGGTGTTTTATTTCCTATTTTTGCTATTGTCGAAAATACAAACCGCTATGTAATAAATGGAGTAAAAAGATTCCTTATTGCCAAAAAATTAAAAATCAAAGAAGTTCCAACAATTATTTTAAACGTTGAAAAAGATGAACTGTTTGCTTACATTCTTCAAAATGAAATTCAAAACGGTGATAATGCATTTGTAAAAGGCACTGCATTTAAAACTCTAATAACAAAATATGGCTATACCGAAAAAGATATTTGTTTAATTACAAATCAAAGTCATGGTCAAGTAAATAACTTAATGCGAATATTATCTTTACCAAAAGAAATAAAGTCTTCAGTAGTAAAAGGCCATTTATCATATGCCCAAGTTAGAGTTCTATTAGGATTATCCAAAGAGCAACAAATAACATTGATGCACAAATTTGAAGACGAAGACATTTCTGTTAGAGAAGCTGAAAGAATAGCTGGTGAATTCAAAAAATCATCTTTCTACCAAAACGTTCAAAGCACATATGAAAGAAATGGACAAACTTTTCAAATAAAACTAAACTCTCCTCAAAAAGCTGATGAATTTGAAGAAATAATTAAAAAATTTATAGCTAATAACTAACGTCTTATTGTTCTAATATAAGACGTTTTTTCATTTACTTATATGAGGTGAGTAACTTTGAAAAAATTTTTAATTATATTCTTATCCTTATTATCTTTAGCAACTTTAAAAAACACTAAAACAATAGATAATTCAAACAAAACATATTTTTCAGAATGTTATGTCATTATTAATAGAGATAATCTAGAAGTACTAGAAGGGAAAAATATACATAAAGTTAGATCAGTTGCAAGCATATCAAAAGTAATGACATGCATTATCGCTTTAGAAAGTAATAGAATATTTGATGTTATAGTAGCACCTAATGAAGCAACAAAGCAAATTGGTAGTTCCATTTATATTCAAGAAAATGAAAAGTTATCCTTGTTAGATTTGTGTTATGGTTTAATGTTGAGAAGTGGAAATGATGCAGCTTACACAATCGCAACCTATATTGGTGGATCCATCGATGGATTTGTTAAAAAAATGAATTCTAAAGCTTCTGAAATTGGAATGAAAAATACTAAATTTACAAATGCAAGTGGATTAGATATAGACGAGATAGGTAACTTGTCTACTGCTTATGATATGGCTGTTTTAATGTCTTATGCACTAGAAAATGTTTGGTTTAGTAAAATTTCAAAAACTCAGTCTTATTCTTGCAAACATATAAACACGTGGATAAACAAAAATAAATTGTTAAAAATGTACGAATACACAGATGGTGGAAAAACAGGATATACATATAAAGCCAAGAGAACTTTTGTATCAGGAGCGACTAAAAATGGCCTAAAAATAGCTATGTGCACATTAAATTGCGGAAACGACTTCGAATTTCATAAAAATATGTACGAAAAATACTTTTCTAGATTGGCTTTTATAGAATTCTTAAAGCCAGGTATAAATCAAATATACGATTATAAAATTGAAAGTAAAAAGAGGATTGGAATTGTTGTTCCAATAGAAAAATTTAAAAATGGAATTAAATTATATAAATTCTCTTCTTCTGGTCAACTTTTATATATGGAATATATTACAGATGATGGAGAACGTATAAAGGTAAACTTATATGAATAAAATATGGTTAGGTATTTTGTTAATTTCTTTTTTATACGGAATAATTACAAAAAGATTCGATACAATGGCAACTATAATTTTATCATTGCCACAAAAGGGTTTAGAGCTTGTTTGTACATTAGTTTTTTCTGCAGTGTTTTGGAACGGAATAATGTATATATTAGCTGACTGCGGAGCAATTCAGTTTATAAGCAAACTATTAACACCTTTATTAGATTTAATTATGCCTCAAATGAAAGATAAAGAAGCACGTGAATTAATATCGACTAACATAGCAGCAAATATGTTAGGCTTAGGCTTTGCCGCAACTCCTAGTGGTTTAAAAGCAATGAAAAGACTCAAATTATTGAGTGATGAAGAAGAAGGAGTAGCAAGTGATGCGATGGTTACTTTTTTAGTTTTAAACACAGCTGGAGTAACAATAATTCCTACATCCGTAATTGCAATTAGGCAACAATATGGTGCGATAAATCCTGCCGACTTTGTTATCTGTGGAATTATATCAACATTATTTGCATGCATAGTTGGATTACTTTTTGATGTTTACTATCGAAATAAAAGGCTAAGGAAAAATAAAAAATGATATCTAAATTATCTTTGTGGCTAATTGCTGGAGTAGTAGTAATAGCGTTATTTCTATCCTTAATAAAGAAGAAAAAGCCATATAATTCGTTTACGAGAGGATGCAAAGACGGATTAAGTTTATTCGTTGAAGTTTTTCCATCAGTAATGGCAATGCTTTTAGCAATTTCAATGTTAGAAGCTTCAGGGTTGATTGATGACATAGCTTTCTTTTTATCTGCTTTCTTAAAAAAAGCTTCAATAATAGCTGATATAACACCTATGTTATTTTTTAGACCTATTTCAGGCAGTGCTTCACTAGCAGTTTTAAATAACGTTTGTAGTGTTAATGCTGACTCACAATCTTGCAAAATTGCCTCGACAATTCAAGGCTCAACCGATACAACTTTATATGTATTGTCTCTTTATTTTTCTACAGTTCAAATAACTAAATGGAAACATGCTTTAAAAGTAGGTTTAATTGCAGATGTAGCTGGGATGGGAATGGGAATAATTTTATCTATAATTTTTCTTCACTAAGTTTCTTTTCTAAAGTATAATAGCTAAGAAAAGGAAATCAAAATATGGAAGAACAAAGATTACAAAAAATAATTGCTGATAGAGGTTTTTGCAGTCGTAGAAAAGCTGAAGAATATATATCTGATGGAAGAGTTAATGTTAATGGAAAAACCGTCGATCAACTTGGAATGAAATTTCCAATAGATGTAAAAATTACTATCGATGGAAAAGAAGTATCAAAAAAGCAAGATACGTATACATATATTGTATTAAATAAACCTACTGGAGTAATCACTACTGCAGCTGATGATAGAGGTAGAAAAACTGTTTTAGACTTAATGCCACCAAAATATGGTCGTCTATTTCCAGTTGGAAGACTAGATATTAATACCCATGGAGCAATCTTACTAACAAACGATGGTGAATTTGCTAATTTAGTCATGCACCCATCAAGTTCCTTAGATAAAACCTACAGAGCTAAAATAGAAGGTAGATTAACAGAAGCACAAAAGAAGATGCTTGAACAAGGTGTCGAATTAGAAGATGGATTGACTGCACCAGCCAAAATTAAAGAAGTTATGGTCTTTGATGATGATACATCTATTGTTGAATTAATTATTCACGAAGGTAAAAAACGTGAAGTAAGAAGAATGCTTCAATATGTCGGACATCCTGTAATTGATCTTGAAAGAAAACTTGTCGGTCATATTGGAATTGAAGGTATGAGACGTGGTGAATATAGAGAAATTCCTTTATCAGAAATTACCAAAATTAAAAATCAATGTTTAAAAAATAAGGTTAATAATAAACATACAGTAACAAAAAAGTAACCTATTGACAAAGCATAAGTATTGTGTAAAAATATTTATACTTCAGGGTTGGGTGAAATTCCCACTCGGCGGTATACCCCGCAAGCTCTAGTTGAGCATGATTAGGTGCAATTCCTAAGGCGACAGTAAAGGCTGGATGAAAGAAGTGAACCTAATTTTGCGTTTTTAATTGTGTCCCTGAAGAATATATCTTTAGGGACTTTTTTCATAGAAAGAGTTATTATGAGAAATAAATCAGTAGTTAAAATTGCTAATTTAGCAGTACTAAGCGCTCTTGGTATTGTATTGATGTTATTAGGCAAATATATGCCGTATCCATTAGCACCATGGCTTGAACTTGAGCCAAGCGATACAGTTATTTTAATTGGGTATGCCTTATATGGTTTTCAAGGTGCTATAACAATAGCAATATTAAAAACTATAATTAACATACTTGTTTTTGGGCCTAATGGAGCTATCGCTGTAGGTCAACTTACAGCCTTGTTTACTTCACTTATGTATTGCTTAGGAATATTCTTAACAAGTAAAGTTTTCCATTTATTCAAAAAAGGAATTAAAGGAAGAATTGCAAGTTATGCAATTACTTGTTCAATTGTTGCAGTAGCTTTAACAATAATGAACTTCTTGTTCTTTACTCCAACATTTATCTTAGGCAAACCTGCGACATTCATCGATGCTTGGAACTATGATTTTACAAGTGTTGGAATTAACGTAAAAGGTGGTTATGCAGTCGTAATTGCTTATATATATTTGCCATTTAATTTCTTAAAAGGATTAATTGTTTGCGCATTTTATGAAATTATATTTAATAGAGTCATCTTCCATCTATTAAAAACAGATAAGAGATTTAAAGAGTATTTCTCTGGAAGTATTGTTACATTAAAGAAAAAAGAAAAGACAAATACAGATTCTGAATCAATAGATAATAATGTCGTTATAAATTCAGAAGAATCAAATAAAACTCAATCAAATAGCTAATTCTCCCCTTTTCATAACTAAAAGAACTTATAGAGACTATTAAAGGTTTCTATAAGTTTTTTATTATAAATAAAAAAGCCCCCTTAATTATTTGGGAGCAATTAAGATCTAACTTATTAAAAGTTATTAAGCGACTTCGATGGCTTGAACTGGGCAAGAAGTAGCAGCTTCTTGAACAGAATCTTCAACATCGGCAGTAACTTCAGCATCATCTAAGATGCATTCAGCTTTTCCATCATCACCGAAAGCGAATGCGCTAGCAGCAATAGCTGTACACATACCGCAGGAGATGCATAAATCTTTATTTACGTTACATTTTGCCATGGGGATTTACCTCCTTAACATGTTGTATTTTAACAAAACAGTTATTATAAATCAAGATTTTAGCCCCTTATTGAACCATATATTAATATAAGTTTTACTTATTGATTATCATATGAATTATCACGCATATATGTTACACTATTTATTGATGAAAGAGAGACACTATGGAAATATTATTAGCAACAAATAATCCTGGTAAAAGACAAGAATATATCGATTTAGCCAAGGAATACTCAGCAGACATTAAATTTATCCTTCCAAAAGAGTTAAATATATATTCTGATCCTATTGAAGATGGAAAGACTTATGCAGAAAATTCAATGATAAAAGCTAATGCTATTGCAAGCCAAACAAATATGATTGTTTTGGCTGATGACGCTGGTATAGAAATTAAAGCTTTAGGAGAGCAATTTCCAGGAATATATTCTCATCGTTACTTAGAAACAATAGATTCGTTAAATCAAATTTCCGATAAATGTCTAAATTCAGAAGCAAAATTTCACTGCTCGATAGTTCTACTTAACTATAAAAAAGAACCAATAATTTGTGAAGGAGAAGTGAAAGGAAAAATAGTCGAACCACACGGAACAAACGGATTTGGATACGATCCTATTTTTATGCCTGATGGCTATAACAAAACTTTTGGAGAAATGCCTGAAAAAGATAAAAACAAAATATCACACCGAGCAAATGCCTTTGCAAAATTAATGAAATTATTAAATATCTAGGCGATAGCACATTTTTGTATAAACAGGTTGGTTATCCAACCCTTTTTTGTTACAATCCAACAAAGAAAGGACGTGAATAACTAATGAAATTTAAAGCGACAACGTTTATAGTAACAATAGGATTGCTTCTATTTAACGCATCTTGTGTGTCTAAAAATAATTCATCAAGCGATATAAATATCAGTTCATCATCTGACTTAATATATACTACATCTACACTTGAATCATCAATAGAATTTAACACATCAATTTCTTCACCACAAATTATTAGTAGTAGCAGTTCAACTTCAAAACCTACATCAAGAGAAAAAATATCTATATATTTAAATCCATCAGTTCAAACAAAAAATATGTACATAAACAATCTTGGTTCTGAAGCTGAAAATATGAGAGATATAGCAGAATTAATGTATAAAGAATTAAAGTTGGTAAGTTATATTGATATTGAAGCTAATATTGCCAAAAATGGACTTTCTTTATCTCAATCTGTTAATCAAAGCAATTCAAGAAAGAGACACATCCACTTTGCATTACATTCAAATGCAGGTGGTGGACAAGGAACAGAAATATATACTAAAGGTTCAAATAAAACTTTTGCCACAACAATGTATGAAAGTTTTTTGGAACTTGGAAATTTTAAACGCCGTGGCGTTAAAGACGGTACACATTTATACGAAATTAAAAATGTAAAAGCTGATCATGTCGCCTTAATTGAATTTGCATTTCACGATAATTTAAAAGAAGCTAAATTTATTGTTGAAAATAAAGCTCTAATTGCAAATCAAATGGCTAAATCTATTTTAAAATATATTGATACTTATTATTAAATTTTAATCATATATCTTCGAATTAATTTACCATTATTTTCGACAGCGTTTTGAAATACTCCTCCACACTTTTCTATTACTTTTCTACTAGCAATATTTTCTTCTATGCAAGTTATCAATACTTGATTAATATTTAAATTCTTACATTCATTTAAAACTAACTTTAACTGAATAGTACCATATCCTTGTTTTCTTTTACTTGGGGAAATACTATAGCCAATATTACCACCATATTTATATAAATAATCGTTTAATTCCAATCTAATATTAGCTAAACCAATTAATTCGTTTGTCGAAGTATCTAATAAGCAATATTGAACACATGGAACTAAGCCTTCTGGACATGTGTCCTTTGATTCTAATGTTTTAAGATATTTTAACCAAGCAGAAACTATATCCATTGACATAAGTTCAGATGAGCCAGCGCATATTTCATTAGAATTTAAAAAATCTATTTTATATTTTTCTATTTGATCTTTAAGTTTGATTGATGGTTTAATTAACTCAAGCATATTTATCTCCTATTTATTTATAAAATAAACTTGTTGTATAATTATAATACATATTAAGGAGTAAGTAATGGAAGACTTTGATAAGATTCTCACTTTTGAAGAAGCGCTAGAAAAACTAGATCGAGGGTTAATTCTATCTAGTATTATTCAAAATAAAAAAACTATATTTATCAAAAAAGGTGAAAAAGTAATTATGAAGAATAATAATCTTGGACTTGCTTTATCATTAAACGATTTCAAAAGTATTTTTGAGAATTCAGAATTTGTCTTAATCAAAAATGATGAGGAATTTGTCGATGTTCAAAGAGACATTGAATACTACTCCTGGAGGAACAAATAATGAAGATAGTAAAAAACATTTTTAAAGGTATTGGAATTTTTTTCACATCACTTATCACTCTAATAGTTATCACATTAATTTTGTTAGTATTATTTAGAGGAGCAATGTACGATGATTTTTACAAAAATGGCAAAAAGACTGATGTAAAAATACAAGGCTTAGATGCTAACTATTGCCCACAAGGCCTAGATTACGACAAAGATACAAATATGTATTTCTTTAGTGGATATATGACTACAAAAGAAGCTTCGAGAATATATATTTACGACTATAACAATCAATCTTCAAAAATTATTAATCTAGCTAATGAAGATAGCTCTATATTTAAAGGACATATAGGTGGTATTGCAGTTAAAGATAATTATGTTTATTTAAGCAACGATCAAGAAATATTAACAATTAATAAAGAAAGATTAATTAATGCTGAAAATGAATCTGTAGTAACTATAGATTCCAGATTAAAAGTTAATAATGAAGCATCATTCGTTTTTGCTGGTCAAGATAAGCTTTGGGTCGGTGAATTCTATATGAAAGGAAAATATGAAACAGCTGAATCTAATCATTACACATATAATGGTGAAGAGTTTAAAGCTATAGTTGAAGGTTTTGATTACGATAGCACTAAAACAAACGGCATATCCGAAACTAGTAGCGTTAAAATATCTATTCCTAAAAAAGTTCAAGGATTTTGTATTACTGATAGTGGAAAAATAGCTTTATCAATTTCTTACGCTATAGTAAATTCACAATTATTAATTTACGACAACGTATTTGAGACTCAATCACCAAAAGATAATCACTATTACTTAGACAAAGGTAATCTATTACAAGATATCGCTGTTATGCCAATGACAGAAGATTTAGACTATCACAATGGAAAGATTTATATTAACTTTGAATCCGCCTCCAAAAAATATAAGTTAGGAAACATTTATCCAAGTAAAAACGTTTATACATACGACATAAAATAAAGAAAAGGTAGAAAACATTTGTTTTTATGTTTTCTACCTTTTTTAGTTAAATAAATTTTATTCGTATTCAACGACGTCGACAAGTTTGAGTAAGAAATCTTTCTCAGCTTGACCACCTTTAACAGATTGAGTTGCAGCAGCAATTGCAATCCATTTTTGAACATATTGTTTTGCTGTATCAGTCTTTTTGCAGAATTCGTTTAAATACATTTCTGCGCCATCGTTATCTCCAGCAAGTAAGAAGTCTAAATATGTAATTGCAGCATCGCAAGAAGCATTACCTTGAGTTGCATGAGCCCAGTCGAGAATATAATATTTACCATCGTTTCCAAGAATAACGTTTGAAGGGTTAAAATCACCATGGCAAAGTTTTAAGTGTCTAGGCATATTTTCAAGTCTCATATGCAATTCATATCTTGTAGTTGCATCTAATCCTGACATAGAAATTCTACTATTAAGTTTATCTTTCATTTTTGGAAGTTGAGGACAATTCTTAGAGTGAATTTCCATTTGTAATTCAACAAACTTTGAAATGTATGCGCCTTTATTAGCTTTATCTTCTTCAATTAATTCTTGAAGAGTTTTTCCTTCGATATAATCAGTTGCAATAGACCAATCTTCTGTTTCTGTTTTGCTAACTTGAGTAACATGAGGCATATTTAATCCTGTCATTTCAACTCTAGCATAATTTGTTGCTTCAGCAAGAACATCTGCTTTTGGAGTTAATTCATGATTAAATACTTTAACTAATGTATTTCCATCTTTATAAATTTTTTTATTACGACGTTCAGCAATAAGTTTCATTTTTGTTCTCCTTCTTATTTACCATAGTAACACTTTAAATATAATTCTTTTATTTCAGAAATTAAAGGATAACGTGGGTTAGCACCTGTACATTGATCGTTAAATGCATCTACTGACATTTGATCAAGAGATTCTAAGAAGGCTTTTTCATCAACGCCAGCATCCTTAATTGTTAAAGGAATATCACATTCAACCTTTAAATCAGTTATAGCTTTTAATAAAGCCTTTAATTTAGCTTCATCATCTTTTCCTGATAATCCTAAAACTTCAGCAATATGTGCGTATCTTCTTAATGATTGTGGATATTCATATTGAGGGAAAGTTCCCATCTTTGTTGGGTTTTCTGCACTGTTAAATTTCATAACTTCATTTAAGACTAATGAAACAGCAATTCCATGTGGAATGTGGTGATAGCTACCTAACTTATGTCCCATTGAGTGACAGATTCCTAAGAAAGCATTTGCAAAGGCAATACCTGCAATTGTAGCAGCGTTAGCCATACCTTCTCTAGCTTCAGGATCATTAGCACCGTTTTTGTAAGCTCTTGGTAAATATTTGAAAATTAATTGAATAGCTTTATATGCCATACCATCAGAGAAATCAGTAGCCATTGTTGAACCAATTGCTTCAATTGAGTGAACTAATGCATCAATACCAGAGGCTTTTGTTAAGCCCTTTGGAATATTCATCATTAAATCAGCATCGACAATAGCCATCTTTGGTAAAAGTTCATAATCAGCTAATGGATATTTTGTTCCATCTCTTTCATCAGTAATAATTGCAAATGGAGTAACTTCACTACCTGTACCTGCTGTAGTAGGAATAGCGACGAAGAAAGCTTTTCCACCCATATGTGGGAATTTATAAATTCTCTTACGAATATCCATAAAGTCAGCAGCCATATCTTCAAAATCTGCTTCTGGGTGTTCATATAAGACCCACATAATCTTTGCAGCATCCATTGGAGATCCACCACCGATAGCTATAATGACATCTGGTCTAAAGTCTTCCATTAATTTAGCACCTTCTCTTGCACAAGCAAGTGTTGGATCTGGTGCAACTTTACTATAAACCTCACTGACGATTCCTAATTCAGTTAATCTATCAGTAATTTTATTTGTAAATCCACTTTCGTAAAGGAATTTATCTGTAACAATAAATGCTCTCTTTTTATTGTATTCATCTTTTAATTCTGTTAAAGCTGTTCTTAAACATCCACGTTTGAAGAATAACTTTTCTGGAACTCTAAACCATAACATATTTTCTCTCCTGATAGCGACAGTCTTAATATTAAGTAAATGTTTTAAACCAACGTTTTCTGAAACAGAGTTTCCGCCCCATGAACCACATCCTAATGTTAAAGATGGTGTTAACATAAAGTTATAAATGTCACCAATACCACCTTGAGATGCTGGTGTGTTGACTAAAATACGGCATGTCTTCATTGTGTTTTCGAAAACGGATAATCTTTCTTTATCACTAACTTCATTTAAATAAATAACTGAAGTGTGACCATAGCCACCATCAGTAACTAACTTTGTAGCTTTAGCCAATGCATCTTCAAATGTTTCAGCTTTATACATTGCTAATACTGGTGATAATTTTTCATGAGCGAATTCTTCTAAGAAATCTACACTTGTAACTTCACCAACTAATACTCTTGAATTTTCTGGAACTTTTATGCCTGACATTTCAGCAATCTTAGTTGCCTTTTGTCCAACAATCTTTGCGTTAAGTGAGCCATTAATTAATATAGTCTTTCTAACACTATCAATTTCATTATCTTTTAAGATATAAGCGCCTCTCTTAACAAGTTCAGCTTTAAATTCATCATATACTTCCTTCATGACAATTACAGATTGCTCAGAAGCACAAATCATACCATTATCAAATGTTTTGGAATGAATTATTGAAGCTGCAGCCATTTTTATATCTGCACTATCAGTAATAATAGCTGGTGTATTACCTGGACCAACACCAATAGCAGGTTTACCTGATGAATACGCAGCTTTAACCATACCTGGTCCACCAGTAGCCAAAATTGTATCAGCTTCATGCATTAATGCACCTGATAATTGAACGCTTGGAACATCGATCCATCCAATGATATCTTCTGGTGCACCTGCTGCTACAGCTGCATCTAAAATTGTCTTTGCTGCATCAATTGTGCTTTGTTTAGCTCTTGGGTGAGGTGAAAAAATACATCCATTTCTTGTCTTTAAACAAATTAAAGCTTTGAAAATTGCTGTAGATGTTGGGTTTGTTGTTGGAACGATAGCTGCAACGACACCAATAGGTTCAGCTAATTTTTCATATCCCATATCTTCGTTGTGTTCAATAACGTCACAAGTTTTTGCTTCTCTATACTTATTAAATATATATTCTGAAGCAAAGTGATTCTTTATAACTTTATCTTCAATAATTCCCATGCCTGTTTCTTCAACAGCTTCTTTAGCAAGTGGAATTCTTGCTTTATCAGCAGCCATTGCTGCAGCTCTAAAAATCTTATCTACTTGTTCTTGGGAATATGTAGCATATTTCTTTTGAGCTTCTCTAACTCTTTCAATCAATTCATTTAAGCTTTGTTCATCTTGAACAACTAATTTTTCGCTCATATATTTTCCTCGCTTTCTCATTGATTACGTTGCTATTTTAATAATATATTCACAAAAATGCAATATTTTGCGCATTTAAATTGTAAATATGCACATTAATTTAACTTATATGCTCGTTTTGTATGCATTTGCTATGTTTTAAGCATTATTTGAACGTTTTTCTTTCATGAACTGAGCATTAAATAAAAAATATAATTGATTACAAAATATGAATATAATTATTTATTAAATACTAAAGTTAAAACCTAAAATCGCTTAAACAATTAAATCAAGATATGCAGTCATCAACTATTTTTGTATTTTTTTCAAAAAAATGTTGCATTATTGTTTATGTTTTGATATATTAACTCTTGCGCGGACACTTAGCTCAGTAGGGAGAGCGTTTCCTTCACACGGAAGAGGTCACAGGTTCGATCCCTGTAGCGTCCACCATTAGCAAACCCATGCCGCTTTAGCTCAACTGGCAGAGCAACTGATTTGTAATCAGTAGGTTGAAGGTTCGATTCCTTTAGGCGGCACCATTATTGAAGAATTAGTTCGATACAGTAAAATGTGTCGAACTTTTTTATTTTTACGGAGTTTGATTTCTACCGTATGTTCGAACTAATGAACTATAAGCACCGAAAACAACCTGGTTTGATAAAAAGATTCGAATATTGAATAATTTATTTACAAGTATTTCTTTACCTTATCTACACGTTTTACAACTTTATTATTTAATTTTTGTTGACTGTTTGTATTTGATGAACATATAATACTAATACAATATCTAGCACCAGCTAGACCAGTCACTAACTTGCCCAAACATGCTTAGTGAAGGAAACGGGTAACTGAAACCGAAAGGACAGCCCCGTTTTTTATTTGCTTAAAAATAAATAACAATAATAACTAGATGCATAGCATATCATCTAATTAATTTCTTTATCACTTATATAATTATTTGAGTTGTAAAAGCAAAATTGTTTACTAGACATAATTATTGTTTTTAATATTAATATTATTTTTTACCTTCCTTAATTATCTATTTATAAATTACTAAAATTTCTTTAGTCTATTAACATTTTTTAATTATTTGATATAATTAATAGCAAGTAAGGATTCTATTCCAAGTGTGTTGCTAGCAATAGCGTACGTGCTCAGAATCCTTACTTTTTTTGTTTATTATTTTTAACTAAATTATTTTTCTATAGCGTTATCTTTATGTTCATCATCTTATAAAGATATGTGACAGCCATACAATCTATTAAAATTTAATATCTAATTTAGGTTTTTAATTTAAATAACGTTACTTCTATAATGATAAAGCCTAAATGATTATTATTTACCATTTATTTTTTATTGACTGTTTGTATTTGCTAAGCATATAATAATAGTACATTATCTGGCTTAAGCCAGACCAGTCACTAACTTGCTCTAACATGCTTAGTGAGAAGAAAGGGTGTCTAAGTTAAGTACTTAGCCCCTTTTTTCATTAATATTATTTTTTACCTTCCTTAATTATCTATTTACATTTTTTAACTATTTGATATAATCAATAGCAAGTAAGACAGTTTAACTTTTTTAGGTATGTTGCTAATAATAGCGTACGTTGCCCACGAGTCTTACTTTTTTTATATTATTTTTTTCAAAATTTATATTTTTTGTTTATTTAATTATTTTTATTGCTTAATAATTATTTTTTTAAATATAATGGTTTTTAGAATTGATAGCACGAGTTATCACCAATCTCTAATTGAATTAGGGAGACCCTCAGCAATGAGGGCTTTTTTATAATCACCTCTTACGTTTAATATGTTTCTTTTTATCTATTAAGGAACACAAAAGTCAATAGCTATCATAAATAGATAAGAAGTTTATATCTTTAATATTTTTATTAATCAATAACAACGTTTAAGAAATATATACTTAAGAATAATAGTCCATATTTTTGATGAACGTTAACATTATATTTTGTATTTGCAAACTTAATTTTAAAATTTCGAGTCATAATTGGTTAAAAGTATGCCCTTCACTATATATAACCGTAAGTTTTTATATGGTTTTGCTCACTTTTTCTATTTCTTTACAAGTTGTTTACATTTTAAGTTCAATAAATTGTCAATCATTAATCGGCTACATTATCAACCGATAATAAACTATATAATTTTATTAGCAATTGTAAACCAATTCTTATTATTAACGATTTATATAGCGTATAAGCTTCAATTCTAATATTTCCGTATAAAAGATATGTAAGCTCTATTGCCTATTTTTGTTAATAATAAAGCTATGTGACAATCTTATATTTTTCTTAAATAATAACGTTCACTATAAATGCCTTGATAAACGTTATCTTTTCAAAATTTAAATAGTTTTTAGCTATATTTTTCCCTTCACTATATATAAACGTAAGTTTTCATGTGTTTTTGCTCACTTTTTCTATTTCTTTACAAGTTGTTTACAATTCAAGTGTTTAAAAATGTCACATATGTCTTTTTATAATAGTATTACGTTCCTATAAACCTTGTTTTTTATTGATCACAGCAAATATATGTGATACATTATAAATAGTAAAAAGCGAAAGCTTTTAGGCCTGGCGTAGTAAACCAGGACTTTTTTATTTATAAAACAATTTAATTTAGATTTATATTTGATATACTAATTAAAAAAATTAATTGTGATTTCAAAATTAAACGGAGTATATATGAACTTATTTGATAGATTCAAAAAATTTAAAGCTGAGAACTGGATTATTTGTGTAATTATGTTAATTATGACAATATGTATCTCTAGCTATACAATCGCATGTATTTCCACTATTGCAAGTGGAAAAACGTTGTTCGGTGGTAAAGATAGCACCAACTTTTTCTTAAAAAATGCTGATATCTTAATGACAGTTTTATTTAGCATTCTTTCATTAATTATGTTTGCAACATTTGTCTACACAACATTTTTCAAAAAAATCGATGAAAAGGAAGTAACTAGAAAAATAATCGATCATGGCAAAGTCGTCGAAGTATCTGATGAAAATAAAAAGCAATCTAAAAATAGTATTCCACAATCAACAAAAATAGATAAAAATAAGCTTAAAGATTTAGAAGACGATTTAGAAAACTCAGAATCTGACGAAGAATAATTTCAATTATTAAAGAATATTTTCCAAGTTTGTATGTCAAAATATTTAACGTTTGCCGGACTAGGTGAACTTAAATAGAATACATTCAAATTAGGAAAATATTTTTTTGTTAATTCATATGATTTTTTACCTGTACATCCAATTCTAAAGTTAGAGATGTTTTTTATACTATATAAGTCATTGACAACAATTTCTTTTATATTTGAGTCTAAAGATCCATCTCTTTTGCAAGATTTAACTATGTCCCATAAAGCAATATTATGCCTAATCAAAACATTTTTCTTATCACTAATTGTTTGTGGATAATCTTCGTTAAAAAAATTAGCAATTAATTTATAAAATTTATTTTGTGGATGCAAATAATAAAAATCACCTTCTAAAGACTTAACTGAAGGAAAAGATCCCAATATCAAATATTTGGTGTTTTCAGTTACGTTAAAAGGTGCAAAGCCTATTAAATTACTTTTTGGCAACATATAAAGCAATAGCAACAGCTGTATGCAAATTTAGAGAATCAACTTCATCACTTTGCTCAATTTTAACAGCTTCATCGTTTAAAAATGTTATTGGAAGACCTGTTGCTTCGTTGCCAAAAACAAGAGCAAAAGGAGAATTAAATGTACTAATTTCTTTTAATCCTCTTTTAGCTTGAAGCATAAAAGGAACATATGGTCTTTCGTATTTAGATAAATATTCTTCAAATGAAGAGAATTTTTCAATTCTAATTCCAAACATAGCACCCATAGATGCTCTAACAGTTTTAGGATTATACATATCCGCTGCTGGTGTAATAATCGCTAAATCATTATAGTCAAAAGCTAACATAGAGCGCATAATATTTCCTAAGTTGCCCATATCGCTTGGATTAACTAAAACAACGTGTGTTTTAGTTTTGTCGAGAGTTTGTTCTTCTTTATTAAAGACTCCAGCTACAAAATCATTTCCCTTATCTGACAATTTTTCAAGCGCATTGTCTGAAATAATTATTTTCGATTTATCTACAAGTTTTTCAATAAGCCTAAATCCATCGCTTTCTAATGCTTGATTAGAAGCATATACGAATCTAAGCAAGTCTTTGCGACGTTTTATAAGCTCTAATGTTGGATAAAATCCTAGTGTGTAAGAATAATCACAAGTCTTTTTATATTGTTTAATCATGCCATTATTATACGCTAAAAATTTAAATGTATAAAGTACGATATTATGAACAAACTTTAATTGAGGTTAAAAATATGAAAGATAAATATGAAAAGAAAAATAAATTAAGCCCAGAAGTAAAATCAAGTATTATAGTAATTGCGTGCTCTTTGCTTTTTTTAGGATCAGTAACAACAATAGGAATTTTGTTAAATAGAAAACCTAAAGATGATGTCATTGTAACTCCTGTCTCAAGTACGACGAGCATACCAAGTTCAATAACTCAACCATCAAGTACTGACGAGCCTGTAGTTTCAATACTTGATTCAACATTAAAAAAGCCTTTTACTGAAGAGAAAGTAGAGATCAAAAGATACTTTTTTGATCCGTCTAAAGAAGATAATATATTACAAAACGCTATGTATATCGAAGATGGTGTCTACCATTCAAGTAAAGGGGTAGATTACTATACGAAATCTGATATCAAATTCAATGTCTATGCAGTAGCTGATGGGGTGGTTAAATCAATAACTCCAAATGATAAGACGTTTGGAAACATCGTTGAAATTCAACATGTTGGAACTGATTTAACAACTCTATATGCCTCTTTAGGTGAAATTAACGTGAAAGTTGGACAAGAAGTAAAGTCTGGTGAAAAAATAGGAACATCAGGAAGTTCAAGTATAAATGGAGACTGTTCTAATAGCTTGCATTTCGAAGTAATTAAAAACGATATATGCTTAAATCCAATTGATTTATATGGAAAGCAATTAAAAGAAATTTAATTATTATAATTTTCAATATTATTTACTAAAGTTTTATATGTATTTTTAAAAGTAAATACTGTTCCTAAAATAGCGGCTAATGGGAAAAATAGTAATGTGGCTATAGCAATTATGAAATATAGCCACTTTTTATTTTGCACATTGCAATATATTGAAGATATAAGTAAAACTTGATAACACATTATAAATGCTAAAATAATAAATAATGTAAGAACTATTGAATAAAAAACTAAACTTAGTGAATTTGAATAATCTACAAAGTTGGAATATATTAAAACAGCAACAAACGCTATCAGATATAATATTGCCCAGACCTTTGTTATATTCATTTTAAATAAAATAATTTCTCTATTTTTCAATTTAAGTCTAGCTAAAATTTCTTCACATAACAAAATGACAAGGAAGCAATTAAGTATAGCAGTTAGTAAAAATGTTGAAGGTATTAAACCAATAACAACACACTTTAATGTATTCATTAAAGTATTAGATTCAGAAATGTTGAACAATTTAGATATTTCATCAACCAAATTAAGATAATCTGTAAATATATTTATGTCATAAATATAAGCAGTAACAAAAGTACCTAAAATATCAAATATTAATGAAATAATTACCAAAAGGGTTAATCTTAAATATTTGTTAATATTCTTTTTTAACATATATCCATAAACGATGCCTGAAATTATAGGTGGTAATGAATAAAATAAAACATCCCATGGAGAAATAATTGCAAACGAAATAGCGGCCAAAGAAATTCCAGGTATGGATGCATATTCAATACCATTTTTATATGTATATATCGCTAGTAAAGTAGCAATCAAAAAGAAAGAACTACTACCTAGTTCTAACAAACGTAAAGCGAATAACATAACAACACCGATTGCAACAAAAATTGCTGCTTCAGTTATTTTTCTAGTCAAATCTGAAGTTCTCATTTTTATATCCACATTTATTATATAGAAATAACTAAAAATACTTCCATATAAATTTTAAAGTTTTCTATTTTTGAGCAAATAAAAACTCCCACATTTGAATGTGAGAGTTAATATATTACCAATTAATTAGTCAGCAATATATGGTAATAAAGCCATATATCTTGCTCTCTTGATAGCAACTGCTAACATACGTTGATATTTAGCAGATGTACCTGTAGCTCTTCTGGATGTGATTTTACCAGATGGAGAGATAAATCTCTTTAAGAGTTCAACATCTTTATAATCGATTGTCTTAATCTTATTCTTTGTAAAATAACAGACCTTTTTTCTTGGCTTTGGTCTTTTAAACATATTGATTACTTTCCTTTCTAGAAAGGAAGATCATCATCAGAAGCATCGATACCTTCAACTGGTTCGTCTTCAGGCATTTGACGGTTATAATCGTTATTACTGGTTGTTGAAGAATTAACCGAAGAATCATTTTTCTTTTCTAAGAATTGAACAGAATCAGCGATAACTTCAACTACCGAAACCTTACGTCCATCATTAGCTGTATAGCTTCTTTGATTAAGGTGTCCATCGACACCAACAAGGCTTCCCTTCTTCATAAATTTAGCGATACTTTCAGCTGTGCTATTCCAAGCTGTGCATGGAATGTAACTTGTTGATTTTTCACCATTATTTGTAGTGCGATTATCTAGTGCGACTGTGAAGGCGACGACTGATCTATCACTAGCAGTTTTTCTTAATTCTGGATCTCTAACTAAGCGACCCACAATAACGACACGATTTAACATTTTATCATTCTCCTTTTCTTACTTATTCAGAAACTGTGATTAAGTAACGAAGAACATTGACGTCGATACGAGTTAAACGATTGAATTCATCGATAGCTTTTGTATCCGAAGTACTGAGCTTCATGACGACATAGTAACCCTTACGCTCTTTTTTGATTTCGTAAGCAAGATCACGGAGACCCCACTCATTTACATCTTCGATTTTAGCGCCATTGGATTCAAGAATCTTTTGAAGATTGGCGTTAGCAGCTTTGATTTGATCTGCATCGAGTTCTGGCTTAAGGATGTACATGATTTCGTATTTTTTCATGTGAACACCTCCTTTTGGACTAATGGCCATCAGTCTAGTGATGGCAAGAAGTAATGGTTTTCTTCACTAAACCATTCGTTATGTTACTACAAAATAGAGTCAAAGTCAAAGTAATTCGTACTTTTTGTTTCCTATTTTATATATGTAACAATAAATGTCTTTTTCCTTTAAAATTTACTAATTGTTAAATTAATTCTACGTCTAACTTCTTCAATACCAAGAATTGACAATACTTGATAAAGATTTGGAGAATTCTTGCTTGTAGTCATAGCAATACGGACCATTTCAGCGACATCGCCTACATGTCCTAAATAGTTTTCTTTTTCTTTCTTATAAATCTTAAATGATTCTGCAAAGCCATGTTTTACACCTAAAGCTTTTAAGTTTGCAAACCAAGTACTTTCGTCAGTAGTTAAGTCTAAAGTATCAGCAAAGTCTGACAATGTTTCTTTAATAACATTTTTATCAATAAATGCATTAAATGGTAATTCAGTTGAATTCAACATTTCATTATAAATATCAGCATCAAAGAACTTAACTTTTCCATATATATCGGAATACTTTTCATAGTCTTTGCGTGGATGATCTTGATTTCTTTCAATATTCATAATCTTATAGAATCTATTTTCATCTTTTTGAATAAATGACAACAATTCAGGACTATATTTTTTAGCATATTCAGTTGCTTCTGAAACTACCTTAGCGGCATCGTAATATGCAATGACATCCTTAGATATATTTAAAAGCTTTGGTAAATCAAATAAAGCGCCATCAAGACTCATTTTTTGGAATGTAAAGTTGAAGGTAGAAACATCAGCTGTAGGATTTGCTAATAACCACTCTTCAAAGTTAGAGTTAGCAATTGTTAATAAGTACTTAATAATACCTTCTTTTGGATATCCTTCTTGTAAGAAGAAAGATACTGCTGCTTCGTTATCTTTTCTCTTAGATAATTTACGTCTATTACCATTATCTAATTTCATGATAACTGGTAAGTGTGCATATTGAGGAGCTTCCCATCCCATAGAAGCAAATAATTCTAGATGGATTGGTAAGCTTGAAAGCCATTCTTCACCTCTAGTAACACAGTTTGTTCTCATAAAGTGATCATCAACTAAGTGTGCAAAGTGGTATGTTGGTAATCCGTCACTCTTTAAAATAACAATATCTTGATCATTTTCAGATAGATTTAAATTTCCTCTGATTAAATCGTGAACTTTAATATAGTTTGTGTGATTTCCCATCGATTTAAATCTTATAACATAAGGTTTTCCTGCCTTAATCATTTCAATTGCTTCATCGATGCTATAGTTTCTACATTTTGCATATGGGCCATAGTATCCAGGAGTAATTTTATTAGCTTCTTGAGTTTGTCTTAATAAGTTTAAATCTTCTGGTGTGCAAAAACATGGGTAAGCTCTTCCACGCTTCATCAATTCTTTAATGACAATTTTATAAATGTCAGCTCTTTTCGATTGGACATAAGGACCATAACTTCCTTTTTCTTCGTTTCCAAAATAGCCTTCATCTTGAATTACTCCAAAATAAGCTAATTGATCAACTAATTCACTTCCAGAACCAGCAATTTCTCTCTTTTGATCTGTATCTTCGAGTCTAAAGAAATACACACCTTTTGATTGTTTTGCAACGGTATAAGCGACTAATGCTGTAAATAAAGATCCAGTGTGTAAAAAGCCTGTTGGAGAAGGGGCAAATCTTGTTACCATAGCACCTTCAGGTAAATTTCTTGGTGGATATCTTTTTTCTAAATCTTCGACTGTTTCCTTTACATCTGGAAAAATTAATTCAGCTAAATCTTCATAAGTACTCATTTTATTTATCTCCTTTTACTTAATTGGTTTGATATAGAATTTCCCATAAACTTGATATGTGTTAATAACTGTAACAAAACAAGCAGGATCAATTTCTCTCATAATTTTTATAGCTTTATGAATTTCGTTATATGAAACTACTAAATATAAAATATATTTGTGTTGGTCGCTATAAGCACCCTTAGCATCAACTATTGTACATCCATGTGGTAATGTGTGAATAAGTATCTGTGCCATATTTTCATCTGTAGTAATAATTTGCAATTGTGTCTTCTTATTTTTTTGATTGAGAACGTCTATAACTTTAGAACTTGTAAAGAAATAAATCAAAGTATATAGAGCCATATTAATCGTACTGTCAAATGAATCTAAGCCAACAGATAACAATACATAACTAATAACAATCATAGCGTTAAGACTAAGAGCATATTTACCAATAGATGTAGATTTTCTTTCAGCCATATAAAGTGAAATAACATCAACGCCACCAGCTGAACTACCTATCATAAATGCTAATGAACTTGAAATACCTGTCAATAGGCCAGCAAATAAAGCTCTAGCAATTGTATCATCATATATTTTGAAAACTGTTACCATTTCGTTTGGAAGAATTTTAATAAAAATTGAAACGCATAAAACATTGACAAATGTTGTAACAGTAAATCTTTTACCTATTTTAAACCAAGCTAAGAAGAACAAAGGTACATTGACTAAAAAGAAAATTATTGAATCTAATGTATTAAACATCTCAGGAGTTAAGCCACCAGCTATTCTTTCAATTATTCTTACAATAACTTGAGTTAAACCTGAAGCACCGCCTGAAACTAAGTGTTCAGCTACAGCTGGAGCAACGAATGCTCTAAAGCCATAAGCAAAAGCAAAAGCGGAAATAAGTGTAACAACAAAAGCCCATAAATAATCGACTATGAACTTTTGATGAGGGTGATCCAATAAATAATTTTTTGAATCTTTCTTAATTTTTTCAATTTTTCCCATAAATTCTCCATATTAAAGTTATAAGCTATGCTTATATCCTAGATATTTTAGCATGTTTTAACAAATAAAAAAGCCCCCAAATACACGGGAGCAAATTTTCTAAACTAAGTTACTTAGCGGAAGATTTAACGTCAATGACTTTCTTACCGTTATAGTAGCCACATTCTGGGCAAACGCGGTGTGATTGAATCATCGCTCCGCAGTTGCTGCAGCTAACTAATCCTTTTGCACTGAGTTTAAAATGTGTTCTTCTAAGTCTTTTACGTGTTTTAGAAGTACGTCTGGCTGGAACTGCCATATCCCACACCTCGCTTTCTGCATAAATTCTGCATAACAATGCTATTATACGGATGACAAGTACATATGTCAACCATTTTTTGTTGCTATGGCGCATTCGTAATTTTACTATAACAAAATAAAAAAGTCTAGCATTATTTTTTTCATTATAAGATATTTTGCTTATACAGATGTTAGCTAATAAAAGAAATATTACTCTAAACTTTATTTTTAAGTAATTCGATATAATTTAGCAATAAATATTTATAAATTATTGATATCTTCAACATAAATGCTATAAACATTTTTGATTTATAGAATAAGTTGTATAATATAATTAATGCTACTTATAATTTACGTAGACAAAATATTTATTTAAAATACTTATAGATAGTAGAAAAACTATTAATATAGTATAATTAATAGTAGCCTTTTTACAAAAAAGGCTCGGAGGTACTTATGAATACACTACTTCACAAGCAAAGAATAAAATCGATTATTTTATTTATATTTGAAATATTAATAGTCTCTGGCCTTTTTGTTGCATCAGCATTATTTGAATTAGATTATTACTTTTTAATTGCAATCGGTTTATGCTTAGCAATAATATGTTTTAACACAATATTTTACTGGTTCTCATCAAGAACTATTGAAAACTTAAAATTAAGAACTGAGCTTAAATCAGCCGACGTTATTGGTACAGATATTCAAGAAGCATATAACTTTGGTAAAATTGGTTTAGCAGTAACAGATGGAAATAAAAATGTCATTTGGATCAACGAATTTTTAACAGACATGGATTTTGATGTAGTCGATTGCAAAATAGATGAAATTAGTCCAGATTTGCTTAAACTTTCAAGTAGTGACTACGAAGAAGAAACAGTAAAAATCATCTATAAAAAGCACAATTATGAAGTTAAATTTATCGAATCCGCTAACCTTTATATTTTTAAAGATATCACCGACTATGAATCTATTTTTAACTATTCAAAAAATCAAGCTCCTGTTGTTGGATATATATTGTTTGATAACTTCCAAGATGTTTCGTCAGCCAAAAAAGAAACAAGTTTTAACGATTTAACATCAGCTTCTAGAAAATTAGTTACTGAATATTTAAAAAAGTATAAAGCTTTAACAAAAAGGTTAAGAGCTGATATGTACATGTTTATATGTTCTATGGAAAACTACGAAGAAATGCAAAAAGATAATTTTTCCATAGTTGATAAGGTACGTGATCTTGAAGAAGATGGATTCACCCTCTCTGTTGGTATAGCATATGGATTCCCAGACTATACAAAATTAGGTGAATTAGCTAGCAACGCAATTGATGTTGCTCTTTCTAGAGGCGGTGACCAATCTGTAATCGCGCCATTTAGTGAAAATATGATTTTCATCGGAGGTAAAACAGAGTCGAAAGCTTCACGTAACAAAGTTAAGATTAGAACTTTATCTCAATCTTTAATCACTTTAATGCAACATTCATCTAACGTTTTAGTAATGGGACACATTTATGCAGATATGGATGCAATTGGTGCTGCTTTAGGCGTAAAGGCATTAGCTGATTTTGCAAAAGTAGAGTGTAAGATCATATATGATGACCAACTTGTCGAAAATAAAACCCGCCGTGCATTAAAGACTCTTTATTCAACAGACGAATTTAAGAGTATGACTATAGGATTTAAAGCCGCTAACGAATATATAAATGAAAATACTTTAGTCGTTGCTGTTGACTTTAATAACCCTTCTCAAGCAATGAATAAAAATATCATCACCGAAAAAACTAAACTAGCCGTTATTGATCACCATAGAAGAGCCGATAACTTCTTCCCTTCTGTTCTTATTAATGGTATCGATTCAAGCGCTTCAAGCGCCTCAGAGTTAATTGCTGAATACATCGCATTTAACCCATCAACAATTGCTTTAAACGATAAAGCAGCAACTATGATGTTAGCTGGTATTTTGTTAGACACAAACTATTATAGAAATAAAACAAACATTGGAACTTATGAAGCTTCAACAATTTTAAAGCAACACGGTGCTAATAACGAGGCTGCCGATGACTTCTTAAAACAAGATTATGAAGAATACGTTCTAATTAATAGAATTATGTCTAATGCAAGCACGCCGTTTTATGGAGTATTAGTTTGCACTGCTGATGATGAAGATATTATCGATAGAACTATTTTAGCTATCGCTGCACGAGAAGCAGTTTCAATCAGAGGCGTCAACGCTTCATTTGTAATCGGAAGATCTTCCGAAAAATCAATTAGAATATCCGCCAGATCTGACGGAACAGTAAACTGTCAATTCTTGATGGAAAAGTTAAATGGCGGTGGTCACTTTAATGCTGCTGCTAGTGAATTCCAAAACGAAACGATTACATCAGTTTATGAAAAATTAATTCACATATTAGACGAATACTTGCAAGATGCTAGAAAGACAACAAATAGCAAGTAAATTTATCAATTTGTCTTTATAAACAAACAATTATTTTAAACTATAAAAGCGAGTTCAATTAAATATTATTATTAACTTAATCTTAAAGGAGTAATAATATGAAAGAGAATCAACTTGACAGCGAAAAAATAATTATTGGTGATATTTTAAATGACTTAGAAGCAAAAAAATCTACTAATGATTTTTTGCCTTATGTTTTTAACATTCTTAATCCTTATGACTTTGTTTCAATTAAAAATAGAGAGATATTTGTCTATATTAAAAATCAATTAGCAAATAAAGCTTCATTAAGTTTAGAAAAAATAACTGCTGATTTAAATTCAAAAAATGAATTTTCTGATATCGATTTAAATATTTATTTAAAAGAGTGCATTGATTTATATAACAATAAAGACGCTAATTTTATAGACTATATTGAGTTTATAAAAAAACAAAGTGCATTAAATAAAATATTACCTGCTATAAAAGAACTTGCAAAAGAATACAAAGATAAAAAATTATTTAGCTCATATACTTTTTTAAATTCTATAGCCATAGATATACAAAGAAAAATGAGCTTTGATACTTCTATTGAATTTAAATCATCAAACGAAGCTATTACTTTTCTCATAGAAAAACTAAGTGACAATAATTGTGTTGCTAAAAATTTGTCAAAAAAGTTAGATAACTCTAGAAAAATTAAAACTGGATTAAGCGAATTAGATAGCGAAATAGGCGGTTTGCAAAAAGGTTGTTTATCATTAATATCTGGACGCCCAGATATTGGAAAAACAATTCTTTCTTTAGTAATAGCTTTAAATGTTGCTAAATCAGGAACACCTGTTGGTATATTTTCATTGGAAGCAAGTAGTGAGAATTCAATGATCCGACTTTTATCTAATGTATCTGGTATTTCAACTGAAGAAATTACCAACATGCCTTTTTTAAAATTAAGTCACTTATCTTCTTTTTCAAACACCAACAAAATTAAATGGGATGATTCAAAAATTGAATCAATAACGAAAGCTTCAGAAATAATATCGAATTGTCCAATATATATTTATGATAATTATTTTTGCTCTATTGAACGCATAGAGGAAAAAACAAGAAAATTAAAATTAGCATTTCCAAATTTAGGAGTGATAATAATCGATTATTTAAGTCTATTAGAACTTAATAGTCAGTATAAAGATTTCCATAGAGAGGCAAATAGAAACGACATACTTTTAAGGCTGAAGCATTTAGCGATTGAATTAGATATATCAATTATAGTTATAAGCCAATTAAGTCGTGCTGTTAGTTATAGAGCTAATGGAAAACCTTATCTCTTAGATTTAAAAGAATTAGGTATAAATGAAAGCTATATCGATCAAGCATATTTTCTACGTAGAATAGATAACTATAAACATAAAGCAACTAATACATTATTTAGCGTTTTTTATAGACCAACGCCATTTGATATGGGCAATGAATATGAAGGTTCAAAATATATCGATTCTATTTTAGAACTAGATTTAGTCAAAAATAAATTTGGCAAAACAGCAACTTTTAATTTCAATTTTAACAAGGAAACAAATCAAATCAACATTATTTCTAATAAAAATAACGTTAACTAATAAATTCTATATATTTAGCTAACAATTATTGCTCAAATACACTTATAATATTAGATGATAAAAATAACGTTTTAGTTTAATATAAGCTAAAGCGATTAAGATATTTGCACTAAAAACAACAGGAGGTAAATAAATGAAAGTAATTATGATCAAAGACCTTAAAAAGGTTGGTAAAAGAGGAGAGATTGTAGAAATAAGTGATGGCTATGCCAGCAACTTTGTCATTCCTCAAGGTTATGGAAGAAAATTAACTGAAAATTCTCTTGGTGATTATAAAAAAGAAAAAGCTGAAGAAGCAGCCTTAATTGCACAAAAGAAAGCTGCAGCACAAGAAGTTGCTAAAAAGCTTGAAGGCATCACTCTTGAATTCCAAGCTACCAGCGGTAAAAACGGCCTTATGATTGGCCAAATATCGCCAAAACAAATTGAAGAAGAATTAAAGTCTAAATACGATATTGTAATTGATAAAAGAAAGTTTATCGATCGCTATCCATGCAACGCCTATGGAACAACATCTTTAAAAATCGAACTATTTAAAGGCGTTGTCGGCGTAGTAAAAGTACATGTTTCTGAAAAGGCAAAGTAATATATTATGGAACAATCCCAACAAATAGCTGAAATGGCTGTTATTGGCGGCATGATGATTGATTCTAGCGCTTTGTATAAAGTTACCGGTCAACTTAATTCAAACGATTTTGAAGATGAAAGAAACCAAATTATATTCGATGCTATTATCATTCTTCTTCAAAAAGGCTTAGAAGTAAATTTAGTTTCTGTCGCTGAACAGTTACAATTATTAAAAAAACTTAAATACATAGGTGGACAACAATATTTAGTCGACTGTACATATCAAATTCCATTAACTAGTGATGTCCAAGAATATATAAATATAGTTAAAGACAAAAGTTTAGCAAGACGCTTTTTTGGCTTGCTAAAAAATCTAGAGAACGAATATGAAACTAAAGAAATAGAAGATTTATCTGAATTTATCGGTGCAGCTGAAAAATCTATTTTGGAAATTACAAAGCAAAGACGCGTATCAGAATTTTTAGCTTCAAAAGATATTATTAATGTCTTAGTTGAAAGATTAGATAACGAACGTGCTGAGCGTGAAAGAAACATTGGTAAACGACCATCTTATCTTACTGGTACACCTACTGGATATGAAGATATGGATAGAAAAATTGGCGGTTTCCAAAAAGGTAGTTTAATCATTCTTGCTGCTCGTCCATCTGTCGGTAAAACTGCATTAGCTTTAAACTTTGCAGCTAAAGCTGCACATTGTGGTGTTCCTGTTGGAATTTTCTCTTTAGAAATGAGTTCTGAACAAATCATGTTAAGACTTGCTTCAGAAAAAGCTCATTTATCTACAGGTGATATTCTTCAGTTACCTTTAAAACATGGCACTACATATTTTGACACAAACTTTCCTACTGAACGTGAAGAACAAACTAAGATTGCTTCACTCAATAGCGCCTTAGATATCTTAGCCAACGATCCTATTTTCATCGATGATTATGGTGGCAACAAATTGATGGATATACAAGCCAAAGCAAGAAAATTAAAAAATTCTCATCCAGATTTGGGATTGATTGTTATTGACTATATCGGTTTAATCAATTCCTCTGGTAAAAATTATAAAGGCGATAGACAACAAGAAATTGCTGAATATTCTAGAAGTTTAAAACAATTAGCTAAAGAATTAGAAGTTCCTATCTTATGTCTTTGCCAATTATCACGTAACGTCGAACAAAGAACTAACCATAGGCCAGCACTTTCTGACTTAAGAGATTCTGGTGCTATCGAACAAGATGCCGACCAAGTATTCTTCATTTATCGTGAAGACTATTATAACAATAACAAAGATGATAAAGCTCAAGGTAATAACCAATCAGATATTCCACCTGAGCCACCTATTGAAGGTGAAGAGCCTAATGGCCAATCCGCACCTAGCTCTGGTAACTCAATGGTAGAACTCATATTAGCAAAAAATAGAAGTGGAGAACTTGCAACTTTTAAATTCATGTTTATGAAACAATTTTGCCGTTTTGAATCCATTTATGATGGGGATGATTACCAAGGATGAAGTACGCAGTTTTAGCTAGTGGTTCTAAAGGTAATTCAACTATTGTTTCAAGCGGTAAAACCAATATTTTAATAGATTGTGGCATTAGTAAAAAAAGATTAAATGAAAGATTAGCTATTTGTGGATTGGGAATTACAGATATAAATATTGTACTAGTTACTCATTCGCATTCTGATCACACTGCTGGATTAAAAAACTTTGATGAATCTATGCAGTTTTCTCAACTTTTTGTCTTGGGAAAGAATATTCCTGAAAGTCAAATATTATGTCCTTTCACTAAGTATAAATTTGGTGACTTTTTTGTCACACCTATTCCTTTATCCCACGACGCAATAAATACAACAGGATATATTATAGAAGATAAAAACGAAAAACTCGTATATATTACCGATACTGGTTACGTTTCTGAAAAAGCGTTAGATCTATCCAAAAATGCTGATTATTATATTTTTGAATCAAATCACGATCCCAAAATGCTCTGTGAGTCTGGAAGACCACAAGAGTTAATAAAGCGAATTCTAAGCGACCACGGTCACTTAAGCAATCTAGAAGCAAGTTATTACTTATCAGGATTAGTAGGTGATAAGACAAAAGAAATTGTTCTTGCTCACTTATCCGAAGAATGCAACACGCCACAAATCGCATTAGAAACTTACAATAAAGTTATGATGACTCAACTATGCGAAATACCTAATATTCTAGTGCGCTGTGCCGATGAAACAAACGTCTATAAAGGCGGAAACTGGAATAAAGAGTTAGTATGAAATTAACATTTATCTTAGTTGGCAAAATCAAAGAACATTTTTATGAAGAAGGCATAAAAATGTACATTAAAAGAATATCAAAATATTCTCAAGTAGAGTTTATAAATTTAGACGAATCACGTTTATCAACTTCAACATCAAAAATCGAAATTGATAGAGGTTTAGATGAAGAAGCAGAAAAAATTCTTTCAAAAATCGAGTCAAATTCTAGCTTAATATTATTTGATACCAAAGGCAAAGAATACGATTCAGTTCAATTTTCTAATATATTATTTGAATCACAAATAACTAAAAGCCACATGTATTTTGTTATCGGTAGCTCTAATGGGCTATCTGATAAAGTACGTAAAAAAGCAGCTTTAAGAGTTAAAATGTCAAGCTTTACTTTTACCCATCCAGAAGCAATGTTAATAGCCACAGAAGCTGTCTATAGAGCTTTCAAAATTCACTCTGGTGAATCGTATCATAAATGAATATATATGCTATAATTATTAAAGAACATAGGAGGAAATATGTCACTTAACGAAAATACAATAAAATATGTCCCTACAAGTGCAAAAACTGGTGCACTAATTTCTCTTTGTATTGCCGAACAAATAACTGATATTGAAAGATTAGGTGCTGATGGAATTATAGATTCTTTATATAATCCTAATAAATCTTTTGTCGGTGTTATTACAATGGCACCTTCAAATATAAAAAATGGTGGATTATATAGTCTTTATAATCCTGAAGATATGATTTCAATTAGATTAACAGAGCAACAAAAAGCTGCTAATATTGGATCATATAATTCAACATATATCTTAAACCACAAAAATAGTGACGAAGATGAAGAAATAATTGATGACTATGTTAATTTAATAAAAGCTTATAAACCTGAAACCATATACACTTATTCTCCTTTTGAAGAAAACGAAAGCAAAGTTAGAATATTAAAGTTAGTAATTACAGCCATTTCAAGAATAGTCGATGATTATCATCCAAATCTAGTTTTAGGCGTTAGCCTAGATAACAATATTACCTTTGTTTCTAATGATAAATTAGTTAAACTTGGAATCAACAAAAAAATAGATTTTGTTAACAGCATGCTTAGTGTTTATGATTCAGCTAAAGAAAACAATGAGGATCTTACTCCTTCAACTCTAGCTATAAACTTATCAGATATTGAATCAGTTGAAGACTTAACTAATTTGGTTACAAATTTAATTGACGATTACAAAATAAAAATTTTAAAAAATATTAATACTGAAGATTAATAATTTAGGTGGCAAGTTTGTTTACCACCTTTTATATTGCACATTTATATTAATTGACATTTTATTTTTAATAATGCATACATTATTAAAAATAAGAAGCTAAAAGAGACAAAGAAAAAAAGTAGTTTCTTTAATGATATCGTTATATTGTAAAAAGAAGCACAAACATAAAAAAGAATTATGTTCTGTATGCCAAGAACTAACTAATTATGCTTTAACGCGAATTGAAAGATGTCCATTTATGGAGAATAAAACATTTTGTTCAAACTGTAAAGTTCACTGCTATACTCCAATAATGCAAGAAAAAATTAGAGAAGTTATGCGCTTTTCAGGGCCAAGAATGATATTCTATCACCCAATAATGGCATTAAATCACGTTATTACAAGCAAAAGAGAAAAAAGAAAGATTAAAAAAAGTGAAAATTAAGAAAATATTGTGGCTTATACTAGGATTTATAGGATTAGGGCTTGGAGCATTAGGTGCTGTTTTGCCTATTTTACCAACTGTTCCATTTTTGCTTTTAGCAGCTGTGTCTTTTGCTAAAAGTTCAGATAAGTTAAATAATTGCTTTATTAATACTAAATTATATAAGAACAATTTAGAAAGTTATGTTAAAGGACAAGGAATGTCTTTTAAATCAAAAGTAAAAGTAATTATAACTGTAACTCTATTAATAGCCATTGGACTAACGCTTATGCTTATAAAAGGAATATATATTCTATGTATTATTTTAGCTATAGTGTGGGTTATCCATATCGTTTACTTCACGTTCTATGTAAAGACATATAAGTTAGACTAATTATTAAAAAAGTTTGATACAAGCAAATGTATCAAACAAACAATCAATATAATGGCTGGGGTAATTGGATTCGAACCAATGCGTGACAGATTCAGAGTCTGCTGACTTACCGCTTGTCTATACCCCAAGCATTAGAGATTATATACTAATAAATTCTAATTTTAAAGAGAAAAGGAAGTTACTTTTGATGATGCTTCATCAAATTAACTTCCTTTTATTTACTTATTATTTAATAACAATTGATGATTTTGGTGATAAAGCAATTTTTCCACCATCTTGCTTGAAAGAGCCTGAAGCAATGAGAATTTCTTTTTCTTCACTTTGAATTGTTTGAATATCGTTAGTTATGTTTATATATACAGTAATGTTTCCTCTTCTATAAGATAGGACATTACCGTCTAAAAGTTCGAATTCATCTGATGTTAAAACACTTTCTTTATTTCTAATTTCAATTAATTTTTGAATGAAATGTAATAACGAAGTAGGATCTTTTTCCATTTCTTCAACAGTTGAATCATCTTCATTTGTTGGTAAGAAAGTCTTATTTGCAGTCGAAAAACCAGCATTTTTAGTGCTATCAAATCTCATTGGCATTCTTGTTCCAGTTCTTTGGAAACCACCTTCTACAGATGGGATTGGTTTTGAATGTGTACCAATTTCATCACCAGCATAAATAAATGGAACACCTGGCATAGTTAATAAGAATACGTATGCTTGTCTTAAAGCTAAATCGTCTAAATAGTTTGCAATTCTAAGTGTATCATGGTTTCCAGATATAAATGAAAGACTCTTATTTAACTTCTTTGCTTCACTTAATCTTTTTAATAAATCTGTCTTAAATTTATTATAAACTTCTTCATCGTACTTCATTAAAAGTGGTGTATGTGCTTCAGAATCATATTCATCTAATCTAAATAATAAATGTGAACATGTGCCTCTGTGATCTAAAACAAAGTCGGAATCAAATCCAGCTTCTAATGATTGAGCAGGATTAGCCCATTCAGATACCATTTCGAAGTTTGGATGTTTTGTAGCCAAATCAGCTCTGATTGATTTCCATAATTTGATTGTTTCAACCTTATCATTTCCATCGTTTTTTACTAATGAGTCAGCCATATCAACTCTAAATCCATCAACGCCAAGGTTTAACCAATAATCCATTACTGATTCAATAAATTCTTTACCTTTATTTGCTTCAGGTGAACCAACCTTATGTTGCCAAGGATATTCAACCTTATTAAAGCCATAGTTAATTGCAGGTTGATGAGAGAAGAAGTTAACCATATAGCATCCAAATCTTTGAAATAATCCTGAAATCAAACGATATCCTGGCTCATTTGCCCATACGTTATCGTTCCAAATAAACAAATCTGAGTATTCATTTCTTTCAGGTTTAGCTGATTCCAAAAATTCTTTATTTTCAAAAGAAGCGTGTCCTGGAACCAAGTCTAAAAACAATCTTATGTCTCTTTTATGACATTCTTCAATTAATTGCTTTAAGTCTTCTTCAGTACCGAATCTTTCTGAAACTTTAAAGAAATCCCTAATATCATATCCACCATCAAAGAATGGTGAATCGTAAATTGGATTTAACCAAATTCCACTAAATCCTAAACTTGCAATATAATCTAATTTTGAAATTATACCTTGTAAATCACCATAACCATCGCCATTAGAATCTTTGAATGAATTAGGGTAAATTTCATAAAAAACTGTCTCTTTATAATTTCTTTTCATTTTAATTTTCCTTTCAACTAATATACATTTTGCATTATAAAGGTTAAAAGAAATTTATTCAATATTTCTACATCACTTATTTATTAAATAGTTTGGATTTACATTCATTACTATTTCTTCTTCTGTTGTTAAATCAGGTTCATTTTTATCTGAACACATTACAACTAAAATTGCTTCTGCAAAAGCATCGACAACATATTGGCTTTCAATTTCAACTTTTACTAATCCAGTGTCTAATAATGTCATTCCTACACAAGAAGGATAATGTGTAATTATTGTCTTTAAATATAATTTATCATCTAAAGTAATTAAGTCTTTAAATGCTGAATTTACTTGCTCATCAAAATCAATTGTTGTCCTATATACTTCACTTTTTTTATCATCATCAACAGCCATCCAAAGCTCGACATCGTAACTTCCTTTTATTCTTATATCTTTATTGTGATAATAAGCGTTGCATTGATGATTTATAATCCAACAACCTAATGTTTTACTAGCGTTTGTTCCTACTTCAATTGAAATTTCTTTATGCTTATCAAGTTTTCCTTTACCAATTAATGTTTTACAACAAACCTCACGGTACACATATATCACCTTTATTAAATATATGATTTAACTTGTTATATGTTTACTTATGTTTGTCTTTCCCAGCTTGTTTTTTTATTTCTTTGTCTCTAATTGTTTCTTTTTTACCAATAAGTTTATTGTATGTCGCTTCACTCATCATGTATATGTGAGCTTTTTCCTTATTGCTAATTATTAATGGCACATCTACCTCTAAAGCTGTTTCAAACAACTGATTAATCTTAACCATATCTTTTAACCCTAAGTTCATTTTCATTTTATATATCCTCCATTTTTATTTTCATACAAATTCGAAAATTTATACTAAAAACCCATATATATAGTAAGGAGAAAATTTATATGTCTATTTGTCCAGTTTGTGGAAACAACGACGAGCGTTTCTTTTCCAAAAAAGGTGGAAAAATATATTGTAGAAAATGTATTAGCTTCAATGGGAGACAAGCAAATAAAATACCAATAAATTCAAACATCAAATTAAAACTAGATTACCCTCTATCTGATAAGCAAGAAAATATATCAAATTTAGTAATGCAAAACTTTATATTAAAAAAAGATGTATTAATAAATGCTGTAACTGGTGCTGGAAAAACTGAACTTGTTTATAAAGCTATGGAAAAAGCTTTAAATGAAGGAAAAACTGTCGGTTTTGCCACACCAAGAAAGGATGTTGTTATAGATTTAAAGCCTAGAATTTCAAGTGCTTTTCCAAATGCGTCTGTCATATCAGTTTATGGCAATCATAGCTACAAACTAGAGGCTGATATTATTGTATTAACAACTCATCAATTGTTCAGATACAAAAATTATTTTGATTTATTAATAATTGATGAAATAGATGCTTTCCCTTTTGCAAACAACGAAATGCTACATCAATTTGTTGAAAAATCACTTACTTGTACAGGAGTAAAAGTCTTACTATCCGCAACACCTTCTGAAAAAGATATATGTGAAATTAAGAATCGTGGTGGAACAATTTTAGAACTTAATAAAAGATATCACGGTGCATTTTTACCAGTTCCTGAATTTGTTTATTATGGCCTAAGTAAATACTTTACATGCTTAAAAGTTATTTTAAAAATTTTAAATTCTAACAAGCCTCTTTTTGTCTTTGTTCCAACTATAAACGAAGGACAAAAACTATATCAACTTGCAAAGCACTTCATTAAAGACATAAGTTTAGTATACTCATACAAAAAAGATAGAGATATAACTATCGAAAAATTTAAAAAAGGACAATTAAAATGTTTGATTACGACCACAATATTAGAACGAGGTGTAACGGTAAAAGATTTACAAGTTATAGTAATAGATGCAGATAATATGACGTTTACACCAGAAAGTTTAATTCAAATTTCAGGACGTGTTGGAAGAAAATTTAACGCTAGAACTGGAAAAGTAATATTTTTAGGTAAAAGTTATAATGAAAACATTAAAAAATCTATCAAAACAATTAAAGATACCAACCATAGAGCATTATTGTCTGGCGTGTGCTGAAAAAATATCTCCGACTTCATATAATTATATATTTAATGAACCAGTACTATGCGATAAATGTTTAGAAAGAATTAAACCAGTTTATAAAAGTATTAGAATAAATGAAATAGATATAACTTATCTATGCAATTATGAATCACCACTAAAAGAATGGCTTTTACAGTATAAAGAACAATTTGATATTGCTCTTGCACCTGTTTTCTTTTATTTATTTAAAACTTATATTAAATTAAACTTCTTTAATTATGCTATTGTGATTGCACCTTCATCACTTTCATCAATCAAAAAAAGAGAGTTCTCCCATATGTATGAAATGTGCAAATCATTAAATATGCCAATATACGATATATTAAGAAAAAAAGATAGTGCGACTCAAAAAGGAAAAAACACGTTACAAAGATCAAAAATAGGATCAAATATAACATCAATAAACATAGAAAGAATAAAGGACAAAAAAGTACTTTTAATCGATGACGTTATTACTACTGGTGCAACAATAAAAGCTTGTTACAACGAATTAATGAAAGGTAAACCAAATAAAATTAAATGCTTAATTTTAATGGGCGCAATAGATCAATAAGAGTGCAAATTTTGTCGAACGATTTATATTTAAAAAAATATTTTATAGTTATATAATTAGCATAGAGAAGAGGAGGTTTAAGTATGATTCAAGGTACTGTTAAATGGTTTAATCGCATTAGAGGATTTGGCTTCATTATTATTGATGGCGAAGTTAATCACGATATTTTCGTACACTATTCTCAAATAAACCAAAAAGGTTACAAATCATTAGATGAAGGAGACTCAGTTGAATTTGATCTTGTCCACACTTCACGTGGAGACCAAGCTCATAACGTTTCAAGAATCAATGTAATGCAACATTAAATATCAAAGAAGCATTGAATTTCTGCTCAATGTTTCTTTTTTTATGCATATTAATGTGCTTTAAATTACTATTTACTCAAAACTAGTAAAAAAGTTACTTAATAACATAATTTTTTTTGATAAATTTATTGACTAAGCAGACAATAATTGATATATTATACAAGACGCTAAAACGGATGTTTAGCTCAGCCGGGAGAGCATCGCCTTTACACGGCGGAGGTCACAGGTTCGATCCCTGTAACATCCACCATTTATTAGCGCAAAAGCTTTGTGGAAGAATAGCGAAGTGGCCAAACGCGGCAGACTGTAAATCTGTTCCTACGGGTTCGATGGTTCGACTCCATCTTCTTCCACCATTCTTATTGGGGTATCGCCAAGCGGTAAGGCATCAGACTTTGACTCTGATATGCCCTGGTTCGAATCCAGGTACCCCAGCCATCTATATATTTGTCCCGTTAGCTCAGTTGGCAGAGCACTTGACTTTTAATCAAGGGGTCATAAGTTCGAATCTTATACGGGACACCATCTTTATTCGCCCGGGTGGCGAAATCGGTAGACGCACAGGACTTAAAATCCTGCGACTTTAATCGGTCATGCGGGTTCAAGTCCCGCCCCGGGCACCATTAAAAAAACATTAGTTTGATACAGAGATGTGTCAAACTTTTTTTATGCATAAATTGACTCTGTTGAATCGTAAGCGTCAAAAATAACCAGGATCGACAAAAAAGGTTCGAATCTTTAATCAAAGAAAAAAACATTACGATATTTACATTAGCAAATTCAAAATTTGAAAAATATAGATGATAACTATACAAAATATATTGTAACATTAGATAAATATGATGTCGAAAGCATCGATGGTATAGAAAGTATATTTCTTGAAGATTTCTTGTTAAAACAAGAGCATTAGTTAATTGTGCTGAATTATATAAAAAATTTTAATAATGGATAAATTTATGAGAACAATCAATCAGAAGAATCTCTTTACACAGTATTGCTAAATATTATAACGAAACATTTCTATATATAGTTCGAACAAAATTGAAATCAACTTTGTTAATAAATAGAGAGGATAAATTAACCACTGGATTGTAAACAACTTGTAAAGAAATTAAAATTTATTAAAAAAGTGAGCAAAAACACATGAAATCTTACGGTTATATATAGTGAAGGGGGATAAATATAGAAAAATATGATTATTCATATTAATTATTAAGTTCCATCTTCTAAATATAACCTCCATCTTATGAACTTGTTAATATTTATCCCTCTTCAAACCTCCTTTTGATAATAAGGCCCATAAGTTTTCCAATTAACTTATGGGTTTTATTATTTTACTTTTCTCTCTTACTTAGCCTTTATAAAATTGTGTCAATTGTAAAAAAATTAAAATTTATTAAAAAAGTGAGCAAAAACACATGAAATCTTACGGTTATATATAGTGAAGGGATAAATATAAAAATTAATTCTCTTATAAGACAAATAAATAATTGTTATTTTAAAATAACAAAAATAATATTAATAAAAAATATTTTTATAAAATAGACATCCAATTAAAATAGATATATAACTTTATTAATTGTTGGTAATTTAATAACTTGATATTTGCAATATTAAAAAAATTTAATGACACAATAGCTGCATTCGGCCATGTTTATTATTTTATCAACGTGAATTTAATAAGTTTTTATATATTGAATATTACAAAACTTCTTTGTAATTTCATATAAATTAAGAAATAAGTATTGTATTTAAAAAATATAATATGAAGGTCAATTTCTTAAAGGGTCAAGAAAAAAACTTATTATAAAATAGTTTTTTTATCATTGTACTATTTAAAGCTATATCAAAAAGGGGAAGTTATGAGTTCTGAAGGTCCATTGAAAAAACAAGAATTACAATATTTAATTCTTTCGTATTTGTACATTTATGATGGTGCATATCGTTTTTTAAGCTCTTTTGCACCAGTTAGCGATCATCACTTCGAAGGTGATCAAAACGATTTTGAGCGAAGCCAAAGCTCATTTTGTGATGGTCTTGAAAGACTGACAAAATATTATTTTTGCAATAAAAATAATACCAGAGAATTGTTTTATGGAGATAAGTTTGTCAGTGGTGATGTTTTAGATAATATATCTTACATTTACACTAAAATTATTAATAATCCAAAAATATTTAGAAGGACTGGAAAAAACTTTATATTAACAAAAATGAAATAACAGACATTTGCGATGAACTTCTTGAGTGGGCTTTATATTTATTCAAAGATTTAAATGAATTATTAAATTTATATTCTTTTTATGGAACTGCAGATAAAAATCTTATTAAAGAAGTCGCTCATAAAGCCACGGCTGTTAAAGGTATGATATTTGCAAGTTCAATGAAGTCTATGTATAAAGAAATTGATGATATTAATGATAGTGGAGAAAGCCGCTTATTCTATCGTGAAAGCATACGTTCATATTATACAGAATTACCTGAAGAATTTTATAAATACTTCTATAATCCAGCATTAAAATGGCTTGAAGATGAATCTGCAAAGCTATCAGGTGGTCCTCAAGCTACAGAAACTTTATTCAATACAAGCGGAAGTGATTTAACAGTTAAAACATTCGAAAAATTATTATATGAAGCTATTGTTACCGAAAAAGGAATAAATTTCTCTAATCAAGGTGAAAACGCAAAACTGGAAGCTTATATTAAAGGCAGAAAAAGAGCTGAAAATAAATATCGTAACTTTTATAAAAAAGAGATAAAAGAGTTGAAAGAAAATATTACTTCCTCAGCAGAAGATTCTAGATATTACTCTCAACAAGTCGATTAGGTTAAATTAGAAGAAAGTATGGCCGATTTTGATCTTTCAAGCGAATTATTGCCTGAAGAAGCTAAAGAAATTTTAACAAAAAAAGATTCAGAGTCTCTCAAGCCAATAGTTCTTGGTGAAAAAAATCAACCAATACCAATACACCTCAAAAAACTTTGCCTAAAAGAGAATCGTGGATAAAAAGGTTAATCAATAAAATAAAATATCTCTATTATAGATCTGATATTGACAAAGAAATCGATCGCTCTAGAAAAGCTAAAAGGAAAGAAGAAAAAAAAGCAGCAAAAGCTGAAAAGAAATATTATGCTAAATCAAAACCATCATTTTCTTTCCACCTACATTCAATTTCATTAAGTGGCTCTTTTCTTTTTACTCTTGGAATCTGTGGTGCTATGCTTTTACTATCAGGAATCTTACTAATTCTAAGCAACACCGTTTCAGCTCCATGCAACTCTTTCTTTAAAACAGTATGCAATTTATGTATAGATGGGAAAACATTTTTCAAACCATTCTTTATTTGTAACGCAATATGTATCTTTATAGGTAAGTTATTGCAATCATTTATTTTTGTCTTATTGTCATTTGTCCTTTGGCCGTTTTATATAATTGCACTCTTAGTTGGTGTTGCAGCAGATTTAATTCTTCTTCTAGTATTCTATGTATTAAAATTTATTTTCGTTGGACTATTTGTTGTAATTCTAGCAATTCTGTTCTACATATTACCGATAGCAGTAATAGTTGCTTCAATAATTATAGCTATAAAATATTTACAAAATGCTGACGAATTAAATGCAATTGATTTTGTTATAACAATTATATCTGTCATTGGAACAATTGCAATGTGTGTGCTATATTACTGTCATTAAAAATCTAATTTTTATAAAAATCCATCCAAGTTTAATGGGTGGATTTTTTTATTTTTAACACCTACAGGGTGTTATTTACGCCTTTATGAAACCACTTCCATAGCTAATATTTGTATTTTTGAACATTATTTATATAAATTTGTCGTTTTTATGGTTGATTTTTTGTATAGATATTTGCTAATATATAAGTGCTCTAGTGGCGGAACTTAGACGCAGCTTCTTCGGAAGCGTCATTATTGACATTATGGGTCCTAATCCCATCATGAGCACCATCCTCTAACCTAGCTCCCACTAATGTGGGAGTTTTTATTTTGCACAAATTAAAAAAAGCTATAGATTAATATAAATAAATATATTTTTCTACAGCTCTTTTTTAATGCTTTGGTTTCTTTACAGGCATTATTGGTTTGATTGGTTTAGAAATACTTGTATTAGAAGTGTGTTTGGTCAAAGCAACTTTCTTAACCTCAGTTGCTTTAATATCTTCATTTACTTGAGTTCTATTTTCAGGTTCGACTTTAGAAATCTTTATAGGTTCAATAGGCTTTTTAAATGATGTGTTTGGTTGAACTAGTTTTAAAGATTCAACGTTTTCTTCATATTTCTTATGAGATTTTCTTAAAGTGAACTTTTCAACTTTTTCAACTGGCCTTTTTAAGCCTTTGCTTTCGTCAATTCCAATTTCTTTAATATTTCTATATCTGTTTTCTTTATTGCTCTCAGCGTGTCTCTTTTTAATCCATTCAGGCGTTTTATCATTCACATCATTTGAAATTGTGACTGGTGAAACAACTACATCAACAGTAGATATTCCTTTTTCAAATGCCTCTTGAGAGCTTAAATTGCCATCATACTTTGTACCAAATGAGAATTTTTTTAAATCAAATTTCTTCTTAGTATCAACAGTTATTGGCGCAATATCCTTTCTCCTATCGTTAATTTCATGCAAAGGCTTATTAATAAACATTTGAGGCTTATCTTCATAAGCTATTTCTTCTTGAGTATTTTCTTCCTTTGGTTTAATTGCAATAGGCTTAATTGTGTTTCTAGGAACGTTGTTTATAGGTCTTATTGGTCGTATTGGTGCTGCCATAGGTTTGACATTACCTGCCATTTTTGGAATTACTTTTACTGGCTCTTTAACTTGCTTTTCATTTACAACTTTTTCGTCTAATACTTGTTCAATAATAGGAGCGATTTCAACGTTTTTATTTTCGTATTTAATAGATTCATCAAAGCTGTCCAAAATAATATGAATACATCCTGCATCTTCAATTTCAGATGATTCTTCATCTGGCCAATCGTTGACCGGAATAATTTTTGAAGGCTCTATAGATTCAATCATTCTGAGATCATCATCATTTTCTTTGATTTTATAATCCAATTTACGTAAATACTCTGGAACTTCGTCTTTTTCATTTTCTTTTTTGTCATTGTTTTCAACTCTACTAAATGATGGTTCAACAATAACATTTGAAGTAACTAAGTCTTCAACTAATCTTCCACTATCAAAGTTTCTATCTTCTACATAGTCATAAGTTTCAGGAATTTCATCTGCAATTTCTTTATTGTTATCTTCAAAGTTTCTAGATCTTGGTCCTGCAGATTCAAAATAAGCAAATCCATCATTATCAAATAAAATAACATCTGATATATCGTTTGTATCAACGGAATTATTTTGTTCTTCAACAGTTCTAATAGTGCTAATATCACAGTTTTCAACATTAACATAAATATCTGGTTGGAAAAGGTTAACTATGTGTTCTGTTGAAGTTTCACTATCATCATCAATTGTATTTAATTCACTAATATCTGCTGTGTTATTATCAACATCTAAAACATCTTCTTCACCAGGCATCGGTTCTTCAACTAATGGTTCACGTGTTTCATGAATTGTAATTGAATCATCTTCCTGTGGTTGAGCTATGCCGATATATCTAACTCCTTCTGAAATATCGTCTATATAATCAGCTGAACTAACTTCATCACTCATTGCCCCAGTAAGTTTTTTATTTGATATTTTAGCAATAGTTTCAACGTCAGCTCCTTCTACTTTTGATGTAGGAATACCTAACTGTTCACCTGATTTGGATGAAGCGTAAAATCTTTCTTCTTTTGGTAAAGAATTTAATTCATTTAAATACTTTAATTCAGCTTTCTTAGCTCTCTTTATAGCATATTTCTTTCTAAACATATGTGCAAAGATAGTACAAATCAAAATTAGCATGACTACAAGTACTATTGAAACAACAATCCAAAAAACAAAATCGAATAATTGCATTAAATTAAATGGTTGATTATTTATTAAATTATTGCTAATTATATTATTTTTAAATCCACCGAAAATGCTATTTTCAACAATATCCATAGTTGAAAATAACGGTGAGAAGAAATCAAATACAGGAGCTAAAGATACTATTGAATAAGAATCACTTGTATTAAAGTAATCAAAGAATCTCAAAGCTAAGAAAGCTAAAAGAATAATACTCAAAACTATTCCAAAAATGACTCTCTTTATTGGTCTACCACCAATATAATCTTGCCAATTAAATTGTTTAGCTTTAGAAATAGATTCAGCGTTATTAATTTCTTGAATATTACTTCTAGTCTTAGTGAAATTTTCTTCCGTTTTCTTTTTCTTATTTTTTTGTGCTTTAGCAATTAAGCCAAAGATGACAAAATATAAGACATAGAACAAAACCATTACAACGCTTGAAAAGATAACCGTCCAAATACTTTGAGATAATTTTGATGCGTTGTTTTTAAAAATGTAATTAGCAATTTTATAAGCTGTATTAGATATAGCGTTATATGTTATCAAACAATATTTTCTAACAGAAATAGTAAAAGCTATATAAGCATCATGTACTTGTTGATTTGATAAAACAAAGAATAAGTATCCCGATGAAGCAATAATTAAAAAAGCAAATATGAGACGTTTAGTTGGAAATTTGTCAACTTCGTAATCTGAATTCCCTTCAGCTTTCTTTTTATTTATGATTCTTTTATTTCTAATATGAGCAATTATTCCAAATAATATAAAGTAAACAATTAAGAATAAAACAAGAACAATTATATATCCTACCAAAGCCCAATTTTCAATTGACAAACCAAAGTGATTTGATGAAAGATTGCCTATAGCATCATAGCAAAAGGTTGCAAACTTATCATAAGAGTTGACTACAAACTTTCTTATCACTTCTATGCCACTTGAAAGAACATTATTAAGTGGCTGATAAGCGTGAACAGAAATAAATAAAGCAACAATTATAAGAATTAGAATTGCACCAAATATTCTTTTCATATTCTTAACCTCGCTATAGTTAATATATACATATATGTAGATATTAACATATTTAAATAAAATCATACAAGAAAAATAAGGCGATTAAAGCTTTAATTTAACATATATTTTAACATTTAATTTTATAAGTTAATAAAATGCGACAAAATTACTGACAACTTTATTTATATTATTAAATTGTTTATGTATATATAAATAAAGCCACGCCTTTAAGAGCGTGGCATTAATAAATCTACTTTTTTAAAGAATTATACTTTTTGCGGTATTCTTCAAGTTCTTCAGGAGTACCTCTAACAAAGTGATTTTCACCAATTTCTTCAAGAGAAGTAACTGGTCTAGGTCCTTCTGGATGGTAGATCTTAATTGTCTTATTTTTTTCAATGTGTGGATCTGGAATCGGAATTGCAGTTAACAAAGCTTGAGTATATGGATGTAAAGGAATCTCAAACAATTCATCAGCTTCAGCAATTTCAACTATTTGTCCTTGGTAAATAACGGCAATACGATCAGAAATATATTTAACTACTGACAAGTCGTGAGCGATAAATATAACTGTCATATTTCTTTCTTTTTGGAATTCTTGAATCAAATTTAAGATTTGAGCTCTAATAGAAACGTCCAAGGCAGAGATAGGTTCATCAGCAATAATCAATTCTGGATTCATAATAACTGAACGAGCAATACCAATTCTTTGTCTTTGACCACCTGAGAATTCATGTGGGAATCTCTTTAAGTGTTCTGGTCTTAATCCAACCTTAATCATTATATCGTTTACTTTTTTCAATCTATCAGTTTCATTATCATACATATGATATGCTCTGATACCTTCAGAAACAATATAGTCAATATTTGCTCTATCGTTCAAAGATGCAGAAGGATCTTGATAGATCATTTGAATCTTTGTTTTTAAGTTTCTATCTAATTTATGAGGGATTTTACCATTAATTTTAATTCCTTTATATAAGATAGTTCCCGATAATGTAGGAACAATTCTAATAATTGAACGCCCTATAGTGGTTTTACCTGAACCAGATTCACCAACTAAGCCTAAAATTTCGCCTTTATAAACATCAAGGTTTAAATCATCAATAACTACTCTAACTTTAGTACCACTTTTAAAGCCTATATTGACATGTTTCATTGATACTAAAACTTCTTTTTTATTGTCATTCATGACTTTCACCTCCATTGCTTGAAGCTAAGAAACTTTCTGCAGTCTTTTTCATTCTTTCTTCAAGATTTCTAATTACAGCTGGCTTTTTAACTTTAGGTGCACGTTTGTCTAAAAGCCATGTTTTTGCGTAATGAGTTTCACTTATTTGAGTCATAGGTGGTTCCATAATATAGTCAATTTTCATTGCATATTCACTTCTTGGTGCAAATGCATCTCCATCAATTTCTTGATCAAATGCTGGTGGATTACCACGAATATATGTAAGTGGTTCTCCTTCAACAGCAAGTTGAGGTAATGAAGACAATAATGCCCAAGTATATGGATGTGCAGCACGATAGAAAATATCTTCATCTGTACCATATTCAACTATTTGGCCACCATACATAACACCGATTCTATCTGCAACGCCTGCAACGACGCCTAAATCGTGTGTAATAAATATGGTTGTAAATCCATATTCTTTTTGTAATTCTTTAATAAGAGCCAAAATTTGAGCTTGAACTGTTACATCCAAAGCAGTTGTTGGTTCATCACAAATAAGAATATCTGGTCTACAAGCAAGAGCAATTGCAATAACAACTCTTTGTCTCATACCACCTGAATATTGGAATGGATAATCTTTATATCTTTGAGCAGCGTTTGGAATTCTAACTTTTTCAAGTAAACTTATAGCCTCTTTTTTTGCCTCAGCTCTACTTAAATTATGGTGAATTCTTAATACTTCAGAAATTTGTGATCCAATAGATAGCAATGGATTTAACGATGTCATTGGGTCTTGGAAAATTGTAGCGATATGTGAGCCACGAATCATTGACCATTGCTTATTTGTCTTAAACTTAGCTAAATTTACGCTATCGCCGACAATAACTCCTGAGTTAATAAGCTTTATTGCTTCATCGCGTTTGATACTAGAAACTGTTCTTTTAAATCTCGACCAACCAGAAGCCATATTAGTTTCTTGATGAATTTTGACATTAATCTTTCTAACTTTTTCAGAAAAATTAAAATCAGCAGTCTCAATTGCTTTTACAATATCTTTTTTGCATGAAGAAATATCTACTTCTAAATGTGATATTTTAGCATCGTATTCATTTAAAGCTAATTGCTTACGAACTTGTTCTTTTTCGTCAGAGCCAAATGATTTCAAAGAATGCTCTTTTTCCTTAATTAAATTTTCTTTGTCTTTAACGAGTCTAGATAATTTTTTATAAAGAGGAGAAATAGCAACGCCTAAAGATTCTACTTCTTTCAAAGTAGGCATATTTCCTTCTTCGAATTTTTTCAGTAAGCTAGTTTGAATTTCTTTTAAGTTTGCAATAATACTTGCTTTTTCTTGTTCAAGTTTTGATACTCTTTCAGAACGTTTTTTAAGTGCAATTATGTCTTTTGAAGAATAATCTGCATACTTTTCTTTTTCTTCATTTGTAAATACAGAACAACTATCAATTAAGCCTTTATTATTTTCTTTAGCTTTAACAACATCGTTTTTTAATTTCTCATTTAAATCAGCTAATTCTTTTTCGTGCTTTGCTTTAATTTCTTCGAGTTTTAATTGATACTCTTCATCTGACATTGGGACTATTTTAGATGATAAATCCTTTTTTAAATTTTCATATAAAGATTGTCTTTGTCTTTCTAAAGCAGCTAATTCATCAGCTTTCTTTTGACTTGCAATTCTCATATCAGCTTTGGTTTCAGCTTTTAAAGAATCATAATATGGAGAAACTTCGCTAATTAACGCATTTAAGAATAAAGGATAAACTGAAGCATATAAGTCACGTGATTCAGAATGACTTTCTTGCGTCTTTAAAACTTCATTAAATTTAGCTCTTAAGTCTTTAATTGCTTCGACAGATTTAATATTAGATAACTTTATTAAATCCTTTGATTTAAGTGTATATTTGTTATGAATTTCTTCTTTAGTAACACTGTGATCAATTGAATATAAGCCAGCAACTTCACTCTTTAATTCATCAATCTTTGGCTGAATTGAAACTTGATAATTGTTAGTCCATTCAATTAAATGAGCGATAGAATCTGGAGAATACTCTTTTCTATTGCTAAAGATAATGCTAATCTTTTTACCACGTTTATCGATAGAATTTTGTTTCTTCATCTCAATTTTTGATAATTCAGAATAGAATTTATTAAATACATAAGCGTACTTAATATCTAATTTTTCAATTTTAGCATTAATTACAGAGTCTATGTGTTTCTTTGATTTTTCAAATTGAGCATCAACGCTAGATGCTTCCTTTAGGCTTTCAAATTTATCTAACTCTGCTTTTTGTTTTGCTTCTAAAGCTAATAATTCTTTTTTAGCTTTTCCAGAAGCTGAAGATGCTTCCATCTTATTTAAACGTTTTTGTAAATTGTTTTCGTCTTTAAAATTAAGTTTAACTATACGTGGGTCATGAACTTCAACACCATTTAGTTTTACATAGCCACTTTTAATCTTACCATTTTTTTCAAGCATACCAGTAAATGTCTTAGTAAAGACAGATTTACCAGAACCAGATTCACCAACAATTGCAAATGTTTCTCCACGTTTGATATCAAGTGAAATTCCACGAATAACTTTTAAATCTTTGCCGTGAGATTTAAAAGAAACAGAAAGGTTTTTTACAGAAAGAATAATATCTTGTTTTTTATTTTCATCCATAAATATTTACCTCCTATCTATGATTTCTTGGATCGGTTGCATCTGCTAATGAGAATCCGATATAGTAACAAGCAACTGTCAAGGCAATAACTATTGCTGAAGGAATTAACATCGTAAATGGATAAGCCATCCAGTCATTCGATGCACTTGTAGCAGCAGTAATAACACCACCTAAAGTTAATTGACCAGCGTATGATAAATTAAAGAAGGATAAAGAAACTTCTGAGTCAATAACACCAGGAATTGATGTTGCTAAAATTGTAACAATAATAGAGACTAAATATGGCAATAAGTTATGAACGATAATAGCAGTTGGTTTAGAACCTAATGTCTTACTTGCAATATTGAAATCACGATTTCTAATGATAATAATATTGTTTCTAAGAGTTGCAGCAAGACCCATCCAACCAAATATGCATAAAACAATAACAATCGCCCAGAACGTTGGTACTTTACCTGAGAACCACTTCATGAAAAGAATATAGAAAAGTAATGATGGAACATTACTAACGAAGTTTCTAAGTTCGATGAAGATTGGGTCAAGTTTAGGGAAGAAACCCCAAACGGAACCGATAAATAAACCTAAGACAGCATTAATTAATGAAACGACAACAGCTAATAATAAAGAGATTCTAGCACCGTCCCAAGTAACTGACCAAATATCTTTTTTAGTACCATTAGTACCAAACCAGAAAGTATAGTTTTTAGTAACACCAGCAATAGTTAATTCGACAGAGCCGAATGGTTTAACATACGTTGGTAAATTAGTAACAGCATAATAATCATAATGCTTCATCATTGGTCCAAATATAGTAAAGAATACTAAAACGAACAAAATTCCAAAGCACAATATTGCAACTTTATTTTTAAATAAAGTTTTAAAAGTTTCACGCCAATATGAGTATGGTGCGCTTGATAATCTATCAATAGATTCTTCTGAAGTACCAATTATTTCAAATAAGCCCTTATCATCAGCTTTAACGAATTTATCTAAAGGCTCAACTTGATCAACAGAATCTAATTTATTTATATTTTCCATAGATAATTGCCTCCTTAATCGTTAGAACTGAAGCTGACTCTTGGGTCAGCGATAGCTGTTGTAATATCACCTAATAAGTTAGCAAAAATACTAATAATAGCACTGACAACAACAACTGCTTGTACAACGTTATAGTCTTTTGCGTTAATTCCAGAAATTAATAATTGTCCAAAGCCTTCAACTCCATATATCTTTTCAACAAAGTATGAGCCTAATAAACAATAAATAACACCTGATGGGATAGAACGTACGAGTGGAACAACAGCATTTCTTAATACGTGTTTAAATAATATTGTATTTTCTGGTACACCTTTAGCTCTAGCAAACTTTACATAGTCACTACCAAATTCATCAACCATATAACGTCTTACCCATAATGCAATACCAGCAATACCACCAATACCTAAAGTAATCATTGGTGCCAATCCTGAAATAGGATTACTTGAAGTCCATCTTAATGGTAAGTTAAATCCTTTAACAAGAATAGCTTGTAGCAAATAGAAATAAACTAAGCTTGGAATTGATCCTACCAAAATAATGTAAGCATTTCCTAACTTATCGAACCATTTGTTCTTATATTTTGCCATAAAGACACCCATCGGGTATCCAATAATCATTTCAATCGCTAGACCACCTAAACCAATTTTCATTGATACAGGCATTGTTCTATTAAATATAGCAGCGATCGATTCATTTTTACCTAATTCAGTTGTTCTACCAAAATTAACAATCATCATTTGACTATTGCTACAAATATATTCAAATGTTGATGTAGTTGTATGAGCAATACAAACTTTCTTTGGGAAAGGAATAATTTGATAGAAATAGTTTAAAATTTGAACAATTAAAGGATCGTTCAATCCCAAACTGTCTAATTTTCTTTCACATAACATTTCTCTAATTTCAGCTGAGAACTTTTTCCAACCAGTCTCTTTTGTACACAAAAGATTCTTGTCTTGAATTCTTAGCAAACAGAAAGTAACGACAATAGCTAAAGCAAAAGAAATTACAGCACTAGCAATTCTTCTAAGCGAATACATTACTAATGGTTTAGTAAGTACTCTTTTAATTACATTGTTAGAATACTTCATGATTACATTTTTGTTAACTAAAACAATAAATATAATCAATGCTGCTAGTAGTGCAACAACGATCGAATAAATAACGACCATTTGTTCCATATTTTACCTCCTTTATATATAGAAAATTAGGATCGAGGAAAATTCCCCGGTCCTAATTATGATAGACAAATACTAAATATTTATCAACCAAGGATAGAATTTAATTTGCTTTTGCAAGGTCTTCTACTCTTAATCTATCGTATTCAGCCTTTAATGCTTTACGTTGTTCTTGTGATAACATCTTACCATCAGCAAGTTTTTCAACGCTCTTGTACTTATATGGTGATAAGCCATAAGAAACGTTTGCAACTCTGTATGGAACTGTTCTACTAACACTAACGCTTAAACCTTGACCTCTCATGTAAAGTGGTCTCATGATATATGTGTTGTATAAGAGTTCAACTTCAGCTTCAGCGAATGCTTCAGCACGTTCAACTTGGTTAGTAATTCCAGAAGCTGTTTCAACTAATTCAGTATATTTGCCAATAACGCTATCAATTTGATCATTGATAACTGGATCACTATTGGAGCAAACGCCGAAGTAGTCACATAAGTCACCATCTTTAGTAACTGTATTAGCATATGTTAATGGGTCTGAATAGTCTGGTCCCCAACCTGTGACGAATAAGCTTGTACCAGCATATTGTGTTAATTTTGCATATTCATCAGATGTTGGAATGTTAGTTCTTGTGTTCTTGACAAGTCTAACTAATTCTTTGTTGCCATAACCTGATGTTTGATCAGCAACAGCTGGACAGACATTAGCGTTACTTTCACGTCCATAAGAGACTTCAGCGTTATCGCCTGGAACCCAACATCCATTCATATCAGCGTTTGTTTGGTTGACGAATGCTCTATCGAAGTCATCAGAGTCAGAGTTATAAGCTAAACCTGTATATTCAACGATAATTGGTAAAGTGATTGGTGAAGAAGCGTGTTCACTGTTGTATTGAGCAATTTCAGCAGCAGCTTCATCATATAACTTCTTGTATTCAGCTTCATAAGCAGCCTTATCAGCAGCTGTTTGTTCACTGACAGCCTTTGTGGCAATACCAATACCACCAAAGTGGCTATAGCCTAATTTTTTATCTGCAGCAGCCCAGTTAGCGGAAGATGTTCTATCTCCATCGAGGAACTTATCGATATAAGCACCTTTAATATAGGAGTTATAGTCACCTGAGTCGACTCTATCATTGTCACCTGAAACAATGTAGAAATCGTGTGGTGTATATGTGTTAACAAGATACTTTGTTTGATCATAGACATTGTTACCATAGCTCAATGTATATGTTGGGTAGTCTAATGAAGACATAAGTAACTTACGAACTGACTTAAGTTTTAAAGCTTTGTTTGTGTTCATAAGAGCAATGTTATTGCCATCAGAATCTGTAGCTTCTAAGTTTAAGCTCTTATCTTCTGGATAGTTAGAGAAGATTGAACCATCAACTGTAACACTTGTTTGTTGTGGATCTCTTTCAATGTTTAAAGCAAAACCGAATGTAGAACCATCACCGATACCTTCATTTGAATAAGCATCTGGGTTAGCTGGATTTTCTCTTGTACCTGTATCATCAGAACCTGTAACGTATTTCTTCCAACCAGTTGTATCTAATGTGTTAACTGTGAATCCATCAACTGTGCCACTTTCAAAGCCATCACGACCTGTAGAAGCTGTTGTATCTTGTGAAAGAGCATATAATTCGACACGTCCTAATTTAACGTTTTCTTTATCCCAGTAATTCATGTTCTTACTTAAGACAAGTTGAGTTCCTGTTGAACCTGTGTAGTATGTAAGTAAGAAAGCGCCATTAGATAAGAATGTATCTCTTGATGTACCATACATTTCTGTACCGACAGAATCATAGAATTCAGCTTGAAGTGGTAAGAATGGTGTATATGTAAGAGCAGATAAGAAGTATGGCATACTTCCGTTTAAATCGAATGTAAGTGTCTTGCCATCAGCGCTAGCTTTAACACCAACACGTGTAAAGTTAGAAACGTCTGTTAATTCACTTTCGTTAACACCTAATAAGCCAGCAACATCACTATCAGTGATATCTCTAGCATATGGACGGCATTTGTGGTTTGGGTTAACCATTTTACCGCTATATGCAGAACATGTTGTCCATGTTTCTAATGCAGCAGCATCTGTTGGTTTTGAAGAAGCTAATGATTCAGCTGTTAAAACACCGCCACCGATAGCCTTCATGTAATTATAATATGTGTAATAGTAGTATTCTTCAGCACCTTCAATGAACATCATTGGTAAGTACGAAGAATCGGATCCGTTAGCATATGTAAGGTTTTCCTTGAGTGCTTTGACCCAGTCTTGAGCCTTAACATAAACTGTTTCTCCATTGATTGTGTATGGGTTGCCATCGTTTCTTGACCAAACAACTCCATCACGAATTTTGAAAACATATTGACTACTGTCTTCATTTGTAGTCCAACTTTCAGCAAGGTCAGGAATGATACGACCATAACGGTTAACGTCAACTAAGCCATCGACAAGATTGGTAATGATTTGACCGTCTGCTTGTTGCATTGTAACTGCTGTGTTGAATGAACTTGGTAAATAAGTCTCGTAAGCGCGATATGTTGATCCACGTTTTAAATCGGAGAGCTTATTATACTCTGTCTCTCCTGCTGATGTCCAAACTACTCCATCGTCCCAACCAGCTGGGGCAAGATCTTTGCCGCTTTTATTACAGCCAGTTAAAATTAGAGCTGAAAGGACTGAGAGACACAAAATAGATCTTTTTGTGTTTTTCATAATGATTTTTCTTCTCCTTTCAAAAATCAATTTTATGATTGTCGGTATTTTAATTCAATCATATTTCAATGTCAACACAATTTTTTCACTTTTTCAAACATAAAATTGACTATTTTTAAATATATTTTACTTTTAATATATTAATATTATGCTCGTTTTCTGTTTAAATATGAAAAAAAACAAAAATGAAAGCGCTATTGCTTTCATTTAAAATTTTATTATTTAAATTATTGTAAAAATCAAATTTAATGTTTCACCAATAAAAATAGACACTAGCCCAGCAAAATACAAAGGATATCTGAATTGTTTTATTTTAATTTTTAATTCTAATGGTATCTTTTTACCATATGATGCGTTATCTCTTTCATATTGATAACGCATGTGATTGCCATAAGAAAAGCCTAAAAGTATATAAATCAAACCTAAAGCATCATTTAATATAGCAACATTAATATCCTTAACCATAAAGTGATTTATCAATGGCAATATTATAGAAATGATTAAAGCTATTCCTATATATATTGAAGATCTTTTCCATGAATTCCTATCTTTTAAAAAATTATAATACATAGTGTTACCTCATTTAATTTCTGGAATTTGACCTGTAGCTAAGAATTCAGATGTTATTTCATCATCATAACTATCTAAAGAAGCCCAGTTATCATCCTTATTATTAAGTTCACCTTTAGTGTGAACAATTCCAAATATTTCTAACAATCCGTCTCCTAATAATAGAGCTTTCTTTTGCAAACCCGAAGCAAAGCTAGCTAAAGGTAAAGCAAAGAGTGAATCATCAAATAATACTATATCAAAATCTAACTTCAACATTAAAATTTTTAACTCATCATATGTGTTGAAATATTGTCCGTTAGCTGTGATTAAAAGTTCGTTAAAAGGATTTAAAGCTAAAAGTTTAAAGTCTTTAGAACAGTTGATATTAATTTTATCAAATTTGGAATATTGAGTTTTAATCAAATAAGCAGCTCTACTTATAACAAGAACTCTATTTCCTTTCAAATTTCTAGCGACTTCTTTAGCATAACCATTTAGTGAATCAATACACACTTTTCTTTTAATATCGAGATTATCCAAAACAAATCCTTGATTGGATTTTGAATCAACTATAATCATATTTGATTGTTTCAAAGAGTTTTTATATAGTTTTGCTAAATGAATTAAAGTGTTTTTATTTAAAATTCCTAATTCAATTTTATTTAATCCGTTTTGTTGATAAACATTTTTAGAAAAATCTTTCTTTACCCCATTTTCAATTAAAATATTTTGTTTTAATAATTGTTCTTGATAAGGATTTATATAAGATACACAAAAACTATCCCCTAAAAACAAATCGGAAACAGAACAATTGTTAGATAGTTCTAACAAATTGTTTTTTCGAAAAAGATTTTTTAATTTCCACTTTATAAGTGAAAGAATTACACGTATTTTTTTCATAGTGAAATTATAGCATAACTTTTAAAGCTTTTAAATTTAAGAGTTTTAAGTTACAATTTCATAGAGGTTATTATATGAATATAAAATATGTATTTTTTGATTGCTGGGACACCGTTATAAAATATCATGAAAATGAACCTAATGGAGACATGAAAGCAATTCACCCTTATCTAGTTGAAAAAGATAAAGTCAGCCCTGATGATTTATCTAATATGCTAAAAGAGATAGAAAAGAAATATTACTCTCAAAACGAATGGGAGGTGCCTTGTACTTCACTTCTCGCCTTGTTAATTGAACTTAATGGCTTACACTTAACTATTTCTTATGAAGAAGCTGAAAAGATAATGGTAAGAAAATTTTTGGTGCCAGAACCAATGCCACAAATAAATTTAATGCTAGACTATTTAAATAAAAAAGGCATTAAACACTCTATATTATCAAATACAACAATTTCGGAAGAATTAACTAAAGAATTTGTTGATAGATTGCTTCCAAATAACAGCTTTGAATTTTTAGTTGCTAGCTCTAGAGTCGCAACTAAAAAGCCTCAACCTTTATTTTTTAAACTAGGAGCAGCAAAAGCTGGTGTTAAATGTGAGGAATGCTTATATATTGGAGACACATTTAGTTCTGATGTCTTTGGCTCTTCTTCAGCAAATATGAATCCGGCCTGGTTAAATTGGAAGAATAAGCAACCTAATCCAAATTATCGTGTACGCGATTTCATAGAAGTTGAAAACTATGAGGAATTAATAAATATATTAGAAGGTAAAGTTTTATGAGCATGATGAAGTTTGATAAACAAATAGAATTTAGATACTCTGAATTAGATGTTTATAATCACGTCTTACCTCAATCACTACTAACTTTTTTCCAAGACATAGCTGGTGAACACGCTTCAAACTTAGGCGTAGGTTATCAACCAATGATCGATAAAGACTTAATTTGGGTAATCGTTAGATCTAAATACACGCTATATGAAAATCCTATAGTCGACAAAAAATATATACTTTCAACTTGGCCTCAACCAAAAGGAAATATAGATTTTGTAAGAGATTATTTAATAAGCGATGAAGATGGAAATATAATTGCAAAAGGAACAAGTAAGTGGTGCGTTACAAACTTTAAAACTAGAAGACTTGTTAGAGCAAGAGAAGTAAACTTTAACAACGAAGAATATTATCCTATCAAAAACTATGATGAACCTTTAACTAGTTTAGATTTACCTGATGAAATAGACAACGTTGACCCAGTTTTAACCCACAAAGTTTCGTTTACAGATTTAGATCATAACCATCATATGAACAATACAAAGTATGCAACATTAATCATGGATGCAATTTGTCCGAAAGATAATGAATTAGTTAATGAAATACAAATCAATTACATTAAAGAATGCCATTTAAACGACATAATAAATATTTATATGATTCATAGTGAAAATAATAAGTATTTATTCCGTGGTAAGTGTAACGATCAAATTATATTTGAAGCGCTAGTAACAACAAGATAATATATAACAAAAAAACCTCCTTGCGGAGGTTATTTTTTTTGCAATGGTGGGCCTTAAAGGACTCGGACCTTCGACCTCGTCCTTATCAGGGACGCGCTCTAACCAGCTGAGCTAAAGGCCCATCGCTTAGTCATTGCTTGTTTATTGTATTACTATCGTCAATAATTGTCAACGAAAAGTTGTATTTTTTGTAATTTTTTTAACAATCCTAATAATTGCACAACTATTTTATACATTAAGCCAAAATTCCTTTATACCATTAAAGATAACATTAGTAATTTCTTCTTGATATTTATTTGTCAAAAGTTTGCTTTTTTCATCTGGGTTTGATAAAAAACCACATTCTATTAAAATTGCAGGAATATTAGTGTTTCGAAAAATATAATAGTTTTCTTGATAACATTTCTTCTCTAATCCAGAAAATTCATTCAGTTTATTTTGCATAGTTTGAGCGAAAAGCTGAGAAGCAGGATCATTTTTGCGATAATAAACCATAGGGCCATGAACACTTTGATTATTCAAAGCATTTAAATGAATACTAACTAATAAATTTGCTTGAGATTCGTTTACCTGTTTGACTCTATTTTTTAAATCCTCAAGTTTATGGTTTTTACTATTTATAGATGACAAATCATAATCGCTTGTTCTAGATATATATGCACCGACATTATTTGAAAGCATTTTTTCATATAATTTTTTTGATAGTTTTAAATTAATATCTTTTTCTAAAACTACATCGTTGCTTGTGCCTGGATCTAATCCACCATGACCAGGATCGATAAAAACGGTTAATCCAAATAGTGAATTGTTCGTTTCAATAGTTTTATTCACTATAAAAGGTCTTATAAGGGTAATAATTAAAAAGAAAAGCAAAGGTAATGAAATTGATAAACTGATTTTAAAAAAGTTCTTCATACATATAAACAATATGTATTTTTTTAAGAAATAATTACAAAAAAGAGCTTTGGATATTCCAAAGCTCTTGAAGCCAAAGTTTAACGTTTGGAGAACTGTGAAGCGCGACGGGCGCCTTTAAGTCCGTACTTCTTTCTTTCCTTGACACGGGCGTCGACAGTGACAAGACCAGCGACCTTTAATGTCTTACGATAATCTGGAGAGACTTGTAATAAAGCTCTTGTGATACCAAGACGTAAAGCACCTGCTTGACCAGTGTAGCCACCACCATTAACGAAAGCGATGACATCGAACTTATCAATGTTACCTGTCAAAGAGAGAGGTTGTTTAACATCGATAACCAATGTGTCGTGAGGGAAGAATTCATCGGCATCACGGCCGTTGACTGTAATCTTTCCTTCGCCGGCTTGGAGATAGACTCTAGCGACTGAGGACTTACGTCTGCCAGTACCATAGTACTTGACTTCAGCGTTTTTTGATTTCTTAGCTGCCATTTTAAGTTACCTCCTAGTACTTTAACTCTTTGACTTCTGGTTGTTGTGCTTCATGTTTGTGTTCAGCATCAGCATAGACAAAGAGTTTCTTGTAGATCTTGCGACCTAATGTGCCTTTTGGGAGCATGCCCCAGACACTTCTTTCGACCATTTCGCATGGATAATCTTGGAGCATAACTCCAGCACTTCTCTTGCGAAGGCCACCGGTATAACCGGAAACGTTGTAATAGAATTTGTTGTGAACTTTGTCACCGGACAATTTCACTTTCGAGGCGTTGATTATGATAACATAATCGCCACAGTCGACGTTAGGTGTATAGGTAGGTTTATTCTTACCCATAAGAATAACAGCGACTTCTGAGGCTAAACGACCGAGAGGTTTGTCAGCGGCGTCAACGACGTACCACTTACGTGTGATATTTTCTTGTTTTGCAATTGTTGTTTGACGTTGCATAAATATATTTCCTTTCATATGTCAGCAAATTGTTAAACCTTACCGGGGTTGAGATTTGCAATTTAGCCATTTATATATTTTATATATGTTTACTCTATATGTCAATCTTTTTCACAATAATTTATATAACAAAAAAGTCGCTATAAAGCGACATTTTTTTAAAGGTTAACGTTGTGGAAAACGGCTTGTACGTCTTCTAATTCATCAAGGGCATCAATAAGGTTTTTAAACTTTTGTGCTTCTTCGCCTTCAAGAGTAATGTAATCATTTGGTACCATTTGAATTTCGTTGACTAAGAATTCACTAACACCCAATTCAGTTAAGGCATCTCTTGCTTTAGCTAAATCTGATGGAGCGACTGTAACTTCAATAATATCGTCTTCATCTTTTTTAACTTCTTTAACATCAATATCGCTCATAATAAGGTTTTCAGTTACTGAATCGACATCTGTGCCAGCAAAAGCTAATACGCCTAATTCTTGGAAGTTATAAGCGACGTTAGCAATCTTACCACCTTTGTGGTTTAAAGTAGCTCTAACTTCAGCAAAAGCTCTGTTAACGTTATCTGTTAATGTGTCGATAACAATTAAAGAACCACCTGGGCCCATACCTTCGTAACGGCCTGGGATAAAGGCTGTGTTGTCTTTACCTTTAGCTTTTTCAATAGCTCTTTCGATAACATCTTTTGGAATACTTTGTCCCTTAAACTTTTCAATAGCAGCTCTGAGGGCGAGGTTTTCTTTAGGATCAGGTACACCGCTCTTTGCAGCAACATAAATTTCTTTTGAAGCACGCATATAAAGTGCACTTTTCTTTGCACTTGTTGCTGCCATACTTGCTTTTCTTACTTCATAGGCTCTTCCCATAATATATTTCCTCGCATTCTTAAAAGTGTGTTTTTGCACACTTTGCAATGATATTTTAGCGCTCAATACATAATTAAATCAAGATTATTAAAATACTAATTTATAAAAATTACATTAAAGGCGCAAATAATCTTAATATTGCTTCCCAGAATTTACTCCATTTAGATCTCTTTTTAAACATTTCTAAAGTGTATTCTTCTGAAATAGAAATATCAGCTTTAATTATATCCTTAGCTTTAATAATTTCCTTTGGACTATATAAAACAGCATTAACTTCAAAATTTAAAGCAAAACTTCTAATATCCAAATTAGCTGTACCAATAGATGCAGCTATCTCATCGCCAACACACATTTTAGAATGAATAAATCCTGGATACTTATAAACTTTAACACCAGCTTCTAATAACTTTTCTAAATATGAAATAGTAACGTGATAAACAATTTTTTTGTCCCATACTTTAGGAATAACTAAGTATACTTGCACCCCAGCAGCTTGTGCCATTAATATTGTATCTAAGAAAGAATCATCTGGAATAAAATATGGCGTTTCAAGATAAACCTCTTTTTTTGATTCACTAATTATTTTTTGGTAACAATATTTAATCTCTTGTTTTGTTGTATCCGGACCACTAGATATAATTTGAATAGGTGAAAATCCAGTTTTAATTGGAGCTGGAAAATATTTATTTGTATCAAAGAAAGGGGTGATATCATCATCGATTATCGCTCTTTTTGATGAACATGTGAAATCTTTAATAAATCTAGTTTGTAACATACAAACCGATTCACCAACAATTCTTAAATGTGTATCACGCCACGGTTTTATTCTCTTATCTTGAGATAAATAATCTACGCCTATGTTCATTCCACCGATATATCCAATTTTCCCATCAATAACAACTATTTTTCTATGGTTTCTATAACAAAAATTCGAATTGATAAGTTTAAATATTGACGGGAAGAATGGATGAACTTTTCCACCTGCTTTAATCAAATCTCTAAAGAAGTAAAGATTAGTTTTTAAATTTCCTGAAGAATCATAAACAACATTAACTTTTACACCTTGTTTAGCTTTTTCAATTAACGCATCTCTTAAAGCCTTTCCAGCCGCATCTGTTTTAAAAAGATAATACATGACATTAATTGATTCTGCAGCATTTTTAATGTCTTCGAGTTGTCTATCATACATTTCGTGTGCATCAATAAAAAATTCAACTTCGTTATTCGATTGACATGGAGAACCACCATAATAATAATTTAGTTTAACTATTTGACTGTTTTCATTATTAGAACCTTCATAAAAATTAAAGTCTCCATTTTTCAGCCTTTGTTCTAGTTTTTTATCAGCTAATTGCTTTCTTTTTGACCAACGTCTTTTAGAAAATTTTGGTCCTTTTCCTACCATTATATAAATAAACCAAGATACAAAAGGCAACACCAAAAAACTCAATGCCCAAGCAATACATGATTTTGGATCTTTTCTTTCCAAAAACACCATACCAACGATGAGCATGAAATTGACAACTACTAAAACTATAAATGCAATTAATTGTGGACTCATTTTTTATTTCTTCCTTTAAATTCTAATCGATCAATCAAATTTAAATTATGCTTTTTAGCAAATCTAACAGCTAAAGAATTGCTATCGTCATCAGATATATCTCTTGGTGAATGAGCATCAATTCCTATGATGCATTTAGCTTTCATTTTTCCAGCTAATTCAAAAAAAGCATCTGTTGGATAAATATATCTTAAAGTATTACCAACATTCTTTTTTCCATTTCTTATACCAGCCACATTAACTTCTAATGGGATATCTAATTCCATAGCTGTCTGAATTAATTCTTTTGCAATTTTCATCGCTTCTTTAGTGATCTTTGGCATTGCTGACATATAGTAATCAGGGTGAGCAAAGCAACTAAAGAGCCCTGTTTTTAAAGCTTCGATAGCTCTATCTCTATATTCACGAATTGATTCAGAAGTAGGGGTATGTGCAAAATACGTTTTAATTTGATGATCACTTCCTAACGAAAAGTGATTGCCTAAAATTAAATAATCGATAGTTCCACTTTCTATTAATTCTCTATAATATGGAAAGCATTCTGAAATCGATTCAGCTTCGAAGCCAACATGAATATGCATTCTATCTTTATATTTTTGTTTTAGATTATCGATTGATTCTAAATAATCATCCAAAACAGAATATTCTCCTCTAACATTTGGTTGCGAAAAACCAGGAAGCATAATATGATCAGAAAAACCTAAATCAGTTATTCCACTTCCTAAAGCTTCTAAGACATAATCTTCATCTTCGCCTTCTGCGTGTCCACATCTTTTTGTATGTGTATGATAATTATTCCTTAGCAAGGTTCTCACTCCTTTCAAAATCATATTCGACTTTTTCTAATATTAAGCCTGATGCTGGGGCTTTATGATGTACCGTCGTTTTATTTGTTCCATCAAGTCGTGATGTAATTTCAGCAATACTTGTTCTTCCTGCAGCTATTTCATAGGCAGTTCCTACCATAAATCTAACTTGGTATCTTAAAAAAGATCTCCCTTTTACTCTCCACAAAACATAGTTACCTTTTTCTTCGACCCACACATCTTCAATCGATAGTATTTTACCATCTTTCTCTTCTTCGCTACCAAAGAAGTCAAAACAATGGTTTCCAACATATAGCTTACTAACGTTTCTAAAAGTTTCAATATCAAAATCAAAAATAGGATGCCAGCAAACTTCAATTAATAAAGGGTTTTCCACTTTTCTTTCAATTACATAAAGATAAGTTTTAGAAACAGCATCATACCTAGCATTAAAATCATCAGCTACTTCTCTACATTCTTTAATTCTTATAAAATTTGGTAAAAGTCGATTAAGAACATATTGAAGTTTATTAGGCTTAACTTTTTCTGTGCTCGTCTTAAAATTCACTCCAAAATCCAAAGCCGAGACACCTTTGTCTAATCTTGAACCTATTTTAACTTTTATGTTTTCATCAAAAATAGATGTTAGTTTTTCTTCTAACATTGATTGTACTGTAATTTTATCTTTTAGCTTTTGTGTGCCATTAAAATCTCTCCCACGAAAAGCTATTCGCATAAAATAGTTCATTTAGTAAAAAGTCCCGAAATTAAACTAACGATATCAGGTCTTAAAACAGCAAGTGTAATAATTCCACCTAAGAATAAACACAAAGAAATTGTATAAATTGTGTCTGCAATAGACCATTTTACCACTCTATATCTAGTTCTTTTTGCATCTGGATTATATCCACGTGATTCCATGGCATCAGCTAATTCTGCTGAACGGCTAAAAGCTGACATAAATAAAGGAATAATTAAAGAAACGATCGATTTAACTTTGTCTTTTAATTTTCCATTAGCAAAATCGACACCTCTACTTGCTTGAGCCTTCATTATTCTATCTGTCTCATCTGTTAGGGTAGGAATAAATCTTAGGGCTAGTGATATTGTCATAGAAACAGCAGAAACTGGAACTTTAATAAATTTTAAAGGAGTCATGAGCCATTCCAAACCGAAAGTCAATTCTAGCGGTTTTGTTGTTGAAGTTAATACAGTTGTAACCATAATCATCAAGACCAATCTGCATACAACATATATAGTATTAAATATTCCACTCCAATAAATTGGAAAAGTACCAATTTTAAAAGCAATATCACCTGTTCTTGTTAACAAAACGTTAATAATTAGCAAAAACACAACCATGATCCATATTGCTTTTAATGATTTTAAGACAAATTTAAATTTAATTTTACCAATTTTCATTAAGATAAAAATTATCACAAAGAATAATCCATACATAATAAAATTAGTTGTTACTGGACCATAATTTAAAAATATTGCTACCATAAAAACTATGAGACCTAGGATTTTAATTCTAGGATCCATTCTATGCATAGGAGTATCGTATTGAATATAGCGACCTAAAGCCATATTTTTCATGCTTTTACCCTCCTAATTTCTTTTGCAAGAGTCTCAATATCTTTAATATTCTCTAAATTTAAAGGGAGACCGTTATCAATAAGTTCCATAGCAACTTTAAAGATATATGGAGGTTCTATAGCAACCTTCTTTAAGAAATCTAATTGTTGAAATAGCTCTAATGGTTTAGCTTCTTTAACTATTTTACCTTTGCTTAATACAACAACGTCCTGCGCATATTGTAAAACGATATCCATATTGTGGGTTACCAAAACAATGCTTGTTCCAGTTTCATATATTTTTTGGAACAATTTAAGCATTTCTCTTTCACCGTGTGGATCTAATCCTGCTGTTGGTTCATCCAAGACAAGAATTTTTGGAGATAACGCAATAATTCCAGCAATAGCGACACGTCTTTTTTCACCACCTGACAATTCAAATGGTGATCTGTTATAGTAAGATTCATCTAGACCAACTAATCTTAAAGATTCTTTGGCTTTTTCGATAGATTCTTCATTGGATAATCCGAAATTTTTAGGACCAAAAGAAACATCTTTTAAAACTGTTTCTTCAAAAAGTTGATACTCTGGAAACTGAAATACTAAGCCACAATATTGTCTTAATTTTTTAATTCCTTTGTGCTTTTTTTGACCACCTTCAATGCAATAATCACCTATCGTTATCTTACCTTTGGTAGGATAAATTAATCCGTTGAGATGTTGTACAAGCGTTGATTTACCTGATCCCGTCTCACCAATTAAAGCCATAAATGTATGGTCTAAAATATCAAGATTAATATCAAAAAGTGCTTGGTGCTCACCAGGAGTTTTTTCAGCGTATATATAAGATAAATTTTCTATTTTTATCGACATAACTTTTGCACCAACCCTTCTAAAGTTCCAACGCCGTCTATATTAATGCCTTCTTTCTTTAACTCTTTATTTAATTTGTGGAAAAAAGGTATATCTAATTTAATTGATAAAAGTTTATCGCTTTGTTCAAATACTTCTTCTGGTGTGCCTGACAAAAATACCTTGCCTTTATTTAAAACAATTACTTTATCAGCTTGGTAAGCTTCATCAATATCGTGAGTAATTGAAATAATTGTTAAACCTGGATTTTCATCTTTCATCTTTTTAATTAAGTTTCTTATATCTCTACGGCCTTTTGGATCTAACATAGCTGTAGCTTCATCCATGATTAAAATCTTAGGCTTCCTTGCTAATGCTCCAGCAATTGCGACTCTTTGCTTTTGTCCACCAGAAAGGTTTGAAGGTTCCTTATCTAAGTATTCTTTCATACCGACTTTTTCTGCAAATTCGTCAACTAAAACCTTCATTGTATCGGTATCTATACAATCATTTTCTAATCCAAAAGCAATATCATCTCTCACCGTCGATCCAATAAACTGGTTATCTGGATTTTGAAAGATAATACCTAAATTTCTTCTAAGTTCATATACATTATCATCATTCATTTCCTGATCAAAAATATATATTTGTCCTTTCAACTGTACATATAGTCCAATAATCAATTTAGCTAAAGTTGATTTTCCAGAACCGTTATGTCCAATTAAAGCAACATATTCACCTTCATAGATATCAAAGTTGACATCGTTTATAGTTAAATCTTCTTCATTTATATTGTCGTCATTTTTGTATGAGTATGATAGATGTTCTAATCTAACTGCACTTTTATTGCTCATCTTGTTTCTTACTCACTTTCTTTTTATTAGTATGCGATAAGCGATATTCTCTAATAAATATGTATATCCAATAAGCAATTATAGTTCCAACAAAAACAGATGAAATAACTATTAAATAAATCATTCGTTTTTGATGAGTATCCATTGCAAGTGGATAAAAAAGAACTAAAACAATAGATAAGCACAAAAGTAAAATAAGAGTTCTTTTTATATATTGTCCAACAGATGTTTCTTTAAACATATTTATTCTCCTTCAAAATTAACTTCAGGAATTCTACCTTCGTATTTTATTGTTTTAACTCCAGCCATATCTAAAAGTCTTCTACTAGCTATACCAGAATTTGTATCTCTATATTTATCATTAAGGTAAACTACTTCTTTTATTCCAGCTTGAATAAGAGCTTTTGCACATTCGTTGCAAGGAAAAAGTGTTACATAAATTCTAGAGTTATGTAAATTTCTATCAGAGTTTAAAATTGCATTAAGTTCTGCGTGACAAACGTATGGATATTTAGTATCCAATTCTTCTCCTTCACGACCCCAAGGAATTTTTTTATCATCAATTCCTATTGGCATACCGTTATATCCTACGGATAATACTTTCTTATCCATACTAACGATACAAGCTCCAACCTTAGTATTAGGATCTTTGCTTCTTTTAGAGCTTAAAATAGCCATGCTCATAAAATATTCATCCCAAGAAATGTAATTATTCATAGAATAAAAGCCCCCTATTTTTGTAATTATACATTATTATAGAGGCAAATGGTAGCAAGACAATTAATGATTAATATTGAAAATCAGATTTCTTAAATGATTTGTTAATTATTCTTTTAGCTCTTCTAATTCTATTATCGATTTGAATTTTTGATATTTTAAGTTCTTTAGCAATTTCTTTATAACTTTGTCTTTCGATATATAACATTGATAAAAGTCTTATATCATCTATGGGTAATACTTCTTCTAGTTTATGAATTATCTCTTCTTTAGACATATATCTTATAGGGCTAATATCAAATTCAAGTTTCTCTTTTTCATAGTATTTAATCGCATTATCACGTTCAACCTTTTCTTTACGATAGTAGTCAGCTATAAGATTATCAGCAATTTTGAACAGATAATACTTAACGTTATTATCTAATTTGATATTTTCAATATTTCTAAAAGCTTTAAGAAATGTATCGTGTGTTATATCACCGGCCATGCTTCTATTTAAAAGATTAAAAAAGCAGTGGTCATATACTATTTGATAATATTTTTGACAAATAATCTCAATCTTGCCCTTGTTCTCTTCTTCAAATTTCAGTTTCATAATTCAAACTATATATTTTTTCAATATCTTTATACCACAAGTATTATAATAGTGGTGAGAAATGAAACAATTTTAACCAATTTGGAGACAAAATTTACTAAAATTTTGTCTAATCGATAGATTTTTTTGCTTTTTTCGGCGTATTTTTAACTACACATTTGCATTTTAAGCCCGTTTTTTGTCGTTTTTTTCAAAAAAGCAATAAATCAGAAAATATCATTTTTCTTCTATTAAATAGCTCTTAATCAACTAATTTATGCCTAATTTTTTTGTTTATTTTACATGGTCCTAATTACCATTATTGATACAATGTATACTCCCTGAATTAAAAAAATCCAGCAAGTTCAACGCCTGACTGGATTTATTTAAATTATTCAATTCTTAATGCAACAACTAGATCTTTTTAGCAGCACTTCTAGAAGGAATAATACCTGCTATTAATGTTAGTACCATGCTGATTACAACTAATGCTACGGAGCCACACCAAGGAAGTAATGCATTAAGTGTTAGCAAATAGAATATAAAAAGCAAAAAGAATATAGAAATTAAAAAATATCTAGAAAAAGTTATAAATAATATATAACCAAATTCAACAGAAGAATTAGAAAATCTTTTGACGTGGAAAATTAAATTAGTGATTCGAACACGTTCGAACTATATATGGATATCTTTGACACTTATGTCTCAAATAATGTTATTTTAAACACAAAAAAAGTTTAACACATTTTACTGTGTCAAACTAATGTTTTCTTAATGGCGGAGCAGGAGGGATTCGAACCCTCGCAAGGCGTGAACCTTCTGCCGGTTTTCAAGACCGGTCCCTTCAACCAGCTTGGGTACTGCTCCTTTTAGAAAAAAAGACCCTTTCGGGTGTATAAACAACTAATGGTGGGCGCTATAGGGATCGAACCTATGACCTTCTGTACGTCAAACAGATGCTCTCCCAGCTGAGCTAAACGCCCACATGCCTAATATCTTACAAGGCTGAAGCTTATATGTCAACAACTTTTTTAATTTTTTTGTATTTCTTTAGAAAGCTTTCATTTTCTAAATATAAATAAATAATCTTTATTTGTTTATTTTATCCCTTAATTGACCTCATTAAAATTAAATGAGATAATTTTATATGCTTAGAAAGTTGAGGCATAAATATGGCTGCTTATCAAAATATACATTGGTTTCCAGGACACATGAAGGTTGCTTTTGATGAAATTAAGAAATTGTTACCTCAAATAGATTTAGTTATCGAAATTGGAGACGCTAGAGCACCTCTTTCATCCTTCAACAATTTAATTGAAAAAGTTGTAGAAGGAAAAAAGATTGCTAGAATTTATTCAAAAAAAGATTTATGCGATTTAAAGAAATTTGAAGAAATTACTAAATCTGACATATCACAAGGTAAATATGTAAAAGCCTTAGATTTTAAAAATAAAAAGGATATTAAAGAACTAACTGATTTTTTATCAACTATAAAATCCTCTAAGCAAGAAAAATATCAAAGACTAGGATTACAAGTTCCCGCCACACGCGCTTTAATTGTTGGAATTCCTAACGTTGGTAAATCAACGCTCATTAATTCGTTGGTTGGAAAAAAGAAGGCTTCAGTCGCAAATAAACCTGGCCACACAAGAGCTCCACAGATGATTAAAGTTTCAGATAAATTTGTTTTGTTTGATACACCTGGAGTATTAGAGCCTAACTATCAAGATAAACAAACAATTGTTAAACTAGCTTGGTTAGGATCAGTTAAAACAGAAATATTGCCTATTGAAGAATTGACAGATACCTTAATAACTTTTTTATTAAATAATTATTTAAATAACCTTAACATTCGCTATAACACTAATTTAAGCCCTATTAACCAACCATATGAAGCGTTTGAAGCAATTGCTCAAAGTAGAAAGTTTGTCTTGCCTGGTGGAGCGTTAGACATTAATAGAGCCAGAATGACAGTTTTAAAAGAATTCCAAGAAGGTGCTATTGGAAAGGTGGTAGTTGATAATGTCAAAGCTTAAAGAATACGACGATTCATATAGAACAAACTCTACAACTTTAATTGCTGGATTTGATGAAGCTGGTAGAGGTCCATTGTGTGGCCCAGTTGTTGCTGCTGGAGTTATTCTTCCATCTGACTTTGACGATAGTAAAATAAACGACTCCAAAAAATTAACAGACAAACAAAGAAGATCTTTATTTATAGAGATTAAAGAAAAAGCTATTTTTTATCACATTTCAATTATTAGTCCACAAACTATAGATGAAATAAATATACTTGAAGCTAGTAGACTTGGAATGCAACAAGCTTTAGATGAAATGATAAAGAATAATTTTGAACCAGATGTTGTTATAACAGATTATATGAAATTAAATACTAACAAAAATTTAGTTTCAATCAAAAAAGGTGACGCCACTTCTCTATCGGTTGCAGCTGCATCAATCTTAGCTAAAGTAACACGAGATGACATTTTGATGGAAATAGATAAAAAGTATCCTGATTATGGATTTGCTAAACATAAAGGTTATCCAACTAAAGCACATCTTGAAGCTTTAGAAAAATATGGAATTATAGATGGTATATATCGTAAATCATACGGACCAGTAAAAAAAATTATTGAAAAAGCCTGAAGAAAAATTCAGGCTTTTTTACATATGTAATAGTGAGGGAGCATTTATGGAAAAAAATAGTATTAAAGTTTTGCTTGTATCACTAGCTAATATGTATAGTGGAAATTGGGATTATATGTATAAACATATAGCGCTTAATAAAAAATACAACTATGAAGAAGCGTTAAAATCATTTTCAAATATAAAATCTAATGTAATAACTATTATGGATTCAGACTTATATCCAAAAGAATTTAATCAAATTTTACACCCGCCTTTTGTTTTGTTTTATTACGGGAATATATCTTTATTAAAAAATAAAAATAAACTTGCTGTCATCGGATCTAGACAAAACACAAGTTACGGTAAGAAAGTAACAGAAGATATATTAAATGATTTACACGAAAAGATTGATTCATTAACTATTATTTCTGGTATGGCAAAAGGTATAGATGGCATTGCCATGAGAACAGCTATAAAAAATAACGATAATGTTATTGCTATATTAGGCAGTGGAATTGATAATCCATACCCTAAAGAAAATATAGATATATACGAATACTGTAAAACAAGCAATAAAGGTTTGATTTTAAGTGAATATCCTTTAGACACGAAACCTTTGAAAGAAAATTTTCCTATAAGAAATAGATTAATAGCTGGATTATGTGATTGCGTATTTGTCCCTGAAGCAAAAATAAAGTCTGGAACATCAATAACAATAAAATATGCACTCGATAACGGAAAAGAAATTTTTGTCGCACCAAACCAGTTATTTTCTAATAGTCTTAATAATTTATTATTAAGAGATGGTGCCAATATATGCATTAGCGCTGATGATTTGCTCGATTCATTAACGCATAGTACAAATATTTCTTAAAATTTAGGACTTGACAAGGTGTAAATTGGCAACCATAATTAATGAAGTCAAAAGGAGAGAGCATATGAAATTAGTTATTGTTGAGTCACCTACTAAGTGTAAAACCATCGGAAAATACTTAGGCAAAGATTATAAAGTAATGGCCAGTGTCGGTCATATAAGAGATTTAGGCACATCTGGACCTGGCGGATTAGGCGTAGATGTTAATAATGGATTTAAACCTACCTATGTCATATGTAAAGATAAAGGACCAATTATAAAAGAGTTAAAATCAGCATGCAAAAAAGCAGATGAAGTTTTGCTTGCAACCGACCCTGATCGTGAAGGTGAAGCAATTGCCTGGCATTTAGCTCAAGTTCTTTCTCTCGATGTAGACTCAACAAAAAGATTAGAATTTCACGAAATTACTAAACACGCATTAACTAAAGCCATCGATAATCCTAGAACAATCGATATGAACCTTGTGGCTTCTCAAGAAACAAGAAGAATAATGGATAGAATTATTGGCTTTAAATTATCATACTTGCTCCAGAAAAAGATTAAGTCACGTTCAGCTGGACGTGTTCAATCTGTAACTTTAAAATTTATTGTCGATCGTGAAAATGATATCAAAAATTTTATACCTGAAGAATATTGGACAATTTCAGGTACTTTTGGAAGCGAGAAAATAAAAGCTACATTAGACAGCTTTAACGGAAAATCAATAAAAGTTCAAACTGAAGATGAAGCGAATAACATAATTAACAACTTGCCTGATTTGTTTAAAGTTGCATCATTAGTCACTGAAGAAAAATCTCATGAACCAAAGCCAGCATTTACGACATCAACAATGCAACAAGAGGCATTCAACCAATTTAAATATTCAACTAAGAAAACAGCATTATTAGCTCAAAGATTATATGAAGGTGTTGAAATTGATGGCTCTCCAGTAGGCTTAATAACTTACATGAGAACAGACTCAACAAGACTTTCTCCTGAATTCATTGCTAGTGCAAAGTCATATATAAATGATAAGTATGGAGAAAAATATTGTGGTCATGTCCATACAGGAAAAAGTAATAAAAATATTCAAGATGCACATGAAGCAATTAGACCAACTGATTTGTCTTTAACACCAGAATATGTCAAACAATTTTTACATAAAGATGAATATAATTTATACACATTAATTTATAGCAGAGCCCTTGCAAGTTTAATGGCTGCAAGGATTGAAGATGTAACAACACTTAAGTTAGATGGAAACGGATATATTTTCAAAGCCGAAGCAACTCAACAAAAATTTGATGGTTATTCAAAAATATATGGTAAATTCGAATCATCAACAAAAGCAAGTGAATTACCTGCATATCAAACTGGTGATTCAATAGCAAAAATTGAAATTAATAAAGAACAGCACTTTACTAAAGCACCAGCAAGATATACTGAAGCAAAGATTGTTAAACTCATGGAAGAAAAAGGCATTGGTAGACCTTCAACTTACTCTTCTACTATTTCAACGCTCAGTGCAAGAAAATATGTTGATATTGAAAAAGGTGTCTTATCACCTACTGAGCAAGGTGGATTGACAGTTAGTGAACTAGTAAAATTCTTCCCTACTTTTATGGACCCTTCCTATACAGCTCAAATGGAAACAAGTCTAGATTCTATAGTTGCTGGTGATTCATCAAGAATTGACTTACTTGAAAATTTCTATTCCAATTTCATTTCACTTTTAGACAACGCTGAATCTAAAATGGAAAAAGTTCAAGATAAACAAACTGGCGAAGTATGTCCAGAATGTGGTGCTCCTTTAGTTGAACGTCACGGTAAATATGGAACATTTATAGCATGTTCTTCTTATCCAACATGTCACTATATAAAGAAAGAAGCCAAAGAAGAACCAAAAGTTGCTGAAGAAAACAATAATGAAGAACTTATTGAATGTCCAAAATGTCACGAAGGTCATTTAGTAACAAAAAAATCTAGATTCGGAACATTCTTAGGTTGTTCTAATTATCCTAAATGTACCTATACTGAAAAGATAAAGAAATCAAACACTAAAAAAGATAAGGAACAAGAATAAAATGAAAGTAAGAGTTATCGGGGCTGGACTAGCCGGATGTGAAGCAGCATACTATTTAGCAAACAAAGGCGTTGAAGTCGAACTAATCGATGAAAAACCTACACATTTTACTCCTGCACATAAAAGTGAACATTTAAGCGAACTTGTATGTTCGAACTCTTTAAAAAGTGACGCTATAGATAATGCATGCGGTTTATTAAAGCATGAAATGAGATGCATCGGTTCACTTTTTATGGAGTCTGCCGATAACAATAAATTAAAAGCTGGTCAAGATCTTGTCGTAGATCGTGAAGGATTTTCTAAATATATATCAAATAAAATTTTCAACCACCCTAATATCAAATTTATTAGTAAGGTCGCAAGTGAATTACCTAATGACGATATAAAAACAATTATAACAACTGGACCTTTAACAGAAAAAGATTTGTCAAACGACATCCAAAGTGTTATTGGTGAACAAATGCTTTCTTTCTATGATTCTGCTGCGCCATTAGTTTTTGCGTCTAGCTTAGACTTAACAAAACTCTATAAAAAATCTCGTTACGATAAAGGCGATGGCGAATATTATAACTGTCCTCTAACCAAAGAACAATACTACAATTTTGTAGATAAAATAGTAGAATCACCTACTATAATATTACATGATTTTGAACACTTTGAAGGATGTTTACCTATCGAGGTTATGGCAAAACGTGGACCAGATACATTAAGATTCGGTCCTATGAAAGCTAAAGGATTAGAAATCGAAGGTGCTGAAACTCAACCATATGCAGTAGTACAATTACGACAAGATGATGAAGCTAAAAAACTTTTTAACATAGTCGGATTTCAAACCAATTTAACATTTAAAGCTCAAAAGGAATTGTTGAGTATGCTCCCTGGTTTTGAAAACGTAAAGTTTGCACGATTTGGAGTTATGCATAGAAATACATATATCCTTGCTCCAGTAGCTTTAGATAGAAATTTATCTTTAAAGAAAAGACCAAACATCAAAATCGCTGGTCAACTTTCAGGAGTTGAAGGATATGTTGAAAGCAGTGCTTGTGGATTACTTGCTGCTATTTATACATATCAAGAATTAACAAATTCTCAATATGATCCGATACCACTTAACACTATGTTAGGCAGTTTAATAAATTATCTTATTATGTCTTCGCCAAAACATTTTTCACCAATGAATGCAACATATGGTATACTTAGAGCAGGAACTAAAGATAAAGAACAAATTTATCAAAATAGTTTGAAAACTATAAGCGAATGGAAAAAGAAGAACAACTGTTAAATACTCGACTAGAATTTAAATCTTTCATCGACTATTTAAGAAACGAGAGACGCTATTCTGAAAACACTGTTAAATCTTATCAAAAAGATATAGCAAAGTTTTTAATCTTTTTGAATGACAATTCTATAGATTATCGTGAAATAACAATAGATATAATACGTTCATATATACTTGAACTAACTATTACACATCATTCAAAAGCAACTATAAAAAGAATTATCTCAGCTTTAAAACACTATTATAAGTTTTTATATCTTAGAAAATATATTAATCAGGATGTTTTCGAATTGATCAGTTCACCTAAAGGTGAAAAGAAACTTCCTGACTTTTTAACGACAAATGAAATATATTTATTACTTGATGAGAATAAAAAAAGAACAGATGAACTAGCTGATAGAGATCAAGCAATACTTGAATTACTCTACGCTTCAGGATTACGTGCATCTGAATTAATAAATCTGACATTACAAGATATCAATATGCGTGAAAGAATAATTAGAGTCTTTGGTAAAGGAAGTAAAGAAAGAATAGTTCCTTTTTCTAAGACTGCTCGTTGCGCTATAGAACAATACATGCAAGGAAGCAGACCTAAATTATTAACTAATAACCCTAAAGGTGAAAATCACATTTTTCTAAATTCGCACGGAGAGAAATTAACTTATCGTGGGTTAGAATATATACTTTCTGAAGTTGAAAAAAAGACAGGTATTTATCTAAAATTACATCCACATAAACTCAGGCATTCATTTGCAACGCATCTATTAAATGAAGGAGCTGATTTAAGAACTATACAAGAATTGTTAGGACACGAATCAATAGGAACCACTCAAATATATACACATGTTACTTATTCAGAAATGAAAAACACTTATGATAAATCTTTTCCTAGAGCCAGAAAAAGAAGATCTGAATAAAAAGGAGATAGCCATGAATTTTAATAAAAAGCCAAAGCAAAAGAAAAGCAGTTTCTCTTTTGTTAAGTCATATGAAGAAAGTTCTGATAAATTACCAAAGCCATTTTTCTACGCAATTATAGGCATTATATATGTACTATTTATTTTGCTTTATTATTATTTTATTTTACCAGCTCTTAACTTTAATTCTATACCTAGTTGGATTTTTGTATTTTTTATCATTTTACCTCCGCTATTTGTTATTACTCACGCTTTAACCAGAAAGAATATATTGAAGTTCAAAGTAAAAAAATATAATGCTTATAAAATAATATGTGGTTGCTTTTCTTTAATATATATTTCAACATTAGTATTGTGCTTGATTTTTGGCACTAGACTATTTAGAGCAAAAGCATATTCAAACTTATTAAAAGTAGATTTCGAAACGAAAGAAACATTTAACGAAACATTCAATTATGAAGATGTAAAATTGCCTTCTATTGATAAAGACATTGCCTATAGATTGGCTCAAACAAAATTAGGCAACTACGGTGATCAATATCAAATTTCAGAAAAAAACTTTAGTATTCAAAGTGTAACGAGAAATGGAGAATCAACACTAGTTAGAGTTGTTCCTCTCGAATATAGAAATATATTTATTTCTCTTGGCAACATGAACAAAGGCGCACCTGGATATATAGAAGTTAATTGTGTAACACAAGAAGCAAAATTCGTTCCTGTTGAAGGTGGAATAAAATATTTGAGCTCTGCAATGTTTTCTAAAGATTTAAATAGATATTTAAGATTTAACAACATAAACGCTTTATATTCATCAAAGTATTTCGAAATAGATGATGAAGGAAATCCATATTGGGTAGTCCCTTGTCATAGAAATAAAGTTGGATTATTTAACGGACGTGATCCTGTATCAGTTATATTGCTAAATGCTGTAACTGGTGAAATTAAAAATTACAAACTTGGTGAAGAACCACAGTGGGTAGATCATGCTATTTCTTTAGATGTTATGATGGATCAAGCTAACGATTATCTCAAATACAAAAAAGGATTTATAAACGCCACATTTGGTGCTAAAAGTAACGTATTTAATTTATCTGATGGTTATAATTATTTGATTAAAAATAACGATTTCTATTTTATAAGTACAGTTACATCTGATAATGAAAACGATCAAACATCTATTGATTTTCTCATTATGTCGTTAAAAACAAAAGAAACACTATTCTTTAATTCAATGGAATTCCAAGGATTAACAGAAATGAGAGCTCGTCAAATAGCTGAACAAGAGGATTCAGTTAAAGCCCAAAAATTCACTTCTACTTGGCCAATATTAATTTCAATAAAAGGAATTCCAACATATTTCTTAACATTAAAAAACAGTGTAACTGTTCAAAAATATTGCTTTATAGACGTTAAAACTGGTGGCAAAATATCTATCGCCGACTCACTTGATAAAGCACTCAACGAATACCTTAGAATAAATCAACAAGAGCCGGAAAACTTTTATACAGCTGAAGATACTATATTTAGATTTAACATAATTGATGAGTATGTATATTTTTCATTAACATCTGAACCACAAAAAATTTATAAATCTGATTTAAGTTTAAATCCATTATTAAAACTATTGAATGTTGGTGATAAAGTTAATTTTAAATATTCTACTATAGATAATGAAAATATTGTTTTATCTATAGACGTTACATTCCAATAAAAAACTCTATGTAGCACGTGTTAGCTACATAGAGTATTTTTTATGCAATTTCTTTAAGTATAAATTCTTTTGCTTTAGAAGGATTTGCTTTTCCTTGGCTAGCCTTCATAACTTGACCAACTAAATAACCTAAAGCTCTATCCTTTCCAGCTTTGAAGTCAGATATAGATTGAGCATTATTAGCTAATACAGTTTTAACAATTTCTAAAATTGCACTATCATCTGATACTTGAGATAATCCAAGTCTATCTACTATTACTTGAGCATCTTCTCCAGATTCATACATTACTGCTAAAACTTCCTTAGCTTGTTTTGAATTAATTTTGCCATCAGCTAACATATTGATTAAAGAAACAAGTGACTTTGATGTAAACTTTAATGATTCTATTCCTACTTCATCTTTGTTCAAATAAGATAAGACGTCAACCATTAAATAATTCCATAATGTTTTTATATTCTTAACGTTGTGTGATAAGCAATCGACGAAATATAAAACATATTTTTTATCTCTTAACAATTCATCTACTTCATATTTAGATAAACCAAGTTCTTGTAATTCAGCTCTATATGCCGATGGAAGTTTACTCATTGATTTAATTGTAGATTCGATAAATTCATCGGACAAATCAATTGGAACTATATTTGGTTCTCTGAAATATTTGTAATCAACTGCATTAGTCTTTTTTCTCATCAATTCAGTTTTCTTTTGAGTTTCGTTGTATCTTCTTGTTTCTTGTTCAACTACTCCACCAGATAAAATCAATTCTGCTTGTCTTTCGACTTCATAGTCAATTGCAGCTTTAACGTTAGCAATTGAGTTTAAATTTTTAATTTCAACTTTTGTACCCAACTTTTCTGATCCAACTGGTCTAATGGAAATATTGACATCACATCTTAATGAGCCTTCTTCCATTTTGCCATCTGATACGCCTAAATAAGTAACAATTTCTCTAATACCTTCAACATATTTACTTGCTTCTTCACCGCTTCTAATATCTGGTTTGGAAACAATTTCAACAAGTGGAGTACCAGCTCTGTTATAGTCAACTAATGACATATCACCAAAGTGCAATTGCTTTGCTGTATCCTCTTCAAGGTGAGCTCTTTCAATGCCGATTTTTCTTTTACCATTAGATGTTTCAATTTCTAAGAAACCTTCATATCCAATTGGATGATCTTGTTGCGTTATTTGATATCCCTTTGGTAAATCACTATAGAAGTAGTTCTTTCTATCAAAATACAAAGTTTTTGATACTGACATATTTAAAGCGTTTGCAATTTTGATACCATATTTAACTGCTTCTTTATTAACTACTGGCATTGTTCCTGGAAAAGCCCAGTCAAATAAAACTGTTTCAGTGTTTGGCATGTTGCCAAATGTAACTGGACCACTGGAGAACATTTTACTTTTTGTCTTTAACTCTACGTGTATTTCAATACCTATTACTGGTTCAAAATTCATATTATTTGCCCTCCTTATTATTTACAGAAAGGTTTTTGAGTCCTGTTATATCTTCAATCTTTTGTCCTAAATTAAGTGTATTGCTCTCATCGAAAGCTTTACATGTAATATTAATACCATATGGAAGTCCATTTTCTAATCCCATAGGAATTGTAAGAGATGGTAACCCAGCAAGATTTGCTAAACCTAAGTGATTATCGATATAGTCTGGTTTATCAGTCCACTTTGTTTGAACATCTTTAATAAATCCAGCTATGCTTTGAGCAGCAGGCAAGACTAAGTAATCACATTTTTCAAAGAATTTCTTTAATTCTTCAACAATAAGTCTTCTAGCTTTTTGAGCTCTTCTAAAAAGTTCTTCTTGGTTTTCGCTTAAAAGTGAGAATGATCCAATAACAAAACGTCTCTTGATTAAATCGCTAAAACCAGCTGTTCTACAATGATTAATAAATTGACGATAGTCTTCAACGTTATCCTTACATGTAGGTCCAAATCTTATGCCATCTAAATTAGCATTATTTGATGTTGCTTCAGAGCAGCTAATTACCATATATGTTGGATACAAAGCATTTAAAAGTTCTTCTGGAAAATCGTAATTTTCAATTTTATATCCTTGAGCTTTTAAAGCATCTAATATTTCATAATATTTATTAACTATATTTTGATCTTTAATTCCATTAACTAATTTTTTAAAGTAACCAATTGTCTTTGAATTAGTATCTTTGGAAATTTCAGAAACATAATCTTTAACTTCTTCATAGGAACTAGACATATCTTTATTGTCATGTCCAGATAAAATTTTTGTAAGATATGCTGAATCATAAACTGAACGAGTGAACCAACCGATAGCATCCATGCTTGTTGCAAATGGGAATAAGCCATATCTTGATACTCTTCCCCAAGTTGGTTTAAAGCCAACTAAGCCACCTAAAGAAGCTGGTTTACGTACGGAGTCACCAGTATCGGAACCTAATGCAAAAGGAACAACGCCAGCAGCAACTGCAGCACATGAGCCACATGATGATCCACCGATAAGTCTTTCGTGATCATATGGATTTGTTGTAACACCTTTATGACCAGTTGTGCCAGTGCCACCCATAGCTAATTCATCAAGGGTTGTTTTGCCAATTAATATTGCTCCATGATCTTTCAAGCGTTTTATAACTTCAGCATCATAAAGTGGAACATAGCCGTTTAAAATATTGCTTGAAGCAGTGGTTTCAATACCTTTAGTTGAAAAGTTATCTTTTGCTAAGAAAGGAATTCCCGACAATAATTCATTTGGATCAAAAACCAATTCTTTTGCAGCTTTTAATGCACCTTCAAAATCTAATGCTTCAAAAGCATTGCATTCATCGGCTTTAACTCTTTCAATAGCTTCTTCTGTTAATTGTACAGGAGTTACTTTTCCTTCTTTTAAAGCTTCGTGTATTTCTTTAATTGTTAAATCTAAGTATGACATTAGCCCACCACCTTTGGAATTTTAACTTGGTTTCCAAGTCTATTGTTTGTATTTTTTAATGCTTCTTCAGCTGGAAGAGGAGTGCTTGGCTCATCTTCACGCATTATAACTTGATGTGATTTAATTGGAAAAGTCATAGGTTCAACATCATCAATACCTTTAATTTGTCCTAAAAAATCCATTTGAGCTAAGATGGAAGAAAATTCTTCTTCAATTAACTCTGCTTGATTTTCTCCTAAATCGAATAAAAGGTTACTTGCGCACTCTTCGATAACAGATTTTGTAATCTTTGTCATATTTACCTCCTATTTTTTATTCAGCTTCTTTAAGTAAAGAAAGCAATTCATCTTCATAAATTATTCTTATACCTAAAGTTTTAGCTTTTTCATATTTTGAACCTGGATCACTTCCGACTATGACCATATCTGTAGCTTTGGATACAGATGAAGCTGATATAGCTCCTAAAGCTTCTAGCCTTTTTGTCATAGAGTTTCTATCAGATGATTCTAAGGTTCCAGTTAAAACAAATTTTTTACCTTTAAAGAAGTTTTCTTTTGCTTCAACCTCACTATCATAGCACAATATATTGACACCTTCCATTTTTAACTTTTCAATTACGTCAATATTTTTACTATTTTCAAAATAATTTCTTAAAGATTCAGCTGTTTTATCACCGACGTCTTTTAATCCAACTAAATCTTCATATTTTGCATTAATTAAATTATCTAATGATTTATAGTGCTTTGCTAATATTCTTGCTGTTTTTTTACCTACAAACGGTATACCTAAACCAGCGATTAACATCTCTACACTGTTCTTTTTACTTTTCTCTATTGCTTCAAATAATGAATCAGCCGTTTTTTTACCTATTCCATCCAGCAATAATAATTCTTCTCTATGTGTTTTTAAAGTATAAATATCATCAAATTCTTTTAAAAGATTTTCATTAAATAAATCTTCAATTAAAGAATCTCCTAAGCCATCAATATCCATACCGCCATCAGAAGCAAACCAAATCAATTTATTTATACTTCTAGATGGACAATATTCATTAACACAATAATGAACTGCATCTTTTTTTACAAGCTTGTGTCCACAATATGGGCACTCTTCACTCATAACAAATGGTTTAGAATCTTGTGGCCTTCTCTTTAAATCAACACCACAAACTTCAGGAATAACATCACCTGCTTTATGAAGTTTGACATAATCACCTATTCTTACATCCAAAGCGTTGATAAAATCTTCATTGTTAAGTGTAGCTCTAGCTATCATAGAGCCGGCAACTCTTACAGGTTCTAATATAGCATTAGGAGTTACTCTACCAGTTCTACCTACTGTAATAAGAATATCATGGAGCTTAGTATAGACTTCTTCTGGTGGGAATTTATAAGCTATAGCCCACTTTGGAGTTTTCATAGTGTAACCAATTTCGTTATAAAGTCTTATATCATCAACTTTAATAACTAAGCCATCGATATCGTAATCTAGAGATGGACGTTTTTCTGTATATTCTTTTACGTATTCTAAAACTTCTTCAATACCGTTTACTTTTCTACGTTCTTCATTAACTCTGAATCCTAAAGATTTAATATAGTTAAGTGAATCACTATGAAGAGTAAATCCACATTCGTTAGCGTTAACAAAATAATACCAAAAGGCGTTTAATTTCCTTCGCGCTGTGATTTTCGGGTCTAATTGTCTAATTGATCCTGCTGCTGCATTACGAGCATTTGCAAATAGTTGTTCACCTGTTTGCTTTCTTTCTTCATTTAAAAGCTCAAGTGACTTTTTTGGCATATATACTTCACCACGAATTTCGATATTTCTTTCATCTTTTATCGTAGTAGGAATAGAACTAATAGTTAAAAGATTATTTGTAACATCTTCACCGACATTACCATCACCACGAGTTGCACCATAAACTAATTTACCTTTATCGTAAACCAAAGTCATAGCTAAGCCGTCAATTTTAACTTCGCACATGTAAGGAACAACTTTTAAACCTGTTGCTTCTCTTATTTTTCTATCAAAATCTCTTAAATCGTCTTCATTAAAAGCATTTGCAAGTGAAAGCATTAATCTTGTGTGAGTTATTTTCTGGAATTCCGAAGAAACAGCGCCACCAACTCTCGATGTTGGAGAAAGTCTGTCTTTCAAATCAGGTCTTTTTTCTTCAAGTCTTTGAAGCTCTTGCATTAATCTATCAAATTCAGCATCACTGACAGAAGATTGATTTAAAACGTAGTATTCATAGTTATAACGATTAAGAAGTTCAGTTAGTTCTTTAACTCTTTCTTTTTCTAAATCCATAGTGTATCTCCTATTTATTATTGTTTAACTTTTTAAAAGCTTTAAATCCATTCATTAACATTTTTGTACCTTTTTCACCAAAATCAACAGTTAATCTATCACCATTTATAGCTGTAACAGTTCCAATTCCATATGATGTATGGACGCATTTATCACCAATTTCATAATGGTCTTTGGTGCCAATATTTGGATTAGAATTAATTATTCCTCTTCTGCCTTGATATTCTTCTTCTTTTTGCTGAGAAGCATAATTTTTATTGAGTATCTTTTGAATTCTATTATATTCGTTTGATGCATTTTTAAAGTACCCTCCGGTTGTTTTTGGAGATGAAATACTATAACCGTTTGAAATACTATTTTTTTGCAATAATCCTGCTTCCTTTAAGAAAATAGAAGGAATATTATTGCTTCCTTGACTAAAGTTATAACCGCCAAAATATGAAACTGTTAAATGTTTTTTAGCTCTAGTCATAGCGACATACATTAAACGTCTTTCTTCTTCAATTGCTACTTTTGTTCCTTCGTTTATAGCATGGGAACTAGGGAAAATAAATTGGTTAACTCCTGTGACAAAAACGCAAGGAAATTCAAGTCCTTTAGAAATGTGTGCTGTCATAACTGAAACAGCATCAGCGTTTGAATCAACTTCATCTTGACTACTTTGAATAGCTACCAAAATCAAAAAATCTTCTAATGTTGGTTCCAATCCTTCTTCTTCATTACTTGGACTAAGCATAAACGTATTAACAAACGACATAAGTTCCATTACGTTATCAAATTTGCTATTTGAATTTTTATCATCAGATTTATCTTCATTTTTTCTATCTATTTCTTTTACATAATCTAAGAATCCTACTGAATCAAGATAGTTTGTTAAAATAGTTGAAACTAAATTTAGATCGTCATTCTTTTCCAAATCTTTTAAGCAATTTTTATACGCTTCTATAAATTGCTTTAAACATAACTTTGGTTTAGAACCTAAGTGTATCTCATCTAAATGTTCATCGATTGCGTCTAAAATATTAACACCATATTTTTCACACACACGATTTATTTCTAAAGCACCTTTCTCAGCTATTCCTTTTGCTGGAGCTTTAAGAATTCTAGCAAAAGAAAACGCATCATCAGGGTTAACTAACAATCTAAAATACGACAAGGCATCTTTAATTTCTGCTCTTTCATAGAATTTTAATGAGCCATAAAGTCTATAAGGAATACCAGCCTGTGATAAAGCTTGTTCAATAGCACGTGAAAGATAGTTAGATCTGTATATAATTGCACAATCAGAATACTTGACGCCATTTTTATGATATCCATAAATTTTAGTTGCAATCATTCTTGCTTCTTCTTCAGCATTGTTAGCTCTTAAACATTCGACTTTATCGCCAACCTCTTTATTTGCTGCAACAAGATTCTTTTCCATTCTGTTTGAATTATTTTTTATCAATAAATTTGCTTTATCCAAAATTGCTTGTGTTGAGCGATAATTTTCATCTAATGTGATTGTTTCAAGATCTTTAAAATCCTTTTCTAATTGGTATCTTACTAAATTATTATCAGCACCACGCCAAGTATAAATTGTTTGATCTGGATCACCAACAACAGCTAATTCTGTTTCATTATTCATCAAAATCTTAACAATATCATATTGAACTTGGTTTGTATCTTGAAATTCATCGACAAGAAAAACACTATATATGCTTTGCCATTGTCTTCTAACGTTTTCGTTTTCTTTTAATATTCTTAAAGTAAACATTAATAAGTCATCAAAATCTAATAAATTTGATTGCTTTAATTTTTCTTGATATCCACTATATACTTCTTCTAAAACTTTAAAAGTAAATGGGGCAGCAAGTGGTACATCACTATTAGATATTTGGTCAACAAAAACACCTTTTGTTTTTAAATTTCTTATCGTACCAACCAATAAACTCATATATGGGCTTTTCATTTTATATCCAAGCTTTTCTGCAAAAGATTTGAATATATCATTTTGTACATCATCATCTGCAATTTGAAATTTATTTGTAAATCCTTGCATATGAGTTATTTCTCTAGATAAGAATCTATAGCAAAAACCATGAAAGGTAGAAATTAAAGGTGAACCTAACATTCTTTCAGAATCCGTAAGTAAATTATAGACTCTTTCCTTCATCTCGGCAGCAACCTTGTTTGTAAAAGTTATAGCTACTATTCTTTTTGGAGCTATGTGTCTTTCAGAAATTAAATATGCTAGTCTATATGTTAAAACTCTTGTTTTTCCTGTTCCTGCACCAGCGACAATTCTTAAATGTTTTGCAGTGCTAGTTACAGCAGCAAACTGTTGTTTATTTAAATCTTTTTCAAAATTAATACTCATTTTTTTATCCTTATTTTCTACTATAAAAGTATATCATTTATAGCTTAATATTTACATAAATAAATGATGAGCTTAATAATATTTTAAAATATTATTAATAATTTAAATTAGAAGTAATTGCCTATAAAAATTTAATTTACCAAGAAAATTTATAACTTCCTGAATGTTTATCTGTTTTTATGCTTACATTATAATTGCCTTTTTCTAGGTTAATAGTAAAGTCGAAGTCTTTATCAATATTTCCTTCATAATATGATGTATTTTTATCATATACTTCAATACTTAAAGTTCCTTCTTTTGAAACTATATTAACTTCAATAGACTTACTTTCTTTTATTTTTATTTGATAATTTCTAGTGCCTTTAAAATATTCATACTTTGAAGAAAAAGAAGTGCTAGATTGACTATCGACACAATTTCTTACAAGATAGTTGCTAACCTCACAACTGCACAATAATAAAAGGCATGGCAACAAAGCAATTTTTTCATATGTTTATCCTCGATTAATAAAATATTACTCTATAATTTACTATTCAATACTTTTATTAAAATAATATTTTTCTAATTTATAAATCAAATAACGTTATATGATTTTTAGTTTATAATTATTAATTTGAAATTAAAAATACATGATAAACTTATTTAGCAACCAATGGTTGCGAATATCTCAAACTAGAATTGGTAGTTAGCAACTAGCATATTTTGTATAATTATTGCATAAAGAGGTAATACTTATGAACATTAAAACTGCAAATAGACTATGTGAACTTAGAAAAAAACATAATTTATCCCAAGAAGAATTAGCAGCAAAAATAGGTGTATCCAGACAAGCTATATCAAAATGGGAACGTAGCTAATCATCTCCAGATACAGATAATTTAATTAGCCAAAATCTATAATATGACTCTAGACAACTTATTAAATGGCGATGATGCCATAGATCTAATAAATGAAAATAAGGATTCAAATAATGAGCATATTGATGAATTAAAATTAGAAAATAATAAAAACAAAAAGTACGAAGCAATTAAAGATAGTTTAGCAGAAGCTTATACAATAATAGCAACTGCTGTTTATGTTAAACTAGGCATCATGCTTAAAGATAATAATGGTTGGAAATATTTTTGGTTTTTATTTTTATTGATACCAGTTATACCATCTATATGTATTATGATTTATAAGCGTAAAATAACTGCTTTTTGCTATCCAATGGCTATAGCAGCGGCATATTGTGGATTTTCAATGTATTACAATTTGTGGCATCCATTATGGATATTATTTTTAACTATCCCAGTATTTTATATTGTTTTTTGCCCAATAGATAAATTGATTACAAAAAATAAAGATGATGAAAATAAATAATAGTATTAACAATTGTATACTCTTAAGTATAATACTCAAGAGTATACTGATAAATAAATTTAAAATAATCAAGAATGACACATTTTTATTTTTTGATAAATAAAAAGTCTGATAACATGTATCAGACTTAATTTACAATAATGTCTAGAAACACAACATTTGATACAATTTCGTACCACTTCATAAAAGTTCGTACCCTTGAACTAGTTTCGGACCATTTTGTTGTGGTACTAGATTGCCATTTCAATCCTTTACACTATGCTTATCAATATTATCCTTTGAATAAGTCTTTTATTTTATCTTCAAGTTATTTTCTTGATAGTGCTTCTGGTGGAGTTGTTTTAGTTAAAGAAATCTTATCTCCTTCAACTTCAACGTATTTGTCATATTTAAAATGAATTAGTTTAGACATTAAAATGCATTCCTAATGTATTATATGGAACAACATATACTCCAGATTTAGGATCTCTTGTAAGCCCAAATCCTATACCTACAATCACACATAGAAATTTAGGCTTTTTAGCGACATTATCATTAAATTTAGTTAATGATTTTATTGCTTCATCTACTTGATTATCCCCTAGTTTAATTTCAATTGCACCATATTCACCATCACTAAATTCAACTATAGCATCAACCTCATCATTACTTAAATTATCTCTAAAAGCATAAACGTGCCCTCTATAATATTCCATATACACGTTTAAATCTCTAACCACTAAAGACTCAAACAATAATCCAAATGTATTTAAATCATTAATTAGTTTTTCAGATGTTAAGCCTAAAAGAGCAGCCGCAAGAGACGGATCGACAAATCTTCTCTTTGCCTTTTTGCCAACCCTTGAACTAGATCTATAATTAGTTGAATAAGCTTCTTGATTATTTATAATGTATAACTTTTCTAGAATGTCTAAATATCTAGATAATGTTCTTTTATTTAATGTTTGTTCTTCGCCATTACTAAAATTAAAGCAATCTCTCAAAATAGTTGCTTCTGCTGCATAACTGGACTCATTTCTTGCTAATGACTTAAGAATCATCATCATTTTTTGTGAGTCAAACAAGAATTTATCATCATTGTAATTTTCATTAACGTCATTTTCTACAACTGACTTTATATATTCACGTGCTAGTAAACCATCACTTTCTAAATTCGAAAGGCCTAAATTTTCAGGCCATCCACCATTTATAATAAGTCTAGTAATTTCATAAATATCAAAAGGATCAACTAATTTATTAATTTCCTTTCCTTCATACATATCCATTAAAGAAATATAATCAAGAGATTTACCTAATTCTAATGTTGTCATAGGAAACATATTTATTTTAATAATTCTACCAGTACCAGTATGCTTAATCTTAGATTTCTCTTCCTTATCTAGTAAAGCGGTTGAGCCTGTTAAAATAAAATTTCCTTTTGAGGCCCTCAGATCACATTCATTTCTAATAGCATCCCACAATTCTGGCACTAGTTGCCATTCATCAATAACTTCTGGAATATTCTCATTTAAAATTAACTTCGGATTAAGTATAGCTAGTTTTCTTTTCTCTATATCAGTTAATCTAACAATAGAATTACCATGATGCATACTAGTCCATGTTTTGCCGCACCATTTTGGACCAACAATTTGAATTGCTTTAAATGTTTTTAAATATAACTCAATAGTTTTATCAATTAATCGTTCTTTATAATTTTCAAGTTTAATTGGCATAGTTAATCACCTTTCAATATGATTCTACTATGATGGTGCACTTTTTTCAAGCATATAAATGCACTTTTTTCAAGCATGTAAGTGCACTTTTTTCAAAAGAATAAACGCATTTATAAATAAATTTTTATATGAATTAATACTATAAAATAAAAGGCTTAATACTTTATTCGTATTAAACCTATTCATTCTATTTGGTCGGAACAGAGGGATTTGAACCCTCGCCCTCCTGGTCCCGAACCAGGCGCGATACCAAGCTACGCTATGTCCCGTTAAAAGCTACTAGATAATAGAAAACTATTATCTAGGAAGCTCTTTGTTTTCTTTTAGTCTTTTTATTTTTTCTTCAGTCATAAAATATTGTTTTGCATCAAAATGGAACATTTTAGCAAAAACTCTATTAACTTTTAATCTTCTAAAGTATTCATAATCGCTTACATTAGAGTTATATAACGGAATAGAAAAGTTTAAGTTTCTTCTTTCAGAAATCATAAATTCAACAGCTTCTTGAGCAAGTTTAGAATCTTTAGAAATTGAATTATGATCAAAAGTTTTCATAAAATCATGAAATATTTGATCATTTTCAGCTAATTTAGAAATATCGTTATCAATATTTAAACTTTGATAAGTCTTATAAACATCTATAAGTAGCTTTCTACTTTCAGGTGTTAAATTAGCATTTCTAATTACAGCAGGCAATGTTTGATAGCAACGAATAATTGCTTTTTTTAATTCATGCCAGGAAGCAGAAACTTTAGATCTTCTCTTTATAAATCCATTATATACATTACCAATAATATATATTAAAAGTATTATGAACAAAATTATCGCTATCGGTAAAATAATATATAAAGCTAGTTTTGTTAGTGTCATAGTTCACCTTCCTAAATTATTATACCAATTTTTACATATTAAACAAATCATCTAATGTCATTTGTTCACTAGCATGCAAACCATCAAGAGCGTTCATTTCTCTTAATTCACTTATTTTTTGAGAACTAAGTCTTGTTCGCTTTGATAAATCTTCTTCAGAAGTAAATGGATGTTCTTTTCTAGCCTCAACAATTGAAGTAGCAACAGATTCACCTAAGCCATCAATTGCAGAAAATGGTGGAATTAAAGCTTGTTGTTCTTCATCTATTGTAAATCTTATAGCATCCGATCTAGTAATGCTGATTGGTAAAAATTTGTACCCTCTATCAAGCATTTCCATAGCAATAGTTAGGGTTGCTTCGATATCATTTTCCTTGTTTTCAATTTTCATTCTAGCTGCACGTCTATCAGCAATACTCTTTAATCTTGCTGCAACAGCCTTTTTACCTTTAACCATGGTATCTAAATCATAAGCATTGCATCTAGCTGTGAAATATGTAGCATAATAAGCCAATGGTTTATAAACTTTAAACCAACCAACTCTAACACCCATCATACAATAAGCTACAGCGTGAGCTTTAGGGAACAAGTATTTAATTTTACAACATGATTCAATGTAATATTCAGGGACATTATGCTCACGCATAATTGCTTCATATTTTTCTCTATCAGCAGCAAATTTAGGCTTTGTGAAGTTATTTTTACGGACTAATTCCATGATTTTAAATGAATCTGAAGGATTAATACCATATCTATCTGCTAATCCTGTCATAATATCATCACGACAACCAATAACGTCTCTCAAAGTGGCTACGCCAGAATTAATTAAATCTTGTGCGTTGCCATTATAAACATCAGTACCATGTGATAAGCCTGAGATAATTAACAAGTCAGCAAAAGTCTTTGGCCTTGTTTCTTCGAGAATTTTTCTAACAAAGTTAGTGCCAAATTCTGGTAAACCTAAGGCACCTGTCGATTGTCCTAAAACATTTTCTTTAAGATTCAAAGCCTTATTTGATGAGAATAAAGACAAAACTTGTGGATCATTTAAAGGTATATCATGAACATCAATGCCTGTAATATCTGTCATCATACGCAATGCATATGGATCGACGTGACCAAGTAAATCTAGTTTTAAAACGTTATCGTGAATGGCATGGAAATCAAAGTGAGTTGTCTTCCAGCTTGCTTCAGTTTCATTTGCTGGATATTGAATTGGAGTAAAGTCATAAACAGACATATTATTAGGAATAACAATAATACCTCCTGGGTGTTGACCAGTTGTTCTTTTAACGTTTTGACATCCAATTGCTAAACGTTCAATTTCAGCTTTTCTAATACTATCAGGATCAATGTGCTTTGCTTCAAAATATCCTTTTACATAACCAATAGCAGTCTTTTCAGCAACAGTTTCAATTGTACCTGCTTTAAAGACGTTGTCTTTTCCTAACAAGTCCTTAGTTAGTTCGTGTGCTTTAGCTTGATAGTCACTTGGAAAGTTTAAATCGATATCTGGAACTTTATCAGCTTTAAATCCTAAGAAAGTAGCAAAAGGAATATTTTGACCATCGTGAATCATTCTATGTCCACATTCAGGACAATCCTTTTCAGGAAGATCAAAACCAGAGTGGCATTCATTTGGATCAACAAATTCAAGATGTTTGCACTTTGGGCATCTATAGTGAGGTGGAAGTGGGTTAACTTCTGTAATTGAAGCCATAGTAGCGACAAAAGAAGATCCGACAGATCCACGTGATCCAACTATATAACCAGCTTGGTTAGCCATAGAAACTAATTTGCTAGCAATATAATAAATAACATAGTAGTCATTTTCTCTAATACCTTTTAATTCAGCTTCAAGTCTATCAGATATAACTTGTGGTAATGGATCTCCATACCAATCGTGAGCTTTATCAAAAACCATCTTTTCGAGTAATTCAGCACAGTGATCAATTTTAGGTGGATAAAGCTTATCCTTAATAGGTTTAATTTCATCGCACATATCTGCAATCAAATTAGTATTTTTAACAACTATTTCATCAACTAATTCAGAGTCGTTTAAAAAACTAAAGCACTCCTTCATTTCAACTGTTGATCTATAGTGCTGATCTGGGTTTTCGTATTCAGCTCCTCTATCTCTACGATAAGGGTTTAATGGGTGACGTGCTCCTTTAAGTCCTTTAGCAAATATATATACATCTCTAAATATTTTATCGGATGGATTAGCATAGTGAACATCACCTGTAGCACAGACAATTTTACCCAATTTCTTTGCAGTAGCAATCAAGTCTCTTATTACTTTTTTAATATCTTCTTCTGATGATACTTGACCATCTGGGACCAAGAATGAATAGTTTGCTGGTGGTTGAACTTCTATAAAATCATAGAATTTCATTTTTTCCATAACTACTTCTTCACTTCTTGTTAAGTTAGCTTGGAAAACTTCACCGTTAACACATCCAGAACCTATTATTAAATTTTCTCTAAATTTTTCTAATAAAAATCTTGGAACTCTAGGAACATCACCTAAATAGTCAATATTTGAAGCAGATATAATTTGGAATAAATCTTTTAATCCTTGTTGATTTTTACAATAGACAGTTACGTGATTAGGTCTTGTGATAAATGGAATATCTGGACATGTTAATCCCTCCAAATCACAATGTCTAATATTTGGATTATTTTTAGATAAAGTTGAAATCATACATTGCCAGACATTAGATAAAACTTGAGCATCATAAATAGCTCTGTGAGCACTACTTTCATCATAACTTACGTCAAAAGAGCGGCAAACAGCGCCTAATGTATGAGATTTTTGTTTACTAAATATATATCTAGATAATGGAAGAGTATCTACAACAGGATTATCGAGTTGTTTTCTATTATTATTTTTTAGAGCTTCATTTAAGAAACCAACGTCGAATGTTGCGTTGTGTGATACTAATATTGCATCACCAATAAATTCAACAATATCATCAAGAGCCTTAGAAATACTCTTTCCACCTCTGACCATTTCATTTGTAATGCCAGTTAAATTTGTAGTGACAGCTTTAAGTTCAATATCTGGATTGATAAAGAAGTCAACTTCATCTATGACAACTCCATTTTCAACCTTTACAGCACCAAACTCAATAATTCTATCGTAACGAGCAGAAAGACCAGTTGTTTCTAAGTCGAAAACAACATATTTACCATCGTTTAGAGGCGTTTCACATGGATTAAACACATTGTCTAATTGTGTTTCAACCATATATAATTCAGCCCCATAAATTATTTTTATATCTTTTCTCTTTCCCATATCTTGCGCTTCAGGGAAAGATTGAACAACAGCGTGATCAGTAATAGCTATAGCTTTATGACCCATTGCTTTAGCTACATCAATATAATCAGTGATAGTTGAAACTGCATCCATAGCTGACATTTTTGTATGAAGATGTAGTTCAACTCTTTTTTCTGTAGCTTCATCAGTTCTAGCTTCATCATCAGGTAACAATTCAATTTTATTGACATTAATTTCTATTTGGTTTGAGAATGAATCAAATTCAACTAAGCCCTTAATTTTGCAATTTTTACCTACTGTAAAAGAATTAATAGTTTCTAAATCCCATCTCTTACCTTCAAACATTTTAAAGTTAATTGAAGAAGAGCCATCAGTAAACCAGAAAGTAGCTAAAAGTTTATCTTTTTTTGTTTGCTTATCTTCTCTTTTAAAAATCTTTCCTTCAACTATGACGCGCATTCCTTCTTTTACATCTACAAGTTTCATAGGGTAAAACATTTGCATATCTTTTTGCTTTTGTTCCCATTCTTTTTTAGCTTGAATTTGTAAGTTCTTAGAATACTCTGCTTCTTTTCTATAATCAGCTTCTTTTTGAGCGTAGAAATCAAAATCATCAAAATCATCATCGATATTTTTTTCTTTTTCTTCAGATATAAATTCTGGGTTATAAGCTAACGATGGAATATATTTTGAATTAATCTCTTTTAAAAACTTTTTTAATCTAGCAACAGTGTCTTTAAGTAATGTATCAAAGCTTAAATCGTGATAGCACAAATATAAATTGTTTTCATCTACTTTTACATCATCGATATCAAACACTTCATAATAATCTAAATAATCATCGACAAGATCTAAAATGTCATCTTCACTTCTATATTTAAAAGTTATATCACTAATAAATATTCCTCTTTTTTCAATTTCAGCAGTACCTCTGAAAAAATCAATATACGAAGTTATTGGGAGATATTTTTCAACAGAAAGAGTAGCAACGATTTTATTAATTTCTTTTAAATTTTCCATTTTTGTAAAAAAAGAGTTTTCAAAAGGTTTCATATCTTTAACTTCAATTTTTGTCAAAAATCTTTCAACTAATCTATCCATAAAACACCTCATAATAAATCCACTAGAATAATCTAGTGGATTAAATTAAATTGCTGGGAAAAATATATCTTTAAATAAAAGAACAATAGCTAATAACATTAATAACGCATATCCAATATAAGTAGCAATTATTTTGAACTTTGATGGAACTTTCTTCTTAGAGACACCTTCAATGCAAGTAACTAGCAACTGCCAACCATCTAATCCAGGAAATGGCAATAAGTTAAATATTGCGAGATTGACTGAAATCAAGCCCCATAATTGCAAGAAAGTACTCAATCCAGCAGCAGTAGCCATACTAGAGACTTTAAACATAGCAATAATACCACCTAATTGTGTTGCGCCAGCAGGAGTAAAGGCTTGTCCTAACGCGATAAATATTGCACCACATCCATAAGCCCATCTTTTTCCTGCTTCAACAAAAGCTCTGCCTATGCCTATATATTGTTTATAAGCTGAGACACCAATAGTGCCGTATGTAAATTCATCGTCTTTACCTTCTGTTTTAACTGCAAAGGTTTCAAACGAGTTTAATTGTTCTTCAGTTTCACTACCATTTTTTATAGCTGTAATTGTAACTGTTCTATAGTCACCTTCAGATTTTGGATAGTATTCTGTATAATATGTATTTTCAGATGTACTCTTAATCAAACTAAGAGCTATTTGAATATCATAGTAATCGTTAATATCGTTTACAAGTGTACCAACTTTTGTATTATCAATATAAAAGTTTTGCTCTATTTTAACAATTTTATCACCTGTAACTAATCCAGTTTCAGCAAGTTTAGTATCTTTAACTACTGTAACAACATTTGTTGATGGGTTAACTTGTTTACAAAAAGCATAATCAAAGAAGAATAACAAATAACCAACAATGAAATTAATAACAACACCAGCAACCATAACAATTGCTTTCTTTGGATGTGAAATTCCTTCAATTGTTCTTTCTTTAGGAACTTTAACCTCTGGATTTTGTTCGGCATCTTCTTCTCCAGCCATAGATACATATCCACCAACTGGAAGGCATCTAATAGAGAAAATCGTTTCTTGTTTACTACCTTTTTTAGGTTTCTTTTGATATATTGCTGGTCCCATACCAATTGAGAATTCATAACAATAAACATTAAATAGTTTTGCCATGGACATATGTCCTAATTCGTGAACACAAACTAAGACACAAATTGATAAGAGAAATACAACAAGGTTTAATATTGTCTTTAAAATTTCCATAAATCTCCTTTATAAACTTTCAATTACTTTTAGCGCTTCATCTTTTGCGGTTTTCAAAGCATACATTATATCTTCTAAATAATCAACTGGTGCAATGCGACATCTGTTAAAAGTTTGTCTTATTACATCATAGATATTAGTATACTTAATTTTATTTTCTAAGAAAGCGTTAACTGCTATTTCATCACTTGCATTAATAATCGCTAGAGCTGTTCCACCTTTCTTAAAAGCATCTAATGTGAAATTAAATATCGGATACCTTTTTTCATCAAATGTCCTAAAAGTTAATGGATTGTTTTCATTAAGCAATAATTTAGAAACATCTTTTACTTTAATACGTTTCATGCCGTTCAAAGCATAAGCTAAAGGAATCCTCATATCGTTTGGTCCTGATTCTAAAACTAAAGAATCATCAACTGTTCTTAATCCGGCGTGTATTAATGACTGGTCGTGCATTAAAACTTCAATTTTATCTATAGGATAATTAAATAAAACTGACGCTTCAATAACTTCAAACGCTTTATTTATCATAGTAGCACAATCAACTGTTATTTTAGCACCCATTTTCCAAGTTGGATGATTTAAAACATCATTTATTGTAGCTTTAGATAACTTAGATAAATCAAAGTTTCTTAACGATCCACCAGAAGCTGTTATTACAATTTTATTAATTTCATCTTTATCAAATTTAGATAACAATTTGTATAGAGCTGAATGTTCGCTATCAACAGGATAAATTGTTGCATCGTATTGTTTACAATATTTTTTAAATAGTTCTCCACCAACAACAATTGTTTCTTTATTTGCCAAAGCTAGAATTGACTTATTTTTAATTGCTTCAAAGCTTGGTTCGATTCCAGAAATACCTGAAAGTGCATTTAAAACAAAGGTTCCTTTATAGCAATTTATAAGTTCAATATTAGCTTTTTCACCTTTGAATATAGATAAGCTATTTTTATATCTTTCTTCAATAATAGAAGCTATTTTGCTATCGTTAATTCCAATAGCTTTTACATTTGGAAATTCATCTAGTATTTTTAATGCTTCTTTATAATTTCTATCAAATGTGAATCCAATTAAATTATATTCTTGAGAATCTTTTATAAGCGATATTGCTTGCTTTCCAATACTACCAGTAGCACCTAGAATAATAATATCTATCATATCATTAAGGACCAACCATTAGAAATTAGGATGGTAAATATAGCTACAACTAAGCTTGATACAAGCAAAGAATCCATTCTATCTAATACGCCACCATGACCTGGAAATATTGTTCCAAAGTCCTTTATTGCGTAATTACGTTTAATAGCTGAGAACAAGAAATCACCTAAGTTACTTGTGATAGGCATAATTAATGAGACTAATAAGATGTTAAGCCAACGAAGTTCTTTAAAATCATAGACACCTGGTAAAATAGGAGCATTCAATGCTGAGCAAACAGCTGCAAATCCAAAGCTAAATGCTATTGAAAAAATTATTCCTCCAACAAACCCTTCCCATGTCTTTTTAGGAGAAATTCTTGGATTCATTTTGTGCTTTCCGAATAAAACGCCAGTAAAATAAGCACCAATGTCTGACATGAACGTTCCAATTAAAACGTAAAAGAATAATAAGCATGATTTTAAATCGTTTGAGCCATAATAATTACTTCCATCTGGAAAATATCTTAAAAAATATATAGATAAAGTAGCTAAGCCGAAAAACACACCTATTGTAAATAAGTAACATACATCTGCAATAGTGAATTTTTCAGATAAAATAGAAAATGTCATCAATACTAAGAAGTAAACAGTAATTCCCATTGTAGATACTTTAACGTTATCCATTACAAAGGTATTTTCTTTAAACATTAATTCTAGATTACCCTGTTTAATAAACATCCAATAAATAAATGATAAAACCATAACATAAGTAAATATCTTAACTACGATATTAAACTTATCACCTGGAGCATGTAATATTTCATGAATTGCTATCACAGCAATAAGAAGAACAAAAATCAGCATGAACCATCCGCCAAAAATAATAACAGGTATTCCAATTGCCGCTAAGCAAGCACCAGTAATTATTCTTGATGTCATCGATTTTTTTGAATCATCTGATAACTTATTCATTTTGTGGCCTCCCAATATAAATTATTCATTTATAGTAAATCTTAGAAAGACTAAATAAATGATTTTTACACATATAAGATTATATCATTAAATATTTGCTTTATCATCTAAAGATGATAATAACTATATTACAAATTGTTAATTTTGACTAAACACTTCCAAATCTTCGGTTTCTTTTATAAAAATCATCTATAATTTTTTCAAGATCATCTTTGGTAAAATCAGGCCAATAAGTATCAATAAAGAACATTTCAGTATACGCTAAATAATAAAGCATAAAATTGCTAATTCTCTTTTCTCCTGATGTTCTTATAAGCAAGTCGACATCAGGCAACTTATTTGTATACATAAAATTTTTTATATTGTTTTCATTAATTAAAAGTGTATTTTTACGAGTGTTATTTATTGTTATGATTTCATTTATTGCATGTATTATTTCTTGTTTTCCACCATAGTTAAACATTAGATTAACAATTTTATTATTTTCAAACTTTTCAGTTTTTTTAACAGTCAAAGCTATTGTGTTTTTTAAACTATCTGGAATTCTTTTGTCATTTAAATCTCCTACAACTTTAACCGCAATTTTGTTTTGCAAAAAATAATCAATATCATTCTTTAAGTATTCTTCAAAATACGAAAATAAAAAATTGATTTCATCTTGAGGTCTATTAAAGTTTTCACAAGAAAACAAGAAAAATGAGCAACAAAAAATACCGCAATTAAACAAACTAAAAGTAATTATTTCTTTAAGTCTTTTAATTCCGGCTTTATGTCCCATGGTTCTAGGAAGGCCACGGGCTTTTGCCCAGCGGCCATTTCCATCCATGATAAATGCAATGTGCCTAATCGGCATGGTACTCCTATTAGGAGTAGCCATTATACAGTCTTAATTTCCTTTTCTTTAGCAGCTAAGATTTCGTCTATTAATTTGATATGCTTATCTGTTTCCTTTTGGATATCGTTCATCATATCTTGTGACATATCTTTGCTTAAGGTCTTGTCTTTTTTAACAAGTTCGTTCATATCTCTACGGATATTTCTAACAGCTACTTTAGCATCTTCAGAATACTTTTTAGCAAGCTTGCAGAATTCATCACGTCTATCACCACTTAATGGTGGGAAGTTTAAACGAATTTGGTTTCCATCGACGATAGGATTAATACCTAAATCAGAATCACCAATAGCGCCGACAATAAGTTTTAATGCGCTTGGATCAAATGGTCTAATGATCATTTGCAAAGCTGATTGAACATTAATTGATGCAACGTTTTTAATTGGAGTATCTTCACCATAATAGTTAATTTTAATCTTATCTAAAATCATTGGTGAAATACTTCCGGTTCTAATTGTACCTAAAGTGGATTTGTAGCTTGTAATAGCTTTGTCCATTTTTTCAGAACATTCTTGTAAAATTTCCATATTAGTTCTCCTTTGTTATTGTTGTACCCAGGTCAGAGCCTGTAATAACCTTCATAAAGTTGTCCATATCACTCATATTAAATACTCTGATTTGAACATTTGAATCTTTAAGTAAAGATACTGCAGTGCTGTCCATAACTTTGAGCTCTTTTTGTAAAAGTTCTCTATATGTTAAATGTTTTAATAACTTGGCTGTTGGATCAACATTTGGATCTGCTGAATAAACTCCATCAACCCCATTTTTTGCCATTAAAATAACATCGCATTGAACTTCTTTAGCTCTAAGAGCTGCAGTTGTATCAGTGGTAAAGAATGGGTTTCCAGTACCACCTGCAAATATAATAACACGTCCTTTTTCTAAATGTCTAATCGCTCTACGACGAATATAAGGTTCAGCAACTTGTGTTGCACTGATTGAGCTTAGTACTCTACAAGCAATTCCTTCTTGTTCAATAGCTGATTGAAGTGCTAATGAATTAATCATAGTTCCGAGCATTCCCATATAGTCAGCTGTTGCTGGATCAATTCCAATTGAATCAGCCATTTTTCCACGCCAGATATTTCCAGCGCCGACAACGATAGCAACTTGAACACCTTTATCAACCATATTTTTTACGGCACAAGCAGCATTCTTTAAAGTAGTTGCTTGTAATATTTGATGATCTTGTGTATCTTGTAAAGCTTCACCACTCAGTTTTAAAAGTACGCGTTTATATTTTACTTCAGACATTGTTTTGCCCCTCCTTCGGGCATTAAAAAACACTCAAAAGAGTGTTTTTATTTAGCTTGATTCATGACTTCGGCTGCAAAATCGTCAACACGCTTTTCCATGCCTTCGCCAACTTGATAACGGACAAACTTCTTGATAGAAGCGCCATTCTTCTTTAATAAATCGCCAACAGTGATTGATGGATCAAGAACATATTCTTGGTCGACAAGAATCATTTCCTTGAAGTGTTTGTCAACACGTCCTTGGAGAATCTTTTCTTTAATGTTGTCTGGTTTACCATCTAAGCTGTGATCTTCTTTAGCTGTTTCAACTTGAATATTGTATTCTTTTTCGATTTCTTCTTTAGAAATATCGTCTTTTGTTGCATATTGTGGGTTGTTTGCAGCAATTGTCATAGCAATGCCTTTAGCAATTTCTGGTGTTCCACCAGCTAATTGAACTAAAACACTGATCTTGCCCTTCATGTGGACATATTGACCAAAGATATCGCTATCTTCTTTGTTAACAACTTCAATTCTACGTAAATCGAGTTTTTCACCAAGTTTAACTGTAGCATCAGTAAAGAGTTCAGCTGTAGCTTCTTTAGCACAGTTGACGCAAGCAAGATCTTGATTTAAAACTGTATCAGCAATAGTGTTTGTTAATTCAATGAATGGATCAGACTTTGCAACAAAGTCAGTTTCACAGTTAACTTCAACTAAAATAGCTTTATTTCCATTGACTTTAACAGCTGTTAAACCTTCAGCAGCAATTCTTGTTGATTTCTTTGCAGCTTTGGCAATACCTTTTTCTCTTAACCAAGTGCAGGCTTTTTCGACATCGTTATCGCTTTCTTTAAGAGCATTTTTGCAGTCCATAAGACCAGCACCTGTTCTTTCACGAACGACTTTAATGAGTTCGATGATTTCAGACATTTTTTATCTCCTTATTATTCAGCTTTTGCTTCTGGTGTAACGGCAGCAGCTTCAGCAGCTGGAGCAGCAACAGCCTTTTCTTTGTGAGCTGTTCTCTTAACTCTCTTGACTTTACCGTTATTTCTTAAAGCATAGCTATCTTCTCTAAGCTTCATCTTAATAAGACGTAATTCTTCTGCCTTATCAACATTCTTAAGAGCTTCGTTCATTGCAACTAAAGCTTCACCATCAACTTTGTATGCATATGAGACTTCGCCGCCTTTACCTTCAACAACAGCATCAGCTAAAATGCCGACGATGAGTTTGATTGCCTTAACGCCGTCATCGTTTGCTGGAATGACATAGTCAGCAACACTTGGATCACAGTTTGTGTCCATAACTGCAAAGACTGGAATGTTTAAAATTTTTGCTTCTGCAACAGCGTTGTGTTCAACTTTTGGATCAACGACAACAATTGCATTTGGAACTTTTCTCATTTCCTTGATACCTTCAAGGTTATAAGCTAATTTTTCTTGTTGCTTTTTCTTTTCAATAGCAGCTTTCTTTGGCATTGTTTCATAAACGCCATCGAGTTCCATTTGTTCTAATGTTTTAAGTAACTTTGTTCTCTTAGAAAGAGTTTTAAAGTTTGTTAATGTACCACCAAGCCATCTTGTGTTGACATAGAAAGAACCTGAACGAACAGCTTCTTCTAAGACAATGTCTGAAGCTTGTTTCTTTGTACCAACAAAGAGAACTTTACCACCATTTTCAACAATGTGTTTTAAAGCCATATAAGCTTCTTGTAACTTTGTTGTTGTTTTGGCTAAGTCGATAATGTGAAGACCATTTCTTACGCCATAAATGTATGGTTTCATCTTTGGTTCCCAACGTCTTGTTTGGTGACCGAAGTGAGCACCTGCTTCTAATAATGCAGCTGTGCTAACAACTGGATCGTTTTCATTATGGACTGTTGTAGCCATGATGTCGGTCTTGACTTCGCTCTCGACCTCAGCGGCGTTAGCCTCAACTGGGCTTACGACTTTTTCTTCTTGTTCACTCATAAGTGACCTCCATTCGTTAATATCCTCCACCACTTCGAGAAGTTGGCCCGGAGCAATTGACATCCACTGTCGCATCCGTACTCGCCAACCAGATTCATGGTGTGTGTAGTCGCAATCAAAAAGATAAATTGCGCTGATATACTATATCAATTTTGTGCAACTAAAGCAATAATATTCTATATTATTATATTATTTATTAGTCTTATTTTTCTTTGATTCTAACTGTTTAGATATTAGTGACAATATCAAACTCAAAACTGATCCTACAAAACAAATCGTAAAATTTAAAGATATAGCTGTTCCTTCTTTAAAAGAGCCATCTTTGAACGTTCTAACATATTTATACGCAACTAAACTTTTATATTCTAAAAAAGTTGATACATTAGTTATTATTTCAGAATTAAAACTTGATAGGCTAGTAATATCAGTTATGGCCCATAAAGTACATGACATTGTCACTAAATATGAAGCTAACAATATTGACCATAAAACAACTAAGCAAACTAAATCGTTTTTGAGCTTTTCTCTTTTTTGTTTATTAAAAAGGAAAATTATAATAATTACTAAAACGGTAATAGATAAAATCCAAAAATAACATGCAAATATACTTATAGAATTATTGTTATAAGCAATTAAATTGAAGAAAGGAAAATAGTTGATTATTCGTTCATTTTTTATAAACTGAAAATCAATAATAGAAAATATTAATCCTAGGCCAAAAACAATTGTAGCTAAATATAATTCTTTTCTATTTTCATTTTTTAATAAACAATCTTTTAATTTCTCAAGCACATAAATCACCTGACCATAGTTTATACCAATGTTCATATTATATAAATAATTTTCTTGATAATTCCCTTTAAGTATGCTTAAATTAATAAAGAAATGGCCCATTGGAGAAGCGGCTTAACTCATATCCCTCTCAAGGATACATTCATGGGTTCGAATCCCGTATGGGTCACCATATTGAAACAACAGGATTGATACCAAAAATATCAGTCCTTTTTTCATTATATGGGGCTATTTCGCTTATTTTAGGCATAAATTGCTTAATTTTTGGTGAAGTAGCCTTTTTTTCTTTGCCTGTTTTAGAAGAAGGCAATTTATCAAAAGCACGAACATGCTTTTACCCTGTTAATAGGCCTCTAGGGAAAGATGTTTAAGGCCTTTTTTCGGTTATATGGAAGTTGGCCACCAAATTTTTGGATGTTTTCTAAACTTTCCCTGAAAAATTAAGGGTAAAACGGTAGACAAAACTAGTACTATATAGTACGATATAGCAGGGTGATTGAATGATTATTAGTATTAAGGATAAGATTAAAAACATCAACGCGGTTATCGGCTGCAACATCGGCTGCAGGTACTGCTATGCCAAAGCGGTGGCAAATAGATTCCACCTGACAGACGATTTCTCTAAGCCAATTGCGGATTTGCATAAATTGGAAAGACTAAAAAAGCCCGGAGTATATTTTCTGACGGGAATGTCCGATTTGTATCTATGGAAAAAGGAGTGGCTTGATAAGTCATTCGAATTATTGAGGGAATCTCCGAAAACAATTGGGGTATATTTGACTAAAGCCCCAAATAAAATAAAGCTTGACGACGTTCCCGATAATGCTTGGATGGGAGTAACCATCACATCGAAATCGGATTTATGGAGATTGAAAGCATTAAGGGAAAACATCAAATGCAGGAACTATCACGTCACGTTTGAGCCGTTATTCGAGGATCTGGGCGACATTGATTTATCTGGAATCAAATGGGTGGTCATCGGAACGGAGACTGGCAAATGTAAGGGCAAGATAGATGCCAAAAAGGAATGGGCCGATCATTTGGTGGCTGTCGCTAGAAAATACGGCTGCAGGATTTTTTCAAAGAAGAGCTCGTTCATAAAATCATGGGCGAAGAAAACGCAATTCAAGAGCTCGCTTTAGAAATGGAGGAAGCATTCAAATGAAAAAACATTACGGTGGAACCCTCGTCTCCCAAATCAAGCAACTTCAAGACAGGATTTTCAACAAGATTCTAAAAGAAGAGGGCATATACGAATTCAACGGTCAACAAGGGAGAATCCTATTTTCTTTATGGAAAGATGAGAAACTCTCCTTGATCGAATTATCTAAAAGGACTTCTTTGGCCAAAACAACGTTGTCCTCGATGGTGGAGAGGATGAAGAACGACGGCCTTTTGATTGTCGAGGAATCCAAAGATGACAAAAGGAGCCTGATCATCTATTTAAGCAACAAGACACTCTCGCTTGAAAGCAAGATAAACAAGGCCACGAAAAGAATGGGCGATATTTTCTACAAAGGCCTTAGCGAAGAAGAGGCAAGAGAGTTAGATAGATTATTAAATAAAGTAAAGGAGAATCTAAAAGATGAATAAGAACATAGTCATCAGACAAATCCAAGTCAAAGACGTAATGACCAAATCTAACGCCCCTATAGGAGGATATTGCGTCAACCCCTATGTCGGATGCACCCATGGCTGCAGATACTGCTATGCCTCATTCATGAAAAGATTCACAGGCCACACGGAAGAATGGGGAACGTTTTTGGATGTCAAGAACTGGCAGCCAATCAAGAATCTAGATAAATTCAAAGGCGAGCACATCATCATTGGGACTGTGACCGATGGGTATATGCCAGAAGAAGCCAAATACAAGAACACTAGAAAACTATTGGAACAATTGGTGGGTGTTGACGCAGAACTGTTGATATGCACGAAATCCGATTTGGTAGTTAGGGATTTGGATTTGTTAAAGAAATTCGACAAAGTCACGGTTTCTTGGTCCATTAATACCTTAGACGAAGGTTTCAGAAGTGATATGGACGATTCTGTGTCAATAGAAAGAAAATTAAAAGCAATGAAGGAAGTGTATGATGCTGGGATTAGGACGGTATGTTTCATCTCGCCGGTATTCCCAGGCATCACGGATTTCAAGAAGATATTCGAAATAGTTAAAGATCAATGCGATTTGATATGGCTTGAAAACCTTAACCTTAGAGGTGGATTCAAAGGGAAAATAATGGATTATATCAAAGAAAACCACACTGATTTGTATCCTTTATACGAAAATATATATAAGAAAAAAGACAGGTGCTTTTTTGAAGAATTAGAAAAAGAGGCTGAGCAATTAGCCAAAGATAACGATTGTCCATTCGTGGATAACGAAACACCATATGGAAGAGCTAAAAAAGGTCATCCAGTAATCGTTGACTATTTCTATCACGAAGAGGTTAGAGGCTCAAACAACACAGGAAAAAGAAATAAGAAGTAGGCTGAGATTCATGTAAGGACCACCGCCACATAAGAGATAATAGGATTGATACCAAAAATATCAGTCCTTTTTTCATTTTATAGGGCTATTTCGCTTGTTTTAGGCATAAATTGCTTAATTTTTGGTGAAGTAGCCTTTTTTTCTTTGCGCGTTTTAAAAGCAAGTAATTTATCAAAAGCACAAACTAGCAATAAAAAGCACGAACTGACTATCAAAAGCACGAATATACTTTAACCCTTATTTTTTGGCCATCGGCAGTGATGCTGGTGGTCTTTTTTTATGCCCTGAAATATTTTTCAATTTATCTATCCTCATAATAAAAGATTTGAATTCCAACTGTTTTTCCATTGGCGGAACATGCATTAACTCGTTTTTAATCATGGGTACAGTTAATTGAAAAACGCTTTAACAAATCATGCTTTTATGATAAGATTTATTTAGAGGTTATTTTTTATGCTTAAAAAAATTAAGATTGTTATTAGCACATTGTGTTTAGGTTTGTTAGTGGGTTGTTCTTCAACTGTTTCTTGGGAAAATAACATTAATAAAGATATCATACTTCTAAAAAATAATGGTTTTCATACATATATTTCAAATTCTAAAGAAGATTTGCAAGAATTTAATGAAGGTATTAATAAAGAAATTAAACAAGAAGGTTATAATTTTACAGTTAAGTTTGTAAATGTATATAGTATGACAGAAACACCAGACCTTACTTCAGGTTACTATATTACCTTTGAGGAATTAAGCACTAAAGAAGAGGCAAAGAACTACTTCACTTTTTTAAATAGAGAAAATAGAATGTATAAGATTTATATTTCAGGAACAATCGTTATACATACTACATCTGTAAAAGCAACGGAACTTTTAAACTATAAATTCAAATAGCCCCCGCATAACAATAAAACTTATCTGAATAGTACCGCATGCCCCGACCTCAGAAATGTGTGAGCCAGACTTTTTAAAAAACTAGATTTTAGAAAATACAATACTAAATCAAGGAGCAGAAATGCTCTTTTTTTTGATTTGAAGAAGAGAATATGAAGAAAATATTATTTTATTTATTAACGTTCACTTACTGTTTATTACAAACATTAATTGGCGGATTCGTTTATTTATTCAATTATGGATGTTTCAATCTCATCAAGTTCACGCCATAGTGCAGCATATGAATTTTTAATAGGGTGCAATTGTATCTAATAAAGCAATAAAAGAACCCCACAAAACTAACAATAATGGTTTTAATAAATTTGCTGAATGGTATTACAAATGTGGAATGTTGCAATTTTTAAGTGTCAACATAAAATTGCAGTTTTATGTTGGAACTCGCACTATTTTTTTAAATTTCTCATTCTCTTGTTTATTTATTTTAATATGTTAAACTATTACTTAAAGAACCGGTAGAACAAATTCTAATAGGCTTTATTAATTAATTTTTTTTGATTAATGAGGTAAGCCTAATGAATACCAATCTACGGCTTGATGTAAATGTTTTAGATGCCAAAAATATAATTAAGTGGCTAAGAAATAAGGATGTAACTAAATTTTTAAATGAAGATAAAAACAGTGCGGCTATATTAGAAAATCTAATAGAAACTGGACAAGCAGACTACTATCTTATCATCTAAATAAAAATAGTCGTTTTTTCTTAATTGATACACCAGAAGAAGATTGCGTAGGATTTATAACGTTATTTACCATTTCACGCATGCAAGAATATGAAGTTGTAATTGCTATAGGCAATCCTAAAAATTGGGGTAAAAAGATAGGATATTCAGCTTTAAAGTCTATACTCCATAAAGCGTTTTTGGGATGGCGAATAAATAAACTTGTCGCTAAAATTCATATTGAAAATGAAAGAAGTATTAATCTTTTTAAACATCTTTCTTTTAAAAATAACGGTGTTAAAAATTCTCACGTTATATTTTCTATAACTTTTGATGAATATCTAAATTCACTAAAATAATACTTATTCTAAAGATTTTAATGAATCGTTCATATCTACATTATTTATTTTCCTTATAAGAAGTGCGAACGATAACAAAGTAAATAATATTGAAGATAGAATAGAATACATATAAGTTGCAAACGAAATTTGATCAAGACCACCAAACTTTAGAGAATTAAAAATGAAAAACATTAAAAGAATTCCAAGTGGTATTCCTAAAGCTGTTCCCATTAACGACATTATGAAAATCTCTCTAAATATATATCCGTATACTTCTAAGTCTCTATATCCAAGAACTTTTAAAGTAGCTATTTCTCTATTTCTTTCACCTATATTCATGTTAGTTAAGTTATATAAAACTAAAATTGACAATGCTAGTGAAAAAGCAATAATTGCTATAGAAATAGCTTTCAAAGTATCTTCAATAAAAAACGAAAATCCAGAAACCATTATAGGTTTATCCGATATATCTAATAGCGATAAACCAGCAAATACTAAAGCTGTAGAACCAGAGACAGAAATAACAACCATTAATAATCTTCCAACATACCTGAAAATATTTCTGAAAGTTGATTTATATTTGAATTTTAAATGCTTCCATACAAATCCTATTCTTTCTAAAAACACTTTCTTACCTGGTTTTGGTGCTTGAGGCAAAAATAATTCAGGCGGATTTTTATGTGATATTTTTTTAGATAAATATAGTGTTACAACAAAAGCAGCTACAACCATAAATAACGATGAAATTAAACCAAATGCAAAGCTTAAAACTTTTGTCATTTTAGGAACATAAAATAACCCACCAAAAGCTTCATAAATTATAGTTGGTAAGAAGACTGACCCGATAAACATTCCAATTACAGAACCTATTATCGTTGAAAATACAGTAAATAATATATATTTAAGGACTATTTTAAATTCACCATATCCTAAAGATTTCAAACAACCAATTGTACTTCTATCTTCTTCTATTAATCTACTCATTGTAGTTAAAACAACTAAAGCTACAACAAGGATGAAAAAGAGTGGGAAAACAGCTGCTATAACGTCTACTTTTTCTGTTATATTCTTTAGAAAAGCATAACTAAGATTTTCATTAAGAGTTAAAACCGCATAATTATCTAAATCTAATTTTTTAATTTCTTCATTGACAGTTTTTGAATATTTCTTAGTAAAATAGCCAAATTCTGAACAAGCACTTAATTTAACATAAATATCAGTTATAACAGGATAGTTTTCATTGTAAGTATAGATTATTAAATCTATATCACTGCTATCTATTACAGATTTTTCACCGCTTTTCACAAAGATTAAAGGATTATCAACTATTCCGGTAACTTTATAAGTAACGCTGTTAAATTCTAAAGAATCATTAATTTTAACATCTTTCATTTTAGCTAATTTCTTTTCAACAACACAATCATTTGTTTGAATAGGAAAATTACCATCAACAATCTTTAGTTTATTTATATTATTATCGCTGAATGGATAATTATAAAATCTTGTACTGCCACTATCAAAAGTAGATACTGGCATTATTTCGCTAACAATATCATTATTTTTAATTTTATCTATTTCTTCTTGTGAAAAACCAGTTAGTGATTTTGATTTAATAATCAAATCTGGAACATTTGTATTCTTGAAATTTTCGTTAAAAGAATTTGTTACTTTTGGTGAAATACCTCCAACACCTGTAACAAAAGCAATTCCAACCAAAGTAATTAAGGTCATTAAAATAAAACGCGATATATTTTTGATAATCGTTCTAAAAACGTTTTTACTATAGCTTTTCATTACCAATTCACACTTTCAATACTTGCTGGAGAAGCATTAAGTTCTATTTTATCTATGCTACCATTTTTAATATATATAACTTGATCAGCAATTTCTTTAATAGCCGCATTATGTGTAACTATAATAATAGTTTTCTTTTCATTTTTACAAAAATCATGTAATAACTTTAAGATATTTTTGCCTGTATTTGAATCTAATGCTCCAGTTGGTTCATCACATAATAGAAGTTCTGGATTTTTAGCAATTGCTCTAGCAATAGATACTCTTTGTTGTTCACCACCAGATAATTGAGATGGAAAATTATTAGCTCTTTCTTCTAAACCAACACTTTTGATAACATTAAAAGGGTCTAAATGGTTGCTACAAACTTCAACAGCTAGTTCAACATTTTCTAAAGCTGTTAAGTTAGGCATTAAATTATAAAATTGAAACACAAATCCTACTTTATTTCTCCTATATAAAGTTAGTTCTTTTTTATTTAGTCCAACTAGTTTAGTATCACCTACAATTAAGCTTCCAGAGCTAATTTGATCCATTCCACCAAGCAAGTTTAAAAGAGTTGTTTTTCCAGCACCACTAGGTCCTAAAATAACAGTAAACGATCCCTCATCTATTGAGAAAGAAGCTTCCTTAAGTGCTTTAGTTTCTACCCCATTTGAATTATAAGTTTTAGAAAGTTTGTCTGCTACAATAAACATAATAAAATCCCCTTTGCATTCTATATTTAAATTATATCAATTTATAGAGTATATTTTCTACACAATATAATAATATTTTTATTTATAAAATAATTATTAAATATATGATAAAATAAAATACGTCAAACAAAAGGAGATGTCAGGTGGAATACATAATAGAAACTGAAGGTCTTACCAAAAGATATGGTAAAAGGTTGTGCGTTAATAATATTTCTATTCATATTGCTAAAGGTGATATTTACGGATTTATCGGTAGAAATGGTGCCGGTAAAACTACAGCAATGAGACTAATATTAGGATTAGCAAGACCTACTTCTGGAAAAATAAAATTATTTAATTCGGACGATTTAAATGCACAAAGAAAAAAGATAGGCTCTTTAATTGAAGCTCCAGGGCTCTACAAAAGATGTTCAGCATTAGAAAACATGAAAAGATTTTCTATTCTTTATGGTGGTGATGATAAAGAAATTGAAGAGTTATTATCGTTTGTTGGTTTAAATGGTGTTGGTAATAAAAAAGTTGGTCAATTTTCTTTAGGGATGAAACAAAGATTAGGAATTGCTATAGCTTTATTAGGTAATCCAGAAGTTTTAATTCTAGATGAACCAGTCAATGGTCTTGATCCAGCAGGAATTAAAGAAGTTAGAGATTTACTTCTTAAATTAAACAAAGAAAAAAATGTAACTATTATGATTTCATCACACCTATTAGATGAACTTGCCAAAATTACGACTAAATACGGAATTATAAACAATGGCGTTTTAGTCGAAGAAATTGATGCTCCAAAATTAATGGAACGTTGCAAAAATAATATTGTAATATCATGCGATAGACTTCAAGAAGCAAAAGAATTATTAGAGTCAGAATTAAAACTCACTAATATTTCAATTGTCAACGATAAGCTTCATATAGTTGATGAAATAGAATCTACTGATGAGATTAATACTTTACTCGTTAAAAATGACTTCAAAGTTCACGAGATAACTATTAATAAAAACTCCTTTGAAGATTACTTCATAGAAAGGTTAGGTAGATAATATGAAAAATCTAATTAAATTCGAATTTAGAAAATTATTTAAATCTTGCACTTTCTATATTTGCGGATCGCTCGCCGCTTTCTTTGTCACTATAAATATTTTATCAACATACATTTTAGCAGTTTCAATTGGAGAAATGCCTACCGGATCGATATGCTTATCATTTATTCAAACAGCAATAAATAATTCAAATTTTACACTTTTATCAGCTATATTTGTTTCAATATTTGTTTGTGCAGATCAAGCTGGAAAAACGATTAAAACTATATACGCTAAAGGATATTCTAGAACTGAAGTATATTTTTCAAAATATATCGTTTCTCTTATAGCTACTATCATATATGTTCTTGTAGCATATATTTTCTCTGCTTTGTTTAGTTTTTCTCTATTTGGAGTAAAAGATATTACTTTACCTTCAGATACTTTCGGATTATCTTTTGTGGCTCAATTAATAATGATAATCACCTATCACGCTTTATATTTCTTTGTTTCTAACTCGTTAGGAAATACGGGGGGAAGTATTGCAATTTGCATATTAGGTCCAGCATTTGTTAATATAATTTTATCTATTTTTGACTTAGCTATAGATAGTAGCAAAGTATCATTCTTGTTTTCTTCATATTGGCTAACTTCTTTGTTAAACGTTTCTCAAAACTCATTTATGACATTTAGACGAGGAATTGAAGTAATAATTGCTGGTATAATTTATTCAACGTTATTTATTGGTGGTGGATATTTAATCAATAAAACAAAAGAAGCTTAAAAACAAATCGCCTGTAGCAAATGCTACAGGCAATTTTTATTTGTTAACTTTTGCGTATTTATCTTGGCTTAAAAATATATCACTAGAATGAATACCAATATCATCACCATCGATAAACGGATAGACATATTCTATAAATTCTTGAGTCATTCCATTACCACTTTTATTTACATATTCTAATGGCATAGTTTTAACAGCATTAGCTACACTTGCTAATGGAACTAAATCGTAATGACTGTGATATGGATTATTGCTATCTCTAATAATGGAAACCATTCCAACTCTCTTTTGTAAAGCATATTCTAAAGCTTTTTCTCCGACATCGATAGCTTCTTGTCTATCTATTTTACTGGCTAAATGAGCACCAGCACGTTGAAGTAAGCTCAGTTCAATAGTTCTAGTATTAATGTTCAAAATACTATTGATTAAAATCTCTAAATATTTAGAAACTGATCCCAATTGTTTATGGCCAAATGAATCTAATTTATCTTCAACAGAAACATATTCGCCATTAGTGTCTTTTAAAGCTTCTGAAGCACAGATTAATACGTGTCCTTTTTCTTTAAAAACTCTTTCTACATCATCTAAGAATTTCTTTCTATCAAACGGAATTTCAGGAAGATATATAAGATCTGGTCCAAGATTATAAAGTTTTCCTAAAGCTGTTGCCCCAGCTAACCAACCAGCATCTCTACCCATTATTTCAACAATAGTAGCTCTTCCTTTTCTATAAGAATTAATGTCTAAACCTATTTCCATTATAGATTTAGTAACAAATTTAACGGCACTTCCAAATCCTGGTGTATGATCTGTTAAAATCAAATCGTTATCAATTGTTTTAGGAATACCCATTACTACAATATCTTCTTTTAATTCAGCAAAAAACTTATTTAATTTATTTGCTGTATCCATAGAATCATTTCCACCATTAACTAAAATATAACCAATATCATATTTTTTAGCAATCTCATGAATTTTGACGTATCTATCATCATCTTCAGGAAGACCTAGTTTAAGACGGGCGGAGCCTAAAATAGCACCACTCATATATTTTAATTCATCGTACTTTGATAAATCTGGTTCAATTTCTACCAAATTATCTTTTAGGACACCTTCTATTCCGTATAAAGATCCATAAAGATGGCCTATTTTATCAGTGTTATTAACATACGCTTTTATAACACCGTAAAGAGAGGAGTTAATTACAGCCGTTGGGCCACCAGATTGTAAATAAAGAGCATTTTTCATTTAATTCACCTTCAATTTATTATTATATAAAAATTAATATTTAAAGCCTATTAATATTGTATAAAATTAGGAATAAAGGTAATATAATATTATAATAAAGTTGGAAAAGTTGGAATTTTCCAACCACTAAAGAAAGGTCAATATGAGCATTAAACAAGGAAATAAAAAGTTTATTTTTGGAGTAGTAAAAGTCAGCGATAAAGGTCAAATACTTATTCCTAAAGAAGCACGCGATACTTTTAACATAGAACCAGGAGATTCATTAATTTTACTTGGAGATATAGAAAAAGGGTTAGCTTTAGTTAAAACAGAAGTATTCGCTCCTTTTACTGAATCTATTATGGGTGACAATAATGATAATAATAAAGACAAATAACTTAACAAAAAAGTTTAAAGATTTCACTGCTGTAGATAATATTAATATCAATGTTTATTCAGGAGAAATTTATGCCTTTTTAGGATTAAATGGTGCTGGAAAAACAACGACTATAAAGATGCTAACATGCCTTCTTAAGCCAACAAGTGGAGATGCATTAATAAACGGCTTAGATATAAACACACAAAAAGATAAAATTAAAGAAATCGTTTCTATTTCTCCACAAGAAAGCGCCTTTGCACCTAATTTAAATATCTATCAAAATTTAGTTTTTATGGGTAGAATTTACGGCCTAACAAAAAAGCAAGCTGATGAGAGAGCCAAAGAGTTAATTAAAGAATTCGATTTAACTAAACATGAGAAAAAGAAAGCAAAAAATCTCTCTGGCGGTTTGAAAAGAATACTTTCAATTGCTATGGCTATTATCTCTAAACCAAAAATATTATTTTTAGATGAGCCTACATTAGGATTAGACGTAATTAGCAGACACAATTTATGGAATGAAATAAACAAGATCAAAGAATACACTACAATAATCTTAACAACTCATTTTTTAGATGAAGCAGAAAAACTAGCTGATAGAGTTGGCATAATTTCAAACGGTAAATTAGTGATTGAAGATAGCGTTAATAATATAAAAGAATACACTCATGAAAACACATTGGAAAATGCTTTTATTAAATTAGTAGGAGAATCAAATTATGAAAACGATAGTATTTGCTAAACGTAATCTTCTTGAGATTTTAAAAGATCCACTAGCTTCAGTTTTCTTTATTATTTTACCAATAGTATTATTTATCGCTTTAAAACTAATAATAAGTAGCTTAGGAGCTGATATAGCTAGCGTCCCTCAATTTGAAATAAAAAATTTAACAGCTGGAATGATTATTTTTAGTTTCTCATTTATAACTATATTTGTTGGAAATAATTTTGCTATAGATAGAGATTCATCTTTTTTATTAAGACTTAAATCATCTCCTATGAAATCACATAATTTTATACTAGGTTACACCATACCATCACTTATTATTGCCTTTATTCAAGAAGTTATAATGGTAATAATTGGAATAATATTCGGTTTAAATCTTAGTATTCATACTTTGTTTTTTATGTTATTAATACTTCCAGTTTCTCTTCTATTTATAGGATTTGGCTTATTGTTTGGTTGCTTATTTAATTTTAAAGCTATAGGCCCACTTTCTAGTGTTGTTCCAACCGCAGCCTCACTATTAGGTGGTATATTCTTTCCACTTGCCTTAATATCAAATTCAAATCCATTTAAAATAATATGTTCAGTTTTGCCTTTTTATCCAGCTATAACTATTGGAAGTAATGTATTAAATGGAAACTATGACATACTATTAAATTATTTTATTGTTATGGTCTACACATTAATTTTTTATTTATTAAGTATTACAATATTTAGTATCAAATTAAGAAGCGATAAAATATAAAAAATCATAAACACTATGATAAGCATATATATTAATATGACACTCTTCATATTAACTACAATAAGCTTATTAGTATTTATGATTTCTCTATCTTTATTCTTATCCAAGAAGTTATTTACCAAAAATAAATAACTCCTTTTTATCTTGTCTTACATTTTCTTCCGTTAACAATATTTATAACAATATATATTGTTATTAAAACTAAAATAGTAATTAAAACTATGCCATACATTCCTGCTATCGATATTTGTTTATTAAACAAATATAAATTGCAGTCAATACCATCTTTAATACTCTTTATAGCTTCTATTGGCCAATCGCTCATCTCTTTAAATGCACCAGCAAGTGAATGGTTTCTTATAAGCGATGTGCAGTACGTTCCAGGAGTAAACATAATAACATTTTTTAAACCAGAATTATAACTATTTATCGGCATATAAGCACCACAGATAAAGCCATATCCTGCACTAATGATAGTTCCAACAGCCGAAATTTGACCTTCAGAAGTCAAAAAGAAATTAATAATAGATGACAATGCTGTTCCAAATAGCACTGTTAAAAATACATCTAAAAGTAGCATAAGTAAACTTGAAGCAGTAAAAAACCAATGCAAAAAAGCTACAAAAACTAAAGATATACCAAGAGCTATATAACAAATTGTAAGAGAAGAAATAACTGTTGCTATATAATAGGCTAAAGCTAATACATAACTTTTAACTGGTGAAACTAACAAATCGCTACGAGCGTTATTCACCTTATCTCTAACCATTAAAAAATTAGAACAAAAAGAAACAGTAATACAGCTAACAGCAAGTATTGAAGAGATTAATTCTCCATTAACGATGTCATTAATAATTTTATTAGACGTACCTTCAGGAATAAAAGATTTAAACGTATCTCTATAGACATCATTTAAAAACGTAAAATATAAAACTATAAGAATAATTGGGCCCACTAAAGCTCCAATAACAAGACCTTTATCTTTAAAAAATAGCTTTATATTTCTTTTTATTAAACTAAGCAAAGTCATTATTTGTTATTTCCTAACTTTTTACCTGTAACTTGCAAAAAGACGTCATCCATCTTTCCTTTAGTAATTTCAAAGTCATTAAATATATCTTGGTGTTCAATAATTAAATCGCTTGCAGTTTTAGTATCTGGTATGGCTATGCGATAGGAATCTCGAATAACTTCATATGGAAAACCTAATTTAATAACATCTTCTTCTTTAACATTATATAGAGTAATAAAATCACCTGTATATTTATTTTTTAATTCTAATGGAGTACCACTTGCAACTTTTTTGCCACTATCAATAATAACTACATAATCAGCATCTGCTGCCTCCTCTATATAGTGTGTGGTTAACAAAACGGTTATTTGTTCTTCTTTTCTTAACTTATTAATCACATTCCAAATATTTTTTCTAGTTTGAGGATCCAAACCTGTAGTAGGTTCATCTAAAATTAATATCTTTGGGTGGTGAAATAAAGCTCTAGCTATGTCAATTTTTCTTCTTTGTCCACCAGAAAGTTTCTTCACACTTCTTTTAAGCAAATCTTTAAAGTTTAAAATATCACTTAATTCATCTAATCTCTTTTCAAACTCTTTACCATATATTCCATAAAGAGCTGCTCTATTTTTTAAATTGTCATAAACAGTTAAAAAGCCATCTAAAACTGACGCTTGAAAAACAACGCCTAATTTACTATTTATACTTTCGCTATTTTTATCAATATCTACACCATCTATTACAATCTTTCCACTATCTTTTTTTAATTGATTGCAAATTATAGATATAGTAGTGCTTTTCCCAGCACCGTTTACACCTAAGAAAGCAAATAATTCACCTTTTTTTACACTAAACGATAAATCTGATACCGCCTTAACATCTTTAAAACTTTTACTTAAATTTTCTATCTCAATTATATTATTTTCCATTTCTCTTATCCATGAAAGCATAAACAAAATCGTGTGCTGATTCAGGAACTAATATCTCATAAACAGTCTTTCCATCTTCTTTTTGTTCAGCTGATTTTTTAAATCCAAAATCTTGATAGAGTTTATTTGTATAATCATCTTTTGCTATAGCCTTGACAACAGTACCTAATGGAAATTGTGCTAAAGCTGAAACCATTAATCTTGCTTCAACAATTGATTTCATTTTTTCATCTTTAATAATAAAGGCATCAATTACATTGTCTTTTAAATCGTAAGAAACCATATTATTAATTTTTCCATTACTTTCTAAAAACACTAATATTTCTCTACTTCTTATTTTTCTAATGATAGTCATATCATTCATAGGCGTTCCTATAAATGAAAACAATTCTTTAATTTGACTTAAATCTTTATCAAATGCATATAAAGGTATTGTTAATCCAACTTTTTCTTCAGTAAGTCCCATTACTAAGTTTGTACCTTTACGCAACTCACTTAAATTTTCATCTAAGAACTTGTTATCTGAATAAACAATAGATCCACAAACACCATATGTTAACATTGTCGTTGTTAAATCTAAATTTAATACTGGTTTAGCACCCCATTCACAAACGTTTAAAATAATTCTCTTTAAGTAAGTTTCGATTATAGACAAGAATCTCTCTCTGATTGCATATCTAATTGTCCAGTGAATTTTTCCAACAAACTCTTTTCTAAAATCTGTTGTCATATTATACACTTCGACAAAAAATGTATTTAAGCATTGGAATGGATTTCTATATGCTTGTTGAACAATTTGTTCAAATTTAACATGATAGCTTTTGAAGAAGACATCAATTGCTCCAGAAAACACAGCGTCTTTTGTTTCAAAATAGTTATAAGCCAATCCTACAGAACAATCCGCTTCTTTAGCAATATCACGCATAGATGTATCATCATAACCTTTTTTCAAAAATACTCTTAATGCAGCCTCTTGTATTTTTTCTTTTCCAACTGTTGGTTTTCTTCCCATAATATAAACTCCTTTTTACAAAAAAATTATATAACTTTAATTAAATTAGTCAAGGTAAATTCTAAACAGTATTCATATTGCCGAAAAATGCTTATATTTTTTACAAGAATTTATTTATCATTGATTTTATTCTTCTCTTCTTCAGATTGTTTTTTGACTTGTGTCATGTAATCTTCATAAGGAACAGGTTTAGAAAAATAGTAGCCTTGAATAATTGCACATTTTTCTTTCTTAAGGTAATTAACTATTTCTTTGTTTTCAACGCCTTCAGCGACAATAGTCTTATTAAGAGTATGACAAAGTTCAATAACTGAGTGAACAATCTTTTTAGCTTTATCATCAAAGCCGTTTGATCCTCTAAAGAATACTTGGTCAAGTTTAATAACATCAAAATCAAATTCTTTAAGCATATTCAAAGAAGAGTAACCACTTCCAAAGTCATCAATTGAACAAGTACAACCAAACTTGTGGATTTGATTAATAATTTCAACCAAAATTTCACTATTTTCCATAACTAAACTTTCAGTCAATTCGAATTCAATATATTTTGGTGGAACGTTATATTTTTCCATTAATTTGAAATATTCATCCAAGAAGTTCTTATGCATCAAATGGCTTCTAGAAACATTAACACTAACTCTTAATGGAGTAATACCATCATCAATCATCCTACTAATATTTTTACAAACATTTTCAAAGACAAACAAGTCTAGTTTAATGACAAAGCCGTTTTTTTCAAACAAAGGAATAAACTTTCCTGGAGAAATCATTCCTTTAATTGGATCAATCCATCTAATTAAAGCTTCAGAGCCACACCAGTTATCCTTAAAAATATTACGTTTAAGCTGGTAAAAGACATGTAATTGATTTTCTTTTAAAGCTACATCTTGTCTTTGTTCTATATCAACAATCTCAGCATCATTTTTTAACCATGTTTCATCAAAAAAGTTAATACCATCAGATCCATAGACATCTTTAACTGCTAGTTGAGCAACGTGAGCTCTATCAGCGGCAGCGTTAATAGTTGTAGATTTACTATTAATTTTATATACACCTTGAGTGACGTTTATTTCAATAATTCCGTTTGTATCAATGCTAGTCTTAATAGAGTTCGATAAATTAATTAATCTTTCTTTAATAACTTCATCATCAAATTCTTTAAGCAAAACAATATATCTATCTGCAAAGACGTGAGAGACTAATTCATTTGGTTTTAGTTGATTTTCAATAATATCAAATATAGATTTAACGATTTGATCAGACTTTTCTGATCCGATTTGTTCTGTTAAATACTTAAAGTGCTTAATATTAATATAGACTAGCGAATAAGTATCTTTATCTGAAGCTGTAATTAAAGTATTTGCATCAACCTTAAATCTATCAAAGTTAATATCGTTAGTAACAGGGTCTAAATATACTAATAATTGAGTCTTACTCTTTTGAGTATTAAGTAATGTTGTCAATAAAATAATAATTATAGAAACAGAAACTAATAAAACATAAATCATTCTTTCTGTCGAATTAAATACTGAAATAATATCGTTAAGAATAACATTTGAAGGCACAGTAATAAATAAATACCAATCACCTACTGAAGTAGGAGAATAGTAAGAAATATAATCTATACCATCAATAGTCATATCGAATACGTCTGTTTTTAAATTTTTAATATTTAAAATCGTTTTATCTGTTTCTTCATTACCAATGTATTTTTCAAGCGCATTATATAAGTTGTTGTTTTTAGTCAATCCTGAAATTTCTACAGAACCATTTGTAGTTATAGTTGTACCATCACTTTTAACAAGAGTAAAGAACGATGTTCCATTAAAAGCTGAAGAAGATAATAATGCTGAAAAATCTTTTACCGAAATCATACCGACAACACCTGATATAGATCTATATTCAAGTGAGCCAGAAGAACGAAAGCCCATATTATTTCCATATGGAACAGCAAAAACAATCATTTCTCCAACATAATTCATATATATAGTTCCAATAAATGATTTATTGTCAACAATAACGTATTTAGCTAGTTCAGAAGAAGAAACATTATACTCTTCTGCTCCACTGAAAAATAAGTCTCCACTTTCTAACAAGAGCCCAATTTTACTAAAGTTAATTTGGCTTTCTAAAACTTTAAGATATTGATCTAGTAATTCATCGTAAGTCTCAGAATTTTGTTCAATAGTTGAAATAAGTTTTTCAGCAACCAAAAGTTGACTAATCCAGTTATTAATGTTATATGAAATATTTGAGCAAATTTGATCAGAGATATCGCTCATGATTGATTGAGCTTCATTTCTCGAATTCTTTGTAAACCGTCTTGAATAGTATGACCCAATAAATGTTATAACAAAAACTAAAGCAACGATAGTAGATAAAGCAATAATTATATTACTATATCTCTTTTGAGCTAATTCTTTTCTAAATAATTTAGAGTTTCTTTGATGTTTATTAAAGTAAAATTCATTTTTAATGCTAAATTTCTTTTTTATATTGTCATTTTTTCTTCGCACAACTTCACCCGAAGAGAAACTAGCAACATTTCTACCTAAATGTTTTGACTTATATAAAGCGTGGTCAGCCCTTTCAAATATTTTTGCAAAGTCAACTTCATTATCATTTACTTTAGCAATACCTAAACTACAAGAAATCTTTAATTGAGCAGTTCTACTTTTTTCAGAATATTTAAATTCAATAGATAGTAACTCATCGATAAGAGTATATAGTTTTTCTTCATCGATATTTCTCACATACATGACGAATTCATCACCACCATATCTACCAACAAGATGGTTTTCGCCACCAATTTCACATATTCTTCCTGCTATATTTTTTAAATACTCATCGCCAATCGTATGACCAAATGTATCGTTTGCATCTTTAAAGTTATCAAGGTCAATAACTATTAAATAGTTGTTTCCTACCTTGTTAATTAAATCTTCTTCACATTCGTGTATAAAAGCACCACGACTTAAAACACCAGTTAAATAGTCCTTTTTTAGTTCTTGTGATTCGTTTGAAGAAAATTTAACTTTATAAATACAACAAAAAGCTTTATCTTCATTTTCAATTTTTTGAATGATAAATCTAACAATATACGTCCCATCATCTGATCCATAAGATGCCATTTCTCCATCGTCTGGTTTTAAATTTTTGGATGTATCAATCATCTGACAAAATTTCGAATAATTATATTTTGTATTTGAAATTCCTAATGTTTCTTCTGAAACAAAGCGTTGGAAAAACTCGGCAAGTGGCATTTTTTCATTAGAATTATCTAATGAAACCATTTGTCGCGTTAAATCGATATAAAATTTAACAATGAGTTTTCCTTCTTCAAGCATTTATTAATTATTCCTCAATCGAAAATCTATAATATTGGTTCACAATTGCTTTAAAATCTTCCATTCTATATAAGTTGTTGAAGTCTTCATCATATAAGCTTAAATCATCAATTTTTTCTAATAAGCCTGTATGTATTTGATCATCTTCAACACTATAATATGAATTTAAGAAATCATCAATTGCAAAGTAATTATCTTTTGTTACAGAATCATATGTTTCTAAGAAATCCTTAATTTCTTTTTCAACATCGTAAATTTGAATAGTATAAACATATAAAACTTTGTACCATTGCCCATCTTCTTCGTTATAATACTCTTTATCTAATTGATCTATTAATCCACTTTCAACTAATAAATTATAATTATTCTTAAGATTTTCATAATCTTTAGTGCTACTTTCGTTATTCCAGTCCAAGCTATCAATTTCATTACGTGTTGTTTCAATTAAATTATCAACATAGGTATTGTATGTAGATAAGTAAGTTTCATAATCTGAATAGAATGATAAATCATTTAGTGTCCAAGTTTCATTGAATCCAGGAACATATAAAGAGTTGCTTTGTTGTTGATTAATTGTTTTAATTAAATTAGACACTTTTGCTAAATTATCATTTGTTATTGTTTGATAATTAGAAAGTATAAGATTCATATTATAAACAGAATAAATAATTAATATTTTAGCTAATTGTGGTGAAAGTAATCTTGTATAATCAATAACTAAATTTATTTCATTAATTATTTCAACATAAGAGTCTAAATCAAAATCTGCTAAAAAATCAAAATCAATTACTTTATTTAATGTTTTATTCTTATCTTTTTCAATGAATGCATCAAATTCAGCTTTTTTAGTTATAAATTCGTTATATCTATATACATTATTGAGTCTATAATCAGATCTTAATCCCATATCAAGAATATTAATTATACCATCTAAATTGTATTCAACATCTAAATTACTTGTTCCATAAATAAGAGCATAGACTCTAACTTTATTTTCATCATTATATGTGTCATAAGATAAAAATTCATCAATGTAATAAGATGCGAGAAGCATGTTGAATTTCTTTTCTACAGTGCCATAACCTGAGAATCTTTCAATATTTAAATCTGCATATTCTTGTAAGTATTTTTCAAAAGTTGCTTTATCAAATGTATTTGCTGTGCACTTTTCATTTAAAATGTTTGAATATAAGACTTCTGTCTTCTTTAAATTATCACCATACAAATCGTATTTTGCTTTTAATACTTTTTCTTGGTCAGCAAGTTCGCTCCTTGTTGAAGCAGGAATTTCACTTAAGCGGTTATATGTAAATAACAAGTTTGTTACTTGAACTTTATTCAATTTGTCGATATTTTCAAAATACTTAGCAATATACTTATACATTGTCTTTTCATATTCTTTTAAATATTCATCATATTCAGAAATAAATCCACCATGATATAAAGCAGACAAAGAGTTTAAGCTATTGTTATAATCTTCACTCAAAGTCATATAATCTCTCTTTAATTTTAAATCCTTAATGTTACCTTTTAAATTGACATATTTACTATAAGATATAAAACCATTTTCCGTCATGATTTCTATTAAATTTTCTAGTAAAGTGCTTTTAGTATACATTATTCCTTGAATCCTAAATGTATCACTTCCATGAGTTAAATCATAATTTTCCCAAGAAGTTTTATATGTATCAAAATTAGAAACAGAAAACACAAATATTGGGTTATTATAGATAAATGATGCTGAAGTGTAGAAAGCTCCATTTTCAATTTCAAAAGGTGTTTCTTTTTCAACAAAGATAGCATCTAATGAACTCATTGTGAAAATGTTTAAACCTGATTCATCAACATTTTCAAGAGCGCTATCCTTACCGATAGTAATAAACTTAATATATGGGTTTTTATAAAGGGCATTAGACTTAATTCTCTTAACAGAATCATTTAATTTAAATTCAGTAACGTTCAATCCGGAAGGAATGCAATATAACTCAGTCAAATCTTTACTATATAAAACACCATCAACTGATTTAAATGTTTTATTAGCTGTTGATACTTCAATCTTAGAGCCTTTATAAGTCATAAATGCTTTTATATCAACTGAATTAAGAGATGCTGGTAAATATAAGTCGGCAGAAATTCCATTAAAGGCATCAGCGCCAATATATTCAACACCTTCAGTAAGATCAATTTGTTTTAAATAACTATAGTCATTAGATACGCTAAATGCACTTTCTTCAATTCTCTTAACTGAAAGTGGAAGGGAGAATGTTGAATCAGTTTTACCAACAGCATATCTAATTAAAGTTGTGACATCTTTGTTATATAAGCTCCCATCAATAGAACAATAATTTTCGTTTTTAGAAGAAACTTCAATATTTTCTATTTCACTATCACCACTAAATACGTGTAAGCCAATTTCAGTTACTGTACTTGGAATATATACATATCTTAAATCCTCTCAGTTAGAAAAAGCATAGTTTCCAATTAATTCTAAACCTTCTGGTAAATTAATCTCATTTAAACTATAGCAGTTAGAAAAAGCATAAGCACCAATAGTTTTAAGTCTACTATCACCTTCGAATGTAACGTTTTTAAGGTTATAGTTCATATATCTAAAGGCGTTTTCGCCTATTTTTTGTACTGTAGCTGGAATAACTAATTCTCCACTAATATAAGTTGAAGCAAATGCATTATCACCTATATATGTGAGCTTACTTGGTAATTCTAATTTCTTTAAAGTAGATATAGCATTAAAAGAATCAGAACCTATATATGTTACCTCGCTACCTTCTTCAAATCTTATTGATGTAAAAGAAACCATAGAAGCCATAGATAAAGAAAAGTCTTCAAAATCAGGGTCATTCATAGTTATATAAATAAATCTATCAGCTATTTTTGTTACAGGATATAACTCAATTGTTCTAGGAATAAAAAGTTCAGTTAGTGAAACGTAATATGTTTCTTCCCAGTTAAACGAATCTATAGTAACTGTACCATTTTCTCTATCAATTGTGTATTTAAAAATTGCTGAATAATCTTTATCGTAACCAGCATAGAAATGCTTATTTGTAGAAGCATCGATAAAGCCGTCAGTTGTATAAGTTGCTCTGTTTTTTAAATCAGAATCAGTAAACCAACCAGCAAACTTTAATACTTGACCATCTTTTTCAATAGTTGGTTGAACATTTCTTACATCGATTTGACCATCGACAATTTTCAATTCTGTAGATGATTTTTCATCATATGTTCCGCCATTAAAATCAAATACACCTGTAGCTTTTTCAACAGTAAATTTGAATGAGTATTCTAATCCTTCACACTTAATTGTCATAGTATGTTCACCAAGGGTTGAAGTATCAACACCAGTTATTGTTACTTCGCTTGAATAATAATAATAAATTATATCTTGCCCGTTTTCATATTTAATATGAATTGCTAAATCACTTAAATCAATATTATCACCTTGACTATATTCAGATTTTGGTCCACCAACACAAGAAATTTCAGTTGCTTTTCCAAGTTGAACTGAAGAAGAGATTGTCGATGATGTTTGATTGTTGTTTTTATTACAAGAAGTAGCTAAAGCTGCTGTCCCAATTGTAATTGCAGATAAAACTAATAAACTAAAAACATTTTTTTTCATTTGCATACACCTTTATATATACCTTCCATCTAAATTTTTAGGCGTTAATCTTAAATTTTTATTTTTTATACTTTGTGCTAAGTATTCAAACGAATTTGAACTAGAGCTTGTCGTTAATATGTATTGTGAATATTCATCACAATATGAGACTGGCAAATATACATATACGCAATCGTTTGCTGTCAATTCTTTACCATTAGACAAACTAATTCCGAGGATAGACGATTTTTCATCGTTATATAATCTAATTCCTGATATTAAAGGATAATCGTACTTATCTTTTGAATTCAATTTATCAGTAATCAACTTTTTAAGTCCCGTACCAAGTATTCTAACTGCCTTGCACTGAACATTATTAACAATAGTATTTAACTCTGACAATTTCAAATCACCTTTAATCAAATTACCCTTAATCATTCCAGAAGGTAAAATTACTATCGAAGCTTTTACCGCACTTCTAATTGAGTCAGCCACATAATTGCCTATAATTGTTTCTTGATTATTAATGGTTTTTGCATCGTAATCAAATGAATCAGTTACTTCAAATATATCTTCTACAAAAGAAGATATGTTTTTCACTTGAGCGTCCAATTTATTTATGCACTCATTTTGTGATATACGCTCTTTAGCCATTTCTTTTAGAATTTCATATGCTTTATCAAAGACACTTTCAAATGTATCAGTAATATAAATTCTTCCATTTTTAATAGCGTTTTGAACTTCACAATAATTCTTTGGCATCTCGATATTCAAATCTTTAATGTAAGTAACAATATCAGTTTTAAGTGAACCATCTTTATCCATAATGGCATACTTTTGACCATCTGCTGAAGAATAAAAATTAAAGAATTCATCAATTGCTTTTCTTTGGTCTCTAATTACATAAGATTTATTTAAAACCCCTAAATAATACCGAGGTCTAGAGGCAACCCACTTTTGAGAATCATAATTACTTATAAGTGGATAAACTTCATAATTAAATGTGGAGTTATGTCTAGCATATTCTTTTTTAAAATCAATATTTGGTGTTAAAAACATAGCCATAGATTGAGCATGGAAGAACTTTTCTATCTTTTCTTCACTTGTAATAGTGTCATCAGAGGAAAAAAAGTTATATCTATAGAGTGATTTATACAAAGAAAATATCTCGTTAAAGATTTCTACGAAATCACTTGAAGCAATATTATCACAACCATAAAAATAATCGTTTAAGAAATTATTTCCTTTAGTTGTACCAAAGAATAGTGGTACTGATAAAGATAAAAAAGAATCAACATATCTACTATCATCATCAATCATTACACAAGGATAATCATATGACCCCATTCTTTTAGCTGTTTCTGTCAATTCAGAAACAGTGGTTGGAATTTTAAAATTTCTTTTAGCAAGTAAATCTGTATTATAACAATATGTATATAAATCACCTGGGCCAGGAATAACGTTGATCTTTCCTGAACTAGTTCTTAAATAATCAGAAATTGAACTTTGATAATTTCCAATAGCATCAAATCTATTTAAAGTCTGTAAATATTCGCCATAAAAATTTGCTGTATTTAAATTGTCAAATGCAACAATATCAACATCTAAATAATCGTGCGACAAATAGTAGTTAATAATCGAATTATTTTCGAAAACTTTTACCTCAATTTTATATTTATTTGAATAAAGCTCTTCAAACCTATCAATAAGCATTGTGAAATAATTTTTTTGTCCTTCGCTTACAGCGATTTTAATAGTTTTAATTTCATCATTGTGAATTTCGTTATTTCTATTACAAGAAATTAGCAAAAAAGAACTTGCAATAGCAAGGAACGACATTTTTCTTACTATAAGTTTAATTTTTGTCATATTTCTCCTTTTTATTTATTTAAGTGTTTTATTTATCAGTATTCAATAAAAAACACGGACACCTAATATATCATAAATATAAAATATATTTATTTAAAGCATTATTTAATATTTTTTCAAAAAGCTTGAATATTCATTTTACTACTGCTATACTTATTGAGCGTTTTATAATGCGCTTCGTGGTGTTCCGCCAGTAAGTCACACCTGTGAACATCCAAAAATAAAGAAAAGGAGAAACAGAATTTATGAACAAAAATTTAGTTTCAGAAATCACTGCAACTCAGATCAAGAAAGACGTTCCAGCATTCACTTCTGGTGATACACTCAAAGTCAGTGTTCGTATTATCGAAAATGGCAAGGAAAGAACTCAAGACTTCCAAGGCGTTTGCATTGCTCGTCGTGGAACAGGCGTTAGCGAATCCTTCATTGTTAGAAAAGTTTCTGGCGGTGTCGGCGTCGAACGTAACTTCTTAGTTAACTCACCAAATGTCGCTTCAATCGAAGTCGTCAAACACGGTAAAGTTAGAAGACATAAGATTTACTTCTTACGTCAAAGATCTGGTAAATCAGCTCGTCTTAAAGAAATCCTCTAATTGCAATAAATTAGAACAAAAAAGAAAATTTATTTATTATGTGACAAATAGCTCGGGTTTTCCCGAGCTTTTATTATATAAATTTAACCTGTCAAGTAAAAAGACTTGACACACACTATTTATTGTTATAAAATACAACACGTTAAGAAGGAGAAAGTAATATGTCAGTAAAAATTAGATTATCAAGAACCGGACGTCATTTCAACCCAACATATAGAGTTGTTGTTGCAGATTCAAGATCAGCTAGAGATGGTAGAGATATTGAACAAATCGGTAGCTACAATCCAAAAGCAGGTTTCGAAAAGGCTGTTATTAATGAAGAAGCTGCAATTAAGTGGCTTTTAAACGGTGCTATCCCATCAGACACAGTTAAAGCTTTATTAAGCAAACAAGGTGTCTATGCAAAGTACCTTTCTGAAAAAGCTGCCAAGAAAGCCGCAAAGTAAGGCTTCCTTATGGATATTGAGCAAGCAATCAGAACAATTGTTGAACCTTTAGTCGCAAATCCTGAAGCTATAATAATTAGACGTATGGACAGTGCTGATGATCTTGATAAAAAAGATCAACACTATTTAATTGCCTGCGATCAAGATGATATTAGAAGATTAATTGGTCGCCATGGTGTTATTGCTGATTCAATCCGTAAAATTGTTTCAATTGGCGCTAGAGAAGAAAACAAACGCGTTCACATCAAATTCGAATCGTTCGACGACGAAGAATAAAATTCAGTGGATATTTATATAATATCCACTTTTTAATTTGTCAAAAATGTTATAAAATAACGCGACAGGAGAATTTTTATGGAAAAAGTAAGAATAGCTAAAATTGTCAATACACACGGACTTAAGGGCGAATTAAAAATATATTTAACAACATCAAATCCTGAAATGAGATTTGCTAAAAACTCAATAGTATATATTGGCGAAAATCCAAATAGCATTTTACTTACCGCAAAAGTTCTTAACTATAAATATAAAAGCAATTCAATAGCTTTTGTTACTTTATCAGGCTACGAAGACATTAATAAAGTTGAGCAATACGTTAATACAAATATGTATGCTGACAAATTAGAATTAGAAGACGGTTCCTATTATATCGATGATTTAATAGGATTTAAAATTGTTGATTCTAACCAAAAAGAATTTGGTATTGCTGAAAAAGCAGTATACGTTAGTGACAAAATATATTTTGTTGTTGGCAAAGACTATTTACCTTTTGATACTGAACATTTTATAGAGAAAGTCGATTTAGAAAAGAAAGAACTAATTTTAAGTGAATTAGGTGCAGGAATATTCGAATGATTATAAAAATACTTACCCTTTTTCCTAATTTTTTTGAATCTTTTATCAACTCATCTATCATAGGTAGAGCAATTTCTCGTGAAGTTGTCCAATTTGAAATAATAGACATTCGTAAATACTCTACTGATAAAAATCATCGAGTAGATGATAGACCTTTAGGTGGCGGAGCAGGATTAATCATGAAATTAGATCCACTCGTCTCTTGTTTAAAGGATAATACGAATGAAAAGTCACACAAAATATTATTAACTCCATGGGGCAAACAATATAATCAAGCTAAAGCTATCGAATTAAGTAAAAAAGATGAAATAGTATTGATTTGTGGCCATTACGAAGGGGTAGATTCAAGATTTATCAATTATTGCGATGAATTAATTTCTGTCGGAGACTATGTAATGACTGGTGGAGAAATAGGAGCTATGACTATAGCAGATTCAGTTGTTAGACTCTTACGTGGTGCAATAACTGACTCATCTATTGAAGAAGAATCATTTAACGATGGATTATTAGAATACCCTCAATATACTTATCCACTAAACTACGATGGTTATGAAGTGCCAGAAATATTACTTTGTGGAAATCATGAAGCTGTAGCTCACTTTAGACGCAGAGAATCATTTAGAATAACCAAAAAATATAGACCTGATTTATTAGAAAATTTTGAGTACTCTAAAAAAGACTTAAAAATTTTAAAGGAACTCGAAGAAGGTCGTGAAAGCAAGTTAGAAACTCAAGCGAAAATTAAAGGTGCTAAATTTATAAAGAGATAATAAAAAGACTGTTAAGAAGCTTAAAATTCTTAACAGTTTTTTATACTTAAATTCTAAGTACCAGATTTTATCATCTCATTTTTATCATTATCAAAACTTATTTGTTTCCTAATTTTTGCATTTTTTTCGTCAAAATTCGTTGAATTTTTAGGCAATCCAACACTAACTAATCCAATAAACGTTACAAATAAAAGCAAGATTTTTTCATTTTCCTTTACTACTAATTTTATTTTATTATAAAAAAAATAAAATTTAAAAGTTTTTATTAATTATCAAATGATTAAATAACTTCTTAATCGTTCATAAAAACTATAAATTATTATATAAATGTTAGAAACCATTACATTTTTATAAAAAACTGTTAGAAACTTTTTTTGTTTCTAACAGTCTTTTCTTATCTACCTTTTTTACTCATTTTATTAGCTTCTCCAGAGAAGAGAGCCATTTGTTTTTTCATCTCATCAAACCTGCCAACAATTTTATTAATATCTGCTGCAGTAGTGCCTGATCCTTTAGCAATTCTTTGCTTTCTAGAATTCTTTAATATTTCTGGATGTTTTCTTTCCTCTTTTGTCATGGAATTAATAATGACTTCAGTTTTCTTTAAAATACTTTCAACTTTGTTTGCATCATCATCAGATATTTTCGGCATATTAGGAATCATCTTTAATAAACCAGAGAACTTTCCTAACTTTTTCATTTGCTTTAAGATGGCAACCATATCATCCAAGTCAAACTTGCCTTCCATCATACGCTTGGCTGTTTTTTTAGTAACGTCTTCATCAATATTCTCTTGTGCTTTTTCAATTAAAGAGACAATATCGCCCATTCCTAAAATACGATCTGCCATTCTTTCAGGATAAAACACTTCCAAGTCTTCTAACTTTTCACCAGTACCAGCAAATTTAATTGGAACACCAGTTAAGTGTTTAATTGATAAAGCTGAACCACCACGAGAGTCACCATCAAGTTTACTCATGATTAAGCCTGTAAGTTTAAGTCTTTCGTTAAATGTTTTAGCAACATTAACAGCATCTTGACCTGACATAGCATCGACTAAAAGAATAGTTTCTGTAATAGGTACTTCTTTGCCTATATTTTCAAGTTCAGTCATTAAAGCGTCATCAATTTGTAAACGGCCAGCAGTATCTATTAATAAAACGTCATATTTTTCATCTAGCGCTTTGCGATAAGCAGCTTTTGCTATTTCTGGTGGTAAAGTTCCACTTCTATCTGTATAAACTTCAGTATTTAATTTTTTACCTAGAGTCTCAAGTTGATCAATAGCAGCTGGTCTATAAATATCACATGCAGCCATCAACACTTTTTTACCATATTTCTTTTGGAATAATCTAGCAAGTTTTCCTGCTGAAGTAGTTTTACCTGTACCTTGTAAACCAACTAGCATAATAACAGTTGGTTTATTCATTTCAAATCTTATTTCAGTTTCACCAGATCCTAAGAGTTCTGTAATTTCATCCCTAACAATTTTGACAATCATTTGTCCTGGTGATAACTTTGTCAAAACTTTTTGACCAAGAGCTTTTTCTTTAACATTGCCAACAAACTCTTTAACAACTTTATAATTTACATCAGCTTCTAAAAGGGCAATTCTAATTTCACGAAGCATTTCATCCATGTTAGATTCTGTTAATTTAGCTTGTCCTTTGACTTTTTTCATTATTTTTTGAAGCTTATCTGAAAGTGATTCAAATGCCATATTCAATCTCCTTTTTTAACGTTTCTTTAATTTCATCAATACTTTTATCGTCTTCCAATAGTTTTTCTATTCTTTCTCTTCTTTCTAAAAGATGCAATTTACTTTCGTAATATTCTAATTCTTTTATAGCTTCTTTAATCGATAAGTGAACAGCGTTTCTTGAAACTCCATCTTCTTCAGCTATTTCACTTAAAGAAAGATCTAACGCAAAGTACGATTCAATTTTTTCTAGACGATTCTCAGTTAGTAAGTTTCCATATATAAACAATAATTTATTATATCTATCCTTCTTTTCTAATTCATCCATTATATTGCTCCTAACCAAATCATTATCATATCAAACAATAAAAATAAAGCTGCTGTATAACCAAATGTAGTATAAAAAGCTGGATTTTTATAAAATTCTGATCTTTTTCCTCTTAAAAATATTATTGAATACACAAATGCTAAAAGAAGTGATGAAACCATCTGTAATAAATATGGATTAGAAATGAATAAAGACAAAACCATATCTATAGCAAAAGATAATAAGATGGCTATAAATAATCCACCAAATAGACTCATTCTTCTTCTCCAATCAATAAACCATATAAATAGTTATCCAAATCAAATTCTTTTAAGTCTTCCATCTTTTCGCCTAAACCGATAAATCTAACAGGAACATTTAACTCATCACGTATAGATAAGATAATTCCACCCTTAGAAGTTCCATCCATTTTAGTAATTACAACACCCGTAAGGTTTGTACACTCTTTAAAGACTTTAGCTTGGATGACACCATTTTGACCTGTATTAGCATCTAATACTAAAAACACATCATCTGGTGCATCAGGAATAACTTTAGAAATTACTCTTTTCATTTTAGCAAGTTCAGCCATTAAATTGCTTTTATTTTGTAGTCTACCAGCTGTGTCGACAATTACTAGATCGTAATTACCTTCGACTGCTTTTTTTACGCCATCATAACAAACACTAGCTGGATCGCCATTTTCTGGTCCCATTACTATTTCAGTATTTAATCTATTAGCCCAAACAGCTAATTGTTCAACAGCACCTGCTCTAAATGTATCTGCTGCAACCAATAATACTTTCTTACCTCTATCGATATATCGTTTTGCTAATTTAGCTATAGTAGTAGTTTTTCCACCGCCGTTAACTCCAACCATCATTAAAACAGTTGGTCTACCTTGGACAAAATCTAAATCAGTCTTAAAAGAGCCACCCTTATTGGCATAACCAATAAACATTTTATCGACTAAAATTTCATTGATTTTTTCTGGATCATCGATATTTTGTAATTTACTTTCTTTTACAGTTTCATCGATTAACTCTAAAGTTAAATCGACACCAACATCAGCTTCGATAAGTATTTCTTCTAATTCGTCAAAATATGATGCATCTACTTTTTTAAACTTAGCAGATAGTTTTTTTAATTTTGAAGAAAATCCTTGTCTAGATTTTTCTAATCCAGCAACATATTTATCTTTATCTTGAATGTGTGAATCTTTTTTTGGTTGTTCACTAGATGATTCACCTTTTTTATCATCGTTCTTTTTAAATTTTTCTTTTAAATATTTAAATAGTCCCATTATTTTACCCTCTTTTCTAATGCGTTTCGTGCTGCATCTTGTTCAGCTTTCTTTTTAGAAGATCCTGATCCCATTCCAAGAATAATTCCATCTAAGACGCAAGACATTTCAAAATTCTTATCTTGAGCAGTACCTGATTCACTTGTTAAAACATATTGAATTTGAGATGTAGTTTCTTTTTGAATTTCTATTTGTAATCTACTCTTATAATCCATAAGTTCCGCTTCGTTAAATTTAATAATATCTTCTCCAAATATTTTCTTTATAAATTTAAATACAGCTTCATCACCGAAGTTCAAATAATACGCACCGATAAATGCTTCAAAAACATCTTCAAGTATTCTATTAATACTATGTGGAACGTCAACACTTCCTGACATTTTTATATAATTTTGAAAATTCATTTCTCTTGCTTTTGAACTTAAAGCAAGTCCTTTAACTAAGCTACTTCTCTTTTTAGTTAAACTACCACTATCTTTATTAGGATGTGCATCAAATAACAATCTAGCAACGACAAAGCCTAAAACAGCATCACCCATAAATTCCAATCTGTCATAATCAGAATAAGGATAATTAGAATGTTCATTTTTATAACTAATGTGCGTAAAAGCACTCTCAAATAAATCTATATTGAGAGGTTTAATTTTTAGTTCCTCTAATAATTCTTTTACTTCTTTCACTTGCTAAATTCTTCCTTTATTTTATCAACAATTTTTGTACTAGCCATTTTATAAGCAACTTCTAAAGCGTATCTAAATGAATAAGCATCAGAATTACCGTGAGCTTTAACGACAACGCCATTAACTCCTAATAAAATAGCACCACCTGTTGCTTTATAATCCATAGTTTTTTTCATTTCATCAAATCCAGGTTTGCTTAATAAATAGCCAATTTTTGAAAATATGTTTCTTTTGAATGCTTTTTTTATCATTCCATTCATCATTGAGGCTATTCCTTCACTAGCTTTGAGGAATACATTACCAGCAAAACCTGATGCGACAACAACATCGTGCTTTCCATCGAGAGCATATCTTGATTCACAGTTACCTATAAATCCAGTGAAGTTTTCTTCCTTCATAATTTTATAAGCTTCTTTTATATAGTCTGGTCCTTTTCCTTCCTCAGCACCATTATTTAAAAGTGAGACATTAGGATTTTTTTCATTTAAAACACATTGAGCATAAAGTCTACCCATTTTAGCAAATCCGACTAAATCTTCTGGTCCGTTTTCGTTACTAGCACCTATATCTAATAAAACAGCTTGTTTTCCTAAAATTGGAGTTGGGAATGGAGCACATAAGCCAGCTCTATCTACACCTTCAATATTTCTTAATATAATTGTTGCGCCTGTTAAAAAGCCACCGGTAGATCCAGCTGAAACTACACCATCATATCCGTTTTCTTTTAAGTCTTTTATAGCTTTTACCATAGAAGAATCTTTCATTCGAAGTAATTTTAAAGCACTACATTCCATTGGAACAACTTCTCTACAATCAACGATTGTAGTTCTATCAACATTCTTTAGGGATACTTCTAATTCTTCTTTTTTTCCATAGCACATTAATTCTACATCATCGTGGTGGGATAAAAATTCTTTAACTCCTTTTGAAAGTTCTTCACTACCTAAATCTGAGCCCATTAAATCGACAGCTAATTTAAACATAATAATTACCTCACTTAAAAATCATTTTATATTTTAACATATTATTAGCAATTATAGTATTTATAGCATAGCTATAAATAATTTCTTTGCATTTTTATATAAAATCTACATTTTTAGCACTATTTATTTAATTACGTTGAAAGATTATTTAATAAAATTTGCCAATGAAATTTTAATATGTTAGAATTGCGTCCGGTGATTATATGGACTTATTAAAATCAGACATTAAAAAAACATATTTAAGATATTTAATTACATCGTTTGGTAGTGCTATTATCACAAGTATTTATGGCTTAGTTGATATGGCAATGATTGGTCAATATTATGGACCTAAAGGTTCATCAGCCATGGCTGTCGTAGCTCCTGTTTGGAATCTTATTTATAGTTTAGGTTTATTAGTCGGAATTGGTGGTTCAATAGTTTACTCACATATTAAAGGATCTATTTGCGATACCAAGAAACAAAATTCCACTTTTACTATATCAATAATTTATGGACTAGTTTTAGGAGTGTTGGCTTTAATTTTAATGTGGACACTTGAAGAACCTCTACTATATTTATTTGGTGCTACCGATGATTTATTACCGCTAGCTAAAGAATATTTAACCATGGTTAAATATTGTGTCCCTGTATTTATATTTACACAAATACTTTCATCTTTTTTACGAAATGATTCTGACCCGCTTTTAGCAACTATATCTGTTGTTATCGGCGGAGTATTTAATATATTTGGCGATTGGTTCTTAATATTCTTTTTAGATTTAGGAGCCGTTGGTGCTGGAGCTGCCACAAGCATCGGTGCTATTGTATCTGTTTTAATAATGCTTACACACTTTTTAAAAAAATCTAACAATTTAAAATTAACAAAACCAGTCGATGTTTTAAAAAATATAAAGCTTATTACAAGTTCTGGTTTTGCTTCTTTCTTTGTCGATATTTCAATGGGAATATTAACTTTAGTATTTAACCAACAAATTGGAAAATATTTAAATGACAACTGTTTAGCAGTTTATGGAATTGCAATTAACATATCTACTTTCGTTCAATGTTGTGCGTATGGTATCGGACAAGCTACACAACCGATATTGTCACAAAATTACGCAGCTAAAAAATATGATCGTATCAAAAAATTATTCAAATATAATTTAGTAACCGTATTTGCTCTTTCCGTGATTTGGACAACTTTAGCCATGGCTATACCAAATGGTTTCGTAAAAATTTTCATGAAGCCAACTCCAGAGGTGCTTAAGATTGCCCCTTCAATTATTAGAATTTATTCAATCGCATTTTTATTTATCCCTCTAAACGTCTATTCGACATACTTCTTCCAATCGGTATTAAAACCTAAAACGTCATTCGTTGCTTCGATTGCTCGTGGATTAGTTGTAAGTTGTGCTTTACTATATATTCTTCCTTTAATAGAAGCAAATACAATATGGTTTAGTATTCCTCTAACAGAAGTAATTGTTTCTATTTATGTAACAATTATGTTTATCAAAACTTTTAAAGATATAAAAGTGACAAAATAAATTGCTATTTCAATTCTGTTTTATAAATTTCTTTTCTAATTTTATTATAGTATACGTTAAATTCTAAGTTATCTAAATGCTCATATATGTATTTAGCATCATCGATTGCAGCTAAAAACATTTGTCTATCAGAAACAAAGTTGGCTACTTTTAAATCACTTTCACCTGTTTGATTTTCGCCAATATAACTTCCAGCGCCACGATTTTGTAAGTCGTATAAAGCTATATTGCTACCATCTTGATTATCTTTTAAGAAGTTAAGTCTCTCTAAAGCATTATCATCATCGCCGTCATAAAGTAGTATTGCATAAGCTTCATTACCATCGCGACCGATTCTTCCTCTAAGTTGGTGTAACGTTGCTAATCCAAAGTAATTTGCATCATAAACAATCATTAAGCCTGCTGTTGGAACATCAATACCTACTTCAATAACTGTTGTAGAAACTAAAACAGATATCTCTCCTTTTTTAAACTTGGCATATATCTCATCTTTATCTGTTTCTTTCATTTTACCATGCAATAATCCAACACTAGATTCACCAATCATATCGACATAAATATCATATACTTGTTTGACTGAGTATTTTCTTTTACCAAGCAAATCATCTTCAATTTTAGGAACCACAACAAAAATTTGTCTATTATTTCTAATAGCCCAACTAACTGCTTGTCTTACCTTCTCATCACTTGATTTCTTAACGATTGTTTTAACGCATCTTCTACCACTTGGAAATTCGTTTAAAGTTGATACTTCAATATCGTTAAACATTATCTTTGATAGTGTTCTAGGAATAGGAGTTGCACTCATCATTAATAAATCGGTACTTTCACCTTTTTTAGCTAAATTAGTTCTTTGCATAACTCCAAATCTATGTTGCTCATCAATAATAGCTAAGCCTAAATTATAAAAATTTAAAGTGCTAGTAATTAAAGAATGAGTTCCAATAATAATATCTATTTTTCCTTCTGATATTTCTAAAGCTAATTTATCTTTTTCTTTTTTGGGAAGGCTCGAATCATATAAAGCTATTTTTATTCCATATTTTTTAAAATTGTTACAAGCATTTTCATAGTGTTGTTTAGCTAACGTAATTGTCGGAGCCATAAAAGCGCCTTGAAAATTTCTTATATAATTAGCATATAGTGCTGCAAAGGCAACAGCTGTTTTACCTGTACCAACATCACCTTCAAGTAATCTATTCATCAAAACTTCTTTATTCATATCGTTTACTATTTCTCTAATAGCAACAACTTGATCATGAGTTAAAGTATAAGGTAAATCTTTAACATAACTATTAATTAAGTTAGTGTTGATTGGTTCACCTATTACTTTTTTTAAACTTTTGACATATTCTTTAGAACATAAAGAATTAAGAGCGTATTTTAATGCTTCTTCATACTTAAAAACTCTTAATCCAGCTTTTAATGAATCGCTATTTACAGGCAAATGGACGTCAATAAAAGCTTGTTTGCGACTTTCAAGTCGATATTTATTTCTTATAAATTTTGGTAATACTTCTTTAATTTCTAAATTAGGATTAAATAATGTTTCTTTAATTAATTTATAATAATCAGCTTGTTTAACTTTCTTAGGTATCGAATATATAGGCTTAATTCCACGAATAGCAAACTCGTTATCACATCTAATAATAGAAGTAATAGAAAAAGCTTTTTGCTTAAGCGAATATCTACCAATAAATAGATATTGCATATCATGTTTTATTATGTTCTTATAAAAGTCTTGTCCAAAAATATACGCTTTATATGTGTAATTTTCACATTGTATTGAAAATCTTAACATTGAAACACTACGTATTCCTTGTATTGAGCTTGCAAGTTTTCCTTTTAAAATTACTTTTTCTTTATCGTTATATTCAGACTTCAAAGCGCTAGGCGTTAGAAATTCATAACGTCTAGGTAAAATACTTAATAACTCTTCTTCGCTATTAATATTTAATTCTTTGTATATTTCTAAATAATTCATCTTTTTAAACTTAAAAATAATTTATCAATTTCTTCTTTGGTGGCCAAATGATGTGAAAAAACTGTTGCTGAGCCTGCACATACACCATATTCAAGACTTTCTTTTAACGATTTATTATTAACGTAATATGATAAGAATCCAGCAACTAGTGAATCACCAGCACCAACTGTTGAAATTGCTTTTCCTTTTGGAGCTTCAACGAAAATTAATTCTTTATTTTCAGTACAGAGAAGAGCTCCTTTTTCACCTATTGAAACTATGGTGTTTTTTATTCCTTTATCATTTAGTTTATATAAAGTCTTTATTAACTCTTCTTCATTATTTATTTTATTACCAAATAATTCTTCTAATTCATCAATATTAGGCTTTATTAAAAATGGTTTACTTTTTATTCCTTCAATAAGTGTTTTGCCAGATGTATCAAGAATAACTTTAACATTTCTACTATTGAGATCCTCAATTATTTCTTTAAATAACTTTCCATCATGTATAGAATAAGGTACAGAGCCACTTAAAACAACAATATCATTAGAGTTAGCTTTAAGTAATATCGATTTTAACTCTTGGATATTTTCTTCGCTTGGTATAGGGCCAGCTCCATTTATTGCGCTTTCTTCTTTAGAAAGTATTTTTACATTGATTCTACTTTCACCAGCTGTTTCAACAAAATAAGTTTTTAGTCCTTCATCATTAACCATGTTTTCTATCGTATTGCCTATAAAGCCAGCTTTAAAGCCCAAAACAATGCTTTCAACACCTAAATTTTTTAACACAAAAGAAACATTAATTCCTTTTCCACCAGGAACTAATAATTGTTTTGTTGATCTATTTATATTTCCGATTTCAAAGTTATCAACTACCATTTTGTAGTCTAAACACGGAGAAATAGTTACTGTGTAAATCATTAATCTTCCTTAGATGCATCAATCATCTTTAAGATATCTCGATAATCTTCACGAATACAATCAGTGATTAAAGTAGCTTCACTTAAATTTGCGAAGGTTACAGAAGCTACATTATTGAACTTTGACGAATCAGCTAAAATATACGATTTGTAAGTTCTTTCCATAGCTTTTCTTTTTATAGAAGCTTCAACAGGATCTGGAGTAGTAAAATTAGCTGTTCTATGAATACCATTTGTTCCAAACAAACCAATAGAAAAATTAAACTTGTTTAAAAATTCTATTGCAAAACCACCCGTATAAGCGTCAGTTGTTAATTTTAATTCTCCGCCAGTTACAAACACTTTAAAATTCTTCATAGCTAATTTTTTGGCTATCAAAGGACTATTTGTGACAAAGTAGGCATCTACTGGTTTTAAATAATCAATAACACTGGCAACAGAAGTAGAAGCATCAAGGTATACCGATGCTCCATCCTTAATTAAAGATGCAGCTTTTCTTGCTATTAATTCTTTCTTTTCTTTTTCCAAATTTTCTCTAAAGAAATAATCTTTATCAACCCTATCAAAAGTAATATTTCCAGCATAATTTGTAGCAGTTGCCCCACCGTGGACTTTAATTAGCTTGTTTTGTTTTGATAATTCAATTAAATCTCTTCTAATTGTAGATTCTGATATATTAAATAATTTTGCCAATTCATCTACCCTGACAGCGCCCTTTTGATCAACTAATTTTAAAATTTCATTTAGTCTTGAATCTTGTAACATAGCATTCACCTCAATTATAAGTTAACCATTTAATATAGGCATAGTCAAATAAAAATGTGCATAATATGCAAATTTTGCACATTTATGCACAATTTTATCACTAATATTATTTCAAATAGTAATCTTTAGTCTCTTTTATTATTGAGTTAAAATCATCAACTGTATTCATTGATATCAATTTATTTTTAATATATTTTGCGTTGTCAAATCCCTTAACATATAAAACTGATAAGCCTCTAAAGTATCTTACCCCGTTATATTCACCCATATAATTTATAATCATATCAAAATGTTTTTTCATCAAATTTATTTGTTTTTCTAATGTGTGTTCTATAAACGGTTTACCTTCTTCCAAATTAATAAGATCAGTAAATATTAGTGGGTTACCAAGACATCCTCTGCCAATCATAAATGCATCAGCATTCGTTATTTCTTCAACTTCAGCAATATTGTTTAAATCAATATTTCCATTGGCTATAACCGGTATTGAAACACTATTTTTAACTTTAGCAATTTCCTCATAATGTGGAAAACCGTTATAGTATTCATCTCTTGTTCTTCCATGAACAGCTAAAGCTTTAATCCCAGCTTGTTCAGCAATTTTAGCAATTTCCACTGCATTAATATGCTTTTTATCAAAGCCAAGTCTAATTTTAATTATTACAGGCTTATGAGATTTTTGTACCATTGAATGAAGCAAATCATATACTTCATCTTGTCGTTTTAACCAATACGAACCAGCCTCTTGTTTCATAACTTTAGGAACAGGACAACCCATATTAAAATCTAAGAAATCATATTTAGCTTCTTTTTCAACAAAATCTATAGCATTTAATATTATGTCCTTATTGCCACCGAACAATTGTAAAGCTAATGGGCTTTCAGAATCGTCCCTTGGTAACATATCAAATGTCTTTTGATTATTGTACGCCAAAGCAGTCGCTGAAATCATTTCTGTATAAACTAATCCAGCGCCACCTTCTCTTGCCATTTTTCTTAATGGCTCATTGGTATATCCTGCCATCGGAGCAAGAATATATCTATTTGGTAAAGTAATATTTCCTATTTCAAATTTTTTTGCCATAAACTATTAAAGCTCACCTTGTTGCGGGTGAGCTATTTTCTATTTTTTATCTTCATCCTTTTTATCATCAACTGGATCGACATCGATTACTTTTTCTTCATCGCTATCTTTAGCTTTTCTAAGTTTTTCAGTTAATGATGCAGTGGGATAAACAGCTGCTTTTAACTCGTCTAAAGAAATCTCAGAAGTTTTTACTAACAATAATTCAGCGCCACCTTCATTTTCGAGATATTGAGCAAAATCATCTAATGAAACAGGTAATTTTATATACAATTCTCTTGGTAAAAATACTGTTCCGATAAAATCTTCTTTTGGAGCAAAGCGATAAACGATTCTCTTTAATTGATCAAAAGATACGTTGTTTGTACTAGGTACAGCAGCAACAACTACAACCTTACGTGGGTTTTTACTAATAGCTGTGTGGAATTCATCGATAAAGCCATTAAATTCAATTGGCAATGTCATAGAACCTAAGTCAACACCTTTAGTTTCTTTTTCAGTCTTATCAACAGAATCAGTTACTTCTGGTTTATCTTCTTCAACTTGAGCAAATTCCTTTTCTTCTGGTAAATGACGATTTTCAAGTAAATACTTAATTTCTTCAGCAGTTAATGTTTCTTTAGTAATAAGAGTTTCAGCCATCAAAATAACATCATCTTTATACTTAGTTAATATATCGCTTGCCTGCTTATGACATTCATCGATAATATTTCTTATCTCTTTATCAATTTCATATGCCACTTGAGCTGAGAAATTGCGTTGAGTACTATTGTAGTCACGTCCTAAGAAGACAGAGCCTTGATTTTGATCATATTGTACTGGTCCTAAAGAACTCATACCATATTCTGTTACCATAGCTCTTGCTAATCTAGTTGCAACTTCAATATCATTACTAGCTCCAGTAGAAACATCGCCAAAGAAAATCTCTTCTGATGTTCTTCCACCTAAATAGCCTGTAATACGTGCTAAGATTTGGTTCTTAGTCATTATGAATCTATCGTTTTCCGGTGTCATTAATACGTGGCCACCAGTTCTTCCACGTGGGACAATTGTAACTTTTTGAACCACATCAGAATATGGAAGTTTCAATCCGATAATTGCGTGTCCTGATTCGTGATAAGCAATTTGTTTCTTTTCTTCTGGGCTCATTGTAACTGAGTTACGAGCTGGACCAGACCAAGAACGATCGATTGCTTCATCGATATCTTTAGTAGTAATAACGTTACGTTTGGCTCTAACTGCTAAGATAGCAGCTTCATTCATAACGTTAGCTAAATCAGCACCTGAGAATCCAACTGTTCTATTTGCAATATTAGCAAAATCAACACTAGAATCAACTTTTTTATTTCTTGAGTGGACTTTTAATATAGCTTCACGACCATTTTTATCTGGGAGATCAACAGTGATTTGTCTATCGAAACGTCCTGCTCTTAAAAGAGCTGGGTCCAAAATATCAGAACGGTTAGTAGCTGCCATAACAATAACTCCAGAGTTATCATTAAAGCCATCCATTTCAACTAACAATTGGTTAAGAGTTTGTTCTCTTTCATCGTTACCGCCACCTAAACCTGCGCCTCTTTGACGGCCGACAGCATCTATTTCATCAATAAATATTAAGCATGGAGCGTTTTGTTTAGCTGTCTTAAACATATCTCTAACACGGCCAGCACCAACACCGACATACATTTCAACAAAGTCTGAACCAGAGATAGAATAGAAAGCGACATTTGCTTCTCCAGCTACAGCTTTTGCTAATAATGTTTTACCTGTTCCTGGCGGGCCAACAAGGAGAACACCTTTTGGTAATTTAGCACCAAGTTTTGTATATTTATCTGCGTTTCTAAAATAGTCTACAACTTCAACTAACTCAGCTTTTACTTCATCACATCCAGCAACATCAGAGAACTTAACTTTAGAGTTAACTTCTTTACGAGCTCTAGAAGTATTGAAATCCATTTGTGTTCTATCAATATTCTTCATAGATTTTGTAAATCTACTTACTAAGAAAATTGAAAGCCCAATTAAGACAACAGAAACAAGTATTGTTGGAAGCCATGAGGCAAATCCATTACCTGATTCAGGACTAATAATATCGTAAATATTTCTACTACCAGAATAATATTTGCTATTATCTTGATCGACTAAAGCAAGGCCAGTATTGGCATCAACTTTAATATTACCTTCTGCATCTTTTTGATATAAAGGTGCTTGTTCAATAATATCTTGGAATAAAGCCCATGACGAAGAATCAGCAGATAAGTCTGCTCTAAATATAATTCTTACTTTTTTACCTGCATCATTTACTTTTGTATAGTAACCAGCAATAGAATAATAGTTTCCTGTATAACTATACTTTGATTGAAGTTTTGTAACTTCTTGTCCAAGCAAGATATTTGTTAATTTTCCACCATAGTCTAAAGAATATTCATCGATCTTTTTATCACTATCTAAAACCAAATCTGCTTGTGTATAGTTCTCTGTATTTCTTGAAGATGAACCTGTTGATGGTTTAACAAATACAAAGTAGAATGTTAAACACATACCAACTACAAGAAGCAAAGGTAAGAAAATTGTACTAAAAGTATTTTTCTTATTACGTGGTTGTTGTGGATTATTGTTTTTATCCATTGGATAACCTCCTTTTTGTCTCTTAAAATATATGTGTATAAATATAATATATTAGGGTAAATTTATACATTATCTAATATACTATTAAAGTACCCTTTTTATCAATAAATAAACATATTACAAAAACCCTTTTTTGTTAAATAACTAGTAAAAAAGCTTTATTAATAACTTTTGATAAAAGGCAAGAACAATATATACCTAGTACTAATAATAGTAAATAGTATTTTAAAACCAATTGCACATAATAATAAAAATTGATATTATTGTTATTGAAAAAAAGGAGAGTTAAACATGAAAAAAGCCGTTATCTTAGGTTTGGATAAGGTAGATTCTGAAAATGCCATTTCCTTTTTATGCAAAGGCATCATTTTATCAAAGCTAGATTTTAAAGTCGATGTATTCTATGATGCAGCTCAAGAAGAAATGGACGCAGAAAAAGATAAACATATTAGAGAAAACTGTCCTAATTTAACTCTTCACAAACTTGATAACTATATATCTGATGAATGTAAAAAATATATTGAAGAAGCTGATATCTTAATTGTCAATCCAATGCCTTATTCAATTAATGAATTAGATTATTTAGTTAGCACTGAACATCACATTTATTTTGATTTAACAGGTTTGCCAGAATATAAATCAGAATATCAACTATTTGCAAAAAACGGATATTTTGTATTTCTAGATAATACAGATATTTTAGATTCTCTTGACGTTTTAAAAGATATCGTTTCCAAAAAGGCAAAATACGCTGCTATTTTTGATATCTCAGGATCAGTAAACATCATATCTAAAAAAACTGGAATGGATTATATTTCTTTATCAACTGAACCAACCCAAAAGAATTTTTACTTCTTAGCAAGTATTTTCTTAGCTGGATTAATATATTCACTTGAAAACAAATATAATTTATCTGAATCAATGCGTATATCAACTACATTAGTAGATTTGATTCAAAAACTGCTAAACAAAAGTTTAAGTGGAATTAATTCTGAAATATTATTAGAGGAATATAAAAAAGAGTTTGAGAGCTTATTAGATGAACAAAATTAAAAAAATAAGAGCAAAATTTAGGCTTTTTATCGACAAAATAAAAAACCAAAAAACAATTAATTTCTTACGTAAATTATTTAGACTTAATGGCTTTTCATATATGCCATCAAGTTTTACTTTTTATTTGGTAATTTCTATTGTGCCATTAGTTTCATTAATTTTGATGATATTAACACAATTTAATGCTTCAACAAATTATATAATTGACTTATTAAGGACTTGGTTGCCAGAGTCTGAACTTACACAAACGATAATTTCTTACCTACAATCAATTCAACCATCAGATATTGTAACAGTCATCTTTTCATCAGCTATCTCATTTTATATCGCTAGTCGTGGAATAGAATGCTTTACTAGATTTGCAGATCACTTTTATAACAGATACGTTTTAGATAATCACTTTGTAAAGCGTAAAGCACGTTCGATATTGATGACTATAATCTTTATTGCTAGTATATCATTCACAATTATTTTGTTAGTGTTTTTTGAGAATATGACAAAATCTATTATTCCTTATAGCATTTCTGTTTGGCTTAAGTACATTATTTCCTTTTTCATTTTCTTTGCAACTATATCTGCTTTGTTTTATTTTTCACCGACAAAGCGACCAAAATTTAAAGATATTTTACCTGGAGCATATTTAAGTTCTATTTCTATTCTCGTATTCATCGGTATATTCTTTGTTTATATGTCATATAAGTTTGATAGATATAACACAATTTACGGTCCTTTATCCACCATCGTTATTTTATTATTATTAGTCTATTTCTGCAGCTATATTTTATTTATTTGCTTTTACCTTAACATTATTATTAAAGAAAAAAAGGATATAGAAAAAATGACTAAAGAAATCAAAAAAGAATCTTCAGTCATTAATAATAAAAAATAGTTTTACATTACTTTATCAATATAATTTATTGAGTAATTTGATGCTTTTGTTAAATCTATTTTAGCATTAGATATTTCAATCAAGTCGATATAATAAATTCCAAAGACTTGATCAGGACCAGTAACAGCTTGGTCGTTTTCAACACCATATGTTACTGTAATTGAGCTGTATTTAATGCTTAATTTGTTAATTTTTGATTGTGAATAGTATGATCCATCACGAACAGAAACAATCAATGATTTGTTTTCAAAATACTTATCATCGTATTTATTTTGCTTTTGATTAATAACATTTTCAAGTTTTTCCAACTCTGTCTTATTGCTAATTATTAAAGCAACATTATCGTCTAACATATATTCACTAGATTTTCTAAAATCGGTTTTTACATTACTAAATCTAGTATAATCAACTCTATAGTACGGAGTGAAATATAGTGTTGCTAAGAAAGCAGCACCAACAATAGCTAATATCAATACACCAATAGTCCATCTTTTACTTATCTTGTTCATATTGCACCTGTTTTATCTTTCTTTAATTATTTTATCAATTTCAAAGCAATAATTCACTATTTTTAGCTCTACAATTTAAAAGCCCCTTTTGGGGGCTTTTTTATTCGTTTACACCTGTAAGAGAAATACCAAATCCTTGTGTTCCTAAATGGACATTGAAAACAGGTCCAACTCTACTGACGTTTGAAATGATAACGTTAGAGAATTTTTCGGCAACCATTTTTTTCATTTGTTCAATTACTTCGATATTGTTTAAGTCGACAAATCTTAAGTAAACTTTCTTATATTTTAATGAGAATTCGCTAATTCTTTTCATAAATAAATCAACGACGTTTACCTTTGTTCTCATCTTATATGCTAATACTAGTTTTCCATCAACCATTTCAATTACTGGTTTAATCTTAAACAAAAGTCCAATAGCACATGAAAGTTTGTTTAATCTTCCACCCCTAAATAAATGTTTCAAATCGAGTATTGTGAACATTAAATTTGAATTTTCAAAGTTCTCATTTATTTTTTCGACGAGTTGTTCTGTTGTAATATCTTGGCTTAAGAATGGTAATGAAGCTTGAATTCCGTTGATTACACCATAATTACATAATAAGGTGTTAATAACAAATACATGTTCACTCTTGCTTTCATCTTCAATCAAATCTTTAGCCATAATTGCTGTTTGATAAGTACCTGAAACTTCTTTCGAAAGTGTGAATACGATAATGTCATCATATCCTTCTGCAAATAATTTTTCGTAAGCATCTGCAAAATCACCTGGTGCTGGTGAACTTGATTTTAAATGCTTGCAAAGTTCTGGATCTTCGACAATTGAATATATTTCTTCATCAGAAATATCTGTCTCATGTCTCGACGTTTTACCATCAGAAACGTTTAGAGGTACAGTATAAAATCTATATTCTCTTTGCATTTTCTCGGTAACAATAGTTGTTGAATCAACAACAAATGCTACTTTACTTTTCAATTTAGTTTTGCCTCCTAGTTTAGTTTATTTCCCATAAATTGAGCGTTATACAAATCGGCATAGAAGCCGCCTTTTTCGAGTAATTCTTTATGATTTCCTTGTTCAACAATGTGTCCATGATTCATAACTATAATTATCTTAGCATTTTTTATCGTCGAAAGTCGATGAGCAATAACAAATGAAGTTCTTTCTTTCATTATATTATTCATTGCATCTTGCAATGCCTTCTCAGTTCTTGTATCAACTGAAGAAGTAGCTTCATCTAAAATCATAATTCTAGGGTTTGACAATATAGCTCTAGCTATTGTGATAAGTTGTCGTTGTCCTTGAGAAATATTGCTTGCTTCTTCATTCAATATTGTGTCATATCCTTGTGGAAGTAATTCAATGAAATGATGAGCGTGTGCTTCTTTAGCAGCTTCAATTATTTCTTCTCTTGTCGCTTCAGGTCTACCATAGGCGATATTATCGGCAATTGTTCCGTTAAATAGCCAAGTATCTTGCAATACCATACCTATGCTTTTACGCATAGAAGCCCTATTATAACTATCTATAGGTTTAGAGTCAATCAACAACTGTCCACCAGTTATTTCATAAAATCGCATAATTAAATTAACTAGTGTAGTTTTTCCAGCACCAGTTGGGCCAACTATAGCTATAGATTCACCTGGATTAATATGTAAATTTAAATTTTCAATAAGTGGAACTTCTGGAGTATATGAAAAGTCCACATTATCAAAATCAACTTTTCCCTCAATATTTGAAGCATCTAAAGCATCAACACAATCTGGAATTTCTTCTTTAGCATCAAGAATTTCAAACACTCTTTCACTAGCTGCTGCTGTCTGTTGAATTACGTTAGTTATTTGAGCAATTTGTTGAATTGGTTGTTGGAATAAATTGAGGAAGACAAAGAAAGTTACAATGCTATTAGCAGCCTTTAATATTCCACCGACAACACAGATAAAGACATAACCTATATTATGAATTAAAGTTAAGAAAGGTTGAATCATACCTGTAAAGAATGTAGCTTTTTGTCCAGCATTACATAATTCAGCACTCTTATTAACAAATTTTTCATTGACATCTTTTTCTTTGCTAAATAGTTTAATTACTTTAAAGCCGCCATAGACTTCTTCGACTTGTCCGTTTAGTTGTCCCAAAGTTCTTTGTTGAACAACAAATAGTTTTTGCGATTTCATTGCAATAAACAAAGCAATCACTATTGAAACTGGAAGTGTTGCAAAAGCAATTAGTGCTAAACGCCAGTCAATAACAAACATAGCAATAGTAACACCTATTAATTGGAATACTCCTTTAAATAATTGGTTAATTATTTGTTGAAGCGAAGATGATATAGTATCAATATCATTTGTTACTCTAGAAAGGAGATCACCATTAGTAGTTTTATCGAAGAAAGATAAAGGTAACTTATCTATCTTCTCTTTTGTTTGTTTTCTTAATGAATAAGTGACAGATCCACTTAGTTTTGCTGTAGAAAATTCAGCTATAAATGAGAATAAAGCTGCAATAATGTAGCTAGAGCCAATAACAATAAAAGGTTCCAAAAATTCTTTTGTATTTATACTTTCTATCTTATATGTTAACAAGTTAACATTAAACATTTTAGCTATATATTCAGCTGAAAAATATTGATACATAAATACAGGAGCTAAAATTGAAAACACAGTACTTATTGTCACAGCTAACATAATTATTATTATAGAAACTCTAAATGGTTTTAACATTTTTACTGTTCTTAACAATGTACCTTTAGTATCTTTAGCTTTTCTAGCAGTGTAAGGCATTCTTGGCGGCATAATTATTCACCCCTTTCTTCTTCATTATCAATTTTATTTGATAATGAAATCGTATTTTTTACTTCATCAGGGTCTAATTGCGATTTAACAATTTCTTGATAAACTTGACACGAATTTAAAAGTTCACTATGCGTTCCTTGACCGACCACTTTTCCTTCATCTAAAACTATGATCTTATCAGCATTCATAATAGAAGAAACACGTTGACCGACAATAATAACTAATGAATCTTTTGTATATTTCTTTAAAGCACTACGAACTTTAACATCTGTCTTAAAGTCAAGTGCACTAAATGAATCATCAAAGATATAAACATCAGCTTTACGAACAAGAGCTCTGGCAATTGCTAAACGTTGTTTTTGACCGCCTGAGAAATTTGTTCCTCCTTGAGAAACACTTTCATTCAAGCCTTTTTCTTTTTCATTTATAAATTTTTTAGCTTGTGCCACTTTAATAGCATTTTCAATATCTTCATCGCTTGCATTTGAATTACCATAGAGTAAGTTTTCTTTTATCGTACCTGTAAAAAGAAGTGACTTTTGTGGAACAAAGCCTATCTTTTTACGTAACTGATTCAATTCTATATCGTTAACGTTAACACCATTTAAAGTGATAGAACCACTTGAAACATCATATAGTCTTGGAATTAAATTTATTAAAGTTGATTTACCACTACCAGTTGAACCGATGAAAGCTATTGTCTCCCCTGCTGATGCTTTAAAGCTAATGTGTTCAAGAGTTGGCAATGATGCATCTGGATAACTAAATATCACATCGTTAAATTCAAGTTCACATTTTGAATTATTATTTAAAGAAATGCTTGATTCATTGCTATCAATATTTTCACCTGAAGTTTCTAATACAGCATTAATTCTTGCTGCTGAAACTTGAGCTCTAGTAATAAAGACAAAAATCATAACAACCATCAATAAAGATGACATAATTTGTAATGAATATTGAGCAATAGACATAATTGCTGAAACTTGAGTTGATAAAACATTAACACTTTGACCATTAAAGTTATAAAAACCAATCATAAAAATGGCCAAGAAAGTTAAATTCATAACTATAGAGATTGAAGGAGTCATTATTGAGAAAATTCTATTAGTTTTAACAGTGACGTTTGTTAAATCTTTGTTTGCTACATCAAACTTTTGAGATTCATCATTTTCTCTATTAAAGGCTCTAATTACTCTTACGCCAGTTAAATTCTCTCTTAAGACAAGAGTTACTCTATCAACCTTTGTTTGCATTTTCTTCATTAGTGGCATAACTAAGACACCTATAATCGTTGTGACAATTAAAACAATTGGGACACTAACAAGTAAGACAATCATTAAGCTCATATCGAGTTGAGAAGCGTATATAATTGCTAAAATAACTGTTAATGGAGCAGAGACAATTATTCTTAATCCCATAAAAATAACCATTTGAATTTGTTGAACATCGTTAGTTGTTCGAGTAATAAGCGAGGATGTTCCAAACTTATCATAATCGTTTATGCTAAATGATGTAACTTTCTTAAAAATATCATTTCTAAGTTTTTGACCAAAAATCGTACTAATTCTAGAAGAAGTATAGCCGACGATAATAGCAGTAACAGTTACTCCTAAAGCGTATGCAAGCATCTTTCCACCCATAATCCATATATCCTTTAAAGCCTCTTTATAGGCCTCAGATGTCGATGGATTAATGGTCATAATATTAATATATTTACTAACATCAGCCATGGTATTTGGTAATTGAAGTTGTAGCCAAACTTGAAGCATTAAAAAGACAATAGTAATAACTACTTCAACCCAAACTGATTTTAAATATCTAAATAATTTAAACATTTTGACTCCTTTCTAAAAAGCATCTAATTAAAGATAATAGCCTAGTTAAACAATGTCAAACGATTTTACTTTACATTTATACTAAAGTGTAAAACAACTTTTTAATATTTATAATTTTCAACCAAAAATATACACATTTTAGTAATTTTTATACAAAAAAAGCTTAATTATACACTCATACTAATAAGTGTGTAGTCAAGCTTAATTTATTATTCTTCAACGCCTGAAACAGACATGCTTTCAAACGACATTGATGGGCAATTACAACCTCTTAATGTTTCTTTTGAATCAGAACCAATAGATTTTATTTCGTTAAACATAGTTAACAAATTGCCAGCGAGAGTAATTAATGATAAAGGCTTAGTCAATTTACCATCTTCAATTAAACATCCTGAAGCTTGTAAAGAGAAGTCACCAGAAACTGGATCAAGTCCAGCATTAGCTCCTGTTAAATTATTAATATAAATACCATTTTTAACTTCAGAAACTAATTCATCACTACTAAGTTTTCCTGGTTTCACAACAATATAATCCATTTCTGGTCTAATATTATTACCCTGTTTTGTACCACAACCATTGCTTGTTGTACCATCTTTTTTAGCTGTTTCTAAGTCGTAGAAATATGTCTGAATAACACCATTTTTAACGAGCTTTAAATTTTGTTTTGGTGTTCCTTCAGCATCGTAAGAAGATCCGAAAACACAATCAGAAACAGGCTTTAAGTCTATCGAAAGCTTTTCGCTTAATACTTTCTTGCCTTTTGTATCTTTGAGTAAAGATACACCATGTTGAATATCAAATGCTGATAAATTGCCAATTAAAGCATTTAATAATGTAGCGATGTTATCTTGGTCGATAACAATGTTATATTTTCCACTTTTAACTGAGCTACCACCGAGCTTGTTAATTGCGCCTTTAGCAATTTCTTCTCCGAATGATTCTGGGTCAAAACTTGATATTTCAGTAACGTATTTAGCGTCAAAATTACTTTCGACTAAACCTTCTTTTTTAGCAAGCAATTCGCATGCTACGGCAACGTAATTTCGCTTGCTTGATAGTTTTAAGCCTAAAGAGTTATTCATTTCAGATTTACCAGAATAATACTCTACGTTAACAGTAATTTCACTAACGCCTGCTACTCTTTTAGCACCTTCATAAACTCTTTGAGCGATACCAGTAAGTTCATTAACACCAACATTTTCTAAAACTGGATAATATGTTTTTGGTTTTTTATACTTTTGTCCTTTACCGACAAATAAAGTTGGATCACCTTCTGGACCATAAGTTGCACTTTCAACAATGTTTTTGGCCATTAAAGAAGGAATTTCTTTACTTAGTGTATCGCTAGTAAAAGCACCTATTTTACCATTATAAATGCCTCTACCAGTAACTGTTGAGTCATTAGCAATTGTTACGTTTTCTACTTTACCTTCAAAAAGTGATACGCTGATATCAGAAGCAACATTAACATTAATTTCAAAAGGGTTAATATTTGCTTTTTGTGCTTCTAATAAATATGTATTTAATTTAACTGACATTAGATGTTACCTCCTCTGCCACCAACAATCATCTTTGAAACTCTTAATGTTGGTTGACCAACTTCAACTGGAATATTTCCACTAGCAGCACCACAAATACCAGGAGCTCTAACTAAATCGTTTCCAACCATATCTATATTCATTAAAACGTCATAGCCATACCCAACCAAACATGCACCCTTAACTAAATGGTCAATTTTTCCATCAATAACCATATAAGCTTTAGAAGCTGTAAAATTGAATTTAGCTGTAGATGGATCAACAGAGCCACCATTAAAGTCAACAAGATAAAGTCCTAACTTTGTTGCAGCAATTATCTCTTCTTTTGTGGATTTACCTGCTGCGATATATGTATTTGTCATTCTTGTTGTTGGAACAAACTTATATGATTGTCTTCTGCAACTACCTGTTGGAGTTAAACCAAGTTTGCGACCTGAAAGTCTATCAATCATATAATTAACCAATATTCCATCTTTAATTAAAACGTTTTTAGTCGATTTAATTCCTTCATCATCATAGCCTTCAGAGCCCCAGCCGTTTTGAATCGTACCATCATCGACAGCTGTAACGATTGGTGAAGCAATTTTTTGACCTAATTTACCACAAAACGCAGATGAATTATGCGAAATTGCCGAGCCTTCTAATGGATGTCCACAAGCTTCATGGAATAACGTTCCACCAAAAGCATTGCCTATAATTACAGGTATTTCACCTGATGGACATTCAGGGGCATCTAAAAGATCAACCGCATCTTTTGCTGCACTAAGAATACCTTTTGACAAATCGTGTTTATCTAAAATTTCTAAGCCGATACTTTCACCTGGTGAGAAACTTCCAGTTTGGAATGATTTGCCATCGCTAGCAGTTACTACACCCATGATTCTAGTTCTAACTCTGTTTTCTTTAACCATTACTTCGTCAGAATTAAAAACACAGACTTCTTCATCCAATTCGTTTAATCCTACTCTTACATCTACTACTTTTTCAGAGTAGTCATAACCAACTTTTTCAGCCTTTCTTAAGACTTCAAGTTTTTCTTCAATAGACATAGAGTCGTGTGGTTTTAAAGGATCGTTTTTGTGATTTTGCTTTAAAAGGTTTAAGGTTTTAACCTCTTTAACTCTTTCACCATTAAAAGAAGATGAGAGTTTATTAACTAAGTCAACAAGAGATTTCTTTGAAATATCACTTGTGTATCCGTAAACTTCATCTGTTCCTTTTAATAACCTTATTCCTACTCCATATGTTAATTTTCCAAAAACATTATCAATTTTCTTTTTGGCAAGTGAAGTAATGTGTGAATATTGATTTTGACAATATATTTCTGCATAATCTGCGCCTGTTGATAAACCAATATTCAAAATATCAATAGCTAACTTTTTTGATATCATATTTCTCCTCCTTTTTTCGAATTATTATACTATTTAAAACAAAAGTATTCAATAAACTAACTTTTATGATAGACAAAATAGTATAATTATCACTAGGTGCTTAAATTATGACAGAACTATTATTAAAACTCTTTGTAAAAGATTATAAAAACACGACAAATTCAAAAGTAAGACAAAAATACGGATTTTTAGGATCTACTTTTGGACTTATCTCTAATTTTATTTTATTTGTAAGCAAAATCATAATTGGGTTATTAATATTGAATATGTCTATTATAGCTGATGCAGTAAATAACTTATCTGATTTTGCAAGTTGTGTCATCTCTTTATTTGGATTTAAAATGAGTGGCAAACCAGCTGATAAAAACCATCCTTTTGGTCATGCTAGAATGGAATATATTGCTAGTTTAGTTGTTAGCTTCATCATAATAGCCTTAGGTATTATGGCTTTAAGTGAAGGTGTAAAAGCAATTATAACTCCAGCTGATTTACCTTCAAATAAAACCACCATTATTGCAACATTTATTATATTGTCTTTGTCTATCTTGCTTAAAGCTTTGCAAGGACTTCTATATAATTCATTAGGAAAAAGAATTAATAGTATTTCATTAAAAGCAAATTCCATCGATTCAAGAAACGATGTTATAACCACTACTTTAGTATTAATTGGTTTGATTATATCTCTTACTACAAAAGTTAATATCGATGGTTATCTTACTTTAGCTGTATCGCTATTTGTTATTTATTCAGGAATAAAATTAACATTTGAAACATGCAATATTCTTTTAGGTGAAAAACCTGATGCAAAAATTATAGAAAACTTCGTTAGTCTAGTTAAAAATAGTCCTGGAGTTTTAGGAATACACGATTTAGAAATGCATTGCTATGGCCCAGGAAATATACACGCCTCAGTACACGTTGAAGTAAATGCTAAAGAAGATGTTATGTTATCTCACGACAGAATAGATAACATCGAACTTATGGCCTACTCAAAGCTTGGAATTAAAACAGTTATTCATATGGATCCAGTCTTAGTTGACGATCCAAAAACCGGCTTGTTAAAAAAATTAGTAAAAGAAAGTTTGAACTTAATGGATTCTAAACTATCAATGCACGACTTTAGAATTGTTAGTGGCCCTACACACACAAATGTTTTGTTTGATGTTATCGTCCCTTTCGATTCAAAATTAAACGCTGCCGACATAAATAAATGTATAACAAATTACTTAAAAGAAAAGTTACCTGGTGAAACTTTTCATTTAATTATTCAAATAGATCAAGAATATACAGAAATAGCCTAAATATCATAATAGAAACTTTTGTTATTTATTAATTTTTGATATACTAAATAGGCTTATTTAGAAAGGTTATAAAATATGGAAGATAGAGATTTAACTGAACAAGAACAAGTAAGACGTTCTAAATTAGAAAAATACGCTGAATTAGGCGTTAATCCATTCGGACAAAAATTTGAAAGAACACATAGTTCTATTCAAGTCAAAAACGAATATAGTAATAAAACAGAAGAAGAACTTGCTAACGACAAATCAGAAGTCACATTAGCTGGTAGAATACGTTTCATACGTAAAATGGGTAAAGCATCATTTTTTAACATTCAAGACCGTGAAGGATTTATCCAATGCTACATAAAACTTGATGTTGTCGGTGAACACGATTATGCAGTTTTCAAGTTAGCTGATATCGGTGATATTGTTGGTGTTCGTGGAACAGTAATGAAAACAAGAACTGGCGAGTTAACAATTAGAGTTGATCAATATACACATCTTGTCAAAGCCTTAAAACCATTACCAGAAAAGTTCCATGGCTTAACAGATATTGAAGAAAGATATAGAAGACGTTATGTCGACTTAATCATGAACGATGATTCAAGACGTGTCGCCTTATTAAGACCAAAAATTATTAGAGGCATTCAATCATTCTTAGATTCACAAGGATATATCGAAGCTGAAACAAGCGTCCTTCAACCAATTCTCGGTGGTGCTAATGCTAGACCATTTGTCACACACCACAACGCCTTAAATAAAGACTTCTACTTAAGAATTGCAACTGAATTATCATTAAAGAGATTATTAGTTGGTGGCTTAGAAAAAGTTTATGAAATCGGTAGATTGTTTAGAAACGAAGGTATGGATACAGCTCATAACCCAGAATTTACAACAATCGAAGCTTACCTTGCTTATGGTAATCTCGATGACATGATTAAACTTACAGAAGATTTATTCAGATATTTAGCAACAAATATTATTGGCACAACAAAGATTCACTGGTTAGGTGAAGATATCGATTTAGCACCAGAATTTAAGAAAGCAACAATGGTTGACTTAGTCAAAGAAAAAACAGGAATTGATTTCTTACAAGTAAAATCAGACGAAGAAGCCTTAGCCCTTGCTAAAGAACATGGAATTGAAGTACAAAAGCACTTTACATATGGACACGTAATTAATGCCTTCTTTGAAAAGTATGTTGAAGATTCCCTCGTTCAACCAACATTTGTTATGGGTCATCCAATTGAAATTTCTCCTCTTGCTAGAAAGAATCCAAAAGATCCAAGATTCACAGAAAGATTTGAAATTTATATTGCCCGTAAAGAAATGGCTAACGCCTTTACAGAATTAAACGATCCAATCGATCAACTTGAAAGATTTGAAAACCAATTAAAGGAAAAGAAACTTGGTAACGATGAAGCCTGTGAAATCGATTATGACTTCGTCGATGCACTTGAATATGGTATGCCACCTGCAGGCGGTATTGGTATTGGTATTGATAGATTAGTTATGTTCTTAACTTCATCTGATTCAATTAGAGATGTCATTCTCTTCCCAACCATGAAACCTATAGACAAATAAAGAATATTAAAAAAATATACTTTATAGGATTGCATAAAAAACTATAAATCTATTAATCATTGGGCAATCCTAATTGGGTTGCCCTTTTATAATAGACTTCGGAGATATTCTATGAAAATAAAGCAACAAAAACAAATAAAGAAATTTTTGTTCGAAGAGTTTGGTAAAGAAAAAGTAACAGTAGTGTTTGAAAAACAAAATGAAGTTCTTAAAGAACTCATCACCAATACTAAAAACAAATCCAAGAATCAAATGAAGACACTTACTAACACAATTCTTCCACGTATCGCTTTATATAAAGTTTTGCAAAAAGAAGATCTTCCAAAGGATGAAGTAACAAATTATATGCGCAAATACATGATTGAAAAGATTGCTCAAAAAAAGCACTCTTCAACAGCAAAAATGGAAATAGTTCCTGGATTTTATTCTATCTATAGCAAAGTATTTCTCAAAATTATGCGCACTACAGATTTACAAAAAAGCGAACAGAAATGTGGTAAAGGCTTCTTTGATGTGACTATTAAAAAATGTCTTTGGCACACTGCTTGTATTGAAAATGATTGCCCAGAACTTTGTCGCCTTTTTTGTGACGTAGATAATGTCACATATGGTGGATTAAAGAAAATTGGTTTCATACGTACACAAACTTTGGGCTATGATGGTGAATGCTGTGACTTTCACTTTTATAAAAAATGATTTATTAATTTGAAACTCTTCGTTAAACCGAAGAGCTTTTTTGTTTATTCAAAATTTATAATTTTAAAATAAACCAATTCTAATTCAGAATAAAGAATCATTAATCTTTTCACCTTTTTTAAAAGCATCATAATAAAAGCGTTAAATATTTGTTCCTTATAACAAATCATTAATCTATTTTTTGCTAATCCTACATTAACCCTAGCTCTTTTTATATATAGATAAAAAACTTTATTTAACGAATTATAATTAAGACACATACTTTTTAATATCTTTCGATAATTAGTTAAGCCTACATCAAATAGTTGATTACTTAGTTCTATTAATTTGATAGCAATACCGATGTTATTGTTATTTAAATTTGCACTTATAAGCTTTTTAATATCTGCTCGAATAAATATGTATTGCTCTCTAATTATTTCTAAATGCCATGTAAGATTATTTATTTTCTTTGGATCAATTTTCATTTTATTTCACTTATTATAGAACTTGCAAAATTATTTATTTCTAATGCACTTATTTCACCATTTGAAATTGTTGTTGTCGATACATCAATATATTTAATATTGTAGTCAAAACATTTTTCTATAATTATATCGTTTATTTCATTTACGTATTTTTTTGAATCTTCATTAGAAAAAATATCAAATAAAGAACAACATAAAACTTTGTTGTTAATAAGTGTAATACTTTCAAAAATTGAATCTAAAAAATAATCAAAATTAGCTTTATCATATGCAAAATCTTTATTATTATAATTTAAGTTGCCTTTATAATATTTTGCGTTCCTTAAAACATTATTATATGAAAAGTTAACTAAAATATATTTACTTTTGCTAAGATAATATGTGCTTTTTTGAGTATTGCTATTATATGTTATATACGGATCTTTATTTAATATATCTAAAGCGTCCTCATACCTATCATTTTGCTTCACAAATAAATTAATATAATCCAAATCAAGATCGTTACTAACAATTTCATAGGCATCAACTTTGGGATTATTTGAGCTTATTTTTGTTCCTATAACTGTAAAGTATTGATGAGTATCGTTTTTACAGCCAGCTAATATAAAAGGTAATATTAAAAAAATATATTTAGTTTTCTTCATTAATATTTACCCCTATTTTTCTTAACTTATTTAATAGATTACTATATCCTCTTTTAACATAGTTAATTCCATTAATTTTAATTTTTCTATTTGAATTAATTGTACCGATGATTAGAGACGCTCCACCCCTTATATCTTTACTTTCTATAATATTTTTCTCACAGTCATTTTTCTTGGGGAAAATTATTATATCGTTATTTTTAATAACTATTGTATAGCCTATTTTATTTAGTTCTTCAACATATTGATTTCTAGTTGGATAAATCTTATCACTTACGACATGAACTAAATTAGAAGAGCCTAAATAACTAACTAAAATTGGTAAAAGATCGCTCGGAAACATAGGATAAGGTCCAGCTGATAAAACAATAGATTTCTTTATTTCAGATTTATATATTGTTACATTACTATCATTTATTTCGTATTTAACATTTAAATAATCAAACAACTTAAATAGACTTTCTAAATCTCCAATTGGACAATACTTTATGGTTAAAGGATTTCCTTTGAGTGCACCTAAAATTAAATATGTTCCAGCTTCAATTCTATCTTTTATATTCGTAAAATTAGTAATATTTAAAGTTTTCTTTTTTCCTTTAATAACTACAGTTGAATCAAGATAAGTTATATCTATTCCACAACTCTTTAAATATTTAATTAAACACATAATTTCAGGCTCATTAGAAATATTAATTAAAGTTGTAACATCATCTATAAAAGAAGCCATCAATATTGAGTTTACTGTAGCCCCGACAGATTTATATGGGAACTCAAATGTTGTGCCATGTAGTTCACTATGTTCACAAACTAATTTATTTTCAAAAATATAAGTTTCTAAACCAAAAGATGCAAATACTTTTTGATGTAAATCAATAGGCCTATTTGCAAACCCACAGCCACCAGGTAAAGAAATTTCAAATCTATTTAAATTTCTCGCAAGAGTAGGAATTAAGTAATATGAAGCTCTTAAAGTTTTCATTAAACTATCAACTAAACTCGTAGCTTTAAAATTATCAAAATTTAAAGTTAGATCGTTATTTTTATAAATACAATCAACTTTTAATAATTTCAAAATATCTAAAAATGAATAAACATCACAAATATTAGGAATATCGTGAAACGTTATATTATTTTTTAATAAAGTTGCAGCAGCAAGCAATGGTAGACAAGCGTTTTTAGAGCCTGAAATTTCTATGCAGCCGTTTAAATCACTTGTATTTTGTACTAAAAAAGTATCCATTTAAAACACCTCTTTAAAAGATATGTCTTATTGAATACTTCTATACTTAATTATCTTCTTCTAAACTTTCAATATATTCATTGGAATACATTGCTTGAGGTACTAACAAAATTTCTTTACTTATTTTTCTATTTATAATTATTGGTACCATACCATTTAAAAAATCATCTTTGTTAACAAAAACTAAACTCAAATATACTAATTTATTTCCGATAATATATTCAGGGATTTGTATATAATTTGGTTCTTCTTCATCGCTAATTAATGCTTGATATAGCTTTTTTTCTTTCATAGTCAATTTTTTTAAATTAACACTATCAACCCATTCGTTAATTTTATCTGCAATTGCAAGCATTTCTTCCTTGTTATCTGCTAGTTCATAACTAGGTGAGAATATAATTCGTGTTCTAATCAAATTAGAATTATTAATATAGCTTGATGAAAAAACAAGTCCGAAAACAATATACCCTTTTTTGATTAGTTCCAATCTTTTACTTCTTTTCAAAGTAAAGAAATTAATCATTTTTTCTTTAATTGTTTTACCACTAAAAAGTGATTTAAGCTCAGAATCGCTTAAATTAAAAACCAAGCTATCTCTTTTATCACTTATAGTTTTTCTAAGTAATGAATAATTATTTGTTTTCATTTTTTATATGGTTTGGAACAATTGCTAAGTATTCTATATTCTCATTACTTTTATTAAATAAAGCATGTGAATGACCTTCTGGACAATAGTGAATTTGGCCTTGTGTAACTATTTCTTCGCAATTATCATATATTATTGTCGCTTTTCCTTTTAAAATATAAACAATTTCACTTGATTCTGTATGAGTATGTAAACCTATAGAAGCACCAGGAATGATATATCCGAACATAATTTTATTGTTATTATCAACAAACATTTTTGCAGCTATGTATTTTTCTCCACCTTTAAAATTATCTAGTTTAGTCTCTTTAATTTTATCAAAATCAATAATCATAGTTTTTTCTCCAATCAACTAAAAATATTATAAATTATTTTTCAAATTATATAAAATATAATTTTTTTCATTTTTGAGTTGCCACCATCTACTCATTGTGCTAAACTTTTGGCGTAACGAAGATTCAGGAATAGTAAACTAGTAAGTCCTACGAGAGAGTCGCCATTGGTGGAAGGCGATAGGATATAGCTATTTGAATCCGCCTGAGGAGTTATTAACACAAATTAAAAGGTAGCTATGCTACGAAATTGGGTGGCACCACGAGAAACTCGTCCCATGTTAGTTTGGGGCTTTTTTTATGCCCGGAAAGGAATTGTTGTTATGTTAGACATCAAATTTGTAAGAGAAAATCTTGAATATGTTATCAAGAGACTCGAAACTAGAAATGGGGATTACTCATATTTAAGAGAAATTCCACAATTAGACCAACGTCGTAGAGATTTAATTAAAGAAGGCGATGAGTTAAAAAACACTAGAAATACTGAATCTAAAAATATCGGTATCTATAAACGCGAAGGCAAAAATACTGATGAACTCGTTGCAAAAATTGCTCAAATCAAAACAAGAATTGCTGAAATTGACGTTGAATTAAATCAATTAGACGAAAAAATCAAAGAAATATTATTAAAGACACCAAATTTACCTGATGAAAGTTTACCAATTGGTAAAGATGATTCAGCTAATGTTGAAGTTAGAAAATGGGGCACACCAAGACAATTTGATTTTGTTCCACTTTCACACTGGGATTTAGGTACAAAGCTTGGCTATTTTGATTTTGAAAGAGCAGCTAAAGTTTCAGGTCCTAGATTTACTTTCTATAAAGGTGCATTCGCCCGTCTTGAAAGATCTGTCGAAATGTTAATGCTTGACACTCATACTGAAGAAAGTGGATATACCGAAATTCTTCCACCATACATGGTCAACTCCGCTTCTATGTATGGTACTGGCCAATTGCCAAAGTTTGCCGAAGATGCATATTCATTAAGAAATGAAGACTTATGGATGATTTCAACAGCTGAAATTCCAGTCACAAACTACTACAGAGATGAAATCTTAGATGCTAATGAATTACCAAAGAAATTCGCAGCATACTCTTCATGTTTTAGAGCTGAAGCTGGTAGTGCTGGTAGAGATACTAGAGGTATTATTAGACAACACCAATTCCAAAAAGTTGAATTAGTTAAATTCTGCTTACCAGAAAACTCCTGGGATGAACTTGAAAGTTTAACAAGAGATGCTGAAAAGATTTTGCAAAAACTTAATTTACCTTATCACGTTGTCTGCTTATCAACTGGTGACGTCGGTTTCTCAAGTGCAAAAACATATGACCTTGAAGTTTGGTTACCAAGTTATAACGCCTATAAAGAAATCTCTTCTTGCTCTAACTTCTTAGATTATCAAGCTCGTCGTATGAACATTAGATTTAAACGTTCTAAAGATTCTAAAGCTGAACTTGTCCACACTCTTAATGGCTCTGGTTTGGCTATAGGTCGTACAGTTGCAGCTATTATTGAAAACTACCAACAAGCTGATGGTTCAATCGTTGTTCCAGAAGTATTAAGAAAATACATGGGCTGCGATATCATTAAATAATTTAACAATTTTAATATTTAGCCACTTTAGTGAGCTTAACCCCAAAAGTCAAAATGACTGAGGGGTTTTTATTTTGAAATTAAATATAACTCTCATAATAGAATTAATGGAATTTATCGGTCAAAAATGTTGGTTTTCAACGATTGCAATTGTAAACAACTTGTAAAGAAATTAAAAATTATCAAAAAAGTGAGCAAAAACATATGAAATCTTACGGTTATATATAGTGAAGGGGAAAATAATACCCAATTCTATATTTTCTTATTAATTGAACTATATATTCAAAAAGCCTGTTAGATTTTACTCTAACAGGCATAAAGTTAATTTTATTTAGTCTTTTCTTCTATTTCACTAGTATTGGAAGCATCAGCTAAACCTTCTCCAAAAATATATGCTATTACAGATGCACCAGCCATGATACACCCACTAACACTTTCAGCTATTTCTGAACTGCCTTTAAATGCAATTATTATTCCAGCAACAAAGCCAGCTACTGTTACCCAAAACTTTCTAGAAGTTAATTTCTTTATCCAATCAACTTTCTTCATTTTTAACCACCTCCTTATTTTCTTTTTGAATTTTGATCTATAAGATAATCATATAATTCACTTTTAATAGCTATATAAGATTGAACAGCATCTTTCATTTCACCATTTATTTTTCCATCTCTTATTGCAATCGAGTCAGCGTATGTTAGTCTTCCTATTGCATCGATAGATTTAAGTATTAAAACATTTTCTTTTTGCCTTGCTTTTTCTTTCTCTATTTCAATCTTTTCTTTATTATCAAAATATCTTTTTATAAAGAACAATACTATTCCTGAAAAGATACTTGTAGCAATTGAAATAATAATTGATATCAATTCCATATTTCACCTCCTTCCTTTATTAAAGTTTTGAATATTTATTTTACTAGAAAAGAATAAATTTAATTTGTTTAATATTAAATTTTAGTATTTAAAAGAAGTTTGAATTAGATTTGTATATTATTTTTATAACAACTATTTTTACAAGTTAACTATGATATTAATTTTTTTATAACCTTATTTAATAATCTAAAATATATTATATTATTTTATCTTTCGCATTTATAATTAATATTATTTTTTATTATAAAGTTTTCCTAGAATGTCCATCAATTCACTATATGCTGTTATTCCTATAAAGAAGTCTAATTTATCAATAACAATCAATTTTGATTTTAATTTTTGAGGGATTTTATCTAAATCTTTATATTTGAAAAAAAATGGACTAGAGAAATGTTTCCACTTATTTTTATTACTAGTTTTAGCAAAGAAATTCAAATAACCAGGTCTAAATGGACTTGAACTTGCACCACCTCCTCCTGCAATAAGATTATTTCTAAAAGATCTTTTAATATATACAATTTTTTCAATATCTGAATATTTAATTTCATAATGTCCAAAAATATATTTTATATATACAATATCTTTTTCAAAAGATACTCCAAACTTTCTTCTTTTCATAATTTTTAGTTAACTCCTATTCAAACCATTTTGCTATTTCACTACTTACAATATAAAAAGAAATAATTTATTTTAGGTATCAAATTTATATTTTAAAGCTATAATTTTTCAATAATAGTTGTTTTTTTCATTAATTTTTGAGGAATTTTATCTATATTTTTGTATTTAAAATAAAACGAAATATGCTTTAACTTATTTTTTTATTACATTTAATATAAATATGTAAGCCTCCTGGCGTTAGCTCGTGATTATATATTGTTAAAAAATAATTTCTTATAGTCCATTTAACATATGTCATTTTTTCAATATCAAAATATTTAATTATATAGCATTTTGCTAAAGTCTGTACAATCACAAAATCTTTCTCAAAAAAACTCCAAACTTTCTTCTTTTCATAGTTTTTTGTTAACTCCTTTATTCAAACCATTTTGCTATTTCGTTACTTACAATATTTTCGGCTACAAAGTAGCAGACATCTACTGCTAATTCAACTATTGTACATGTTGCATTCACAGTAACATAATTTATGTATGCTTTATTTAAGTTAACAATACATTTTGCCATTTCATTAACAATATTCGAATTTTCAAAAGGCTTACCAACAAAATCTTTAATATTTTTTAAAGCATTAAAAGCCTTATTTAATCTATCCTTCGCCGAATTTAGTTTTGCAACAGATTTAGCTACCGTATCGCTAGAGTAAAAATGACTTACGCCTCCAAATATTGCCCCAGCAATTGTACCTGAAATTCCTCCAATCAATGCAGAACGACAAACTTCTTTCCAATCAATTCCATCAATATCATTTTTTACAATTTGAACACCGACATTTGTTATAGCACTTGTTATAGTTCCCATAAGAGCACCAGCAATAGCACCCCCAGCAATATCTGCAATTAAGAAGCACCTAATGCAACTCCCAATGTTCCACCTAATCCAGCAGTTGCAATGGAAATTGTAATAGTAGCTACAATTAAATAGCCACCTATTGCCCATTTTGCCCATGTTGGTAAATTACCGTTATCATCACAAACATTAATCGGATTATTAAAGCAATAGGCATATAAGTTAGATTTGTTAAATTGTTTAAGATCCAAATATTTTGTACTATCCGCATTTAGCCATCTACCCCATTGAAGAACATAATAACGAGTTTTGCAATAATACATTGAGATTAAATGAAAATAATGACATGTCAATCTAGTTTTGCTTGTGAAATTAATTTGTAAATTTATATATTTTTTATTTTATAACGTTCCTGTTTTTTTCCATTTTATAAAGGATTGTGCATCTTTTAAAACAATGATATCTTGATTATTAGTAATTAACTTTTCTAATTTTATCCAAGTCTTATAAGAATACTTTCCTAAATAAATTCTTTTAATTGTTTCATCTTTCATAATTAATTTTAGATATGAAGGCATTCCTGTGTATCTCCAAGAAATTTTACCTCCATTGCTTGAACACTCTTCTTCTAAAAATTCAATTGCAATAATATCATCAATATTTATTATTTCTTTATGTTGTACTCTTAAACTTTTAAAAGTTAAATCGTTCGATACATAAAGCATTTTTTTATTAATTTTTAAATAACCAAACATTGAATTAAACAAAAATATATAACTTGTAATAAAAGCAATTATTATAATCGATATAATATACCAATGAATAGGATTTATTACTGAAAGAATTATAATAAGTAATAATATAATGAAAAATAAGCATTTAAGAATAATAGAAGTTAAACTATTAGATAAATAAATTTTCACAATCATTTCTCCTTACTTTTTAATTAGAATGCATAAAGGAACGAATCTACTGGACTTAATCCTTGTTTATTCAATCTATATACTCTATCAAAATACCCTGGGATTCCAGATAAAGGCGCTCCAACAAATCCTGCAATCGTTTCTCTAATTGCAATTTGTCCTGCTGCTTGCAAGATAACTGTTGATTTTAAAGTAATACCTCCATAATTTGTTGCAAACTTTGAAAAGTTATCTAAAATGAAATTCGAATCTTTAAAAAAAGACAAGTTATTGCTAATTTTTCCGAATTCCCAAGCAGTTAATCCACTTAATATTGCAGATCCACCAGCCATAATTAGATAATCCCAACCATCATAATATTCACCTGAAACAATCATTTGCCCAGCAGTTGTTAACCCCGAAGTTACTGCTGCAGATACAATGCTTCCAACTCCTGGAATTGCATAACACATGCCACCCAAGAATCCTGCTCCGGCTGCAACTAAATAGTTTTCCCACTTAAACTCATTTCTATATGCTAAATCTGTTAATGCTTGCGAACCAACATTAGCAACCATACCAATTGCACCTAAAATCAATAAGGCACACAATAAAGCCATATGTCCATCCGGATCATAATATATAACCGGATTATTGTTTGCATAAGTATATAGATTTAACTTATTAATACTTTCAGGATTTAAATATTCAATTGAATCTGGTGAAAGCCATCTACCCCATTGAGGAACATAATAACGAGTTTTGCAATAATACATACTACTCTCATTATCATAATAGTAGCCTTTAAATCTAAATGGATTTAGTTTACCTATACCTGATGATGAGGTATCTTCTATATTTTTTAATGCTCCCCATGCATCATAGCTATATTTTACCACAATTTTTCCGTTAATATCTGTTATTCCGATAATATTTTGTAATTGGTCTCGTATATATAAGTATTTCTCACTATTATCTTTTATAAATCCATATAGATTATCATATTCGTCATATAAGAAGTCTAATGTGTTATTTATAGATTTCTCACGTATTAACTTATTACCATCATATATATAGTTCCAGGTTATTCCTCTATAATCTGTTTTTTTGATTCTTAAACCTTGGTCATTATATACATAATCATAATATCCTCCTCCATATAGCCATCTTACTAATCTTCTTCCTTCAAATTGATATGTATTTGATCCATATTTTCTTGGATTTAATGGATTACTTGAATCATATTCTATTTTTGTTCCATTAAAAGATACTAATCTATCTTTAATATTTGAATCATAAGTTAATGTATAGTCACCTTTTTTTACTATGTTTCCATTTTTATCATACGAATATGTTTCATCATCGGCTTTTATTAAGAATCCTCTACTATCGTATTCATATGAGTGGGAACCAAAAGTAGAATCTGTTATCTTTGTAATATTACCTAAAGCATCACTTTCATAACTTCTGGTATATGTTTCAGAACCGACTTTTATCTTTTCTGTTTTTATTTGTTTAGATATGTATTTTGAATTATTACTTCTTTTTTTATATTCATATGTGTTAGATAAAATAGAATTACCACATTCATGAATATCTACTTTCTTTAACATTCCAAACTCATCAAATTCAGATACTTTAGTTAATCCTTTTAATTCATTTACTAAACTACTTAATGTTGATGCTTCACAATATGCTGATCTAGTTGCTATCATCTCTATTTGTCCATATAAAGGATAAGTTGTTTTATAAGAACCAAATATCATAATTTATTATTTATATTGTATTTTGATTGTAATTATATTGTTTGTAGCAAAAGAAATGTTATATATGCTAAGAAAAACTCACACAAATAAAATAGAATAGTTGGTGAGTTTTTCTTGATTTTTTATCTAAATATTCAATTATTAAATCAAGTATTATTTTTTTCTAATAATAAGCGAAAAAATAATTATTAAAAGAGGAATCAATGTTATGTATGCTCCAATAAAAAATATATTCCACACAACATCAAAAGCAACTCCTTTAGAGAATGGAATAGCTCTTAAAATTTCTAGAATAATTCCACCTAAAGTAAATGAAATGAATAAGCAAAAATCAATAATTACTAATAATTTTATTGTTTTTTTCATTTTTAATAGTTAGTCTCCTTTAAATTAAATGAATAATATCTAATATAATTTATATCCTCTAAAATCAGCAATCCATTCATAATCATCTGAAATTGCTGCACCAATAGCCCAGCCAGTATTATAAAATGCAAATCCATAGCCAATAATATAGCCCATTTTTGATGTTGCCATAGACATATAATCTCTAAAGTGCTTAAACCTATCAAATACAGAATATGTAGCGGATTCTAAAAAAGTACTTAAATGAAAACCATCAAGTTTCATTAGTTGTAAACAATCGGCAAAAATCTTTGATTGAGAATAAAAACCACTTGCAAATCCGAGTCCTTTCGTAATCGGCGTCCAACCTATAATTTTTCCGCTATTCCCAAATATAGAGTCAACAATATCACTGAATATTTCTTCGCCATTATCTCCATCATCTTTGCTTTTCTTATATTGTAATATAGCAACTTCTGTGGTTTTAGAAGCAATAGTAATAGCAGATGTGATGGCTATTGTTCCTGCAACAGATGCTGCTCCACATGTAGCAACAGTAACTGCTACTGCTGCAACAATTGCAACAGCACCAAGAATTATAGCACCTAATTTCCACCAATTGATTAATCCATTTGGATCATATCCTAAAATTGGATTATTATTACAATAGCAAAATAAATTTAATTCAGTAATATTTTCTGGTTTTAATTCACTTGGCGAATCAGCTGAAAGCCATCTACCCCATTGAGGAACATAATAACGAGTTTTGCAATAATACATACTACTCTCATTATCATAATAGTAGCCTTTAAATCTAAATGGATTTAGTTTACCTATACCTGATGATGAGGTATCTTCTATATTTTTTAATGCTCCCCATGCATCATAGCTATATTTTACCACAATTTTTCCGTTAATATCTGTTATTCCGATAATATTTTGTAATTGGTCTCGTATATATAAGTATTTCTCACTATTATCTTTTATAAATCCATATAGATTATCATATTCGTCATATAAGAAGTCTAATGTGTTATTTATAGATTTCTCACGTATTAACTTATTACCATCATATATATAGTTCCAGGTTATTCCTCTATAATCTGTTTTTTTGATTCTTAAACCTTGGTCATTATATACATAATCATAATATCCTCCTCCATATAGCCATCTTACTAATCTTCTTCCTTCAAATTGATATGTATTTGATCCATATTTTCTTGGATTTAATGGATTACTTGAATCATATTCTATTTTTGTTCCATTAAAAGATACTAATCTATCTTTAATATTTGAATCATAAGTTAATGTATAGTCACCTTTTTTTACTATGTTTCCATTTTTATCATACGAATATGTTTCATCATCGGCTTTTATTAAGAATCCTCTACTATCGTATTCATATGAGTGGGAACCAAAAGTAGAATCTGTTATCTTTGTAATATTACCTAAAGCATCACTTTCATAACTTCTGGTATATGTTTCAGAACCGACTTTTATCTTTTCTGTTTTTATTTGTTTAGATATGTATTTTGAATTATTACTTCTTTTTTTATATTCATATGTGTTAGATAAAATAGAATTACCACATTCATGAATATCTACTTTCTTTAACATTCCAAACTCATCAAATTCAGATACTTTAGTTAATCCTTTTAATTCATTTACTAAACTACTTAATGTTGATGCTTCACAATATGCTGATCTAGTTGCTATCATCTCTATTTGTCCATATAAAGGATAAGTTGTTTTATAAGAACCAAATATCATAGGAATTGTAACTTCTTTATGACTTCTTCCTATCATAAAATCTAACTTTTTATAACTAAATGTTACTGATTCACTTGCAGACCAAGTTTTATCATCAACAGTTACTCTTATATCTAGATATTTGCTTGATTGTGAAGATGATGAAATATTTTCTTTAAATGATAATGATACTGATTGCCATTTATTTGTTTCAAACAATAAATTAGTAGTTAGTTTAGAACCATTAACATCAATAACTAAACTCTTATTACTATTTCTAAATAAGCCAAATACATTACCACTTTCATCTTTACCTTCAAATAAGTATTGTTTATTTTCATTTACATCCGTATATGCACGCATAGCAATTGTTCCTAAAGAAGAAATACCAAAATCATAGACCAACTCTTCTCCATCAGCAACATAACTATAACGTTTATTAATAGAGTTAAAGTTAAATGTTCTATCTTTATCTAATGCTGATACATTTCTAATATTAAATTTAATAGGCCTTTTTCCATTTAAAGAAACCACGTTATTTTGAAGTGGATATATTTCAAACAAGTTATGTATTTCTTGATTGATACTGAAAAGATTTGTTTGACTGAAGTCAACAGTCTTTGCATCGTTATCTACTAGTTGATTATCAATAAGATAGTCTTTAGTTAATCTATAAAATTTATTTACTATATCATTTAAGAAATAAGTTCTTCTACCAATTAATAAACCTGTTATCTTTCCACTAAAATCTTCATATGAATTTTTACCATCATATTTATGACCTATATTCATTACTGGTTCTGGATTAATATCTACATATAATCTTACTATTTTTATTTTATCTTCAAATGTTAACTTCAAAATAAAAACCCCTCAAGTCTTTCCGATCTCTCGGTTCAACTTTTGGGGTTCATTTCATTAATTGACTGCTTTAATTTTTTACTTTGATAAGAAAGCCTTATAAGCTAAGTATGCCTCGTAAACATCAGCTTTACTTACAATTTCCATTGGAGCATGCATATTGAAAACTGATACGCCAGCATCGATGACATTCATGTTATAGTTTCCTAAGATGTAAGCAATTGTACCGCCACCACCTTGGTCAACTCTACCAAGTTCAGATGTTTGATAGTGAATATTATTTCCATCAAATACTTTTCTAATCCAAGCCATATATTCTGGATTTGCATCGTTAGATCCACTCTTACCAGCACGTCCTGTATATTTATTTATAACAATTCCTCTATTGAATCTAGCAGCATTCTTTCCTTCACATACTTGTGGATATAAAGGATCTAATCCAGCTGAAACATCGCTTGACAACATCTTAGCGTTTGTCATTGTACGTTTTAAATCTAAATATGATGTATAACCCATTGCATTAAGTAATTCAGCAATTACATCTTCAAAGTACATTGATTGTGCACCAGTTGCACCAACAGAACCAATTTCTTCTTTATCAACTAAGATACATACTGATGTTTCTTCAACTTCTTTAACATCAAGAATAGCTTTTAATGAAGTAAAAGCACATACTCTATCATCGTGTCCATAACCTGCTACCATTGAACGATCCAAGCCATAATCTCTTGCTGGACCAGCTGGGACGATTTCAAGTTCAGCTGAAACTAAATCTTCTTCTTCGATTCCATATTTGTCTTTTAATATTCTTAATGTATTTAATTTGACAGCATTCTTTTCTGCACCTTCTAAAGGCATTGAACCTAAAGTAACATCCAAGTCTTCACCTTCAATTACTTTTGAAGCTGTCTTTTGCATTTGATCTGCAGCTAAGTGGATAAGTAAGTCAGATATACCGACAACTGGATCACTAGCATCTTCACCGATATTTATATCGATTGATTTACCTTCTTTAGTTATAACAACACCATGAATAGCAAGAGGTATTGTAACCCATTGATACTTTTTAATACCACCATAATAGTGAGTATCTAATAAAGAAATGCTTTCTTTTTCATAAATTGGATTTTGCTTTGCATCTAATCTTGGAGAATCTATATGAGCACCTAATACTCTCATTCCATCAACAAGAGGTTTTGTTCCAATTTTAAATAAGACAATATTTTTATTCTTATTAATTGAATATAACTTATCCCCTGCTTTAATCTTTTTTCCAGATTTAATTACATCATCTAAATAAACAAAGCCATTATCTTCAGCAAGTTTTTTGCTTAATTGAACACAACGTCTTTCGGTTTTGCCTTTAGACAAAAAGTTTTTATATTCCTCACAAAATAATTGTATCGATTTTTTCTTTTCATCTGAACAATCTAAAAATATATTTTTATTGTACATAAATTAACTCCTTCCGATAGTTTTATATTAATAACTTAATTAATATTTTTCAACTTATAAGATAATTTTATCTTTCAATATTATTTTCTAACTCTTCTTTATAAAAAGGTTTATCATGCAAATGAACGCTTAATAATGAAGCAATTTTGTTCATGTATTTTCTATCGACAAATAAATAATCAATCAAGTAATGGATAACAAAAACTAATGCTCCTGCTAAATTACAAAATTGATCTTGCATTGTGTCTAAAACACCTGTTTCAACAGCGTGTTGGCTATTTCCACCAAATAGAGAATCTAAAGTATATTCACAAACTTCCCACAAAACACCTACACATCCTACTAGCGCAAAGCAAAAGAAGACTTTTGTGAATAATGAAACCTTATCATAGTCATCTTTTTTTAGAAGAACAAGCATTCCAATATATCCACCTAAATAGCCAAATAAAGTGTGTAAAATAGTATCAAAATATGGAATGAAAGCATAGACGTTAAGTCCAGTAGCAATCAAATTAGAACAAGTAGCAAAAGTGTATGCACCTATTTTAAAAACTGGTGGTAGTCTTAAATAAAAGACTGTATAAAATAAAGCTGGAATCCATATGATCATTAAATAATAAACAATTTGTTCTTTGCTAGCCCAGCTTACTGCTGTTACATCTAAAATAATATATATAATAATTGCAACAGCCGTAATTATTAAAGGTGGAAGATATTCCTCCTTCCAATTTTTTAAGCGACCAATTAACCATTGTTTAAATTTCATATTGTTACCTCGTTTATAACATCTATTCTAATTATAATATATAATCTTATTTATTCCTTACTTTTTCGAAAAAAGAAGACATTATTTTAGAGCAATCTTTATTCTCTAAGTAATGAACTTCAACTTCATGGATAGTTAACGATACACCAAAATGAGTAAAAGCACCTTCAGTTTTATCAAATGCGCCGAAATATATTTTATTAATCCCTGCGTTTATTATTGCTCCTAAGCACATTAAACATGGTTCAAGAGATATATATAAAGAAGCTTTTGATAGATCTAAGCCTTTTTCTATAGCTTCGTTTATAGCTAAAATTTCAGCGTGATATAATTTGTTATTATTAGCCACACACTTATTGTGTGATCGACAAACAATTTTATTATCTATAACAAGAATTGCTCCTACTGGAACATCATTATTATCAAATGCTTTCTTTGATTCAACTAAAGTTTGTTTAATTAAATCTTTGTCAAAAGAATTATTCATAAAAATATCTTCCTTTTTAAACAAAAACCATTGCACACATTTGGAGCACTTATGGCTGCTACCTTCCGGTCCTGACCAGGTTCATGTCACAAATATCGCAATGGCTTTATTATTATATGTGTAAAGTTAAAAAATATCAACCATACTTATCTTATAAGAATAAATAATTTTCTTTTATCATCTTACTTATTTATGTAAACTATTGTAGTGGAGATTTTATGAAAGACTATAGTAAATTTCAATTTTTGCATTTTTTTAGATATTTGGGTGACGCGTTATTTTACGCTTTTTTAACCATTTATTTTAAATCTTTAAACTTTAGCGATTTAGAACTTGGAACACTATTAGCTGTTATTCCTTTAACAGCTATCATCGGCAGTTTAGTTTTAAGTAAACTATCTGGTAATCAACATCGAAATATTGTCATGTTAAAAGTTGTAAATGTTGTTGAAGCAATATTTATGATTTTCTTTGGATTCTTTACTTCTTTTGTTCCTATTCTTATTTTCGATATTATTGTAGCTTTTTGCAATAAAGCTTATTACTCTCTTTTAGAGTCCATAGCTATCGATGTATCAAAAAGCGCCAATAAAAATTATTCAAACATTCGAATATTTGGTTCGATAGCTTATTTAATTTCTTCTTTCTTTGGAGGCTATCTAATAGAATTCTTTAATTACAAATACGTATTTATTATTGCAAGTTGTTTATATTTAATTTCTAATTTATTCATATTGTTTATAAAATCAGATAAGAATGATAATGTTATAGAAAAAGATAGTGTTAAAATTGTCGATATCTTTAAAAACAAATCTTTTTGTTTTTACTTGTTATTTTATGTATTTGCCTTAGGTGCATCAAATGTTTCTGATAATATCTTTGCCTTATATGTCTCAGATTTAGGAATGAATCAAGCTAATTATGGCATGGTTTTTTCAATGGAAGTTTTGTTTGAAATAATATGTATGTTTATTGTTTCAAAAGTAATAAAAAAGGATAAATATAAACTTGTATTAATTTGCTCTGCAATTCTAATTTGTCTAAGAAATGTTTTATTTGCAATTCCAATGCCTCTTATTGCTTTAGCTATTATTGCTAGTTTAAGAGGTATAGCTTGGGGATCAATGCTAGCAGTTCATTTAAACTATTTTTCTTCTATCGTTAAAAAAGAATATTTAACAAAATCAATTTTTGCTTTAAATATATTTCTTCAAATATTCAATGCTCTATTCAATCAGTTCGGGCCTAAAATTTCAAGCTATTCATACTCTTTAATGTTTTCATTGCTTGCATTATTTTCAATAATTGGATTAATAATGCTTATTTTTGTAAAACAATCAAATTTAGATACTAATTGTGATAAACTTATAACTGAACAAAATAATTTGGAGGGATAAATTATGTTAGATGAAAAAACAAGAAAAGCCTGGGGAATACCTGATTATTCAAACGTCCCAGCTGTCGCTTTAGAAACAACTATAATATCACATGGAATGCCATATCCAGAAAATGTCAAAACAGCATTAGCCGTTGAGGAAGAAGTAAGAAAAACAGGAGCAATTCCTGTAACAATTGGTATCGTTGATGGAAAAATAAAAATTGGCATGACACCTGAAGAAATTGAAGAGTTTGGTAAAAGACACGATATTATGAAATGTTCACGTCGTGATATAGCTTACTGTTTAGCTAACAAAAGAAGCGGTGCAACAACTGTTGCTGCTACTATGATATTAGCTGAAATGGCTGGTATCAAAGTGTTCGCTACTGGCGGCTTAGGTGGAGTTCATAGAGAAGCTCAAAAAACTTTCGATATATCCGCTGATTTAAATGAATTTGCCCGCACTCCTGTAACAGTAATTTGTTCTGGACCAAAAGCAATTTTAGATATTCCTTTAACATTAGAATACTTAGAAACACAAGGTGTACCTGTTATTGCTTATAATACCGATACACTTCCAATGTTCTATTCAAGAACTTCAAATTATAAACTCGAAATGCAAGCTAAAAATCCCGATTCTATTGCTAACATTATGCACATATCTAATGAACTTGGATTAAAGCAAGGAATGATTGTTGCAAATCCTATACCTGAAGAATATTCACTACCAAACGAAGAAATTGAAAAAACAATTGAAGAAGCGATTGAAGAAATGAATGCAAAAGGAATTAAAGGCAAAGAAGTAACACCTTATTTACTTTCTAAGATTGTAGAATTAACAAGTGGTAAATCTTTAGAATCAAATATTGCTCTTATAAAAAATAATGCTAAACTTGCTGGAGAGATTGCTGTTAAATACAATGAAAAGAAATAAAAACACAGAAAAGAATTATATTTTAATTACCGGTGCTGATAGTGGTATAGGTAAGCAATTTGCAATTCAATACTCAAATATAGGATATAAAATTATCCTAACAGCAAGAAATTTAGAAAAGTTAAAAGCAGTACAGGCTGAATTAAAAACAGAATCTGTAATTATCATTAAGGATTTATCGATAATGGATAATTGTTATGAGCTGCTTAAAGAAGTGGAACAATATAAAATAGATATGTTTATAAATAATGCTGGTTTTGGAGATTTTGGATTAATTGAAGAAACAAACACAGAAAAAGCGTTAAAAATGACAGACCTAAATTGTAAAGCGTCACTTATTCTCATTAAAGAATTTATAAAAAGATTTAATAAAGAAAATAGCGAAAAGAAAATATTGGCTGTAGCATCTGCCGCAGCGTTTTGCCCTGCTCCATATATGGCCGAATATTATGCGACAAAAGCTTATCTTTTTAGATTAGTCTTAGGATATAGACAAGAATTAATTGATCAAAAATCAAAAGTTAAAATTTCAATACTTTGCCCTGGACCTGTTAAAACAAATTTTGAAGAAGTAGCTAATGTAAAGTTTCAAATTAAATCTTTATCTGCTGAAAATGTTGTTAAATATACAATTAAAAAACAAAAGAAAAATAAAACAGTTATTGTTCCTGGGGCAATGATTAAATGCGGGCATTTTTTATCTAAGTTTGCTAATGAAAAATTTGCTTGTAAAGTCTTAGATAAAGTTGCCAAGAATCCAAACAATTAAAAAATAGATGTCGGTTTTTACACAAATGCCATTTTGTCAATAAAAGTCGACATCTTTTTAGCACTCATATGTTGACATTGCTAATTATTGGATTAAAATATAAGTGTCATCATAAAATGACGTTATAGGAGGCTTATATATGCTTAGACCATTACATGATAACGTAGTATTAGAAGTTGAGCCAACTGAAGAAAAAGTTGGTGGATTAATTATTCCTAAAAAAGGAGAAAAGACAGCAGTTGCTAAAGTAGTTGCAGTTGGTCCTGGAATAAATAAAGACGGAAAAACAGTCGAAATGCCAGTTAAAGTTGGCGATAAAGTTTTATATAAAGAATATTCAACGACAGAATATAAACAAGATGAAACAAAATATCTTGTCGCATCAATAAATGATATTTTAGCTATTGTTGAATAATTTGGAGGATAAATAATATGGCAAAAGAAATAAGATTTTCAAAAGATGCTAGAGTATCAATGCTTAAAGGTGTTGATACACTTGCAGATACTGTAAAAGTTACAATGGGTCCTAAAGGAAGAAACGTAGTATTAGATAAAGGCTACGGATCACCACTTATTACAAATGATGGCGTCACCATTGCAAGAGAAATAGAATTAAAAGATAAATTTGAAAATATGGGTGCTAAATTAGTGTACGAAGTTGCAAACAAAACAAACGATTTAGCTGGCGATGGAACAACAACTGCAACAGTACTTGCACAAAGTATGATTCATAAAGGATTTGAATGCGTTGATAAAGGTGCTAACCCAGTATTTTTAAGAGAAGGTATTGAAAGAGCTGGTAAAGCTGTAGCTGAAAAATTGCTTAACAATTCAAAGAAAGTTGATTCTGATAGTGATATTGAATCAGTCGCAACAATTTCAAGCTCTTCAGCTGAAATCGGACATATTATTGCTGAAGCAATGAAATTAGTAGGTAAAAATGGCGTTATTTCAGTCGATGAAAGTAAAGGATTTGATACCGAACTTCAAGTCGTTAAAGGCCTACAATATGACAAGGGATACATTTCCCCATACATGGTAACAGACCGTGAAAAAATGGTTGCTGAACTAGAAGATTGCTACGTCTTAGTTACAGACCAAAAAATAACAAACATCCAAGATATTTTAAATGTCTTGCAACAAGTTCTCGAATCACACAAGCCATTATTAATTATTGCTGACGATATCGAAAATGAAGTTGCATCAACTTTAATTGTTAATAAACTAAGAGGTTCATTTAACGTTGTTGCTACAAAAGCACCAGAATTCGGTGATAACCAAAAGAACATCTTACAAGATATTGCAATTATGACCGGCGCAACATTCTACTCTAAAGACTTAGCCATGGAATTAAAAGATATGACTATAAACGATTTAGGTAGAGCCAAGAAAGTCACAGTTACAAAAGACAATACAACTTTAATAGATGGTGCTGGTTCAAAAGAAGAATTAGATGCCCGTGTTGAAGAATTAAAGAAACAAGCTGATAATTCCACATCTGAATATGACAAGAAGAAATATCTCGAAAGAGTTGCTAAGATGACTGGTGGTGTTGCTTTAATTAAAGTTGGTGCGTTAACCGAAAGCGAACTTAAAGAAAAGAAATTAAGAATTGAAGATGCACTTAATGCCACAAAAGCCGCTGTAAGTGAAGGTATTGTTATCGGTGGTGGAGCAGCACTTGTTGAAATATATAAAGACTTGAAGAAGACACTCAAAGATAATAATTCTGATATTCAAAAAGGAATAAATGTCGTATTAGAATCCTTGCTTGCCCCATTACATCAGATTGCTGAAAATGCTGGATTTGATGCTGATGAAATTGTTAGCAAGCAAAAAGTCTCGAGAACTCACATGGGATTTGATGCCAAAAATGGAACATGGGTCAACATGTTCGATGCTGGTATTGTCGATCCTACAAAGGTTACAAGAAGTGCAATCTTAAACGCTTCAAGTATATCAGCTTTATTCATCACAACAGAAGCAGCTGTTGCTGATATAAAGGAAGATAAACCAGCAATGCCTAACGGCGCTGATATGTATGATTAATAAAAATGGTGTGATTAATTTCACACCATTTTTTTATAAGTTATTTGTTATTTATTAAATCTGTCAAGATTTGAGTCAATACGTTAATTGCTTTATTTGAAACACCATCGTTTGCTAATAAAACATCAGCATAGTTCATTGAAGGGGCTATTACTTCTTCAAACATCGGCTGAACAGTTGCAAAGTATTGTTCTATGATACTTTCATATGCTCTACCTCTTTCGTTATGATCTCTAATGAGTCTTCTTAAGAATCTTCTTTCTCTTGAAGCGTTTATAAAGACATTTAAATCACTTAAATGTCTAACTTTATCATCAACTAAAGCCATAATACCTTCAACGATAATTATATCTTTAGGAGAAATAGATTCAGTTTTTTGACTTCTATTGTGAACTGTGAAATCGTAGACAGGCTTTTCAATTGTTTTCCCTGCTTTTAAATCAGCTAATTGTGATCTTAAAAGTTTCCAATCAAAGGCTTTTGGATGGTCGTAATTGATTTTTGCTCTTTCCTCCATTGGAAGATCAGTTAAATCCTTATAGTAATCATCTATAGATAAATGAGTTACTTTATCTACTCCTAACATTTCAATTACCTTTCTAGTAACAAATGTCTTTCCAGAGGCTGAGCCTCCACCAATTAAAACAATTTTAGGCATTTTAAATATGCTCCTTCTAATCTAAAATTATAATTGAATGGTTCATGTTAGTCTAGTAAATTAATAAAAACCTCAAACTAAATAAAAAAGATTGTTTATCTACAAAATTACTATAGTTTAATTAATGCCTTAAATAAGTTATAATATGCACTGATAAAAGGATATATTATGAGCAGCAAAAACATTGAAATTGAAATATTACACAAAGATAAAAATTGTAATGCCCGATATGGTTTACTTAAAACTCCTCACGGAACAGTTGAATTACCTATGTTCATGCCAGTCGGAACGTTAGCTACTGTTAAATCTCTCTCTCCAAAAGAACTAAGAGAAATACACAGTGGCGTTGTATTAGCAAATACATACCATTTAGCCCTAAGACCTGGTGCTGACATTGTCCAAGAAGCTGGTGGCGTTCAAAAATTTATGAACTATGATGGACCAATGCTAACTGATAGTGGTGGATTCCAAGTTTTTTCTCTAGCTAAAAATAGAGACATAAAAGAAGAAGGAGTTACGTTTAGAAACCACCTTAATGGCGCTAAATTATTTTTCTCACCAGAAAAAGTTATGGAAATTGAAGCAAAAATCGGTGCTGATATCATCATGTGTTTAGATGAATGCGCTCCTTATCCAGTAACTAAAGAATACATGGTAAATAGTGTTGAACGTACACTTAGATGGGCAAAACGTTGTCAATTAGCTAAAAAAAGAGAAGATCAAGCTTTATTTGGCATTGTACAAGGCGGAGATTTTGCCGACATGCGTCAATATTGTGCTGAAGAGCTCGTAAAAATGAATTTTGATGGCTATTCAATTGGTGGAACATCTATCGGTGAACCAAAAGAGGTTGAATATAGAATGGTTTCTTATGCTGTTCCTTTCTTACCTGAAGATAAACCTAGATATCTCATGGGTGTCGGATCGATAGACATGATTTTTGATGGTATTCGCAAAGGTGTAGATATGTTTGACTGCGTATTGCCTACTAGAATTGCTAGACACGGAACTCTTATGACTTCAACTGGAAGGGTTAACATAAAAAACAAAAAATACGAAAGAGACTTTACACCACTTGATCCAGAATGCGATTGTTATTGTTGCCAAAACTTTACAAGAGCATATTTGCATCACTTAATGAAGTGTGATGAAATATTGGGTAAAAGACTTTGCTCAATTCACAATTTAAGATTCTTAATTAGATTAATGGAAAAAGCAAGAGAAGCTATCAAGGAAGATAGATTCTTAGAGTTCGAAGCAGAAACCATGGCTAAATTTGGATCAGATAGAGGTTTTTAATATGAATGAAAATTTTGATTTTGACGTATATGATTTAAATTCTTATGACTACTACTTGCCAGAAGAATTAATAGCTCAATCTCCAGCTGAAAAAAGAGATCAATCAAGACTATTAACACTTGATTTATCAAACGGAAAATATAAAGACGAACACTTTTTCGATATAGTTAAATATCTTAGACCTGGTGATGTCTTGGTAAGAAATAATACTAAAGTTATTCCAGCTAGATTATTTGGAATTAAAGAAGGCACAGGTGCACACATCGAAGTTCTTCTTTTACATCCAATCGAAGGTGAAAAAGATGTTTGGGAAGCATTAGTTGGAAACGCTAAAGCTTATAAGGTTGGAACCGTTGTCGATTTTGGACCAAACGCTGAATTAAAAGCCGAATGTGTGAAGGAACTTGAAGAAGGATTAAGACACATCAAATTTAGCTATGAAGGCATATTCTATGAAGTCTTAGATAAGCTTGGCAAAATGCCATTGCCACCTTATATTCACAATCAAAGCGCACCAAATGATAGATACCAAACTGTATATGCACAAATAGAGGGCTCTGCTGCAGCTCCAACAGCTGGTTTTCATTTTACTGATGAGCTATTTGAAAAAGTTAAAGCTATGGGAGTAGAAGTTGTTGATGTAACACTTCACATTGGATTAGGAACATTTAGACCAGTTAAGGTAAATAACATTCTTGAACACAATATGCATAGCGAATATTATATGATGTCCAAAGAAGCAGCTGATGCTTTAAATAAAGCTAAAGCTGAAGGAAGAAGAATCATAGCAGTAGGAACAACATCAACAAGAACAATTGAGAGTGTTATGGATAAATATGGAGAATTTAAAGAATGTCATGGAGACACTAAATTATTCATTTATCCTGGTTACAAATTCAAAGCAGTTAACGCCTTAATAACCAATTTCCATCTTCCTAAAAGCACACTTGTTATGCTCGTTAGCGCATTAGCTGGAAGAGATAACGTATTAAATGCCTATAAGCATGCTGTTGAAGAAAAATATAGATTCTTCTCTTTCGGAGATGCAATGTTTATCTATGACGGAACAAAATAAAAACTACAATTTAGAATATAAAAATATAGTCAAAGAAATTGATAATAAAGGAATTAAACCAAAGCTTTTTTTACACGCTTGTTGTGGACCATGTTTAACTTATCCACTAACGGAACTTGTTAATCATTTTGATGTTACTGTTGGATATATTAATCAAAATATTTATCCCAAAGAAGAATATGATCGACGTGAAGAAACATTAAGAAGATTTGTTAAAGAATTCAACGAAGAAAACAATCTAAATGTTGAAGTAATATCATTACCATACGATTATGATAGTTTTTTTCCTCTAATAGAAAAATATGGACCTATAAGAGAAGGTTTGGAACGTTGTACATTCTGCCATTGGTATAGAATGAACAAAGCATACAAATATGCAAACGACAATCATTATGAATATTTTGCTACTGTAATGACAGTATCTAGCAAAAAGCCATCAGCCATATTAAATGAAATAGGAATAAGTTTAAATAAAGAGTATACAAATACAAAATTCTTAGTCTCTGATTTCAAAAAAGAAGATGGTCAATTAAAAGGAATAAGAATAGCAAAAGCTCATAACATGTATAGACAAGACTATTGTGGGTGTTCTTATTCACTTGAAGCGAGAAAAAATTATTTAAAAGAAAAGAAGTTATAGATTTTAAAGTCTATAACTTCTATTTTTATTTGGTTATTTTTCCATTTGCATCTTCTTTAACCTCTGGAACACCTTTTCCAATTAGCAATCTGTCTGAAATCCAATTCAAACAATAACTAATAGGTCCAAACGAGGCACAAAGAACAATTAAAGATAGCCATTGTATTTTATTTAAATCAGTATATGAAATACCTGTAAAGTTATATGGAACCATAAATATTCCGATAACAGCACAAACAAGCATTGAAATAAATAGTGTTAAACGATAAGCGTTAAATGGTTTACACAAATGATATAACATAACTAGCGAAGCAACGATTAATGCAATAATAGCAAATGATTTTACTTCGTTAGTGAATACTTGTTCAACTGAACTTGTTGCTCCTAATTCAAAGAAGTCTAAGTAGCTTAACATTCCTGTAATCAAAACGGCAAATAACATTAAAATTGTTCCAGGTAAAGCCTTCATGATAACAGTCTTAAGGAATTTACCTTTTATTTGACTCTTATTAGGTTGAATAGCTAATAAAGTAGATGGAATACCGATTCCACACACTTCCATAACAATTAAATTCTTTGGGCTGAAAGGATACGATATTGATGATTTAAAGAACAAGTTAACAATAATAATTGATAGTGACAAAATAATGGTAAAGAAAGTTTTCATTAAGAATAGTGATGACGATCTTTGCACGTTATTTACGACTCTTCTACCTTCTTCTACTACTTTTGGCATTGAAGCAAAGTTAGAATCCAATAAAACTAAGTGAGCAACATTCTTTGTTGCTTCAGAACCACCTGACATTGCAATAGAACAATCGGCGTTCTTCATTGCTAAAATATCATTGACGCCATCACCAGTCATTGCAACTACTTTTTGTCTATTCTTTAACGATTTAACTAAAGCTGCTTTTTGTTCAGGAGTTACACGACCAAATACTGTATATTTATCAGCTAACTCTTCGATTTCTTGAATTGAAATACCTTCTAGTGAAATATATTTATCAGCGTTTTCAACTCCACAAGATTTTGCAATTTCACTTGCTGTTAATGGATTATCACCTGAAATAATCTTAATTTCTACACCGTTATCTCTGAACCACTTTATAGTATCTGGAGCTTCTTTTCTAATGTGATCAGCTAAGATAAATAAAGCGACAGGAGAGATGACTCCTTTTAATTTTTCATCTTTGATTGTAGCATTAGAATGAGCTAACATTAAGACTCTATAACCTCTAGCTTGTTTACTAGAAATAAGCGATTCAAGAACAGGCTCCATTTCTTTAAGAATAAATTCTGGAGCTCCTAAAATAAATGTTCCTTCATTTTCAAAAGAAATAGCTGAATATTTTCTTGAACTACTAAAAGGTATCTTAGCTTCTAATTTGTAGTCTGTATTAAATTTAAATCTTTGTTGTAATGCTATAGAAGTTTGGTTGTTATCGCTCATATTTCCTAAATATGCACCCATAACTTTATTAATATCATAACTGTTTTTTAAAATAACTACTTCTTCAACATTCATAGTTCCATCAGTTAATGTACCTGTCTTATCTAAGCAAAGAACATTAGCTCTAGCTAGCATTTCAATACAATATAATTCTTTAACTGAAGTATTATATTTCGAAAGTGAAACAACACCCATTGCCAATGCTACAGAAGTTAATAAGAACATTCCAGCTGGAATCATACCAACAATAGAGCCAGCTGTCGGTGCTACTGCATCTTTAATTTTATCCAAAACATTTAATGCATCAGAAGCTCTATAGTTGTTATAGAACATAATTGCACCAATAGGAACAATTATTACCGATATAACTAAAATAATGTTATTAAGCGATTTAATAAGCTCTGATTTAGGCTTTGTGTATCTTTTTGCCTGAGATTGTAATGTCATTGCATAGCTTTGTTCACCTATTTTATCTACTTGACATGTACATTGGCCACTAACAACAAATGAGCCAGCATAGACAACATCACCAACATGTTTTTTTACTGGTAAAGATTCACCTGTTAACATAGCTTCATTAACTTCAATTGTTCCATCTTTAACAATGGCATCAGCAGATATTTGATTTCCGTTTGTAAGCACGACTAAATCATCTAATACAATTTCATCAGTATTTATAGAGACAGCTGCACCATCTCTAATTACAGTTGCTGTAGGTGCTGTAACAAGTCTTAATTTATCAATAGTTTTTTTAGCTCTAATTTCTTGAAATATACCAATAGACATATTTGCAATCATAATTGCCATAAAAAGTAAATCAGTATAAGATCCAACAAGCAATAAAGCTATACCGATAAATGTTAATAACATATTAAAGAAAGTAAATACGTTATCACATATAATTTTCCAATAAGGTTTCGTATAATTTTTATTTGTAATATTGGTTAATCCATCTTTTTTTCTTTGTTCAACTTGAGATGAAGTTAAACCTTGAGATAAGAGCGGAGAAAATCTAACAATATTTAAAGGAATATTCTTTGCTACTTTCTTTTTATTACTCTTCTTTTTTGTATCACGCTTCAAAACACTTATTTCAATAGTTTCATCATCAGCTAGCATCATTTGACTTTCAGCATACTGCTTAACGTCTTTAACATTATTTTCTTCATCCGCAATTTTATCTGATTGAGGTTTTGCAGCAGCAGGAACAGAGGACTTAACTTCTTTCTTTTGTTTTTTATTTGCATTAACAACTTTAAGCTCATCTGTAGAAGTGCTTCCTAAAGAGACCTCTTGTTCATTCTTGCTTTCTTCAATAATTGGTTCAATAGATTTCTTTGTTATTTTTCTTTTTCTAACCGGCTTTTTTTCTTCTGAATCTACTGCTACTTCTTGAACATCAGTAATTGTTGGTTCTTCAATTTGCTTTGATGAAGTCTTTTTTCCATTATTTGCCATATGTTCTCCTTATATCTTTTTTGCTATATTATAAACATAATTTTTTCTTAAGTTTAATTCGTCGCTAACAATTCCAACAGATTCCTTTAAAGAATATCCTTTTTCTAAATATTCTTTAATGTATTCAATTATCTTATCGTCATCTGTATCTGATTCGATATTTTTAGCACCTTCAACAATAATTACAAATTCACCGCGTTTAGCATCTTCAGGAAAATCAATCATATCGCCTAAAGTTCCACGAAGATATTCTTCATGAATCTTAGTTAATTCTCTAGAAATGACCACTCTTCTTTCAGCACCAAAAGCTTCAAACATAGAGGACAAAGTTTTATCTATTCTATGAGGAGATTCATAAAAAATTAAAGTTTCTTTTCTTTCTTTAAGATTTTTTAAAAAATCTTTTCTAACATTTTCTTTTACTGGTAAAAAGCCATAAAATGAAAAATCAGATGTATCAAATCCACTAGTAATTAAAGCTTGAACAAAAGCACTTGGTCCCAAAACAGCTGTTACTGGTATATTCTCTTCGATTGCCATTGAGCATAAGATTGCTCCAGGATCAGAAATTCCAGGATTACCTGCATCAGAAACAAATGCAACTGAAACTCCTTCAGTAAGCATTGCGTTTATTATTTTCTTTCCTTCTTCTTTTTCTTTTTGGGAATAGCAACTGACTAGTTTTTTATTTTCTATTCCTAAATTTTTTAGTAAGAAAGAAGTATTACGTGTATCTTCAGAAGCGATTAAATCAACAGACTTTAAAACTTCGATTGCTCTTTGAGAGATATCTTTTAGATTTCCGATTGGTGTACCAACTAAATATAGTACTGGTGATTTTTCATTACTGAATGGTTTATTTCTTTTTAACATCTTTATCTTTACCTGAGCCAATTACTTTTACTTCTTTTGAACTTACAATAGTTAACCCTTCTCCATCAGAAATTGTAAGGTTACCTGAAATAACGTTTAAACCAGTTATTGTATATTGCTTATTATTGTATATTACTCTGGATCCAATTGGTGGATACTTTGTCTTTAATTCGCTATATGCTTGGTCTTCATATTTCAAGCAGCACATCAATTTACCACAATGTCCTGAAAGCTTTGGTATGTTTAAAGATAGCATTTGGTTTTTGGCCATACTAATTGAAATACCATCAAACGTATCTAAAAAAGAAGAACAACATAGTTTTAAACCACAAACACCTAAACCACCAACAATACCAGCTTTATCACGTGGACCAATTTGTCTTAATTCAATACGGCATTTTAATTGTCCTGATAATACTTTTAACAATTCTCTAAAGTCGACTCTATCATCAGATGTATAAGTAATCAAAACTTTTGTATTATCTAACGAAAACATAGCTTGTATAACGTTCATGTTTAATTGCATTGAATTTGATAATTCTTGAACTGATTTACCAACTATTTTTCCTTTTTCAATATTTTTAGCATGGGTGCTTTTGTCTTGGAATGTAGCTAAACGCAATACGTGTGGAAATAATCCTTCATCGCTTTCTTTATAATTTTTAACAATTTGAATTTTACCTAATTCAAAACCCAAAGAAGTTTCAACAACAACTTCTTGACCGACATTAACATCAGTTTCAATTTCATAATAACTTAATTTTGGACTATCAAATCCAACACCGACTATATATTTAGACATAAATTCCCCTTAAACAAAAAAAGTATAATTATTATTAATAATTATAACATACGAAACCATATATTTTGATAGCGAATAAAATTTCTATACAAAAAAAATTACTTAACTTTCAATTAAAAAGCTAAATAATTATTTTAACGAGTTTATAATTCTTGCTAAAGAAAGTGTAGTATTCATATTTGCAGGTAAAGTATTTAATATATCTGCTAGTACATCTATCGTCTTTGGTAAAGAATCTTTATATTGTTTCACAGAAATTGCAAACGTAGAAAATGAATCCGAATAATTTGAAGACAATACATTACTAAACACTTTTATTAATATCGTTGCAAAATATTTTATAGACTTTTGTGTTTTTAATAGTCCTGACCCTTCTTTTAATAAACCAAATCCAGCTTTTTCAAGAGAGCTAACTAAATCTGAAATAAATGTCTCAGACACTTGAAATGCATTAATAAAATCATCGCTTCTAGATAATGTTTCCATCTCTTTAAAAGTAGGTGCAAAAAGAGATAATGCATATGCTTGTTCTCTTGAAAATCTTTCTTCATTACCCCTTATAACTTCTTTAAACGAAAGTGGATTAACTTTAACTGTAACACATCTACTTACAATTGTTGGCAAACACTTTTCGATATTTGTAGTTGTTAATATTGCTACTAAAGGAGTTGATGGCTCTTCTAAAAATTTAAGCAAAGCATTGGCGGCTTCTTCTGTAATATTGGATATTTCTCCAATTATGTAACAAGCTGTGTGATTTTTTTCTACTGTTCCCAAAGAATATTTTTCTGACAAATAATTAATGTCTTCTTTTTTTAACCCTTTAGCTCTTCCATCGATAAAAGTAAAATCAGGGTGGTTATTCTCTTCAAATTTTTGACATTCTAAACAGCTGTTACAAGCTAATAAATCCTTAGTACAATAAAGTGATTTAGCTAAATACATTGCTGAATCCACTAATGGTGAATTTATTTCACCATAAAGTAAATAAGCATGTGAAAGACGATTGGACTTACGCGAGTTCAAAAATAGTTTTGCTAATTTCGGCTGTGTTTTTTCAAACGTCTCTTTATCCATTTTATTCACCTTTTAAAACTTCAAGTATATATTTTTCACATTCAGCTGCAACTACTTCACGTGGTTGGCTTGCATCTATTCTTTTTATTCTATTTGGATATCTTTTTAACAATTCTAAATATCCTTCTCTTACTGACTTATGAAATTCAATCTTTTCAATATCTAATCTATTAACTTCTCTATTTTCATTTTTTGCAATTCTTGCTAAACCTTCTTCAGGTTCAATATCAAAAAATATCGTTAAATCTGGCCATTCATTTTCGGTAGCAAACATATTAATTTTTAATATATCATCTATTCCTAAACCTCTAGCATGACCTTGATAAGCTAACGAAGAATCAATATATCTATCACACAATACATTTACACCATTGTTAAGATTTGGAATAACCTTTTTTTGAAGGTGTTCACGTCTTGAAGCAGCATAGAGCAAAGCTTCTGTTCTTCCATCCATTCCTTCACTTTTCATAGAAAGAATTACATTTCTAATTTCTTCAGCAATTGGGGTACCACCTGGTTCTCTAGTTAGGATAAATTTATATCCCATTTCTTCTAAATGAGGCAAAATAGCTTTTATAGCAGATGTTTTCCCACTTCCCTCTCCACCTTCAAATGTAATAAATTTACCTTGAACTGCCATCGTTGTTTTCTCCTTTTACTACTGTACGATCTAATAATGAACGTGATATTGTAGCTTCATCTACATATTCAAGTTCAGCACCAAATGGCAAACCGAAAGCCAAACGTGATACTTTAACGTTAGTTTCTTCTAATATTTTAGCGATATAAAGCGATGTAGTCTCTCCTTCTAGAGTAGAATTACACGCTAAAATTACCTCATTAATTTTGTCATCAATTACTCTTTTTTTCAATTCTGGAATATGTAATTTTTCAGGAGTAATACCCTTCATTAACGAAATAGATCCTCCTAAAACAAAATATAAACCATGATATTTATTTGTCTTTTCAAAACTAATAACATTTTTAACATCGCTAACTACTAACAAAGTTTTCTTATCTCGAGATTCATCGTCGCATATAGGGCATTTATCAGAATCGATAAATATTCCACAATGCGGACAAGTTGTTATATTGTTAACAACATTTTGTAATGCATTAGAAAACTCTATCAACACTTCTTTATCAAAAGATAAAGTAGCGTATGCTAAACGTTCTGCAGTTTTTTCGCCAATACCTGGCAATTTTTTGTAATATGACTTAAGGTCTTGAACAGTTTTAATCTGCTCCATAAATTAGAAACCAAATCCACCAAAGCCAGCATTTGCTGTCATGCTATTTGTAATTTTAGCTTGTTCAGCTTGAACTTTTTCTATAGCTTCATTTATGGCGATAGAAATTGAATCTTCAAGCATTTCTTTATCTTCAGGATCGATCATATCTTTATCAATTTCAACTTTTTCAATATGATAGTTCCCATAAATTGAAACTTTAATTGCGCCGCCTGCTGAAGTAATTTCAAATAAAGTTTCTTCTAAAGCTGCTTGCTTTTTTTCCATTTCCTTTTGCATCTTACGAGCTTGTTGTAAAATTCTTTGCATATCCATAGATTTAGTCCTCCTTTTTAAGTTCATCTATAAACTTTTGACCTGATCCTTTTCTTAATATTTTATCAAAATCAAGCTTGGTAGCATCAGGTAACTTACGAGCTTGTTGTAAATTTTTATAATGTTGTACTAATCTAATATATTCTGTTGGAGTAATTGCATAGCATGTAGGTGATACTCCGAATAACTCGCTCAATATATTTTTTAAGCCTTCTTGATTTGCAATCAAATTTATCTTTGCAGCTTGAGCATCAAACATAGTTTCAACAACTAATACATTGGCCCCAATAATTCTTGGCGTACATGCGTTTAGCATGACAGCATATTGTCCATATTCAGCTAATGCCTCTGGACTTTTTAGCTTTGGCCACGATTCCATAAGTGATTGCTTTAATGGTTTACTACCTTGAATCATTATTTGAATAACATCATCATCAGAGATATCTAACATTGGTCCAATTGTTGATACTTCCGCAACTTTGTTAGTAACTGTCTTCTTTTTAACAACAGACTCAACATAATCATCTTTAACTTCAACAATTTTTGTCTCAGGTTTAGCCGTATTTTCTACTTGAGATGTTATGCCGTTGACTAGTGGTTTATTTTGAGATTGATTAACTACAGTAGAAATAACTGGTGTTTCTTCTTCAGAACATAGTTTTATCAAAGTTAATTCAAAATGATCAAAAGCATTTGTCACTTTTCTATATTCTCTTCTTGCATCAATTAAAATATTAAGAGATCTTTTGATATCTTTTGGTTTAATCAATGTTTGTAAAGCTTCATTTGGCTTTAACACTGTCAATAAAGATTCATCTTTTGTCATTCCAAACACTAATAAATCTTTAAAAATCTTAATTAAGTCATCGTGTAATTTGACAATATCAATTCCACGTGAGTACATATCTTTAGCTGTGTTAATAACACTAGCTAAATCTTTTGATCCAATCTTTCTAACAAAGTCTAATTTATCCTTAACATTTAATAGTCCAAATAAAGTATTAATATCCTCAATGGATATATTATCTCCAGAATATGAGACAACTTGATCCAGAATAGATAGAGCGTCTCTAACGCCACCATCAGCAAGTCTAGCAATTAATTCTAACGAACCTTCTTCATAAGTAACATTTTCTTTTTCCAAGATTTCACTCATTTTTGAGATTATATCTTCATCAGATACTTTGGTAAAATCGAATCTTTGTACTCTCGATAAGATAGTTGGTAAAACTTTTTGTGGTTCAGTAGTAGCCAAAATAAATACGACATTTGCTGGTGGCTCTTCGAGAGTTTTAAGTAAGGCATTAAAAGCACTCGATGACATGTTGTGAACTTCGTCAATTATGTATACTTTATATCTACCTAAAATTGGTTGATATCTAACTTGATCAATTAAATCTCTGACACTATCAACGCCAGAATTACTTGCAGCATCTATTTCAAAAACATCTGGGTGTGATCCAGTCTTAACTGCAACACAGTTTTGACACACATCACATTCGTGTCCTATTCCTTCTTCACAATTTAAAGCTTTGGCAAATAATCTCGCCATAGTTGTTTTACCTGTTCCACGAGGTCCGCAAAACAAATAAGCGTGTGCAATTTTATTTTCACTTAGCGCGTTTCTAAGCGTTTTGATTACTGCTTTTTGTCCTACAACCTCCGAAAACTTTTGTGGTCTATAAGTTCGATAGAAAGCTTGGTATGACATCGTTTTTCTCCCTTACTTATTATTTATACTTCCAAATATAAATCTTTCTTTATTAGACATATCTTTTACTTTTTTAAATTGATAATTAGGTATTTCTTCTTCTAAAATAGATATTGCTTCATTAATAATTTCCGGACAAACTTCAATATAAATCCTGGCATCATTTTTTAGTAAATTTAAGGCGTTCTCTGCTTTAAAAGCTTTGAAGAAATCTAATCCATCTTCTCCTCCAAATAAAGCTTGTTGAGGCTCAAAAGAAAGCGAATCATCAAGTTTAGTTTTAGATGGAATATATGGTGGATTAGAAACTAATATATCAGCTTTTTCTAAATTGTTTTTTTCAAATTCTTTAAAATAATCAGACTCAATAAAAGTAATATTTAAACCATTAATATCGTTATTGCGTTTAGCAACTTCTAAAGCTTCTTTAGATATATCAGAAGCGATAACTTTATTTGTATTTAATAGGTTTGTTAAGGCGATAGCAATAGCACCAGAGCCTGTACAAACATCATAAATAACTTTGTCTTTGCTTTGATATTTTCTTTCATTCTCAAGAATAAGATACATCAATTCTTCAGTTTCAGGTCTAGGTATAAGAACTCTTTCATCTACAAATAAATCAAATTGACAAAACTTTATTTTATGTGTCAAATAACAAATAGGATAGCCAGATTTAACAATATCTATAATCTTATTTCCATTCTCTCCAACTTCTTCAACACTATAAATATCCCCTAAGCCTTTGTGAAAGAAATGTTCAAAAAGATCACTTATATCACTAAGTTCAAGCGAATATTCTTTTCTAAGTGTTAAATAAAGTTGATTGAATGTCATTCTAAATTAATTTCCTTATTTGCTTCAATAATTAAATCTCTTTCGTTAGCTTCTTTAAGAGCGTCTAATATTTCATCAAGATCACCTTCCATGACTCTATCTAGTTTTTGAATAGTAAATCCAATACGGTGATCAGTAACGCGGTTTTGTGGATAGTTATATGTTCTAATCTTTTCACTACGTTCACCAGTTCCAACTTTTAATCTTCTTTCAGAACCAATCTTTGCTTCTCTTTCTTCATCATATTTTGCCTTGATTCTTGCTCTTAACAAATTCATAGCAATTTCACGGTTTTGAATTTGGCTTCTTTCAACTTGGCAAGCAACAACAATTCCTGTTGGAATATGAGTAATACGTACTGCAGATTCTGTTTTATTAACGTTTTGACCACCTGCGCCTTGGCTTCTATATGTATCAATTTGTAAGTCGGCTGGATTAATGACAACATCGACAGCTGGTGTTTCAGGCATGACAAGAACTGTGGCTGTTGATGTGTGAATTCTACCATTAGTTTCAGTCTTTGGAACACGTTGAACACGGTGTGATCCACTTTCAAATTTAAGTCTAGAGTAAACATTTTTACCCTTAATCATAAACGAAACGCTTGAATATCCACCTAATGTCGTTGGTGAATCATCAATAAGCTGTACCTTCCAATGTTGAGCATCAGCATATTTTAAATACATGCGGTATAAATCACCTGCAAACAAGTCAGCTTCTTCGCCACCGACAGCTCCTCTAATTTCAACAATAATGTTCTTAGAGTCATTTTCATCTTTTGGCAAAATAGAAACTTGCATACGATTATATAAATCTTTTTGTTCTGCAGTTATTCTGTCAAATTCTTCTTGTCCTAAAAGTTTTAATTCAGGATCAGATTCTTTGATCATCTCCTTAGCTTCTTCTAATTGTTCTTCATTTTTTTCATATTGAGCAAAAAGTGAAACTGGTTCTTCAATAACTGATAACTCTTTAGATAATTTTGCAATAAATGATGGTTCTTTATCTGCAGCTTCTTCAGCTAAAATTCTATTAACTTCAGCATATCTTGCTTTTAAAGTAATCATCTTTTCAATTAAGTAATCTTTCATTTTCTTCTCCTATTTTTTGTTATTGTCTTAAATTTCTTTTCTTTCTTTTAACCTTTTGGCTCTTGAGATTGAAAATAGGATTTTCGTATAACTTTTCTTGTAATCTTATTGAGTAATAACATGCAAATATTACGTAATAAGTAAATGCACCAATCAATGTGAAGCCTTTACTTATATCAAGTCCTGGCGTTTTATAAACCATGCTATATTCATAATTGCCCTTTTCAGCTATAAAGGCATTAAATCCGCCTTGTCCTTTATAAATTTTGACATCTTCATATGGCTTATTTGATCCCACTTCTCTTCTTTTTATTGACCAGCCTTCATCGTAAGCGACATTTGTTACAACAAATTTATCTGATTCATAATTTGTTTTAAATGAGATATTTGCATCTGTATTATAAGAAACATCTTCTAAAGCATTTGCTTTTAACTTATCAATATTCGCTTGATATACATCGTTATATTGATAATATGTACTGAATTTATCAAAAACAAATCCTGGAATAATATTATCTCTGGTTGTAGCAACAATTCTTGATACAGGTCTATCAACATAGAAGCCTCTAGCATACTTCCAATCGCTAGTTTTATCATATCCATTCCACATGTGCATATCGTTTGTAATCTTATTGCCTTCAGCATCAAAGAAAGCAAAGTCAACGTTATAACCAAATTTGAAATCAACTGAAACATAACAGCCACCACGAGTTTCAGCAGCTGAACAAACGGTATTTCCATTTTTAAAATCAACAACGATTTTGGACCATATTGGAAGTTCTTTAGCGTTTGTAGAATTATATTCTAACTTTGTATCACCACGATAAATTCCATATTGATTCGGGTTAGGTTGCTTCTTTTCTTCATCAGTTAATTCATGGTTTGGATCTTCAGCAATGATATAACCATTATCATCATAGTTGGCTCTATAAATAGTGTAGTCAACATAATTTAAATCGTTTGTTCTAGCACTAAATATTTCACTTGTATCTGTTGGAACAACAGCCTTAATATCTTCCGAGGCATTGTTAATTTCATCGATATCATCTTTTTCAACAATACCATATTTCAAATATTTTGATTCGTTGAAATCAGCATATGTCGTTCTGCTAAGATATGATGAAGAAACAATATTATCATAAGCAAATCCTAAATCTATGTAGTTATCGTTAACATACAATTCATGATTTCCGTTATTTAATAATCTCTTTAATTCTTCAGGGCAATCTTCTTTTTCTAATATATTTGTATATCCATAAGGAACGTTTTGAATATCAGTTCCAGATGTTTTCTTTAACAAATAATATTTAACACCCATGAAAGTTTCTAAGTTATAACGCTTTTCATGAACACCCATAGACCAGTTTCCATATGTATATGAAATTCTTGACCAATCTATGAAGTCTTGTGTTTGATAAGCATAAACACTATGGAAAGCAGCTATACCATTATAACCTTCACGTAAAGAGAGGTTTGGAGAACCACGATCTGCTGAGGAGTTATAAATTCTAAATGTTGAATTATCGTATTTATTTAATTCCTTTACGAGTCTTGTCTCTTCGTTAACATTGCTAATTCCACCTGATAAATCTTGGAATCTTGATGTTCCTTGATATCTTACAGTAACGTTTCCAATCACTACTGCTTCAAGACAAATCATATAAAGAAGAGTAGTATTAAGTTCTCTCTTCTTAAGCCCCATTCTCATGATAACATAGCAAATAAATACCCATACACATTGTAAAACTATAGCTAGTTTTTGATCGCTATTCCAAGGATTTAAAGCCCAGCTATAATCTTTTGAAGAAGTATATTTATTACTTAAAGTGATTAAAATTAAATACAAGAACGCCGTAAATAAAGCTGAAGCATCCATATACCATCTTGGCATTTGTCTATGTCTATCAAAGTGAATACAGAAGAAAACAAGCATCCACATAACAGGCATTATTTCCCAACGTCCATATTCTTTAACAAAAGCAAACATTAAATAATATGTAAATGGAGTAAATAACATAATTGTTACAGCAACAAAGCCAATTAAATGTGAGTATTTCTTTTGTTTAATAGAGTCTAAAACTGATGGTACTAACATTAAAATCATTGGTGCCATAATGTATAAAGAAGAAGCTGTATTATCATAACCTTTCGTTGAGAACAACGATTGACTAAAACAGCCAAGTGGAATAACCAAGAAAGAGTTCAATGGATATAAAGCTTTATATGGTGTACTTTCCCAAGTGAACAATACTTTGAGTTTAGCACTAAATCCCTTTGCAGCTTTAATCATATCAATAAAGCTTTGTGATGAGCTTACTCTTGGCATACTTAAAGTGTTTAAAATTGAAGGGAGCAAACAAATAGAAACAGTTAAAATAGCTATACCAAAGCAAGCAATACCCATGCCAATTATTTTAAATGTTTCTCTTGCTTTGTTTTTCTTTACTTCTTGAAGAACTCTAAATACTGCATAAAAGACAGATCCAAAGCAGAAGCATATAAAGAAATAATAGTTAATAAGACATAGTAAAATCAAAGACCCTATTAACATTGTTGGTTTCTTTTTTTGTATGACATTTTCTATACCCCAAAATAATAGTGGGAGAACAGCTGTAATATTGATGAAGTGGAACCAAAGATAGTAGAACGTCCAACCACAAAAGGCATAACATACTGCCCCAATTTTTCTAGTTGAAATAGATATTTTGAAACATCCCAAATAATGGTAAAACAATACACCGCCAGTAACCATCTTAACGACAGTTCCAATTCCTTGGAGTTGAGGTAACCAAGATCTTGGGAAAATCAGCATGATTAAAAACCACGGATCAAATAAATAATAATAAGAGTTTCCTCCTATATTGCTAAAACCAAATATGCCTGATGAATCCCAAGTAGGAAAGACTCCAGTTCTAAAGAAAGTGTGCCAATCATCATATCCTTTAAATTGAAAAGGAATCATTTGCAAAACAAAGTCACCACCTAAAGGGATGGTAAACATATTTTGTATGTAAGTGGTAGCAAAACATAAAAGTGCAACAGCTGTAATAATTCCAGCTAATTGCCAAGAATCTGATTTTTTTATGTGACTCCATGCACTTTTTATTTTATTTGAAATGTAATTGCAAAAAAATTGGAATTTGTCATTAGTTTTCAGTGCAATTTGTGTACTTAAACTCATATCAATCCTTTCTAAAAAATTATTTTATAACTTTTGTTTTTGTAATATATAATAAACCAATTGTTCCTGGCCCACAGTGAGAAGCAACAATAGAACCAGCCACAGTTATTTGAACGATTGAAGGATCAACATATTTAGTAACAATATCGTACATATATTTATCATCACCTTCTACTAATGAGTGAGTAATGAAAATATGTGATAGTTCAACATTATCATTCTTTAATTGCTCTAAGAATTCGCTTATTTGGAAATCTACACCTTTAATTTTCTTTCCGCGTGTGATTTTATGAACAATCATTTTTCCGTGTTCTACACGAATAACTGGGTGAAGGTGAAAACTTTTTCCGAAGAAATATGATAATCCAGAACAACGTCCACCTTTATACAAATATTCCATAGTATCAACAACAAATTCAGCATTTACTCTATCGACTCTATCTTTTGCTCTTTCAGCAATTTCAGTTAAAGAATAACCTGCTTTAATATCATCGTGAATACTGAAAAGTTGTAATCCAATACCAGATGATAAAGAACGTGAATCAATGACTTGAATTCGATCTTTATATTCTTCATTTTCTTCGCCTAATTGAATAGCAACCATATTTGCAGTGCTAAAGTTACTAGAAAAGTTGCTTGAAATAGGTACAAATACAATATCGTTTCCTTCGTCGAGGCATTTTTTAAAATTTTCTTCAAAAACGTTAATATTAACAGCGTTTGTCTTTGGTAAAGTGCCTGTCTCTTTGACTAGTTCATATATCTTTTTAGTATCAATATCAACTCCATCAACAAAATGTCTTTCACCAAAACTGACACCTAATGGAAGAACTTTGCAATCTATTGATTCATAAAGTTCTTTTGTTAAATCGGAAGTAGAATCTGTAAATAACTTTATTGGTCTCATATTTTCTCCATTCTATATATAGTTTACTATATATAGTATAAACTATCTTGCTCTTAGATAATAGAAGAAAAATTATTCAACACAAAATATTATTCAACTTTTATTTCTACATAGGCATCATTATTACTATCAACAATTACAACAAGGCTTTCTTCTTCGTCAACAAACATAATATATAATCTATTTACGTTCAATTTTATAGCCAGTGATTTTGTCAAAGAAATTAATTTGTCTTTTTCTATTTCATCTAAAAATACAATAAAACGTATATCGTTATTTGGTGAAATAATCTTTTGAACATCTTTAGCTTCATAATACTCAGAAATGCTATTTTCATGTTCTAAACTATAGTTTTTCTTTGTTCTAGGCATAGCACCAATTAGAAGAACACTTACTACAAATATAACAATAATCAATGCTATGGATTTAATAATCTTATCTAAAATAATAATTGTTTTTTTCATACAATTATTATTACCAATATTTAAAAAATTAATAATTTAATCAAACCATAGCCAATATAAGTATTAAAAATGCTATAAAATCATTTTTTTCTTGACTTAAAAACCATATTTATAGTATTATACATAAGCACTAATGTGCATCGTTCGATATAACTCTGGGGCTGTAGCTCACCTGGGAGAGCGCCTCCATGGCATGGAGGAGGTAGCGAGTTCGATCCTCGTCAGCTCCACCATTTTTATATCACACGGCTGCGTAGCTCAGTTGGTAGAGCACTCGGCTCATACCCGATACGTCGAGGGTTCGAACCCCCCCGCAGCCACCATTTGTTTGATTCAGATGGATCAATAGCTCAATTGGTTAGAGTCCCCGTCTCATAAGCGGGTCGTTACAGGTTCAAGTCCTGTTTGATCCACCACTGTTTAAATATATAAGCACCACTTATGTGGTGCTTTTTTTATTAATCTATCAACGTATGGCCATAATAGTCTTTATTTAGCTTCTTTTTTATTATTAATATTCCTTCAATAAATGGCCAAATTCCACCTAAGCCCAAAGTAAACATAGAAACTAAAATTTGAATAATACCTATTCCCATATATCCTAAATAAAATCTTCCTAATCCAAACCAACCACCAAAGCATGATAATAAGGCGGCAGTTGTTCTATTTTTTGATTTTTCTTTTTTTCTCGTTTTTATATTATCTAAATTATGGCCACAATGCGGACAAATTTTTGTGTCTCTAAAAGCTAATTTTGCTCCACATTCACTACAAAATTTGTTTCCTTTGTTTTTTTCTTTATGACATTTAGGACATACGTTATCAAATTTTTCGTATTTTGTCCCACAATTTCGACAATACATATATTTTCTCCATTTATATTATTTTAACATATTTATGGTCAAAAAAAGGAGATTGGATATCCAATCTCCTATAAGATCAAAACAATCTATTAAAGATCCTTATCATCAACGACTAAGAAATCATCGGAATTACTGAGGTCTTCATCAAAGACAAGTTCTTCTTCATGATCAAATGCTTTGTCGTCAATATGATTTTCGGAATCGTTATGTGTTGTTGTTTCAGTTTCTTCTTCCTCTTCATCTTCTGGAATGATACCAGTACCAGCTGGGATGAGTTTACCTATCATAACATTTTCCTTCATGCCTCTGAGGTAATCGACTTTGCATTTAATTGCAGCATCTGTTAATACCTTTGTGGTTTCTTGGAATGATGCAGATGATAAGAATGAAGATGTATCGAGAGCAGCCTTTGTGATACCAAGAATTCTTGGAACACCTATAGCTGGACGTTTACCAGCAAGTAATGCCTTTTCGTTAGCATCTGTAAAGTCAATAACATCAACTTTGATGCCTGGAAGCATTTCTGTATCCCCACCATCGATAACTAAGATCTTACGTAACATTTGTTTAACAACTACTTCAAGGTGTTTGTCAGAAATGGAAATACCAGCTTGTGTTTGGTAAACTTTTTGAACTTCCTTAAGGATGTAGTTTTCAACAGCTGTAATGTCTGATACTTCGAGAAGTTGTTTTGGATCAATAGCACCTTCAGTCAACTTTTGACCGTTAGCAACATGATCTCCGACTTTAACTCTAGCAGTAGCACCATAGTTTGTAAGATATGATTTTTCCTCGAGTTCACCCTTAATATCGATCTTGGTACGTCCATTGATATTTTCAACCGATGTGACTTCACCAGAGATTTCACTAATAAGAGCTTCGCCTTTTGGAGTACGAGCTTCAAGTAATTCTTGAACTCTTGGTAAACCTTGAGTAATATCACCACCATCACCAGAAGCAACACCACCAGTGTGGAATGTTCTCATGGTTAATTGTGTACCTGGTTCACCAATTGATTGAGCTGCCATAATACCTACAGCATCACCAACCTTAACTAATTCACCAGTAGCAAGGTTACGTCCATAACAGTGGACACAGACACCATTCTTTGTTTCACAAGTGAATAGTGATCTGATTTCAACACTCTTAATTCCTGCAGCAACGACTTTATCAGCCATTACTTCATCCATTAATGTGTTGCCTGGAACAATAATCTCTCCTGTACTTGGATCGACGATTGAATGGCAAGTAAATCTACCAACAAGACGATCTTTGAGAGGAACGATAACTTTATTTTCTTTTGTATCGATAACTTCTGTAACTTCAAATCCGTGATCGCAACCACAGTCTTCTTCAGTAACAATAACGCTATGTGATACATCGATAAGTCTTCTTGTTAAGTAACCTGAGTCAGCTGTCTTTAAAGCTGTATCAGCACCACCCTTACGGGCACCGTGAGTAGCAATAAAGAATTCTGAAACGTTAAGACCTTCACGATAACAAGATTTAATAGGAATTTCGATAACATCACCAGATGGCTTTCTCATAAGACCGAGCATACCAACTAATTGAACGAAGTTGTCAGCAGAACCACGAGCACCAGAATCAGACATCATGAAGATAGGATTTTCGTTTTCTTCAGCCATCTTTTTCTTAAGGTCGCCCATAACGTCTTCTTTAACTTTTGTCCAAACGTCGATAACTAACTTCTTACGTTCATCGTTAGTGACCAAGCCTTTTTCGTATAATTCTTGAATTTGTTCAACTTTTTGTTCGCCTTCTTTGATGTTACCATTCTTTGTTGGAAGGACAGCAATATCAGAAATTGAGACGGTGATACCAGCTTTTGTTGAATATTTGAAACCAAGGTCCTTGATTTCATCGAGAATACGAGATGTTTCATCAGCCTTATAACGCTTAAATAATTCATTAATAATTGAACCAATAATTCCCTTATTGATTGGACTATATAATGGCTTATTAGCTATATAAGTCTTAATATCTGTTCCTTTTGGTACAAAGAATTCCATAAGATCGCTTGAAAGGTTCTTCTTATTACTCTTTGTAACAGAGTTAAGATATGGGAAATCTTCTGGATAAATTGAGTTGAAGATTAACTTACCAACTGTTGTGATAAGATAGCATTTCTTCATTTCATCAGTAAATCCGCTCTTTTTGATTGCTGATGCTGGAATAGCAATACGATTGTGAAGGTGAATTTGATGTGTTTCGTAAGCAAGCATTGCTTCTTCGAAATTTCTAAATACTTTACCTTCACTTTGTGAATATAATTCATAGTTATCAGCTTCTTCATTATCGCCAATGCTTCTATAATATTCAGCCTTACGTTTAAAGCCTTCAATATTATCTTCAAGAGTAAGATAGTAGTTACCTAAAATCATATCTTGTGATGGAATACAAATTGGTTTTCCATCTTTTGGACCTAAAATGTTGTGAGAAGCTAACATTAAATCAACTGCTTCGTTTTGAGCTTCTTGTGAAAGCGGAACGTGAACAGCCATTTGGTCACCATCGAAGTCAGCGTTGAAACCTGCACAAACGAGTGGGTGTAAACGGATAGCTCTACCTTCAACTAAAACAGGACGGAAAGCTTGAATACCTAAACGGTGAAGAGTTGGAGCACGGTTCAAAAGAACTGGGTGTTCACTGATGATTCTTTCAATAACATCAAATACTCTTTCATCATAGTGGTTAATCATGTTATCAGCTTGTTTATGTGAAGGAGCTGTTCCTTCATGAATTAAAACTGAAGCGATGAATGGTTTAAATAATTGAATAGCCATTTCTCTTGGTATACCACATTGGTACATCTTTAATGTTGGACCAACAGCGATAACAGAACGACCTGAATAGTCGACACGTTTACCAAGTAAGTTTTGTCTGAAACGACCTTGTTTACCCTTAAGAGAACTTGAGAGTGACTTAAGAGCACGACCACCAGCACCGTTAACTGGTTTATTACGACGACCGTTATCAATTAAAGCATCAACTGCTTCTTGTAACATACGTTTTTCGTTAATAAGAATAACGGATGGTGATTTGATTTCGATTAATTTCTTAAGACGAGCGTTTCTTGTAATAACTCTACGATATAATTCGTTTAAATCACTTGTAGCATAACGGCCACCATCAAGTTGAAGTAATGGACGTAAATCAGGTGGTATAACAGGAATAACATCGAGAATCATCCAAGATGGATCATTATTTGAATTTCTGAAAGCTTCAACAACTTCAAGTCTCTTGATAAGTTTGGCTCTCTTTTGATTCTTTTGTCCAACAGTTGTTTTAAGTTCATCTTGAATTGCTTTAGATTCAGCTTCAAGATCAACTTCTTTTAACAATCTTTGAACAGCTTCAGCACCCATGCCAAATTCAGCACCTGTGTACTTTGAAATAAAAGCTGAAGATGTAATGAAATCAAATGGTTCTGATGGTTTTTCTAAGTGAGAAATAATGTCTTGGGCTCTAGTATAGTCTGGTGAGCCTTCGTCAATAATATTTGAATCAACGATGTCTTTAATGACAGCGATAAATTCTTGACGAGCTGTTCTTTCATCGAGAACTTCACGATATTTTAAAATCTTAGAGATACCTGGATTTAAAACAATGTGAGAGACAAAATAAACAACTTCATCTAATTGCTTTGGTGGAACATCAAGGAGTAATCCCATACGAGATGGAATGCCCTTGAGATACCAAATGTGAGCACATGGAGAAGCAAGCTCAATGTGACCCATACGTTCACGACGGACAGCTTTAGAAGTAATTTCAACACCGCATTTTTCACAAATTTGGCCTTGATCTTTTATCTTCTTGTACTTACCGCAGTGACATTCATAATCCTTGCTAGGACCAAAGATACGTTCACAGAACAAACCATCTGGTTCTGGCTTTTGGGATCTATAGTTAATAGTTTCTGATTTTTTAACTTCACCGTGAGACCATGCACGGATCTTTTCTGGTGAGGCTAAACCGACTTGAATAGCCTTAAGTTTATTAAGTTCGAACATTTATCGGTTTCCTCCTTATTCCATATCATCGTCATTGACATCGTCAACGGCTACTGATTCTGGTTTTTCAAAATCGAATGCATCATCATCAGCATCATCTTCATCATCAGCATATTCTTCTTCAAGACGTCTATCGTCTTCTTTAGCGTCATCTGCTGAATATTCAGTAATGTTGTGGTGAATTCTACGTTCTTCACGAACTGTTTCTGCAGAAATAGATTGCATATCAATTTCATGCATATCGCTGTCTAATAACTTAACATCGATAGCAAGAGCTTGAAGTTCCTTGATTAAAACGCGGAATGATTCTGGCATATTTGGCTTTGGTATTGGCTTGTTCTTTAAGATAGCTTCATAGCACTTATTACGTCCAACCATATCGTCTGATTTGATTGTTAAGACTTCTTGTAAGGTATGAGCAGCACCATAAGCTTCAAGTGCCCAAACTTCCATTTCACCAAATCTTTGACCACCGTTTTGTGCTTTACCACCAAGAGGTTGTTGTGTAACTAAGCTGTATGGTCCAATTGATCTAGCATGTAATTTATCATCGACCATGTGGACGAGTTTAATCATATACATGACACCGACAGAAATACGAGAGTCGAAACGTTCACCTGTACGTCCATCGTAGAGAATTGTTTTTCCATCATCTGACATCTTAGCTTCTTTCATAAGAGCAAAGAGTTCATCATTGCTGATACCATCAAATACTGGAGTTGCAATCTTGAGGCCTAATTTTTTACAAGCCATACCAAGGTGAACTTCGAGAACTTGACCGATGTTCATACGGCTAGGAACACCTAATGGGTTAAGCATAATATCGATTGGTGTGCCATCTGGTAAATATGGCATATCTTCTTGTGGAAGAATCTTTGAAATAACACCTTTGTTACCATGACGTCCTGACATCTTATCACCTTCAGAAATCTTTCTCTTTTGGACGATATAGACTTTAACGGATTCATTAACATTTGGTGGTAATTCATCGCCGTTCTTTCTTGAAAATACTTTGACATCAAGAACGATACCAGCACCACCGTGTGGGACACGGAGAGAAGAATCTTTTCCTTCTTTTGTCTTTTCATTAAAGATAGACATAAGAAGTTTTTCTTCTGGTGTAGGTTCTGTAACGCCTTTTGGTGTAACTTTACCTACGAGGATATCGCCTTCTTTAACTTCAGCACCTGGTACGATAATACCACGTGAGTCGAGATAAAGTTTAGCTTCTTCAGAAATGTTTGGAACATCTCTTGTGTACTCTTCGTCGCCAAGTTTTGTTGAACGACGATCGAGTGAATATTCTTCAATATGAATAGTTGTATAAACGTCTTCCTTAACTAATCTTTCTGACATGATGATAGCATCTTCGTAGTTATAACCATTCCATGTCATGAATGCGATAGTAACGTTTTGTCCTAAGGCTAAGTCACCGTGATCCATAGCTGGACCATCAGCGATTATTTCATCAGTATGAATAACTTGACCTTTCTTAACGATTGGTGTTTGGTTAATACATGTTCCTTGGTTGGCCTTAGCAAATTTCTTAAGGAAGTAAATGTGATGTTCACCATCAGATTCTGTTACTTCAATACGTTTAGAATCGACATATGTTACAACGCCGTCTTTACGTGCGATGATAGCAGAGCCAGAGTCGTGAGCAATCTTATGTTCAAGACCTGTTCCAACAAATGGAGCGTGTGGTCTTAAAAGTGGTAAAGCTTGACGTTGCATGTTAGCACCCATAAGAGCACGGTGAGAGTCATCGTTTTCAAGGAATGGAATACATGCAGCAGCAATTGATACAATTTGTTTTGGAGAGACGTCGATGTAGTCTACATCGTTGCGATCAACCATGATTGTATCGCCGTTGTTACGAGCAACAACTCTTTCATCTAATAAAGAACCATCTTCACCGATACGGCAGTTTGCTTGAGCGATGATGTGATTTCTTTCTTGATCAGCTGAAAGATAATCTGTTTCTTCTAAGACAACACCATTACGAACTTTACGATATGGAGTTTCTAAGAAGCCATATTTGTTAACCTTTGCATAACATGAAAGGTTGTTGATAAGACCGATGTTTTGACCTTCAGGTGTTTCAATTGGACAAATACGTCCATAGTGTGAGAAGTGAACATCACGGACTTCTGAAGAAGCACGATCACGTGATAAACCACCAGGACCTAAAGCTGATAAACGACGCTTATTTGTCAACTCTGCTAATGGGTTTGTTTGGTCCATGAATTGAGAGAGTTGTGATGTATTAAAGAATTCTTTAACTAAAGCGGTTAAAGGCTTAATGTTAATTAATGAAGTTGGTGTAATATTTGAAATTTCATTAATAGACATCTTGTCTCTGATTGTTCTATCCATTCTTGTCAAACCTTGACGGAATTGATTTTGGATAAGTTCACCGACACATTTAACACGTCTGTTGCCTAAATGGTCGATATCATCTGTATAGCCAATGCCTTCCATAATGTTAATGAAATATGAGAAGCAAGCTATAATATCACTTGCAGTAACATAAGCTTCTGTCAATGTGAGATCAGTACCGATAACAGCAGCAACTTTATCCATCTTTTCATCTGTATAAACATGGACAATATTGAACTTGTTGTGTGTATCAAGCTTTGTATTGACTGCAAATTCACTTACGTGTGCACCATCTTCAAAGAAGTGTTCGTTTTGTAATTGTTTAACATCTTCTTTTGTGAGGAATGTGCCTTTTTCAAATCTAATTTCTCCTTCAGCAGAAATTAAATCTTCAGCTAAATAGTGATCAGATAATCTGTTGTAAATTCCAAGTTTTCTATTTAACTTGAAACGACCAGCTCTTCCTAAATCATAGTGTTTATGATCGAAGAAACGTTGTTGAATTGTACTAGCTGCGTTATTAGCAGAAGCTGGTTCACCTGGACGTAATTTAGCATAAATTTCTAAAACAGCTTGAGCCATTTTAGCATTGTCATCGAGATCTACTAATTCTGGAGACTTCTCGATTGTATTTTTGAGCATTTCGCTATTGCCAAAGAGCTCATATATATCGATATCGTGAACTAAACCTAATGCTCTGATTAATACGACAGATGAAACTTTTCTTTGTTTATCTATACGAACAGAGAGAATATCTTTAGTATCACTTTCGAATTCTAACCAAGTACCACGAGCTGGGATAATATCAGCGCCATAAATATATTTTCCTGATTTATCCATAGTTCTGGAAATATAGGCACCTGGAGATCTAACGATTTGAGAAACAATAACTCTTTCAGAACCATTGATAATGAAAGTACCACTTTCAGTCATCATTGGATAGTCACCCATAAAGACAGGTGCTTCTAAAACTGTATTGTTTGTGTAATTAGTTAAACGCAATGTAACGTGCAATGGAGCACAATATGTCTTGTTTGAACTCTTGCATTCAAAATAGTCATGCTTTGGTTGACCAAAGGATGCAGAGACATAAGAAAGCTCCAAAGATTTGTCAAAATTGTAAATAGGGAAGAAATCTCTAAAAACCTCATCAACTCCTGTAGTGCAGAACCACTTAAAAGAGTCAGTTTGAATTTCACAAAGATATGGAAGTGGTAAACTACCACTAATTTTTGAGAAATTTACACGGTTATTAGGAAGGTATTTCCAATTCTTTCTATCAAGTATTTCACTCATGTGTTTTACCTCATTTATATTCTCGCTAATGAGTTTTGTTGTTTTAATACAATATTACTTCGGCCTTAGCATTAGCGGGCTAAGGCCAAAATAATAAGCTTTTTTCAACTAAAATAAAGTAGTCTTATAAAGCGTGAAAACCCGCTTGAAAACAAGTGGGTTTATAAAATCTGATCTTGAAAGAAGAAAATTTACTTAATTTCAACTTCAGCGCCAGCGTCAACAAGAGTTTTCTTGTATTGTTCAGCTTCGCTTGGGCTGATCTTTTCTTTGACGACGCTTGGAGCGGCATCAACGAGTTTCTTAGCATCCATAAGGCCTAAACCTGTGATGGATTGGATTGCCTTAATGACAGCAACTTTAGCTGTTCCGAAGGACTTTAATGTGAGTGTAACTTCACTTGGGCCTTCTGCAGCAGCTTCATCAGAAGCAGCTGGAGCAGCAGCTGTAGCGACAGCGGCTGTGACACCGAATTCTTCTTCGATAGCCTTAACGAGGTCGAAGACTTCAACAATTGACATCTCTTTTAAAGAGTCGATGATCTCTTGATTTGTTAACTTAGCCATTTTATATATCCTCCTATTATTAATTGATTATTGTCTGGCTTCTGCAACAGCCTTAACTGTAGCAGCGAATCTTTGTACTGGAGCTTCGAGAACTGAAAGAAGCATAGCAATAACATCTTCTTTTGAACCGAGTGCACCAAGGGTTTGGATCTTAGCTGTATCGCAGAATGTTCCGTCGATAATTGCGCCTTTAATAACTAATGCTTTGTTCTTCTTAGCAAATTTGTTAAGAATTGGTAAAGCGGCGGTTGGATCGGCGGCTGTGATAAGAGCGTTTGGTCCTTTGAGTAAGGAATCAAGAGCGTTGAAACCATCTGCATCAATAGCTCTCTTCATGAGAGTATTTTTGTGAACTTGCATAGTAGCACCGACACTCTTTAAGCCTTTACGCAATACGTTGAGTTCAGAAACTTTAAGTCCTTGATAAGAAATGACAACTGCACACTTACTTCCGACTAATGTTTGATTAACTTCATCAACAACTGCTTTCTTAGCTTCTAAGATTTTTTCGTTCATTTTCACACCTCCTTTTAGAAATGAATATGGCAACAATATATCCACACTCTCTCATCGAGAGAGATAAAATATGTGATTTTCGTACTCACACCTCGGCAACATGATTAAGGGATCTTCCCCGTTGCGGTCTATGGTATATTGAAAGCACCTAACTTAGAAATGCATCTAGTTAATTTTTATTAACTTAGAGTGCGATTTTAACGCTTGGGCCCATAACTGAATGGATGACAGCGTTTTTAATGTAAACACCCTTAACGGATGCTGGACGAATTCTGAGAACTGTGTCAATGACAGCCTTGAGGTTGTCAACGATAACATCATCAGCAAAGGAAGCTTTTGCGACAGAGAGGTGCATATTTCCTTCCTTATCAGCACGGTATTCAATTTTACCAGCTTTAATTTCTTTAATAGCTGATGCAATATCTGGTGAGACAGTACCAGCCTTTGGGTTTGGCATTAAGCCTTTTGGACCAAGAATACGACCCATACGGCCAAGTTCGCCCATCATGTCTGGGGTAGCAACGATGACATCAAAGTCAAACCAGTTTTCGGATTGAATCTTTTGAAGCATTTCTTTGCCACCGACATAATCAGCACCAGCTGCGGTTGCTTCTTCAGTCTTGTTTGTAATAGCAAGGATTTTCTTTGTTTTACCATTGCTATGTGGAAGAACGATTGTTCCTCTTAATTGTTGGTCAGCTTGTTTGGTATCGATATTGAGATTGAAGGAAATATCGATTGTTCCATCAAACTTTGTTGTAGCTGTCTTTTTGACTAAAGCTACGGCTTCAGTAAGGCTATATGCCTTGCCCTTTTCAATAAGAGCTAATGAAGCTGCATACTTTTTACTTTGTTTCATTTATCCGATCTCCTATTATTCGTCAATGACGATTCCCATAGATTTAGCGGTTCCTCTAACACAGTTGAGAGCTGCTTCTAAAGAATCAACATTGAGGTCTGGCATTTTGTACTCAGCGATTTTCTTTGCTTCGTCGAGACTAATGTGACCAGCTACTGGATCCTTAACGTTTCCAATACCCTTTTCACAACCAGCAGCCTTCTTAAGTAAGAATGTAACTGGTGATGTTTTGAGGACGAGATCGAATGTCTTGTCTTCGTAAATTGTTAAAAAGCAAGGGACTAATTCACCTTTGCGATCTGCGGTCTTTGCATTGAATTCCATACAGAATTTAGCGCCAATTCCATAAGGTCCAAGTTTTTGACCAAGTTTTGCTGGGCTAGCTTCGCCGCCCATGGCCATGATTTTCATGGTTCTTGTGATTTTCTTAGCCACGTGACACCTCCTATAATTTTGTCCGTGCGTGGTACATGAGTAATCAACTCTTCCACGTCTTTTTTCTTAAACACACCCAAAAAAGGGCATAATGTGCCTAAGCTAATAAATTTTATAATATTTTGAATATAAAATCAATACTATTTTCGTTTTTATGCAAAATAAAAACCTGCATTAAGCAGGCAATTATTTTATATCTTTTCAATTTCTGAGAACTTAACTGTAATTGGAGTAGTTCTACCGAAGAATATAATTGAAATTGTAACTTCAGAGTTTTCTGTATCGACAATATCAATTTTACCTTCAGATCCTTCAAATGTTCCAGAGAGAACTCTAACAACATCTCCAACTTCGTAATCTGAATACATATCAGCATCTTCGATATTCATTCTCTTGAGAACTGGTTCTATTTCTTCTCTTGGAATTGGGAATGGTTTTGTACCACCACCAGAAGATCCAACGAAACCTGTAACACCTGGAGTATTACGAACCATAAACCAAGCATCATCTGTCATAATCATTTCAATAAAGACATAGCCTGGATACAAGTTCTTTGTTTTTACTCTATTTGTTGGTTTACCATCTTTGTTTAAAACTGGTTCTGTATATTCTGCAACAACAATACGGAAGACGTAATCTTGAAGCATCATAGAATCACGTCTTTTTTCGAGATAATCAGCTACATTTCTTTCGTGTCCACTATAAGTGTTAACGACATACCATTGCTTATCGCCTAAATTTTCCATAATTAAAACCCTCTCTTAAAGAAATTAACAATTAATGCTGCTGCAGAAGATGTTGAATCTGAAGATCCACCACCAATATTTTCAAAGCCCTTTATGACATAAAGAGTTACAAAATCTAACAACAAAATAACTAAAGCAGATAAAATTGTTACACTCATAACAACAGCAACAGAGCTCCAGAAGTCTTTCTTCTTTGGCCAACGAACACGGTGTGCTTCTTCAGCAACACCTCTAAAATAACTTTTAATTTTTCTCATAGTAACCTCACTTGGTCTCTTTGTGAATAGTATGCTTATTGCAACGTGGGCAATATTTTTTCACTTCTACTCTTTCGGATTTGTCTTCCTTTTTCTTTGTAACGGTATAGTTTCTGGAGAGACATTCTGTGCATACCAATATAACTTTTTCTCTCATGTTCAATCACCGCCTTTTGTAAATATAATCTATTTTAGAAATAGTTTCAATAGAATAAGTCTTTATGAAAGAAAATAAAGCAAAAAATATTCATTGAAATAATTTCTTTTTTAAAAAAAGTTCTAGGGATTAGCCCTAGAACCGTTTTTTTGAAGATGGTGAACCATAAAGGACTCGAACCTTTGGCCCGCTGATTAAGAGTCAGCTGCTCTACCAACTGAGCTAATGGTCCATCAGCATTGCAAATCTTTTGATTTTGCTTATTAAGAATACTCTATATAAAAAAGATTTGCAAGTACTAATTTAAAAAAACCAAAAAATTCTAGCACTTATGCTCTTTTTCGTAATCAGTAATCATCTTTACTCTAAGAGCGTGTCTTTCTCCTAAAAATGATGAGGTTAAGAAAGTATCAACTCTTTCTTTAGCTTCTTCAAAAGTAGTGAACTTTGCACCTAATGCCATCATATTTGCGTTGTTATGTTGAACCATTAAAGCTGCAACTTCCTTGTTATAAGCTAAGCCACATCTTATACCTTCAACTTTGTTTGCTGCGATCATAATTCCTTCGCCTGTAGTGCAAACTAGTATTCCGCGTTCTGATTCACCGCTTTTAACAGAGTTAGCTGCTTTAAAAGCGTAAACTGGATAGTGGCATGAATCTAGCGAATTTGTACCAAAATCTAATACTTCATGACCTAACGATAAGAGGTATTCTTTAATTTGTTCTTTTAATTTAAAACCACCGTGGTCACATCCCATTGCAATAATCATCTTTATAATTTCTCCTTATAAACATTTTTTATAGTATCAAAACTAATATCACCTTGTCTAATAAGTTTGCATTCGCCATCTACTAAACTAACAATTGTCGAAGGAAGGGCACCATTTACTTTTCCATCAACCGCGCCATAAATTTCACTATCAAAAGCTCCTATTACCTCATCGATATTTTTGCAAGGAGGTTCTCCACTTTTGTTAGCACTTGGAACTAAAAGTGGAACACCAACATCTTTTATTAAATCTTGCAACTTCTTAAAATCAGGAACTCTTATGCCTATTGTAGGACTACTTAATGTAACCCACGGATATAGATTTTCTTTAGGCTTTAATAAAAGCGTAATTGGACCAGGCATAAATTTATTTATAACTGCTTTTATATGTTCATCAACAAAAGCGTATTTTTCAACATCATTTGCTGATGCACACATGAGTGTAAAAGGCTTTTCTGGTGGCCTTCGTTTGACATTAACTAATTTTTCAAAAGCTTTTTCATCATCGTATCTGACACCTAAGCCAAATACTGTTTCTGTTGGAAAAGATAACACTTCTCCACCTTTTAAAGCGTCTATAGTTTCTCTATCAGTAAATTTAAGCAATTTCATATTAATTCACCAATTAGATTATACACCATAAATTAGTTATTAAATAAATCGAATATGTAAAATTTTTCTCTTATCGGTTCTTCATCGCATTCTGATACTCTCAAATCACCAGAAATTTTCTTACCATAACCTTTTCCAATTGTTTGTATAATTACCCCATTAACGTATTTTGTAACAGCATCTTTATAGTCAAACGTTTCTATATAGCTATTTAAATATTCATTTTTAAAACTGGAATCAGTAGTTAACAAAACTTTTTCATATTTCTCTATTAAATGCTCTTTATAAGAATACAAATCATATAAATCCTTAGTGCTATTAGTAGCGGCCCTTATTTCATATTTGTACAAAAATTTAGTTGATTTATTATCTTTAAAACTAACAGATAAGGTAGTCAAAAGTAATAAAAGTGGAATTAATTTTTTCATTTCTTTAACCTCAATTAAAGAATGAATCAAAAAACTAAAAATTATTCTTTTACACTTACAGTTTTTTGTAAAAATATAACATATGGATTTAAAAGTGTTTTAGTTGTACAATTAAGCTAGGTGACAAATATGAATATATTGTTGTTTTTAACCCCTAAAAGTAAAGTTGAATATGTCTGTGACTATTTCTCTATACGACAAGTTCTCGAAAAAATGAGCTATCACAAATACTCAGCTATACCGATGCTCAATAAAGAAGGAAAGTATGTAGGAACTATAACTGAAGGCGATTTGCTTTGGTACATCAAAGATCAAAGTGATTACAACATAAAAAAAGCTGAATTAGATCCGATAAAAAATGTCAAAAGAAAAATGTCAATCGATCCGATCAAATCAACTGAAAATATAGAAAATGTCTTAAAAGTAGCTATTAATCAAAATTTTATTCCAGTCGAAGATGACAACGGAACATTTATTGGAATTATAAAAAGAAAAGATGTTATTCAATACTGCTCGGAACAATTGTTTAAAAAGTAGTAATTTCAAAAGTTATTTTCATCAATCCTTGACATATCAACGCGAATATTAGATAATAGACAAGCAGTTTATATCTTTTTAACAATTCACCTGTGGAGTAATACTCAAGTTGGTGAAGAGGCGTCCCTGCTAAGGATGTAGGTCGGGAAACCGGCGCGAGAGTTCAAGTCTCTCTTACTCCGCCATTACTGCAAATTTGCCCTGAAAAGGGCTTTTTTATTGCTTTTTAACGCTTCTAAGGCTTCAAAACATTTGTTAAATGATTTACTTTAAAATTTGTTTTTTGCCTTCTGAAGCGCTTATTTTATATCTATAATAAAAATCCCATAGGTGTTGCGCCTATGAGATTATTTAACTTCTTCTTTTTTTGCTTTTTTGCTTGTAGATGAGCTTTTAATTGACTCACGTTGAGCTGTATCAAATTTCTTTTGTTCTTCTTTTATGTCAAATACCGTGATCTTCATTGGAGCTAGTTCTTCAACCTTAACTTCATTTGATTTTAATTCAGAACTTTGTTTATCTTCTAAAGTAAGTGATCTACCCAAAATAGTCTTTGTAGCTTTGCCAAAAGAAATCTTTAACATTCCTTTTCTAATGAATATAAATAGCAATATAGCCGCAATTAAAGCTATGCAAATAATCGTACCAAAAACCGAGACAATGGCAATACTAGTAGTTTCTTTTAATCCAAAAATTCTAAATAGCATTTTAGTGCCCCCAATCGAACAAATATATAATACAACATTTATCAAAAATTATTAACCAAATTGATAAATTTTTCAAAAATAAAACACCCAATTAAGGGTGTTTTATCTATGTAGATGGAAAATACTAAGCAGCGGCTTTTTGAACGTTTGTGATAACGCCGTTAAGTTCGACTATTCCATTGTAGTCACAACGGCAACCGACAATTGTAACTGTATCACCGACAGCAATACCTTTTGTTAAATCGTTACTGCTATAATCTTTTGGGTTTGTAAATGTCCAGCTTGGAGCTTTGTATACTAATGTTGAAGCTGTAACTGTACATCCATAAACGTAGAGAGGATCTTTTGTGGAGCCTTCTGTTTGGATATAGATATTACCATATGTAGTATTCTTAACTTCAGTAACTTTACCTGTAACTTGATAGATATAGTTCTTGTTAAATTCGGTGTCATAAACTTGGTCTGTTGTTTGAACTTCATTTACGACATAGCTGCCATTATTAGCAAGTAAGACTGCTGTGACAGATTCACTACTTCTGATCATAGCTACTGTAAGTTTATCACCAGCCTTAATATTCTTTGTATAATCGTTTGTGCCATAGTCGTTTGTATCAGTAATTGCGAAAGCTTGAGCTTCTTTAGACCATGATAATTTTGAGGAAGAAGCTGTAAGTCCATTAATGGTGGCAGATGAAGAACCAGCTTTAACTGTCATCTTACCGACTGTTGTGTCTTCAACTTTGTCAACTTCAGCTGTGACAATATAAACGTATTCGTTATCTTTTTGTGCATAATCAAGAGCATAACCAAAGCTTGATGGAACGATGAATTCTGGAGCTGTTTCTCTTGGGAGAAGTGTAATTTCAACACTATCTGTGCCAGAAGCTGTTGTAACTGTAATTGTTGCAGTACCAGCAGAAACTGGTGAGAGATATGTACCAATTAATTTAATAACATTTTCATCTGATGATGTAATAAGAATTTGGCCTTTGTTAACAAGATTACTAACATTAACAGCAGAATCTGTTTCTAAAGTGATTTGACGGTTAGCTTCACCAAGGTGCCATTCTGCCTTAAGTGCTTCTTTGTTTGAAATTGTAGCTTTAATTTTGGAAAGTTCGACTTTTGAAGAATTGTTTCCATTGCCGCCACATGATGCTAATGTTGTAACTGTACCTGCTGCTAAGAGACCGACAATTGTGAGTGTCAATAATGTTTTTTTCATATTTTCCTCCTATTGTTCACAATTAAACTACTGGATAAAAGTTTCGTTTTGAATATCTTTAAGGATTTGCTTGTATGTTTTTTGCTTAAATATACCCATGAGAGCTAAAGTAGTTCCTAAAATAATTAAAACAACAGCAATAACAAGTAAAACTATAAAGACATAGAATTCAACACATTTTGTTGAAAGTTGGAAATTATTATTTGCTTTATAAGATAATCTCCAGAAAATTAATGATATAATTAGGACTATAACACCAATGCAAAAATTACCCATGCCACGAGAAAAAGAGTTGTGTCCTCTTTGAATTTCAGCGTGAGCTGCTCTTGCTAAGGATTTTTCTTCTTCTTTGCTAATATGATTATGGATAATCTCACCACATCTTGGACATTCATATTGAATTTCGGTTTTGTTTGTTAAGCTTTCATTAGCGATATTATAAGATGACTTTTTTTCTTCTATCTTATTTTCGTTAATTTTTTTACCACAATGTGTACAATACATTGGTTCACACTCCTATTCTGTTACACAGACCAATTCGCTTGAATTGCTTGGATTGATTTGCCATGAAATCTTTCCAGAATTTGAGCCTTTATGGAATGTATAAACGCCTGTAACTTTAAATTTTTTACCTACAAAGTTTTCTTCTTCAGTCCAATAACTATCATCTGTACCTGTGTACATAAATGAAATGTAGATTGAGAAATCAGCATCTTTTAAATAAAGAGTAATTTCACTGTTAGAAGCTTTGTAAATAGATCTAACTTCGACAGTATCGGTAATTTGAACACTGCAGAAGAGTGAGTCATAATTTGCTTCTTTCAAATCTTTAGCAGCATATTGGAATGTATAAAGTTTATGTTCTTCAACATTGTCTTCTGCTGAAATGATAACTTTTGTATCGTTTTCATTTTTTCCTAAAATATTGAAAGAGTAGACATCTGTAACTTGGAATCCAAAGTTTTCACTATCTTGAGCTAAACCACAAAGTTCAATATAAGTGTTTTTCTTAGTGAATTTTGATGGTACAGCTGACATACCACAGAAAATATTGATACCAGCATATTCGCCTTTATCATATTTTGCACCTTGATCCTTTGTATAGTAGTTTTGGAGATAAAGGATGTGGTTTGCATAACCTGCAACAGTTCCTTGAATTCTAATTTTAACGTTGTTGTATGGGTTTTCGTAACTTGAATCAGCTAATGATTTTTCAACTTCACGTTTGATATCTAATAAGGAGACATCTCTATAATCGCCATAGTTGAATAATGGATCATCTTCGCCACTAAACATTACGAGTTTAAGTTTTTCAGCTTGAGCTTCTGCTTTATCAAAGATTTCTGCATATTGAGGCATAGCTTCAACATTTTTAACATAGCTATATCCTTCTTGAACAAGCCATAAGTTAAGTAAACGTAAGTCTTCGACATCAGCATTTTTTTTGTCTAAACAGACCCAAATAAGAGTGACGTATCTTTCACCTGTTGAGTCTGGATTTGGTTTACCATAATAGTCTTGAGCAGATGAAACAACGATTGTTCCTTTTTCTGAAGCTGTTTTTAATTTTTCTTTAGTAAAGTTAGAAGCAGCTTTACCATATGGTTCGACCTTACCTGTACTTTCTGGAGTATCAATTCCAAAGAATCTAGATTTGATAGTGTCCATATTAGATGAACCAGCTATTGGGCTGAAGTGAGCAGTATCACCATCGATACATGTCTTTAAAGTAACTTCAGCAACACCATCTTTATAGAAATCTTTTCCCTTGTAATCAAGATTTAATCTAACAGATTGATCATCGATATATTCGATTTTCTTTGTACCACAGCTTGCTAAACCTGAAACTGCGACGACAGAAAGGACGATAGTTAATATACGAGAAATAAATTTGTGTTTCATAAAATTCCTCACATTACATTGCTAATCTGGTTTGGTTGACTGCATCGCTAAATGCTGCGTCAATTGTCTTATTTCCCAAGAAGACTTGAGTTAAGATACCACCAGCTTCGTTACGTGCTGTAGCGCTGCCCTTAAAGACTGGATTAGTAATATAGTGTCCATCAATTTGGTTAATAACGACACTTGCACATCTACTAAGTTCAATTCCACTATCTAAGAATGTATTATAATCTTCAGTTTTATAGCAACTTTCTCTTACAGGAATGTAACCTTCACTATTAATACAAATAGAGACATTAACATTTGGTGTTAATAAATACTTTAAGAATCTCCAGCCATATTTAACAGCTTCGTCATTCTTTTCGTCTGAAAGTTTACTATTTCTTAAAAGTGTAACAGTTGGTCCTTGAGTAATATATTTAGCATTTTCATTACTTATTGCTGGGACTTTTGCAATTCCAACTTCAAATGAATCGCCTGTTGGGAAGTTATATCCTGCACCACCTGAACTACCGACTGTGAAGATACATTCACCTTTAGTAAAAGCATCACTACCATAAGTGCCTTCAACACCCTTAGTAGTAAATAAACCTTCATCGTAATTAGCTTTTAAGCCTCTTACGACTTCTTTAGCTTCAGCTGAATCAAAAGCTAAAACAGGATTGCCACTTTCGTCTGTGGACAAGAAATTATAACCAGATTGAGATAATTGAGTGATAAAGAAGTTAGAGTCACTATCATAACGGAATGGTTCTTCTAATGTTGGTGAAATATCTGCTTTGTGTTCAACAGCGACTTTGCAAATATCCATAAATTGACTCCATGTCATTGTGCTCATGAACTCATCAATTTGATCACCTAAAATTGAAGGATTATAGTAACTAAATACTTTTTGAACTAAAGTCTTGTTATAGAACATAATTTCTGTAGACTTCATTAATGGCAAAGAATATGTTCCGGAATTTTTATATTGTTGTCCTTCAGCTAAGAAGTCAGCGACAATATCATCCTTACCAGCTGTATCTCCCATTTTTTCTTCAGTTCCAAATCCGTATTCAGGATCATTCATATAATTGTCAAGATTGACTACAAATTGACCTGGAGTTTTTTCAGCTTGCATGTATTCTGCAACGTGATCAGGATAAGCGATAGCCATTGTTGGAGTTGTACCAACAGAGAAACCATCACGAACCTTTCTTAAAATATCATCATATCCGCCTTGATATTTTAAAGTAACTTTAACCTTTTTACCTTCGGTTTGTTGAATATAATCTTCAAATTCTGAAATGTGGGATTCTAATTCAGTGATGATTGTTTTACCAAATGTGTGCCAGAAGATAACTTCGACACCATCACTTTTATTATTCCCACAACCAGTAAGTCCACCTAAGAGTGAAATAATACTCATTAGATAGACTGCTTTATTTTTAATTTTCATATTTCCCTCCTAGATGGAAAACTATAATTTATAAAGTAGTATAAATTCTAATTACTACATTTGTAATCTAGTTTGGTTGACTGCGTCACTAAACCAAGTATCAATATTTTCAATACCTTCTGTTGGTGTTAAAACTTTTGTCATTAAACCACCGACAGCTGTTCTTGCAGCAGAAGAGCCTTTGAATGCTGGGGATGTGTATGTTTCATTAATAATATTTGAAACATATGTACTAGCCTTAGCCATTAAACGAGCAAGTGTCTTTTCTTCTGTGTTCTTAACATCACTTGCAGCTTTGTAGTCTTCGTTTTCATAGTTAGAGCTTCTAATACCCATATAACCAGAGTTGATAGCCCAGTCTAATGAGTTTTCAGCATCTGTCATAGTCTTCCATAATAACCAAGAGCCTCTAATTCTTGCTTCATCGTTGTGATCGAGAACTGTTAAGGATGGACCTTGGAGAATAACTTTTGGATCACGGCCTTCAGCGTGTGGAATTCTTGCAACACCAACGTTCATTGGGTTTGAATCGCTGAATTGATATTTAACACCACCGGATGAACCAACTGAGAACAATGTGTTGTTAGCTGTGAAGTATTCGTTTGTATATGTGTTACCAGCGCTACCTTTAGAAATGATGTATCCTTTGTCAGCAGCAGTTCTGAATGTCTTCATAAGGTTCTTCATTTCTGCGTTATCGAAATCAATACTACCTTTACCTGTTGATGTATCGACAGAAGTATATTTATATCCATATTGTTCAGCTAATGTGATGAATAAGTTATCATCGGAGTCATAAGCGAAAACAGCATGATATTTTTGGTCTGATAATAAAATCTTTTTACCTTCTGGTAATGAGTCGTTGTATTTGATAAGAGCTGGGCAAAGTTTATTGAATAATTCTTCCCATGTAAGATTGTCAAAATAATTTGCATCAAGTGCTTTTCCACCATTGATTGTTGCATCATATGCGGAAAGATCTAATGAAAGTAAAACATCTTCGTTATAGAACATAAGTTCTGTTGACTTACAATATGGAAGTGAATATGTTCCTTCGAAAGCATATCCCTTACCTTCATCCATAAATGAAGCAATGTAGTCGTTTTTATCTTTTTCTGTAAGACCAATTTCTGGATCGTTGATGTAATCGTCAAGATTTACAGCTTTGCCATAATCCAAATAGTCTGCGACATGATCTGGATAGCATTGGACGATATCTGGATAGTTGTTACCACTAAAGCCTTTAACAACAGCATCCTTTAACTCGTTGTAGCCCATACCTGTTTGAATAACGTTGTTGACCTTGTATTCTGGATACTTATCTTCGAAAGCTTTAATATAGTTTTCGAGTTGGCCTTGGTTGTTCTTACCTGTAATAGACCAAAGTGTAATAGTAGTTTTCTTTGAACCACCATTGTTTCCACCGCAAGCAGCTAATGTAACTGTACTCAAGACGAGTGGTAATAAGAGTAATAGAGATTTTTTCATGATTTTCCTCCTTGAACAAGTTTCTCTACATAGATATATATATTTAAACAGCAAGATTTGCCTGTTTAAATTAGCCTTTAATGCCGGCTCTGCCGACACCCTTCATAATGTATTTACGGAAAAATACAAAGAGAAGGAATAATGGAACTGTTACTAAAACTGTAGCAGCCATTTGATAGCCGTATTCAACACGGTCACTTTCTAAATCAGTGAAGCTAGAACCACGTAAACCGTTAGAAACCAAACGATAAGATGGATCGTTTGTAACTAAGTTTGGCCATACATATGAGTTCCATGTTCCCATGAATTTAAGAATAGTAATAGAAATAAGTGTTGGTGCAGCAAGTGGAACCATAACCTTCCAGAGATATGTCCAGTCGCTCTTACCATCGACTTTAGCAGCTAAATATAATTCGTTTGGAATTTGTTTAAAGTTTTGTCTTAATAAGTAAATGTGGAAAACACTTACCAAGAAAGGAACAATCATAGCTAAATAAGCTTGAGTAATTGTTTGATTGTTTCCAATCCAACCGAATGAAGCAATAGTAATGTAGTTAGAAATAACCATCATTTCGCCCGGAATCATCATTGTCATTAAGAAGATCATGAATAAGAAGTCTCGACCTTTAAATGTTAATCTTGAAAAAGCAAAGGCGGCAAAGACTGTTGTAATCAAAGTACCTGCTGTTGAGAAGATAGCAACGATGATAGTGTTTTTCATATATGTGAAGAAATCAAATGTCTTAAAGACATAGACATAGTTTGACCACATAACGATATTTGGGAAAAATGTTTGTGTATTACTTTGAATTTCTGTATTTTGTTTTAACGATGTAATTATCATCCAATAGAATGGGAAAACAATAATTAATGCCATAATGAACAAGAAAGCATAAACGAGAACCATAGAAATTGATTTGGTGACTTTTTCTGTCTTTCTAATATCTTCTGCGGTCTTTCCTGATTCAGAAATAGAAAGTCTAATGTTACTAGTAACACTTATGCTATTAAGGTTTTGTTTAATTGAAGTATTCATCTTTTCCTCCTTAATAGTGAACTCTCTTCTTTGAAACATACATTTGTAAGAATGTAAAGATCAAAATAACAACGAAGAGGAATACAGCTGCAGCTGCAGCAAACGAAGTTTGAGTATTTAAGTTTTCGTAAATGTAATAAACAACTGTGTACATGTTCTTAGATCCGTTAGTTGTACCTGGACCATTAAACAAACCAACAATTGAAGAATATTCCTTAAATGATCCGATAAAGCTTGTAATCATAATGTACAAGATTTGTGGGGATAAAAGTGGAATAGTAATTTTTGTAAGGACTCTTCCCTTTGGAGTTGAGTCGATTTTAGCAGCATCATAGTATTGTTTATCAATACCTTGTAAACCACTTAAGAAAATTAAGATCTTGAATGGCAAGCTACTCCAAACAATATAAATAAGTAATGGAACCATAGCATTCCAACGTGTAGCACCTTGAATCCATTTGAAATCTCCTAAATGGAATAACCAGTTAATAATACCGGTTGAATCAAAGATAACTGAGAAAACCATACCAACAGCGATTGTGTTTGTAACATATGGTAAGAAGAATATTGTTTGTAATGTTTTTTGTAGCCACTTAATAGAGTTAAGTGCAACAGAAATTATTAATGCAATAATAATTGAAATAGGGACTGAAATTAACATTATGAACGTGTTTGGAATTGCGAATCTAACAAAGTTTGTTTCCTTTGCCCCATTATATGTTGTTAATCCGAAAATAACTCCGAAGTTGTTGAGAGTAAATCCTTCATTTTCACCTGTGAGATAGTTGTAATTCTTCATGAAAGAAATAGCGATTGTATCGATCAAAGGATAAATAAGGAAAACAGCTATCAGGACTAAAACTGGAGCAAGATATAACCAGGCTTTCCAGTTGTTCTTACTAGCAACATCTTCGATATTTGTTACTTTATAAGCCTTCTTGTTTTTTCTGCGAGAGATTACTCTTACAACTACGTCTTTTTCAGAATCATAGTAACCGCAGTTTTGGACGTTTTGTCCAACGTTAGAGGCAGTGACTTCTTGTGTATTCATTGCCATACCTCCTACTTAATTCTCAATCTCTCTTCTGTTTCTACATCGAATAAGAACATCTTACTTGGTTTGACTGATAAGACAATGTGACCTTTAACAAGATCATCTTCATTGCTAACAATAACTTTAAATGTAGGTTTTGTACAAGCTTCATTTTTAGCGACGATTGAGATATCACGTCCAAGAATTTGAACCATATCAACATCAGCTTGAAGACCAACTTTATCGCCTTCTTTACCAAGAGCAAATCCTTCAGGTCTAATAGCGACTGTAACAGGTCTATCTTCTACTTTATCTTCAAGTTCATAAATGACGTCTGTTCCAATCATTACCTTACCATCTTTGATTTCACCTTTGAAAACGTTAATTGGAGGTGTTCCTAAGAATTGAGCAACGAATAAGTTAGCTGGATTATTATAAACTGTTTGTGGAAAATCCATTTGTTGCATAACACCAAGTTTCATAACGACAATTTGATCAGAAATTGACATTGCTTCTTCTTGGTCGTGAGTAACGAATACAGTTGTAATACCTGTATCTCTTTGAATTCTCTTAATTTCTTCACGAGTTTGTAATCTTAAACGAGCGTCTAAGTTTGAAAGTGGTTCGTCTAAAAGAAGAACCTTTGGTCTTTTAACTAAAGCACGAGCAATAGCAACACGTTGTTGTTGACCACCAGAAAGTTGTGATGGCTTTCTTTGTAAATATTCGTCAACTTGAACGAGTTTTGCTGTTTCAACAACGATATCTTTTCTTTCTTCTTTAGTTAAACGTCTATGAGCAACAGCGGATTTAGTTTCTGTCTTAACATCTGAAAGATTTAAATTATCTGTTAACTCTTTAACTATTTCATCGGTGATTTCTTTGGAAGCTTGTTTAAGTTTAAAGAAAACACGTGTATTTTTACCATCAAAGTAAATCTTTAAATCTGAGTATCTAATGCCTTTTGTTTTAATAATTTGTTTGAAATCGTTGACAAACTTCTTATTGACAACATTTGTTATAACTGTATTTGTTGATAAGAATTTAGCTTTGTCATTTGCTGATAAAGCATTTTCCATCTCTTCAAGTTTGCCACGAGCAATGTTATTGATTCTAGCTAAAATTTCAAAGCCGCCTTGGACTCTTGTAATAGAAACGTTTAAAACTTTTCCGTATTTTTTAGCTGTTGCTGTACATGTTTTGATAGTATCATCAATTAAATTTGTATTAAAGTCTTTACCAAGTTTTGCTTCAAATGAAACGTTGACGATTTCAGTTTCATCATAAGCGTTAACGATTGCTCTAACGTTTGTATCAAATTGAGCTTCACTTGTTTGAACTTTTGATTCTTTAATTTCAATTGTATTAACAACCTTATTTAAATTTTTAATGAAAAGGTTATGGAAAGATTCTGGTACATTTCTTAAAGCTACTTTAACATAATCATCTTCTAAAGATACTTCAGGCTTCTTGACACCCATCTTACGTAATAAGAGTGAGACGCCTTCATACATATCTTGTTTTTCTAAATCTGTTTTGATAGAAGCGACTTTTGCATCGATGAAATAATCGAAGAAAGTGACAAGTGGGACTTCAACTTTAAGGTTACGAAGTGGAAATTCGATATTCTTAAAGATTGTCATATGTGGGTATAAAGCGTAGTTTTGGAAAACTAAACCAATACCTCTTTTTTCTGGCGAAAGATTTGTGACTTCTTCGTCACCAAACCAAACTTCACCACTTGTAATGCTATGTAAGCCAGAAATCATGTATAAAGTTGTTGATTTACCACAACCTGAAGGTCCTAAAAGACCGACTAATTTACCATCTGGAATAGTGATATCTAAGTCTTTAACTGCGACTGTATCACGAATGTGTTTCTTAAGGTCACCTGGGAAAACTTTTGTAAGGTTCTTAATTCTAATTTCCATATTTTGCTCCTTTTATATTGGTTATTTAGTTAGTTCCATCGTCTTGTTTATCGTCGACGGAATTGAGTTTTAATTTTTCGATTTGTTTCTTTGTCTTATGATCCTTATAAGTAATAAGGAAGAATCTTGCATAGTAACCTATCATGATTATGCTTAGGATACCAAAGATAACAATTGGTACGTCACAAGGGTTAGAAACAATTGTTGTGTTACTTAAAGAATTAGATCTATGGAAAATGAAGAGTATCAAATAATAAATACTTCCAGTACCAATAAATGCTGTTACGCTTGATTTAATATAACGTTTTGTATTTATTCTATTAAATTCATCATTTTTGTATTTATTACGTCTATAGAAATATAATCCAATAGCAGCACCAGCAAATACAACGACAAATATTACTGTTGAGATAATTAAATATGTATTGATATTACTTGTCTTAGAATCAGTAAGGTCGACTTCGATATTACCAAATGCGTATGAAATTGCAGTTCCTGGTTTTGTTTTTAAATAATCAATAGTAGCAATATCTATATAGAAAGTTAAATTCTTAATATCTATGGATTTAATATGATCTGGTTTTAAATCACCAAGTAAGAAGTTAACTGTATTTTTACCAGCGCTCAAATTAATGTTTGGTTTAACATTATTGGCTGAATATGTTCTTACAGTGCCATCATCAAATGTAATAACAAACGAAGTGTTTGATAAAGCATATAATTGATAACGGATAAAAAGTGTTGGGCTAGAAACCTCTTTATCGCCATTGCTTAATTTTGATGAAAGTCTACTATAATATGAAGCTTTAGCTGTTTTGTAATGACTTAAGGCATCAACTTCAATATTGTAAATTAATGATGTTTGTCCAGCAAATGTGCCATATTTTTCAAATTCGACTTTAAACATTTTTGATGAATCAACAGGATCAGGAATTGCATCTCCTGTATAATTTGCTGGTGCTTTAATTCCAAGATAAAAGTTAGTGTTTAAATTTGGCGTCCAAGAAGAATTTTCAGATAATTTCTCTGCAAGGAAAATATTTGAAAGTTTAACAGAATCTTTATCAATTTGTTCTGTCGATCTAACATTTAATGTAATTCTAAGTGTTCTATCTGTAGAGCCTAAGTTTGAACCAAATCCATAGTAATTAGTTATTGTTGTTGGTCTATCGAAATAAGACTCACGGCTTACTTTTCCAGATGAAGTAGTTACATCATATTTTACAGTTAAAGGTAAGTATTCGTCACCTTCACCATAAAAGCCAAGCATATAGCTATGTGTTGTTGTTTTTACATCGCTTTTAAACTTAATCGAGAAGTTATATGTTAAGCAGCTATCTGTACTTGTTGCTGATGTAACATATGAACTGTCGATTTCATTATCGTATTCAAAAAGATTTTGAGTCGATGCAGTTGAGTTAGCTGATTTTACAGGATTCTCTGCAAGAGATTTTACATTTCCTGTGCTAGCGCAAAAAACAATGCCTGCTAACAGAGACATTGTGGCACCAAGAATAATTTTTTTCTTTGCTTTCATAAATTTCCTATTCTTAATTAAGTCAAATGGTACTTTTGTATGTTCCATACTTGAATTATAACTAATAAAGCTACGCTTTACAACAAAATTCAAACTTAAATAATGTAATTGCTATCATAAAACTGATTTTCTTTACAAAAAAAGCTATTTTTTTACAATCTTAAGAACAATTTTGTGATATATAGATTTAACTTTTAAAAAATTTTTTACATTGTGATTTATAAGCGTTCTTCCATCTTAAAATCAGGTGCTTTATTTTGCTTTAAAGCCATATCAACAGCACATTCATCCATACTGTAATATATTTTGTTGTCTCCTGTTTCAACTTCGTTTATTCCTAGCATATAATCTGGGAAACCTTGTTTGTTTTTGCTAAAACACATCATCGAAAACGAAATTAAAAGAGGAACACAAAAAGAAAATACGGACAAGACAATTTCTGCAAGAAAGAAAATGCAGTATCTTATTAAAAATCTCCCTGTAGAAACGTTAAGACATTTGCTATCTACTAAACCAATTTTATATATTAATTTACCTATTGTTTTTCTTCCTCGTTTAAAAATTAAAGGAGGAACAAGATAAGTCAAAGCACAAGCCAACACTATTGCTACTGGAATAGATATTAAAAATATAATATTGGATACAAATCTCGTGTCCTTATACATGTTAGGTACCTCTGTAATCAAATATCCCGTGGCGTAATTATCAATATAAACAGCATATATTTTTTCAGCATAATCTTTATATGAAAGAGAACATTCAGTGTTTTCAACTATTTTGCCTGTCGAATCTTTAATAAAGCAAGCAACACCTTCATATACCATCTTTTCACCTAATCGATATTCATCATAGTGCTTTTGAACTTTCTGAGCACTCTCATTTAAACCACTACTATCTAAATAAGAAATAAAATCATCTATTGCTGTACTCAACAATTCTTTATGTTTTAAAGCTGTTATTGTTTTATCGTTTTTATAATAAGAAACAATATCATAATATCTATCATTTTCTAAGACATATAATCCCGAGTTTTTTTGAGTGTTTGTAATTCTATTTTCAGCCGATTTATAAGCTGATGTACTCTTTATAATGGACATAGATGATAAAAATATAATAAGTCCTAAAAAAGCGCACAATAAAGCATCAACAACATTTGCTAATACTCTTTTATAAAATAGTGGTCGTTGATATTGAATATTTATTTCTTCCATTAAATGTAAAGTCCTCTCTTTTTATAGACTTCATCCAAGTCTACTGTATCGATAATTATTGTTTTAGTTAATTTATCCGATAATGTTTGGTTATACGCGCTGATAAATAAATATATTATAGAAACAATTAGAACTACTAAGCTAATCATTGTAACAATAAATAGCGCACTCATCCCAAATAATTCCGCAAAACTAATTGTTGGATAAGGAATGAATAATAAACCAGGCAATTGAAATATAATATTAAAAATAGAACCTATTGCTCTGTCACTTTTATTAGTGATTCTAATAGTGTCAGATTGTACTCTTTCTTCTTTTAAAATAATTAGTCCTAATGTTCTTCCTTTTCTATTAACCATTGGTAAAACAATGTACATTCCAACCGAAGTGATAACAAAAGAAATAATGGCAGCAAGTTGTACTATAACTACATCATTAGCTTTTAATTCAACAATTAAATTTGAAAGTTCAATATAACTTTTATCAACAGTAGAAGTTCTCAAATCTTTTTCTTCAATATCCTTCATAACTTCACTATATAATTTTAAAAATACTGTGTTGGTAAATCTTTCAAAATCAGCCTCAGCTTGTGAAGTTAAAGAATCTTTTTCATCGAAGTAAGCGTTAAATTCTTCAATATATCTTCCTTTTATCGATAATTTTTCATTAGTTTCATCATATTCAAAAAAGCCATACGATTTATCGTTTTCAACATATTCTTCTTTAACTTCTTTAGTTGTTTTTTGACCTCTAAAATCAACAAAGTATGTTGTAATTACATCTGTATTGCCTTCAATTCCTAAATAATAACCTAAAGATTTTTTAGCCGTCGTTTCTAAATTTCCGTCATAGTAATACTTTTCATTTTCTTCATAAAAAAGAAGACCGTTATTATACAGAATATCCATTCTCTGTCTAGTGTAGTCTATGGCCTCTTCTTCTTTCTTTTGAGATCCCGTAGCTAGTTTTGCTAGCGGATATACTGCTATGTTAAAAAGAATCATACTAATTATTAATACGACAAAAAAATCAGCTAAATAAATCAGCATTCTTCTTCCTTTTTTTACAGGCAATATATCAAACGTTTTTTCTTCTTTTTCTAAATCATTTCCAGCCATTTTCCAATGTCCTCATAGTCATCTACCCAAATAGTTATCAGGTCGTAATTAAACATATAGTTAGTTACATCTCTGTAAGTTTTTTCACTATATCCTTCTTCACGTTTGATAAATATAAAGTTAAATTTCAAATAGTTTCTAGCCAATTCAAGTAATCTTTTCATATTTGGATCAGTTAGGGAGATACCGATTAATATGCATGCGTTAAATTTGAAGTCGTGTAATTGTTTATAGATATTCCAAGCGTATGGATTGTTATATAAATAAAAATACTCACTCTCATTAAAAATCAATGAATCAGTATATTTGTGCTCGTTGTTTTTTTCATATGGTAACAGTCCATGTACATGATAAATATCAACTAAAACACCTTGATCAACATAGCTGTTATCATCGTAAATTGTCACATATTTAATAGTTCTCTTCTTTAATAAATATTCTAAATTCGTATCGTAATTATAAGTGATGACAGATATGTGTGGGTGCTTTTCTATAAAGTTAACACAGTGATACAAAGTAGAATCAGGATCGTTAAAACTTTTAGCCTCCTCAAACTCGTATAGTTCATTATTAAGAGACTTATTTATATCAAAACCAGCAGTGTTTAAAAATTTGCAGTTAACGAATAGCTCTTGACCGACATAGTGCTTAATTTCACTGATTGCTTCCTTATCACCATTGACAAATTCCAAGTTTAAGGCATTGACTAAACTTTTCCAATCTTTAGCACCATAATCGCAGTTTATGCCCGCACCCATAATTAAATCAATATGTAAATTATGAGTATGTAATTTTAAAATCCAAAGTAAAAAGGATGATGCAGAGCTATTTATATTTTCAACATTATATGAATTTAAGAAATATAATAAATCATCTTTCTTAGCAATACTTTTTCTAAGCTTAAAATCAATCTTTTCGCCTTCAATAAAACCAATAGCATAGAAATTAGACTCATCAAAATATATATTTACACTTGAATTCGGTTCATATATATACGAATCAGAAATATTCTTTACTTTGACAATATTAACATTTCCCATAATGTCAATTTCTTCAAAGTTCACACCAAAAACAGAATTATAAATATGAACACCGTATTTGTGCAAGTGACCTTTTTTAGAATTAACAAAGACTTTAAAGTTAATGGTTGGATCAAACTTAAATCCAAAAGATTTAAAAGTTATTCCATCGTAACTTACATCGTTTATATAGTATAAATATAAAAGAATTAGCAAACTCTTTTTTTGAAACAAATACCATTCACGATTAGATAAATTCATATTGCCTCCTTATTAGTTCTGTTTTATTATTTATTTTCCTTTTCTAAAGAAAAATAAGTTAATCATCTGTGCAGCAACTAAAAATACAGTAACTGCAATTCTCTTATCGCTAAAGAAAATAAATATTGGAATTGAAATAACATCGATAAATAAAGCCCTAAACATTACATTTCTAGTTAGCATTACGGCTAAATCGCCTTTTTCATTTTCCGAAGTTTTCTTTACCAAAAAATGAATACCTACTGGTATTAATCCAACAATTTCAATAATAATAAATAGTACTATTTCACCAATTAATTTTTTATCCACGTAAAGATTATACAATAAAAAACGATATTGTTCATTATTATTAGAACATATCGCTTTTACACAAACATTAATTTGTTAAATTATAGACTTAATATAGAAAATACACACAATAAAAACAGTGTTTAATCAACTCTTAATTGAGTAATAAAAAACTCCCTATTTCTAGGGAGTTATTATTAACATTTATACAGTAAGTAAAGTTATTACTTAATGATTGTGTTAACTGTACCAGCACCAACAGTACGTCCACCTTCACGGATGGAGAACTTTGTACCTTGTTCAATAGCAACTGGGTGAATAAGTTCAACTGTTAATTGAACGTTATCGCCTGGCATAACCATTTCTGTGCCTTCTGGTAATGTGATAACACCTGTAATATCAGTTGTACGGAAGTAGAATTGTGGTCTGTAACCATTTAAGAATGATGTGTGACGGCCACCTTCTTCTTTTGTTAAAACGTAGACTTGAGCAACGAACTTTGTGTGTGGGGTAACAGAACCTGGCTTAGCAAGTACTTGACCACGGACGACTTCGTCACGTGTAACGCCTCTGAGAAGAACACCGACGTTATCGCCAGCTTCGCAGAAGTCGAGAGTCTTACGGAACATTTCCATAGATGTGACAACAGCTGTCTTTGTTTCACGGATACCGACGATTTCGACGGAATCGTTAGCGTGTAATTCACCACGTTCGACACGACCAGTAACAACTGTACCACGGCCTGTGATGGTGATAACATCTTCAACAGCGAGTAAGAATGGTTTGTCGTTATCACGGACTGGATCTGGGATGTATGAATCAACAGCATCCATTAATTCCATGATGTGACCTTCTTCGGTCTTGTCGCCATCGAGAGCTAATCTTGCAGAACCACGGATAACTGGGACTTCATCGCCTGGGAATCCATAGCTGCTTAAGAGTTCACGGACGTCCATTTCGACTAAGTCGATTAATTCTGGATCGTCAACGAGATCTGTTTTGTTTAAGAAAACAACGATATATGGAACGCCAACTTGACGTGCGAGCAAGATGTGCTCACGTGTTTGTGGCATAACACCATCAGTTGCAGCAACAACAAGGATAGCACCATCCATTTGAGCAGCACCAGTGATCATGTTCTTAACATAGTCAGCGTGTCCTGGGCAGTCAACGTGAGCATAGTGTCTCTTAGCTGTTGAATATTCGATGTGAGCGGTATTAATTGTAATACCTCTAGCTTTTTCTTCTGGAGCGGCATCGATTTGGTCATAAGCCATAGCTTGTGCGCCACCGCGTTCAGATAAGACTTTGGTGATAGCAGCGGTTAATGTGGTTTTGCCGTGGTCGACGTGACCAATTGTACCGATGTTAACGTGAACTTTACTTCTATCAAATTTTTCTTTTGCCATAATGGTAAATTTTTCCTCCTTAGCAATCGTGCTTATAATATAGCATTTTTAATTATTTTACAATATATATCATGTTTAAACAAAGTAAAATTTGAGTAAACATGACATATTTTATATTGTTTTTGAAATTATTGAGCGTTTCTCTTCTTAATAATTTCTTCAGCAACAGACTTTGGAACTTCTTGGTAGTGATCAAATTCCATGACATAGATACCACGGCCTTGAGTCATACTACGAAGATCTGAAATATAACCAAACATGTTACCGAGTGGGATGAAGGCGTTAATAATTTGAGCGTTACCTCTCATTTCCATACCATCGACTAAACCACGACGGCTAGAAATATCGCCTAAAACTGTACCAAGGTAATCAACTGGAGTTGTAATTTCAACTTTAGCAATTGGTTCAAGAATGACTGGGTCACACTTCTTGGCAGCTTCTTTTAAAGCTAATGCAGCAGCAAGCTTATAAGCTGCTTCTGATGAGTCGACATCGTGATAAGAACCATCAAATAATGTTGCCTTAATATCAATAACTGGATATCCAGCTTGTAAACCTCTATCGAGAGATTCTCTTAAACCATCAGCTGTTGGCTTAATGTATTCTCTTGGAACAACACCACCAGCGATAGCATCGACGAATTCAAATCCTTTGCCTGGGTTTGGTTCAAATCTAATCCAAACGTGACCATATTGACCATGACCACCGGATTGTTTGATGTATTTACCTTCACATTCGCCTGTCTTTCTAATTGTTTCACGATAAGCGACTTGTGGAGCACCGACAACACATTCGACACCGAAGTCTTCTCTTAAACGAGTAACGTTAACGTCGAGTTGGAGTTCACCAACACCAGCGATAATGTTTTGACCTGTTTCTGAGTCGGTATAGAAGTGGAATGTTGGGTCTTCTTCTTGTAATTTAAGAAGAGCAGCTGTCATCTTGTCTTGATCGATCTTTTTCTTTGGTTCGATAGCTTCAGAAATAACTGGATCAGAGAAGACGATACTTTCAAGTTTTAATGGACGTGTTTCGTCGCAAAGTGTATCACCTGTACCAGTGACCTTTAAGCCGACTGCAGCACCAATTTCACCAGCGTTGACTTGATCGACGTCTTGACGGTGGTTAGCGTGCATTAAAACAAGTCTTGAGAATCTTTCTTTAGTGCCCTTGGAAGCGTTATAGACATATGTACCAGCCTTAGCAACACCAGAGTAAACTCTGAAGAAGCAAAGACGTCCAATGAATGGGTCGGTCATAATCTTAAATGCTAAAGCGGCTAAAGGTTCATTGTCGTCTGGTTTACAAACGACTTCGTTACCATCTGGTCCTTTACCAACTGCAGCTGGGATATCGAGTGGAGATGGTAAGTAATCAATAACAGCATCAAGGAGTAATCTAACGCCCTTGTTCTTATAAGCGGAACCGCAAAGAACTGGGAAGATATCACCGTTGATTGTAGCCTTACGAATTGTTGATTTAACTAAGTCAATTTCTGGTTCTTCACCTTCGAGGACTAACATCATAAGGTCATCGTTATAGTTTGCTAAAGCTTCGAGCATCTTGTGGTGATATTCGTTTGCTTTATCCTTATATTCTTCTGGAATTTCAGTAACTGTTGGTTCTTCAGTTGGGTTGTTTGTACTGTAGTTATAAGCAACCATCTTAACTAAGTCAATGACACCTCTAAGGTTACTTTCGAGACCTATTGGATATTCAATGACAACAGCGTTTGCACCGAGTTTTTGGTGAATTGAGTTAGCAGACATTTCAAAGTCAGCACCGATAGCATCGAGTTTGTTAACGAAAACGATACGTGGAATGTTGTACTTTGTAGCTTGTCTCCAAACAGTTTCAGTTTGTGGTTCGACACCATTTTTACCATCAAGAACAGTAACAGCGCCATCGAGTACACGGAGAGATCTTTCAACTTCAGCTGTGAAGTCGACGTGTCCTGGAGTATCGATAACGTTAATACGGTGGCCTTTCCACATAGCTGTTGTAGCAGCTGATTGAATGGTAATACCACGATCTTGTTCTTGTTTCATGAAGTCCATTGTGGCTGCGCCATCGTGAACTTCACCTATTTTGTGTGTCTTACCTGTGTAAAATAAGATACGTTCTGTTGTAGTTGTTTTACCGGCATCAATGTGAGCCATGATACCGATATTTCTGGTTTTATCAATTGGGAATTCGCGTGCCATAATTCACACCTACCAACGATAGTGAGCGTAAGCCTTGTTAGCTTCAGCACTCTTGTGCATGTCTTCTCTCTTCTTGACGGAACCACCTGTGCCGTTTGCAGCATCAATGATTTCACCAGCTAAGCGATCTTCCATGCTCTTTTCATTTCTGAGTCTAGAATAGTTAACTAACCATCTGAGTCCAAGAGTAACTCTTCTTTCAGCTGAGACTTCAACTGGGACTTGATAGTTTGAGGCACCAACACGGCGGGCCTTAAGTTCGAGTTCAGGCATGATGTTGCCTAAAGCGACTTCAAAGACTTCCATTGCTGGTTTGCCAGTTTTGGCTTCGACCTTTTCAAAGGCGTGATATAAGATGGTTTGAGCTGTGCCCTTTTTACCATCTAACATGATTTTGTTAATTAAACGAGTGACGAGTTTAGAATTGTAAATTGGATCTGGTAAAACGTCTCTTTTTGAAATACTTCCATTCTTACGTGGCATAATTTACTTTCTCCTTTCTTTACTTCTTTTGGATCTCTCCATTGGCCTTTGTGCCATAGAGTGATCTTGATTGTTTACGGTCTTGGACGCCGAAGCATTCTAAGCCACCACGGATAATGTGGTAACGAACACCTGGTAAATCCTTAACACGGCCGCCTCTAATTAAAACGACCTTATGTTCTTGAAGGTTGTGACCTTCTCCACCAATATAGGCGGTAACTTCGTATCCATTTGTTAAGCGGACACGAGCATACTTACGCAAAGCTGAGTTTGGCTTCTTTGGGGTCATGGTACCAACACGGGTGCAAACGCCACGTTTTTGTGGGGCGGCTTGATTGCGCTCTTTTTTGTTGAGTGAATCCCATCTCTTGCCTAAAGCTGGGGCTTTGGACTTTTCAACTAAATTTTTACGACCATTACGGACGAGTTGGTTGATTGTCGGCATAATACTCTCCTTTCAAAAAATATACTGTATTGAGTACACGTTTCCGGGCGTGTCCGACTCCTTTCATAAAAAGAGGCGAACCGAGGTTCGTGCAGTAAATAGTTTATCACTCTATTTCTTATTGTCAACAACTTTTTTCAAAAAAATCACAAAATCAAAAAAGTATTTTTTTCCATCTTTATCACACATAAAAAACCTTAGTTATCTATGATGATAAATAGATTCTAAGGCTTATTCTTATTGATTGTTAATTTTGTTTGCTTTTGTTAAATCTTCGTTAAACTTGCTTCTAACAAACCAGAAGATCAAATATATAGCTGGCATCCCTAAATTTGTTTCTAGACATGAATTAACTAATAAAGTTTTTATACTTGCTTCATTCATCGGTCTAATGCCATTTACTAATAAAGCAAATTCCCATCCAAACTGAACGCTAAATCTCATCAAGCACAAATATAAAATATTTACAAAACTATTTTCTTTATTTAACTGAATTACTATTAATATCAAATAACTAATTACTAAAACTATTCCCATCCATCCATGATAAGCACCTGTTGTTCTCGTGGTTTGAATAGTTGCTTCTCCACCCATATCTGCAATCGAAGGCGCAATCATCCACCACATACAGATTAAAAAGATCCAATATTTAGTATATTTATCTTTTGATAATGCCGTCCAAATGAAAGCAAAATTAGTTATTCCATAGCTTATTGACATCCAAAATAAAACCAAAAAAGTATCTAATGCATTTGCCACTTCTCCATTTATATATACCGTTCTAGTGTGACTCATTAAATAAAAGCCACCAAAATCTACAATTGTATATAAAATTCCACCAAAGACAGCAAACAGAATTGTTTCATATCTTTTCTTCCAAATTAGCAACGACAAAAAGACAATCAAAAATATTGAATCCAATATGATATAAAGAAGATTAAGATTTCTTGTTGGAACAATATTTTCTGTTACAGCTAAATGAATTAGACTCATAATCTTACCTCTCAACAATTATGATTATAATATATTATTTTTATTTATTTAAATATCTTCCTAATTCATATTCTGTTATTTGATTATTAAAATCTATAATCTCTCTCCTTTTTATCTCAATATACTTCTTAAATAATCTTTCTTTGAACGTTTCTTTTACTAATTTATCTCTACTAAAATATCTTAAAGATTCTTCTAAGCTATTTGGTAATTTTGTTTTCTTTAAATTAAAAGATTCTTTATTATTAATTCCATTAAGTCCAAGAGCCATAATACAAGCTATTGTTAAATACGGATTACATAAAGCGTCAACTGTTCTTATTTCTATCCTAGCTTTATCTCCTTTTGCATCTGGTATTCTAATCATTGCCTTTCTATTTGCTAATGAACTAAACGCATATTGTGGTGCTTCACCACCACTACTTGTCCTTTTATAAGAATTAATTTTTGAATTTGTTAAAGCCATAAGAGACTTAGAATGTTTTAATAGACCATTTACAAAATAACGTCTATACTCACTTTCTTTTCCATCAAACAAATTTTCTCCATCGCTGGTTATAGAACAGTTTAGATGCAATCCATTGCCTGGTAAATCGCTATAGATTTTAGGCATAAATGAAACGATACAGCCATTTCTTTCCCCTACAATTTTTGCCACTTGTTTAAATATTAAAATCGCATCCGCTGCAGCCATTGCCTCCATGTATTCATAGTTAACTTCATTTTGCCCATGACCTACTTCATGATGATTAGGTCCTACTTTATAACCTAATTTGTTAAATTCATCACTTATTTCACATCTAATTTTTGATGACAATTCTGATAAATCAAAATAATTTTTATCGTCTATTGGAATTAAATCACCATTTTGCTTTTTTAGAATATAAAACTCTGGTTCAAATCCAACATTAAAAATAAATTTATGCTTTTCCCAATAATCATCTATTTGTTTTTTTAGGACATATCTAGAATCGCATTCGTAATTCTCGCCATTAGATTTACAAACATATGAAAAGATATACGCTTCATTCTTATTTTCAATTATTTTTAAGCTTTTACTATCAACTTTTAAATATAAATCAGCTTTATCTATGCTCGAAAAGCCACATATACTCGAGCCATCAATCATCAATTCATTTTGTAGAGCTCTTTTAAAGCAATTATCTGGAATAAAAACACTTTTTAATTCTCCATTAATATCAACAAATAAAACTTTTAACAATTTAACATTTTGATGAACTAATCTTTTAAAAATATTTTCGTTTAACATATTTATCATTAAAGCTATGTTTTAGAGATCGTTTTTATGCTTTTGTATAATTTAGAATTTTATCCATTTTGGTTAAATTCGTATAAATCGTTCATTAAGTTAAATACTAAAAGTAAAATTTATTCATGAAGAATTTAACTATTTTAAGAGAACGTAATCACTATAGTAGAAAGCAAATGGCTGAATTTCTACATGTAACTGTTCAAACTTATTCTCGTTATGAAGAAGGTTTACGTGAACCAAGTCTCGAAACGTTACATAAAATAGCCGATATTTTGCACTGCTCTTTAGATGATCTTACAGATATAAACGTTTTGGATACTTCCCTTAAAATCAAGGTTAAAAAAGATTATCGAACAAAGAAGCCCCGTGTTTATATTGTCGAGAGTGAACCAAAGCTCAATAAAGTTAATGCTAAGATTTTAGAAAAGTATTTATCAATTATCATTAGCGATATCGACTTTAGTCAAAATGTCAAAGAACAAATCAACAAAAAAATAAAAGAAAACGAGAATTTTAAAAAGATTTCTAACGAATAAAGCTAGAAATCTTTTTTAATCTATAAATTCTTTAAATTTATAATATATATTTAAATTTATTAAATTGGTCAAAGCTTCTTTTGAACATATATCAAAATATCTATTTCTCATTATTGTCGAAAATTCTTTTTCTTCAATATATTTTTCAAGTTTACTTTGATTTATTCTCGTTTCTTCATAATCTAAATAATTAAACAAGTCCAAAAATTGAATAATCTCATAGTTAAAGGCATTTATCTTATGTTTACATGGATTTAGTTCAACTACTTCGTCTTTATAATTTAAAATTGTCTTTTTCTCTATGTTATTAGTAATAATATGAGTCCTATCTTTTTCTTTATACTCAATTTCTAATTTCTTTTTTAAATAATTTCCAGTATAAGCTCCAAACAAGCCTCTATCATTTTTAATATAATTATTTTTAACAAAAAATGAGAAGTTAATTGAATCATCAAAACTTCTATTTTTTTCATTAATTAAAATTTCAACTTCTTCATCTAACTTCTCAATCATAATCTAGCCTTTTTTTGATACCTTTCTATAAGCTTGTCTAAAGAAATGTGCCCACTGTACTTCGTTGTGATTATATTTCTTATTGACTAAGGTATATAGAAATTTAGAGTTATATCCTCTTTTTATTAAATCTTCTTTTATTTTATATACATACGGAGTAAAGCTTGCTTCAAAACCTTTACCACCTGAAGAAAATATAATAGTACTTTTATTTATGTGTTTTTTATCCGTTAAAGTACTTATTATTTTTTCATATACGTCATCAACACCGATTGCTTCTTTATACAATTGGTATGCTGGAGAAAACGCCAAAGCCATGTCAAATGTATCTGGATACATATATATACCCAAAGTAGCCATGAGTCCACCTAAGGAAGATCCGCCAATAATTCGATATTCTTTACTTCTTCCAACGTTATACTTCTCTTCGATAAATGGTATAACTTTTTCAACTACATACTCCATTGTGCTTTCACCTTTTGGAGTTATATCTATCGCATCTAACGCTGTAATAGGTTCTTTAAATTCATAACCAAAGGAAGGAGTTAGTTCATCGTTTCTATCGCTAGAATTATCAATTCCTACAACGATAGCTGATGCATATCCATCTTTAATATATTCTTCGATAGTTTCATCTATCTGCCATTCTTTTCCTATAAAAGATGTCTTGGCATCAAAGAGATTTTGTCCATCAAACATATATATTACTTTATATGGTTCTTTTCTATTCTTTTGATAGTTAGTTGGTATCCAAATTCTAACAATTCTTTTTTTGTCAACTTTAAAATGCTCGTTATATATCTTAGTTATTTTTAAAGTTCCAACAACTGTATGTCCTTCTTTTACCATATTTCTTCTTGTTTAGTTGTTGTACATTTCATAAACAACTGATAAAGGTTCACCATTTTGAATTCTCTTAATAACAGCTGCTAACATTGGAGCTAATGATACTACTTTAACATTTAAAGAATTGAATTTACTTGGAAGAGGAATTGAATCAGTAACCAAGATTTGATCAAAATCAGAGTGGGATAAACGCTCGAAAGCTGGATCTGATAAAACAGCGTGCGTTGCTGCAATCTTAACTGTCTTAGCACCAGCTTGTTTTAAAGCTGCAGCTGCTGCGACTGCAGAGCCAGCGGTATCAATCATATCGTCAATAATATAACAATCTTTATCTTTGACATCACCGATAATATTCATAACTTCTGGAGAACCACTCTTAGTACGACGTTTATCAATAATAGCTAAAGGAGTATTAAGTTTTTCTGCAATTCTTCTTGCTCTATTAACACCACCGTGATCAGGAGAAACAGTAACCATATTAGATGTATCAACGCCTAAATCTTTTTGAATTGTGTGTCCTAAAAGTGGTATTGCTGTCAATTCATCAACTAAGCAGCTAAAGAAGCCTTGAATTTGTGGAGCGTGTAAGTCGACAATGACTACTCTGTCAACTCCAGCAACCTTTAATAAATCTGCAACAAGTCTAGAGGTAATAGGTTGTCTCGGTTGAGCCTTTCTATCTTGTCTAGCATATCCAAAATAAGGAATAATGACATTAATTTCTCTAGCGCTTGAGCGTTTTAATGAATCGACAAAAATTAATAATTCCATTAAATTTTCATTAACTGGTGGACATGTAGATTGGATGATGTATACGTCTTTGTCTCTAACAGTTTCAATTGGCTCGGCAATGATTTCACCTGATGGGAATCTTCTTAAAGAGACTTCTGAGACTTCCATTCCCAAGGCACTTGCAACTTTATTAGCTAAGTCCTTATTAGCTGACAAAGAAAAGATTAGTGTGTTTTCTAACATTTATAATTCCTCCTACTACTTCTTTTGTTTGACGTAATTTGTTTTATTTATTTGCCTTGACCTCGCTATTGCTAAGTCGTTTTTTTCAACGTCTTTAGTTATAACGCTTCCTGCAGCAATAAAACAATTTTCTTTTAATGTGACTGGAGATACGATAGTTGTATTGCATCCAACAAAAACATTTTCTTCAATTGTTGTTGGATATTTTCTCTTTCCATCGTAATTAGCTGTCACAAATCCGCACCCTATATTAACATTTTTTTCAATAAAAGTATCACCAATATAAGATAAATGCTTAATTTTTACATGGTCTTTAATATTTGATGACTTAATTTCAACAAAATTTCCCAATACACACTCGTTATCTATAACTGCTTTTCCACGCATACGGCAAAATGGACCTATTTCATTTTTGCATCCAATCATAGCACCAACAATGTGCGAATTAAGAATTTTATTGTCATCTTTAATATTTGTATTTTCAATATAACTTGAACTAATTAAATTATTTTTTCCTATACAGCTTTTTCCGTATATATGAGTATCACCAGTAATTTTAGTTCCTTTTTCTATATTTACTTCTGGACCGATATATGTAGTTGAAATATTCTCAATATCTACACCATTCTCAATAAATTTAAAGTTGATATATTCTTTTACTATATTTCTAAAACTATAAAAGTCTTTATTTGTTCTTATAATAAAATCTTTTTCTTTAATTTCTTTACTTTCTATTATTTTTAAGGCTTCTTTTTTTGTCAAATTAAACTTAACATCTTTTTCAAAACAATTAGATAAAGTTATGTAGCAATTATCACTTATTTCCTTTTCCAATTTACAATTATTAAAAAAATCTATATATTTTTGATCATCTGTAACTAAAAACAAGCTAGAATTTTGGCTTCTAGCTCGTAAAAAATGATAGTATAAAAGTGGGATACCTAATATTTCTTTAAAATCAAAATCATCTTTTTTTATTATTAAAATATAAGTTTTATTCATTTTTTTACCTCACTTAATTATATGTTAAATGAAGTTAAATAAGTTAAATATCCTTTTGAAGCAAAGAATTTAGAAGCGTATTGTAATGCTTTAACGTCCTTAGATAAAGCAAAACAAGCAGATCCAGAACCAGACATGCTACACATATCAAATCCCATTTGTTTTAAAGACAAAATAATTTCTCTTACATCTGGGCACATTTCAATTGCCGCATTTTGTAAACTGTTAACCATATTTTCAGTAATAATTTTTTCATTTCCTTCTTCAAGGCCTTTGATTAATAAATCTATATTTGGATGAACTTTCTCAATAAGATCAGCTCTCTCATAAACAACTTTAGTAGAGAGGCCTTTTTTTGGTTTTACAATTAAAACATGGTAGTTTTCTTTAATTTTAATAGGAGTTAAAATTTCACCTCTACCTTGAACTCTACAAGGTTTATTAAGTAAGCAAAAAGGAACATCTGATCCAACTGTCTCACCAACTTCTAAAAGTCTTTCAAGAGAAATAGTTGGTTTATGATAATGTGCCACTGCTTTAATAACTGCCGCTGCATCAGCTGAACCACCAGCTAGACCAGCTTCGATTGGTATTCTCTTATATATTTCTATACGATAAGGTTTTTTTATTTGAAAATTTTCTTGCATTGCTTTATATGCTTTTAATGCTAAATTTGATTCATCGCATACAAGTTCAATATCATCACAAGTTAAGAATGTTTCATTTCCTTGGACTAATTCTGTAATTTCCACATGGTCATGTAAACCAATAGGAACTGATATCATGTCGACATTGTGATATCCATCATCTCTTTTTTCTAAAACATTAATTGCTAGGTTAATTTTTCCTGGCGCTTTAAGTATCATTTGAAGATTTTCCTCCGAGATAAATTCTTCGAGCTTGACCTCTTGTATCTAATCCACCCATATTTTTATTTATGGTATTAGATAACACGCGTTCAATTTTAGCATATTCATAGACTGGAGTTAAAGCAATTTCTGAAGCAATAATAACAGGATCAAACAAATGTATGTTTTCTCGTGATGGTGAAGAAGCAAAATTAGCTCCGTTTTCTATCAAAGCTTCATAAAAACTTTGACACGCACCAGCAATTACAACTAAAGAATCTAAGTCAGGTTTATATTCTCTACACTCTTTAGTTGCACTAATAAAGTAACTAGAATTGCGATAGTTACTGATGTCGTAAATTCTGCTTTTATCTTCACTTAATAAAGCGTCGTGACCTGTGATAACTACTATATCTGGATTGTGTCTATGCAGAAGAGTGTTAATAGCTTCAGGCATTCTTTCTTCAGGTATATAATAGCCAATTGCTTTTACACCATATTGTCGATAAGCTTTTAAAGCCTTTTTTAAATAGACTTCATCGCCATCTAAGTGAAGAACTTTTCCTTTTATTATCGCTTTTGAATCTCTTTCCAAAATAGCTGGTAATGCGACATTTTTTACTTCGTCTATAGTACATGGCACTAAGTCGTCAAGTTGACTAGTACACAACAATCTTATCACTTCGCCTTTTAACTGTACACTATTATTATCAATATAATTAACTCTAAAAATCACATTGTCTTTTCGGGATTTTATTTTAACTAAATCACCAACTTTTATCATCTATAATTCACCTACATATTAGGTATATGTTTAAAATGTTAAATGAGTGTAAGTAACTTGTCTATATCATTAATTTTTAATTGATGAGGTCTTAAAGATAATAAGTTTTTAAAATCTTCTGGGAAGTTAATGTTTAATGGCTTTAAATTGTTTTGAACTGTCTTATTTGGATGAATAAAAAGTTGTTTTAACTTCTTATAGTTTTGTATATCAACACTATTGATCGCTTTATAATTTAAAAATATCGATTCAACTTTTGGTGCAGGTGTAAATGAAGATCTAGGAACGTTAACTTCACTATAAAAAGCACCTTTAAGTGCCATAAAAGCACCTAATGCACAATTAGTTTTATTGCCTTCTTTATATTTTAATTTGTCTCCTACTTCTTTTTGAACCATAAAAGAAAACTGAGTCGGTGAAGGAAAGTTTATAAATATTTCTAAAATATCTTTAGTAATATTGTAAGGTAAATTGCCTATAAATAAGGTTGTTTTTTTATCGAATTGATTATAGTCAACTTTTCTGCAATCACCCTCAATAATATCAAGACCAATAAATCTATTTTTTAAAATATTTACCATATCTCTATCAGCCTCAATTACTGTAAGTTTTTTTTCTAATGCAATCAGTCTTTCTGTCAAAAAACCTAATCCAGGTCCAATTTCAACAATATTAGTAATATTTTCAAAATCAATAGATTCGAATATCTTATCTAATATTTGGCTGTTAGTTAAAAAGTTTTGTCCAAAGCTTTTTTTAGCTGACAATCCATTTTCTTCTAATAACTTATTGGTAAGAGTTACTAAATCATTCATTTTCTATTGTCCCTTTCAATTCTTTAATTGTAACGTTTAGCATGTTTAATCCTTCAAATATCGCATTTAACGATGAGCTTGAAATATTATATTTTGTCGCTATTTTAATTCTTAGGTTTTTGTTTCCCATAAGTCCAAGTTCAACTAATTCTTCTCTTGTAATACTTTCTTTTTCTTTATCATCATAAGGATAATTAATTAAAGCTTTTTTTAAATCTTCTATCGATCTATACGCTATTCCAACCTTTCCATGTCTTTTGCTTTCACTAGCTTTAAAAGGGTCTAAAACAATCGCTTCAGGAATGTATAGTTTTATTTTTTTTGCTATATTTCTCCCTGGTCCATCTGGATCGAGTAAAAGAATTATATTTCTATTAATTGAACAAGACTTTAAAAAGTTAATTGTTTCACGTGAAACACAAAAACCACAGGTTTTTACGCAATATTTGTAACCTACTTGCTTTATTTTAGTAAAATCTGTTGTCCCTTCAACTACAATTATTGGATTCATATTTTAAATACCCTTTTTGTGTTGTTAATTAACATCTCTGACAATTCGTTTTCTTCTATGTTTTTTATTTGAGAAAATTTTTTAATCACTTCTTTTAAATAACTCGGTTCGTTTCTTTGGCCACGATACGGCGTAGGTGCTAAATAAGGCGCATCTGTTTCAAGCAAAAGTCTTTCAGTTGGAACTTTCTCTACAACTTCGACTAATCTTTTAGCATTTTTAAAAGTGACTACTCCGCCTATTCCAAAATGAATATCTATACCATTTGCTATGTATCTCATAGCAAGTTCATAACTTCCTGAATAGCAGTGTAAATCAACTGGAACTTTAACTTTGAGTTTTGTAACTATATCAAAAGTATCAAAATCTGCATCTCTTGAATGAATTACAATTGGCAAATTATATTTCTCAGCTATTTTTATTTGTCCTATGAATATTCTTTTTTGGAGTTCTTTATTTTCTTCAGATGGATTATAGTGATAATCTAATCCTATCTCCCCTACTCCAACTAAATTAATCGTTTTATCTTTAATTACTTTTTCTAGTTCTATTAAATCGTTTTCTCCCTTAACTTCATTAGGATGAACACCATAAGTTCCATAACAAAATTCTGGATAAAGACTTGATAATTTTTTTATATTTTCAAAAGAAGCTAAAGTGTCAGCTGAATTAATAACCTTAATAACACCTTTTTCTTTAGCCTTTTCTATAACTTTTTCTACATCTTTTTCAAAAGCAACATCATTCAAATGAGTGTGTGTATCAATTATCTTCATTTTATTTACCTACACAGAACTTTGCAAAGACTGTTGAATACAAATCTTCCATTGTTTGATTGTTACCTAAAAGTTCATCGAGTTTATGAGTTGAGTTTAAAAGCATTGTTTCTATAACATCTATTGTCATTCCTTCTTCAATGTTAAAAACCGCTTCTGATAATTGCTTTGAAAAAGAATCTAACAAATCTAAATCTCTCTTTGAAGCAAAACCGCCTTCAACTGTTTCTCTTATATCTAATCTTTTATTAATTATTTCATATATTACATTCACTTTTTTTGATGTAGCAGAAATACTTATATCGTTTTCTTTATCAACGCTATTTATATCATTTTTGTTTTGAACTTTAACAACTGGTTTATCGTTTGATTCTATTAAAATATCTTTATATTCTTCTTCATCAAACTTATCGTAAATATATAAAATAATATCTGCATCTTTTATAGTATCGTGACTTTTTTCAATTCCAATTTTTTCTATTGGATCAGGATTATCACGTATTCCTGCTGTATCAAAGAATTTATATAAAACACCATTAATGTTTTTTTCACCTTCGACAACATCCCTTGTTGTACCTGGAATATTAGTAACTATAGCTTTATCATAACCCAATAAAGAATTTAATATTGTTGATTTACCAACATTAGGTCTTCCAACTAACGCAACCTTTATACCTGTTAAATAATATAAAGCTGACTTCGAGTCAGCACATAACGATTTAACTTTTTGCGATATTATTGGCAAGTCTATTTTGAGCTTTTCAAATATTGCTTCTTCATCATCGTATTCTGGATAATCTATATCTACTTCAATACGAGCCATGATGTCTAAAAGCTCTGTTCTAATATTCTCTATCTTTTCTCTATTTTCTCCAGAAAGTGTTTTTAAAGCTAAGTCCTTTCCTTTTGTTGTTTTGGCTTTGATTATTTCGTTGATAGCTTCAGCCTCTACTAAAGACATTCTACCATTATAATAAGCTTTTGCTGTGAATTCTCCACCTTCTGCTCTTCTAGCACCTAAAGTTATTATTGTATCTATTAATTCATTAACAATAATCCTTGATCCATGGACGTAAAATTCTGCTGATTCTTCTCCTGTAAAAGATTTTCCTTTTTCAAAATAAACTATAACAGCATTGTCTATTTTTTTGTGATCAACAGTATATATATTTCTGTTATATGTCATTCTTGGTTTGAATTGATCTATGCTTTTTTTGGTCAATCTTTCTAAGATTTCATTAGTTTTGGTCCCTGATAATCTAACAATTGAAAGTGCTGATTCAAATGGTGCTGTTGCTTCAGCAACTATAGTATCAAAAATGAACATATTCTTTCCTTCTTTCTTTAAATTCAATTAATTATATATTAGTTAAAGTTCGTATACAATTTATTATTATTAATCGACAAATAGAAATTTATATATAAAAGAAAAACTGCTAAGAACGATAACATTCTTAGCAGCAATAACTTTTTTATTCTTTTGTTTCATCTAAAGGTGTAGGAGCAACTTTAACATATTGAATTGTTAAGTGTCTATCTCTTCCAACGCCGACAGAAACTGTTTTAATGTGAGCATCATTAGCTAAAGCGTTATGAATAACTCTTCTTTCATCTGATGTCATTGGATCAAGATTAGCCGTGACGCCGGTTCTTTTTACGTCACGTGCAATTCTCATTGCCATATTAACAAGCTTTTCATATTTCTTGTCTTTGTAGCCATCAGCGTTAAGTAAAATTCTATAATGTTCGTTAAATTTAACATAAGATGCTGATCTAGCAAGTTCATTTAAAGCTTTTAATGTTTCGCCATTTTTACCAATAATTCTTGGTGTTTGATCACTGACAAAACTAATGTTGATAACATCGTCACTTAAAGAAACTTGTGTTGTTGCTTTAACGCCAACTGAATCTAACACTTTTATCAAATAGTCAGAAACATATTCGATTACATCTGATAATCCAAATACACCGATTTCAATTTTTTTAGAAAAGAGACCTTTTGTTTCGCTTAAAACAACATATTTAAGAGCTTCTGCTGCAACGCCTTCTGCTTCACTTGCCTTAGCAAGTACTTCTTCTAAATTTTTGGCTTCGTATTTATTCATAGTTTCTTACCTCTTCTAATAATACTATTTGGTCTATTACTTATTTTGGCACCTGGACCTTTTCCACTCTTATGACGATTATGAGTTTGAACTGCTTCCATAATGAGTGTTTGAGCAATAGAAATAATAGCACCGATAAACCAATAAATACCCATTGCAGCTGGAAGTGTAAAGCCCATGAATATGATGACAACTAACATTACTGTAGACATCATTTTCATAGATTGGTTTTGTTTCTCAACAGCTTCGTTTTTAACTGTAACGGTAGAATATTTCTTTCCTTTCCAGTTTTGGAACCATGTTGGTAACTTACTAGAAATGAATTGAGCAATGGACATCATAATAATAAGAACAATAGCAAATGGTGTTTCAGAGTTAGCTGCCATAATAGCGTTAGATGTAACTGTTGTAAGTTGTAATCCGAAAACGCTACCTTGAGTTAATATTGCTGAGCCTTGCATTGCGCCCCAAACAGCGATAAATACTGGGAATTGAATAAACATGACTAAGATTTGTCTAAATGGATGAATCTTATTCTTTTTATACAACTTCATTTGTTCTTGAGCTAATTGTTGTTTTTCGTATTGGTTTGTATTTGAATGAGGATACTTGTTTTGCAAAGCATCTAATTCTGGCTTTAACTCACTCATTCTCGATTGAGATAATGTAGATGAGAATGTTGCAGCAATAATTACTACTCTAACGATTAAAGTAACAATAAGAATAGCAGCAACTTGTCCCCAACCAGAGGTTCCAAAAGCTTTTGTTAAGTAATGCAATAAGCAACCGATTGGATAAACTAATAATCCTTCAATTGGACCATATTCAGAAAAGGCTTGTTTCCAAGTCTTTCCTTCAATATAAACTTGATTGCTTCCTTGACCGTAAATGCCTGACTCTGGTGTTAAGCAAGCTCTATTATTTGCAACAGCGTTAGCTAATGTTTTCTTGTAATAATTGACATAAGCTCTTGTTGGAGCATAAGCTGGACCACCAAAAGTTATTTCAGTCATTGTTTGTTCGTCACCCACAGTATAATTTGTTGGTGCTGGTAAGTTAATAAATTCTGCATACCACTTATCGTAGTTATACCACAATTCATTTTTACCTTTTTCATTTAAGCCTGCAAATTTACTAATATTGCGCTTATAAGCAAGTGCTTCTTCAGCATCATCACCTGTACTAACATAAGCAAATGGTTCACCATTGGCGTTTTGTTCAACTTCTTCAATGTAAGCATCAACCTTTAACTCAATAAATTTGTTAAATAATGGTTGTGCAATAAGATAGCCATTTTTTTCAGCTTCTTTATTGATTTTTTCTAAGTTAGTTTTTTCATAGTTAGCCATATTGTTGGCTCTATCTTGAACACTACAAAAAGACTTAGTACAACTTGTAAGAGCAACAGCAGTAAAAGCGACGCCTGCAAAGGCAAGTAATTTTTTAGCGAATTTCTTCATCGCTCTTCCTCCTATTTGATTAATGTATGAACAGCTTTTTCAAGCATTGTTCTCAATGTTTGGAAATCCTTCTCTACGAAATTAGGATTTGCAACTACAACTATATCATAGTTGGAGTCAAATATATTCAATAAATCGAAGATTGCGCGAATTTGTCGGCGAATTTTTACTCTTACATGAGCTTTGCCTATTCTTTTACTAACTGAAAGGCCTACTCTAAGATATCCTACATCATTTTCTTTAACATATATTGTAAAACAATCATTTCTAATTCTTTTTCTGTTTTCAATTACGTTTTTAAATTGTTTTGATACCAACAATCTATTCTGCTTCTTCATTTTCTTTTCCTTTTTAAAAAACCACTAGTTTTTTGCTAGTGGTTTAACCATCTGTCTAATTAGGCGGATAAGACTTTTCTGCCCTTGTGTCTACGACGAGCGATTACTTTACGACCGCTTGGAGTAGCCATACGAGCTCTGAATCCATTGACGGATTGGTGTTTGCGTTTGCTTGGTTGATAAGTTCTTTTCATTGCTATACACCTCCATGTGAAAATAAATTACACGCGTTGGATATTATATATGAAAGGTATATTTAAGTCAAGATAATAATAAATATAAGAATTAATAAAAAATACGATTAATCTTCAAGTTTTGAATATTCTTCATCGCTCACTTCTTCACACCAAGTTGTAGAAGTATTTTCACCAGGAACTTCAATAGCTAAATGTGAAAAATATGATTCTTTTCTTGCACCATGCCAATGTTTAACACCTGCTTTGATATTGATAACATCTCCAGGTTGAAGTTTTACAGCTTCTTTTCCTTCTTCTTGATAATATCCAAGTCCACAGACGCAAATTAATATTTGACCACCGCCGTTAGAAGCGTTATGTATGTGCCAAAAATTTCTACATCCTGGTTCAAAAGTAACATTAAATACTTTTACTTGATCTAATGAAATAGGTGCTAAATAACTTTTCCCGGTAAAATACTTATTAAATCCTACATTTTCATCACCTACTGGGAATAGAATTGAATCAGCGTAACTAGATAAATCATCATTTTCGTTTTCTTCACACCATATTTCTTTAGCTAAATTAAAGCTAGCCCATGCTTTTGGCCAACCACTATAAAAAGCAATGTGTGTTATTATTGCCGCAATTTCTTTTTTTGTAACACCATTTTTCTTTGCATTTAATAAATGAAATTTAAGTGATGAATCTGTTATTCCCATGCTAATTAAAGCTGTAAGAGTAACGATGCAACGTGTCTTTAAAGATATGTCTTCATTATTCCAGTTTTCACCAAATAAGACATCATCATTATAATGAGCAAATTCTTTGGCAAAGGCGTTTAATCGATCTCTGCCTGCTGTTTGAACTATTTTTTCTTTCATAATTATATATTTTCTCCTAATTTATATACTTCATTTATATTTTTTTTACTAACGCTTCTTGGTGCATCAGTGCTTGTAGCTAAATAGCTTTTCTTTAGCTCAACACCTTCAAAACACTCTATCCAACCGCTTAAAGATACGATTGTTTTATCGAGAGCGTTTTTATCAACATCGGCACACGTTGCTAAAAGATACACCTCTTTAAATTTGTTTTTTCTCGAATACAAAGCGTTCAATCTATCTAGAAAAGTTTTTAATTGACCAGCCATTCCATAATAATAAACAGGTGTTGCAAACACTAATATATCTGAATTTGAAATAATGTCTAATAATGAGTTTACGTCATCATCAATTACGCACTTGTTTATTTTTTGACATGCTAAGCAACCTTTACAAAAATTCAATTTAATGTCTTTTAATGAAATATATTTAACTTCATTATTCTTTTTTGCACCGTCTACAAAAGCTTTAGCTAAAATTTCTGAATTGCTTCCTTCTCTTAATGAAGAAGAAATAACTGTTATATTTTTCATATTTACTCCTTTAATTTCCCTGAAAAAACTGGGAAGAAAGAATAATCTCCATAGTTTTCAATATTATCTAATTCTATTAACTTTTTCATATCGCCACTAGATATTTTAAAATTTACATCTAAATTATCTTTTAAATGTTCAACGCTTGTAGCCTTTGGCAAAGATATCAAACCTAATTCTAACGTGTATCTAATGGAAAGTTGAGCTATGGATACATTCAATCTATCAGCTATCTCTTTTATGGTTTTATTTTTTAATATTTCACCATGAGCTAACGGAGAATATGCTTCAACTGCTATACCATTTTCTTGACAATATTTTATTACACTTATTTGGGTGTTTGAAATATGTGTTAATATTTGATTAACCATAGGCTTCACTTTAGAATGTTTTAAAATATTTTCAATATCTTCTTTTTCAAAATTTGAAACACCGATTGCTCTTATTTTACCAGCTTCATAAAATTCACATAAAGCTTTCCATGCAGCTAAGTTTCCTTCGTAATAATGATTAACATTTCTAAAATCAGCCCATGGTTGAGGTGAGTGTATAATCATCAAATCTATATAGTCAACGCCGAGCTTTTTAAATGATAATTCAATTTGTTCTTTGGCTTCCTCATATGTTTTTGCTTCAGCTATTAGTTTTGTAGTTAAGAAGATTTCTTCTCTTTTTAATCCTGATTCTCTAATCGCTTCTCATACTCCTCTTTCATTTCCATAAGCCTCTGCAGTATCGATATGACGATATCCTAGTTTAAAAGCATTAAGGACAACTTCTTTTACTTTATCATCGTCAATCATCCATGTTCTTAAACCCAATACTGGAACTTTTACTCCATTATATAAAGTGATTTTTTCATTAATCATTTTCTTTCTCATTTTCTAATTCTTGATACAAACAATTTAAATCTTCTAAAATTTGATCTGACTTTTTACTTATTCTATCAAACACTCTTTTTTCCATCTCGTATAAGTCTTTTAATACTCTGTCGATATATTCTTTGCCCTTATCTGTTAATTTAACTATTAATTCTCTTCGTTCTCCTTCTATTTTTTTAATTCTATTATTTTTCTATTTTCTAAGTCTTTTGTAATTGTATTAATTGTCGATCTAGGTATTTCCCAAGTTTTTGAAATCTCTTTCTGACTGTGTTCCTTCATATCGTTTAAAGCATATAAAATCCACATTTCATTTTCTTTTATTTCGCTTTTTTTAGCATATTCAGAATAATACATATCAATCTTATAAAGACTTACTCCAAACTTATAAAAAAATTCTCTTGAATTCACTATATACCTCCTTTTTAAAATCCTAATTAGAATTTTAAAGCTATATAAATATGTTGTTAATATATGTATTTATTGATTCTACAAATAAAAAGAATATAATACATAGTTAGTTATATCTAACCAAGGAGGCTAATATGTTATTTTTTAAGAAAAAAGATTATAAAACTGCTGTTATAAAAGTATATGGAATGAAATGTGGTATGTGTGAAACACATATTAACGATATAGTAAGAAAAAATTTCGATATAAAAAGCGTTAAAGCATCCCACACAAAAAATGAAGTCACAATAAAATATTTAGGTGATCTTGATATTGAAGAAGTTAAAAGAAAAATTGAAGAAACTGGATACGACTGTGACTTCCCAAAGAAAAGAAATTAATTCTTTATATTATTTGTATTTTTTTGTTAGAAGTATAATTCCTAGTTATGGTAAATTCTTTGCCATCTTTTAGTGTAACTTTGTCGCTATTAGAAGATTCAATAAAATCTCTATTTATTAAGAAAGACTTTGAGCATCGTAAAAATCCATTTCCTAATTCAAAACCTACTTCATCTAGTTTTTTATAAAAATCATATTTCTTATCATCTTTATCATATAAATGACAAATCCTTTTGTCTGATTCTATATATTTTATTTCTGAATAGTTCATTCTATAAGTTTTCCTGTTGTTAGTAAACCAAAAGACTTTTTCAGAATTATATCTTTTAACTCTATTTAATATTTTGTTGATTTTATTATTTTCACGGATATTGTGACAAAAATAAATATGAGGAATATCGTATATATCAATAGTACAATGATAACCTCCATAAAAAGCAAATGGTGGTTCTTTATTATCAAAATAATATTGTTTTATCTTATCGAATGTTTTTTCTTCCATCTCTGTTATATCTATAAAAAAAGCATCAAATTTCATTAAATCAATTGTTTTAATTTTATTTAAATCATCAAAACTTTCTATAAAATAGAAATTGACATTGATATTGTTGTCAATATCTTTAGAATCAATCCAATTATTTTTGTTGTCATTTTTACTTATAACAAGTATGTCCATATTCCTTCCCTCTGCGTTCTCATTATTTAATAAAAATATTTATATGTTCAATAGAATTTTTGATGTTTTTACATGGTTTTGTGAGAAAAAAGGTGCACAAGCCCATAAAATGCGATTTTTTATTACTTTTTTATACAACCCGTATTATTTAGATAAAAAAAAAGGCAAGAAAACCTTTTAAAGTTTTCTTGCTCTTAATTTCCGCTTTTTTGTTTTTTAATTTTTACTGTTTTTGGGTTTAAAACTAAACAATCGAGTTGCTCTCTAAGCTCTTCTTCGTTATATGTTTCAGCTTGAATAATATATACATCACCTGCATGGATAAGTCTTTCTCCATCTTTATCCATTCTTGAAACAATTTGACCTTCTTTATTCATTTTAACAATCTTTTGAACAATGCAGCCAGATGGCCAAAGTATATCTCTAATTGCTCTACCAGCTGCAAATGAACCGTCTTCAATATTAATTTCAAAAGTAACAATTTTTCTTTCTTGACCTTTATGTAATTGATAAAGAGTTCCTTCAAGCAATGTATCATAAAGAGGTTGAATATCTAATAATTCTACTGTGAAATAAGCTAAACAAATTACTATGCCTGTTTCAAAGAAACCAGACATTAACGATCCTGTTACTTCTGCAATAAGAACCATGGCTGTTAGAGGTGCTCTAACTACACCACCCATAAAGGCACTCATAGAAATAATAACCATCGTTCTATAGTAAACTTCTTCCATTCCCATAGCCATAAATAGATGTCCGAATAAGCCACCAAACAAAGCACCAATAGCTAACATAGGAACGAATAAGCCACCTGTTGTTCCTGAATTAGAACAAATAGCGATAAGGAATAATTTTATAACTAACAATAGTAATAACATTTGCCAAGTAAAATCTAAAGCAGCGATTTTTTTAATTAAGCCACTTCCACCACCTAAGATATCAGTTAAAAATACACCTATGATTCCGACTAAGACAAAGGCTACAATCAATCTAGCTAATGTTGGAATTTTAAATTTATCTAATAATACTTTAGTAACTACTTGGATCTTAGAAAATAAGGCAGCAGCTAAACCAATAAGAATACCTAAGATTAATAACATCCATAAATTGTTTAATGGTATCGATTCAAGATCTACCATTTTAAACATAAAGTATCCTGAAAATGTTCCAGTGGTTGCTAATCTTAGTAATCTTGAAATTAAAGTAGCAAACAATACTGAAGAAGCTGATGTTAAGAAAATTGAAGGAGAGAATCTTTTGTGACCTTCTTCCAAAGCAAAAATAATTCCGGTTAATGGAGCATTAAAAGCAACAGCTAAACCAGCGCTTGCGCCACCAGTTATTGCTAATCTATTAAACGCTTTAGCACGTGGGTCGACTTTTTCAAACACTTGGTCAACTCCTTGTCCAATAACACCGCCAACTTGAACACTCGGTCCTTCACCGCCTAATGGTAAACCAGCAAAGAAAGATATAAACGAGTTGAGAATAGTTCCGACAAAAACATGTATTGTTCTATACTTTATTTGTCCACGCATAACACCTTCAGTATAAGGAATACCACTACCTTTAATTTCAGGTATTATTTTGATTATTACCCAAACGATAAATGCTAAGGCGATTAACCCTAATAGTAATAAAGGTAAAAAATATAATTTTTGACCGACATAAGTGTATATTTCTAATGTTGTTTCTGAAATTTTTTCAGCGGCAAAATTATATGCCCAAACAATTACACCAACTAATGATCCAACAATACCTCCGTAACATATAATTGGTAAAACTGTATTTAATAAATATCGTCTAAAAGACATGACCATTCTTTGAGGCGAAAATTCTAAATTTTCCATTTTTAAATCTCCGTTTTTTATTTCTTAATATAAGTTGTTAGTTTGATTCTTCTATTATTTTTTCGTACATTTCTTTAAGTGCTTGACCTTTTTTCTCATAGTCGAATGTATTTGTTAATTCTTTAGCGTTATCAAGAATAACTTCATTCTTATTAATATTAACAACAGCATTATATAAAGAATCAAAGCTATCTACTATTGTCGCTGTTTTATCGTTTATAAGAAGATCAAACAACATACCGTTTTTAGCTGAAATAATAGGTAATCCATTATTCATAGCTTCGTGAAGAATAACACTTTCAACATGGAATTGTCCCGTTAAAACAATCGCACTTGTTGTACAAATAGCAGAGTCATAAAGTTCATATGGTAACATTTCTTCATAGTGTAGATTTGTGAGTGAACTTGCTTTATTGTAATGCTCCGAAGCATTGAATAATTCATTTCTTGCTCCAAAGAAGAAAAACTCTACATCTGGCATTATTCTAGCTAAAGATTCGTAATCGTTAAAGCCATTGTCAGGATTATAAACTCCAAAATTAATAATAACTGGAGCATTTTCATCTAAACCATAACACTTTCTAAACGCACTAATGTTGTACTTATTCTTTTTATCTATTTTATATTCGCTAGCTGGTGGTAATACAACAATAGGTGTTGAAATATTCATGTGTCTCAAAATTGTTTTTTGAGCGTTGTATCCAACTAAAATTGCATCTACTAAATTATCTACTCTTTCTGTTTCTTTCTTTAAAGCATAATTTCCTAAAGAAGTAATTTCAAAATCTTCGTAATCGCAAAAACCATGAAGAATAATAGGTGCTTTATTTTTTATAAGTGTCGATTCATTTGCAATAATGTCTCTTGCAGATAAAAAATGAGCAATATCATATTCGTCATCGATATCTTCTGTAAAATCAATATTTGCTGCTTTTAGTGATTGTTTAAGATTATAAATAACTCTTTCTATAACAAGGGAATTGCCGACCTTTCGGTCGGCATAAAGCAACACTTTAATCTTGCTCTTCTGATTCATCATCAGAATCCTCTTCTTGTGAGTCTTCTTCATAGTCTTCTTTAGCTCTACTTAAAAGCTCATTTAAAGAATTGTCTGCATTCTTCTCTTTAACGATATTTTTTTCTTCTTCTTTTGCTTCTTCGATTACTTTTTCAGCGTTCTTTTCTATTGCGATAGATGAGATATGCTCACCATCTTTAAGTCTAATAACTCTTACGCCTTGAGTTGCTCTTCCAGCCTCTGGCAATTGTGTTAACGATGTCTTCATAACTGTACCTTCAGCTGTGATAATTAAGATATTTTCATCTCCATCGACAGCTTTGATAGTAACTAAGCCACCAACTTTATCGGTAACTTTCATTGTCATAACACCTTTAGATCCTCTAGATGTTAATCTATATTTTGTTCCTTCAGTTATTTTTCCATAACCGTTTTCAGATATAGCTAAAATCTTTGCACCTTCAAGCGATGTTGAGCATCCAACAACTTGTGCTCCGTCAAGGGTGATACCTTTAACACCAGCAGCACTTCTGCCCATTGTTCTTACATCTGTCTCATAGAATGTACAAACTTTGCCTGAACTTGCAGCTAAGCAAATAATTGCACTACCATCAGTCATTTTTACATCTATTAAGCTATCTCCTTCATTTAATGATATAGCAATCTTACCATCTGTTCTAATCAACTTAAATTCTTCAGCTTTTGTTCTCTTAACAATACCGTTTTTAGTTGCAAAGAACAAATATTTACCTTCATCATAATCGGTAGCAGAAATAATTGATAATACTCTTTCTCCTTCGCCGAGTTTTAATAAGTTAACTACTGGAAGACCTTTTCCTGTTCTTCCACCTTCAGGAATTTGATATCCACGAATACGATATACTTTACCTAAATTTGTGAAGAAAAGAACATCAATCTTGGTTCTTGAATGTGTCATTATAGAGACGACATCATCTTGTTTTGTCGTCATGCCTATAACACCAATTCCACCACGATTTTGAATTCTGAATTCATCGGTAGACATACGTTTGATATAACCATCTTGTGTTAAAGCTATTAATACTTCTTCATCTTCAATCAAGTCTTCATCAGCTTCTGAGAATTCTATATCGCTGATTTCTGTCTTTCTTTCATCGCCGTATTTGTTTTTAACTTCTTCTAATTCGTTATAAACAACTTCTTTTAATAAACCTGAGTCTGAAAGAATTTGTTGATATCTATTACAGTCTTGAACTAATTGGGCATCTTCTGCAGATAATTTATCTCTTTCTAAACCTGTTAATCTTTGCAACTTCATATCGAGAATAGCTTTTGTTTGAACATCTGTAAAGCCAAATCTTTCGATTAATTTAGTAGAAGCTTCGTCTGGATTTTTAGTTGAACGTATAATACTAATAACTTCATCGATATTATCTATCGCTAATAATAAACCATCTAAAATATGACGTCTATTTTGAGCTTTGTTTAAATCGAATTTTGTTCTTCTCTCAATAACTTCACATTGGAATTTATTATAAATAGTTAAAGCTTGTTTAACGTTTAATACTTTTGGTGCTCCGTTATCAAGGGCTAAGATATTAACAGCAAATGAATCTTGAAGTTTTGTATATTTAAACAAGTGGTTTAAAACAATTTCAACATTTGCTCCCTTTTTCAAATCAATTTGGAAACGTGTTCCAATTTTGTGTGAAGAGTAATCGTTAATGCTTGATATGCCTTCTATAACTTTATTGTCAGCAAGTTCAACTATTTTCTTAGCTAATTCTTTCTTGTTGACCATATATGGAACTTCTGTAAATACGATTGAAGTTCTTCCATTATTTTCTTCGATAGAGTATTTACCTCTAACTTTTACTACACCTTGTCCTGTCTCAAAATATTTTTTGATTCCACTTCTTCCAACGATTAAACCACCGCCAGGAAAATCAGGACCATGCATATAATTTACCATTAAATCTAATGGTGTTAATTCTGGATTCTTTAATAAAGCTTGGCATGCACTTATTGTTTCTTTAAGGTTGTGTGGTGGTATGTTTGTTGCCATACCAACAGCAATACCGCTAGAACCATTTACTAATAAGTTAGGGAATCTTGCTGGTAAAACTTGTGGTTCCTTACCTTCACCATCATATGTGTCCATGAAATCGACAGTGTCTTTATTCATGTCTTTAACCATTTCAAGTGAAAGTTTTGATAATCTTGCTTCAGTATAACGCATAGCAGCTGGTTCATCACCATCTTGGCTACCATAGTTACCATGACCATCGACAAGAGTATAACGCATAGCAAAATCTTGTGCTAAACGTGCCATTGTACCATAAATAGCTGAGTCACCGTGTGGGTGATATTTACCCATGACGTCACCGACAATACGAGCAGATTTCTTAAACGGCTTATCTGGATACATACCCATTGCAGCCATGCCATATATAATACGACGGTGAACTGGTTTAAAGCCATCTCTTGCATCTGGTAAAGCACGCGAAACGATAACAGACATTGCATAGTCTAAGAAAGAATTCTTAATTTCAGATCCGATTTCTGTTTCTCCTAATCCGCCTTTAATTCCTTCTTCGACGCCCTCTATAACATTTCCTACTTCTTTTGATTCTTCTTCTTCAGAAACTTCTACAGGAGACTCATCATTAGCTTCTTCAGAATCTGTTTCTTCTTCTTCGAATTTTTCTTCATCTTCTAATAACATATTGTTCTCCTTCCTTAAATATCGAGATTTTTAACAAACTTAGCGTTTGCAGTAATGAAATCTTTACGTGGTTCTACGTTTTCACCCATCAAATCTGTCAAAGCGTTATTTGCTTCCATAGCATCTTCAACGGTGACTCTAAGCATTTTTCTTTTATCTTTTTCCATTGTTGTTTCAGCAAGTTGAGATGCATCCATTTCACCAAGACCTTTATAACGTTGTAAAGCATATTTTGCCTTAGGAGGAAGTTTAGCTTTTAAAGGCTCTAATTCTTCTTCTTTAAAGCAATAATAATCGTGTCCAGCGTATGTTAATTTATATAAAGGTGGTTGAGCTATATAGACGTATCCTTGTTCAACTAAAGGCTTCATAAAGCGATAGAAGAATGTTAATAGCAATATTCTAATGTGTGAGCCGTCGACATCAGCATCGGTCATAATAATGATTTTGTGATATCTAATTTTATTGATATCGAAATGATCACCATAACCAGCACCAACTGCTTGAATCATATTTTCAATTTCAGCATTCTTTTCAATTCTAGTTGCTTGAGCTTTTTCAACGTTAAGGATTTTACCTCTTAAAGGCAAGATTGCTTGGGTGTAATTATCTCTACCATTTTTAGCAGAGCCACCAGCTGAGTTACCTTCAACTATGAATAATTCTCTCTCTTCTGGATTCTTTGAAATACAATCTGCTAACTTATCAGGCATTGAACCACCCAAAGAATTCTTTGATTGAGCATTCTTTCTTGCTTTTTCAGCTGCTTTACGACCTCTATAAGCACTTAAAGCTCTTTCGAAGAACAATCTTCCTTGCTTTGGATTTTCGTAAAGCCATTGCTTTAATTTGTCGCCTACAACAGAAGAGACAACTTTACGGACTTCTGCGTTTCCTAATTTATCTTTAACTTGTCCTTCGTATTGTGGATCTGGGTGTTTAACAGAAATAACTACTGTTAAGCCTTCTGTTAAATCCTCATATAAGAAATTGTCATCTTTATCTTTTAACCATTCTTTGAATTGGAAGAAGTTATTTAATTCACGACCTAAAGCTAATCTAAACCCTTCTTCGTGAGTACCACCGCCAGCTGTACAAATATTGTTACAGAAAGATCTCATATTAAATATAGAGCTCTTTGTTGGTTGAAAAGCAGCTTCGACGAATATATCTTCTGCTTTGCCATCAAAATATAATACATCATCAAAAACGGTTTCTTTTCCACCATTAATGTAAGCGACATATTCTTTAATACCACCAGCATAGCAGAATGTTTCTGATACTGGTTCTTCATCTCTTACATCTGTTAATGTTAAGCTTAACCCAGCATTCAAATAAGCTGTTTGTCTTAAATAATCTCTGATTTCAGAATATTGATAAACTGTAGTTTGAGTAAAAATTGTTGGATCAGCCTTAAATGTTACGGTTGTACCTGTTTTTGTTATTGGGCAATCACCAACTATTTCTAAGCCGTTTCCAACAACATTACCGCCATTTTCAAATCTGATTTTATGAACCTTACCTTCACGATAAACAACTACTTCTACCCAACTAGACAAAGCGTTAACGACAGAGGCACCAACGCCGTGAAGACCGCCTGATACTTTATATCCATTAGATCCTTCGAATTTACCACCTGCATGAAGAACAGTATAAACTGTTTCAACGCCTGACTTACCTGTTTTGGCAACAATATTACATGGTATACCACGGCCATCATCAGTAACGGTAACCGAACCATCTTTATTTAATGTTACTGTAATATTTTTACAATAACCTGCTAAAGATTCATCGACGGCATTATCAACAATTTCTCTTACTAAGTGATGGAGACCTCTTTCTGAAGTTGTACCAATGTACATACCCGGTCTCATTCTAACTGGAGCTAAACCTTCAAGAACTTGAATATCGCTAGCATCATAATCTTCTTTAGCTTTTTCTTGTTCTCTTTCTTCTTCTGCAGTGATATTTTCAATATCGACTTTTTCAGAATCAAAGTTTTCTGTTGGATCGTTTGAATCTAATGTCACTTCAACTTTTTCTTCTTTTTCTTCCATTTTATCTTCTCCTTACAATTTCGTTATTATCAATTTCATAAAGCTTATAATTTTTTGTTAATTCTACTTTTCCTATTTCAGCGACAGTTATAAATGTCTGACCGCCTTTTTCTAGGTACATAAGAATGTTTTTACATCTTGTTATATCTAAATCAGATAAAACATCATCTAAGATTATTATCGGCTTTTCACCTTTGATTTCTTCTATTAATTTAGCAACTGCCATTTTTAAAGCAAAAGTAGCTAAACGGTTTTGTCCTTGTGAGCAATAAGAATCTAAATCTTGATTATCTATTTTAGCTTTTAGATCGTCTCTATGAATTCCTATCAAAGTACACTTTTTTATAGCTTCTTCACTCTTCTTTTTTTCAAAGAGGATTTCAACTTGTTCCATAAATGTTTTTGAATCGGTTATGTTAGGCAAAGTAGAAACATATTTTAGCTCTAACTTTTTATTTGGTTCTATTTCTCTAAATATCTCATCTACAAGCGTATTCAGTCTTTCTACAAGGCCAAATCTTTGCTTTGCTATAATGTAATCACATTTTATCAATTCTTTCGTTAGAACCGCTAAAACGTCTCTATCGTATTCACTTTGACTTAAAGCTGTATTTCTTTCTTTTAGTATTTTTTTATATCTACTTAATGTATAAAGATAATCTTTAGAAAGAACACCTAATGTTTCATCGAGAAATCTTCTTCTTTCTTGTGGGTCATCTTTAAACATAAACACAGAGCTAGGATCATAGGAAGTCGAACTAAGATTTCCTAGCACCTTGGATAATTGAGGTACTTTTTCTCTATCAAAATAAAAAGCTTTTCCTTTTTTCGTAATAGTAGCACCTATAAGATGTTCTTCTTTATCTTTTTCAGAAAAATATTCTATTGTTAATTCAGCTGATGTTTTATCTCTTTTTATAAGATCTTCATCTGAACATTTTTTAAACGATCTTGATAAAGATAAAAAGTAAATAGCTTCAACTAAATTTGTCTTCCCGGTTCCGTTATTTCCAACTATGAAATTAATTCCTGGTTCAAACGACACAGAAACATTATCATAATTTCTAAAAGATTTTAGGTTTAGACTTTTTACATACATATATGCAATTCGTCGTCTCCGACATTAACTACATATCCTGGATATATTTTCTTTCCTCTTGCCCAAGTAGGAACACCTTCAACCAATATGTTTGAAGTTGCAATGAAGACTTTAGCTTCCCCACCAGTCTGAACATATCCTGCAATTTTTAGCAATTGATCTAGTTTTATATATTCAGTTGTTATTTTTATAGTTTTAGTCATAGCCTAATTTCCTTTCTTATATATATATTATCATATATATATAAATTAATCAAAGAAAAGCCGCTCAACTAAAGCTTATTTTAGGCGTTTTATGGACTTATTAATATTTTGAAGTTTTTCTATAAAGAAAGAGAAAAATAAAGCTTTAAGCACTAAAAAAGCAACTAAGAGTTATTTCTCAGTTGCTTTGTGAGATTGTTTTAGAATCTATTCATTTTAATAGCTATTACTTCTAATTGGTGTAATAAGTTGAATGTTGTCTGGATCGCCGTTTTGAACTAAGAAAGCTTTACTTTCTCCAGCAAAAGCCAAGGAGACTCTATCTGTATTTAAAGCTTTAATAGCATCTACGACAAATTGAACGTTAAAGTTAATTTCAAATCTTTCACCTTCAAAAGTTGCGTTTTGTAAAACTTCTTTAGATGTACCGATTGAAGAAGATCTAGCAGAAACTTCAACATGTCCATTTTCGCATAATAATCTTACAATAAATTGCTTCTCAACAGAAACGATAGTTACTCTTTCAATAGCATTTATAAAATTCTTAGAATCGACTGATAAACGATAAGGAGTAACTTGTGGGATTATTCTATCAATATTTGGGAAGTCTCCTGAATATAATCTTGTTGATATAATTAAATCATCAACAAAGAATAAAGCTTTATGTGAATCAATCTTAATCTTAACTTTATCAAGTTTTTCATAGTGAGAAATAAGTTGTAAAGCTTTAACAGGTACAGTAAAGGAAATATGATGGTTACCAGAGACGTTTATTTTACGTCTAGCTAAACGATATGAGTCGGTAGCAGTAAACATTAACTTATCATCAGTAGCGTTGATATTGACGCCGTAATAGACTTCTTTAGGGCCTTTAACAGCGACAGCAAAAGCTGTTGAATCGTAAAGATGCTTAAAATCTTCACCATTTATTTCTAATTCTTCGCCAGCATCAGCGTTCATATCAATATCTGGATATTCTTCGCCAGCTACTGTATTTAAGTTAAAGTTAGATCTATCATCAGCAATATTAAGCATTGAAGTTTCGATTAAAGAGATTGTAACAACTTCTCCTTCTAACTTTCTCATGATATCTAATAAATACTTAGCAGGAACTTGGATTTTTCCTGGAACAGAATTTATAACATCATCTGATGTTGTTGGAATAACACCTTTTATTGTTATATTTCCATCGCTAGCTAAGATTTCTATATTTTCATTAGAAATATCGATGAGATAATTTACAAAAGCAGGTTCAGTACTCTTAACAGGAACTGCTTCATAAGCTAAAGATAAAATTTTTAAGAGAGCGGCACGTTTAATAGTTAATTTCATAATAATACTCCTTTTTTATTTAATATGATTATTAGCAGTGTGAATTTGGTGGATTTGGTGGATAAGTATAAATTTTAGATTAATTTTAACTTCTAAATAATTAGAGAAAACTCAGTGTTTATACGGCTTTTAACTGATTTTTTAAATCGTTGACAGCCTTTTTTAAGTTATCGTCAGTTTTCAACATTTTCTCCACTTTTGTACACGCCGACATAACTGTTGTATGGTCTTTTTTTTGAAAAGCTTGGCAAATTTGAGCAAATGGTAAATCTAGAAGAGATCTGCAGAGATACATAGCAATATGTCTAGTTAAAGCTATTTGTCCTGTTCTAACATTGCTTGTCATTTCCTTTGGAGGAATGTTGTAGTAAGAAGCTACAGTGTTAATGATTTTTTCAGGAGTTAGTTTTCCTTTTGTATTAGTCTTTTTTGTATCACCTTCAAGAGCTCGCATGCAAATTTCTTTTGTTATTCGATTGCAGTTGCCCATTGTGACATTGATGAACATTACTCTATTTAATGCTCCTTCAAGAACTCTAACATTGCTAGAGTTCTTTGTAGCTATATATTCTAAGGCATCATCATCAATCATAGTGACATCAAAGCCGTTAGCTTTAATCTTATATTTTAAAATTTCAATTAATGTGTTTTTTTCTGGTGGATCAATAGAGATGGATATACCTGAAGAGAATCTTGAAACTAATCTATCTTCTAGACCATCAAGTTCAGCTGGTGGTCTATCAGAAGTTAGAACAATTTGCTTACCTGAAGAAAACAATTGATTGAAAATGTGGAAAAACATTGTACACGTTTGAGGCTTATTAGCCATAAATTGAATGTCATCAATCAATAAATAATCAACAGTTCTAAAGAAATCTTTAAGATTTTCTCCATCTTGATCGCCTTTGACGTATTGGACAAACTCAGCAACAAAATCATCAGCGGTAATCATTAAAATCTTCTTTAATGGATTCTTTTCTCTGACAGAATTTCCTATGGCATTGAGTAAGTGGGTTTTACCTAAGCCGGATTTAGAATAGATAAATAAAGGGTTAAAAGATCCCATTTTATCAGCGACATACGTAGCGGCTTGATAAGCTTGCAAATTTGATTTGCCAACAACGAAATTATCGAAAGTAAGATTAGGATTTAACGATGAATACTTAAAGAAAGCATTTTTATTAGCAGCACTTGTATCTGTCGTTGGAGAACTTGCCGTCAAATCGCTTTGGCAAACTATTCGGATTTGATAAACAGTTTCTAAGATATTTGTAATTGATTCAGAAATTATAGGACGATAGTCTTTGTCGATTAAAGCTTTTGCTAAAGTTGTGTTAGCTAAAATAACAGCTTCGTTTTTTTCTAAAGATACTAGTTTTAAATCGGCAAAAACAGAGTTATATAAATTTTTGTCTGTAATCTTTTTTTGTATTTGAGACAAAACTTTATCCCAAATTTCATTTAAGTTAGTTTTTAATGTAGTAACAGGCATTTAAATTAAACCTCGCAACAAAGATTATAACATTTTTTATATATAAATTCTTTTAATTTGTGGAAAAAATATACTCTTCTACGACTTATCCACCAAACAAGTGTCGAAAAAGCTTATAAAATGTGAGTTTTTAACTTTCCACAAAATTTAAATGTGGATAACTTGTGGAAAGATTAGCGGTGAATAATCGAATTTGTGGAATTGTGAAAAGTTATCCACCAAAACCATAGATATACACATAGCAAAAAAGCGTAAAAAAGCTAGAAATCAATGGATGTTTATACACTTATCCACCATGTGTAAGTATAAAACCACATATAGGTGAATAAGACTTTTTTATGAACAAAAAAATGTGAATAAATATTTATAAAATGGCGAATAAGATAAAAAAATGGTGAATAAACACATTTTATCCACCAAAATAAATAAAAAAGCCACACAAAACATGTGGCTTAATTAAACAATTTATAAAAGGTTATTCAAAATCAATCTTTACTTCTTTTCGCGCTTTAATTGATCTTGCTTTCTTTTTTCATCTCGAGCAGATACTAATTCTGCATATTTTTGACGATCAGAATCAGTAGCAAAGTTTTTGCGTGGACGACCTTTTAATGGGCTTGTTGCAGCTGTAGCTGAACCACGTTTATCGATGAACGATTCTTCACCATATAGTTGATAGTTTTGAATCCAACGAATAACTGTTTCTTGAGAAGAAATATTGTATTTGTTAGTTAATTCGATGATAGGAGTATCTAGATTTAATTTTTCTGTAATAACTTGTCTTTTTAAATCGATGCTGTAGCGTTTGAATTTCTGTCCTTTTTTAGCCATATACTTGCCCCTTCCTAATAAAGTTTAGTCTATGAATTATTGAAAGTCAACAAATTAGTATTGTAAAAACTGTCAAAAAAGTAAAAATATTTTGTTTAAAAGAAATGAATAAAAGAAATACATATAAAATACCTATAATTACTAGAACAATCGACTTTTTATTAATAAAAATTTATTAAAAATAAAATATATTTTTATAAAATAAAATACATAATTATTTATTAATCAAAAAACAGATTGAATCTTAATTTTAAAGAGTTTTAAAAGCTTTAAAATAAAAAAATATTTTAATAAAAAACTTGCTGAATAAAAATATACAGCAAGTTATTATTAATAGTTAAGTGTTACGATAGAATTGGTTTTTAGGCTTTGTTTAACGTCTATTATTCTTTGATTTGTTGAGCCTCGATATAATAGAGACAAATCTCGTAAGTTATTTACAAAAGGGCCATCTACTAAAACATCTGTCAATGAAAAAATATCTAAATATATCTTATTATTTTTTGATTTTTCTAGTATTTCTTCAAAAGTATAACCAGTATAAATCCAAAGGTTTAAGTTATATTTTTCTTTGACAAGTTTTGCGATTTCTAAAGCAGATTCTGGATTGTCAAGAGGATCTCCACCAGAAAAAGTAACTCCATCTAAATAAGGTGAATCAGCTAGTTTTTTATCGACATATTCTAAATCATATTCTTTTCCACCAGTAAAAGAATGTGTTTCAGGGTTATGACACTTATAGCAGTTATGAGTACAGCCCTGAAAGAAAATAGTCATTCTAATTCCTGGTCCATCAACTATTGATTCATCGATGATTCCACTTAGTCTCATTTTTCTTCTTGGGAGGAATACTTAGAGTGTTTAACTCTAGCGTGCTCTTCAGCTCTCTTTGCATCGTTGAAACGATCAAGAGTTCCAACAAGATAGCCAGTAATACGTCTTATTCTTTCAAATCCGACAGAGCCTTCTTCTTCGTGTCTTCCACACTTTGGACAGACATTGTCGATAATACCGTTATATCCACATATTGGATCTCTATCAACTGGATGGTTTACTGCACCGTAGCCAATGCCCTTTTCTTTCATGTGACGAACAATTTTTTCAAAAGCTTGAGGATTTTTAGCAATATCACCATCGACTTCGATATAGGTGATGTGACCACCGTTTGTTAAATTGTGATATGGTGCTTCAATATCAATCTTTTTAAACATAGAAATAGGATAGTAAACAGGTACATGGAAAGAGTTTGTATAGAATTCTTTATCTGTAACACCCGGAATAATACCAAATCTCTTTTTATCTAGCTTGACAAAGCGACCAGAAAGGCCTTCAGCAGGTGTTGCAATTAACGAGAAATTTAAGTGATATTTTTCTGATGCTTCATCCATTTTCTTTCTCATGAAGCCAACGATTTCTAAGCCTAACTTTTGGCTTTCTTCGCTTTCACCATGATGTTTTCCTGTTAAAGCAATTAAACATTCAGCTAAACCTATGAAGCCAATGGTCAAAGTACCATTTCTAATTACTTCATCAATTTCATCATCCCAGCCTAATTTGTCTGAATCAATCCAAACGTGTTGACCCATTAAGAAAGGCATGTTTTTAACTTTTTTATGTCTTTGAACTTCAAATCTATCAAGGAGTTGTTTAATGACTAAGTCGCACATTTCATCAAGATGTTTGAAGAATTCGTCTTTATTTGGATATAAAATACCTAATCTAGGTAAGTTAATTGAAGTAAATGAGAGATTACCACGACCACATGTGACTTCTTTTGTTGGATCGTAGTTATTTGCCATAACTCTTGTACGGCAGCCCATGTAGGCAACTTCTGAATTATAGTCGTTTTCTTTATAATATTTGAAATTAAATGGTGCATCTAAGAATGAGAAGTTAGGGAATAATCTCTTAGCACTACATATGATTGCTTTTTGGAATAAATCATAGTTTTTATCCCCTGGATTATAGTTAACTCCTTCTTTAACTTTAAAAATTTGAATTGGGAAAATAGGAGTTTCACCATCTCCTAGTCCAGCTATAGTTGTATCGAGCAAGCAAGAGACTACTAATCTACCTTCTTCGCTAGTATCAGTACCATAGTTTAACGATGAGAATGGTACTTGAGCACCAGCTCTAGAATGCATGGTATTTAAGTTATGGATTAAGGCTTCCATGGCTTGGTAAGTTTGTTCTTTAATTTCAAGTTCAGAGTCTTTAATAATGTCTTTTTTAATACGATCAAAATTAACTTCTGGATAACTTTCTTTTAAAGCGTTGAATGTTTGATCATAAGATTCTTTATTGAGATATTTTGGGCCAGCATTTTTATTGACTAAATCTTTAAAGAAAGCTTTCATGCTCTCTGTATAGTCAACATCAGATTCGGTTTCTCTAATAAAGTTACTAAACTTGATAGTGTTATTTCTAAATATTTTAGTAAATGATTTTCTAACACCTTCAGCCATTGAAAAATCGAAGTTAGGTACAGCTTGACCACCATGCATATCGTTTTGATCTGCTTGAATAGCAATGCAAGCTAAAGCAGCATAAGAACGGATATCATTTGGTTCTCTTAAGAAGCCATGACCAGTTGAAAAACCGTTGTGGAACAACTTAAGTAAATCGATTTGACAGCAAGTAAGAGTTAGTGTGTAGAAATCTAAATCGTGAATATGAATATCACCCGAGATATGGGCTTTAGCAATATCTTTATCAATTAAAGTGCTTAAATAGAAGTCTTTTGCTGTTTCAGAACCGTATTTAAGCATAGTACCCATAGCTGTATCTCCGTCGATATTTGCGTTTTCACGTTTAACATCGCTGTCTTTAGCATCTTGGAAAGTAATGCTTCTAATTGTACTCATTAAACGAGTTTTTGCTTCTCTTACTTCGTTTCTATGAGCTCTATAAGTAATGTATTCTTTAGCTGTTTTTGGAAAATTGTGCTTGATTAAAAGCTCCTCAATAATATCTTGAGTAGCTTCAACACTAGCTTTGTTGTCTTTATTATTAAAGCGACTATTTAAGACACTGACTACTTCATCAGTCAATTGACCTAATGGTACATCTTCTTCGCTTCTCTCGACAGCTTTACTTAAGGCACCTAAAATTTTACTGGCGTCAAAAGCAACAATTCTTCCATCTCTTTTTGTAATTTTGGTTATCATAATATACTCCTTTGTTAAAAAAGATTTATCTTTTCTTTTTCAACACCTTTAAAAAGTGTACGTTGAAAATTATATAGTTCAAAACATGTAATGTAAATCAATTTGCTTCAATTTGTAATGAATTTTAAAACAAAATTTTAAAGCTTAGAAACAACCACTTTCATGCTACAAGTTGCTTCAATATTTTTATAATTTTATAACCTAAGCGAACACTTATGAAACAAAGAATTTTCGAAAAAGTACTTGATTTTTTCAAAAATATATATATTTAAGATTTATCATTACGCTTTATAAAAAAAGATTATAATGGTAGACTTTTGATGATGAGGTAAGAATTATGAAAGATATAGTAGAAAGATTTTTAGATTATGTTTCTTTTGAAACAACATCATACGAACCTATTGAAGGACAAGCTAGCTCTGTCGGTCAATATGTTTTAGCAAAACATTTAAAAGAAGAACTCGAAAAACTAGATGTAAAAAACTTATATATTAATGAATTTGGAACAGTTGTTGGATATGTTCCAGGAACAAAAGAAGGACCAACTATTGCTTTAATAGCTCATATGGATACTTCTAATTCTGCATCTGGCAAAGATGTCAAAGCAAGAGTATTAAAATATGAAGGTGGAGATATTGAATTATCTACTGGAATTAAATTGAGTCCAAACGAATTTTCTACTCTAAAAGGAAAAGAAGGCCATGAACTTGTCGTTACTGATGGAACGACATTGTTAGGCGGTGATGATAAAGCTGGAATTGCTATCATTGTCAATGTCATAGAAAAGTTAAAAGAAAATAATGTTGAACATTTGCCAATTCAAGTAATCTTTAGTACAGATGAAGAAATAGGAGTTGGTGCTGATCACATAAAAGATGAAGATATAAAAGCTGATTTTGGTTATACAGTTGATGGAGGTTGCCTAAAATATATAAGTGTTGAAAATTTCAACGCAGGGTCATTAAAGGTAGTTATTAATGGTCGCTCTATTCACCCAGGAGATGCTAAGGATAAAATGATAAATGCTTTAAATGTTGGAATAGATTTCCACAATGCTCTTCCTAGATATGAGAGACCAGAACACACAGCTTGTAGAGAGGGATTCTATCATTTGCTTCATTTAGAAGGAACTGAAGAACACGCTGAATTAACATATATCATTAGAGATCACGATTTAGAAAAACTCCTTCATAGATTTGAAATAGCTGAGTTAACAGCAGAAAGAATTAATAAAGAAATAGGCTCTAATGTAATAACTCTTCAATGCGAAAAAGACTCGTATAGAAATATGAAGCCAGAGTTAGATAAACATCCAGAAGTTACACAACGTATTGTTGAGGCATATAAAGAATTAGGACTCGAATATGAGTTTGAACCAATTAGAGGCGGAACAGATGGAGCACATTTAACTTATCGTGGATTACCATGCCCTAACCTTGCAACAGGTGATTATAATTGTCATGGAAGATTCGAATATGTCGATGTCGATGAAATGAAAAAAATGATAGAAGTCGTTTATAAAATTGTTACAAAATAAAAAAGTGGAATAGTTAGCTTTTGGCTAACTTCCACTTTTTTTATTCTGATCTTAAACAAATTACAGGATCTTTTTTAGCTGCAATTCTTGAAGGAATCCAGCCAGATAAGAACGTTAATCCTATAGAAATTAAGATTAAAACAAGAGCTGCAAGAGGATTAAGGTTTGCGATATTTCCAATTTGTACTTCTGGGAATAGACTGTTTAATATCAAGTTAATTGGAACGCATAAAATATAGCTTACAAGTACTCCAATAACTCCAGCTATTAATCCTATAACAAACGTTTCGGCTTTAAATAATCTCGATACGTCTTTTTTTCGTGCTCCGATGCTTCGTAATATACCGATTTCTTTCGTACTTTCAATAACTGATACATAAGTAATAATTGAAATCATAACTGATGAAACTACTAATGAAATAGCAGCAAAAGCTATTAATACGTAAGAAACTATATCAACCATAGTTCCCATTGAAGAAGTTAATAGAGAAGCTAAGTCTGTATAAATAATCTTTTCTGAGTCATTTTCAAATTGTTTGTTATAAGCATCAAGATATTTTATTATCTCTTTTTTCTCAGCAAAGCTTTTAGGGTAGATTGTAATTGAAGTAGTATACACATCACTTCCTATGCTAAGTCGTTGTGATAAGTGTTCTGAAACAGATAGTGTTGCAGAGCTTGTCGCACTATAAGCTTTGACAGATTTTGTTTCTAAATCTAAGGAAAGATATGTGCTTAGATTTTTTGCAATTTCAGAGCTTTTGTTTTGATTTAAAGCTTTGGTAACTAAGTCAGGTGTGTAGTAAATAATACTGTTTGAAAGTAAGCTCATATTAGTTGTTTCTTTAGGTCTTAAGACACCAACAATTTTTATGCTCTTACCACTTGATTTGTCATCTTTGTATTGATTGTATAATTCTTTCTTTGTATTATCATCAATAATGTTATAGTAAGGTAAATCTTTACTGCTTTTATATTCGAAATATTTGCTTGCAAATGATACCCAATTGGCATCTTCTTTTTCTGACATTTCACTAAGTTCTTTAGTGAATTCGTTAATATCTACGCCTTCTTTAATAAACATTGAATTTGTCGCTGTTCTTGTACCAGCTTGTGTATAGAATTCATCGTTATTTAATAAAACGTATTTTTTACCAATTACTTTATCTATACTTATTGTTTCATTTTCAATATCAAATCCAAGAGCGCTGAATAAAGTAGATGAAACTCTATTGTATTTATCGACTGTTAATAAAACTTCATTTTCATTTTCTGGATAATGTGCGTTTTCTCCAATTAAGTCATATTGTGATAAAACAAAGTCTTTATTTCCAGGTAATTCAGCCCAATATGAAGTTGAAGTCATAGAAGTTAAAAGTGATTTTGGAGTTGTTTGAATAGCATAAACATGATCAGCGTTTTCACTTAAAACATTAATTTGTATAGAATGGTTTTTGTTGATTGAATTATATAGATTATTAGGCATAGCCTCTAAATAATCTATATATGCATCATCAATATTATTTGTATGAAGAGATGATGACAAAGGCTTTTCAATAACTATTTGATTGTTAGAAGGATAAGCTTCTAAGTCTGTTTTTGACACTTCATTTAACGTTGAAGAGTCTGGCATAGCATATTTTTCTATCGAAATAGGAAAGGACGCTAGAGTTTCTGTTTCCATTCTTTTTATATAACCCTTAAAGCCGTTAGATACAGCGAGAATTAAGGCGATACCAATAATTCCAAAAGATCCGGCAACAGATGTTAGAGTAGTTCTACCTTTTTTAGTTAAAAGGTTTCGAGAAGAAATATTAATTGCTGTTGCAAAACTCATAGATGTCTTTTTCTTTTGACTCTTTAAAGCTATTTCTTCAGCTAACTGATGGTCAACAATAGTTAAGTCTGGTGCAGAAATTTCCGTCGTATCAGTAATTGAAGACTTGTTTTCCTCTACTTCAATCATTTTAGATTCGTTCTTCTCATCAGAAAGTAATTCGCCATCTTTGATTCTTATTATTCTTGTGGCATATTGCAAAGCTAATTCTTCATTATGAGTAACCATAATAATTAGTTTAGATTTACTTAATGTTTTTAATATATCCATAACTTGGACTGAAGTTTTTGAGTCCAAAGCACCAGTAGGTTCATCAGCTAAGATGATTCCAGGATTATTAACGATAGCTCTAGCGATAGCTACTCTTTGCATTTGGCCACCAGAAAGTTGGTTAGGTTTTTTATTTGCTTCGTTTTTAAGTCCAACAGAATTTAATGCATCGAGTGCACGTTTCTTTCTATCTTTTTTGGATACGCCAGATAAAGTCAAAGCTAGTTCGACATTACCTAATACAGTTAAGTGAGAGATTAAGTTATAACTTTGGAATATTGTTCCAATTCTTTTGTTTCTATAAGCATCCCAATCTGAGTCGTTATAGTTTTTTGTTGACTTGTTATCTATTATTAAATCGCCATTGGAATATCTGTCTAATCCTCCAATTATGTTCAAAAGTGTAGTTTTACCACAACCTGAAGGACCAAGTATAGCAACGAATTCGTTTTCTTCGAAATCGAGATTTATATCTTTTAAAGCAGTAATAATGCTCTGTTTACCAATGTAGTAATTTTTATATATATGTTCTAACTTTAACATATGAAACCTCCATTGAATTACTATTAATTTTAGCATAATAAAGAAGAAATTTAAGAGTATTTATGATAAAATAGACTAAATTATTAAGTAGCGACTAAAATACTATTAAATATTTGTTTAAAACTACAAATTTTTTGTATAATTTTATTAGCTAAAAAATGAAAGGAGTAATAAATATGAGTCACTCACAAATATCTTTAAAAACATCATGGGGAGACACAATTTACGGAAACGCTTGGACTATTGAAACTCCAATAGCAAATATAGTTATCGCCCACGGAATGGGAGAATATTCTTATAGATATAATGAATTTGCTAATTATTTAAATTCATTAGGTTATAATGTCTATGCAGTTGACCAACCAGGACATGGATTAAATGTCACAGTTCCAGAAACACCTGTCTTAGGATTAGGTGTATGGCCAGATAATGGCTTTAAATTAGCTTGTTCTTATTTATATGAACTTATAACGCAAGTAAGATTATCAATGAAGCCAGTAATTCTTTTCGGTCATTCAATGGGTTCTTTTGTCTCACAAAGATACTACCAAAGATTTAATGCTACAATTGACGGCTTAATCTTATGTGGATCTAGTTATAATAACTTAACTTTTAAAGCCTCACGTAAATTAGTTAGAATTATGAGTACATTTGTTAAAGGTGATAGAAGATTAAGACCTTCTAACTTCTTTGCCAATATGCAAACTAAATCATTTAATAAAGGATTTAAAAACTATTCTGATGGATATAAGACCAAAAATAAATGGTTAAGTGCTAACGAAGAGAATGTTAAAGCTTTTGATGCAGATCCACTTTGTGGCTTTGCTTGTTCGTTTAATTTCTACTACAACTTGTTTAATGGCTTAAAACCTACTTTCCAAAAAAGAAGAGTATTAGACATCACTCACAAAGTTAAAATTTTGTTGATTGCTGGTGATAAAGATCCAGTCGGAAGCAAAGGTAAAGGCGTTTTAAAACTAGAAAAGTTCTATAAGGAAGCTGGACAAGATGTTAAAGCTATATTATATAAAGGTTTAAGACACGAGATTTTAAACGAAGATGAAGAATCAAAACAAAAAATTTATAAAGATATAGCTGCATTTATTCCAGAATGTATTGCAAAAGCTAAAGAAGAAGCTCAATTAGAAGAACATAAAAAAGCATAATAAAATAAAAAAGCAATCGAGACTAAATATCTTGATTGCTTTTTTTTGCAAAAAAAGAGCAAGATGAAGTTAACCTTCAAAATGCTCAGCTTTATTAAGATCTTGCTTGATATACAGGTTTTTCTTGATTGTTGCTTCCGGATACTCCGCCAGAAGTTCTCATAACGAAGAATATTGTTCTCATACCGAAAGTCAAAATGTAAGCCATTGAAGCAAAGCTTGGCATTATAAATCCAAGAATTAAAGTAATAACTGCAGGAGATAAAGCTAAGAAAGCGCAAGCTTTTAATGATTGTGCAAATGACATATCATTATAAAGGTTATTCTTACCTCTTGTAACAATGAAGATTAATAAGCCAACAAACAATGTTGCAACTGCAGAAATACCAGTGAGGATAGAAGTACTTAACCAAGTTTGAGAAACTTTAAGTGGTTGGTAACCTTTATCTAAGAATTCACACCAGAATGTTTTAATAGATTCAGCATTATTAGAATTATTGATATCAGATACTGTTGCAAGATTTGTTCCTTTTAATAACTTGAATTGACCTTCCATGATGCTTGAATATTTGGTTTCGACTGTAGCATCAATAGCTTTGAAAACAATTACTCTGAATGATGTTTTAGTAAAGATTATTGATGTAACTGGTACTAATTCATATTTAGATGTATCTTTTGCATCTTTCTTTAAAATTTTAGTATCAATTATATTTGTGAAAGTCTTATAGTCATTGGAATTATTTACTGGATCTAATTCAGGGAAGTAATAAACATTTAATAATGTAATAACTTGAGTTTTTGAACTGTCTTCTGTATTAACATATGTTGAAGTGAAGTTCATTAATTTTTCAGTTCCATCATTTACGACTTTCATTTGAGTTGCGTAATCGCTATCCGTTGAAGAAGGAATTACTTTGGTATTGTCATAAACAAGTTCACAGTTTTCATTAATGTTCATAGCTGGATTTTCAAGTGAGAAAAGTTGTAATCCAGATTCAAGAGTGTTATTACCTATTGTGATAAGAGAAGAACCATTAGTTCTTAATCCGGTAACCAATGTTGGTATTGATGTACATACCATTGCTAAGATGAAGAATATGATTGCTAACCACCATGGGCTTTTCTTTCTTTCATCTAATATAACTTGGTTACTATATAATGATTTGAATGCAAATTTAAGTTTGGTCATATATGTTTCCTTTTCTAATTAACTACATAATAATAATATAGAATAGCGATTTTTGCAAATAATTAGACTAACTTTAACAAAAATTGTTTTTTTCTTAAAATAGAGTGTGAAATTTAACTAATTTTAATAGCTATTCTTTGTTTGAAATAAAGTTTTTTTGAAAAATAAAGTAGTATAAATATTACAAATAGCCCATTGTTAATTAAAAAGCTTTCAAACAATTAAAGTATTATGTTAAAATGAATAAGTACAATTAGGAGGCTATTATGACAGAAAGAACGCAATTACCAAGATATATTAAAATAGCTCAGGATATTTGTGGAAAAATATTAACAGGTGAATTTCCAGAAGGAACATTATTAAAAGGCCGTTCTATTTTAGGTTCAATGTATAATGTTTCGCCTGAAACAATTCGTAAGGCTCTTAATCTATTAGAAAAAGAAAAAGTAGTTGAGATTAAAAGAGGTGTTGGTGTCTATGTTGACTCTGTTTTACATGCTCAACAATTTGCTGAAAGTTGGAAATCTAAGACTTTAATCTCTAACAAATATACAGAATTAAAGAATTTATTAGCAGAAAAGAAAGAATTAGATAACAAGATAGATGAAGCTATCAAAGATATGAAGGATTCTTTCTCTTATCAAACACATGAAGCTGTTCATTTTTCTGAAGTAGAAATTCCTCAAGATAGCTGGATTGATGGAAAAACAATTGGTGAAGTATATTTTTGGAACTATACAGAAGCAACAATTGTTGCAATAATTTCAAAAGAAACTGGAAGGGCTCAACAAAGCCCAGGTCCAGATTTTCCACTTCACGTTGGAGATAAATTATTGTTTGTTGGAAAAGACGATTTAAGTTTTGATAGAGTTTTATCTTTCTTGGTTTATGGCGTCTTAGAAGAAAACGCAGAGCCGCAAGAATAATAAAAATAATAAAGCTACTTCGGTAGCTTTTTTAAATTTTAGTAAAAAAATAGCGTAAATTGTAACCGCTTTTCTTTTTTATGTTGATTACATTTGTTTAAAGATATATATTACCCATGGAGGGAAAATAAATGAAAAAACGCGTTTTATTAACGCTTGGACTTGTTTCACTTTTATCTATGGTTGCTAGTTGCAACAATACAAGTTCAACGAGTAGTAGTTCTGTTTCAAGTAGTGGCGGCTCTACTTCAAGTTCATCTAGCCAAACAGGTGGAAATGCTTATCAAGGTACAGGACCAAGACTAGAAATTAACTACTTAAGATTTGATCAAAATTATACAGGTTGGAAATTATGGACCTGGAACAATGACGGTGGTAGTTTTGGATTAGAATTTGATGGAAAGATAACTTATGATGCCTATGACTCTTCTTTAGCATGGACACGTAGAACTATTGAATTCGACAAAGATTTTGAGTATTACGCTAATTGGGATTGGACAAAAACAGAAACTAGTACTGCAAGCTTAGAATTTTTAGGTGGTGACAGTGGGAAAATGGGTATCATTGTTCGTGATGGCTCTGGTAACAAAGATGTATCTGATGATAGATATATTGATTTTTCAAAAGCTGATGCTGATGGTGATCAAGTTTACACTGTTTATTTAGTTACTGAAAGTAAATCTGTTTACTATAGTTTAGATGAAATCCCAGCACCAGGAATCAGCACTGTTTCAATGACAAGTGACACATTAGGAGATAATGTGCTTGTCGGATGTTCAGTAGCACCAACAGGAAGCATAAAAGCAAGTGAAGTTCACTTGAGAGATGAAAGTGGAAAAGAATATCCATTTAAGTCCTACAATGGTTATAGTGGCGGTGAAATGACTTTCCAATTAGAAAATAGACTTGAAGTAGCTGATTTAAAGAAGAACTTTAAACTTTATTTTGATTCAGAAGAATATGCAACACCAGCTGGTTATCCAGTAGAATTTGGTCGCTATTATAGTTCAAATAGATTTGATGAATTATTCGCCTATGATGGAGAATTAGGTTCGTATATCGATAACGGAAACACTGTATTTAGATTATGGGCACCAACAGCTTCTAAAGTAACTTTAAATTTATATGATGATGGCTTAGCTACAGTACCTTCTTCAACAATAGAATTAGTTGAAAGTGAAAAAGGAACATGGAGCACAACTATATCTGGTAATAGACATGGTGTTTATTATTCTTATGATGTTGAAGTACTTGGAGAAACAAATAGAGATGTGGCAGATCCATATGGAAAATCCTCTAACGCTAATGGAAAACATTCCATGGTAGTCGATTTTAACAATTCAGCAGTTTTACCAGACAATTGGGGTGAGAGTTCATCTCCAGCTGTTTCAACAGCAAGTGCACCAATAGTTTATGAAACTCACGTAAGAGATTTCTCTATGAGCGATTCATGGAACGGAAGCGATGCAAATAGAGGTAAATATTTAGGCTTAAGTGAAAGTGGCACAACGTTAGCAGATAATTCAACTAAAACTGGATTTGATTACGTTAAAGAACTTGGTGTTACTCACGTTCAGCTCTTACCAATTTACGACTTTAAATCTGTCGATGAAACAAGAACAGACGACGAATATAAAAATTCTGTAACTGATGGAGCTTATAACTGGGGCTATGATCCTCAAAGCTATAATAGCCCTGAAGGATCTTACTCTTCTAACCCAAATGATGGAAATACTAGAGTTAAAGAGTTACGTCAAGCTATCCAACAATATAACAATGCCAATATAGGTGTTATTATGGATGTTGTTTATAACCATATGCCAAGTAGCTCTGGCACAACGTTTGAACAAATAGTTCCAGGATATTACTTCCGTGGAGTAAACGACTCAGGTGCAGGTGCTGATATGGCAAGTGAAAAAACTATGTTTAAGAAATTCATAGTTGATTCAACAAAAATGTGGATGACAAATTACAAGTTATCTGGATTTAGATTTGACTTAATGGGCCTTATTACAAAAGATGCTATGGGTGAAGTTTCTAGTACCTTACACGAAATTAATAGCGATGCTATTGTTTATGGTGAAGGTTGGTCAATGTTCTCTAAGAGCCCAAATACTCCAACTCTTTCTTCAACAAACATGGCTACACAAGGTCAAGTTCGTGGATTAAAAATAGGATGCTTTAACGATACAGTTAGAGATTCATTAAAAGGATCAGTATTTGATGCGGGTTCACCAGGATATGTCACAGCATTAGAAAGCGACAAGACATTAGATGGAAAAGAAAATATAAAATATGGTATTGTTGGAACACAAATTCACAACCAAGTATCAACATTAAAAACAATTTATGATACTGAATATACCGGAGCTAGTGTTAATTATGCAGAAGCTCACGATAACGAAACATTACACGATAAACTTAGATTATCTGTTCATGGTTTAACAGAAGAACAATACAATAATATTCAAATTCAAGTTAACCAAGTTATCATGACTTCTTTAGGTATTTCTTTCTATCATTCAGGAACAGAATTTGGTAGAACTAAAGAAATTCCTGCAGATTTATTAGATTCAGTTCCAACGGATAAGATTAGTAAAGATAGTGTTACTGGCAAAGCATATTCAAAAGATTCTTATAATTTATGCGATAAGATTAACGCTATTGATTGGAACCTTGTCAAAACAAATTCAAATATGGTTGACGCTTTCAGAAAAGCTGCTTTATTAAAAACAAACAATGAAATGTTGAGATCTAATAGTTATGCAAACATCAACGCAAAATATGTCTTTGATGATTGTGGATACGAAGGACAAATGACAGCAAATAACATCATTGCCTATACAATCAATTCAGATTCTGAAACAGATAGTTATGAAAAGATGTATATTGTTCATAATACAGGCGATTCTGAAATAACTGTTGCTGGACATGAAGGTTGGAACATCTTATTAGGTGGTACAGGAGTAGCTTCATCATCAGTAACTTTACCAGCTAGAACAACATTAATCTTAGGTTTATCTAAGTAAATAAGAATTTAATGATAGATATCGATAGTTTAAAGCTATAAATGATATCTATCATTTTTGTTATACATAAATAGTTTATACAAATGAATTATATTAATGTTTATTAGATATTAGTTATTATGTTAGAATATTAAACGAGGTTGAATAATGAATATTAATGATGAGTATCAAAAAGCAATCGATGGGCAGTATGACAATGATTTGCTACATGTTGTTGCTGATGGAAAAAAAGTACTTGAAGTATTAGCTCCTAATTATAAAGATTTATTCTATGCAATGGCTTCATGGAATGAGATTCAAATTGCATCTCTTTTTGACGAGAAACCATTTAAAAAAGATAATCAAGAATGTGTTTATGCAGGAAAAGTGCTTTTAGAATATAAAAATATTTATCAAAAAAGCGAGTTAGAACAAGCGTTAAGAAACGTTACCTTCGGTGCCAAGATAGATGAGTGCAAAATTTATTTAACAACGAATTATGTTAATTCTATAAACACTTTAGAAAGTATGTTATCTAAAAATATTTATTTAACATTTTGTTCACTATTTTATAGAGATAAAAATAACAATTTAGTTAAGAGTCCATTATTTTTCTTGAGAGGAAAACTTAGAAAAAACGAAAATGGATTTTTTATAAAATGTACTTCAGATGGACCAATATTCAATGAAGCGTTAGCAAGGTTCATTCAAGACGAACACTCAATAGATATTACTTATAATAAAGTAGTTTTTGATTATTATGACTATATCACTTTTGTATCTCACAAAGTTGCAAATTTATTGTGGGCAATAGAAGAAAGCACATATATTATTACAACTAACGTTATAAAAAGTAATGCTTTAGCAAGAATATCAAATTTGGGTAATACAATATTATCTTATAAAACAATTAGAAATTTAAAAGAAGAGCCAAATAAAATTGAAGATAATTTGCCTTTAGTATCTAAACTTCAAGAAGAGTTACAAAAAAACAGTGTTCTAAATTTAAAAATTAATGATGAAAAGCTTAAAACAAAAGCTTTTACAGAAGTTCTGACTAAAGCTATTAAAAACGAAAAAAGCATTTTAGTAATTGGGGATAAAACATTATTTGATGAAACAGTAGAAAAGTTAAAGTTAAGACCTTTTGTTAATCCGTATTCTACATTGAATAATAAACTGTCGTTATTTGATGCTTTTAACGAAATAGAAAAAGACAACTTTACATTAAATTATGATGGAACAAGATTTTTAGAACTTAGCAAGATTCAAAAAGATTTTTACATGATGGAAGAAGAAAAAACTATGATTTCTATTCCTACTGGTGAAACTATAGTTGAAGCAATTCAATCTATTATGAAGCACGATAAAAATCTTGTAAGCCCATTGGATATAAATATTGCAGCAGATTATTCATACGATGACTTTTTAGAAGATAGAGAATGTTTAGAAACAATTAATAATTCTAAATCTATAAAAGATACCGTTTTAGCTGATCATCCGTTCTATGGATTAGAAACAGAAAACAGTAAGGAAAATTTTGATAAATTAAAAGCTCTTTTACAAAAGATTGATGAGAACATAGAAGATTTCTTTAATAGTGCTAAAGATTTATGTGAAAGCTCAAATGGATTTATTAAAATTGAAAAGCCGAGAGACTTTGATGAATACGAAAATCATTTTGAACTTTTTTGTAGATACAATGGTTTCCCTTTAATATATTTTAATTATGACAATGATGAAAAGTTAGTTGAACTTTTATCAGCAATAAAAAGTGGATTTAAGTCTATTAGTAGTTTGAAACTATCAATAGAAAATATGACGAGTAACTCTTTCTTTTTGGATGATTGGGAGACGCTTTTAGAAAAAGAAAAAAGTAAAGACCGAAAGGCTAAGAAAGAGTTAAAAGTAAAATTAAAGACCAAGACACATGCGAATTTAAAATCACTTATTCTACTTTTAGATAGTTATAAAACAAATTTACAAAAAGTGGATAGCTATATTAATTTTGTCGAAGAAAATTACCAAATAAAGATTAAAAGTATCGACGATATAATCTATTGTGAAAATGCCTTAAGCTACGTAGATGATTTTATAAGACAAGTTAAGCTTTACGACAGTATTAACTTCAATAGCGATTTTGTTAAAAAAGTAATGACTGATGGTGATTATAGAAAACAACTGAATGATATAATATTGCCAAGCATTCAACAAAAACGATTTGAATTAGACACTCTTTTTGATGAATATAAAGAGTTTAATCCACACGATTATAATGATTATTCTGACTTTACTTACGATGAATTGAAGATGTCTTTCAAAGCTAAAATTAATGCTTCTTATGAAGAGTTCGAAGAATATTGCAACTTGAGTCAAAAATTAAAAGATGCCTCTCATCATCTCAAAGATTATATCAATGAATATAGTGATTTAAATCAACCTTTAACAAACTTTACAAACGACTTTATGTTTTCACTTTATGAGGCTTTTTACACAAATTATGAATCTTTATATGGAGGCTCAGAAGCTTGGATTGAAAACGAAGAGAAATACATTTCTATTTTAAAAGAATATGAGTCTTTATATTACATTAACGAAATTAAATCTATTGAACAATTACAACAAGCAAAATGTGAAAAAGATGAGCTAAATAGAACTAAAGATGAGTTAAGAAAATTAACAAAAACTTCACGTGTTTATAACACAGCATACATATATCCAAGATATCAAAAGAAATTAGTTTACTATTATCCTATCGACTATGTTTCAAACGATGATGTTTACGCTTATGCTAATGCTAAATATGACATAGTTATAATTTTAGATCTTGAAAGTTTAAATGTGATACAACTTTTTAACGCTTTAATGTTAGGTAATAGTGCTGTTATCTTTGAAAAAGAAGAGACGTTAAAAAAATGTTATGAAATAAACTATTCTAATTTGCTTGAAAAGAGATATTGGAAAAAAGTCGAACCTGTTTTGAAGGATTTAGTTAAAGATATAAAAATAGACTACGATATAAAATTAAATTACGAGTATAAAAACGATGTTTTCCCTATAGCATTAATTAGGCCTGGAACAGAAAAGCCATCATTTATTTTAATACCAGATTTAGTTTATCTCTTAAATAATGATTGCTTATGGACATATTGTAATTTAATGCCAAGAATTATTAATGATACTTTAGAAATTACGCCAATTATAATTAACACTTTGGAAATTGCTTTAGCGGATGACAAAAATTTATACTTACGTCAAGTTATAAATGGATTGTTAGAACAAAAGAGACTTGAAAAAGAAAACAAAGAAGTGAAAAAAACTAAAGAACATTTAGCAACACCAAGCAAAGAAAAATATTTAGAAAGATTAACAGATATTTATAATAATTTTTCTGATTATCCTTCGGAGTTTGAAATAAAAGAGCTTTTAAATAATCACGAATATGAAACTTTGCTAAAGAAAATAGTTCCTTTTAATAGTAACAAAATAATGTTATATGGCAAAGAATTCTATGATTATGTAATTGATCAAAAGAATTTAGGTAAAATCAAATTAACATCAGATAAATTTTACTATATACCAGGTGAAAAAATTGAAGTAAAAAAATCTTTGCATTCACAAAGACCTATTGAAGATGTTTCTATTGAAGAAATGGTTAGAGCAATATATACTTATTTACTAAACTTCTCTTTTGTGAGAATAGATGTTTTATTAAACGAATTAATGCATGTCTTTGCTTCTTCAACTAGTGACCCAATATTCAATGAAACATATACTAAAGCGATAAACTACTTATTGAATAAGGGATACATTTTGAAAGAATATAACAAGATTAGATTAGTTTAGTTTTTTTGAAACATAATAAGTAGTAATTATGAAAATATTAGAAAAAATTAAAAGTTGGTTTGATTTAAAGACGTTCTTAAGAATTATATTTGGTATATTATTTATAACTGCAATTGTTCTAATTGCGTATTTTGTAATGAAAGAAACTGGATTTTTAGAAAAAATAAATTCAATCGAAAAAATTAAAGAACTATTAAACAAATATAAAACCGTTTCAATCATTATTTATTGGTGCATTCAATTCTTGCAAGTGACTTTTATTCCAATTCCGGCAGCTATAACCATAGTTGCTGGTGCACAAATATTTGGACCTTGGTGGACTTTCTTTATCTCTCTTGCTGCAATGATTCCAGCAAGTATTTTAGCTTTCTTTTTGGGAAGATGGCTTGGAAAACCATTTGTTGGTTGGATGATAGGAAAAGAGACTATGAATAAATATTTAACCAAGACACATGGCAGAGAACGCACTGTGTTTTTTACTATGTTTTTATTACCTTTTTTCCCTGATGATGCTTTATGCCTAGTAGCAGGCATAACGCCTATGACATTAAAATATTTTTTAATGACTCAAATAATAACAAGACCTATATCTATAGTTTGTACTATATTTTTAATGTCAGGCACAATAATTCCATATAATACTTGGTGGGGAATAATGCTTTACGTCTTAGCTTTTATAGGCGTAATAATAGCTATTATTTTATCTTATAAATACAGTGAAAAAATAGAATGTTTTGTCAGTAAATGTGTTGATAAAGTCTTAAAATTTTTGCATATAAGGCATTAAAAAAGTTAAGGCTCATCACCTTAACTAATAAGTAATTATTAAGCGAAATATTCTCTAAAATCTAATTCGTATTTTCCTCTGGCAATTTGGATTAAATCAAATATGTTCCAAATAATACCGATGAAAATAAATGTGCATAATAATTTAACTAAGAAATATCTCCAAGCTGATTTACCACCTTTGTAAAACTTGTCGATTCCAAACCAACCTAGAAAAAGTGTAATTAAGAATAATCCAGTATCCATATATATTTTTCCTTTGCACTATATAATACCATTGATTTTAAACAAAAAAAACTATTTTAATGCTTTTACTTGTTTATTGGATGCTTTTTGCCATTAAATAGTGTTAATTATATTCGATAAATATAACTTTATATATCTTTTATGAATATGCTAAAATATGTACATCAATTAGTTGTACTAATTGAAGAAATAAAACAATGATGTTTTATTTGTTAGAAAGGAATATAAAATATGAATGTAGGATTAATTATTGGAATTGTTGTAGCAATTGTAGTTGTTATAATAGTGATTGGTGTTATTTGTTGGTGGATAAGTACATCAAATAAATTTAAGAAAATGAAAGTAAAGATTGATGAATCTGCTTCTGGAATTGATATTGCTTTAACAAAAAGATTCGATAAATTAACAAAGCAACTTAATGTTGTTAAAGGATATGCTAAATATGAAAAAGAAGCTTTTGTTGAAGTTACAGCAATGAGAACAGGAACTACAACAAATTCTTCAGCAGATGATATCAAAAGAATGGCAGAGGCTAAAGCTCAAATGGACCAATTAGCTAAACAAATTAATCTTCAAGTTGAAAAGTATCCTGAACTTAAAGCAAACTCAATTTTTTCACAATTACAAGCAGATATAACTGAAGCTGAAGAACATTTACAAGCATCTAGAAGATTATTTAACTCTAACGTATCAAGATATAATCAATCAATTATTGTTTTTCCTGGATCAATTGTTGCAAATGCCATGCATTTAACAAAAGCTGATTTCTTCCAAGCCGAAGATCAAAAACGTTCAGATGTTGAAATGAATTTCTAAAAGTATCGCCTCGTTTTTCATAACGAGGTTTTTACTTATTTAGACAAACTAATGTAGGTGAATTATGACAAATGAAGAAAAAGATAAAATAAAAACTGATTTAGAGGCAATGAACAAAAGGGCTAAAATAAATTTTATTGTCTGTTTAATTTTAGCTATTCTTTTTGGAATTTTAATATTTACTCTTTCATCGGATTTGTTTTTTGCTATATTTATCGCTATTTTCATTGCTGTAATTTTTAATGTTGCTTTAAGCGTTTCTATAAAGAAAAAATATAAAGATGAAATAGTTCCTAAAATTTTAAAGAAATTTTTAGGCGATGACATTGTTTACGAACCAAAAGGTAGATTTGATAAAGAACTTTTAAGAGATTTAAATTTCTTTCCATGTACAACTTATAGTGGCGAAGATATGATAAGTGGAATCTATAAAGGTATTAAATTTACAACTGCAGATATATCAATGACTCATCAATCGGGTGGTAAAAATAGTACTACTGTTACAGATTTTAAGGGATGTATGTGGGTATTTGAATATAATAATAAAACTATTAATTCAAGAATAGATCTATACGAAAAAGACTATTTAAAAAGACATTCGTTAAGAAAAAATGGATTAGAAAAAGTTGAGTTTGAAGATATTGATTTTAACAATAAAATTAAAACTTATGCGTCTAATGCTCACGATGCTTTCTATGTTATTACTCCACAAATTATTGATAGACTTAAAAATAATATAAATAATATTAGTGGAGATATTTTATATAGCATTCAAGAAAATAAGCTTTATTTAGTAATTAGTTCGTCAAAAAACAGAATGGAATTTAAAAGATTTAGAAACAATTACGAAGAGCTTATAGAAAGCCTTAAAGAGGATGTAAGTCCAATTCTTGAAACTATAAAGCAGTTTGATTTAAAAGGCGAAGAAAAAGAAGAAATATGGAAAATAGAAAATTTGAACTTGTAAGTAATTACAAACCGACCGGGGACCAACCTCAAGCAATCGATAAATTAGTAAAAGGACTTGAAGAAAATAAAAAGTTTCAAGTTCTTTTAGGTGCAACTGGTACAGGAAAAACTTTTACAATGGCAAACGTAATTCAAAGAGTCCAAAGACCAACTTTGATTCTTGTCCACAATAAAACTTTAGCAGGACAACTATACGCTGAATTTAAAGAACTTTTCCCACACAATAGAGTTGAGTATTTTGTATCAAATTTCGACTTTTATCAACCAGAAGCTTATTTACCAAAAACAGATACGTATATAGATAAATCTGTTCAAATGAACGAAGAAATTGAAATGATGCGTTCATCAGCAATTAACTCTGTTTTGGAAAGAAGAGATACAATTGTTGTTGCATCAGTTGCTTCAATATATGGTTTAACAGATCCTGAAGAATATAAAAATCTTGTTTTCTCTTTACGAGTTGGTGAAGAATTTGATAAGAAAAAAGTATCTGCAAAATTAATAGATGCCCAGTATGAAAGAAATAACATGGAATTAAAGCCAGGTACTTTTAGGATGCAAGGAGATATGCTAGAAATCGCACCAGCATCCACAGAAGATTATATTGTAAGAGTTTATATTGATTTTGATGAAATAGATGAAATAGATATAGTTAAACCTTTGACAGGAGAAATTATTCATACTTTAGAAACATATCCAGTATATCCTGCTTATGAACACGCTTCAGGTATGGCTAGAGTTAAAGAAGCTTGTAAGACAATACGTGAAGAGTTAATGCAACGTTTAGGCGAGTTCCATGAACAAGGAAAATTATTAGAAGAAGAAAGATTGGACATGCGTACAAGACACGATTTAGAATCTTTAGAAGAATTCGGGTATTGCCCTGGTATTGAAAATTATTCTCGACACATAGACGGAAGAGCACCAGGTGAAACTCCTTTTACTCTTTTTGATTATTTCCCTAGCGACTTCTTATTAATGGTTGATGAATCACACGTTACCTTTTCTCAAATAAGAGGAATGTTTAACGGTGATAGAAGCAGAAAACAAACTTTAGTTGATTATGGTTTTAGATTGCCTAGTGCTTTAGATAATAGACCACTTAAATTTGATGAGTTTGAAAGTCATATAAAAAATGTTATTTGTACTTCAGCAACACCAGGTGATTATGAGTTAGAAAAAACACATGGTGAAGTAATTGAGCAAATTATTAGACCAACAGGTTTAATAGATCCTCAAATAGAAGTTCGAAGCAATAAAAATAATCCTGTATATGACTTGATAGGTGAAATTGAACAACGTGTTGAGAAAAACGAAAGAGTTATGGTTGTTACTTTAACTGTTAAAGATGCTATGAACTTAACAGACTTTTTAAAAACAAAGAATTATAAAGTTGCTTATTTACAACACGAAATTAAAACTTTGGAAAGAACTGAGATTATTTATAAGTTAAGAAAAGGTGATTATCAAGTGTTGGTAGGTATTAACTTATTAAGAGAAGGTTTGGATATTCCAGAAGTTTCTTTGATTGCTATTTTGGATGCAGATAAAGAAGGATTCTTACGTTCATCACGTTCATTGATTCAAATTGTTGGACGTGCAGCAAGAAACGCTGAAGGTAAAGTAATTATGTATGCCGACACAATTACCGATTCAATGGATTATTGCATAAAGGAAACAAATAGACGTAGAGAAATACAAATGAAGTATAACGAGGAGCACAATATTACTCCTAAAACAATTATTAAACCTATTAAGCCACCACTTCATATTATTGATGATAAGAAAGAAAAAAGAAAAATTGAAGGTAAACTTACTAGAAATGAAACACTTAAACTTATATCTGAGATAGAAAAGAGCATGAAAAAAGCTTCACAAGAGTTGGATTTTGAAAAAGCAGCTGAATTGAGAGATGAAATGCTCGAATTAAAAGCTACACTTTTGTAGTTTCAATGTTTCTTTTCTTTAAATTCAAATGTATAATTATTTTTAGCACTGCAAAGTGCTATATGGGGCTGTAGCTCACTTGGAAGAGCGTCTCGTTCGCAACGAGAAGGCAGCGAGTTCGATCCTCGTCAGCTCCACCAAATCGAAATCTAAGCGAACCTGTAGAATACATCAATTGTTGTGGATTCTTAGGCATCGTTGTCAAATGGCATCTTTGATTAGGTGCCTTTTTTCTTGTGAATTTATTGCACTAGTCTTTATTTAGCTATATAAGTGTTATATAATAAAGGCGTTAAGGAAAACATAAAATGAATTGGCCTCTTATTATTAAAACCATTAGGAATAAATTGTTTATTACGCAAACCGAACTTGCCGAAAAAATCGATGTCTCGTTCGCTTCCGTTAATAGATGGGAGCAAGGCCATCATGAGCCGACAATGAAAGCAAAAAGGAAACTCGCTGAGATTTGCAGGCAGAACAACATAGATATGGAGGCGCTTTAAATGCATCCTTTTGTCAAATGGGCCGGTGGAAAAAATCAGCTTTTAGACAAGCTTGTGTCTTTGATGCCTAAGGAATACAACCACTATTTTGAGCCTTTTATCGGCGGAGGGGCATTGCTTTTCCATGTTGCTCCCAAAGATTTCACCATCAATGATTTCAATTCCGAGTTGGTTCAGGCATATAAATGTTTTTCGAATTCCGATGATACAGAGAAGCTTATCGAAAGGCTAAAATTCCATCAAGAAAACCACTCCGAGGAACATTACTACGAAGTGCGTTCAATGGATAAAAGCCCCAATTTCCTCTCTTTACCTATATATGAAAGAGCAGCGCGAATGATCTATCTGAACAAATCCTGCTTCAACGGGCTTTATAGAGTCAACAGCAAAGGCTTTTTTAATGTCCCATCCGGAAAGAAAAAGAGTGTCGTTTGTTATGAAGAAAAGAACGTTCAGGAAATAATGGAGTTCTTCAGAACATCAAAATTCGAAATTCTGAACGGCGATTTCGAGGCTGCGGTCATTAACGCCAAAAGCGGTGATTTCGTTTATTTCGATCCGCCATATGATACATGGGAAGACAAGGATTCCTTCACTTCCTATTCGAAGAATCCCTTCGGAAAAGATGAGCAAAGAAGGCTTGCAAACTGCTTTAAAGCCTTATCCGACAAGGGTGTATTCGTAATGCTGAGTAACCACAATACGGAGTTCATCCGCGAATTATACAAGGATTTCAACATCCACGTCGTTGAGGCAAAAAGGATGATTAACTCCAAAGCGGACGGACGTGGCAACGTAGAGGAAGTGATTATCACCAACTATGAAGACTAAGCCATATTTCCATGAGGATGGTTTCTCTCTTTACCTAGGTGATTGCAACCAGGTATTGAAATCCATCCCCGAAAAGTCGATAGACGTCATCTTTGCGGATCCTCCGTATTTTCTTTCCAGTGGAGGTGTTTCCTGTCACTCAGGGAAACAGGTATCGGTCGATAAAGGAGAATGGGATAAGACGCTTGCCCCTCAGGAAAAGCTGAAATTCAACCGAAAGTGGCTTAAGTTGTGCCGACGCGTGCTCAAAGACGATGGAACAATTTGGATAAGTGGGACTTTTCACAACATTTATTCGGTCGGCGTTGCCTTGGAACTGGAAGGATATTCCATCATCAACAACATCACATGGCAAAAGCCGAATCCTGCACCGAATCTTGCCTGCCGTTGCTTCACAAACTCTACGGAAACCATCATTTGGGCAAGGAAAATCAACGAAAAAGGCAAAAAAGGAAAGCATTTCTTCAATTATGAGATGATGAAGGAAATCAATGGCGGAAAGCAGATGAAAGACGTATGGCTTCTTAATCTTCCTAAAAAGGATGAAAAGAAATTCGGAAAGCATCCGACCCAGAAGCCTTTGTCAGTCTTGGAAAGAATCCTTCAGGCATCAACAAAGGAAGGCGACATCGTGCTTGATCCATTCAATGGAAGCGGAACGACAGGGATCGCCTGCAAGCTGATGAATAGAGAATATATTGGTATAGACACTGATAAATCATATCTAGACCTGACAATAAATAGATACAAAGGAACGATGGAGGATTAATTATGATTGAAACATTTGGATGGATTTTTAAAACAGATTGGATGGAATCAACAAATTCATGGACATTCTTTGATAATCAATCATCCAGAACAAGTCTTGTTTATGGTCGAAACGGTTCTGGAAAAACTACGTTTTCAGAATCAGTTCATTTTTATAAAGGAAGCAATACAAAAAACAATTACATTGTCTCATCTCCTTTAAATAAAAATGGGCAAATAATTGAAAATGACGATTTAAAAAAGAATATTTATGTATTTAACGAAAGCTTCGTTGACAACGAAATAGGTTTTAAAACAGATGCGGTTTCATTAAACCCTATTGTTATGTTTGGTGATAGTAAAAAGATTGATGAAGAAATTGATATTACTAAATCTGAGTTAGAACTTCTAAAAAAACAATTCGAATCTATTGATTTAAATAAATACATAGATCCAAGTAACGTTAATTGCCTTGATAAGGCAAAAAAAGTCATCTTGAGCATTTTAAAACAACATTGGGCTAATCGTAATAAAGATATTAAAGGAAATAAAACAGCAAGCCCAGTCAAAGAGGATTTAATAGGTTCAATAAATGGTATCAATCTAGGTTCCTTCAAATACAACGAGAAGCTTAATGCCTTTAATAAAAAGCTTGAGGATTTTAAAAATATACGAGGCTTCTCTGAACAAATATCTGAAAAAATCAATTTTGATTCATGTGATTGCAAAAACAAAGTTTTAGTACTTCAAAATTTGCTTGGAGTCAGCATTAATAAGCCTATAACCGATGAATTAGAATCGAAAATATTAAAAGAATTAGAAAATTCAAATCTCTCTGAAAGAAATGATTTTAATTTGCTTCTTAATACAGAAATGGCATATTGCCCATGCTGCTTTCAGCCTGTATCAATTGAACACAAATTAAAATTAAAAGTAGCCTTTAATAAAGTTATTGGTCAAGAAGCGAAAAATCACATAAGTGACTTACAGAAGATAAAGCTAGAAAATTTGGCATTTGATTTTTCATATCTTGAAAACAAAATAAATATAGACGATGAGAAAAATAAGTTGAACCAATTATTACAGTTTTATAACAAGTTTATTAATTCGTTATGCGATTTTGTGCAGAAAAAAATAAACAACCCCTATGATTCAATTAATATCGATATTGACGATTTTATCGCAAATTTAAATGAAATTTCAAAAGAAATAACTCTTATTAATGGCAAAATTGATATTTTTAATCAAGGAGTATTAAATTCAAATACAATTCAACAGGAACTAATTAATGAAAATTTAAGTCTAGCCGCTTTTGAAACTCTAGATGCTAGAAATAATTATTGTGTTCTTCAAGAAAAACAAAAGGCAGAAGAACAAATGCATAAAGAATTAGATGAAAAAATAAGAGAAAAGAAATCCCATATAACTAATTTGCACAGTCGATTGAATAATACTTCGATAGCAATAAAAGAAATAAATAACGATTTAACTGCAATATTTGGAAAGAATAAAAGTCTTGAACTGTATATAGATGACCAAGGAAATTATCGAATTAAATCGCATAATAGAAAAGTAAAACTTGCTAGTGTCTCTGTTGGAGAAAGAAATGCAATCGCAATTTCTTATTTTTTCTCTTTGCTTAAACAAAATGAAAAGCAAGGAGAAGAATTTACAAATCCACTATTCATTGTAATTGACGATCCTATTTCTAGTTTTGATCGCGATAATAAATTTGGAGTATTATCGTTGCTCCAAATTAACCTAATTAAGATTTTGCAAAATAACTCTTCGAGTAAAATAGTATTTTTAACTCATGATTTAATGACAATGAATTATATGGCACAAAAATTAAATACTTCTTTTTATACTCGAGAAAATAACAAAAGCAAAAATAAACCGACATGTTTTGTAATCAATGATTCTCAGAAACTTATTAAAATGGATCCCAAGCTATCTTCAGATTATATTTCTTGGATGAGCGATATTTATAACCTTGCTTCAGAAAACGATGAAATAAAAAACAACGTTTCTCGTTTAAATGAAATGCGGAGGATATTAGAAGCTTATTCAACGTTTAATTATGGTTGTGGAATTGATTATTTAATAAACGAAATTGGTATTCAAAATAAGATAAATAATCCAAAATTAAAAAAATATTTTGAATCCTACGTGCTTAGAATGTCTTTAAATTCAGGAAGTCATAGTAAAGAATTTATTCAATTCGAAGAAGATGGACCACAAGGTTTTAATTTCAACTATTGCTATGATGAAAAAGAATATGCCAAAGATTTCTTATGTTTGCTTTATTCATTAGATTCTTTGCATATACCATCGATATTAACAAGCACAGTATCTGAAGGCAATAAACAAAAACGCCAAGAAGAAATAATAGAAAATTTAAATACGTGGCTTGATGAAATCGAAAATAGTATCACTTTGGAGGAAAAACAATGAAAAGAAACTTTGAATCATGGCTGCTGACGATGAAGGACAGCATTGCAACGTGGAATTACTACACGGATTTTCCGAAAGTCTATGAAAACGTAAACAAACTTAAGATAGAACTTAATATACTGAACTCCCTGATAGGTTCCAAGAACATCGAGGAGGAGTTCAAGTCATTGCTTACAAGATATCCTGAAATCATCAAGGCAATCCCTATCCTTTTGGCAAAAAGAGAAAAAGAGATAAAAATCATCGATCCGAAGGAAACCTACGTTTTCAATTTTGCTAAGATGAACTACTCCGTGGACCAATACGCTCTATTCATGAAGAATTGCGGGCTCTTTGAGCTTCTTCAAAACCACATCATCAATAACCTCATTGATTACGTTCTCGGTGTTGAGGTCGGAATGGATACGAACGGAAGGAAAAACAGGACCGGAGATGCTATGGAAGATTTGGTTGAATCCTATCTTATCAAAGCTGGTTTGGTCAAAGGCAAAACCTATTTCAAGGAACTTAACAAGTCCGAAGTCGAGAAGATGTTCAATCTGGATTTATCCGGAATCAGCAATCAGGACAAGACCGAGAAGAGGTTCGATTTCGTTTTCAAGGGTCCTCTTGGAGATATCTATGCCTGCGAATGCAATTTCTATAGTGGTGGTGGTTCCAAACTGAATGAGACCGCAAGAAGCTACAAGACACTCACATTGGAAGCAAAAGGAATCTCCGGATTCACTTTCGTTTGGTTTACCGATGGCATGGGATGGAACAGTGCAAGACATAATCTCGAAGAGACTTTTGACGTTTTGGACACACTCTACAACATCAAGGATTTAGAGGATGGTGTCATCGAAAAACTCTTAGACGCTAAACACGTCATCGACGAATTCTTGGTCAAAAACGACTAATTTTGTAAACAAGATAAGACGGGCCACAATCTGCCACACTTGGCAGTTTAGTCTTATCGCCCGTCAAGGTCTTGGAACCGGGATACCCGGCTTCCGCTTCGAGGAAAGGGGAGAAACTACATGGAAAAGAAACTGGCCGAATACACGACGCATGACTTCGCTAGAATTTTTGCAAACGATATCAACGTCTACTTGGAGAAAGGCGGTTCCATCGACAACCTCTCCGCCACGAACGTCTTCAATGTCATTAACGACGATGAAGAAGATGAGCAATTCGCATTTACGAGAAACGTCGTGATGTCCGCTTTGGTTTTTCGCACCGAGGCGATGGCTATCTACTATCTCACGAAACACATCAAGCTTCAGGAAGGAAACTTCGCCCTTAGCAGGGAATCTCTTCCGTTGCTCAGGGAACAAATAGCGGGCCCAAAAGACTATTATTGATGGGACGTCATCGAATACATCCGATATTTCGTCCTTATTTCAAATATCAACATCATGAGCTATAGGCGCGTGTTCGAGAAGATGGACGATGTATCCCAATTGATCAAGGACGTGTACATGATGGTTGACTTGTGGAAGGGAGAAATCGCAAATGGCGAAGAAGCAAGAAAATAAGGTTGCTGTAATCTATGCCAGATACTCCTCCGAAAGGCAGAACGAGCAATCCATCGAATGGCAATTGAGAGTTATAAACCAATTCGCCGAGAAGGAAGGATACACCATCATCGATACCTACATCGACAGGGCGATGACTGGAAAGAACGACGACAGGCCATCGTTCCAGAAGATGATATCGGATAGCTCCAACAAAGCCTTCCAATACGTGTTGGTCTACAAACTCGACAGATTCTCGAGGAATCGATACGATTCCGCGGTCTACAAGAAGAAGCTGAGAGACAATGGTATCAAAGTTGTCTCATCTACCGAGAACATTAGCGACTCACCAGAGGGAATCATCTTGGAATCAATTCTTGAGGGATATAGCGAATACTATTCTAAGGAGCTCGCCTAGAAAATCGTGCGTGGAAATTATGAATCCAGGGCGAAAGGCAAATTCACGGGAGGCCCAATCATCTACGGGTATCGCATAAACGAGGACAAAAGATACGTTATCAACGATGATGAGGCGGAAATCGTCAAATGGATCTTTGCTTCCGTCATCAACCACAAGCAAATCAAAGGGGTCGTCTCGAGCCTGAATGATAGGAATGTCTTATGCAAGGGCAAGAAGTGGAAGGCGAGCGCCGTTTCAAGATTGCTGAGAAACGAGAAATACACTGGCATAGCCAAATATAAAGAATACGTTTTCGACAACATCGTTCCTGCTATCATCACTAATGAGGTTTTCAAAGAAGCCCAAAGCGAACTCGACAGGCATAGGCACAAGAACAAGGCAAGGCTCGTCGATTATAAGTTCCTTTTGAGCGAGAAGCTCTATTGCGGGGAATGTGGTTCTCTGATTCATGGGCATACCGGAACGTCACACACAGGCAAGACCTACCATTATTACAAATGTAAGAATGCAGTGAAGCATCAATGCGATGCAAAGCCGATTAAGAAAGACGAACTTGAAGATTTCGTCGTCAAATCCGCTATGGAATACATTCTTTCGCCAGACATTGTCGGCAGAGCCGCCCAGCGCATGGTAGAGTATTTCAACCTTCTTTCCAACAATAGGAATGAAATCAGAATCCTCGAAGACATGGAAAAGGAAATTGAGAGAAAACTCCAGAACGGCCTTAATGCCGTGGCAAACGGAATGGCAAATAAGTCTATCGCGGACATGATTACTTCCCTTGAGGAAGACAAGGCGAAAGTCGAGGAAAGTCTCTTGAAGGCCAAGAACAAGAAAAGGAAGCAGATCACCATGGATCAATGCTACCAATTCATCATTTCGCTTGCTTTCTTAGACATCAGCAAGGAAAGGAACAAGGAGATACTCATCAACTCTCTTGTGAAAAAGGTTTATCTCTTCAAGGACAAAATCAAAATCGTCTTCTATCCGACGGATGATGTTGAGGATAGATCTTTTGATGATGGAAATGGTGGAACTGACGGAGGAACACCTAGTAATGACAGCGAGAACTCGGCCAGTAATGAAAATAATGGCGGTTCGCTTACATCTTCGTTTTGTCCACCATAAGAAAAGCATAGGTTTGATACAGTAAAAACTGCTGTTCAAACCTTTTTTGTGCATTTTGTGGTCTTTTTAGGGCCTTTTTATCTAAAATCTGCATCATTTATCCTGATTTCTTCTAAAAACGCAACAGTGTGTCAGGATTTTTTGATTATTTGGCATTTCTATAAAAAAACAATCGTCCGCTATAAAAGAACGAAAGGTATCAATAAAAAACGATAGCCCTATAAAAAAACAATAGGTTCTTACATATTCGTTAAGTGCTTTTACAGGTTTTTATTTTGAATATAACTGTGAAACGAAAGATTTTTCTTATAAAAATCATTTGAGAAAAATATGAAAATATTCAGATATTGAAGAAAGCGTTCTGCAACAGCGAGAAGTTTCTTAGAGTGATTCCCTTGGTTTTGTTGCTTATCGGATCAGTAGCTGGTGTCATTTGCTTTTACTTTATCCCGTCGATTATACCAGCCGCAAATGTTGTAGTGGCCATCATAATTGGTGCTGCTTCAGACTTGACGGCAATGGGTACGAATCAAATCTTCAAACAATTTAATAAAGGTAAGAAAAAATAATATGAGCCCATGAAAGTTAGAAATGATGATTGGTGGGCTGTTTTTATTGCCATTAAATGCTAAATTTTAGCGTTTGAAAAAGCAAAAGACATTGCTTTAAGTCAAATGAGTTCAGATGTTAAAAAGTTCATTGAAGACAACTATGGCGACATCAATAATTGGCTTAATATACAAATTGAAGCAATGACTGATAAGCAAAGAATTATTAATGACACTAAAGAAGTAATAGATTTGTTATTCGATACCAATGAAATCGAAAAGCGAATAAATGACGCAACAGCAGAAATTGAAATTGTCGCTGGGTTGGTTGAAAAGCTAGTCCAGGAAAATGCATCAAAGATTCAAGATCAAGACGATTATGAAACTAGATACCAAGCGTTAGCTGAAAGGTATGACAAAGCCAAAGATGAACTAGAAAAAGCAAATGATGAGTTGCTTCAAAAGAACCTAGAGGCGATTGTAACCAAGATGGAAGAATTGGATACGGTGTTACTTGAATGGCCTGATGAGATTTGGCTAATGCTTATTGAAGAAGCGGTGGCACATGAGAATGGAACACTGACCTTTAAATTCAAAAACGGATACAACATCACAAAGTAAAATTTACACCAGTCGAAAGGTTGGTTTTTTTGCTAGTAAGTAGACAAAATGAAAAGAAAGTGATATTATCAAAATGTCCGATAAGGAAGGATTAGTTTCCTCAAAGTATTTGAGTAACGGGATTTATCTAAAATGCATTATGCGAGTGGTGCATGTTAGATAGGTAAACTTACAAAAATTATTTTGATAAAATTAAGACTTATTGCAAAAGAGATAAGTGTACTTACTGCTAGGAGTGAGCTTATTCTATATCGGCGTAAGTCTTTTTTAATTCCTCGGACAAAGGAGGAATAAACATGAAATTTAAAAATTTACGTGACCACTTGGATGAGGTCCAACAAAAAATTAGCTATAGGTTTGATAATACAGACCTATTGCTTCAAGCTTTCACAAGAAGCTCTTATTCAAAACAATTTGGTGGAGAAAATAATGAGGTTCTTGAATTCTTAGGCGACAGAGTACTTGATATGTATGTTGTAAAGGTAATCGCAGATAGATTCGGTTTTGTTAAATCTAAATCAGAATATTATGATGAAGAAAATGACAATGACGAATTCTGTATCGTAGCTCATAAAAATGAAGGAGACTTCACCGAACTAAAAAAAGATATTGTTAATAACAAAACACTCGCAGATAGAATTGATAAGTTAGGATTCTTCAAATACATGTATTTAGGTGACAGTGATTTAGATAATCCGAAATTCACTGAAAATCTAACAAAAGTCAAAGCAGATTTATTTGAGTCAATTCTAGGCGCAATCGCAATTGATAGTGACTGGAATCCTGATGAATTAGAAAACTCTGTAGAATTCATGCTTCAGATTGAAAACTTTCTAGCAGACGTTGATACTGAAGAAGAAAGGCCAGAAAAGTTTCAAGAAGAAAATGCCATCAATACATTAAAGGAAATGGCAGAGCACGGAAGATGTTCTATTCCTGAATACGATCAACCAGACAAGATGGTTGAAATGAATGATGGTAGAATGATGTGGGAATGCACTTGCTACATCAGAAGCTGGTCAATGAGACATACAGCTTATGCTACTTCAAAGAAGGAAGCTAAAAGATATGCAGCATATTTGATGCTTTGCGATTACTTCGGACTTCCTGATGAGTTCGACGAAGAGGATGAGACAGATGAGTAGTTTAAGTTATGAGCAATTCAAAGTCCTACATAGTGAAACAATTATGTGTTGCCAGATAATTGAGGGTGACCTTAAATGGATTTACGCTTTTATGCATAAAGGTAATCCAGATGAAAACAAAAGTAAAGTATCTAATTATACACTCGGACAGATAGTAAATAAACTTAAGGAACTCGACAATTCAGACGGAAAGCCATATATCAGTGCTTCAAATTATAACTTCTTAAGTCAAATGACTGAGAAGAGAAACTACTGGTGTCATCAATGTTATAGGGACTTTTTGTACGAAGATAATTGGCTTTCTTCAAAAGATTATGAGAAGGTATGCAACAAGCTACAAAAAGACCACGATAGGCTTGACATTGTATATAAGAACGTTGAGCAGATTAAAATCAAATTAAAAAGATAGCTGAATGAGGAAGTGGCTATGATAGAAAAGAAAAAGTACTTATATTGGCTTAATGCTGATGATCCAAAGTTGGGCCAGGAAGTTGTCTTCCGCGAGATGTATTCTAGGATTGGATTGATATTTCATATCGTGCAAATGAATGAATATAACATCGCTAACATCTTAGCTATAGAAGAATTCGAAAAAGAAAAAGGTAAAACTTTTACTGAAGAAGATATAGAACGAGTTAGAGGAAATATTGATAAGAAGTTTGAAGAACTGTCTAAGTTAACTTTTGGTCAGCTTAAAAAGCAGGTTGAGAAATCCATCTACCTTAAAGGTATTAATATAGATTTATTAGAGAAGATTGTTGATTATAGAAATTATCTAGCGCACAGATGCTTTAAAGAAAAGTTACTAAATAATCAATTAAACACCATTGAGGATGCAGATAAATTTGTGGATGAGTTGAATGACTATGAAGTTATCGTTCACGACTTCAATGAATGGCTATTAACTATATTCAAAGAGAATAAAATTAAAAGAATCTGGGCTGTGAAGGAGATGGTTTCATGACAAGAACAGAATTATCTGAAAAAATATGTAATGCAGTCATTTCTGGTGAAAAACTAACAAAGGAAGAAATGGAATTGCGCTCAAAATGTAATAATGATTCGTACAAGTCCGGTTTGTATTTTCTATATAATGATTTAAACGAATGTATTTATGTTGGACAAACGTGTTTGAATATGTATCGCTGTATATGAGAATGGTCGGTAATGGCGATGCAGCACATAAAAAAGATTCCTGGAATAATGAAGTATCGTATGGTTACTGGCACAAATTTAATATAACTGATGAAGAGCTTCTTATTGTTGTGCGTTTTTCAATAATCGGTATGCATCAACCTATTTATAACGACAAGTTTACGGATCAATCGACGGTTGATGCTATTAAGTCGTTACTGGGATATTAATCATCAAAATAGTTGTGATAAAATAAATAGGAACAGATGCATATGTTCCGTAGTGACACTAAGCATTCGTATGTCCCACATTCAAGTGCCTATGGGCGGTAATAGATAGCCGTACGCGAGTTTAAGGCAATTAAACTGGTTCAGCCTCTTAACCTAAATAGAAAGAGGCTTTTTTAAATTGATGTTTTGGAGGAAAAAGTATGAGCAAAAAGAAGGAAAAAGGTGATAAGTACGAAGCCTTTACTAAAGAAGTACTTTTGCTAAAGCAACTCACTTGGTCTTATGACGAAAGCAATGAAAATATCTCGTTTGATGTAGTGTCAAATGAAAATATTATTTACGGAATTTCAGGCGCCCACCATCAGATAGATGTTCATCTTACATCAAGTGTAAATCCGAGCGTTCATTTGCTATGTGAATGTAAAGCACATAATCCGGCTGTTGAGAAAACTCATGCGTGTTCCTTTGTAACTGTAATAAATGATATAAAGGAAAGACATAATGATTGGAAAATAATTCCAGTATTTGCAGCTGATGACGGATATCACAGTGGCGCATTTACAATTTTAAAGTATTATAAAATTATTCCAATCGAAATGAAGGACTATAGAGAAGCAAAGAGGGTAATGACGCTCTCTATGAAATCTATTAGTCCAATCTTTAAAACACTTAATGCTACTTTAGAAGATGGAACAATAGTAAATGATAAATCTTGTTTTAGAAACGATTCTAGAGGGTCATATTTAGGTATTTCTAATGCAATAAATAGTTTTGAACTGTTAGATGAAAATAATAATGAGATTAAAGATTTAGTATATTTTGTAGGTAAATTTCATACTGGTAAGAGAAAAGTAAGATACGACGAATACGATGAGTTTATTGAACAAAACTCCATGAAAAAACTTATCTCGATTAAAGGTGAAATAACAGGCAACACTGAGGAATCTCTAGGAACTCATACGGATGTATTTGAGTCAAAGGTTATTACATCAATGAGTGTTGGTGATGGATATTATTACAAAATAAATAAGAATGGAACTTGTGAAAAGTTTGTAAACGAAGAAGACTCAAAGCGTATTTTCAAATAGGTGGAGGGTGATCAAAATAGCCTAAGGGTGTTCACTTTGTATTAAAATGGTTCATCTTTGCCATAAGAAAAGCATAGGTTTGATACAAATTGTGTCAGACCTTTTTTCTTTGCGGATAGGAAACTTTATCCTTTCCGCCAGCAAACTATAGAGTCTTGTAGAAGTGTCAAACGGCATTTTTATGAGGCCTTTTTTCTTTTTACATATTGCTACGGAACAATTGATTTCAGGATATATTAAAGATTCAAAGACACTCTTTGATGAAAACCATAAGAAAAGCATATAATTTAAATGCAAAAATAAAGGCATTAATTCTTTTTCACTTTTCATTAGTTGGATTAATTTAATCGGTGTTTGATAGCAATTTACCAACTTAATATGTTTTGAATGATTCACTAATATCGAGAACTATCATATTATTATCATTAATAGTTCACCATTAATGGCTTGGGATGATATTGCAAATAAATTAAATGATGGTAAAAAACTGTATTTAGATTACATGAGGAGGTTTGAAAGAAATTATTGCGTCAAGTATTTAAATCGCTTACTCAGACAAGCAATCGCTTATTTTAGCATATAAAGTAAGGGATTAATCGCTTCAATGCTTGAAAATCGCTTACTTTTTGGTAAAATATAAGTGATTACAAAAAAGGAGGAAGCGTTCATGCATGAATTTAACTATAATTTCTTAAAAGAAAAACAATGGGATAAAGAAATACTTGGGTATATTGGCCTTATTCACGAGTATAAAGGTAAACAACAATTATATTTGCAACAAAAACCTTTTGAACTTGATAGACTAGTTGAACTTGCTAAAATACAAAGCACTGAATCTTCTAATGCGATTGAAGGTATAGTTACAACAAATCAACGATTAAAGCAGTTGATGGACGAAAAGACGACTCCTCGAAATAGATGTGAACAAGAAATTCTTGGTTATCGTGCCGTTCTTGAAATGGTACACGAGAGTTTTGAATATATGCCAATTACAGCAAACGTAATATTGCAACTTCATAAAAAATTATATTCTTTTTTGCCTACATCTTTTGGTGGTGTATTTAAAACCACATCTAATGAAATTGATGAAATTAGATCGGATGGAACTGTTGTGGTTAAGTTTAAACCACTTGAACCATTTGAAACCCCTAATGCAGTAGACAGACTTTGTAAGACTTATAATGAAATTATCTCATCTGGAGAGATTGACCCATTAGTTGTTATTCCCACTTTTATACATGATTTCCTCTGTATCCATCCATTTAATGATGGTAATGGTCGTATGAGTCGTATTCTTACAACACTGCTTTTGTATAAGAGTGGATATGTTGTTGGTAAGTACATTTCCCTTGAAAAGAAAATTCACGATAATAAAGATGAATATTATGATGCTTTGCAGCTTGCTTCTGAAAATTGGCATGATGGTACAAATGATGACTCGGCATTTACAAAATATATTCTTGGTGTTGTTCTTTCTGCCTACCGAGATTTTGAGGAACGGTTGCAAATAGTATCTGGTAAGAAAACCGCAAAAGAAATGGTGAAAGAAGTATTTTCTTTAAAACTTGGTAAGATAACGAAAAGTGATATTATGGAAATGTGTCCTAATCTTAGCCGTTCTGCCGTTGAGAAGGCATTAAGAGAACTAGTAGCGGAAAAACATATTGTTAAACATGGCAACGGTCCTGCAACATTTTATACTGTGATTTAAAAATGTCAAACGAAATCTTGTAATTATATTAAAACGTTCTGTATTTAATTGTACAAATTAGAATTTATAAGGTTTTTATAAAAAATTGAATTCTTATAGTAAAATAAAAACACATTAAAAGAAGAATAGGCGAGGTTAAAATGTTAGGAAAAGTTGTTAAAGTGATAGTTGATTGTCCTTTAGGAACATATCATCAAAAGCAGAAAGACTTGTTTTATCCAGTTAATTATGGATATGTGGAAGGAATCATCGCTGCAGATGGTGAAGAACAGGATGCATATATACTTGGCGTAAATAAACCTATAAAAGAATTTACAGGCAAGGTGATTGCAGTTATTCATAGATTTGATGATGTAGAAGAAAAATTGGTTGTTGTTCCAACAGATGCATCTTTGACTAAAGAAGAAATAAAGAGACAAGTCGACTTTCAAGAGCAATTCTTTAAGACTGAAATAAAAATGTGAAATTACTGTATGCATTTTGAACAAATTGTACGCACTTTTCAATAGGTGTATGCAAATTTTATTAAAATAGATAGTCGCATACATTCTTGTAATTAATTATGATAATTTTTTAAAATATATAAATATAATTAAAATAATACTATTATTACTTCTAAATGTTTTAATAAATCAAAACTATTTTCATTTTTTAGTTTGCTTTTATTTTCATTTTCTAGCCAAATTATAAAACAAAAAAGAAAAAATAAGCGCATATTATGCATGAAATTTATAACTTTAAATTTTGTTCAACAAAATTTGATAAAATAATTTTCTTTTTTCTTTAAGGGTTTATAATTTTTTTAGAATATTAGGAGGTATTATGATATTCAATATTTATGGTACTTATTCCCTTTATCAACTTCTGGGATGGGTATTAGTATTCGTTGGTTTAATCGTCTGTAATGAACTAGCGAGAAGAACAAAAATAGGCGGTATCATTTTCTTCTTAGCAATTCCAGCTTGTTTGACAATTTACTTTGCCATCTTGACTGTTTGGGGTAGTGTCGATTCGAATTCCTGGGCAGCTAGTAACTGGACTTTTACTAAGATGAATTCATGGTTCCACTATGCAAAGTTGTACGCTGCAACAGCAGGCTGTATTGGATTTATGATGATCAAATACGGCTGGGGAATTGGTAAACAACGTTGGTTTAAACCTTTCCCATTTGTCATTGTCGCAATTAACATTTTAATTGCATGTGTCAGTGATTTCGAATCAGCTATTAAAGGTGCTCAAGCTGCCACTGAGGGTGCTGCAGGCTGGTGGAAGTCTAGCGAAGGTGTTTGGCTTTATGGTGGCTGGTGGAACTGGGTCAATGGTATTGCTGGTCTCATCAATATTGCTTGTATGACAGGCTGGTGGGGTATTTACACATCCAAGAAAAAGCAAGATATGTTATGGCCTGATATGACATGGGTCTATATCATTGCTTATGATGTTTGGAACTTTGAATACACCTACAATAATTTACCAACACACTCATGGTACTGTGGCCTTGCCTTATTATTAGCACCAACATTTGCTAACCTTTTCTGGAACAAAGGTGGATGGATTCAAAACCGTGCTAATACATTAGCTATTTGGTGTATGTTCGCACAAGTCGTTCCATATTTCCAAGATGCATTACCATTCAACGTTGTAACATCTGTTTATGGACCAGCAGGAGATCTTTCTGTTGCAACAGGTGCAACAGCTCCAGTAACTGCAAATCCAAAGGCACAAGGTGTAATAGCTATTCTTGCATTAGCTGTTAACGTTATAGCATTAGCTATCATTATTAGACGTTCTATCTTACAAAAGAAGAACCCTTATACTAATGAAATCTTTACTGATCAAAGAGACTTTAAAGAAGCAATGCTTAGAAGAGAAGAAGAATAGTTTAATTGAGGCTTATTGACTTTTTAGTTAAAAGCCTCTTTTTGTTTGTGCAAATATTTTATATATAAACATTTAATACAAATTTTAACTAAAAAATGATATTATCTATTAGTAATTTATTGATTAGAAAGAGTATTTAATGAAAGAAATTGATTTGACAAAAGGAACAATTTTCAAAAAGTTAATTTTATTTGCTTTACCTATGATTTTAGGTAATTTATTACAGCAAATATATAATATTGTCGATACTTTAATTGTAGGCAGATTTGTTGGAAATGATGCGTTGGCATCGGTCGGATCAGCATATAGCTTAATGATATTTTTAACTTCTATAATAATAGGATTATGTATGGGTAGTGGAGCATATTTTTCTGAAGATTATGGCAAGAAGAATTTTAATGATTTAAAAGAAGATATTTGGCATTCGTTCTGGTTTATTTTTGCAATCACGATACTGATTATATTAATTATTTATCCACTTGCTGATGTTTTATTAATAGTTCTACAAACACCAGAAGAACTTTTTGAAATGATGAGAAGTTATTTATTAATAATATTTGCAGGCTTACCTTTTGTGTTTTTATATAATTTCTTTGCTTATTTGCAAAGATCGGTTGGAAGAACTGTTTCACCTTTAGTGTTTCTTGCAATAAGCTCATTAATTAACGTTGGGCTAGATTTTGCATTTGTACTAGGATTTAATATGGGTGTTTCTGGAGCAGCTATAGCTACTGTAATAGCTCAAGTTATTTCTGGAATAGGTCTAATGATTTATTCTTTTATTAATCTTTCAATATTAAAAGAAAAAACGATAAAAATTAAATTTAATTCATCACGCTTGAAGCAAATAATTAAAAATGACTTTTCTACATGTATTCAACAATCAGTTATGAATTTTGGAATATTAATGATTCAAGGACTTGTTAATAGCTTTGGAAAAGTTATAATGGCTGCGTTTGCAGCTGCTGTAAAAATAGATACTTTAGCATATATGCCTGCACAAGAATTTGCTAACTCTTATTCACTATTTGTTTCTCAAAACTTTGGTGCTAAAGAAAGAGATAGAATTAAAGAAGGTACAAAAAAAGCAATGATAACTTCTGTGGCTTTTTGCTTTATTATTTCAATAATAATAGTATTTGCTGCAGATAATCTAATGATGTTGTTTGTTAAGTCTACAGAAATCGAGACAATAAAAGAAGGTGCTAAATATTTGAGAATAGAAGGGTCTATGTATATTGGAATAGGTATTCTTTTCTTATGGTATGGATATTTTAGAGGTATTAATAAACCACTAATTTCTTTAATCTTAACTATTGTTTCTTTAGGCTTAAGAGTTTTACTATCATATTCTTTTGCTAAGACTACTCCTTTAGGAGTTATAGCTATATGGTGTTCGATACCAATTGGATGGATTATAGCTGATATTACAGGTTTAGTATTGTACAAAAAATATAGTAAAAAAGCTTTAGAGAATATCTAAAGCTCTTTTATTAAATACATTCTTTTAAATTTAAAAATCTTGGTCTATATACATCCGCATTAAAGTTGTTAACTCCACTTTGACTTTCATTCAAATTATATGAAATGACATAGCAATTATCTGTTGATAAGGTTGGATGTATCTTAGCATTATAGTTACTTACGTTATTTATACGATCTCTATCTAAGATAGTAAAAACTGTCCTTGATTCGTTGAATTTATCGCCTAAACGGTCAGCATAGGCAACGCATATTTCATTGCCTATAGTATCTTTTTCGTAAGTGAGAATAAATTTACCATAATATGGAGAATTTGGATTGTTAACTTCTGTAACGCTCATTTCGCATGATACTCTATCAATTAATGGAATTGTTTTGGTAATGTCATCTTGCCAACCTGAATCAGAAAGATATTCGTACTTTGAAAAATCTTCGATTTCTTCAGCCTTAACACGTGAGACTACAAGTCCACGACTGTATGATGCGTTTTTATCATCTCTATATCCAAAGTTATATATATAACCATCAGGGTTCAATGCGCCTGCTTCTTTTGTATTTTCAAATATTGCACTTCCAAATATAATAGACAAATTTGAATCTTTTGAAATATAAGACAATTTATTTGTATTGGTATCTATAAATTCTTTCTTTGTTGAAAAATCTATTTTTCCATCTACGATATCAAATCTTATTAAATCTTCACCTTTTTGAGTGAAACCTAAAACACCTTCTTTAGCAATATATAAAGCTGATACATAGTAGTAATTTCCAATTACAGTACCATCACCAAGCCAATAAAAACAATCTGCTAAAGATCTACTTTCCATCTTCTGAGCTTTTAAATATTCATAATCAGTTACATAATTTATTTGATTATCATTAAAATAGGCGAATGAATTATTATTCATAACAAAATTAGATCTGTGTTTATTTATTGGATTAACATCTCCGAAATAAGTGTCTGAGAAATTAAAGAAAGTATTATGGTCAGATCCAATACTTTGATTTCCATTCAATCTGACACCGAATATTCCATCAGCGCCACTCCAACCGTTATAATTAGATAGCATTCCAGTTAATTCTGTGTTTCTTTCGCAAGCGTAACCAGTTCCCATTATAAATTTAACTTCGCTTAGTCCATATTCTGAACCGCCATAATTTGAATTAAAGTTAAGCTTTACAAATTGAGCGTTTATATTGTCTAATTCAAGAGTTGTACTTACATCTTCTTTGTCTGTTCCACTAGCTTTATTAATGATTAAATTATTTTTGATATCATAATTTTTCCCATCAATAGAAAAAGATATAGTTAAATCTTTAACACCACAATCCAATTGATTTGGCTCATTATAGTTGTAGAACAAGATTTTTGATAAAGGATAATTTCCTTTTAAATCTATTACTAATTCTGTCCTTTTTGATTTGGCCATTGTCGATGGATCATTAGACATTTTAGCATCAGCAGAATTAACCTCGCTCATACCAGAATTATTTATAATATTTTCATAAATTGAAGGATAACTTACTTTGAGTGTGTTATATAAAGTAGGTGAAATAGCATTTCCAGTTTTTACATCTGGGCGATAAGCAAATAATCTTACTTCAGATAAGCCATAATTTTTTCCACCAAAGTTTTCCTTGAATTTTAGACGTATGACTTTAGCAGTTAAGCCTTCTAAATCCAAATATTCTTTTCCATCAATTAAAGAATATGTACAATCTGTTTTTCCTTCGTTAGAACTAAGTTCATGTGTTTTATTGTCAAAAGAATAGAAAGTACTTCCATCGTAAGAATAATAAAGTTCAAAAGTTTTAACTGAACAATCAATTTTTGCAAAGTTATTGTAGTTATAAATATAAAGATGGCCTAGTTGAATTGACTTATTTAAAGTTAAATCTAGATAGTTTTCTTTTTGGTTTGGTTGGGTTAAAAACATTGTTTCTCTAGGCGATAAAGATGAATGTGTATGATTTTTACCATAATTTCCACTCATTCCAGAACAATTAATAACATTTTCTGCATTGTAAAGAGCTGATGATGCTGAAGCGGTGATATCTTCAATCATTTCACCAAGTGAAATAGAAGAGCTTAATTTCGGAAATAATTTATCTGTTTTTTCTTTTGCAGGTGTTCCACAAGAAACAAGTGATACAAGAAAAAATAATGAACTTAATTTAGAAATCTTTTTCAAATTCATGATCAATCTCCTTTATGCTTATCTCAATAAATCTAGGTCTATAAATTGATAAATACTGATGTTCATCATTTACTAAAGTGTTAACATTATAACTTATAACAAAATTATCTCGACTAGATAACGCGTCTTGAATTTTAGCGTTATAAGTTATTATGTTACCTTGATGCTCTGGACATGTATAAATTTTAATTTCTTTAGTAAAAGGCTTTAATAGTGAATCTGTTCTTATTAAAAATATCTCAGAAGAAATACTATCTTTGGTATAGGCAATATAATAAAAATTTCCTTTTTTGACAATTTTGCTTTCTGCTTCAAAATGATCTTTTAATATTAATAATGAATCAATATTGGATGAAAATATTCCTTTTTCATTTAAATATTCATAGGATATAAAATCTTTAGTTCTAGATAATATTAGGCATTTGTTGTTATATATGTTTTTGTATCCAAATACATAATAATAATCGTTCTCTTTAATTAATGAGATACCCCAAACTATATTATTTGAATATAAGTTTGTTTCTTGAATTGTGTATTCGATAGAATCTTTAAAGGTTGTAGAAGTCCTAATAATATCTATTCCTTCTATTTCAAATGGCAAAGAAGATAATACATCATTTTTCATTTTTAACGCAAATATTGTCAATTTATCGCCTTCAACAATACCATCTTCAAGCCAATAATATGAGTTGTTTGATGCAGCAAAAGAACTTGAAATAGGATTTTTATTATAATAAAAATCAATAGTATCATTTTTAATAACTGCTAGACTATTATTAATTAATTTAAAATCTTTACGTATTCCATTTTTACTAGAATCGCCTATAAATGTGTCTGAAAAGTATAGTAGTACTTTGTCAGCTACCTTAAAAGAATAGATTCCATCAGCTCCCGACCAGCCAGAAAATCTATAAAATTTGTTATTTAGTTCAGTGAGTTCTCTTATCTTAATCATTTGAAGTATCAATGAAGTTTAAAAAACGAGGATGATATATTGTTCTATTTAATTTGCTTTGTTTCATGGACATATCATTAACGTTATAACTTACTAAAATATTTCTTGGTGAAGATAAGTGTAGATGTGATTTTGCATTATATGTATATGTAGTACCTTTATTTATTTCTTCAGGTTCTTTAGTTACATAAATAATGCGTGGTGAAGTAAATGGACCTTCTTTTGTATCACCAATAGCATAAGCAACACATGGACCATTTGTATCATAATGGAAGACAGCAAGATATTTACCTTTGTTTTCACCATCAACAATTTTTTGGACGCTCATTTCACAGCTAACGTGAGAAACAAGGAATTTTGACTTTGTTATATCTCTAATATAGTCTTTTCCATCAAAGAACATAAGATTATTTAAATCATCAATTTCAGATAAAGATATTCTAGCTAAGATCAAATGTCTTAAGAATTGATCTCTTTCATTGCAATAGCCATAAAAATATGCATAATCTCCTTCACGCATTATCGCTGTTGGAAATACATATTCTTTTGTTCCGACTACTTTATATAATGGGGAAGCTAAACGCATTTCTACTTTGTTAAATTTAACTTCTTTATTTTCTATAGGCATTTTAAGATAAGCTGTTCCATCCATCTTAAACTCAAATCCTTCTATACCGTTTAATTCCTCTTCAATTAAAAGTGGGAATATATATAAAGAGTTATTGACTATAATTCCGTCTTGTAACCAATACCACATTTTTGATGTTCCTTGATAGAATTCTTGATTCGTCGTTGTAGTTACATCATTTAGTAGCCCTAAGTTATCATAGAAATAGACTTTATTTAATCCAACACAATCGTCTTCGGTTTGTCTATTTTTAATATTTTCGTTCTTATTAATCACAAAACGAATAACCTTAGCAGTTGTATTTATTGCTATTAATGTTTTATTTTCAGTTATTGAAAGTTCTTCTTTACTTATAAATTTGAAATTTTCACCATCTTCAGAACTATAGATATCAATTACTTTAACTTTCCTTTCGTCATTTGCAATTCCTAACTCTGGAGTATCATCAAAGTTTTCTATAATTATGGTGTTTACTGTATGGATGCCATGGAGGTCGAAATTTAAAACAACATCTTCGTTACAATTTAAAGCTGAAACAAACGGCTTTGTTTTTTCTAGACTATAATTTGTTAAATTTTTAGCTAAATACCCAACTTTTAACATGTCTTCGTTTGGCTCAAAAAGGGAACAAGCAGAATTGTATTTTGTTTTATTTACAACAAAATCAATTTTGGAATTCTTATAATATCCAAAAGAGTTATTTACCATTGCAGTTGGTTCAATTCTAGCTAAATCTTTAGTTGCTCCATAAAAAGTATCGCCAAAGACAAATAGTGTTTTGTCGTTCTTTTGGTCATAATCTTCTTCATGTTCTAAGTTGAAAGAATAAATTCCGTCAGCACCAGTCCAACCATATGTTTTTTCAAATAAATTTGACATTGTTGGATTTGTTTCAGCATAGTATCCAAGGCCTAAATAGATAGTTATTTCTTGAGATATAGATGAAGTAAGTTTAATGTATTTTGCTGTGACATCTTTAAAACTGTTTGATGTAATGTTACATCTTTCAAAAGACTTATTATCACAAGAAATTTGAACGTCAATAGATCCTTTGTATTCTATTATTCCTAAAGGATAAATACGATCTAATTCAATTGTTTTTTCTATATTTGCTTCAATAGCAAAATGAGTTAATATTTCATTATGCTTCATGTTTAATCTCCTCAATTTTATCTTTTATAATTTTTGTTACAAAATGATATCCAAAAGTATTAACATGTAGACCTTCCATTGTATACTCAATCTTTAATTCTTTGTTATCGTCTAATAACAAATCGTGAATATTTAAATAATATACTCCTGGAATATCTTTTATTTTTTCATTAACCTCGTTAATTTTTGAATTGCTTTTTCTCATTACACTTGGTTGATCAATTTTAAAATTATCTGATTTGTTAACTGGATATAATGATTCTAATATAATTTTTGTGTCAGGTAAATTTTTATGTATTTCGGATACAATTTTAGAAATGTTTTGATATATTGTTTCTGGCGTTGAATTTTCTACTAACTCAAAGTCATTAATACCAATTAAAAGTACGACAATACTTGGCTTTAAATCGTATACCGATTCATTCTTTTTAATAGTCCAATAGTAGTATCACCACCGATACCTCTATTGTATACATCATAACCTTTGTAGTATTCATAGACGTTGTAGTTGTCAGTTAAACTATCTCCGACAAAAATTATTCCACCTTTGTTGACGCATTTGTTATATTCATTAAAGTCATTAACTTTCTTTTTCCATCCGTTTGCTAATATGGCAGAGAAAAGATCATCAGCTCCTTTTTTATAAGCTTTGTCAGTATCTTTTTTCTTTTGTAATGATACTAAAATTACATATGTAATTAATAAGACTACAAGAATTGATAAGACTATTATAGTTGCTAACATTTTGTAAGCTCCTTTGCTTTTAAACAACTTCCATAATATGCTTCATATATTTTTTTCTCACAATGTAAATTTGAAGAAATATTTTTAATACCTTCAAGTAATAATTCTTTATAATATGTATCAGCATTTCCTAAAGAACCGATAATTGAAATAATAGTATTTTCTTCAAATTTTAATTCTTTATAACACGTTGATATCATGCGTAACACTTCACTAACTGCGCTTTTTATAATGCTTTTAGCATGCTCTTCGTTTTGCTCAAGAGTAACAACTCTTGCTAATGAAGCAACATCAGTACGTGTTGCACTCATATAATAACGAGTTAAATCTTCGTATGTATAACAATTAATTGTTTCTTTTAAACGTTTGGAAAATGAAGTTTCTTCTTCTCTTTTATCTATAACTTTAGCTAGATATTGTAATGCTTTATAACCAAGATCATAAGCCGATCCTAAATCGCCTTCTTTATAACAATATCCACCAACGCGAAAAGTTTTCCCGTTATTTTTACCATAACAAACAGATCCTGTACCAGCGATTAAAACAATTCCGTCTTTGCCACCTAAAGCACCATAAAGTGCATTAATTACATCGTTAGAAGCGCCTATTTTTGTATGGGGCGCAACTATATTAAGCTCTTTAGTTAATTCACATACTTTCATTTCTTGTTCTTTTGAATAAATTCCACCTAAGCCCAAAAAGATTGAATCAACAGTTTGTGTTATATCTTTTGTGCCTTCTTCTAATACTTTTTTCAGAGTTTCAAAAGAGACAGTATCAAGTGATGAAGGACCTACTTCTTTATAACTAATTATTTTTAAATCTGAATTCATTAAAGCAAAAGCGGTTTTTGTACCCCCGCCATCAATACCTAAATAAAGTTTATCTGACATATGCTTTTAAAACTCCACATTTTTCGCCTTCATTTAAAGGACGGATTGTATATTCCTTTATTGATTCAGGAATAATGTATGTTTCAGCATAGTGGACAACGAAAGGATCGAATTCACCATTTGTCGATTCAATAACTGCAGCTTGTCCTTCTACTAAGTTATTCATATTGACTGAATCACAAGTTTTAATTGTAATTTTAGAATCAAAGAAATATCTACGTGTTTCAATAAATTCACGTTCATGTAAACCTGTCTTAGTTGAACCATCTTCCATTTCTACAAAACGATTTATAAGGTTATTTTTTACCCAAGTTGTATCTCTATCAAATTGAATAACATGTTCTCCATGTTCAATATGAACTGGTCTAGGTAAACCATCTAAGCCTAAGCGACCCCAGTCCCATAATTTGAATGTGAAAATATATGGCGTTGCTGAGATTTCTAAAACCATTGTATTTTTTCCAGAACAGTGAATTGTTCCTGCTGGAATTAAGAAGTGATCGTGCTTCTTTGCCTTAAATTTATTGATGTATTTTTCATCATTAAATTTTTTGCCTGTACGTTGTGATTCTTTTAAATCATTGATTAAATCATCTTTATTTATGCCTTCTTTAACGCCAAGATAAACGACTGAATCTTCTTTGGCATCTAAGATATAGTAAGATTCATCTTGAGTATAATGCATGCCAAATTTGTCTTGAATATATTCGGTTAATGGATGTACTTGTAGAGAAAGGTTTCCACCTTCAAATGTATCTAAGAAATCAAAACGTATTGGAAATTCGGTACCAAATCTTGCATGTACTTTATTTCCAAGAAGGTTTACAGGTTCAAAGAAAACAATATTGATTGCTGGTGAAGCTACTTTAATTCCGTTAAAGTCATATAAAACGCAGTTTTCTTCTGGCACGCCATCAAAAGACCAAGCATAGTTTTTCTTTGATGGATCAAGATTACATACTTCTTTCATCCATTGACCGCCCCATACCCCTGGATCAAAGTACGGAACTAATCTAAATGGATGAGTACTTAATTTGCGTATTCCTTTAAATAAATCGTCGGTTAATATTAACTTTGGATCATTTTCTACAGTGGAGTCGATATAATATGTAGAATTTCTTAAAACTCTTTTCTTTAATCTATCAGCTGTTCTCCATTCTATGAAATATCCACGCTTATATTTTCTAAGATTATCTTCGTTTGGATTTGTTTTGTTCCAGTTAGACATGCCTTTACGATATCTGAGTTGAATTTCCCATCTAGTCATATCTAAATAAATCAAACTATCATTATGAATCATAGATGCTCCAAAACCATAAATAGCCACTCTTTCGTTAGAACTTATGGATTTTTTAGCTTCCTCTAATTTAGATAAGTCATAAAATTCTTCGATTTCAAAATGAGACATAAGTCCAAAAACTCTGTCATCAGTCATATTTCTTTTTAATAATTTATCTAAATCATCTTCGCTTAGTGCACATGTTTCAATATCGATAACACGATCGAAGCCGAGTTTCATTATAAGATTATTAACAATTTCTTGCTTGGAAACTCCAGGATACATTTCAAAAGCAACTACGTTTTTGCCTTTTAGTTCATTGCTAAGGTAAGTGACAATTTCACTATATCCACGATATGCTTTTCCATCGACTTTAGTTGAAGGGTATTTATCATATTGTGAATTAAAGTTCAGATATTTCATAATTATAATTTCTCCAGATGTATTTTAATATTAACGATTCGATATAAGCTATTAAGCCAAAAATAATAAAAATAAAGGCAAAACTGACATAAATTAAAAGGAAGAAACTTCCTATAAATAGAACGACGAATAAAATAGATAAATATAGATATTTATGTGCAAAGATAAAGCTTAAATATAATAATGAAGTAAATTTACCTTCAAATTTAGCTACGACCATGAAATAGAACGATGCGATAAACGATATTTCTAATCCAATTAATAGTTCAACAGCATATAAAATTAATTTTATATTGCTAGAATTAATAGTGTTTATAGCTAAATAGTTTAAATAAGCAGCCCCGGCTAATAAAATCAAAGCAATATCTATAAATATCGTAGATTTAAAATTGCCCTTAAAGTGTTTGAAATAATTTCTGACATAATAACCAGATTCGTCAGTTTTTAAATCAAGAAAAGTAGCATAAAGAGCACTCAATGAAGTTCCTATACATAATCCGATAGATAACACTGATGTTAAAACGAATAATATATTCAATATTATTATGTTTCCCAAAGTATTAATAAACTTTATGAATGCCTTCATGCTACCTCCTATTTTTAATGTGTTATATTATTTAGTTTATTTTGTTGTCTTCTTTTTCTTAGCAGCAACGACTCCACCAACAACAGCGCCGACGACAGCACAAGCACCAATAACAATACCTACAATTAAGCCTGTGTTGTTCTTTGAAGCTGATTTAATTGAACCTGTTGCTGAGATGAACTTCAAGTTCATATTTTCGTCTGTTCCTTGAGTGTTGTCAATTTGAACTGTTACTGGATCAGAATCACCAATGCGATATTCTTGTAATGCGACAGCAAATGTGTTGTCTGTAGTAACTGCAAAGTCAGCACCAAGAGCAGCTCTGTTGAAGTACTTGCTTCCTGTTACTTGATCAGCAATATCGTAGACTGACCAATAGTTGACTAAGTAAGCTTCGCTCCATGTATAAGTTCCATCATTGTTCTTTGTTAATGAAGCCCATGGTTTTTGTTGTTCATCTTCATATTCTTTTAAGTGAGATACTTCATAAGAATTTCCAATTAATTTCTTTGTCTTTTCAATGTATTCTTCTGTTGAGTTCCATGAGTAAGAAACTTGATAGACATAGCCTTTCCAAGCTTTGACATCTGCGCCTGGAACAGTGTCCATGTATTCATCTTTCCAGTCACTTGATTGAACTGTACGAAGGTTGAAATTGAATCCTTCTGGAACATAACTTTCAACTACTTGGTTGAATTCATCCCATACAGCTTGAGTTGTTGCTAAGCCGTTTGGATTTGTTAAGTATCCATCTAAAGCTAATTTAACTTTAGCTCCATCGGCTTTTGGTGTAAATTGAACATCAGAGAAGTCTGGTGAATTTACAACATAATAGGAACTGTTTGATCCAAATGGTGTTGGTTCGATTTGGCAAGAGCCATCGACTAAAACTAAAGCGCTAAGTGTTTTGCTTCCGGCGCCTTTAACGGAATCGATCTTTGTTGTTGCATTTACTGGTGCAATTTGACAGCTTGATAATGCAAGACCTAACAAGCAAGCTGCTGATACTGTTAAAAAGTGTTTTTTGTTCATGTTTATTTCCTCCTTCAAAAAATACTTAACTAATCCTATTCTTGATCTAAATAATGAACCCATTTCTTGGATGTACTTACCACGAGTCCAACGATAGCAATAACTATAACAAACATAATCCAAGACATAGCTGAAGCGTAACCTAATTGATAATCCATAAAGCCTTTATCATAGATGTAGTAAGCAAGGTAATAAGCTGAATAGTTTGTACCTCTTCCTACCATAATGTAAGCCATCATGAAGTATTGGAAACCAGAGATTATTGAAGTTACCAACATAAAGAAGATAGTTGGTGTAATCAATGGTAGTGTGATTGTGAAGAATTGTCTTGTTTTATTGACGCCAGCAATATCTGCAGCTTCATATAAATGCTTTGGAATACTTTTCATAGCACCTAAGAAGAACAAAGCAGATACGCCAGATCCCCAGGCTGACATTAAGATTAAAGAAATTTTAACAATGTGTTCATTTCCTAACCAGTCGATAGAAGGAATTTTAAATATTCCTAAGAACTGGTTGATTAAACCGTAGTCTTTATTAAACATCCAAGTCCAGAGCAATGCCATTGCAACTGAGGCAACGACGTTTGGTAAGTAGAAGATTGTTCTCCAAAGGCCAATACCTTTAATTGGTTTATTTAATATACACGCTACAAGAATACCGATAACAATTGAGAAAGCAGTACCGAATATTACTTGGAAGAATGTATTTCCTAAGCTTTTCCAAAACATAGTGTCTTTTACTAAAATGTAGACATAGTTATTAAACCAAACCATGTTAGGAGTATCTTTTAAGTTATAGTCTGTTAATGAATAAAATAATGATGTTAATAGTGGAAATAAGGTAAATCCAAATATTCCAATAAACCATAAAGAGGCAAATAGATAGCCAATAAGACCTTCTCTTGTTTTCTTTTTTAACTTGATAGGTTTATGTTGCTTTTTGTTCGCGTTAAGAACTAATTCTTGTTCCATATTACCTCCTTTCTTATTTTCCGTTAACGGAATAATATTGATCTATTTTGCTAATGATTAACTTTTGGGCGTTATTCATTGCTTCCTCAACACTTTTTCCGTTTGGATAAGAATAAATACTATTTACGTATGTTTGAATATCAGAAGTCCAGTTTGGAACTGCTTTGATAAATTCTGCTTCACGTGTGTTGGCAATAGCGTTAGCTAGGTCATTTTTGATAGGATCATTATAAATAAACTTGTCGTAGAAAGTTCTGTTTGAAAGCATGAATCCTGCGTTTGCAATCATTTCTTGGAATTCTTCTTGATACATATACTTTAAGAACTCCCATGTTCCACGATTTCGTTGTTCTGCAACTTTATCAGAAGTGTTACTTCTCTTGCTATTATCAAATAATTCGATTGAATATGAAGAAGACCAGTTTACATAATTGCAAGATTCATCCATAGGTGGAATTTCAAATACACCATATTCGAAATCGACATTTGCTTCTTTTAAAGTTGTGTATAAGCCTTCATTACTAATAACCATAGCTAACTTTTGAGTTAAGAATGGGTTTTTACTATTAGCTGCCTCTTTGGACATGAATTTTTGAAGGTTTTCACGAGCTTTATCATCTCTTCTGACATAGGATGAATAGACTTTATTTAAATTTTCTATAAGTGTTGAATCGTTGAAGTGTGGAACTGGGCGACCATTGCTATCTTCTGTGAAGAATGAATGGTTTGCTAGCCAGCCCCATTGATGAATATATTGACCTTCAGATGTAAACGGATCAAATCCTACTTGAGCATAGCCAGAGTTGACATCGCCAGGAGTGTTATATTTTGTCAATTTTTCACTTACGGCATCTAATTCAGCCCAAGTCTTAGGAGTTTCGGTTATACCTGCTTCTTTAAATAAGTCTTTGTTATAGTAAATAACACGTACTGTTGATGAGAATGGCCAAGCGTGCATTGATTTTCCATCAGGTGCATAACGTGAAATATCATTTATTTGAGAAGGGAAGAACATCTTATTTTCATCTAAAGTATCTCGACCGTTAGCCACATCATCATCGTGCATAGCTGTCAAATTTAATAGTTGATTAATTCTTGTTGGTGTTGAAGAAACAGCGTGAATGAAGATATCAGGAGCGTTTCCACCGGAAATAGATAAATCAACTTTGGTCCAATAGTCCCAGAAATTAATTCCATCGCCTTTAACATAGACGTTTAATTCTTTAGCGATATCAGACTCGTTAAATTTTTTAATCAAGTTATTGATTTCAGTATAGTTTGTACTGCCTCTTTGCCAAAGGTGAGTAAATACAAGTTGTTGTCTATCTTTGTAGTTATTTGAACCTGTATCATCTTTAATAAACCAAAGAGGTGGGGTACATGATGTTAACATTAGTGAACTAACTAATATAGTTAATGATCTTTTTAATATTTTTTTCATAGTGTTACCCCTTTAAACCGACGGTTGCTGTTGAACCAATAATTTGCTTTTGAGCTAAGAAGAATAATACTAATGAAGGCAAAGTAACAATTAATGATGCGGCCATAATTAAATTGTTTTGGTTAGCATATTGTGTTGAGAATGTTCTAATTGCATAAGCTAATGGGAACAAATTACTGTTACTTATATAAAGTAATGGATTATAGAAATCGTTCCAACAGTTCATGAATGTCATAATAGCAATACAAACAACCATTGATCTAACTAATGGCAACATAATTGACCAGAAGATTTGAAATTCATTTGCTCCATCTAATTGGGCTGATTCTTTTAATGAGTTTGGAATTCCCATAAAGAATTGACGTAACAAGAATATGTTAGCAGCAGCACCAACAGCAAAGTAGGATGGAATGATTAGAGGGTTATATGTATCAATCCATCCTAACTTTGAGTAGAGAATGAAAAGAGGAATTTGTAAAACTTGTGATGGAATAACCATGGTAGCAATCATAACTAAGAACCATTTATCACGACCAGGCCACTTTAATTTACCAAAAGCGTAAGAAGTTAATGTTGTTGATATAACCATTCCTATCGTTGAAAATGTTGCGTAATACAATGAGTTAAAAGTGTACTGTGCAAATGAAATTGACTTTACAGCTGTAACAAAGTTGCTCCAAACAAGCTTTGTTGGGAAGAATACGCCGTTAGCTAAATCTTCAGTAGATTTTAGAGCTGTAAGTAACATCCAAAGCAAAGGTACTATGAAGAAAACAGAACAAATAACTACTAAGATATAAGCGACTATTTTTTCACGTAGTTGACGTTGCTTTTTATTTAACTTAATTTGAATTTTCTTCATTTTGCTTCACTCTCCTTTCTCAATTTTATAAATCTTGGACCATAAGTCCTTCCGTATTGAATATTTTCTGAAAAGTTAGAAGTGTTAATGTTATAACTGACTAATAATTCTCCTTCTTTTGAAAGATGCGGATGAGCTTTAGCGTTATATATATACATGTGATCACATAATTTCTCAGGACATACATAGGCGATACGCATTTCATCAAATGGACCATAAGGTGTTGGACTTGACGATGTTGCTATGTAAGGAGATTGAACATTGTGTGTAAAGACACATAAGTACTTTCCATCTTCTTCATTAACAGAAAGTTCACATGAAACATTATTGAGTAATCCCTTTACTTCTTCTATATTTTCAACAAATTGCTCGCCGTTATAATATTTCCAAGAATTTAAATCTTCAAATTCTTCTTCTTTGACTCTAGCAACGATTAATTGATTGCCTTTTGAGCTATCGAAGAAAGAAGATTTATATCCATAAATATAAATATACCCATCTGGATTTTTCTCTTTAGAAGAAAATGAATTGTTATAAAATGCACAGCCTAATGTAATTGTTTCACCATTGCTTGAGCGATAAACTGTAGTTGCACTTTGACTTGTTTTACTAAAGTTGATTCTTCCATTTTCAATTGCTGTTTTAGTTAAAGCTATACCTTCAATGTGAAATTGGAATCCTTCAGGTTGTGTTAAATCTGAAGTGACAACAAATGGTAATGAATAAAAATTATTTGATAGAACAACTCCGTCTTGAAGCCAAAACCAAGCAGCTTTGTTTTTGCATAAATATTCAGAATTATCATCTACCTTTATAACAGGTAAATAACAATTTGAATTTCTATAGAAATATACTTTGTGTAATCCAAATAAAGGCTCATTATTATTAGCACCGCCAAAGTTTCCTTCGTTAACTTTATTTGGAATAATGAAAGTTACTTCATCAGTCTCTTTTTTTATTGGAATAATTGTTGATCCAATAGTTGTATAACTAGAAGATTGAAGCTCAGTTTTTATATTTTGTCCATTAACCAAGATGGTTATATTTTTAACACCTCTTTTTTGATAGCCATAATCTTTTTCACTTTCGACAAAATAGTTTTCAATCTCTATAAAATCAACATATGTTTTGGAAAATTTGAAAGTAATAGATATATCTTTTTTTGGTGCATATGATGACAAATAATTATTTTCTAATGATTTTGAAGCGTAATTTACAAGGTGATAAGCTTGAGTTCCTTCTTGCATTAATTCGTTAGTTGGCTCGAGGTAAGCCTTAATACGTCCTTTTTCATCTTCATTTACATGGAAATCAAAATTTGATTTATTGCAATCAATAGAATCTAATTCACAATAAGAATTGTTTGGCATTGCAAGTGGTGCAAGTCTTACGTGATCTTTGCTAAGTGTACCTACAAAAGTGTCTCCAAAAATGAGAAGTGATTTATCACTTTCTTTAGCAAATCTATTATCTGCACCAGTAAGATTGAAGGAAAATAATCCATC